>ERZ772966.3-NODE-3-length-242542-cov-6.007840_pt1 | contig 242542 bp, 188 predicted proteins | sample MGYA00580680_ERZ772966 | MGnify/ENA primary metagenome ERZ772966 (study PRJEB29015, sample SAMEA2738055) | human oral metagenome | biome: human oral; feature: human-associated habitat; material: saliva | place: China | collected 2225 ...
GACCTCCGGGTTATGAGCCCGGCGAGCTACCGAACTGCTCCACCCCGCGTCGGTGAAGTAAACATTACCCGCCTGCCAGGCATGGCGCAACCTGGTGCGACATGGCCTTACTCACCCGGCGGTAAGGCAGGTCATATTTTAGGCTATCTTTGGTGCTACATCTAGTAAGAAATGGTGGATTGACGCGGTTTGCGTCAATCCACCATTAAATTTCAGTCTTGCCCTACCGCAGTGTCACCGCCACCATCACCCGGCTGCTCCGGATCTGGGCTGGGGCTTTCACCGCCACCGTCGCCGCCACCGGTGGGGGCCGGATCGGGAGCTACCGGCTGCGGAGAGGTTACCGGATCAGGGTGCACGGTGGGCACCGCAATCGGCTCAGAGGGTGCCTGGGGCGCCGTCGTAGCCGAGCCGCCACTGCCGCTACCGCCACCAGAACCGCCACTGCCGGAACCAGAGCCACTACCTGAACCGCTACCTGAGCCACCAGAACCCGTGCCCGAATTACCAGGCTTGGCGCCAGAGTTATTAGAGCCGTTACCGGAAGAGGAGCTAGCCGAGTCAGTACCAGACTTGCTGGTAGCATTTTTGCTACGCGAAGTGGGCTGAGTGGTAGGCGCTGCGCTAGCCACCTGCTGACGCTCCTTGCGCGCCTCACGGCGACCTTCACGGGCTACTACAGCCTGGCGCTCTTCTTCAGTGAGATCTTCAGTGTTAACGCCTGCCCCTAGGCCGGCACTATTTAGTACCGCGTCGTGAGCTGCCGCCAAAGTGTCAAAGGCCTTGTCGATGCGGGCAGCTGAAGCACTGACTTTATTACAGTCAGTGCCGTCATAAACCGTCAGACGTCGCGAGTTCTCAATTTCTTGATCTAATGACTTAATGAGCTTTTCGTCAACCTTGTCACGCTGACGTTTAACCGTATTCTCAGCATCCTTAATTTCGTTCACCAAGGAGCTGTAGGCCGCTAGTTGCTGCGGAGAGTTAGGGCACTGGGTAGCAACCGCATTGACTTTGGCTAGGTTGCTATCTAGATCCTGACCTCGGTTCATTGAAGCTACCCCAATGCCACCAATGATCAGCAAAGCTGCTGCTGAAAGGGCGCTAATACCAGCAACTACGTTACGGCGCACACGTACCTGTTCTTCAGCCCGCTTAAGCACGCTTGCTTGCGAAGTTTCAGATAGGGCAGGAGCTTGTTCATTAGCCTGGCCATCTTCACTACGCACCGCTGTAGCGTCAGCACCGGCGCCACTGGCAGGCTGACTCATATCGATAGGTTCAGTAATAGATTCTTCCAAAGCATTCTCCAATCCAACGCAAGGTTAACACGCCGTTGAAAAAGATTTCAGGATATTTGACTCACAATTCTTTTAATCAGCACTAAACCAGCGCTAGTTAGAATGGTTAGTAATTTAATGCTTACAATTAATCATGATGTTACTTAACATTCAGGCTGGTTTTAGGGTCCCTTCAGCGCTCCAGCATAATACTCCCAGCTGGCCATATGTTATATGGGGGTAACTCCCCTATCGCACAGTTAAGCCCTAAGTCACAACCGCCACTATGACGGCGGACATATAACCAATAAAACCACGGGCGCCGTCGCCCTGAATCAAAATAAACCCGGTTTAAAGGGATAAAAAACCTGGTTGCGGAAATAAAAAAACCGGCCGGATAACCCGGTCGGTTAAAATCGTGGAGCTAAGGGGATTCGAACCCCTGACCTCTTCCATGCCATGGAAGCGCGCTACCAACTGCGCCATAGCCCCAATCCGATAAAACGAACCGGTTTTGCGTTCAACCTTCGCTTAACGCAACGTGGAAAACTTTAGCCGCCACAAACCAGTTTTGGCAAATCCTCCAGCAGTGGCTTACATCACCAAATTGCCGGAGTGGCGTTAGAGCTATCTGCCACGCTCACATTCCACTGGCGAATAGCCCAACCTGGCGGGCGTAAACCGTTACGCAGCACCCCCCAAGCGCAGTTGCCCAGCGACAGCAGCCCCGACCAACTATTAGGGTCTAAACCCAGCAGGCAGGTGGCCCCCATAGTCAAAACTGCCGAGTGGGCTACCAGTACCACCGTATCGTCAGTGTCTAAGCCTTCCACGGCCTCGCGCATAGCCGCAGCTGAGCGCTGGCCCACCGCGTCACGCTCTTCCATACCGATGCCACCGGGCGTAGCGCACTTACCACGCCACTGCTTAAACTCCTGGGGCCAGTCAGCCTTAATTTCTTTACCGGTTAGACCTTCCCAAATCCCAAAGGAACGCTCAATTAGACGCTCATCACTAGCCACCCCAATCCCGGTCAGTTTCGCGAGAGCCCGGGCGGTTTGCTGAGCCCGCTCCAGGGGCGAAGCGATGATCTTAACCGGCTTATAGGCCGCAATAATTGGCGCCGCTGCATCAGCTTGAGCTAACCCAGCTGCATTTAGGGAAATATCGGTTACCCCCTGCACGCGCCCTTGCAGGTTGTAATCGGTCTGCCCGTGACGCCACACCACCAACTTAGCCATGTTTACTCACTAGCGAGCACGCTGGCGGGCAGCTCAATTTGCGGGCAGTCCTTCCACAGGCGTTCCATGGCGTAAAACTCACGGTCCTCCTCGCGCTGGACATGCACCACAATGTCGTTGTAATCCAGCAGCACCCAGTGGGCCTGCGAATAGCCCTCACGCATACGGCGCTTAGCGCCAGCCTTGTGTAGGGCTTCCTCCACGGCGTCTACCACAGCCATAACCTGACGCTCATTGCCAGCAGAGATCACCAAAAACACATCGGTTAGGGCCAGACGCTGCGAAACATCAATAGCGATAATGTCGCTAGCCTTCTTCTGGGAGGCGGCGTGAGCCGCTGCGTGAGCAAGTTCAATCGCATAAGGGGTGGCGGACATTTCGTCTCCTTAAATTCTCTAAGTCTGATTAAAGCACAGCCGCCAAGCATGTAAATACTTGGCGGCTGCTTGGCTTTTTAGTGTTTGCTATTCGAGTTTGGGTAGCTCCAGGGCCAGGGCATTGGTGGATCCGCCGTCGAGCACAACGAACCACACCACTGCCGCAACCACCAGTGCCAACACAATGATCAGCAACATGGTCAGGAAGATACGCAAACCGCGACCGTCCTGGCTGGACTCGTCATCTTCCAAGCGGTCATACAAACCAGTGTCCGCCAGCGCCTCATTAGGGGCCGAGTTAGCCTGCTGGTTAGCGCGGGCCTGGCTGAAAGCACCCCAGTTGGGCACTACCTCCTCTTCAAACTCATCCTGAGTAGAAACTATCTCCGGGGTGCGCTGCACCACCGGCGGGTTGGGGTTGGCGGGCTTAATAATGGTCAGTTCACCAGTGTTGGTGTCTACCTCACGCACACCCTTGGCTACTGAGGGGGCCCGCACAATCGGGCGACGTGCCGGGGTCTCATTAGCGGCCGGGGCTGGGGTGGGCGCTGGCTGGGCGTTACCCCCCAGCAGTGAACGACGGCGCATGGGGGCCGGTTCGGCCTGCCCCGGGGTGGGCTGAGCATCAGCCAGCGGCTCATTTACCGGCGCATAGGCGGCGGTAGAAACATTCCAGTCACCGGCCTCGTCAGCGGAAGGCACCGGCTGGGTGCGGTCGGCTGCAACCGACTGCCACAACGGACCCTGTTCGCCGCCACCGGGAGCCTGCACCGGGGCTGTCTGCGCAGCTGACTGCGCTACCGGTAGCTGCGCTGAATGAGCAGACTGACTGGCCGGCTGGGTAGGCGGATTATTTAGCACCGAGTGCACTGGCAGGAAGGGCGAGGCCGGGGCAGCCTCACTGCGCGGTGCAGCCTCACTGCGCGGGGCGGCCGACGGCGTCGGGGCACTAACCGCGTTAAAGACTGTGCGACGTTGGGGCAGGTCTGCCCCAAAATCAGAAACTGCCGAGTTAGCGCTAGCTGCCGAGGCGGCAGTACCAGACAAGGCGCTGGGGGCGGAGGCAGAAAAAGCGCTGGGAGCACTGGCAGCAGAGCGGGCACTAACCGCGTTTACACCAGCCAAATCAGCTGAAGCAGCGGTGGCCGAGAAAATACTGGGGGCACTAGCTGCACTAGCAGCCGCACGCCTACGCGAGCGAGTCCCGGCGCGGCTAGCCAAATCAGCTGAAGCGGCGGTGGCCGAAGCAGCCGTGGCAGAGAAAGAACTGGGGGCACTAGCTGCGTTAGCGCGGCGTCGGGTGGCACGCCCATTAACTGCCGGCGCAGCCGAGGGAGCACTCAAAGAACTGTAAGCACTGGCACTACTGGCCATACCCGCGCTGGCCGCACTAGCAGCACGCCGCGAGCGCGCCGGGTAAGTGGGCAGTGAGGGAGCCCCAGCGTGAGCCGAATTTACGTGTACCACCGGCTGAGTGGGAGCCTGGCCACCTAGCGGACCAGCTCCAGCGCTAGTGGCGCTAGCAGCAGAAATACCAAAAGAAGCAGCTGAGCCGGCGGTGGGCGAGCTGCTGGCTAGGTGCGTAGGTAGCCCCACACTGGGGCCGTTGCCGCCGTTAGCAGCATTGGCGGCGTTAGCGGCTGCAGTATTTACAGGCGGGAAGGTAGGGGCAGCTGCGTGTCCAGCGCTTTCAGGCATACGGCTAGCGGCGGTAGGCACCACTCGCGTATCCCTAAGATCGTCGCCGGGAGTAACAACCGGGGCGCTAGGGGCGGCAACCGGAGCACTAGCAGCCGGAGCACTAGGGGCACTAGGGAAGCCAGGGGCGCTAGGGGCGGCGCTAGAGCGGCTAGTTGTAGCATCGCCGGGGCCAGAGCCTAAAAGCGGCTCGCGGATAGGCTCAAAACTGTTGTGCTCGTGCAGAGTGTGGCTTTTAATATCCATCTCTGCCATAGGGCTTTGTAGTGCTTGAGCCTCATCAGCAGTTAATTCACCCGAGGCCACTGCCTCACGTAAAGCTTCTTGTTCTTCACGCAGGCGACGCATTTCGCGACGAGTTAACAGGGGCTGCTGGCCGGTTAGGAAGGCTTCACGCTCCGCTGAGCGCTCCGCTTCGCGGCGTGCTCGCCGAGACATTGGGCGGGCAGCTCCGTTTTGAGGCGCGTCAGTCACTTTCGCTATCCTTCCTGCCGGTTTGTCCTTGGGCTACATTGGCGGTCATTGAAGTGGTTGCACTGCGGCGCTGCCCACTTCTATAAAGGCCATATTTACGAATGTATTGCACTACGCCGTCTGGTACCAGGTACCACACCGGCGCGGCGCGTTTAACTCTTTCACGACATGCTGTTGAGGAGATGGCCATAGCTGGCACCTCAACCAGTTGCACGCTATCTGGCAGTCCGGTCTTGTCTAACACATGTCCCGGACGGGTGACCCCCACCATATGTGCAAGCTCGAATAGTTTATCGGCGTCTTTCCAAGAAAAAATCTGCGCCAACGCATCTGCGCCAGTGATGAAGAACAACTCCGTGCCTGGATAAAGTGCGGCAATATCACGCAAAGTATCCACAGTGTAGGTAGTCCCGCCACGATCAATATCCACCCTGGACACAGTAAAGCGCGGGTTAGAGGCCGTAGCGATAACTGTCATCAAGTAGCGATGCTCGGCAGCAGAGACGCGACGGTCACGTTTAAAGGGTTGGGAAGCTGTAGGAACGAAAATCACTTCATCAAGCTCAAAGGCGTCTTGCACTTCGCTTGCAGCCACCAAGTGGCCATGGTGAATCGGGTCGAAAGTGCCACCCATAATGCCTATGCGTGGTGCTCGCCCTGTTTTTTCCATGCCTACATACTGCCATGAATTAATATAAATAGCCTATCCTTATGGGGGTATTAACCAAGTTTTCCTACAGTTTCGCGGCCTACACTGGCAATCTGACACGTATTACGGGAGGCAGTAATGACCAGGCATGATCGGCTTAGCGAGCTACTGGCTATGGTTCTGGAAGCCGGCAGCGTGCATATTGACGACGTCGTCTCTCAACTGGGGGTTTCCGCCGCAACCGCCCGGCGCGATCTGGATTTACTGGCCAGCCAACAGTTAGTTACCCGCACTCGCGGCGGGGCTAGCGCCAACCCTACTTCTTCAGAGCTGCCCTTGCGTTACCGCACTACACGCATGTCTGAGGAAAAGACACGTATTGCTCATGCTGCCGCCAAACTGGTTGAGCCGGGCCAAACTATTGCCCTTAATGGGGGCACTACCACCACTGAGATTGCCCGTGAGCTGGCCTTGCATGCACCTGAGCCCACTTTGGAAGTGCCGCAAGTTACGGTGGTTACTAATGCGGTCAATATTGGTTATGAGCTGACTGTGCGCTCGCATGTACGGGTAGTGATGACCGGCGGAGTGCCTCGTCCTCAGTCATATGAGCTGGTAGGACCCCTGGCACAGCGTATTTTGCCCGATATTTACATCAACACCTTGTTTTTGGGGGTCGAGGCTCTAGGCCCACGCGGGGCCTACGCTTCCCATGAGGGTGAAGCAGCCATTAACGCGGCCTTGGCTGATGCGGCTGAAACGGTGGTGGCTGTTAGTGACCACTCGAAACTTGGCACTAGTGCCTTTGCACTGATCCGCAAGCTGTCACAGATTGACCTGCTGATCACCGACAGTGGCGTGGATGAGGACACGCTGGCGTGGATCAAAGCCGCCGGGGTAGAGACTATGATTGTTTAAGGGAAACATTTTCTCCCCTACCCCAACATAATCGAACACAGCTTGGTTGGTGCCTGGTGCATTAGCTTAGCTGTGCAACTGCTGCCGAGGAAGTCTGCAATGACCATGCCCCCCGCCCCGCGCACTACCGGTCGTGTCACCATGCCCATCCAAGAGGGCATTGATGAACAAATCCGCACCCTTTGCACTGTTTTAGGTGCAGATGCCGTACGTAACTCTGATGGCACTTGGCTCCCTGAAATCGCCTCTGAACTGGTGGACAAGGTTTACTCCACCTACTTCCCGGCCCGTGGCGATCAAGAATTTGCGCTGGCTCATCCCCAAACTTTGGTTAACCAATACCTGCTTTCTGCCCGCCACACCGCTTTAGGCGCCAATGCCCTAGAAATTGACGTCATGGAGGGCTATTTCCGTGACCAGTTCGCCCCGCACTATGAGCGCTATGAGCGTTTTTGGGAGGTTACTGACCGCACTACCGGCCAGCTAGTACCCGTAGAAAACTGGCAGCTAGATCAGCAGCGCGGGGTGGTAACTATCCTCCAGCCCACGCCTTGGCATGAATACACTGTGGCTTTCCTAGCTGATCAGCTGTGGGACTCCACCCAGATGTACAACTACATCACCAACAATTGGCAAGATGACCCCACCCGCGTCAAAGAGCGCCCCTATGACGCACGCAAACACCCGGTGTGGGAACACACCCGCCAGGCCCTGACCGACTGGCTGAAGGCCCACCCGGAAGTGGATGTGGTGCGTTTTACCACTTTCTTCTACCACTTCACGCTGGTGTTTAACGAGAGCGGTAAAGAAAAGTTTGTGGACTGGTTTGGCTATTCTGCCTCCGTCTCACCTGAAGCTTTGGACGCTTTTGAGGCTGAATACGGCTACGCGCTGCGGGCGGAGGATTTTGTCGACGCCGGCTACTACAACTGCCCCTTCCGCTCCCCCAGCCCTCAGTTCCTAGACTGGATTGATTTCACTTCCAGGTTTGTGGCCGCCAAGGCCAAAGAACTGGTGGATATTGCCCACGCTAATGGGCGCGAAGCCATGATGTTCCTGGGTGATAACTGGATTGGTACCGAGCCTTACGGCAAGTATTTCCCCTCAATTGGCTTAGATGCGGTAGTTGGTAGCGCCGGTAGCGCCGCCACTACCCGCCTGATCAGCGATATTCCGGGGGTTAAATACACCGAGGTGCGTTTCTTGCCCTACTTCTTCCCTGACGTGTTCAACCACGAGGGCGGAGACCCGGTGGGGCAGGCTAATGATTCTTGGTTAACTTCACGGCGCGCTATTGTGCGCCGCCCGCTAGACCGGATGGGCTATGGCGGCTATGTTTCGCTGGCCCTGGAGTTTCCTGAGTTCGTTGAGCGCATTGCCCAGATCTGCCAGGAGTTCCGCGACATTCACGAGTTTTCCGGCGGTAACTTGCCGGCTAACGCTCCCTTTAAAGTGGGTATTTTGAATGCCTGGGGTAAGTTGCGCAGCTGGCAAACCCATATGGTGGCCCACGCCCTGTGGTATAAGGCCTGCTACTCCTATGTGGGTGTGGTTGAGGCCTTGGCTGGTTTGCCTTTTGAGGTGGAGTTCCTCTCCTTCAGCGAGGTTTTGGAACAGGGCGTGCCTAGCGATATTGGGGTGCTGATCAATGCCGGCGCCGCTGGGACCGCTTTTTCTGGGGGGCAGGCTTGGGATGATCCGCGCCTGAGTGAAATTATTCGTGCCTGGGTGGCCGCTGGCGGCGGTTTCATTGGTGTGGGTGAGCCTAGTGCCTATCACAAGGGCGGGGCTTTCTTGCAGCTTAGCGATGTTTTGGGGGTGGATCGCGAGCAGTCCTTGTCACTGTCTACTGACCGCTACCCGGTGGTTACTTCTGAGCATTACGTTAGCGCTGATTTAGACCCGGTTTTCGACGACGGCGAAGGCGCTGGTGGGGATGTGTTTGCTAGCAGCGCGCAGATCCTGCGACTAAAAGAGGGCAGTGTACAGCTGGCGGTTAACCACTATGGAGCCGGGCGCGCCGTGTATTTCTCGGGTCTGCCCTACTCCTATGTAAACAGCCGCACCCTGCAGCGCGCCCTGTATTGGGCGGCTAACCGTCAAGACCTCATTGAGCAGTGGCATACCAGTCACCCGGCCACTGAAGTGGCTTGGTATCCGCAGGTACGCCGGTTCTTGGTGACCAACAACTCCTACCAGGCGGTTAACACCAGCGTATGCGGCCAGGGCCAAACCTGGCAGGTTGAGCTTGAGCCTATGGGTAGCTGCTGGATGGATGTGGATTAAAGACGTTTAGGCGCGCGCTTTATCTAAGTGCGCGCCTAAGCTTGCGCCAGCGTTTGGGACTAATGATTAGCTCAAGCCCAAACACCACCATCCACACAAATAAGATAGTCAGGTGCACTCTTTGGGCAATACCGCTGTAACGCTGAAGTACTTCTAGCACGGCGGCCGTAATCGCATAGAAGGCACTTGCCGCTGTCATTATGCCGGTTAGGTAACGACTAGCCGGCATAATTTTGTGTAGCCTTAGGCCGCTGCGTGGGCTCAGTAGGCCGGTTAAGCCCACGCCGGCTGCAATCCAGGCCCCTCCCACCACAATCGAGGAGCCTTCATGAACCCGGTGCACCCAACTGGTGGAGTGGGCTAGCTGCGCCTTGCAACTGTCTAAAGACACCGCGCATTGCATTGGAAAACTAACGTCCACAATGGTGGCCAACCCGATCAGCACCAGTCCCCCAAATCCCAGCAGGGCGCAGCGCCTGCCCCAGCGGTTAAGTTTGCGCCAGTGGACGTTTCTACCCAGGTTGTTAAGCCCTACCATGCCGGTGCCGCTAACCAGCAGTGAGGCTACGCCGTCGCCAATACGAGTGACCTTAGCGGTGGGCTGGCCGCTAGCAGCCAATTCAGATGCGTAGGCGTTAACCCAACTCAAATGCGAGCCCAGCAGACCAGACAACAGCCAGGTGGAATAAACTATGGCGGCAAGTATTATGGCCACACCGGCGGTGCGTGCATATTTAAACGGCATCGCGTCCTCATAATGCTCGGAAGTACTGCTTTTATTATGGCTGTAAGGACTGCTAACTAGCCAATTGCATCGCTTCAAGGCAAATCAAGACGGTGTGAGATTTTAAGTAAACATGCTAAACGATTGACACATATAAGCTGGATTCGCCGGGGTAAGACAAAGGCGTCCTACCCCACCTCACCAGGCGATATGCCCAAAAATCGTCTGGGTGCGGCAACACCGTTAGTGGGGCGACCAGCGCGATTAAGGCCGCTCCGCTAACACGGTGCTAGCACGTCACATATGTTGTCAGATCTTTGCCTGACGGAGTTATCTGGTTGATAGATTCGGTTTACAGATCCGGGTCGGTCCACAGACCCTGGGCTGCTTCTTCACGCAGGGCTGCGCGGGCAGCTTCTTTCGCGTCCATACGTTCTTTATATTCAGCTCGGCGCTGCTCGTTGGTACGGCGGTGGTAGTCCTCCACGCGCACATCCGTGCCGCGCTGGCCCAGCAGCTCAGCCCCGGCAGTGAGGGTGGGCTCCCACGTGAAGATGACGCCGTCGCTTAAATCACCGATCAGCACCGTGTCTCCACCCTGTGCCCCAGCCTTGAGCAGCTCATCTTCCACGCCAGCAATAGCCAGGCGGTCAGCTAGGTAGCCCACGGCCTCATTGTTAGTGAAGTCAGTTTGCAGCACCCAGCGTTCAGGCTTTTGGCCGCGCACCTGATAAACCTTGCCCTCCTGGGGGTGGTTAATCAGCTTAATGGTGGCAATGGGCTCATTCTTACGCCGTCCTACCGGGGCCGGGGTAATAACCGGGCGCACCGTCTGACTTTCGACCTCTTGCAACTGCTGGCGGTCTTGCTCTACCAGGGCCGCTAGCGCATAGGACAGTTCACGTAGGCCCTTACGGGTTAGCGCACTGACTTCAAACACCGGCCAGCCGCGCTCTAGCAGCTCATCATGCATCATTTCAGCCATGGCGGCGCCGTCAGGCATATCCACCTTGTTAACCACAATCACGCGCGGACGGCTCATCAGCGGCAGGCGGCCCGTGGCACTGCCGTCATCAGCTAGGCGCTGCGAGTAGGTGGCTAGCTCAGCTTCAATAACCTCAAGGTCATGGAGCGGATCGCGGTCAGATTCTAGTGTGGCAGCGTCAAGCACATGCACAATCACCGCGCAGCGCTCAATGTGGCGCAAAAACTCCAGGCCCAAGCCCTTGCCTTCACTGGCGCCAGGGATCAGCCCGGGCACATCCGCAATGGTATAGCGGCTAGAGCCGGCCTCAACCACGCCCAGGTTAGGTACCAAAGTAGTGAAGGGATAGTCGGCAATCTTGGGGCGCGCCGCACTCATAGCCGCAATCAGGGAGGATTTACCAGCGCTGGGGTAACCCACTAAAGCCACGTCAGCGATGGACTTTAGCTCAAGCACCACGTCTTTTTTCTCACCGGGCAGGCCTAGCAGGTGGAAGCCCGGGGCGCGCCGCTTGGAGGAAGCTAGCGAGAAGTTACCGCGCCCGCCGGCGCCGCCTTCCGCCACTACCAGCTGCGCTCCCTGCTCAACCAGGTCAGCGATTACAGTGCCGTCAGTGTCTTTAACAACCGTGCCTTCAGGCACCGGCAAGATTACATCAGCGCCGTTTTCACCGCGCCGCCAGTCCCCCATACCCGGGGTGCCACTGGCAGCGCTACGGTGAGGGCTGCGGTGGTAGCTAAGCAGGGTGGTGACCGAGGGATCTACCCGCAAAATAACCGAACCACCGTGACCGCCGTCGCCACCATCAGGGCCAGCCAGGGGCTTGAACTTTTCACGGTGAATCGAGGTGCAACCATGGCCGCCGTCACCACCGGCAACGTGCAAAACCACGCGATCAACAAAACTGGCCATGATCTCTCCTAGGTATCAGTTGCGGGCGTATATATGACGCAAGGGCGGCCGGCATCGCGCCGAACCGCCCTCACATGACGTTTAGTCGCTGGTCTCAGGCCTCAACTAGGACGTTGACGACCTTACGACCGTGGTGGGTGCCGAACTCGACACTGCCAGCTGCGGTAGCAAACAGGGTGTCGTCGTTACCGCGGCCCACGTTTACACCAGGGTGGAAGTGAGTGCCGCGCTGACGCACGATAATCTCTCCGGCCTTAACAAACTGGCCGCCGTAGCGCTTAACGCCCAGGTACTGTGCGTTCGAGTCACGGCCGTTGCGGGAGGAACCCAGACCCTTCTTGTGTGCCATTTCCTAATCCTCTTTTCTGCTAAGACTAATCGATGCCGATATAGGGCAAGATCAGGCGATTGCGGTGACCTTGACGGCGGTCAGCTTGGCGCGGTGGCCCTGACGCTTACGGTAACCGGTCTTGTTCTTGAACTTGAGGATGTTGATCTTAGGACCCTTCTCGTCGCCGACGATTTCGGCGCGAACGGATACCTCGGCTAGGCCAGCAGCGTCCGAGGTCACCTTGTCGCCATCCACCAGGAGTAGGGGGGCGAGGGTTACCTCGTCGCCGATCTCACCGGCAAGCTTGTCGACAACGACGACGTCGCCGACGGAGACCTTCTCCTGACGGCCACCAGCCTTGACGATCGCGTAGACCACGTTGATGCTCATCTCTTTTAGTCGTTTTAAGCGCCCCGTAGCTACTAAGCCAACTTGGCACTTTCTGGCAAACGGTGCGCAACGCACCGACGGTCAACTCTACGTGACGAAGGGGCGTTGCGCCAACCTGTTTTCGCTATTCTTCAGTGTGGTCTTGCGCACCGGTTTCAGTTTGTGCCGGTGCCACCACCCCGGAGCTAGCTGCCCGACGGCGCGGGCGACGCATAGTTTCTAGCACCGTGTCGGCGCTAGCAACTACCGATCCACCTCCGGAAATAGTCTGCCTCTGGGCCGGGGCGGCCGGGGCGTGCTCGGGGGTGACGCTTACATCGGGGGCACTAGCAGCGCGGCGCACAGCCCGACGGCGTGGGCGCGGCTGGGCTACCTCGGTAGCTGCGTGTGACTGCTCGGCTACCTCGGCGCTTGCGGACGCCTGTCCGGTTACCTCCTCCTGGACGGCTGCCGGCTCTAGTGGCGCGTCAGCCGACTGTTGAGCCTCAAGGGCGGCGTCCGGGCCACCAGCATCACTAGGGGCGCCAGCGTCGTCGTGAGCAGTACCGTTGACAGCCTCGTTGTGAGCCTGCTGCGGCTGTAAAAGCTCCATAAAGTCAGTCGGCGCAGCGGGCTCAACAAACTGGCCTGAGCGGCGCACCCGGCGCGGCTGACGCACAGTTTCACGCGGCGCCTCGCTAGCCCCGCTTTCGTGTGCCTGCTCAGCGGCGGCAGCGATCTGGGCTAGAGCGTTGCGCACATTGTCGCGCTCAGATTCATCGGCCACGCTGGCTGCAGCAGACTCACTGGCTGAGTCATTCTTACGGCGCGGCTCTTCATCCTTACGCTGCTTACGACGGCGTTTACCACTATCTGCATGGGCTGAGGCAGACATAGACATGTCCACCACCTGGTTTTCCACCGGGGCATCATGAACGATAAAGCCACGCCCATTGCAGTGCTCACACGGCGTCGAGAAGGCCTCTACTAGCCCCTGCCCCACGCGTTTACGGGTCATCTGCACTAGCCCCAAGCTGGTTACTTCAGTGACCTGGTGGCGGGTACGGTCGCGACCCAGGCATTCGATTAGGCGGCGCAGCACCAGGTCCCGGTTGGACTCAAGCACCATATCCACAAAGTCGATTACCACCATGCCGCCGATGTCGCGTAGACGCAGCTGACGCACAATCTCCTCAGCTGCTTCCAGGTTGTTGCGGGTGACGGTCTCCTCTAGGGTGCCGCCCGCGCCGGTGAAGCGGCCGGTGTTGACGTCAATAACCGTCATGGCTTCAGTGCGGTCAATTACTAAGGTACCGCCACTGGGCAGCCACACCTTGCGATCAAAAGCCTTAGCTAGCTGCTCCTCTACCCGGTAGGTGGTGAACACATCCACCGGAGAAACCCAGTGCTCTAGGCGGTCAGCTAGCTCAGGGCTAAGCTCAGTGACATATTCGCTAATGGTTTGCCAGGCTTTAGAACCCGAAACGATCAGCTTGCGGAAGTCTTCACTAAAGACGTCACGCACCACGCGCAAAGCCAGCTCCGGCTCACCCTTTAGTAGCAACGGGGCTTTGCCTGAGCCACGGTTAACGGCTTCTACCTTCTTTTGGATCTGCTCCCACTGGGCGGTTAGGCGCTGCACATCAGCGGCTAGCTGCTCTTCAGTAGCGCCCTCAGCGGCGGTGCGCACAATTACACCATGTCCGGCGGGCACAACCTGCTTCAAGATGCGCTTTAGGCGGGCGCGCTCAGTGTCGGGTAGCTTACGTGAAATGCCGGTCATGGAAGCCCCGGGCACTAGCACCAGGTGGCGTCCAGCCAGGGTGATCTGACTGGTTAGGCGCGCGCCCTTATGACCAATGGGGTCCTTGGTTACCTGCACTACTACCGTGTCGCCGCTCTTGAGGGCGTCTTCGATGCGGCGGGGCTTGCCTTCCAGCCCGGCGGCGTCCCAGTTAACTTCACCGGCGTAAAGCACTGCGTTTCGACCCTTGCCCAGGTCAACGAAGGCGGCTTCCATGGAGGGCAGCACGTTTTGTACGCGCCCGATGTAGACATTGCCCACCATTGAGGTTTGGGTGTGGCGGGCTACGTAGTGCTCTACCAGCATGTCGTCTTCAAGTACGGCGATCTGGTTGAGGCCGTCTTTTTCGCGCACGATCATCTGGCGGTCCACGCTTTCGCGGCGGGCCAGGAATTCTGCTTCGGTCACGATTGGGCGACGGCGTCCAGCGGCACGTCCTTCACGGCGGCGCTGACGCTTGGCTTCTAGGCGGGTAGAGCCTTTAAGGGCGGTAACTTCGTCTTTAACGTCGCGGGCTTCATCTGAGCGGGTGCGGGTACGGCGGCGACGGCGACGACGCAGCGAGCCGGACTCTCCGCCCTCTTCCTCTTCGCTGCTTTCTTCACTGGCCTGCGTGTCAGCTTCAGCCTCTTCAGGGCTGGAAGCGCTGGTAGTGGTTTCTTCTTCCTCTTCGCGCACGCGTGAGCGGCGTCCGCGTCCGCCACGACGACGGCGCACAGACTTGCGGCCGTTTTCTTCGTCTTCTTCAGCTGTGCTTACATCAGTACTTTCGTCCTGAGTTTCTTCGCTTTCTTCGTCGGTTACTTCGACGCGCTTTTGGTGACTAGTACGTTCGTCACGGTGGCGAGTTTTACGGGACTTAACGCTCGCGCGCGGGGTGCGGGGGGCGTCGTCGTCGTTTTCAGCAGAATCAGCCTCTGCTACCGGGCGCTTACGCACTGCAGAAAAATCTGGGGCCTGAAATAGTAGGGAGCCGAAAGAAGCGGGCGCACTGGGGACTTCCTGGGGTTCCTCGGCAGCACTAAAAGTGGAGTCAGCCATTATTTTCTCCAAAGTGACGCAGCCCAGGTTCGCACCTACCCCAAGCTGGTCGGGTCGTCGCCGCAGTGGGCGGAAAGTCTAGGAGCATCCCTTATGGGATGTCAGGGCCGCCGCAGTGCGCATTCTAGCCGGGCTTTGCAGCGACGAACATATGCGGCGCAAAAGCAGTTTGGCGAGCGCAGGGCAGGCGGAGAGCGCGCTGGTACGTAAGCGGAGCTCTTAGGGAATTATTCCACACCCATGGCACTAAAACCTGGTAGAGGCGTCACAGATAGCCAGTTTTTACTGTTGGCCTCAATAGCCTCAAGCAGGGCCTAAGTGTTTTTCGGGCGTGTCGGGTCGAGCGTGCGCAAGCTGGGACTTAGGTCAGGACTAGCTAAGTCCACACAAGCCCGTTCGGGACGTATGTCCCAGGTATTTTGCAAGGGTAAACAAATTCACTTGAGTCATTTGCACCCTTAGTCAAAAAGTCCCACTTCTTCATGACAGTGCGTCAGGCTTAGACGTACACTTACGGCGAAGTGTTTTGGCCCTACGGCTAAATTTGGCCCTACGGCTAAAAACTCAAGATTTAATCATTAGTACCAAGAAAGGTAGCGCTTGTGACCACCGCAATGGCGCTCGACAGTCTGGACCTAGCCCGCTGGCAGTTCGGGATCACGACCGTCTATCACTTCGTTCTGGTTCCACTCACCATCGGTCTAGCACCGCTGGTAGCACTCATGGAAACCGCTTGGCTCAAGACCGGTAACGAGCAGTGGCTAACTCTTACCAAGTTCTTCGGCAAGGTATTCATCATTAACTTCGCACTGGGTGTGGCCACCGGTATCGTGCAGGAATTCCAGTTCGGTATGAACTGGTCTGAATACTCTCGCTTTGTAGGCAACATCTTTGGTGCCCCGCTAGCCTTCGAGGCCCTGCTGGCCTTCTTCATGGAATCCACCTTCATGGGCGTGTGGATTTTCGGCTGGGACCGCCTGAGCAAGAAACTGCACAACCTGTGCATCTGGATGGTGGCGCTGGGCGTTAACCTCTCCGCCCTATTCATTTTGGCCGCTAACTCCTGGATGCAGCACCCGGTAGGCGCCGTCGTTAACCCCAAGACCGGCCGCGCCGAGCTTGACGGTATTGGCGGCTTCTTCGAGGTACTGACCTCTCCCCTAACCTGGGCCACCTACCTGCACGTAGTGACCACCGCCCTGCTGGTTGCTGGCGCTACGGTTATGGGCATTTCCATCTGGTGGATGGTGCGCGCAGTGCGTGCCGAGCAGAAGTTTGAGGCCACTGAGTTGTGGCGTCGCGGCGCTCGCTTTGGCGCCTACTTCGCACTAATCGCCGGTATTGGGGTACTGGGCACCGGTCACTGGCAGGGCCAGCAAATCGCTGAATACCAGCCCGCCAAGTTCGCCGCTGCTGAGGCTCTATGCCATAGCCAGGAAGGCGCCGGTTTCACCGTAGCTGCCTTTGGTGACTGCTCTGCCAACGGCGGCCCCACCCGCATCATTGAGATCCCCAAGGTCTACTCCTTCATGGCCACCAACGACTTCAACGCCCGTATGACCGGCTTGGACGACGCTCAAAAGGACATGGAGCAGCGCTTTGGTAGCACCGCTGCCGACGGCTCCAAGATCAACTACACCCCCAACGTCATGACCACCTTCTGGACCTTCCGTCTGATGATCGGCACCGGCTCGCTATCCATCTTGCTGGCCCTGGTGGTGCTGTACCTGACCCGCGCCAACAAGCTCATTGCTAACCGCAAGCTGGGCACGCTGGCCCTGTGGAGTGTGACCCTGCCCTTCCTGGGCGCCAGCTTCGGTTGGATCTTCACCGAAATTGGCCGTCAGCCTTGGGTAGTAGCCCCCAACCTGGCCACGGTACGCCCTGACGACCCCACCACCTGGGTATACATGCTCACCCAGAACGGTGTATCCACGGTAGTCTCTTCCGCTTCCGTATTGACCAGTATGGTCGTATTCACCCTGCTCTATGCCGCTCTGGGCGTGGTTTGGTTTATGCTCCTGCGTCGCTATGTGCGTGAAGGCGTACGCACCCCGGTAGCTGACAAACCGGCCGACGACGCCGAGCTGACCTTCCAGTACTGATAAATACAAGGAAGTAAGACAAAATGACGTTATCTGTTCTCTGGTTCATCCTGATCGCTGTTTTGTGGATCGGCTACCTGACCCTAGAAGGCTTCGGCTTTGGGGTGGGCATGATCTACAAGTTTGTGGCCAAAGATGAGCGCGAACGCCGCGCTCTACTAGGCACTATCGGCCCCCACTGGGACGGTAACGAGGTTTGGCTGCTCACCGCTGGTGGCGCCACCTTCGCTGCCTTCCCCGAGTGGTACGGCACGCTCTTTTCTGGAGCCTACCTAGTTCTGTTCCTGATCCTGCTGGCCCTGATCGTGCGTGTCTGCGCTATTGAATGGCGCGGCAAGATCAACTCTGATACCTGGCGTGCTCGCTGGGACTGGGCCCACACCATCAGCGCCTGGCTGCCCGCCATCTTGTGGGGTGCCGCCTTCGCCAACTTGGTGCAGGGTATGCACATTGAGGTAGTTGAGGTTGCCAGCCGCAAGGTTGTCCCCGTCTCTGAGGCCCTGGCCGCCCAGAGCGCCGGCACCCTGATTCCCGGCGCCTCCCACGAAATCACCGGTGGCTTCTGGAGCCTGATCACCCCCTTCACTCTGCTAGGTGGTTTGGTTACCTGCTCGCTGTTCCTGACCCACGGGGCCCTGTTCGCAGCCCTAAAGACCGCTGGCGACCTGTCCAAGCGCTGCTCCGCCCTGGCTCTGAAGCTGGGTGTGGTCTCCACCGTGCTCACCGCCATATGGGCACTGTGGGCTCAGCTGGCCTACTCTGCCACCCCCGCCTCTTGGATTGGCCTGGTACTGGCTGCCCTGTTCCTGGTGGCTTCCTTGTACCTGAACCTGCGTGGGCGTCAGGGCCTGGCTTTTGCCACCCACTTTGGTGCCATTGCCTTTGCCGTGGTGTTCATCTTCCTGGCTATCACCCCCGACATCATGCGTTCTTCCGTCAACCCGGCTTACTCGCTGACTATCTCTCAGGGTGCTAGCGCCGACGTGACCTTGCTGATTATGACCATTGCCGCCGTGGTATTCGTACCCGTGGTGCTGGTGTACACCATTTGGAGCTACAAGGTCTTCGCCAAGCGCATCAACGCTGAAAAGATTGACCCCAACGCCGGCCTGGACCCGGTTAAGGTGCGTGACAACTGCGCTAAGCCGGTGGGCTTGGCTTACTGATCACTTGGCCTGCTGATCAACAAGATCAGTAGTCACCACTGATTGCTGATCGCAATCAAAACACTGGTGGCGGGCAACCTGCTTGTGGTTGCCCGCCACCAGACTTTTTTCCTAAATCAAACTATTTGAATATCCTCGCTAGACTGGCCTTGTGAAGCCTTTGGACCCACGCCTGGCGCGCTATGCTAAAGCAGCTCGCAGCTACATTATTTTCACCGCAGTCACCGGTTTTCTAACCGCTGCGGCCATAGTTAGCCAAGCTGCTTTGATTGCCTACGTCATTGCCCCCGTGATCACCTCAAAGCAATCCCTAAATACGCTAGCCCTGCCGCTGGCCCTGTTGGCGGGGGTGCTAGTTGTGCGCGTAGCAATCACCTACCTGCAAGAGTCACGCGCCCACCGCGCGGCCACACAAACTGTGGTGCAGCTACGCAAGTTCGTATTAGAGCAGGCCATTGGCGCCGGCCCGCGTTGGCGCTCAACCAACACCTCCCAGAGCGCCACCTTGGCTACACGCGGCCTAGATGATCTAGAACCCTACTTCACCCGCTACCTGCCCCAGTTGCTGCTGGCGGCCACAGTCACCCCGGCCACGGCTCTAGTGATGTTTACCCAAGACATCCCCTCCGCCATTGCGGTAGTGGCCACCATCCCGCTGATCCCTATTTTTATGATCCTGATCGGCAAGCTCACCTCCCAATACTCCAATGAGCGTCTAGCCGCCATGCAGCGCCTAGGCGCCCAGGTTTTAGATTTGACTTCCGGATTGCCCACCCTTAAGGCCTTAGGGCGCGCCCAAGGTTCAAGCAAACGCATCTATCAGCTTGGCAAGGCCTACAACGCCACCACTATGGCTACTTTGCGGGTAGCTTTCCTCTCTGGCGCCGTGCTGGAATTTATCACCACCCTGTCGGTAGCGATTGTGGCCGTTGAGGTAGGTTTCCGTCTGCTATATGGGCGCCTGGATTTAGCTACTGCCCTGCTGGTAATCATGATTGCCCCCGAGGTTTATCAGCCCTTGCGTCAGGTCGGTTTCCACTTCCACGCCTCAGCTAATGGCGTGGCTGCCGCCGAGCAGGCTTTTGAAATCATTGAACGCACCCATCACCAAGGCAGCCAAGCAGCCCCGCAGCTAAGCCAAACCACTATTGAGATCAGCAACCTTTCGGTTAAAGCCCGAGGTGCCTATGCTCCCGCCGAGCTATCGGCCCGCTTAGAGCCGGGAAAAATCCATGTGCTGGTAGGTAAATCTGGCTCCGGTAAAACCACCACCGCCCAGGTATTAATGGGCCTAGTGCCCCCCACTAGCGGCCAAGTTAATTTGCTCAGCGACGGCGCCAGCTTGGATTTGCGTGAAGTTGAGCTTAACTCCTGGTGGCGCCAGCTAACCTGGGTGAGCCAACATCCAGCGATTTTGCCCGGCTCAGTGCGTCAGTATCTGCTTAGCGCCGGCGCGTGCAGCCAAGCCGAGCTGGAAAAGGCGGCGCAGGTAACCGGTTTCGACGCCGTCGTAGCCACCCTACCCCAAGGCTGGGACACCCAGCTGGGTCAAGGCGGGGTGGGTTTAAGCGTGGGGCAGCGTCAGCGCTTGGCGTTAACCAGGGCTCTAGTCAACCCCAGCGCCCTGGTACTGCTTGATGAACCCAGCGCCCACTTAGATGCCATCAGTGAAAACCAGATTGTGCAGGCCGTGCTGCAGCTGCGTGCAGCAGGCTCAACCGTGGTGGTTATTGCTCACCGTCAGGCACTTATCAACATTGCCGACAATGTCATTGAGGTGTGCGCCCAGGCGCTAGCCGCGCAGGAGGCTTAAGTGAATATGGTGTTTCTAAACAGTCAAGAACGCGCCAGCCTACGCCAGTGCCTGCGCCTGTTAGGGCTTAACCGGGGCCGGTTTTGGGCTTCAGTGCTTACCGGTAGCGCTGGTTTAGCTAGCGCCATTGCCTTAAGTGCAGTGGCTGCCTGGCTAATTGCCCGCGCCAGCGAGCATCCCGATGTGGTGATGCTGGGAGTGGCGCCCGTAATGGTGCGCCTATTTGGTATTTCCCGCGCAGTTTTACGCTACGTGGAACGCCTAATCAGCCACGACACGGCGCTGCGCGGCATGAATGGGCTACGTACCCGGGTTTATCAGGCCCTAGCTGGCTCACGCGCTGACGTGATGGCCTCTCTGCGCCGTGGGGATGTGCTAGCCCGCATGGGAGCTGATATCGACGCCGTCGGCGACCTGGTGGTGCGTGCCTACCTGCCCGCTGCGGTGGCGCTGGTGAGCAGTTTACTTACGGTGGTGGCTATCGCCTTTATCTACCCCCCTGCCGCCTTGATTTTGGCCCTATGTCTAGCTATCAGTGGTATTGGTGCTCCCCTAGTAACCATGCGGGCCACCCGCCGGGCCCTGGATGCTCGCCGCCTGGCTGACACGCAGCTGGCAAATGCCACCCTTAACCTTCTGGAAAACGCTGACGAGCTGCGCATTAACGGCACTATAGAAACCGCCCAAAATGAGCTAGCCCAAATTGAGCAGCGCATTATTGCCCTTAAAGACAGCGCCGCCCGGCCTGGCGCCCTAGCCGGCGCCATTGATATTGCCGCCACCTTGGCTGCCGTAATTGGAGCGATTTTGGTTGGTAGCCCGGCTGTGGCCTCCGGCAGCCTTAACCCGGTGATGCTGGCGGTTATCACGCTTACACCTCTGGCTGCTTTTGAGGCCACCGCCCCGCTTGGGCCAGCCAGCACCCAGCTGATTGTTTCCGCCCAGGCCGCCACGCGCGTGATGGATCTAGTTGACCAGGCCCGCCAGGCAGCTGATGAGCCCACCCATGAGCTAGCTGCGCCCGGCGCTGAGCTAAGCCTGCGCGCCCGTAACCTGGCTACTGCTTGGCCCGGGGGCCCCATTATCAGTCAAGGTATTGATCTGGAAGTTAAACCGGGACAGTCACTGGCTATTGTGGGCTCTTCTGGGATTGGTAAAACCACCCTGCTGTACACCCTGGCCGGGATCCTACCTAGTGCCCAAGGAAGCGTCGAGGTGCTAACTAGCCAAAACACTTGGCAGCCACTGTATGGGGCCCCGCGTCAGCAAGCTGCCGCTTATGTGAGTCTAACTGCTGAAGACGCTCATATTTTTAACACCTCAGTGCTAGAAAACCTGCGCGTAGCCAAGGGTGATATCACTGCTGAACAGGCTTATGAGCTGCTAGAACAGGCAGGTTTAGGCGCTTGGGTAAGCCAGCTACCTAAAGGACTAGACACTGTCTTGGGCTCAGGTGCCACCAGTATTTCCGGCGGGGAGCGCCGTCGACTCTTACTAGCCCGGGCCCTAGCCAGCCCTGCGCGCATCCTGCTACTAGATGAGCCCGGCGAGCACCTAGACCCAGCCACCGCCGACGCCCTAATCACCGACCTCTTACAAGCCGACTCCAAGCGCGCTATTGTGCTAGTAACCCACCGTCTAAGTGCTTTGGCCAGCGCTGATGAAGTAGTGCTACTAGGCAAAGAAAACCAAAGTGCCCGCATTATTGCCCGTGGCAGCCACAGCCAGCTACTAGCTACCAGCAACGAATACGCTTGGGCTCTAGCGCAAGAGGAGAGCAGCGATGAGTGACACCTTCCAATTTCCCGGAGTGCCAGATGATGACCCACTGGGCGATATTGATATCCCCTCTCCCCTAACCCCCCGGGTTTCTACCTACTCCTCGGCTACGGTCGCCGTCGAAAACGGTGAGGTAAACGCCTTCACTGTGCACTCCAACCGGATGCGCTCCACCCGGGCCCTAACTGACCTAGGGCTAGGCACCGCCGCCGATCTAGATGCGCGCACCCTGGATCTACTGGCAGCCGCCTTAGATCTAACCAGCTCCCTAAAAGTACGCGATGCCCTACAGCGTTTTGTCACCTCCGCCTGCCAGCTAACCGGGGCCGCTTGGGGCACTATTGCGGTGCATAACCAAAACAACCCCTTTGGGCCCATGGTTAACTCCGGCGTGCCCACGGCTTCGCCGGTGCAGCTAGCTTATGAATCGGTGCAGGGCCCCAACCAGCTAAACCCCCAGCAGGCGGGCACCCTAATCGATTCGGGCGCCATTATCCGCAATAACCTCTCAGTTGCTAGCGCCTTTACCGGCGCCATTGAGGGGGAAGGGCCCGGCTCGCTACTAACCGTGCCCTTGCAGGTGCACAGCCAAATCTTTGGCCAGATTTATCTGTGTGATAAGCCCGGCGGGTTTGTTACTAGTGACGCCGCCACGGTTTCTATGCTGGCGCGCGCGGCGGCTGTAGCCATTGATAATGCCCGCCTATACCGGGTGGCCAATGAACGCACTCAGTGGATGAGTGTCTCACAGGAGCTAACTAGCACGCTGCTTTCTGGCGCCGATGAGGAAGACGCCCTGGGTCTGATTACCAAGCGCGTGCGTGAGGTGGCCCGCGCAGATACTTCGGCCCTGATTTTGCCGGGAATTGGCGACAGCTGGGTGTGCGAGCTGGCTGACGGCTTATGGGCCAATGAGCTGATTGGCACCGTGTTTCCCCCCGATGGGCGGGCCATGAACAGCCTGCATGCCCGCTGCGGCCTGCTGGTGCCCTCTTTATGTGAAGAAAAAGTGCTGCGGGTGGAGGAGCTAAGCCGCTTTGGCCCAGCCCTGTATGCCCCCATGATTTCCCACTCCCAGGGTATTGGGGTGATTTTACTGCTGCGTGTGCCTGGGCGCGGGGAGTTTACTGAGCAGGATCTAGAAATCGCCCAACTGGTGGCCTCACAGGCTTCGATGGCTTTTGAACTGGCTAGCGCCCAGCACGCTGAAGAGATGGCTAACCTGCTTGATGAACGTGCCCGCATTGGCCGTGACCTGCATGATCTGGCCATCCAACAGCTGTTTGCTACCGGTATGCGTATCACTTCAGCCCGCAAGCGCTTGGCTGCTGGGGAGCAGCTGGAGCCCGAGGAGATTTTGGCTGCTCTCGACGGCGCACTGGGGGCTATTGATGAATCGGTAGCCCAGATCCGCTCAATTGTGCGCTCTTTGCGTGACCGCGATGAGGAAGTGGGGGTGGTGGAGCGTTTGCGCCGTGAATCCTCACTGGCCCGCAACTCGCTAGGTTACGCCCCTTCGCTGATTATCACGGTTGACGGCAAGTCACTTAGCAACTGTTGCCGCGACGAGGAAGATAATCTGATCTCCATTATTGACGCCGCTGTTGACGATGATTTGGCCGATGACCTAGTGGCGGTAACCCGTGAGGCGCTAGCTAATGTGGCCCGTCACGCCAAGGCTTCCTCGGTGCGGGTACAGATTGATTTCACCGGCTTGGATCTAACTAACGCCTCTTGTCAGCACACCCCCAGTCAGGTGGAGATTCGGGTGGATGACGACGGCGTGGGGCTAGATCCTACCTCTACGCGCAGCTCTGGCACTGCCAATATGAGTCAGCGAGCCTTGCGTCGTGGCGGTAGCTTCAGTTTGGGGCCCAGTCTGCGCGACGACGCCGCCCAGGCTGCCCAGGCGGGCCAGGATACGCATCGCGGCACCCGCCTATTTTGGCAGGCGCCGCTAGAAAACTCGGTCAGCTAAAAAACTGCTTAGCTGCGTGAGCCGGCGCGCCAACCCGAGGCGCGCTGGCTAGCCACCCAGGCGGCCACCTGAGTGCGGCGCTGCAAGCCCATCTTAGCTAGCAGAGAGGTGATGTGATTCTTAACCGTCTTTTCAGCAACCCCCAGCTGGGCGCCAATTTCACGGTTAGACAGGCCTTCACCGATCAGCACCAGAACTTTACGCTCAGCGTTGGTTAGGTCAGCGGTGGGGTCATCGTGGTCGGCGCGTCGGCGGGTAACCGTACGCTCATCTAGCAGCACACGCCCATCAGCCACGGCTCGCACCACATCAGAGATTTCGGCGCCGTGCACGCTCTTAAGCACGTAGGCGCGTGCCCCTACCTCCAGCGCCTCAGCTAGGGCCTCGTCGTCGTCGAAGGAAGTTAGCACGATTGGCAGAGCCTGCGGGACAGACTGAGACAGGGCGCGGATAACCTCAATACCGGTGCCGTCAGGTAGCTGTAGATCCACCAGGACAACGTCAGGACGCATTAGGTCCGCACGCCGTATAGCCTCCGCTTTAGAACCGGCCTCCGCTACAACTTCAAGGCCGTCCGCGCGGTCAATGATGTCTGAGATGCCGCGACGGACAATCTCATGGTCATCGATAATCATGACGCGAACGTTCGCGCCCTCCCGGTTTTCTACCATGGAGCTAAGACTAGCAACAATGGGCCCTAGTCCTATAATCAAAAACTTGTAAAACTATAGGAAATTTTTATAACGCCGTGTTTTAACCCTGTTTATTGCGCTGACAATTGGGGCAGCGTACATGTGAACGCCCACCAATAACCTCTTTGCGCAGTAGCCGGCCGCAACGCGAACAGGGTTGCCCCTCACGCCCATAGACTTCTAGAGACCTAGCAAAGTATCCAGATTCTCCTTCAGTATTTACATATAAAGCATCAAAACTGGTGCCACCTTGGGCTAAAGCACGTTGCATAACTTCGCCAGTGCTTTGCAGCAAAAGTTTTAACTTGGCTTTACTAAGTGAACTGCCCGGCCGGGCGCCGGCAATACGTGCAGCCCATAAAGCTTCATCAGCATAAATGTTTCCGATCCCCGATATAACACCTTGATCTAAAAGCAAGGTCTTTATAGCCCGGCTAGAAGCCTGCAAACGGCCAATTACCTGGGCTTTATCAAGATAGGGATCTAAAACATCGCGAGCCACATGGGTGTCGGTTACCGGAATGGCATTTAACTGACTGCCACAGCCACCTGGAAAACCGTCGCTAGTGGGCACCATATCCACCACAGCCAGCCCACCAAACATGCGCTGATCCACATGGTGCAGCACAGTGGAGCCTTCCAGCCTTAACCGCACCCGCAAATGGCGGTGGCTAAAAAGTTCAGCCTGCGCCCCACTATGGACCAGTAGCTGCCCACTCATACCCAGATGGGCAGTCAGGGCGGCGCCGTCGTCGAGAACTAGCCATAAAAACTTGCCGCGACGCACCGCCGCCTGCACCTGGCGACCCACCAACTGGTCTACAAATGAGGCCGGGCCCCCCACATGCTTGCGTAGCGGGCGACTATCTAACACCTCAACCGCTGTGAAATGTAGGCCCACCAGGTGCTTTTCTAAGCCCCGGCGCACTACCTCAACTTCAGGAAGCTCAGGCATTAATCGTTAGTGGCGTTAGCGGGCACGCCCCCAAGCAGACTGCCGTGAGCCTGGTCAGCGGCCAAAGCCTCATTAACCCCGGGCAGGGCCAAGCCGGCGTCGCCCTTTTCAGCCAGAAGCAGGGCGTAGGCAGACTCAGCGGCCACCAGCTCCGCAGCCTTCTTCGAAGAGCCCTCCCCGCTGCCTAGCTCACGCTCACCCACATGAGCGCTGGCCCTAAAGCGGCGCGAGTGGTCAGGGCCAAAACCCTCAACCTCATAGTTAGGCGAACCCAAACCATGCGCATTACACAGCTCCAGCAGCGAAGTTTTCCAGTCCATAGCGCCCCCACGCACCTGGGCACGGTTAAGGAAACCAGAGACCAAAACCTGCACCACCGGGCGGGTGGCAGTAAAACCGTGAGTTAGGTAGGTGGCGCCAATCATGGCCTCAACCGTGTCAGACAGGATCGAAGCTTTCTCACGCCCACCGGTAATGGCCTCACCATTACCCAGCAAAATGAACTCCCCTAGCCCCAGCTGTTGGGCAATCTGCGCCAAAGCCGGCTCAGAGACGGTGGCTGAACGCATTTTGGCCAGCTGGCCTTCGCTAACGCCTGGGAAGCGCTCATACAGCTCTTCAGTTACCACCAGGCCCAGCACAGAGTCACCCAGGAACTCTAGGCGCTCATTGGTGGGCAATCCGCCCTGCTCGTGAGCCCAGGAGCGGTGGGTGAGGGCAAGCTCTAACAACTCAGGGTCAATTTTGATGCCCCAACGGTTAAGCAGCACCTCCCGGTCAGTGCGGGCGGCGGGGGCTTTTACCCGAGACTTGCTTTTCCTAACCATCATTCTTCCTCTAGCAATGAGCGCAGCGCAGACCAACGCGGATCTAGGATCTCGTGGTGATGGTCGGCAGGTAGATCAGCTAGACGCTGTCCACATTCTTGGCATAGCCCCGGGCAGTCATCGCTACACAGGGGCTGGAAGGGCAGCTTTAAAACCAGGGCGTCACGCAGCACCGGCTCTAAATCCACGCTGTCCTCATCTGAGATAGTGAATAGCTCGTCTGCGTCTTCTGCTTCGCTATCTTCAGTTAGCTTGGCTGCTACCTCAGGCAGGAAAAATAGCTCTGAGAAGTCAATGTCTTGCTCATAGTTGATTTCATCTAGGCAGCGGCCGCATTCACCAGCGATATGCACCTGGGCGCTGCCACTAGCCAGTACGCCGTCGGCCATGGAGGTCAGCGTGGCCTGCACTCGCACCGGGGAGCCTGGCTTAGCACCAATCATGGCATTACCCAGATCTGCCGGGGCGGGCACACTTAGATCTACTTCTTTTAGAGACCCTGCCTGGTGAGGTAGATCGCGCAGGGAAATTTCAAAGTCACTCATGTTTGCCTTCAGTAGTTATGCAAGGGGCAAAGTTTTTAGTAAGGCTGCGCCGCCGGGGCAATCTAGGAGGGGTCAACTGACCAGCCCATATTGCGACGGCGCGTCACAGAGGGGTCCTGCCAGGTCTGGCTTGCCGGGGTTTCAGGGTTACGACGTCGCTCTAGCTCGGAGCGTCCAGCCATGGTCTGGTGCAGCAGTTTTTCTAGGGTCTGCTGCAAGGAGGCCAAGTGGGCATCTGAATAGTTTTCCGCACCCGCACGCATCCCGGCGGCCTTGTCTTCAGCCTGGGCCACGATCTCATCGGCACGCTCATGGGCGCGGCGCACAATGTTCTCGCCAGAGATAAGCCGCTCAGCTTCTTCATGGGCGTGCTCAATTAGCGCCTCAGACTGGCGGTGACCGTCAGCGACTATGGCCTTAGCTCGCTCACGCGCCTGGTCAATGATCTCGTCTTCCTGCTCCAGGATTTTGCGGGCATCCTGAATGGACAGTGGTAAATGCTGACGCACCTGGAACAATAAGTCAGAAAATTCTTCGCGGTTTACCAGCACTGAGGCGCCCATGGGCATCGGGCGAGCCTGTTCCAGAGCACGCTCAAGCTTGCTCAGGTACTTTAGGACATCTGCCCCACGCTCATTTTCAGACACTGCGCCTCCTTCAAGATTTAAGGGCCGTGGCAACTGCCGACGGCACAAGTGAGTCAATGTTACCGCCGTAGCTGGCCACATCTTTCACTAGCGAAGAGGAGATATGTCCCATCCCGGGGGCGGCAGGTAAAAATACTGTCTCAACTCCACCTAGCTGTGTGTTTATAAACGCCATAGGCGCTTCACTATCTAAATCGCTGCCGTTACGCAGCCCTTTAACAATAGCAACCGCCCCGATTTGCTCAGCATAACTAGCCACCAGCCCGTGCAGGGCCACTACCTTAACGTTTTGCAGATGGCTTAACGACGCCGTCGCTAAGCGCACTCTTTGCTCATCACTAAAGTGGTAGCGCCCGCGCTTATCACGGTTTTGCGCCACAGCCACCACTACTTGGTCAAAAATGTTGGCAGCCCGGCTAACAATATCGACGTGCCCATTAGTTATTGGGTCAAAGGAGCCGGGGTAGAGAGCTATGCGCATGTACTAAGCCTAATGCCAGCTGCAACTTTAGCCGCTGCGAGCGCGCCGTAATAGGCTTTAAGTATGAGCAGAATCGTGGCCGGCAGCGTAGGTGGGGCCCCCTTACGTGTGCCCTCTTCAGGTACTCGCCCTACTTCTGAGCGGGTGCGCGAGGCCCTGTTTTCTAAACTTGAGACCTATCAGGTGCTGCAAGGTGGGCGGGTAGTTGACTTATGTGCCGGCTCTGGGGCCTTGGGGCTGGAGGCAGCTAGCCGTGGCGCTAGCGAGGTGGCCCTGGTTGACTATGCGCGCGGGGCAATTAAGGCCTGCCAGGATAATGTGCGCCGGCTGGGTTTGCGCGGGGTACGCGTGGTTATGGCTAAAGCGCAGGCCTATACTGCAGGGCCAGCTGGCAGCCCGGTGGATTTAGTGTTTTTTGATCCGCCCTATGACATGAGTGAGGCTAGCGTCAGTGAGGTTCTGACTCCGCTGGTGCGAAGCCAGGACCCGTGGCTGCAGCCGCACTCGGTGGTGGTGGTGGAGCGTTCTACGCGCTCGCCGGAGCCGACTTGGCCGGCAGGGATGCATAGTTTTAGCGATAAGAAATACGGTGAAACTCGCCTGTGGTTTGCTGAGTTGGATTAGGACTTTTCTAGGAAGGCCTGTGAGTCTTCATCTAGGCGCCGGGCCAGCACTTGGGCTAGGGCCGGCGCCTGCTCTAGCTGTGGATCGGCTTTAACTATTTGCCAGGCGTCTTGGCGGGCTTGCTCAATTACTTTGACGTGTTCGCTGTCGGTTACTTGTAGTAGGTCTAGGTTGCGTTTGCGCCCTGACTGGCTTGAGCCCAGTACATCGCCTTCGCTACGTAGGCGTAGATCTGCTTCGGCTAGTTCGAATCCGTTGGTAGTGGAGGCGAAGGCTTTGAGGCGGTGGAAGGCGGGTGAACCTACCTGCGCGCCGGTGACTGCCATGCAGATGGCAGGTTTGTCGGCGCGCCCCACCCGTCCGCGTAGCTGGTGAAGTTGGGATAGGCCAAAACGTTCGGCGTCTAGGATCACCATCATGGTGGCGTCTGAAACATCCACCCCTACCTCCACTACGGTGGTGGTTACTAATAGTGGGGTGGTGCCTTGGATGAAGTTACTGAGGGAGTTTTCTTTTTCGACGCCGTCCATGCGCCCGGTGAGTGTGCCTATAGCAATACCGGATAGTTCTGGTTCTTTGGCTAGGCGCTGAGCCCAGTCGTTTACGGAGGCTAGGGACGCGTCTGAGGTTTCACTGTCAATGCTGGGGCACACCACGAATACGCGTCCGCCGCCAGCTATTTCTTGGGCGGCGCGGCGCCATAGGGCTTGCACCCAGGCTTGTCTTTCCCAGGGCACTAGGTGGGTGGTTACCTGGGTGCGTCCGGCCGGTAGCCCTTCTAAAACTGAGATTTCTAGATCCCCAAAGACGGTCATGGCCACGGTGCGGGGAATGGGTGTGGCCGTCATAACCAGTAGGTGTGGGGTGGTGTGAGCGCCGCTTGGGTCAAGTGAGCCGCGTTCACGCAGCACATTTCGTTGAGCCACCCCGAAGCGGTGCTGTTCATCAATAACTACCAGCCCTAAACCAGGCAGCTGGACAGTGTCTGAAAGTAGGGCGTGGGTGCCTACCACTATGGCGCTTTCGCCACTGGCTAGTTTGGCTAGCACTGCGCGTTTAGCGGGCACGCTCATAGAGGCGGTCAATAAATAGACTTTGTCTGCGGCGCCTACTTCTAGCCCAGGCAACGCCGCTAGTTCACTGCCTTGGGCGCCTTTGCCTTGCGTGCCTTTAGTGCTTTGCGCCCCGTTAATTGGGCCCACTTGACTAAGTAGACGTTTTAAGGAGCTTACATGTTGGGCTGCTAGCACTTCAGTGGGGGCTAGCAGCGCGCACTGGCCGCCTTGACCTACTACTTGGGCCATCGCGCGCAGGGCTACCACGGTTTTACCAGCGCCCACATCGCCTTGCAGTAGGCGCTGCATGGGTACGGTCTTATTTAGATCCTGGGCGATCTGCTCACCCACCTGCACCTGGGAGTCGGTCAGTTCAAAAGGCAAATGCGCATCAATCTGGCTACGTAGCGAATCTGCCTTAGGCACCGGCCAGGCAATGGCGTGTTCACTGGCCAAAACATCGGCGCGGTGACTAGCTAAAGCCACCTGGGTGAGTAAAGCCTGGTTATAGCGCAGACGCGAGCGCGCCCGCACCCACTGGCTGCTATCTGCCGGCCCATGCACCTGCCGGTAGGCTTCAAGCAGGCCAAGTAGGCGGCGTTTCGCCAATATTTTCTTTGGCACATACTCGGGTACGTCCGTCTCACGAAGCTGATCGAGCACCATACGTATGGCTTTAGCTAGGCGCCAACTGGGCAATGCTTCGCTAGCGCGATAAATCGGAATAGGCCTAGCCATCAGGGCTTGACGCTCAGTTTCGCTTAACTCGTCAAGCACCTGGAACTTAGCCCCGGTTAGTTGCAAGCGCCCACCACGGAACTTGGTTTTACCGGCAAAAATTGCGGTGGTATCGGGCTGAAGTTGGTGCGCATAGTTACTTAGCTGATAGTGGGCCCCGAACATCACCACTTCCATCTCCATCAGCCCATCGGTAACTAGGGCCTGCAAAATTGCTGGCGGCCGCCCAGACATGGTGCGTCTAACCTGGGCCTGAATTACCTGTACCTGCACGGTCACCTCTTCATCGGCAACCAGCTGGTCTAAAGAGCTCAGCTGCCCCCAGGTTTCGTAGCGTTTAGGTAGATAGTCCAGCAGATCCCAGCCGGTATGCAGATCCAGCTTAGCTAGGGCGGTGGCGGTGCGTTTACCCAGCAACCGCTCCAGGGGCCGCTCTAACAGACCAATTTCCCCGCCTGCATTGGCCGGCGTCATTAAAATCCTTCCAAGCCCACCAGCACCTGATCTAGATCTTGGTGCGAGGCGTAAATATTTACGTCCAGGTCTTCGTCTATGCCCATGTCTTGGGCTTTTTGTCCGACGGCGTCGCGAATCAAGGGGGCCACGTCACTATCGGCTAAGGCGCCGACTAAAACCGTAACCGTCACGGTCCACTCCCCCAATGCGTTGGCTACCGCCAGGGCGATATGTTCGGCGTCGACCCCGCTAAATTCAAGTACCCGCATCCGTACCGCCGTCACCCAAGCGGTACGTTCCATCAAAGCCAGTTTGGCGGCTTCATCTAAATCTGAGCTGTTTTCCAGCTCAGCCAACCCCAAAGCCATGGCGGTAACAAACATCGCCACCTCATTAGAGGTGTCAGCTACCTTCAGGCGGGTCAGGGCCTCAACGCCGCCCGCAGATTTACTGATGTAATCACCGGCCACCAGTATGTCCTCGCCAAGATTACTGTCATCTAAAGCCCACACTGCGGCGCGTGAAGTTAGCGAACGGGAGGCTGCGTGGGCCGCCGAAATTGAGGCCTCATCGCAAGGCAGTACAAAGGCGTTGGGGTTTTGAATATCGCCTGCCGCCCGCACAATCGCATCAGAATCTGGCTCTAGCACCACCACGGCACCAGCCCGCGCCAAAGGCACAATCAGTCCCGGGGCACGTGTGCAGGCAATTACCCCAATCTCTTTTTCGACTTTGCGGGCCATCTTTGAGGGACGCTTAGAGCTAAAACGTTCCAAAGGAATCACATTTGAGCCACCCCGAGCGTTAAAACCGTAGAGGTTAGTGGGCGGCTCGGTGCGGCTAGAGCGCAGGCGGCGAATACAGATCTGGCGGGCCTTACCGTAAGGCGGTAGGGCCGCGCGGGGGTTGTCGGTATGCACATGCACGTGAAACAAACCCATATTGAGGCTGTCGACCGCACCCACCACGGCCACACTGTCACCTATTTCCCCCAGAGCTTTGCGTAGTCGCTCAGCTTGGAAAGCGGTGGCATTCCACAGGTACATCACCTCAAACTCGCCTGAGCGTCCCGAAACCTGCTTATGGGAAGTGTTGTTTTGAGATAGGTCAGTGAGCATATTTAGGGCAGTGCCAGTCAGGTCCCCCTGCGGATTAAATACGTCTGCCAGCGCCGTCATAATCAGCATGATGGCTCCCGCCCCCGCATCAACCGGGCCGTGACCAATACCGACCGTTTCCACCACGGCCTCTTGAGCCCCAAAAGCAGCGGTGGCAGTGATTTCCTCCAGGGTTGGGCGCGGCGAAGTATCTAGCGTGTCGGCGCCCGCCTGGGCAGCTGAACGCATAGCACTAATAAAGGTGCCCTCCACCGGGTGGGAGACCGCTTTTACGGCCCCACGCGCCATGGCCTGCAAGGCGGCCACCAGCTCCACTGGACGTAGCCCTTGGCTGGGAGCATTCTGGGCACTTTCGCTAAAAGCAAGTAAACACTGGGCCAAAATCATCCCAGAGTTACCCCGTGCCCCCAGCACCGCTCCCGCTGAGGCCACAGTGGCGGCGTCGGCAAAATCAATCACATCAGCTTGAGTTAACGCTCGGGCCGCCCCAGCCAGAGTGTGGGTAACATTTGCGCCGGTATCACTATCTGCCACCGGGAACTCATTTAGCGTATTTAGTAGCTCTCCGTGGCGCACGCAGGCAGCATGAGCATGGACCAGCCAACTGTGGAGCTGTTCGATACCCAGGTGTTCAGGCGCAGACATAGACCTAATTTTGCCGTGTTAACCTAGCTAGAGGCTACCCATACGCAAGTTGTGCCTCAGACCATAGCTATAAAGTTTGAGTATAGAGTCAAAATAACGCTACACTGTTCGGGTTGCCTGAGGCGGTTTGCCTGAGGTACATGACCTTGCGCCAGGCCGGGTTTGCCGAGTCTAGGCGTTTTCAAGTTGAAGATCAGGAGTGAGACACCGTGGCTGCTGTTTGCGACGTCTGCGGCAAGGGCCCCATCTTCGGCAAGAGCGTCTCGCACTCCCACGTGCGGACCAACCGCCGGTGGAACCCCAACATTCAGCGAGTTCGTGCTCTCGTTAATGGCGCCCCCAAGCGTCTAAACGTGTGCACTTCTTGCCTAAAGGCCGGCAAGGTTACCCGCAACATCTGAGCGCGTAGCTAAGGCTTTAAAGTATGGCTCTGTCCCTTTGGGATGGGGCCATTATTTTTTAATATTGCAGGTGGTAATGCTTCGTGAGCTAGGTTACTGTAGTGACATGACAGCTACGCCACGCCCTGCCGAATTTTCTTTTATCGGTCGCATTCCTGTAACTGAAGTATTTCCCGTCATTGAAGATGGGCGCTGGCCTACAAAAGCTGTTGTAGGCGAAACCATTCCGATTCGCGCCACAGTTTTCCGTGAAGGCCACGATGCTTTTACCGCCACCGCCATTTTGGTGCGCCCTGACGGCACTGACGGCCCGCGCGCCAACATGTACGAAATCGCCATGGGCCTTAACCGCTACGAGGCTCGCCTAACCCCCGACGAGCCCGGCGCCTGGAGCTTTAGGGTTGAGGGCTGGTCTAACCCCTACGCCACCTGGAAGCATGACGCCACGCTCAAGGTGCATGCCGGCGTCGACGTCGAACTAATGCTGGAAGAAGGCGCCCGCCTACTGCTACGCGCAGCCGAGGTACCTACCCGCAGCAAGGGTGGCATCAACACCCTCAACTATGCCGCCTCCGTGCTACGTGACACCTCGCGCAACCCCTATGAGCGTCTAGACGCAGGCCTAAACATTTCAGTGCAAAACGAGCTAGCTGCCCTACCGCTACGCGACATGGTTTCCCCCTCCGCCACCTACCCGCTACAGGTGGACCGCCAGCGGGCCCTATTTGGGTCCTGGTATGAGATCTTCCCGCGCTCACTGGGAGCCTACTTCGACGGCGAAAAGTGGGTTTCGGGTACTTTGGCTAGCGCCACCCAGCAGCTAGACCGCATTGCTGCCATGGGCTTTGACGTGCTCTACCTGACCCCGGTCTCCCCCATTGGCTACACCAACCGTAAGGGTAAGAACAACACCCTTACCGCTCTACCTGGAGACCCGGGCTCCCCCTACGGCATTGGTTCCGACGCCGGTGGGCACGACTCCATCCACCCCGACCTGGGTACTTTTGCTGACTTTGACGCGCTGGTAGAGCGTGCTGGACAGCTGGGCATGGAAGTAGCCCTAGACCTGGCTCTACAGTGCTCTCCCGACCACCCCTGGGTGAAGGAACACCCTGAATGGTTCACGGTATTGGCAGACGGTTCAATTGCTTACGCTGAAAACCCGCCTAAGAAGTATCAGGACATTTACCCGCTTAACTTCGACAATGACCCTGAGGGTATTTACCAGGCAATTTATGACGTAGTGGTTACCTGGATTAACCACGGGGTAAAGATTTTCCGCGTGGATAACCCCCACACTAAGCCGCTACCTTTCTGGCAGAGGCTAATTAAGCAGATCGGCGAGGAATACCCCGACGTATTCTTCCTGGCGGAGGCTTTCACTAAGCCCGCCATGATGCGCACCTTGGGCATGATCGGCTTCCAGCAGTCCTACACCTACTACGCCTGGCGTAACGCCAAGTGGGAGCTAGAGCAGTACCTGCACGAGCTCAGCCACGACACCGCCCACGTGCTACGTCCGGCCTTCTGGCCCACCACTCACGACATCCTGACCCCGTTCATGAGCTGGGGTAAGGAGGGCGCCTTCAAGCTGCGTGCAGTGCTAGCGGCTACACTCAGCCCCACCTGGGGTATCTACAGCGGCTATGAGCTGGCCGAGTCGGTACCGCGTCCAGGCTATGAGGAGCAGATCGACAACGAGAAGTATGAGTACAAGCCCCGTGACTTCGAGGCGGCCCGTGGTAACGGTATTGAGCAGCTACTAACTGATCTAAACCGAATCCGCCACCAGCACCCGGCTTTGGCTCAGCTGCGTGACATCACCTTCCACACCACCACCAACGATTCTCTGATCGCCTATTCCAAGCGGGTACGGGCCGAGGAGTCTTTGGATGGCCGCGAGGACATTGTGCTCACTGTGGTTAACCTTGACCCCTACAACACGGTTGAGGGTGAAGTGCTGCTGAACCTGCCTGCCTTGGGCCTGCCCGGCAACGCTGATGGCTCACGCCCGGTAGTTAAGGCCGTCGATGAGCTAAACGGCGGCGAGTACTACTGGTCCGGTTCTAACTACGTGCGCCTAGACCCTCACGAGGGTCGTTTCGCCCACGTATTTAACATCACCCGCCTCTGACGATCAGTGATGAGTGCCCCAGCCTGGCCCGAAGCGACGCAGTTAGCTAACCTGCTGCGTCCAGTTTTGGCTACCCAGCGCTGGGGCACCTTACTGCCTGACAATGTCCAGGTAAGTTTTGAGGTGCTTGACTCAGGCGACACCTTACGTTGGTATTTCTTCTTACTTGACGACGGCGCTGCCCTGAGTGTGCCCATCAAGCTGGCTTGGCAGGCGCCCACTAGCGGCTGGCAGGCAAGCTTTGAATGCGACGGCCGCCTAGCTTGGCTAGGCGAGGCCTGCACTTTGGATGCCACCTGGCAGGCTTTAACCGGCCTTAAGGTGAGCGTGATTGATGACAGCGCCCGTGAGCAGTCCAACACCTCCGTGGTGCTCTCCACCGCGCAGGGAAAAGTCATCGCTAAAGTACTGCGCCGCCTATACCCCGGCACTAACCGCGAATGCCTGCTTGCGCGCGCATTAGCTGATTTCGACGCCGCCCCCATGCTGGTACTAGCCCCCACCTTGGCCTGGCCCTTTGCGCCGTCGGTGACAAGTGACGCGAGCGCAAACCAAGCCAGCTCTGACGCTGAGGCCCTAACCAAGCCATCCGCGCCGCAAGTAGTAGTGGCGGTGGGGCACCAATTTATTGCCGGGGCCCGCGATGGCTTTGCATACTACGTAGAGCAGCTGCACCAAGCCCCACCTGAGCAGCCGCTTAGCCTGGCAGTGCCCGAGCAGCTGGGTAAATTAACCGCGCAAATGCACGTTTGCCTGGCGCGCACCCTAGGCACCCAAAGCCAAACTAACTACGTTACTGTGGCGCGTCAGCGTCTAGCTGCGTTAACTGAGCAGCTGCAGACGCTACTGGCAGCCAGCCCACTTGCCCCTGAGCAAACTAGCCGCGCGCGTGCCCTGAGTCAGCAGCTAGAAACTGTGCTAGAGCCGCTACTAGCTGAAATTAGCCAGGCCGTGACTTTGCAAGCCATTCACGGTGACTATCACCTAGGTCAACTGCTGGTATCTGCAGCCGACGCGCACTCGCCTGGCGGCTTACGCTCTGCGAACTGGCATGTGGTTGATTTTGAAGGCGAGCCGCTACGCACTGACAGTGAGCAACTGTCCTTAGCGCCTTTGGAACGTGACCTGGCTTCTATGGCTCGTTCTTTTAGCTATGCCTTAGCTACAGCTGGCATAAGTGAGCACAGTTGCGACGCTTTGGTGGAAAAATTCTTTATGGCTTACCGCCAGGAAATTACCAGCCTAACCTGCAACCATGTTCCTGCTACCCACCCCTTAACGCAGCCGGAAACGACTGCTTTCCAAGACCAGGTCTTGACAGTGGAGCTGCTGTTAAAGACCGTTTATGAGCTCGTCTATGAGCTCACGCACCGCCCGACATGGGCCCACATTCCCCTGGATGACCTAGGACGAATGGTGACGCACACAACCCAAAAACATGGGAGGATATGTTTATGAGTGACAACACAGCGCATGACGCCTTAGCACTAGCGGTACCTGTTGACTCCTGGGTACTTAGCGACATTGCTTATGGCCGTCACTACAACCCCCATGAGGTCCTAGGCGGCCACCCCGGCGAGCACGGCGTTACCATCCGTACCGTGCGCCACCTGGCTGACGCCGTCGAGATCGTAACCGAAAACGGCACCTACCCGGCCGTCCACGAACGGGACGGTATTTGGCTAGCAGTCCTACCTGGCAACGAGGTGCCCGACTACCGCGTTAAGGCCACCTATGGTGACCAGGTGGTAGAAGCCGATGACCCCTACCGCTTCCTGCCCACCCTAGGTGACATTGACACCTACCTGATCGGTGAAGGCCGCCACGAAGAACTGTGGAAGGTACTAGGTGCTCACATCAAGCACTTCTCCGGTCCGATGGGTGAAGTTAGCGGTGTGGCCTTCTCAGTTTGGGCCCCCAATGCTCGCGCTGTGCGCGTAGTTGGTGACTTCAACTACTGGGATGGCAGCGCCACCGCCATGCGTTCGCTAGGCGCCTGTGGTGTTTGGGAACTGTTCGTGCCCGGCGTCGGAGTCGGTGCCCGCTACAAGTTCGAGATCTGCCACCACGACGGCTCTTGGAAGCAGAAGGCTGACCCGCTAGCTCGCGCCACCGAAATCCCCCCGGCCACCGCCTCGGTAGTTACCGACGAGTTCCACCAGTGGCAGGACCAGGAGTGGATGGAGCAGCGCCCCCAGCGCGACCCGCACAACTCCCCCATGAGCATCTACGAGGTGCACGTGGGTTCTTGGCGTCAGGGTCTGGGCTACCGTGGCCTAGCTGACGAACTGATCCCCTACCTGAAGGAAACCGGCTTCACCCACGTGGAGTTCATGCCGGTAGCCGAGCACCCCTTCGGTGGCTCTTGGGGTTACCAGGTTTCCTCCTACTACGCCCCCACCGCCCGTTTCGGTACCCCTGACGACTTCCGCTACCTGGTAGACCAGCTACACCAGGCCGGCATCGGGGTAATCCTGGACTGGGTACCGGCCCACTTCCCCAAGGATGACTTCGCCTTGGCTCGCTTCGACGGCACCGCGCTGTACGAAGACCCCGACCCGCTGCGTGGCGAGCACCCCGACTGGGGTACCTACGTGTTCAACTTCGGCCGCCGCGAGGTGCGCAACTTCCTGGTTGCCAACGCCCTGTACTGGCTAGAAGAGTTCCACGTAGATGGCCTGCGCGTGGACGCCGTGGCTTCCATGCTTTACCTGGACTACTCGCGTAACGACGGCCAGTGGCGCCCCAACCAGTACGGTGGCCGCGAGAACCTTGAGGCCATCAGCTTCCTACAGGAAGCCAACGCCACTGCCTACCGCAAGCACCCGGGCATCATCATGTGCGCCGAGGAATCCACCGCTTGGCCGGGTGTTACCTCCCCCACCGATCAGGGTGGTCTGGGCTTTGGCCTCAAGTGGAACATGGGGTGGATGAACGACACCCTGCGTTACATGGCGGAAGACCCGGTTAACCGCCGCTGGCACCATGGTGAACTTACCTTCTCCCTGGTCTACGCCTTCTCTGAGCAGTTCATTTTGCCGCTCAGCCACGACGAGGTAGTCCACGGTAAGGGCTCACTGATCGCCAAGATGCCTGGTGACGACTGGCAAAAGCGCGCCAACCTGCGTGCCCTGTACGCCTACATGTGGTCTCACCCCGGCAAGCAGCTACTGTTCATGGGGCAGGAATTTGGTCAGGGGGTTGAGTGGAACGCTGACAACTCCCTGGACTGGTGGCTGTTGGAGAACCCAGACCACGCCGGTATCAAGCGCCTGATCACCGACCTCAACGCGCTATACAAGGCCACCCCGGCACTGTGGACCGAGGATTTCACCTACCACGGTTTTGAGTGGATCAACGCTAACGATGGCGACCACAACGTCATTACCTACCTGCGTAAGGGGAAGGACGCTGAGGGCCGCAAGGACCTAATCGCCTGCATCGTGAACTTTGCTGGTAACCCCCACGAGGGCTACCGCGTGGGTCTACCCTTCCCCGGCAAGTGGGAGGAAGTACTCAACACTGACAGCGAGGACTACGCCGGCTCTGGGGTTACCAACCCCGGCGTGCTTGAGGCTGAGGAACTACCCTGGGACGGCCAGAGCGCTTCGGTGCGTCTGCGCGTGCCTCCGCTGGGCGCTATCTTCCTGCGTCCGGTAGCTGACTGAGTCTAGCTAAACCCGCTGGCCGCCGCTAACAAAACCGTTAGCGGCGGCCAGCGGCGTTTTTAGGGTTTGCATTTAGTGTCTAGTTTCACTATAAGATAACTTGGGCCTAAAGGCCTATATGTAATCCCATCTAGCCTCACCAGCTGCGCATTTGCTAGGTTTGTACCACGTTTTGTTTAGGGTCTAATGTGCCATACCGGCATTTTCACATCAAAATGTCTCGACAGTGCTTAATAAGTCCCGTAAAACAGAAGTAATACTCGTTGCAGCTTGTTTGCTTTAAATACCCTTTGGCAAGCAAAACTGCTTAGTCGAAAGCTGAGGCTATGACCGACACTTGGTCCAACGCAGTCGTTTCTCAGGTACGCGCCGTTTCTGGGCGCCCCGCTAAGGCATCCACCCCGCAGGAAGTTTGGGCGGGCCTGTCGGCCGCCGTCGTCGATCACATCGCTGACGACTGGGCATCTACCGACCGCACTTACAAGGCCGGCCGCATGGAACACTACTTCTCCGCCGAGTTCCTAATGGGTCGCGCCCTACTAAACAACCTTTCCAACCTGGGTCTAGTTGAGCAGGCTCGTACCTCCCTCAACGCCTTCGGCCAGAACCTATCTGAGGTCCTGGAGGAAGAGCCCGACGCCGCTCTGGGTAACGGTGGTCTAGGCCGTCTAGCAGCCTGTTTCCTGGACTCCTGCGCCACCCTAGACCTGCCCGTATATGGCTACGGTATTTTGTACCGTTACGGTCTGTTCAAGCAGCTGTTTGAAAACGGTTTCCAGACCGAGCACCCTGACTCTTGGATGGAAGAGGGCTATCCCTTCATCGTGCGTCGCCAAGAGGAACAGCGCCTAGTGTCCTACGCCGACATGACCGTGCGCGCCATTCCTTACGACATGCCCATCACCGGCTATGGCACCAAGAACGTTAACACCCTGCGCCTGTGGAAGGCCGAACCGCTAGAAGAGTTCGACTACGACGCCTTCAACTCCCAGCGCTTCACTGACGCCATTGTTGAGCGTGAGCGCGTCATGGACATCTCCCGTGTGCTCTACCCCAACGACACCACCTACGAAGGCAAGGTGCTGCGCGTACGTCAGCAGTACTTCTTCTGCTCTGCTTCACTGCAGGACATTGTGGCCAACTACATTGAGCAGCACGGCACCGACCTACGCGGCCTAAGCGACTTCAACGCCATCCAGCTCAACGACACCCACCCGGTGCTGGCCATCCCCGAGCTGATGCGTCTACTGCTAGACAACTACGGCATGGGCTGGGAAGAGGCCTGGGAGGTCGTCACCAAGACCTTCGCCTACACCAACCACACCGTGCTGGCTGAGGCCCTGGAAACCTGGGAGATGGGTATCTTTGACCGCATCTTCCCGCGTATCGCTGAGATCGTGCGTGAGATCGATCGTCGCTTCCGCCTAGACATGGCCGAGCGCGGCCTCGACCAGGGCACCATCGACTACATGGCCCCGGTTTCCGGCGGCCGCGCCCACATGGCTTGGATCGCCTGCTACGCCTCCTACTCGATCAACGGTGTGGCCGCCTTGCACACTGAGATTCTCAAGCGCGACACCCTGGCCCACTGGTACGCCATCTGGCCCGAGCGCTTCAACAACAAGACCAACGGTGTCACCCCGCGTCGCTGGCTCAAGCAGTGCAACCCCCGCCTGGCCGCCCTGCTGGATGAGGTAACCGGTTCTGACCAGTGGGTTAAGGACCTAAGCGTACTGAGCGAGTACACCAGCGCCGGCAACGACGACATCTACCGTCGCCTAGGCGAAATCAAGGCCGCCAACAAGGCTGACTTCGCCAACTGGATCGCTGAGCGTGAAGGCATCGAGATTGACCCTGAGGCCATCTACGACGTACAGATCAAGCGTCTGCACGAGTACAAGCGTCAGCTGCTCAACGCCTTCTACATCCTGGACCTGTACTTCCGCATGAAGCAGGACCCGAGCCTGCAGGTACCCAAGCGCGTATTCATCTTCGGCGCTAAGGCTGCCCCCGGTTACATCCGCGCCAAGGCCATCATCAAGCTCATCAACACCATTGCTGAGCTGGTTAACAACGACAGCGACGTAAACGAAACCATCAAGGTGGTCTTCGTTCACAACTACAACGTCTCCCCCGCCGAGCACATCATTCCTGCTGCGGACGTCTCTGAGCAGATCTCCATGGCCGGTAAGGAAGCTTCGGGCACCTCCAACATGAAGTTCATGATGAACGGTGCACTGACCATGGGCACCCTCGACGGCGCCAACGTAGAGATCCTCGACGCCGTCGGCGACGAGAACGCCTACATCTTCGGTGCTACCGAGGATGAGCTACCCGCCCTCAAGCGCGACTACGACCCGCGCTGGCACATGGACAACGTTCCTGGCCTGCGTCGAGTGCTAGACGCACTGGTGGACGGCACCCTGGACGACAACGGTTCAGGCTGGTTCTACGACCTGCGCCGCAGCCTGCTAGAGCCCTCCTACGAGCCGGCTGACGTCTACTACGTGCTGGGTGACTTCGCCGCTTACCGCGAGGCCAAGGACCGCATGGCCCACGACCACGACGCCGACCCGCTAGGTTGGAACCGTAAGGTGTGGGTAAACATCACCCGCTCCGGCCGCTTCTCCTCTGACCGTACCATCAGCGACTACGCTCGCGAGGTGTGGAAGATCAAGAGTGAACCGATCGCCTGATTAGCTCTGCAAGCTGATCGATAACTGTGGGGCCAGTTCCTAGGAACTGGCCCCACAAGTTTAGCTGCTAGTGGTTTTTTAACGCGTCAGTGTGTTTGTATCAGTGGCTAGCCAAGCAATTGGGGGCCTGCAAAGCAGACCCCCAACTTCAGTATTGGATTTTAGTACAGCAGCGACGCTAGTGCGCGGCGGGTTTTACCCACGCGCGGGTCAGTGGTGCCGATTAGCTCAAACAGCTCTAGCAGGCGCACACGGGCCTGGTCACGCTCATCGCCAGCGCTGCGGCGTACAGCCTCTAGCCCGCGTGCCAAGGCGCCCTCAACGTCACCCATAGCCAGGGCGGCGTCGGCCCCAGCTAATAGCTGGCGCCAGGTGGCTTCAGGCTGGTCTGAGGCAGCTAGATCGCCGTCTAGATCCGCGCCTTCTACGCGCTGGAGCAGCTTAACCTGCTCTAGGGCTAGGCGTAGCTCATCATTGGCTGGTTCGTTAACCAGGGCGTGCTCGTAGATAGTTTGGGCCTTGGCGTAGTCTCCGGCCTCAATGGCCTCGCGTCCTAAACGCTGCACCTCAGTTTCAACCGGTTCACTTGGCGCTACCGGCGCCGCATCTAGGCGTACCCGGCCGGTTATGCCGTTAGCCTGAGCCATCTGCATAACCTGCTCAAAGATCTGCTCTAGCTGTTGGGCGCTGGCCTGGCCCTGGAATAGAGGCACGGGCTGACCACCCAGCACAGCTACCACGCTGGGTACGCTTTGGGCAGCAAACAGCTCAGCGATTTTGGCGTTAGCGTCAACATCCACCCGGGCCAGCTGGAAGCGGCCCTGATAGCGGGCTGCTAGCGACTCAAGCGCAGTGTTAACTTCAGCAGAAACCTGGCTGCGCGGTGACCATAGTGAAATTACTACCGGCACCTGCATGGAGCGCTTTACAGCGTCCTCAAAGTTGGTGACGTCAACGTCAATCACTAATGGCGAGTCGATTACCCCGCTATCAGCCACGCCGGGGTTAGCCCCAGCCTCGCTACCAGCCCCGCTAGCTGCGCCCTTTGAGGGCGCTAGGGTGGATAGGTCAACAGCACCAAACATCGACATGGATTACTTCCTTACTTAGGCGGGTTGGAGTCGTCACGGGTCACTGAAGTGAGTACCACGCCGGTTCCCAGGGCGGTGGGCACTTTAGCTTTAGCACCCTTGGGAGGCAGGTAGAAGGCCACCATAGCCTCGTAGGTAGCCATCACTTTACTGGTGACTTCTTTATTTCCACCCATATAGGCGGCCAACTGCTCAGAGACCGTAATGGTGCTCTTGGCAGAGGTGCGCTGGTAGGTGGTGGTAAAGCTCAGTGAACCTACCGCAATAGCCCCATTGTCGCTGGTTACTAGGCCACGGAAACCGTCGTTACCAGCGCTAACGTTAACCGTGATGCTACCGGCATCCTTTACCTGGCTGGCTACAGCCCGCTCGGAGGCTACTAGCTTGCGCAGGCCGTCGTCGGGGAAAGCCTTGCCGTTAGCAGAATCGGGCTTGTTTAGGGCCTCCACATAGGCGGCCATGGCCTTACTAGGTGAGAACAGGAACTGGGTGGAGTCTGCCTCGATCTGGGCTGAGCCCACGGCCGGACCGGCAGTTGCCGGGATCTTGGCGCCGGCAAATAGGCGCACCCAAGCCCACATTTCATAGTTACTGCGGGCATCTTGTTGGTCCAGTACCAGCAGTAGTGGCGAGTTGTTCTTGCCGCTGATGGCAGAGACGCTGATGGCAGTGCGCGGGAAGGTGGAGGTGGCACCCACCGCAGACATACGCGCATTGGTGTTGAGCGTAGCCACAGAGCCTCCGCCGGCTTTAACCAGCTTGTAGTTAGCTGTGCGCAGGCGCAGCGCCGGGCCGTTTAGGTAGCCAACCAGCTTGGCCGGGTCACGGTCTTTATCGGCGGCGGTAAGCCCAGTTTGGATGCGCTTCAAAATGGTTTCTAGGCGCGTAGAGTCAAGCACCGGCTTAGCCGTGGCATCAGCTTTAGGTGGCTGAGGCTTAGGTAGTTCCTGACCGCAGGCGCTTAGACTCAAACCGGCAGCCGTGGTTACCAGGGCGCCTAGGGCGCCGCGTCGAGTCAAATTCATTTTAGTTTTCCTCCTTAGCCAGGTCTTCGCGCTTAGGCTCATCTGCCTGCTCCGGGATGGGTGCGCTGGCACTGTCTGCGCTGGGGGCGCTGTCTGCACTGGCACCGCTAGCGGCGCTGGTGCCGCTAGGGGCGCTTTCTAGCTGAGCTTGGCCGTGGGCCGGGGTAGGCACACTGTTTGCACTGGAGCTGCTGGCCGCGCTGGGGGCACTAGCTTCAGGAGCAGAGATCACTGGCTCGTTAATGGGCTCAAATACGTCTGTTGAAGCACCTGAGCGCTCCATTGCCAAGGCGGCATTACCAGCAGCCGGAGTGGGGCTGGGGGCTGAGGCTGGCTCATCAAAGATACTGGAGTACCTAGGCCCAAAGGGGTTAGTGCCTGGCTGCACGGCGAAGGGGTTAACTGCCGCATGTGCAGCGCTGGCGGCGCTTAGGGCAGATTCTTCAATGGGCGCCGTGGGAGCTTTGGGGGCAAAACCAGCGCTGTTGGGCGGAGCAAACGGGCTGGCTTGCGGGGCACCGCTCGCGCGGGGACCAACCGGAGCCTGCGGGGCGCTGGCCGCACTAGGCCCAGAAACCGGCGCCTGCGGGGCGCTGGCCACGCTAGGGCCAGAAACTGGCGCCTGCGGGGCGCTGGTGGCACTGAAGGTGCTTTGTCCAGCTGCCGGGGTGGCATCTGCACCTGGAGCAGCGCCCATAACCGAAGCAGCTCCCATAACCGGGGCGCCGCCACCCATAACCGGAGCAGCTCCCATAACCGGGGCGCCAGTAAACGCAGTGGCATTAAACGCAGTACCAGGTAGGTGCGGCACGGCGTCGCCTTCCTGGGGGGCTACCTGGTCTTGGGCGGCGGCTACGCGGTCCGCTCCCCCAGCAGCCTGAACGGCCCAGATGCCGCGCGAATCAGTAATCGGGTTGGGTGCGGCCGGGATGGTGCGGTCGGCGTCGACGTCGGCAGCACTTTCGCTGGGCACGTCACGGCGCGGGTCAACCCAGACCTTACCGGCGGCCTCAGCTTGGGCCTTTTCACGCAGCTCCAGGCGAGTGAGGGGACGGTTGGGATCCTTGTTCAGTCGTGCGGCCGCTTCTTCTTGGCGACGACGACGACGCTGAGCATTGGCTAGCTCCTGGTGGCGCATCTGAATATCGAGCATGAAGATGAACACCCCGCCGGCTACCAGCAAACCGCCCACGATCAGGCCGGGGATTAACCAGGGAGTGCCTACGGTGCGCTTCCACGACAAGCTGAAGGTGGGGGCAGCTTGCTTACCATCGGTAGCGGCCAGAACTACATAGTTAGAGGAGCTGGGGTCATAAGTGATGGACACTGAGCCCTTGCCGGTCTTGGAGGTCACCCACATGTCTGAGCCGTTTAGGGAAGCATTGGAGGCAACCGCCTTAATGCAGCCCTTAGCGTCAGGGGTGGGGGTGGCCTTAGCGCTGGAGGTAGCCGTAGCTTTAGCCGACGCCGTAGCTTTAGCCGACGCCGTAGCGGTGGCTTTAGCAGTAGCTGCGGCAGTACCAGTTGCCTTAGCGGTGGGGGTGGCGGTGGCCTTTACGTTACAACGCTCGGTAATTGTGCGCCCAGATAGGGCTTCCCAGGAGCTTAGGCCGGTAACTTCCGTGTAGGGGTCGTTAGCCAGCCAGGCCTGGGCGTCCTCAGAGCGAGCCAGCGCCAAGGTAACGCTAGAGTTGGCATCTTTAGCCTTGGCAGTAATGGTGACAGTGGAGTCAACCATGTTTAAAACGCCGTCGCCGGTAACAACGTACGCCGTGGTGGCTGCCGGTTTAAGCGTGGCCACTGCCGTCTGCGAAGGACGCCAGATGGTGGCTGAGGCAACCGCCAAGATCACCGCTAATAGGCCCAAGGCGATAAGCACGATGCTTAACACTCGGGGTTTTACTAGGGAAAGAATTCTGTTCACTTAGGTTCTCCTCGGGTGAGCTCGTTCGCGCCGCGCTCTGCGGGATCTAGATATTAAAGCCGTAGCGTAGATATTCTTGACGTCTAGCCTACACATTTGCTTGAGCCGATGCTAAGAGACAGGCTGATTTGTTTGCTTAGGGGGGAGCTGGGTAGCACTGTCTCATTTGCCGCAAAACCTGCTGCGACCCGCTAGGCTTGGACGGTGGGCACTATTCGCCCCGAGCTTTAACGACCGAGGAGTTAAACGTGGCTGAGGACCACAGTGAATTCGCTATCACCATGCGCGGCTACGATCGGCTGCAGGTGGACCAGCGTTTGGAGAGCCTGAGTCGCCAACTAGTGGAAGCGCGTAACGAGGTGGCCAGCCTTGACCACCGCGCCATGACTTTAGCCGGACAGCTAGCAGAAGCACAGCGTCGTCTACGCGAGAGTGACAAGCCCACTTACGCTGGCTTGGGCTCACGTATTGAGCAGTTGCTACGCAATGCTGAAGAACAGTCTGCCTCTATTTTGGCAAAGGCCAACCGCGAGGCAGATAGCCTGCTAACCCGCACCCGCACGAATGTGGCGCAAATGTCCGAACGAGCTTCCACCGAGGCTGCCACCACTCTGGCAGATGCTCGCCGGGAAGCTGAAGAAGTACGTTCTAAGGCAGAAAATGAAGCCAGCACTACCTTAGCTAACGCTAAAGACCGTGCTCAGGAGCTGGTTTCTGCCGCTAAGCGTGAGGCAGACAAGGTGCGCACCGCCGCCAACACGGAGGCCACCAACCTGACCAACACCAGCCAACGTGAAGCTGAACTGACCATTTCTAGCGCCCGCAAGAAAGCTACCGAGATCACCGTTAGCGCCGAGCAGGAGGCTGCGGCTACTCGCGATGAGGCTGCCCGCGACGCCGAGGAGGCAACCACCAGCGCTGAGCGTCAGGCCCGCGAGCTACTCAACAACGCTCGCAAGGAAGCCCGCCTGGTTACCGACAAGGCCAACACTCAGGCCGAGGAACTACTGACCCAGGCCCGTAAGGAAGCCGAGACCACTCGCCGCGCTGCTAAGGATGAGGCTGAGGCAGCTCGCGCTGAGGCTGCTGAGCTGCGTCAAAACAGCGCTCTTGAGGTGGCCGCACTTAAGGAAAGCACCGCTAAGGAAGCTGCCGAGGCTGCTGAGGCTGCCCGTAAGTCTACTGAAGCTATGGTGGCTAAGGCTGAAGAGCAGGCTGCTGACGCCGAAGAGCGTCTGCGTGAAGCCATGGAGCGCGCCGAGAAGATGCGCGCCGCCTCCGATGAGGAAGCCCGCAAGCGTCAGATTGACGCTAACCGCGCCGCTGAAGAGGTTATTGCCGGTGCCCGTAGCGAGGCTGAGCAGCTGATTTTGGATGCACAGATCCAGGCAGATGCCCTCACTGCCGCCGCTAAGCGTGAGGTAGAGGAGCTGCGTGCACAGCGTGACTCGATCAGTTCTTACCTGGAGGAGATGCGCGGGGTGCTTGGTAGCGCCGCCGCCTTTGTAACCGGTATGCCTGCTACCCAGCCGCGGCCAAGCGCAGACTCTAGCTACAGCAGCGACTCTGCTGACTTGGCTGAGTCAGCAGACTCTAGCCAGTCCGCTGCTAGCGCCGCTAGCGCTGACAAGTAGCCGGAAAGAAAAACAAGGGGCGGATGGCCTGTTGGCAACCATCCGCCCCTTTTATTATGCGTAATACTTAAATCACTGCCGTAGTGCTTTAAGCATCACGCATCAAGGTGCGAGCCACGCGGGATCAACGTTTTACCCGCACCTTGGTTTTAACCCTGTCCTAGCTCCAGGCGTAGGCCAGGTAGTCTTGTGCTTCTTCTAGTGAGTGCCCCAGAGACTTCATAGAGCGCGAGTAGGCTCCCGCAGCGCGGTGGGTAGCTGCCTGGTCACGATCAAGCACATAAGTACCCAAGCGGCCTCGTCCCTGCACCACTCCGTGACGCTCTAACTCGCGATAGGCCTTCGCCACGGTATTAGTGGCTACACCTAGCTTGGCGGCTAAAGTGCGCGTAGCTGGTAGGCGCGTGCCGGGGGTAATAACACCCTTTTCCACACCTTTACTAACTGCATCTACAATCTGTATGAACACCGGGAGGCTAGAACCCGGGTCAATCTTTATGTTTAAACCCACTGTCTTGCCCATATGCAAAGTGTGCACCAATATCAGAGCGTTTTCCAGTCCTAGATTCTCATAGAAACTGCAGGTGAGAGCAGGTTTACAGTAAAATTGCAAATAATAGATAGGTGTCTCTTATAAAAATTTCTTAATTGATAAGCCACCCCTATAGATATTCTTCATTGAACATCTCTAACAGCATTAATTTATGGCAGCCTCCCCGCCATCTCAAGGGTTTATTAATCAATTAAGGTAAATATAAAGCTAAATTTATTCCCATAGAACAAAGTAACTCAATTTAGTCAAGCATAAACAAACAGCACGAACTTGGCAGTTATTCCAGCAAACCCGCCACTACCTGCGAGAATAGCCCCCTCCTTGGAGCTATTATGCTCTACGCGAACGCACACTAAACCGCTGGCCATCGCGTCCAACTGACACAATCGCTACCACAGCTTGCGGTTCCAGCAGGAGGTATGCCAGTGACGACGCTCCTCCAAACCTCGCTCAGCCCCAAACAATGATTCATTAGACCAAGCCACCACATGGGGTGTACGTGGGGCAATCGTCTGATTGCATCCGGGGCAGATATAGCTTTTATCAGCCCCGCGCACATTACGCACAGTAAACTCCGCTCCCCCAGGCCCGCGCTGTGAGCGTGGCAAGGAAGCTAACCGGTCCATATTTAGTGGTACATGGGGCTGGTTATAGGGTCGCTTAGAGCTGCGTCGGGCCATAGGGACGATTATAAGAAGCCAGCTCGACGACGTCGCCAAAAACAGCGACGCCGTCGAGAATGTAACTCAGCCCTTAACGGAACCAGACATCAAACCGCCCACGAAGTACTTACCCAGGACGATATAAACCAGCAGCGTAGGCACTGAAGCAATCAGAGCACCCGACATTGAGGCACCATAGTCGGCCAGAATCGAGCCGTGCGCTAAGTTACTCAAAGCCAGCGTTACCGGGCCGTTTTGCGCCCCGCCACCAAAGAACAAGGCAAACAGGAAGTCATTCCAGGCGCTAGTGAACTGCCAGATCAGCACCACCACAAAAGACGGCACAGAAATCGGTAGCACCACCGAGAAGTAGGTGCGCAGCATCCCGGCCCCATCCACGCGGGCCGCCTCAATAAGCTCATTAGGCACCGTCTCGTAGTAGTTACGGAAGATCAAGGTAGTGATCGGAATACCGTAAACCACATGCATCAAGATCAAAGTGGGGATCCCAAAGCCCAGGTCAGCGTTAATCACCAGGCGCATCAGCGGAATCATCACCGACTGGTAGGGAATGAACATGCCAAACAAAATCAGCGTGAACACCACATTGGCCCCCGGGAAGCGCCACTTAGAAAGCACAAAGCCATTAGCACTACCCAGCATGGCTGAAATCAGCGCCGCCGGAATCACTAGTTGCAGCGAGCGCACCAGTCCACTGCCTAGTTCTTCCCAAGCCCGCGACCAGTTTTTAGTTTCCCAGTGCTCAGGCAGGTACCAGGTGGTGGAGGGGTCAGCCTCAGCCGAGCCCTTAAAAGAGGTCACAATCAGCACATAGACCGGAATTAGCACCAGCGCCAGGGAGATAAATAGCAGCACGTAGCGCACGGTGGTTCCTAGCTGAAAGCGCCGGGAGCCATGAGCGCGCTCAGTTTTAACTTTAGGCTCGCTCATATTCATTTCCTTGTCTTAGTGTCGTGGATCAGGTAGGGAATAACTGCGATAGCTACCAGCGCCAGCAAGATCACGCCTACGGCGGCGGCGTTGGAGTAGTCGTTGTCGGTCATGAAGTTGTACATGTCGATTGCGGGCACCTTAGTGGAGTAGGTGCGCTGGTCGGTGATCGACATGATTAGGTCGAAGCTCTTAAGCGACATGTGCCCAATGATGATCACGGCGCTTAGAGCAATGGGGGTTAGCTGCGGGAAGATGATGTTTTTGTATAGCTGCCATTCATTGGCGCCATCGACGCGAGCGGCTTCACGTAGATCATCTGAAATGCCCCTAAAACCGGCCAGGAACAGGGCCATCACATAGCCTGCTAGCTGCCAGATAGCCGGGATTGCAATTGCCAAGATGCCAAAGTGGACATTTGAGGCCCAGCTGTTTTCTAGGAAGGTTAGCCCGCACATTTCAAATAGTCGGTTTAGACCTGAGGCTTCGCTGCCGGTTTTGGAGTTGAGCAGCCAGCGCCACACCACACCGGAGGCCACAAAGGACACCGCCATGGGGAATAGGAATACCGAGCGGAAGATCCCCTCCCCCTTTATGGGCTTATCTAGCAGCCAGGCCCATAGAAAGCCCAGTACTAGTGTGCCCACTAGGAAGGCCACGGTGAACAGGATCAGGTTGATGAAGGAGTGCTGGAAGTTTGGGTCTTCAAAGAGCTTGGAGAAGTTCTCAAAGCCAACATACTTTGACGGGCGCCGTCCTGAGACCTGGGCGGCCCGGTGGGTGTTGTATAGGGAAGTTTTGAAGTTGGCGCCAATCATGCCGTAAACGAAGATTGCCACCAAGATTAGGGACGGAGAGATTAGCAGCAGGCCTGGGCCCCACTGCTTGATCTTGTTTTTACGCCGTCGCGCCGCACGGGCTTGGGACATGCGTTGTCCTCCTTGACACTTGCTGATGTTAAAAGGTGGGCGACGCCGTCGTAGCTTTGACGACGTCGCCCACCGCGTTTATGCCGGCTGGCACCCTAACCACCAAGAAAGGAACCAGAGAGCACTTGCTGACTTTTAATCAGCTTTTAAGGGCGCCAGCCGGAAATTTTACTGAGCTGCCTTGTAGGCTTCAGCCAGGGCTTTTTGCAGAGCCTTAGCATCTGAGGCACCCTGGGAGAACTTGCTTAGGGCGTCACCCATGGCGTTGGAGGCCTTGGCCGGTAGGGCTGCGCCGTGAGCAATGGAAGAGACGATAGTGTCCTTGGAGAAGTCTTCCATGGCTGAGCGCTGGTATTCAGAGAACTTCTTCTTTTCCTCGTCCGTCAGGTCTGTGCGGGCGGGGATGGAGCCCTTGACGGTGTTGAAGGCAACCTGGCCTTCCTTGGAGGAGATGCAGCTGAGCCAGTTCTTGGCGCCGCCGGGGTGCTTGGCCTTTTCGGGCAGGGTGAAGGAGTCGGCTAGGAAGTCGAAGATGCCCTTGGTGCCCGGTACTGGGAAGTAGACGTAGTCGGTGCCGGCGGTCTTCTTGGCGGCGTTGAAACCGGCTACCGCCCAGTCACCCATGACGTTGTAGGCGGCCTTGCCTTCCATGATGGGCTTGATGGCCGGCTCCCAGTCCTCGGTGTATAGGGACTTGTCGGTGAAGGAGACGATCTTGGCGTAGTGCTCAACGGCCTTGGTTACTTCAGCGCCAGCCCAGTCGGTCTTGCCGTCGAACAGGCCTGAGTACTTTTCTGCACCTAGGTCTGCAATTAGCACAGATTCGAACAGGCCCATCTGGGTCCAGGCCATACCCATGGTGATAGGGGTGTAGCCGGCGGCCTTGATCTTTTCCATGTCGCTGATCCAGGCGTCAATAGTTTGGGCAGGCTTGGCCGGGTCTAGGCCGGCAGCCTTAAGCACTGATACCGAGGCCCACACTACGTTGTTGCGGTGGATGTTGGAGGGCACTGAGTAGATGGCGCCGTCTACGGTTAGGCGCTCCATTAGGGTCTTGGGGAAGGCATCCTTGAGCTTGAACTCGTCGTAGAGCTTGGAGACGTCTTGCAGGTAGCCGGCGTCAATGTCGTCCTTGAGTTCAGCGCCGGCGTGGGCCTGGTAGGTGTCTGGCGGGTTACCAGCAGACAGGTCTGCAGCTAGCTTCTGCTTGGCCTGGGAGCCGGCGCCACCAGCGATGGCCTTGTTGGCGAATTTGGTCTTGGGGAACTGCGCGTTAAAGACCTTGACTAGGGCTTCTAGACCGTCCTTTTCGCTTCCGGCTTGCCACCAGGTGACGACGTCGACCTGGCTGGCATCGCCTTCGCCTACTGCCTCGCCGGACTTGCCTTCCTTCTTGTCGCTTGAGCCGCAGGCAGCCAGGGTGGCCGCGAGTGCGGTGGCAGTGGCACCGATTAGTACCTGACGCCGTGACATGTATGTGCTTACGCTCATGATCGCTCCTGAACAGCGTTGTCCTAGAAGTTGTTACTTGCGTGCTAGGCCGATTGCTTGTTGTAGCGCTCAGTCAAGTCACTTGGGCAACAAATTTTCGTTCTGTAGTTGCAATTGTGCAACAAATTTTCGTGCAATGTTGGAAAAATTGGGTTTTGCGCAAAAATCGCTATCGATTTGTTATTTTTTGTGCACTTTTGTGCGGATGTTTTCTGGGTGTGCTCTATCTGCGAGGTAGCCCACAACAACAAAGCTGGCCGCCACATATGTGGCGGCCAGCTTCAGTAGCTAGTTAAAGATCAGATCAGACCTAGACCCTTAACGGTGTCCTTCTCGTGCAGCAGTTCCTTGACAGAAGCGTCAATCTCAGCGCGGGAGAAGTCGTCGATCTCCAGGCCCTCAACAACCTTCCATTCGCCGTCAACACTAATTGCCGGGAAGGAGGAAATGATGCCCTCGGGCACGCCGTAGGAGCCGTCGCTCATGATGGCGGCGGAGGTCCAGGAGTAGCCCTTAACGCCCTTGACCCAGTCGCGCACGTGGTCGATGGCGGCAGAGGCAGCGGAGGCAGCGGAGGAAGCGCCACGGGCTTCAATGATGGCGGCGCCACGCTTGGCTACGGTGGGGATGAAGTCACCCTCAACCCAGGCGCGGTCAGCCAAAAGCTCGGTGATCGGCTGGCCCTTAAAGGTGGCGTGAGTCAAGTCAGGGTACTGAGTGGAGGAGTGGTTACCCCAGATGGTGACCTTGTCTAGATCAGTTACGTGAGCACCGGTCTTGGCAGCTAGCTGAGCCAGGGCGCGGTTGTGGTCCAGACGGGTCATAGCGGTGAAGCGAGAGCTGGGCACGTCCGGGGCGTGGTTGGCAGCAATCAGGGCGTTGGTGTTGGCAGGGTTACCCACAACCAGGACCTTGATGTCGTCAGCGGCTACAGCATTGATGGCTGCACCCTGAGGACCGAAGATACCGCCGTTGGCCTGCAGCAGGTCAGAGCGCTCCATGCCCGCACGACGCGGCATAGAACCAACCAGGAAGGCGATGTTGGCGCCGTCGAAAGCCTGCTTGGGGTCATCGAAAATGTCCACGCTACCCAAGGTCGGGAAAGCGGAGTCGAATAGCTCCATAGCGGTACCCTCAGCGGCCTTAACAGCCTGGGGGATCTCCAGCAGACGTAGGTTTACCTGCTGGTCGGGGCCCAATAGAGCGCCAGAGGCAATACGGAATAGTAGTGCGTAGCCAATGTTGCCAGCGGCACCGGTGACGGTGACATTTACGGGGGCGTTTGCCATAAGTTAAGTCTCCTTAAGGTAAGACAATTAAGGACTGCTTCCTTGCACAGCCACTGCTATAAGTGTATGCCCTTGAGCACACAAAATTTAGGACCCAGCGATTTTGCCCAAACCATGGCCCTAAATGCGCACGCCGGTTAGCTAACTGTGCTCCCTCCCCCTAAGGCGCTAATGGCAGGATAAGCTATTAGCCGTGAGAGGCCAATCAATACCCACCCGCTCACCCCTGGGTCAGCGGTCTTATCGTCAAATTTGTGTGTTTAGTGTCGTAGCAGGCGCCAGCGGCGCACTAAGTTTGATTGGTTTTGGTAAGGGGGTGGGGGCACCTTTTAACTCCACTGTACTAGCCCACCAAATCTCTCCATTTTCAGCGGCCTGGCCCTGGCTGGCCACAGCCGTCATTTTTGCCAGCATCTGCGCCCTAAGCTACGCGGCAGCTGACTATATTGGCCGCCAAAGTGCGCTTGATGAAGAAACACGCCTGCGCGTGCGCACCCTAGACCACATTTTCGCTATCGGTCACTTGCCGCGCACCGGAGCAGGCGCTGATAGCGCTAAAACCACCGCCAGCGGCGCACTAGTATCTACCCTGGTTGACGGCAGTGAGCGCGTTTCTAAATACGAGTTCACCTTCCTGCCCCAAGCAATCAGTGCCCTAATCACGCCGCTGGTGGTGCTAGTGCTGGCAGCCATCTTCATTGACCCCCTCAGCGCCCTAGAACTGGCCCTAGGTGTCGGCGTTGCTATTGGCGGCAGCATCGGCGTCAGCCGCCTCACCCGTGGCAGCGCCGCCGGCTCACGCAGACAGCGCTCCGCCCTAGCCGCCCAATATTTAGATGCGGTACAGGGTCTAAGCACTCTAGTACTGGCCCGGGCTGGTGAACGCTACGCCCAGCGGCTAGGCCAACGCGGCGAAGCTAACCGCCGGGCCCTAATGCGCCTACTGGCAGGCAACCAGCTGGTAATCCTAGCCACCGATCTATTTACTAGCGTATTCATTTTAATGGCCTCGGTGGCTATTGCTGCCAGCGGTCTAAAATCTGGACGCCTAGATGCTGGTGACGCCCTGGCTCTAGCCCTAGTGGCGCTAGTGCTACTAGATCCGCTTAACCATGTAGGGGCCTTCTTCTATGTGGGTATGGGTGGACGCGCCAGCCAAAAAGCTATCCGCAACATTTTGGCTACCCCCACCCCCGCCAGCTCCGCCCCGGCGCCGGTGCCCGCCAAGGCCTCCAGCTACCAGACAGAAGAGGTGGACACCGCTGCTATCTTGTTGCGTGACGTGAGCGTTGGTTGGGGCGATAAAGACGTACTTAAAAACGTCAACCTGCGGGTGGAACTGGGTGAACACATCGGTATTGTGGGCCGCTCAGGAGCCGGAAAATCCACGCTTATGGCGCTACTGGCAGGCCACTTACTCCCCCGCGAAGGCTACGGGCGCCTTGGCCCTATCCGCCTGCGCCCAGCCAATATGTCACGTGTGCAGCGCTCTAGTGCCCTAGTTAGCCAGCGCTCATGGCTCTTTGGTGACACGGTAGCCCAAAACCTACGTCTAGCTAAGCCTGAAGCCACCACTGAAGAACTATGGCGAGCCCTGGAAGTAGCCCAGCTTGACACCGAAATTCGAGCCCTACCTAAAGGACTAGAAACCATGCTTGGCGACAGCGGCATGGGCCTATCAGGAGGCCAAGCTCAACGCCTGGCTATTGCCCGCGCCGTGCTAGCTGACCGCCCCATCTTGCTACTGGATGAGCCCACCAGCCAGGTAGATCTGGCCAGCGAAACTGCCATCACTAAAGCCCTAGAAAACCTAGGTGCCAACCGCACTGTGGTAACCATTTCGCACCGCCCAGCGGCGCTAATCCACACTGACCGCATCTTTAAGGTTTCTAAAGGCAAACTCCACGAGCTTACGCCACGCAAACCCAAGGCTAAGCCCACCGGCCCAGCCCAACCCACTAAAGCCCAGGCAGACCAGCTCCTGGCCGCCAAGGTTAGCGGCGACGCCATGACCACTCCCCTAACCTCAGCGCTAGCCTCTCTAGCCCAGATGCAAAAACCCACCAAAACCAAGAAAAACTCTGCCAAAAAACCAACTGCTATGGATGCCAACTCAGCCCACAGCTCTAGCGGAGAGGACGACTGATGTCACGGCGTCGGGTTTATAACTGGATCCTAGAAGTAACGCGGCCGGCACTAAAACCCCTGGCCCTGTCGGTAAGCGCACGCCTACTGGACCAGATCTTGCAGGTAGTTATCTACTGCCTGGGGGCCTATGCGCTCGCGGTGGCGCTGCGTAAGCTCAGCGGTGGCGGCGGCTTCGATACCGGCCTGGTGTGGCTGTTTTTGCTGGCATGTTTGATCATTGCCCTGGTTAAGGCCGCTTTACGTTACGCTGAGCAATTTTTGGGGCACCTGGTTGCTTTCAAAGCTTTAGAGCTGCTGCGCGTTGCGCTGTTTAAGTCCATGCTGCCCCAGTCGCCGCGTCTGTCTTTGCACACCCGCTCAGCTGAGCTAACTGGGCGGCTAACTAAAGACATTGACCGTATTGAGGTGTTTTTTGCCCACACTTTGGCGCCGTTAGTAAGCTCGCTGGTGGTGCCGCTGCTGACCTGGCTGTGGATCGCCTTTGTGTCTCCGGCTACGGTTTCTATTTTTGTCCTAGTGATGTTGGTGCTTACCCTGGTGGTGGTGCCGCTGATGGGAGCTAAGTTCTCCCTTGCCGCAGCCCAGAAAAGCGCCAAGATTCGTGGCCAGTTACAGGCCCACGTAACTGACTCGGTGCAGGGCTACAACGAGGTGCTTTCTTATGGCGCCCAGTTGCAGCGTCTAGAGCAGCTTGAACGCATTGGTGATTCAATCACCGCCGCTGATTCTCCGATACGGGCTTGGGCGGCGCTGCGTTGGGCGGCCGGGCAGTTCTTAATGGCCTTAATGCTGTTTGGAGTGTTGTTTATTTGGCTGCGTGACCCGGTTTTTGAGGCCGCTCCCCTGGCTCAGGCCCCCACGGTGGTGGCGGTGATTGCCGCCCTGGTAGCTCAGCGCACTAGCGCGCGTACCTTGGAGGATATGCCTTCTTCGGTGTCAGTAGCTTGGGCTAGTGCTGAGCGGGTTTATGCCACCGCCCATGGCCCGGCTTTGCTTGATGGCCCTAAGGCTTTGCCTACCCGTCGCGACGACGCCGCCAAGTCTGGTTTGGAGGTCACCTGGCACAAGGTTTCTTACGCCTACCCTGGTGAGCGTAAACACCAGGCCTTAACTCAGGTTTCCCTACACCTAAACGCTGGCTCTTGGACGGTGCTAGCGGGTGCTAGCGGTAGCGGCAAGTCCACGCTGAGCATGTTGGCGGCGCGCTGCGATGATCCGGTGGGCGGGCGCGTGCTGCTTGATGGGCACGATGTGCGCACACTTAAGGTTGATTCGCTACGCTCCCAAGTGCAGCTGGTAAGCCAGCATCCGTTCATTATGCGCGCCACTATCCGCGAGAATCTGTCCCTAGCAGCCCCGCAGGCAGATACTGCCCAGCTGTGGCAGGCCCTGGAGTACGCCCAGCTGGCTGCCGAGGTGCGGGCTATGCCTAAGGGACTAGACACGGTTGTGGGTGAGCGTGGCAGTTCGCTTTCTGGTGGCCAGGCTCAGCGTCTAGCTTTTGCCCGGGCGCTGGTAGCTAAGCCGCGTCTGCTGATTTTGGATGAGTTCACTTCACATATGGATCTGAAGCTGGCTGCTAGCGTGCGCAAGTCTTTGCGCCAGGCATTACCTGAAGCCACTATTTTGGAAGTCTCCCACACGCTGGTGGGCCTGGAACTGGCTGACCGGGTAGTGGTCTTTGAAAACGGCCAGATTGTTCAAAGCGGCAAGCCCCAAAAGCTAATGAACACTCCCGGCCCGCTGCGCCAGCTTATGGATCGCTAAGCCCGCTTGTGCACCACTCTGGGGCCAATAGCCGATAAACCCCAGCAATTACATAAATAGTTAGCGCTAACCGTAATGGTTAGCGCTAACTATTTTTTTTAAGGGTGTTCACTGCAGCAGTTATGGCGCCAGCGCATTAGACACATGCTAGGCTCCCAGCTGCTGGGACAGAGCCTTGTATGGCCTTGTGGATGTCGCGACGCACTAAGCTCCCAGCTGCTGGGATAGGGCACGGTCTTCATCGGTAACTACTCCCTCGACCGAAACCTTGTCCAGGTAGGCCATGCCGTCAAAAGACAGCTCGCGGGCGTTTTCCGGGTCAGCTTTAGCATCGTTAAACTTACCGTGAGCCAGGCGGTCAACCACAATGGCAATAGCGCCGTCGCCGGTTACGTTGGTGGCGGTACCGAAGGGGTCCAAAGCGATGTAGGTGGCGATCATAAGGGCGATAGCGGACTCATTAAAGCCCAGCATTGAAGAGAGCACACCGGTGGCGGCCATAATCGCCCCGCCGGGCACACCCGGGGCAGCCACCATGACAATACCCAGCATGAAAATGAAGCCGGCGTACTGCATAGCCGAAACATTCATGCCCTGGGAGGCAATGATGGCCAGTGAGAAGGCGGTAATTTTCGAGGTTGAACCAGCCAGGTGAATAGTGGCGCATAGAGGCACGGTAAAAGCTGCTACCGGCGCAGATACCCCATTTTTGCGAACCTGACGCAAAGTCACCGGGATGGTGGCAGCCGAGGATGAGGTACCCAGGGCAGTGGTGTAGGCGGGCATCATGGTCCACAGCGCCTTTAGCGGGTTGCGCTTGCCGATCAGCCCGGCCACCACAAACTGGGTCAGCAGGATAACTACTTCCAGCACCAGCACCACCACTACTACGCTCAGTAAGGTGCGCATAATACGCCAGGCTGCGCCTGAGATAGCCAGGTTCAAGAAGGTACCAAACACGTGCAGCGGCAGCAGCGGAATAATGATCTTGTTGATCAAAGAGCTGATGATGGCCCTAAATTCAATGCTGGCTTTACGCAGCACCCCCCTGGGCACCAGCGACAGGCCGATACCGATTACGAAAGACAGCAGCAGCGCCGTCATGACCCCAAAGACCGGGGGCATTTCCACTTCAAAATATGACTTAAGGCTGCCGGCGTCGGCCTTACCCACGTTAGAAGCCAAAGACTTGGTGATAATGTGCGGGAAAATGCTGGCGCACACCACGTAGGTAAGGAAACCTGAAAACAGGGTGGAACCATAGGCTAGGGCCGCAGTAATAGAGAGCCACTTACCGGCTCCACGCCCTAAATCTGCAATTGCCGGCGTCACTAAACCCACGATGATCAGCGGAATTGCAAAACTTAAGAACTGGGCGAAAATCGCCGAAAAAGTAACGAATACGCGCGCCAGCGGCACGGTGATCAGCGGGGAGGAACCCACCTTAATAGAGCCCACCACCAAAGCGGTCACTATCGCTAGAATCACCCAAAACAGGATGCCGCCAGCTTTTGCTAGCTTACGCACCGAGATCATGCCTTTTCCTTCGCTCACGGCGATGCGCCTGGCGAACGCGGTACGCCGCCAATAGCAACAGCGCCTGGGTGTGCAACATAATCTCAATATTTGGCTTATAGCGCTACATTCTCCGCATAGTGAGATTTTCTTACATTATTTTCGTAAATATGCATTCGCCGCATATAGCGAAATTTGTCAGTTTCTCATCGTTTTAACTGATCAATCCGATTATGGTGAAGCCATGAGCGCTAAGCAGGTAAATTGGCCCCGTTCAAAGCACAGCTATGTTGATTTAAGCGACGGGCGCCGATTGCATGTAGTGGAGCATCTGCCGTTTTCCGGGGCGGCTGCAACCACGACGGCGCCAGCGGCTGCGACAAGCGAGGCTAAGCCGCCGGTAGTGTTTGAATCCGGCCTAGGGCTCTCGCGCCTACTGTGGGCAAATGTGGCTCATTTACTGGCAAAAGCCGGCTATCGCACTATCAGCTATGATCGCTCCGGCCTGGGTCGCTCACCGGCCGCAACACAGCGCAGCCTAGAGGCCCTGGTGGCAGACCTAGAGCAGGTGGTGCGAGCTTACGCACCCCAGGGGGCCATTATTGTAGGCCATTCCTATGGGGGCATCATGGCCCGCGCCCTAACCGCACGCCAGCCACAGTTGGTTAAAGCGCTGGTGCTGGTTGATCCCTCAAGCGAATTTGTGGGGGCACAAATTGGTCCCTTAGGTAAACGCCTGGAGGCACTTTTTGATTCGGCGATTACTTTTAGCCGCGATCTTAAACTACTGCCTGCTTTCCTGATGGCTTCAGGCTATAAGCATTTACCGGTGCGGTTGCAGCAAAAAGTGCGCGTCGAGGACGTCAGCGACGCCGCCTTAAAGGCGCGGCGGCAAGAAAATGAGGGCTACTATCCGGCTCTAGCGAAGCTGCGCGAGCATCCTCTGCCCCATCCGCAGGTGCCGGTAGAGATTTTATTGGCCAGCTCTTCACCTGAGTCAGAGTGGTTTAAGGCCCACAGTGAGTATGCGAGCAAGCTGCCTGATGCACACCTGTGGCAGGCCTCAACCAGCTCACATATGGTGCCGCTACTAAAACCCCAGGAAGTGGCCTTGGCAGTTAAGCAAGCCGACGCTCGTCGCAGCGCTTAAGCCAAAGGACTCCTAAAGCCGGAGGGCTACCTAAAGCTGCGGCGTCGGCCCCGGCAACTAAGCCAACTGACGCCCAAACCAGCCCAGTCAGCTGCGGCGTCGGCCCCAACCCAGCCACAGCCACAGCCAAAGCAGGCTTTAGTAGATGCGCGGCAGGTTAGCGTAGGTGGACAGCAGCACTAAACCAACGGTTAGGCCAGTACCTACCACTAAATCTTCAAACCGGCTGCGGGCTTGAATCCAGGTACCCTCGGGGCGCAGCAGGCGAATTATGGTAAGGGCGCCAGTCAGTGCAGCGGCCTCCAAAACCGCAAAACGTGAGTAACCCAGCAGCGCCGTGGCCACCACGATTAGCACGCAAACCGTCACTACCCCCACCCCGGCCACGCGATAGTAGTGACGCGGCGGCAACTGGTTAGGGGAAAGTACGCTTTCAGCTGTTTCTTCGCTCATTTTTCTCCTTGGCAACCGCTACAGCATACCTTTTACCGCGCCGTAGCTGGAGGCTTCAGCCGGTAGGTCACCGGTGTCGACGGCGTCGCTGATTTGTTCCAGCATCTGCTCTACCAGGTCAATTACGGCTTTTTTACCCTCAACCGGGCCACCGGCCAGTAAGCCATCGGTACCCAAAAGCGCGGCAGCGGGCACCGCTTCAACCGCCAGTAGGCGCGAAACTTCCCCGTTAACGTCACGTAGATAGTGTCCACGCAGTGAGTAGGGATCTCCCTTGGCGAAGTATTCCTCGGCGCTGCGTGGGGAAACCACCTTAATAGCCACCTGGGGAATGGCCTTGATCCAGCCGGGCACCAGGGCTTTAATATCGTCACAATAGCCGCATTCCATAGATAGGAACAGCAACAGGTGAGCCTGGCGGGATGAGTAAGCGCGCAAGTCATAGCCACTTTCAAACTCGTCGTAGAGGGTGGCGATGGGGATCAGGGCGCGCAGATACTCGCCTTCTTGCTGGCTGGCGGGAGCGTCTAGATAATCTTGGGCAAAACCGCTTTGCTCTACTGGCGCCGGTGCTTTACCAAGTGAAGCTTGGGCTAGTAGCCAAGTAACTGCCGCCACCGCTGCCAGGGCTAGAACTGTCGGATTAGTGGTTACTTGCAGTGCGAAAACTGGCGTGCCCAGGGCTAGCGCCACCAGCCAAAGCAAGGCCAGGGCTACCAGTGCCAGGTTGCGGGCAATTAGTGCCGGGCCCACTTCGGTGGCATTTTTAGCCCCAAAACAGTTGCAGCTGGCCTGATCTTGGCGGGCCAGGCGCACAATCAGCACCAGGTAGAAGCTAGCCAAAACCAGCGCGGCCAGGGCCACCGGCCAAGCCAGTATTCCAGGCACAACCAGTAAAGCTAGCGCCAGGGCCAGCTCAGCCCAGGGGTGGGTGCGGCGTAGCCAGGTTTGGTTTAGGAATTTAGCTATGCCTAGTTCACGCCAAGTATCGGCGTCGTCGACGCCGGAGGTTAGCTTACCTATAGCAGCTGCGGAAAATACGGTCGCCAAAACTATGGGGGCGGCTACCAGTACTAAATCCATGGGGCTCCTTGTTTAACGCCTGGTTTAACACATTGGTTTCACCCGTTGGCGTGGGTGGGAACTTAAGGGGGCGGGACTTAAAGGGGTTGGGATATAAAGCGGGGACAGGTATAAACCTGCCCCCGCTAAATGTATCAGTGAGCGAAGTGGCGCGTACCAGTGAAGTACATGGTCACGCCGGCGGCCTGGGCGGCCTCAATCACTTCTGCGTCGCGGATGGAGCCACCAGGCTGCACCACGGCCTTAACTCCGGCGTCGATAAGCAGCTGCAGGCCATCGGCGAAGGGGAAGAAAGCGTCAGAGGCAGCTACGCTACCCACCGCACGCTGGGGGGCGCTGGTGGCCAGGATCTGGCTGGCATCCGCACCACCGGCACTGTTGGCCTGATTGGCGGCGGCGTCACCAGTGGCGCGCGCACCTAGAGTGTTAGCGCGCTCAATGGCCAGCTTGCACGAGTCAACGCGGTTAACCTGGCCCATACCCACACCCACAGTGGCGCCAGCGTGTGCCAGCAGCACCGCGTTGGAGCGCACCGAGCGCACAGCGTTCCAGGCAAAACGTAGGTCAGCCAGGGTTTCAGCGTCGGCGCTGGGGCCGGCCACCAGCTGCCACTGGGCCGGGTCGTCACCGGCGGCGTCAACATTGTCACGCTCTTGCACCAGTAGACCGCCGGTTACCTGCTTGAACTCATAGCCACCACGTACCGGCTTAGGCAGGCGCAAAATACGTAGGTTCTTCTTGGCGCTGAGGATTTCTAGTGCCTGCGCTTCATACTCAGGGGCCACAATCACCTCAGTGAAAATCGGCTTAACCTGGGCGGCCATGGCGGCAGTGACGGTGGCATTGGTGGCAATTACGCCGCCGTAAGCAGACACCGGGTCGCAGGCGTGGGCCTTAGCGTGGGCCTTAGCCACATCCTCATCTACCGCAATGCCGCAAGGGTTGGCGTGCTTAACTACCACCACGGTGGTGGCCTCGCCTTGATCGTAGGCAGCACGCACAGCCGCGTCAGCGTCGGTATAGTTGTTGTAGCTCATGGCCTTACCGTGCAGCTGCTCGGCGCCGGCAATGCCCTGAGCCTGGCCCTGGGTGTACAGAGCAGCGCTCTGGTGCGGGTTTTCGCCGTAGCGCAGGGCGTGGGCGCGGGTGAAGGTGGCGCCCACAAACTCCGGCAGGGCCGCCTCGGTCTCTAACTGGCTGGAGAACCAGCTGGCCACGGCGACGTCGTAGCTGGCGGTATGAGCGAAGGCGGCGGCGGCCAGGGCCCGGCGCTGAGAGAGAGTGAAGCCACCTGCAGACACAGCCTGGGCTACCTCAGGGTAACGGGCCGGGTCTACCACTACCGCTACTGCCGGGTGGTTTTTGGCGGCAGCGCGCACCATGGAGGGGCCGCCAATGTCGATCTGCTCAACGCAGGCGTCAAAGTCAGCGCCAGAGGCAACCGTGTCAGTGAAGGGGTAAAGGTTAACCACCACCAGGTCAATGGGAGCTACCTGCAGTTCACGCAGCTGGGCCAGGTGAGCGTCCTTACGGCGGTCAGCCAAAATACCGGCGTGAATCTTGGGGTGCAGGGTCTTAACGCGGCCTTCTAGGCACTCGGGAAAGCCGGTAACCTGCTCCACCGGGGTGACCGGAATGCCGGCGGCAGCAATGGTGGCGGCGGTGGAACCAGTAGAAATTAGCTCAACCCCGTTGGCGTGTAGCTGGGTGGCTAGCTCCACCAGGTTGGTCTTGTCGTAAACACTCAGCAGGGCGCGCTTAACCGGCACCTGATCAGGGTTTACTAGACCTTCCGTGGGCACGTGAGCAGTGGGGATTGCAGTCAATTTGACTCCTTGAAACTGGAAAATAACTGCCTAGGCACCCAGGCGGGCGGCGCCATGGTTTACCCCTTAAAACTTAAGTTTCAAGGGCTCGCCGCTCCCCGGTGGTGACCCACCCACGCCAGTTACAGCGATAACAACCCCAGTTTACTGTAGAGTTGGGGTTGCTTTAAGTTAGTGCGCGCACACTATTGGGACTTACCAGATCCAGCTGCAGGATGCGCCAACTGCAGTATTTAGCTGCGAACTAGTTTGCCCAGCTCAGCTACAAGCTGAGGGGTTTCGGCGGCTTTAATACGCTCAGTTAGGCTCTCGTGAGTGTCACCGGGTTTAACCGGAACCTGCACCTGGGCAATGATCTTGCCGGTGTCCACGCCCGCATCCACCCAAAACAAGGTGGCTCCCGACACCGTGGCGCCGTCGGCTAAAGCGTCGCGTACCGCATGGGCGCCAGGGTACTTGGGTAGCAAAGCCGGGTGGGTGTTAATGGTTTTGCCGGCAAATTCAGCTAGGAAGCTCTCCCCCACCAGCTTCATAAAGCCCGCGCAGACCACCAGGTCGGGCTGGTATTTGGCGACGGCGTCGGTGAGGGCCTGGTCCCAACTGGCGCGGCTGGGGTAGTCCTTTAGCGGCACCACAAAGCTAGGCACCTTGTACTGGGCGGCGTAATCGAGTGCTTTACAGGTTTTGTCGGCGCCCACTGCTACCACCTTGGCCCCATAGGTGGGGTCTTGGCAGGCTTTTAAGATAGCCAGCAGGTTTGAGCCTGAGCCGGAAGCCAGCACCACCAGGCGCTTGGGTTCATTGCCGCTGCGGGCAGCAGCTTTAGATGCGCTCATGGAAACTACCTCAATCTTGTGTTTGGTTTGACTTGCACCTAGCCGCACACGCGGATGGGGCAACACCAGCCCCAGTAGGGTTGCGGCAAATAGTTGGGCAGCTAACGCACCCACCACCGCCAGGGTTCTGGGGCCAGCTACGCTCATGCGCCCCGGTCCCACAGAGCCACTAGCGGCCAGGCAAAGCAGCAAAATCACCAGTGAACTAGTAATAATCGCGGTTGCCCCCAGCGCCAGAGTGGCACGCAGGCTAATTAGCTTACTGTTGGCAGCCACCTTGCGCCCTATAGCCAGCCAGGTCACCAGGGTCAGCCCCAGTATTAGAACCACGATAATGATCCAGGCTGAGCCAAAAGCAGTTTTAGGTAGCGCCCCCAGCATTGGCAGGGCCGGCACGCTACCGGCGCGCACCACCCCCGGGCTAAACAAGCTGCCTTGACCCAGGGCAAAACCGGGTCCTGCCAGCCAGCTAAGCGCCCAGATGGCGGCGGTAGGCAGCCACAGAATCTGCAAGGTAAGTAGCGAAACAGTGGCCACAGTACCCGCCCCCACCAGGGAGTCATGCAGGGTGGAGATACGTGAAAAACCAGTAATTAGCGCCAGCGCTAAAACCCCTAGCGCCGCCGTCGCTAAAGTCAGCAGCTCAAAGCCAGCCAGGCGCAACCCCAACCCCAACCACAGGGGCCGCCTAGCCCAGGCCTTGCCTAAACGGGTGTCCTCTAGATGGCCGGCGCGAGCCAGTTCAACTGCGGCCACAACTGCCACCAAAAGCCCGCTAAAAAGCACCGCCGGGAAAAAACTGCTTGATGAAGGGGCAGTAAATGAACCCACAAAAGCTGCCCCCGCACTAGTGCAGGCAGTTACTACAATGGCGGAAACATTAAACAGCTGGGCGCGCCTAATAAAGCTACGCGCCAGCCATAGGTTGTAAATAGTCAGCCCCAGCAGCGGCAAAGATAGGGTGCCATCAATTTCAGAATGGCGCGCGCCCCCTAGCCCCAGCAGCCACAAATTAGTGCCTGAAGCCAGGGAGGACACAGTTGAATACTGCACTGAGGGGGTGACAATCAAAGCCACCAATAAGGTGGGGATAACGACACTCAGCCACCCCAAGGCAACCCATTCGACGCCGGCGCGTACGGCTCCAGGCCAGTCGCTAGGGACAGTCAGTTCGGTTCTAGTTGGGGTGGCTGAAGTGCTCATCAGTTAGCGTGGAGCTCCTGGTAGGCCGCACGTGCTAGCTCGGCGGTTTCGGTTGGGGTACGACCTACCTTAACCCCCACAGCCTCTAGCGCTACCTTTTTGGCCGCTGCGGTTCCTGAAGAACCCGACACAATCGCACCAGCGTGTCCCATGGTTTTACCCTCAGGGGCGGTAAAGCCGGCCACATAAGCCACCACCGGTTTAGTGACATGCTCGCTGATGTAGGCGGCAGCGCGCTCTTCGGCGTCGCCCCCAATTTCACCGATCATCACGATCACTTCAGTGTCAGGGTCGGCCTCAAAACCAGCCAGGGCGTCAATGTGGGTGGTACCCACCACCGGGTCTCCACCAATCCCAATGCAGGTGGTAAAGCCCAGGTCGCGCAGCTCATACATGAGTTGGTAGGTGAGCGTACCGGACTTAGAAACCAAACCCACCGGGCCGGCGTCGGTAATGTCAGGAGGGGTGATACCCACATTGGACTTAGCCGGGCTGATAATCCCCGGGCAGTTGGGACCAATGATCTGGGTGCCGTGGGCGGCGGCGTAAGCCCTAAACGCGGTGGCGTCAGCTACCGGCACACCCTCAGTGATAACCACAACCAGGCGCATACCGGCGTCGACCGCCTCAATCACGGCACTCTTAGTAAAAGCCGGGGGCACAAACACTACCGAAACCTCGGCGCCAGTGGCGGCCTTACCCTCAGCTACAGTGCCGTAAACCGGAACCGATACCGTACCGGCCTTAACTTCGCCGCTACCCGGGCCAATGGGGCTAACTTCAAAGTCAACGCTGGTACCAGCCTTGCGGGGGTTAACCCCACCCACAACTTTGGTGCCCGCGCTTAGCATACGGCGAGTGTGCTTTTGACCTTCGGAACCGGTCATGCCCTGCACCAGGACACGATCTGAGTGCGAAAGAAAGATGCTCATTAGTTTTCCCCTAGTTCCTGGGCGATGGCGGTAACGCGGTCGGCGGCGCCATCCATAGTTTCGGCAATGGTTACCTGCGGCAAGTTAGCTTCAGCCAAGATAGCGCGCCCGGCCTCAGCTTGGTTGCCATCTAGACGCACCACGATCGGCTTAGTGAAAGACTCCCCCAGCGAGGACACTGCCGCAACAATGCCTTCAGCCACTGACACGCAAGAAGTGATGCCGCCAAAAACATTCACCAAAATGGCGCGTACCTGCGGGTCAGAGGCAACTACCTCCAGGCCGGTGGCCATCACCTGGGCGCTAGAGCCGCCCCCTAGATCTAGGAAGTTAGCTGGGCGCATACCGCCGTGCTTCTCACCGGCGCCAGCCACCACATCCAGGGTGGACATAACCAGGCCGGCGCCGTTACCTAGCACGCCCACCTCACCGGTTAGGCGCACATAGTTAAGGCCCGCTGCCTTAGCGCGAGTCTCTAGCGGGTCAGCGTCTACCGTGTCTACAAACTGCTCGTGGTCACGGTGGCGCATACGGGCGTTGTCATCCAAGCTGACCTTGCCGTCCAGGGCTAGCACAGTGCCCTGCGGGGTTAGCACCAGCGGGTTTACCTCCACCAAGGTGGCGTCCTCACCAGTGAAAACCTCCCACAGCTTAAGGATTACCCCGGCGACGTCGTCGGCCACCTTACCGGGCTCAAAACCAGCCGCAGCCACAATCTCAGCGGCCTTAGCGGCGTCGATCCCCACTAGCGGGTCTACTGCCACCTTAGCTAAAGCCTCAGGGCGTTCCTTAGCTAAAGTCTCAATATCCATGCCGCCTTCACGTGAGCACATCGCCAGGTAGGCCCGCTGGGCGCGGTCTAGCAGCACTGAGAAGTAGAACTCCTGCTCAATGTCGGCACCATCGCTAATGAGAACCTTGTGCACGGTGTGGCCCTTAATGTCCATGCCAAGGATTTCCTGGGCGCGTTCAAAGGCCTCCTGCGCACTGCGCGCTAGCTTGACGCCTCCGGCCTTGCCACGCCCACCAGTTTTAACCTGGGCTTTAACAACCACTAGCTGGGAGCCGTTAGCAAATAGTTCCTGGGCGATTTCGCGCGCCTGCTGCGCAGTGCTAGCTACCTCGCCACCAAGAACTGGCACCCCATGTGCTTTAAACAGTTGCCGTGCCTGGTATTCGTAAAGATCCACCGGCGTATCCTTTCAAGGGTTGACGGCATTTATTTCTATTAGGTTAACTCGCCTGTTCACGCAGTGGGGACTAAAGGGCCAAATTGGTCTTGATTTGCGCGCATACATGGCGTAAGCCACTCTTTATGTAGGACAATACTACTGGAGTTTTTTTACCCGGAAGGAGATGCAAGGTGGCTACAGAAAACACCCCGGTGCGTATTGGGGTGCTTACCTCCGGAGGTGATGCGCAAGGTATGAACGCTGCAGTGCGTGCAGTGGTACGTACCGCGCTACGTCTAGGAGCACAGCCCTACGCAGTCATGGAAGGCTGGGCCGGTGCGGTTGCTGGTGGAGAAGGGATTCGCCCGCTTAACTGGGACAGCGTGGGTTCTATCTTGCATCGCGGCGGTACCATCATCGGCACCGCCCGTTCCAAGGAGTTTCGCACCCGCGAAGGTATGCTCTCAGCCGCAGCTAACCTACTAGAGCATGGCATTGACCGCCTAGTGGTGATTGGTGGTGACGGTTCACTAACGGGTACCAACGAGTTCCGCAAGGCCTGGCCCTCACTGCTAGCTGAGCTTGTGGAAACTGGGCGTATCACCCCTGAAGTGGCCGCAGCCCACGCGCAGCTAATGATTGCTGGCCTGGTTGGTTCGATTGACAATGACCTGGTAGGCACTGACATGACTATCGGTGCAGACTCGGCTTTGCACCGCATTATGGAGGCTATTGACTCGCTATCGTCGACGGCGGCCTCCCACCAGCGCACCTTCGTAATTGAGGTTATGGGTCGTCACTGCGGCTACCTGGCGCTGATGAGTGCAGTAGCTGGCGGCTGCGACTATGTGTTTGTACCTGAGCTACCCCCGGCTGATGGCTGGGAAGAAGACATGTGCAACAAACTGCAGGCCGGGCGCGCCGCTGGACGACGTGACTCCCTGGTGATTGTGGCTGAAGGCGCCCAAGACCGTGAAGGCAACCGCATTACTGCCTCCGATGTCTGTGATGTGCTAGAAGAACGCCTGGGTGAAGATGCCCGCGTAACCATTTTGGGTCACGTTCAGCGCGGTGGCCGCCCCAGCGCCTATGACCGCTGGATGTCCACCCTGCTGGGCTACGCCGCCGCTCAGGAAGTTTTGCAAGCCACTCCTGAAAGTGAGCCGCACATTATTGGGGTGCGCCACAACCGCATTGCGCACCTGCCGCTAATGGAGTCGGTGGAAAACACCCGCGCCGTGGCCTCCTATGTTAAGGCTGGCGACTATGAGGCGGCTGTAGAGGCCCGTGGCGCTTCCTTCGCGCAGATGCTGCAAATCTTTGAAAACATGTCCACCCCGCCGGTGCAGGGCTCTCACAACGAGGCCTCCCCGGTGAAGAACAAGCGCGTAGCTATTTTGCACGCCGGTGGCCTGGCTCCCGGTATGAACACTGCCGCCCGCGCTGCGGTGCGTTTGGGTATTGACCACGGGCTGACCATGCTGGGTATTGAAGGTGGTTTCCCGGGTCTGCTTGACGGCGCCGTAAAGGAGCTGTCTTGGGCCGACGTCGAAGGCTGGGTAGGTGAAGGCGGTGCAGCCCTAGGTACTCACCGCGACTACCCCACTATTGAGCAGCTTTACAGCATCGGGCGCGCCCTGGAATCCAACCACATTGATGGTCTGATTGTGATTGGTGGCTTCAACGCCTACCTGGGGGCCCACACCCTAATCAAGGAACGAGACCGCTACCCCGCCTTCAACATTCCGATTGTGTGTGTGCCCGCCTCAATCGACAACAACCTGCCCGGCAGTGAGCTGAGTATCGGTGCGGACACCGCCGTGAACTCCACGGTTTCCACCCTGGACGCCATTAAGCTGTCCGCTTCAGCTTCTAAGCGCTGCTTCGTGGCTGAGGTTATGGGTCGGCGCTGCGGTTACCTAACCCTGATGAGCGGCTTGGCTGCCGGCGCTGAAAAGGTGTACCTGCCTGAGCATGACGCCAACCTTAATGAGATCGCCTCCGCCACCAGCGACATGGTTAACTCTTTCCGTGACGGACGGCGCCTCTACCTGGTGCTGCGTAACGAGGCCGCCTGCGGCCTGTACTCCACCAAGCTACTGGCAGACATTTTCGCCCAGGAATCCCACGGTCTATATGACGTGCGTGAATCGGTGATTGGCCACGTCCAGCAGGGTGGTAACCCCACCGCTTTTGACCGCCTGATGGCTACCCGCCTAGTCACCAACGCCATGCAGGTACTGGTTGATGAACTAGTTGCCGGCACCGCCCGGGGCCACTATGTAGGCCTGGTTAACGGCGAGTTCCGTGACAGCCCACTGGCCCACATGAACGACGAGCTTGACCTAGCTAACCGCCGCCCGCGTGAGCAGTGGTGGCTACGCCTTGAGCACGTAATTCCGGTGGTTAGCCAGGATGAGGTAGCTATCGACAAATCCAAGCTGCCGCCTTTGTGAGCAACCAGGCAGGTAGCTGGTGGGCGGCCTAGCCGCCCACAGATAGCGGGTTAAACCCCAAATAGGGGCACGTAAATTTCTTTACGTGCCCCTATTGTTAGCTCTAGGTCTTGGCCAGCTGCGGGTAGCGCCCATTCTCTGGGCGCCACCAGGGCGCCAAGAGCGGCAAATGTGTGCGCCGGCGCTCGCGGGCTGCTACCCCGGCGCTCGCGGGCTGCTGCCCCGGCGCCCCTGGGTTGCCGCCCCGGCGCCGGCGTGCCTACCAGCTAGAGCTTAACTACTGGCGCGTAGCGCAACATCAGACGTTTAACTACCCCGTCGCTAAACTCCACCTTGGCTACCGTGGATTTACCGCTACCCTCCAGGGCGATCACCGTGCCCACACCGTAGGCGTCGTGGCGTACCTTGTCGCCAAGCTTAATGCCCGATTCTTCTGCCTCCGGCTCAGCTTTAACACCTAGCTTCTGGCTGCGGCGGGCCTTAGCGCGGTCTTTGGCACGGTCTTTAGCGCTCTCAACGCGCCCCAGCTTCCCACTAGAGCGCCGCCCGGTGCCAATTGGCGCAGAAAAATCATCGTCTTCATCAACTCGGCGCCCTCCGCCAGAATATCCACCGCCATAGCCACCGCCATAACTGGATCCAGTGCCGCCTTGGTAGCCGCCACCATCGCCCCGGCCCCCTCGGTAGCTACCGCCGCCGCCATAGCCGCCGTCGCCGTAGCCGCCTTCTCGGTAGCCACCGCCATAGCCGCCTTCTCGGTAGCCACCGCCGTAGCCACCACTGAAACCACCGTAGCCGGCGCGCAAACTATCCATTGAGGATGCCTCCCGCTCCCAGCGCATAAGCTCGGGCGGAATATCGTCAAGGAAACGCGAAGCCACCATCACATTGGAAGCCCCCCAGGCGCTACGCACAGCCGCCCGAGTCAGGTACAGGCGCTCACGGGCGCGCGTTAGTGCCACATACGCCAGGCGCCGCTCCTCAGCCAGTTCACTCTCGTCAGCTAAAGACCGCGAGTGCGGGAAGGTGCCGTCTTCAAAGCCGGTGACGAACACTACCGGGAATTCCAGGCCTTTGGCGGTGTGCACGGTCATGAGGGTGACTTGCCCCTGTCCGCCGTCGTCGTCGGGGATTTGGTCTGAATCTGCCACCAGCGATACGCGTTCTAGGAACTCAGCCAGGGTGCCGGTGGGGTTTTCCTGCTGGAAGTCTTCGGCTACCGCGTGCAGTTCAGCCAGGTTTTCTACGCGGCTGGCGTCTTGGGGATCGTCGCTGGCGCGCAGCTCAGCCAGGTAACCACTGGTGTCTAGGGCTGAGTCGAGTAGCTCAGCCACCCCGGCGCCTTCACGCAGCTGGGTGCGTAACCCTTCCAAAATGTCGTCAAAGCGGCGCACCTGGGTGCGGGTGCGGGTGGCTAGCCCCGCAACTGGCGGAGTAAGCGTGATTTGACCGTCTGGGGTTTGCGGGCGCGCCCTGCCGGCGGCGTCGCTAATGGCTTGGCCAAAAGAGATACCGTACTGTTCGGCGTGGGCGGCCAGGGTGGCTTCAGCTTTTTGGCCAAGTCCACGTTTGGGCACGTTGAAAATGCGGCGCAGCGAGACGGTGTCATCTGGGTTATCGACGGCACGCAGGTAGGCTAGTGCGTCTTTGATTTCTTTGCGTTCATAGAAGCGGGTGCCGCCCACTACTTTATAGGGCAGCCCGGCGCGCATGAAGGCTTCTTCTAGGGCGCGTGACTGGGCGTTGGTGCGGTAGAACACCGCCACTTGGCCGGGGCGCACCCCGTTTTCTTCACCTAGGCGCTCGATTTCTTGGCTGACCCAACGGGCTTCGTCATATTCGGAGTCGGCCACGTAGCCCACGATTTTTTCGCCGTCACCTAGCGCAGTCCACAGGTTTTTGGCGCGCCGGCCATCGTTTTGGCTGATCACGGCGTTGGCGGCGCTCAAAATGTTTTGGGTGCTGCGGTAGTTTTGTTCCAGCAAAATCGTGTGGGAGTTGGGGAAGTCTTTTTCGAACTCTTCGATGTTACGGATGGTGGCGCCCCGGAAGGCGTAGATGGACTGGTCTGAGTCACCTACTACGGTTAGTTCCCCGCTGGGGCCTTGACCCCCAACCCCAACAAGTTCACGCACCAGCACGTATTGGGCGTGGTTGGTGTCTTGGTATTCGTCTACCAGTACGTGCCTGAAGCGGCGTCGATACAGCTGGGCTATGGCGGGTTTGGCGCGCAGTAGCTGGACTGTACGCATGATGATGTCGTCAAAGTCAAGGGCGTTGGCGGCTTTGAGACGCTGATTGTAGGCGCGGTATACCTCAGCTAGGTGGCGCTCAAAGGGGTTGGAGGTGTTGGCGGTTTCAGCGAATTGTAGCGGCGTGATCAGCTCGTTTTTTAGGTCACTGATGCGGTTGGCGAAGGCTTTGGGGGTGAAGCGTTTGGGGTCGATGCCTAGTTCGCGCACGATCAGGGTGATTAGGCGCTGGGAGTCGGTGGCGTCATAAATGGAGAAGCTTGAGCTTAGCCCGGCAGCTTCGTGTTCGCGGCGCAAGATGCGTACGCAGGCCGAGTGGAAGGTGAGCACCCACATGTATTTGCCGGCCCCTCCCACCAGGGTTTCTAGGCGTTCGCGCATTTCGGCGGCGGCTTTGTTGGTGAAGGTGATGGCTAGGATTTCGCTGCCTCGGGCCCGGCCGGTGGCTAGCAGGTAGGCGATGCGGTGGGTGAGCACGCGGGTTTTGCCTGAGCCGGCGCCGGCTACGATCAGTAGTGGCCCTCCTTGGTAGATGACGGCTTCATATTGGGCTGGGTTTAGGCCCTGTAGAAGCTGCTCTGCTGCGGGGTTTGCGCTCTTGTTAACGACGGCGCCCGTGTGGGGCTTGCTTGCAGTGGCACCCGCGTTGTAAGCGGCGACGGCGCCCACATGGGTTGCATTTGCTGCGCTGCTCGCCTGGCTACCTGCCTGGCTAGGGTCAGCCGCGTCAGGGCCAGCTGTACCAGCCGCCGCGCCAGCGTAGTCGCCACCGCTGGTGAAGCCAGCGCCGCCAGGAATGGCAGTGGGCCACTGTTCATAGTCTTGGGCCGCCCAGGCAGCCAGGGCTGCTTGATCTTGACTATCTAGTTCGGGCATGTCGTAGCCCTCTTCATAGTCAGCAGGGGGCTCAACCAGCTGCCAAGCTTCCTCGTCGGCGTCGCTAAGGGACGGTAGTACGGCAGCAGGGTTTAGTCGCATGGGGTCGCCAAAAAGATCCACAGGCCCAGTCTAGCCATCCGCGCCCCGCGCCGTCGTCGACCCTAAAGCCGCCGCAAAACGCTACTTAACCGCCTGCAGGTAACGCTGGCGGCCAGTTAGATCCCGGTGGCACCCGCTCTGGCTAAAACCAGCTGCCTTAGCCGCCTTGACCAGGGCCTCTACCTGGCTGGGGTCATGCTCCATAACCAGCACTCCCCCCACCCGCAGCAAGCTAAATGCCCGTTTAATCAGTTTTAGGGGTAGCTCCAAGCCATCTACTCCCCCACCAAAAAGCGCCAGGGGCGGATCATAACTAGCGGTTTCACTATCCTCAATAAGCCCTGCAGGCACATACGGCGGGTTAGTTACCACCACATCCACCTGGCCCTCAATTTCAGCTAACTCAGTTAAGGGGCCGGTGGCGTCAGCTTCAATTACGCTTACGTTAACCTGGTTTTTTTGCGCATTAACGCGGGCTAAAGCTGCCGCCTGGCTGTCTAGTTCAACCGCCCACACCCGACAGCCGGGCACCTCGCTGGCCAGCGCGCAGGCAATCGCTCCCGAACCAGTACACAGGTCAACCACCAGCGGCGCAGCCAGGGCGCTGGCGGCCTCGATCGCGGCCCCGGCCACCACCTCAGTTTCTGGGCGCACAATAAACACCCCCGGCTGGCTCAGCAGCTCCAGGTAGCGAAAATACATGCGGCCCGTGATTAGCTGTAGCGGCTCACGCCCAGCGCGCCGGGTGATCACCTGCTCATAGCGGTCAAAAAAGTCCTGCGGCGCCTGGCTAAGCAGGTAGAGTTTTTCGCCCAGCACAAACCCCGCCAGTTGGCGCGCGTCACTGTGAGCACTAGCCACCCCGCTTTCAGCTAGGCGCGCAGTGGCCTGGGAGATAGCTTGCATAACTTGGGCGCGTCCCTGCCCAGCCAGCGAAGTTATTGGCGTTTTCTGGCTTTGCCCCTCCAGCGACGGCGCCTGCATTGCTGGCTCTAAGGTGCCAGGAGGCTCTGTTGCCGGCGGCTGATCCGCCAGCGGCGCAACCATTTCAGTTACCTACAGCAGCTAGACGCGCGGCCTCATCCATAACAATCGCAGAGTCAATTACCGGGCCCAAATCACCGTCAAGCACATTAGAGAGGTTATAGGCCTTGTAACCGGTGCGGTGGTCAGCGATACGGTTTTCCGGGAAGTTGTAGGTGCGGATGCGCTCAGAGCGGTCCACAGTACGCACCTGGCTTAGGCGCGCCGCGTTAGCTTCAGCCTCAGCCTGGGCGGCCTGCTCAGCTAGCAGGCGGGCCCGCAGCACGCGCATAGCCGCTTCCTTATTTTGCAGCTGGGACTTTTCGTTCTGCATAGACACCACAATGCCAGTGGGTAGGTGAGTGATGCGCACAGCCGAGTCAGTGGTGTTAACGCTTTGACCGCCCGGACCTGAAGAGCGGAACACGTCGATGCGCAGGTCATTAGGGTCAATTTCAATCTCGCCAGGGTCATCAACTTCAGGCATCACAAACACACCGGCAGCTGAAGTGTGTACGCGGCCCTGAGATTCAGTCACCGGCACGCGCTGTACGCGGTGCACGCCACCCTCATATTTCAGGTGCGCCCACACCCCGTCTTCAGGGGCCACCGTGCCTTTAGCTTTGACAGCCACCTGAATATCTTTATAGCCCCCCAGGTCAGAGTCGGTGAAGCTTAACACCTCGGTGCTCCAACCCATACGCTCAGCATAACGGGTGTACATACGCACCAGGTCACCGGCAAACAGGGCGGATTCTTCCCCACCCTCACCGGCTTTAACCTCAATGATTACGTCACGGGCGTCGTCGGGGTCACGCGGAATCAAAAGCTTACGCAACTTATCTGCAGCCTGCGCCTCAGCAGCCTCTAAAGCCGGAATTTCTGCGGCAAAGTCGGCGTCGGCTTCAGCTAGCTCACGGGTGTCAGCCAGATCCTGTCGTAGCGAATCCCAATCCCTATAGGCAGCTACTGTCTGTCCAAGCTCTGCATAGCGGCGCCCTAGCTTACGTAGAGCCACAGGATCAGTGGCCGCACTAGCCATTTTCGCTTCAATATCAGTGTATTCATCAACAAGTGCGCGGGCGGCAGAGAAATCCTCAGCATGGGTATCAGACATACTTAAAGCCTACCAGGGTCCTAAGGACACAAAAATGCCCCGAACCTCTCGGCCCGGGGCACCATTTAGGGCAGTAAAACCCAGATCACTTCTTGCGCTTGCCGTAACGAGCCTCGAAGCGAGCCACACGACCACCGGTGTCCAGAATCTTCTGCTTGCCGGTGTAGAAGGGGTGGCAGTTAGAGCACACGTCTACGCGGATCTCACCGGAGGTGACGGTAGAGCGGGTCTCAAAGGTGTTACCACAGGTGCAAGTCACCGTGGTGGGCACGTATTCGGGGTGAATACCCTGCTTCATTTAGGAATCTCCTTATAGCTTCAGAGGTTGCCGGGTCCTAAAACCGTTTTTTAGGTGAACCGGTCAACGTGGCGATTATGCCAGCCAATTACCTCGCATACAAGCAATGGGAACCTCACGCTCAGCGAGATTCCCACCACTTGTTTTATTCAGCTTTGCCGCAGTTGGCGTTGGGGCCACCTAGGCTTTGGCGTTAACTTCCTGCTCAGCAGCGCTTACTGCCGGTGTTTGACGTGAAACAGCCATCAGGAACTCAGCGTTGGAAGCAGTGTCTTTGAGCTTGTTAAGTACCAGTTCCAGGGCGGCCTGCTGGTCAAGACCAGCAAATAGGCGACGCAGTTTCCACATGATCTTTAGCTGTGCCGGGTCAATTAGTAGCTCTTCGCGGCGAGTACCCGAGGCGGCCACATCCACCGCCGGGAAGATGCGGCGCTCAGCCAGCTGACGCGACAGGCGCAGCTCCATGTTACCGGTGCCCTTGAACTCTTCGAAGATCACCTCGTCCATCTTGGAACCGGTCTCTACCAGCGCGGTTGCCAAAATGGTTAGTGAGCCACCGTTTTCTACGTTACGGGCGGCACCGAAGAACTTCTTGGGCGGGTATAGCGCGGCAGCGTCCACACCACCGGAGAGGATACGGCCAGAGACCGGGGCGGCCAGGTTGTAGGCGCGGCCCAGGCGAGTGATGGAGTCAAGCAGCACCACCACGTCCTGGCCTAGCTCTACCAGGCGTTTGGCGCGCTCAATGGCCAGTTCAGCAACCACGGTGTGGTCGGAGGCGGGGCGGTCAAAGGTGGAGGCAATAACCTCACCCTTAACCGTGCGCTGCATGTCGGTAACTTCTTCAGGACGCTCATCAACCAGCACCACCATTAGGTGCACTTCGGGGTTGTTAACCGCGATAGCGTTGGCGATTTGCTGCAGCACAATGGTCTTACCGGCCTTGGGCGGCGAAACGATCAGACCACGCTGGCCCTTACCAATGGGGGCTACCAGGTCAATTACGCGCGGAGTTAGAGCCTTGGGAGTGGTTTCTAGGCGCAGGTGCTCTTGCGGGTAAAGCGGGGTGAGCTTAGCAAAGTCGGGGCGACGCTTAGCCGCTTCCACATCCATACCGTTAACGGTTTCTACCGAGTGGATGGGGTTGTATTTGGGGCGGATCTGGCGTTGCTGTTGCTGTTTGCGGCCCTGGTAGCGGGTGTAGGGCTCAGGTGAGCCTTCACGTACCCAACCGGTTACCGCGTCACCGGGGCGCAATCCGTTGGCTTTAACCTGGGCGCTGGAGACGTAGATGTCATTGGGGCCCGGTAGATAGCCGGAAGTACGCAGGTAGGAGTGGTTAGGGCCAACTTCAAGGATGCCGGCCACGGGCACTAGTACTTCTTCTTCGCGTTCGCGCGGCTCGTTGTTTACGTTGTCGCGGTTGCGTTTTCTATCACGGGGACGACGGCGCTCGGCGGGCTCTTCGGCGCTGGACTCAGCTCTGCGCTCAGTGGGCTCAACTGCGTTAGTGCCGGTCTGCTCGGCTAGTTCACGCATCAGCGCAGCCTTGGCGTTGATGTGTTCTTCAATGCCGCCGCGTTTGCCCGGGTCTTCCTCGATTGCCTGGGCGGTGGCTAGGCGACGACGCGGACGACGGGTACGCATTTCTTCACGCTCACCCTTGTCGCCTCTCTCGGTGCGGCGCGGACGCTCAATTTCTCGCGCAGCAGCGCGGGCAGTAGCACGTGCGTTCATTTCAGCTTCGCTGCGCGGGGCCGGTAGCTCTAGGCCTAGGTCCAGGCTGCCCAGGTCAGTGCGGGGGGCGGAGACAGGGGCGGAAGCACGACGGCGCCCCAAACGGCGGACACCTTCAGTTTGAGGCTGTTCTAGCTCATTTGCCTCAGCTTCGCGGCGAGCCGCTAGGCGCGGATTAATGCTTAGTTCGGGAATTTCGCTTGGACGCACGGTAGCGGCCGGGTTTAGTGCATTGGCGGTACTAGTGTTAGCAGCAGCGTTGCTCTTAGCAGCTAGGCGGGCGGCGCGAATTGCTGAAGTTAACTCAACCTTGCGCATCCGCGAGGTACCAACAAGTCCCATGGAGGCGGCTAGCTCTTGCAGGTCAGCCAGACGCATGGTTGACAATGGTCGGGATGTGCCAGGTTTGGCGTTGGGGGTCTCGGTCACGAGGATCCTTCTATGGTTTTTACCACCTATTAGCGCAGGTGGTAATGAGGATAATTCGAGTGCCGGATAAACACGGACTTGTATTAAGCATCCAGTTGCGAAGACCTCGCATAAAAACTTGGGTGCTGAGCTTGAACTGCATCCAGTCCTTGCTCGTGCATCACTGTACCAGATAGATGCTAAAAACACCTATCTTCTACCATATTTGTGCCACAAATTCGACGCTTTCCAGCATTAAAGTAAACACTCTACTGCCCTTATGATACAGCTAAGGGCCGACGATTATTAAACCGTCAGCCCTTAAAGGCTAATTAAGCTGTTGCCTCTTCCAGTTAGCGCCTTAGGACGCAAACAGATCTAGTACAGTTACAGCGGCAGTGGCACTGCCCCCTGAGTGTCTACACCGGGGCTAAGCACGCTCCAGCCGTGGCGGCGCAAAGTGTTGCGGGTGTGGCTGGGGAGCTTATCTAGCACCAGCACAGTTGGCCCAGCTCCACTAATAACCGCAGGCAGGCCCTCTTCACGCAGGGCGCGCATTACCGCCGTCGAGTCTTCAAGCACCTCAGCGCGGTAATCCTGGTGCAACCTATCCTGAGTGGCACTCATTAGCAGCTGCCTCTGCCCAGTTAGACCCAGCATCAGCAAAGCTGCTCGTGAGATGTTAAAGATAGCGTCTTCACGCGAGACCATCTCAGGTAGCACCTCACGGGCTTTAGCGGTGGCCAAGCGGATACTTTCCGGGGGCACCAGTAAAGTCACCGGCAGGGAGGCATCGAGGTGGATCTGGGCGCTGTGGGCTTTGCCCGCTTCCATCCAGGAAACCGTGGCGCCACCGTAAATAGCTGGAGCCACATTGTCGGGGTGACCCTCCATTTCAGTGGCCAGCTGCAAGATGACCTCGTCGTTAAGAGCTTCAGGCTCGTCGATAAGGCCGCGTGCCAGCATCAGCCCGGCCACCGCCGCACTGGCTGAAGAACCCATACCTGAGCCGTGGGGCACTCGGTTGCGGCAACGCATATCAAAGTTGGCTTGCGAGGCCCCAACCGCTTCTAAACCAAAACGCAGGGCACGCACCACCAGGTTGTTGTCGTCGGTGGGGACTTTGCCGGCCCCTACCCCTTCAACATCCACATGGGTGGCGTAAGTTACCGGGCGTACATCAACCTCGTCATAAAAACGCACCGCCAGCCCCAGGCTGTCGAAGCCTGGGCCTAGGTTGGCACTGGTGGCGGGAACGCGAACTGAGGCGTATTCGGCGCTGATGCGCACGCTCATAGACCCAACAGCTCCACAGCAGCCTCCACGGTGGGGGCAATAGATTCGGTAGTGATTTCCTGGCGGCTAAGCGCAGTGGCGGTGTCTTTGAGACCATTACCGGTCACGGTGCACACAATCTTCCAGCCCTTTTGTACCAGGCCCGCCTCGCCGGCCTTGATCAGGCCCGCTACAGAAGCGGCTGAGGCCGGCTCTACGAACACGCCGGCTTCAGCGGCCAGTAGCGCCTGGGCATCAAGGATTTCACTGTCGGAAACGGCGGAAATAAAGCCGTCTGAATCGTCGCGTGCAGCCACGGCATAGTCCCAGCTGGCCGGGTTACCGATACGGATAGCGGTAGCTACAGTTTCGGGGTTGGCTACCGGGCCGCCGTGCACGAAAGGCGCGGCGCCTTCAGCCTGGATGCCCCACATGCGCGGCACGCGGGTAGCTACCGGCGCAAGGTCACGCGGGTCAGTAGCGGCGGCATCGAAATCGGCGCTCATGGTGGCCGCAGTAGTGCGCCCAGCGTACTCGTTGTAACCCATCCAGTAAGCGGAGATATTGCCGGCGTTACCAACCGGGAGCATGTGTACGTCGGGGGCGTCACCCAGGGTGTCTACCACCTCAAAAGCGGCGGTTTTCTGCCCCTGCAGACGGTAGGGGTTAACTGAGTTAACCAGCGCCACCGGGTAGGAGCGGCTCAGCTCGCGGGCAATGTTTAGGCCGTCGTCGAAGTTACCGTCAATCTGTACCAGGCGGGCACCGTGCACAATGGCCTGAGCTAGCTTGCCGGCAGCGATCTTGCCCTTGGGTAGCACCACTACGCAGTTAACGCCGGCGGCCACCGCGTAGGCGGCAGCGGAAGCCGAGGTATTACCGGTGGAGGCGCAGATAACCGTGTTGGCTCCCGACTCGGCCACCTTACTCATGGCCATGGTCATGCCACGGTCCTTGAAAGAGCCGGTGGGGTTCATGCCTTCAACCTTCACCCACACCTGGGCGTCAAGTTTCTTAGAAAGCGTGGGCACGGGCACCAGCGGCGTGCCACCTTCGCCTAGGGTGACGATCGGGGTTGACTGTGAAACGGGCAGTCGGTCGCGGTATTCGTTAAGCAGGCCTTGCCAGATGTGGGCCATGTTTTCTCCTCGCTGGTTCCTTAAATCTAAGTCTGTTTTTAGCTGTTTGCGGCGGCTGGGCGCCTAGCGCTGTGGCTCCTTTTAGCGGCGGGCCACTGACACCTTTAGCGGCGGGCCACTAGGGCGCGGGCGGCAGCTACCACGTCACCCATAACTGCGCTGGCAGTGGGGGCGCCGCCAGCACCGGGGCCGGTTAGGGTCAGGCGCCCGGCGTTTTCGCATTCAATTACGACGGCGTTACCCGGGCCGTGGATTGCGGCTAGGGGGTGGTCGTTGGCTACAAATACGGGTTCGACGACGGCGCTGGGCTTGCCGGCGGGGGCCTGCACCGTACCTAGCAGGCGCAGCACTCCCCCACGCGCGCCAGCCTGGTCAATGTCGGCCTTGGTGATCTTAGAAATGCCAGTGACGGACACGTCAGCTAAGGTAACTTCCTGCCCAAAAGCCAAAGTGGCCAAAATGGCGGCTTTAGCGGCGGCGTCGAGACCTTCCACATCAGCGGTGGGGTCAGCTTCGGCGTATCCCAGCTGCTGGGCGGCAGCTAACGCAGTGTCGTAATCCAGGCCCTTGGTGGTCATTTCATCCAGGATGTAGTTAGTGGTCCCGTTCAAAATGCCGCTGATGGAGATGATTTTGTCGCCAGCTAAGCCTTCTTTAACGGTACGCACCACTGGGATAGCCCCGGCTACAGCCGCCTCAAAAAGTAGGTCTACACCCTTGGCCTGGGCCAGCTCCAGCAGCTGGCCGCCGTGGGTGGCCAGTAGGGCCTTGTTGCCGGTAACTACGCTGGCACCTGAGTTTAGGGCGGTGGCGATCAGCTCACGGGCCGGGTTAATGCCACCGATTAGCTCAATGACCAGGTCACATGAGCCGGCTAAGGACATGGAGTCGGTGGTGAGCAGATCTGCTTCGGGCTGCCAGTCACGCTTGGCGTCAAGCGAGCGCACCCCGATACCTACTAGCTCTAGTTTTTCGCCTACCGCTTTTTCTAGGCGCTCAGCGTCCTGGGTGAGAATGCGGGCTACCTGGGCACCTACCGTGCCCAGGCCTAGCAAACCAATGCGTACGCTCATACTTACATCCTCTCCGGGGCGCTAACACCCAGCAAGCCTAGGCCGTTAGTAAGTACCTGGGCGACGGCGTCGTTAAGCCACAGGCGGGCTACGTGTCCGCTGTTGACCGGCTCATCACCGCGCGGGGTAACGCGGGTGGCGGCGTACCAGGCGTGGTAGGCGCCGGCTAGCTGCTCTAGGTAGCGGGCCACGCGGTGCTGTTCGCGCAGGCTGGCAGCCTGGGCCACGATGGCGGGGTACTGGGCGAGCACCCCTAGCAGGGCGTTGTCTGCCGGGGTGTCTAGCTGGGCCGGGTCAAAGCCAGCGTCGCGGCTTACCCCGTGCTCGACGGCGTTGCGGGCCACGCTGCGGGTGCGGGCGTGGGCGTACTGGACGTAGTAGACCGGGTTTTCGTTGGAGCTGGAAGCTAGCAGGTCCAGGTCAATGTCGATCATGGAGTCCATGGAGGAGCGTGCCAGGGCGTAACGGGCAGCGTCCACCCCTACTGCGTCAACCAGGTCGTTGAGGGTAACTACTGTGCCTGCGCGCTTGGACATGCGCACTGCCTGGCCGTTCTTAACCAGGTTAACTAGCTGGCCAATGAGGATCTGCAAGTTGACCCTGGGCTGATCACCGAAGGCTGCACACATGGCCATCATGCGGCCGATGTATCCGTGGTGGTCGGCGCCCAGCAGGTAGATGGCGCAGTCGGCGCCGCGTGAGCGCTTGTCTAGGTAGTAGGCCACGTCCCCGGCGAAGTAGGCGGCCTGGCCGTCAGACTTGATTAGTACGCGGTCTTTATCGTCACCAAATTCGGTGGTGCGTAGCCAGACAGCGCCGTCACGGTCGTCAATCTTGCCCAGCTCACGCAGACGAGCGATAGCGCGGTCAACTGCGCCAGACTCATGCAGGGAGTCCTCATGGAAGAACACGTCAAATTCGCTACGGAATTCGCTTAGCTCCGCCTTGATCTGGTCAAACATTAGCCCTACGCCGACGGCGCGGAAAACTTCCTGGGCCTGCTCGTCTTCCAGCGTGGCCGGGTCAGGGTGACCGGCCTGAGCTTCAATGGCACGCACCTGGTCAGCGATTTCGGCGATGTAAGCGCCGCCGTAACCGTTTTCAGGAGTCTGCTCGCCGCGAGCGCTTGCCAGCAGGGAACGGGTGAAGTTGTCGATCTGGGAGCCGTGATCGTTGAAGTAGTATTCGCGTGTTACCTGGGCGCCGCTGGCCTTGAAGATACGTGCTAGTGAGTCGCCTACAGCTGCCCAGCGGGCGCCGCCTAGGTGTACCGGGCCGGTGGGGTTGGCGGAGACGTATTCAAGGTTGATGTTTTGGCCGGCCAGAGAGTTGTTGCAGCCGTAGTTGGCACCGGCGGTGAGGATGGTGCGGGCTAGCTCGCCGGCGCTGGCGGCGTCGAGGCGGATGTTAATGAAGCCGGGGCCGGCGATTTCGGCGCTAGCGATGCCGGGGTTTTGGGTTAGGCGCTCAGTTAGTAGCTGGGCTAGGGCGCGGGGGTTGGTGCCAGCTTTTTTGGCCAGCTGCATGGCGACGTTGGTGGCCCAGTCTCCGTGGTCACGGTTGCGCGGGCGCTCAACTTTAGGTTCAGGAATTTCTTCGCTAGCCAGGTTTAGGGAGCCGTCTGCTACCAGTTCGTGCAAAATCGCGCCGATGGCGCCGGAGAGTTCTTCTGGAGTCACGTTTAATAGGCTACCTTTTGACAGCGCTAGCCACATAGCCGCTAAACTGAGACACAGAGATTTCGGGTACCCTAACTTTTTCTGGAAGCGCCTAATGTTAAGTTCATCGATCCGCTCTGCACGAGCTCGACTGGGACTACTGGGGCCAGCGTTTGTGGCCGCCGTCGCCTATGTAGACCCCGGCAACGTCGCCGCTAATATCACTGCCGGTGCGCGCTACTCCTATCTACTGGTGTGGGTGTTGGTGCTTTCCAGCCTGATGGCGGTGATGATCCAGTACCAAAGCGCCAAGTTAGGCATTGTTACCGGCCGCTCCCTACCCACCCTGGTTGGTAACACCCTGGGGCGCAAAGCCCGCCTGGCCTACTGGGCCCAAGCTGAGCTGGTGGCTGCCGCCACGGACCTAGCTGAGGTAATTGGTGGGGCCCTGGCGCTGCACTTGCTTTTCGGGCTGCCGTTACTGGCCGGCGGCATTATTGTGGGTATTGCCTCGATTGCTCTGCTGGCTATTAGTGAAAGGCAAACCCAACGCCACTTTGAGGCGGCAGTTATTGCGCTGCTGATCGTTATTACTTTCGGCTTCCTGGGTGGATTGGTGCTGGCTCCACCTAACTGGACTGAAACCGCCGAGGGTTTGATCCCAGCGTTTAAGGGGTCAGATTCGGTTTTGGTGGCTGCCTCTATGCTGGGGGCCACGGTTATGCCGCACGCTATCTATCTGCACTCTTCTCTGGTTAATGACCGTCACGGCAGTGATCACAGTGATCAACGCAAGTGGTCACTAATTCGCGCCACCCGCGTGGATGTGGTGGCTGCGCTGCTGCTGGCGGGCGCAGTGAATATTGGTTTGTTGCTGTTGGCTGCCTCCGCACTTGGCGGCGTGGAGGGCACCGACACCATTGAGGGGGCACACCAGGCTATCACCGCCCACCTGGGTCAAGGCGTGGGGGTTATTTTCGCAATTGGTCTGCTGGCTTCAGGCCTGGCTTCTACTTCTGTGGGCGCCTATGCCGGTTCAGAAATTATGGCAGGCTTGCTGCACATTCGCGTGCCGCTACTGGCTCGGCGTCTGGTTACTTTGATTCCGGCCCTGCTGATTATTGGCTCTGGGGCTGAGCCCACTTGGTCGCTGGTGGTCAGCCAGGTGGTGCTTTCCTTTGGTATCCCGATGGCGCTTATCCCGTTAACTATGTCTACCGGTAATAAGGCACTGATGGGGCGCTACACTGACGGTTTGCCGCTGCGTATAGCCAGCATCTTAAGCGCAATCATCATCATTGTTTTGAACCTGTTCCTGGTTTACCTAACCCTTACTGGCCAGGACTGATACTGGCTAAGGGCAGCAGCGGCCAGGACTGAGCGACTGCGGCCAGCAGCAGCCAAAACTAATCGTGCAATAGCGGCCATTTAAGCCACTGGCGCCGGGCCGGCCTGTTTTTGGGGCCGGCCCGTGCTTTTGGGGCGGTCCACGCTTTTGGGCCGGCCCGCGCTTTTGGGGCCAGTCCGCACTCTTTGAACTGGCCCGCGCTTTTGGGGTGGTCCACGTTCTTAGAAACAACGCGTGTCCTTCAGGGCCGGCTAGCCCGGCACAGTCGACGCTGCCATACCCCTCCCTACAGGCCCCACGGGCGCCGTCGAGCCCTCGCACACAGACCACACAGGCGCCGTCGAGCCCAAAACCGCAAACAAAAGCGCACAGAACCACACAAATTCTTAGCTATTTTGGCTTACTCAACCCGTTTTAGCGGCTAAGATTGAGCCATGACTTCAACTGTGACAAAGGCTGTCATTCTTGCCCGAGGCCTGGGCACCCGGATGCGTGCCAACGATGGTTCCCCAGACCCCACCCACAACAGCGCCGCCGTAAACTCCGGCGCTAAAGGCATGATTGATGTCGGCCGCCCCTTTCTTGACTTTGTAATCAGCGCCCTAGCCGATGTGGGCATCACCGATGTGTGCCTAGTGATCGGCCCCGAACACAACATTTTCCGCGACTACTACGACAACCTGGAGCTAAAGCGGGTGCGCATCCACTACGCCATCCAGGTCGAGCCCCTGGGCACAGCCAATGCGCTAGCCGCCGCCGCAGAATTTGCCGGGCAAGACCGCGTTGTGGTGCTCAACTCCGACAACTACTACCCCATCGAAGCTCTAAAGTCGCTGGTGACACTACCGGGCGCGGGAGTGGTTGGCTTTGAGCGTGAAGCCCTGATCGCCAAATCCAATATTCCCGCCGAACGCATTGCCGCTTTCGCGGTTATCAGCGTTGATGAGCAGGGCAATCTCAGCGACATTATTGAAAAGCCCTCCCCCGCCGAGCTTGAGCGCCTGGGCAGCCACGCCCCCATCTCCATGAACGCCTGGCTGTTCACCGCCGACATCTTCCCCGCCTGCGCCGACGTCGATAAGTCCGTGCGCGGCGAATATGAGCTGGTGGACGCGGTGCGCCTGGCCCGCAGCCGGGGCCGCAGCTTCCGTGTCACCCCCGCCGCCCAGGGCGTACTGGACATGTCTCAGCGCACCGATATTGACGCTGTGCGTCAGGCCCTAAGCCACACGGAGGTGTCCCTATGAGTCAGCACTCGGCATGGTTTGTGCCCGGACGCATTGAAGTGCTGGGCAAGCATACTGACTATGCCGCCGGACGCTCACTGGTGTGCGCCAGCAGCCAGGGCATCACCCTGCGCGGGCGGGCCATTGATGAACCGGTAGTGCGAGTTCGCTCTGACGCGGCCAGTGACCCGGTTGAAATTGGTTTGCGCCAGGATCCAGTGGATCGGCGCGGGCACTGGTCCGGCTACCCGGCCGCCGTGGTGGCCCGCCTGGTACGTAACTTTGGCGACGCCGTCGTGGGCGCTGAGGTGGAAGTAACCTCCACTTTGCCGCTAGCTTCAGGCATGAGCTCCTCCTCAGCCATGATTGTGGGGCTGGCGCGGGTACTAATTGACCTGGGCGATATTGAATCCACTGAGCTGTTTAAACGCAATATTTGCTCTATTGAGGACTACGCCCATTACCTAGCCTGCATTGAAAACGGCCAGACCTTTAAGGAACTTGAAGGGCATATGGGGGTGGGAACCTTTGGCGGCTCTCAAGACCACACCGCCATTATGTGCTCGCATCAAGACCAGCTCAGCCAGTTCTCTTTCTGCCCCACCCGGCGCGAGGCGGATATTGATTTCCCCTCGGATTACTCCTTTGTGGTGGCGGTTTCGGGGGTGCTGGCTGAAAAGAGCGGGCAGGCACGCGAGCTATACAACCGTGCTTCACTGGCCACCACCGAGATCGTTAAGCTGTGGAACCAGGCCACTGGCCGCAGTGACGTCTACCTGAACCAGGCCGTATGCTCTAGCCCCCAGGCCCCGGCGCAGCTGCGCGAGATTGTGGCTGGGCGTGAGTATTTGCCCCAGCGTTTAGAGCAGTTCTTGGTGGAGGCACATGAGGTGGTGCCGGGGGCTAGCGCGGCTTTGCGCGACGGCGACCTGGCTGCTTTTGGGCAGATTGTGGACCGCTCCCAGCACTACAGTGAGCATTACCTGGGCAATCAGGTGCCTGAAACCGTCTATCTGCAAGCCAGCGCCCGGCGCCTGGGGGCTAGCGCAGCTAGTGCTTTTGGAGCTGGTTTTGGTGGCAGCGTGTGGGCGCTTGTGCCCAGCGCCCAGGCTGAAGACTTTGCCCAGCGTTGGCTTGGCGACTACTGCCAGGCTTATCCAGAGCCTGGCCAGCGCGCGGCCACCTTAGTCACTCGCCCCGGCCCTAGCGCGCATCGTCTCTAAGTCAGAGGCTCTGGGCAGCTCGGGCAGGCGGCCAGGGCAGAGGGCACTTACGTGGGCCAAAGTGAGATCAGGCATGGGCGACGTCGAAAAATGCGCTTGCCCAAACACCCTGGTAAGCTTGGCCCTGCGCCCCAGTAGCTCAGTGGATAGAGCGTCTGCCTCCGGAGCAGAAGGTCGCAGGTTCGAATCCTGTCTGGGGCACTTTTCATGAGCAAAACAGCGCGGTATTCAATTGGCGTGCCAATAGCCAGGCGTGCCAGCTTTTAACGCAGTGCCGCTGCGCAGCGGCTTATAACGCGGGCCAGCACACGACGGCTCAACGCATTAGCAGCGCTAGCTAGCTGCGCTGGCGCATACAAGCAGGCAAGTTAAATCGCAAACGAAATTGGGCGCCTACCAAAGTAGACGCCCAATCTTGTTTAGCAGTCAGCTAGTAGCTCGCATCAGTAGCTGGAGGGAGCACTGCCACCCTGGCCGTAAGGAGCCTGCGGACCGCCCTGACCATAGGGGGCACCCTGACCATAGGGGCCGCCCTGGCCATAGGGGGCACCCTGACCAGCAGGACCCTGGGCGTATTCGGGCATCATCGGGGCGCCGTAAGCACCCTGAGCGTAGGGGTTAGCGCCACCGAGCATGTGGGCCTGCAGGGCGCGTGCCTCGTCGTCGAGCCAAGAGGGGTTCCAAGCGGCGGGCTTAGAAGGCAAGATGCACAGAATTACGGTCACGACACTTAGAGGACCGAGGAAGTTAAGCAGAAAAAAGAAACCTGAGTAACCAGCGTCGTGCAGACGGCGGATGGTCAGGCCCAGATTCGGCAGGAATATTGCCAAACCATACAAGCCAAGAATCAACATCACGACTACGCCCGAAGCCCCGGCAGCGTCCTCGTCACCGCCACTTGCCGCAGTCCCAATAGCCAGGACAATTGCCAGGAAATACAGAACACCACCAACAATGGCGTTAAACAGGAAAAACCACCAGAATTCGGCAACGGAGGCGACGCCATCGAACTTGGCGTACTGGCTAAAGGCGCGCTTAACGGAGTCAGCAAAGCCGTAGTGGCGCGGATCCATGCCTACCGGATCTACATAAGGTTGATAGCTCATTTATTCCTCAGCTCTAGTTATTAACGCTTAGCTGCGTCTAGGCACAGTCTAACGCGATAAACCTGGGAAAAACCTAAAGGTGACACTAGACACATTCAAAATCAGTCCACCATGCGGACATATGATTTAGGTGTTAGCGGTTTATGTGCTATTTGTCGTAGCGGTTTAATATATGTGGCTTAATACCTAGCGCAATTGCTCCGCAGCAGGTATTAGCAGCCGGAGCGCGTTAATATAAAGCATGAGCAACGTAACAGCTTTTGATGATGGTGCTTCCAGTGCGCAGGCGGCCGCTGGCCAGGCGGCAGATCGTGAGAACCTTACCTGGCAGGGGTTTGGGGATGCCTGCCGACAAATCGCTCAGCAGATAGCAGATTCAGGTTGGATGCCGGATCTAATTGTGGCCATCGCACGCGGTGGCATGCTGCCGGCTGGGGCGATCTCATATGCGCTAGGTGTTAAGGCTAATGGCGCTATAAACGTGGAGTTTTACACCGGCGTGGGCAAAACCATGACGGAGCCGGAAATTCTTGAGCCGTATATGGATATTTCCTCGCTTGAAGGCAAGCGAGTGCTAATTGTGGATGATGTGGCTGATTCAGGTAAAACCCTGAAGCTGATTATGGATTTAATTGCCAAAGAAGGTTTATCCATGGGCAGTGCCTCTGCTAAGGTGGATGCCCGCAGTGCCACAATTTATTTAAAACCCACCAGCATTATTAAACCGGACTATGTTTTTAAGCAGACAGACAAATGGATTAATTTCCCCTGGTCCGTACTGCCGCCGGTCACTGCCTAAATACAGGCAAATACAGGCAAAATCGTCCCTTCCCTATAAAAATTTCATGGGGTTTTATAGGGAAGGGACGAAATGTCAGTATTTGTGCGGCCACTACTGGCGTATCCCAGCACTAGAGAGACTAGGTCTCAACAATTGGTATGCATGAACTTTTAGAGGCAACATGCATCAACTAGCACCTGTCCCCTCCCCCTGACTGACGACGACGTCGGCCATGTCCCCTAAGTGGCGGCGTCGGCCTAGCGCGCCCACGACGCGGCCCCGCCCGACCGCACCAACCCGACCCGACGACGCCGTCTACCCAACCTGACCAGCGAGATCTGCGACGGCTGCCCCACCTGACCAGCAGAACCTGCGACGTCACCCCAGCCGGGCCCATAGCCAAGCGTTCACAACCAGCCACGCTCACTCGTCCACACGCCCCCCACACCCAAGCACATGAGAGTGCAAGCCAGTGCGCGCTGATAAAATTAACCACAGGTGGATAAAAACCAGGCACAAATACACTTATCCACAGCTGTCAAGCGATAACTAGCGTTTAGGTCTCATCATTGTTCTATGAATATCAAGGACATCCCGGTATACCGCAGCAGCGACCTGGCCACCACCAATTACCGCATGGACTCCTACTCGCGCCAGTCCAAAGGCAATGACCCACAGCTAGCCAAAATCATGCCTGGCTGTTACATCCCTATCTGCGATTATGAGCGCGTTACCCAGGAGGAGCTGCATCTTTTGCGGGTTTATATTGCTGCCGACGCCGCTCGACGGCGCAACACCCCAGCTCGTAAGCTTGCCCAGGCCGGCGCTGAGGTGCGCGGGCAGTGTCGTGAGGAAGGTCCCTGCCCGTGGCCTGTGTTTGCCGGAGAGTCCGCCGCGCTACTTCACGGGCTACCCATGGTTGGCCCCATGCCCAACCAAGTGCAGGTAATTAGTGGTTTGAAGATCCACGCATCGGTCACTACCTGGCGGCGCACCCGCAGTTGGCATTATGACTCCCAGCCGGTGCAGGTCGAGGGGCTGTACTGCACTGATGTTTTATATACGCTTGCAGATTTGCTGTGTTCGCGTGATTTTTATTCAGGAATTGCAAGTGTGGACTATGTTTTGCGCGAAAAAATAGCTACAAAACAGCAAATTTTGACTGAATTGGGGCGGCGCATAGGTTGCAAAGGAGTTATAAAAGCTCGTGACGTTGTAAAATACGCCGATGCCCGCAGCGAATCGGTGGGTGAATCACTTAGCCGCGCAGTCATGCTCAAGGGGCACCTGCCCATGCCGCGCCTGCAAGAAACCATCTACGATCACGGAAATTTTGTAGGTAGAGTCGATTTTTACTGGCCAGATTTTAATATAATCGGCGAATTTGACGGCCTGGGTAAATACAACAGCGGCACTTACACTGACCTCTCGTCTGGACAAATAGCCCAAAATGAGCGTCAGCGCGAAAATGCCCTGGAGCTGGCCACCGGCGCCCGCGTGGTGCGCTGGACTTGGAGGGAGGCCGTGGACAAGGATGCGCTGCTGGTCAAGCTAGGACGTGCCGGCATCGAGGGCCGTTAAAAGGCACAAGAGTTCCAGGCTGCCCTCACCCCAGACATCCTGACGCCGTCGCGGTTAGTTAGGCCGTGCCATTAGTGGGCAGCCACCCAGTTAGTGGGCATCCACCCCCGTCGACAGCCACCCCGTTAGTGGGCATCCACCCCGTTAGTGGGCATCCGCCCTCCCACACCATCACACATAGCACACACAGATACGCAGATTTCGTCCGTCCCCTATAAAACCCCATGAAATTTTTATAGGGAGCGGACGATTTTGTATGTATTTTGTATGTATTTTGTATATAGACAGGTGCCGGCACCGCGCTGCGTAACCTGTCCGCGCCATCCGCCGTCGTCGACGCCGTCGGTCAGTGCCGTTCAAAAATTAAGACCCATCGTCTCCAATGCTGGGACACAGACGTAGTTGCCGCACAGATACTGACATTTCATCCCTTCCCTATAAAACCCCATGAAATTTTTATAGGGAAGGGATGATTTTGCCTGTATTTGTCTGTATTTGCCTGTGCTCAGTTGCCACCACTGGTGGAACCATCAGAGTTAGATTCACCAGTGTTTGTCTCAGACCTTCCAGTGTTGCCACCATTAGCCCCGGTACCACCGTTAGCCCCAGTGTTGCCATCATTAGTGCCAGTACCGGAACCGTTAGTGCCTGTGCCCGAATCACTGGTGCCCGTGGAACCATTTGAGTTATCGGTCAACCCAGCTGAGTTATCGCCAGTGCCGGTACCGGTGCCGGTGCCATCGCTGGAACCACTATCAGTGGTGCCGGTGGAGCCGTCACCAGTACCGCTACCGTCACCAGTGCCAGAAGTGGAGTTATCGCTGCTGGGCTTACAGTCGGTAGACAGCTCAACCGCATTGTGGTCACTGAGCCACTTCATCGGGTCAACCGTGGAAGCATCCGCCGTGTCGTTCTTAATTCGCACCTCAAAGTGCAGGTGGGGGCCGGTTGAGTAGCCGGTAGAGCCAACTGCTGCAATCAGCTGACCAGCCTTAACCTGCTGGCCCTTCTTAACGAAAATACCGTCCTGATACATGTGCAGGTAGGAGGTGTACCAGATTTTACCGTCAAGCACGTGCTTAATGGTGACCGTACCGGTGGAATCGACCATGCCTGCCTCAACCACCTCGCCGGCAGCAGCCGCATAGATGGGAGTACCAGCCGGCGCAGCCATGTCCTGGCCAGCGTGCATCTTGGATGTGCCCAGCACCGGGTGAATACGGTAGCCCCAAGGGCTGGAAAGCGTGTAGGTACCAGCAACCATCGGCTTAAACACGTCAGGGGTGGTGTTAAAGGCTGTGGTGTCACCGCTAGCCCCCTGCTGCGGGGCACAAGTAACCACCGGGTTCTCGTAAGCGGCCCGGATGCGCGCCTTAGTGGCCGCGTCAGGCACGTTACGCAGTTTCACGTCAGAGCTTTCCAGCGGCGAATGGTCCACGCTGCCAGCCACGGAATCTTTACCGCTGATGACCTGGCGCGAACTTTGGCCTCGGTGTGCACCCAGCGCGGTGCTTAGCGGCGAGTCAGCTCCCATCATGGCCGCTGACACCGGCGCCACAATTGTCACTAGTGCCAGGGCGCTAACTGTGCAGATCTGCCCCACACGAGCAAACGCGGCTCGACGGCGTGCTGCCGCGCCTTTGCGCTTAACCGGCGGCGTAGTGCCGCAACCTAGCTGGGTGGGAGTGCTCAGCGAGTTGGTCTCTACTGGGTTGCTAGTCTCTAGCGGGTTGCCGCGCGCCGGGGTCTGGTCTGCTTGGGCTGCGGGAAGGGGGGTTAGGTTTGCGCTGTTAGCTGCTGCCGACGTCGCCTGTGCGGCTATGTTTAGTCCTTGCGCTCCAGCCGCTGAGGCTGCTGTGTGTGCACTAACGGCGCTGGCCACGCTAGCTGCACTAGCTACACTGGCAGCACTGATAACACTGGCTGCGCTTACCGCATCGGCTGCTTTAGCGACCTTAGCTGAGGCAGCCGCGCTCCAGTTACGGATGGCGACGTCGTCAATAATGTCGTCTTTAATGGCGGAGATTATCTGGGTGGGCTGGTAGTCCACGCCGTCGTCGACAGGATTTTGGACAGCACTCGGCTGGACGGCGCCCGGCTGGCCACCACTCCAGGCGGTGCCTGCGAAGCTTGAAGGGGCGCTGGCTGCCGAGGCAGCTGCGCTGAAAGTAGATGGAGCACTGGCGCCAGTAGCAGGGGCACCAAAAGCGGCTGGGGCGCTAGCTGCCGAGGCTGGCATAGCAAAGCTCGAAGGTGCGCTGGCCGTCGAAGCCGCCGTGCCACCAGCGAAGGGACTCGGACCAAAGCTGGCAGCAGTATTAAAGCTGGAGGGAGCACTGGGCGCAGAGGCAGCAGTGCCACTAGTAAACGAAGCTGCTGCACTAAAAGTCGCACTGGCGCCAGTAGCAGCGTTGAAATCAGCAGCCGGGGCACTAAAGGTTGACGGCCCGCTAAAGGTTGAAGGCGCACTAGCCGCAGAGGCCGGCGCACCAGAGCCATAGCCGCCGTTATATGAGCCGCTGTAACCGGCGTTGTTGTAACCGCCGCCGTCGTAATTGCCACTATAAGCAGCACCGCCGCCGTAAGCCGCATTGGTACGTCCGGAAAGACTACTGTCGGCAGGATCCTGTGAAAGTAACTCGCGGGCGTTTTCTCTTTGCAGCTGGGCCTGTCGCTCGCGCTCAAGTTCACGTCGCTGGCGACGTGTCATCGGCTGATCGCTCATCCACACCCAACTTTCTACGGACTTATGTCATTCAAATACCACTGGTATCAGCGGTATCATACCTTGGTCACTTTAGCGAGGCGGCTAAACTGACGCATCTAACACTTAGCGTAACTGGTGACGCTGCAGGGCGTCACGCACTTCCCCTACCAGTTCTTCTAACACATCTTCGAGGAAAACTACACCGACCATCTGCCCACTCTCATCAGTTACCCGACCCAAATGGGCGCCGGTACGCTGCATGGCGGCCAGTACATCTTCAATCTCATCGTGCGCGCGTACGGGCACCAAAGCCCGCAAACGCCAGGGGGCCACCGGCTGTTCACGCTCGTCAGCGCTGGCATAAAGCACATCTTTAAGGTGGATATAGCCGCTGATTTCGCCCTGCTCATTAGTAACCGGGAAACGCGAGTAACCGGTGCGGGTTACTTCCGCCTCCACCTGGGCCGGAGTGCACTGCTCAGACAAGCAGGTGAGTTTATTTAGTGGCACCATCACTGAGCCGGCGGTTTCCTCAGAAAACTCTAGCGCCCCAGCCACCAGCCCAGAGTCATCCTTAAGCAAGCCCTCATCACGTGAGCGCTCCACAATTGAAGCCACTTCTTCCATAGTGAAAGCAGTTTCAATCTCATCGCGCGGCTCTAGCCCAAAAAGTTTAAGCACCGCGTTGGCCAGGCCATTTAAGGCACCCACAGCAGGGCGGGTTACCCGCTCACAAGCCACCAAGGCCGGGGCGAAAACCAAAACCGCCTTATCGGGCATAGAGATAGAAACGTTTTTGGGCACCATTTCACCCAAAACCACGTGAGCCGTAACCACTAGCAGCAACGCCACCACTACCGCCAGGCCATGGGCCACTTCGGCTCCTAAACCCACCGCATGTAGCGGAGCCGCCAGCAAATGCGCCAGCGCCGGCTCGGCAATTACGCCCAGACCGGTGGAGCATAAAGTCACTCCCAGCTGGGCGGTAGCTAGCATTTCGGAAATATGCTGCACCGCCCATAGGGCTGTGCGCGCCCGCGAGTTGCCCTCAGCGGCTAAAGGCTCAAGTTGGCTGGTGCGCGAGGAGGTAATGGCAAACTCTGCACCCACAAAAAACGCGTTACCAACCAGCAGGATAACCGTCAAAATCAGGGCCAAAGTGGTGTTCACTGTAGAGCCTCCAGCTCCTGCTCAACCGGGGTGATACGCACGCGGGTGACGCGCCGCCCCTCCATAGCGTCAACCAAAACGGTGCAGGTGGGCAGGGTTACTTCGTCGCCAATTTGGGGTATGCGCCCCAGCTCATTCATGACCAGGCCACCCAGGGTTTCGTAAGGGCCGTCGTCGGGAATGCGGATGGCGGTGCGGGCCGTAACCTCGTCGGGGCGGCTCCAGCCGGGGGCTATCCAGCGCCCCGCTGAGTCTAGGTGGATGCCGGCGCGACGACGGTCGTGTTCGTCAGATACTTCGCCCACGATTTCTTCGACGGCGTCCTCCAAGGTCACCACTCCGGCAGTGCCCCCGTACTCGTCCACCACAATGGCCATTTGCAGCCCGAAAGATTCCTGCTCGCCATATCCACGCAGCTCCACCAGAAGGGAAGCTAGCGGCATGGTTTCTGGTACGCGCGGGGCGGGAGTCATGATTGAAGAGGAGGTCACTGGCACTTGGGCGCGGCGCTCATAGGGCACCGCGATGGCGCGGCGCAGGTTGACTAACCCAAGTACGTCGTCGGGAGAGTCACCAAAGACAGGGAAACGTGAGTGCCCGGTTTGGCTGGCTAAAGCCACCAGGTCGGCGGCGGTGGCGGACTCTTCCAGCCAGTGAATGCGCCCACGGTCAGTCATTACATCTACAGCGCTGAGCTCATCTACGCCAAGTGAACGGGTAAGTAGGCGGGCGGTGGAGACCTCTAGTGTGCCCTCCTCAGCGCTGCGACGCAGCAGAGCGGTAAGCTCGCCGGCACTGCGGGCGCCACTGGCCTCCTCAGCAGCCTCAATACCAAAGCGCGACAGTAAAGCATTAGCCATACCGTTTAGCAGATTTACTAGCGGCCTAAACAGCCAGGTGAAACCGGTGATGAAAGGGGTAACAAAACCGGCAGCAGCCAGCGGATCAGCCAGGGTAGCGTTTTTGGGGATCAGCTCGCCAAACACCATAGAGAAGGCGTTAACAATAATTAGGGCGCTAACCACGGCGATGGTGGCTGCCAGGGTTTGCCCCAGCCAGGGGCTCAGCCATTGCGAAAGCAGCTCGTTAAGGGCGGCCTGCATGGTGTAACCAAGCAAAATGGTGGTCAGCGTAATACCCACCTGTGCGCCTGAAAGCAGGGTGGACAGGTGACGCAGCGCCTTAGCTACCCGCCCGGCACGTTTATCGCCGGCTTGAGCACGGGCGTCAACAACCGATGGGTCTAGGGCCACCAGGGCGAATTCTCCGGCCACAAACACCGCAGTCCCAGCGGTAAGTAGCACCCCCAGAACTATCATTAGCCATTTAATGACCATGCAGCGTTTAGCTCCCTATCAAAATCTAGTTGGTACCACTAACGCTATACCAAGCCCGCAGCTTTAGCACGCAGCCAGCTGGGCGCCGTCGCAGCGCAGGCAGCTGGGCGCCGTCGCAGCGCAGCCAATTTCAACCCTAGCGCCCCCAAGCAATGCTCAACATGCGAGAACATTTAAAAAATATCTAGGACTAAAGGCTACAAAGTACTCTTCAAGTCAGCTTTGCAGTATTAGACTTAAACCACAGTTTTAGCACGCAATGCCATATAAGGAGCAGCTAACCGTGTCTGAGAACGACTTCGCTCAGGGCTTTGGCACCAACGAATGGATTGTCGAGGATATGCGGGAGGCTTACCTAGCCGACCCGGCCTCAGTAACCCAATCATGGCGCGAGTTTTTCAGCGAAAACCCGCAGTATCTAGCAGGCCAGTCGCCGGCCACGCCCTCAAAACCGCTTAGCGCTAGCGTTGGCGTGCAAATCCCTGGGGCTACCGCCGCTGCCGCTAGCCGACGCCCCGTCTTGGCCAGTGAGGATGTTTCCCGCTCTGACCTGCCCCCCGCCCCCACAGCCCAGTTCAAGTCCCCCACCTCCCCTTATGCCTACAACCAGGCGCATAGTGACGCTAGCGAAACCAGTAACGGCGTGGTGGAAAGCGTTGACACCCTAAAGGGAGCCAGCGCCCGCACCGCTAAGAACATGGAGGCTTCCCTCCAGATTCCTACCGCCACCTCTGCCCGTGCCATCCCGGCTAAGGTGCTGATTGAAAACCGTCTGCTAATCAACACTCACCTAGCTTCCACACGCGGCGGTAAGGTTTCCTTCACTCACCTGATCGCTTGGGCCCTAGTGGAGTCGCTGGCAGAGATGCCGGAAATGAATGTGGCTTACACCCTGGACGAAAAGGGCAAGCCGGCGCTACACAACCCCGCCCACGTAAACCTGGGTCTGGCAATTGACGTGCCCAGCGCCAACGGTGAGCGTCGTCTGCTGGTCCCCAGCGTTAAGAACGCCGACACCCTAGACCTGGCTAGTTTCATTGACGCCTACGATGCACTGGTAGTTAAAGCCCGCAAGGGGCAGCTGACTGTAGATGACTTCAAGGACACCACCGCCACCCTGACCAACCCCGGCATGATCGGCACCCTTAACTCTGTGCCGCGCCTTATGCCCGGCCAGGGTCTGATCATGGGCGTGGGCGCTATGACCTACCCGGCCGCGTTTGCTGGTGCCAGCCCCGAAACCCTAGCCCGCCAGGCTGTAGGCAAGGTCTTGACGCTGTCCAACACCTACGATCACCGCGTCATCCAAGGTGCTCAGTCCGGTGAACTACTGCGCCTAATGGAACGCAAGCTCATGGGGCTAGATGGCTTCTGGAACCGCTCTTTCAAGGCCCTGCGTATCCCCCACGAGCCGGTGCACTGGGACCAGGACGTCACCTACGACCCGCTAGCCGACGCCGGCAAGCCCGCCCGCGTAGCTGAGCTGATTCACGCTTTCCGTCAGCGCGGACACCTAGCCGCCGACACTGACCCGCTGGCCTACCGCCTGCGCCGTCACCCTGATCTAAACTTCTCCTCCTACGGGCTGAGTCTGTGGGACCTAGACCGAGTTTTCCCCACCGGTGGTCTAGGGGGCAAGGACCGTGCCACCTTGCGCGAAATTTTGCAGCTGCTACGTGACGCCTACTCGCGTTATGTGGGCGTGGAATACATGCATATCCAAGACCCAGCCCAGCGTCGCTGGTGGCAAGAACGCATGGAAGGTGTCACCCCCAGCATTGATACTGCTGAGCGCCGTCGCATCCTAACCAAGCTGATGCAGGCAGAAGCCTTCGAAGTGTTCTTGCAAACCAAGTACGTGGGCCAAAAGCGCTTCTCGCTAGAAGGTGGCGAGTCCCTGATTGTGCTGCTGGACCGCCTGATCGACGCCGCCGCTCATGATGGCATTGAAGAGGCTGCTATTGGTATGGCTCACCGTGGCCGCCTAAACGTGCTTACCAATATTGCCGGCAAGTCTTACGGCCAGGTCTTTGACGAGTTTGACGGTAACTACCTGACCAACGGGCAGGGTTCTGGTGATGTCAAATACCACCTGGGCACCACCGGCACCTTCACCGGCACCGATGATGTGACCACCAAGGTTTCCCTGGCCGCCAACCCCTCCCACCTGGAGACAGTAGATGGGGTGCTGGAAGGTATTGTGCGCGCCAAGCTAGACCGCAGCGGCTCCGGCGCTGACGGCAGCTACAATGTTTTACCGATTTTGGTGCATGGTGACGCCGCATTTGCAGGCCAGGGCGTGGTTTACGAAGTGCTCAACATGAGCCAGCTGCCCGGCTACCACACCGGCGGCACTATTCATGTGATCGTCAACAACCAGATCGGTTTCACCACTGGTAACGCGCTGGGACGCTCCACCACCTACCCCTCGGACCTGGCTAAGGGTCTACAGGTGCCGATCTTCCACGTAAACGGTGACGCCCCCGAATCTGTGGCACGCGTAGCCCGCTGGGCTTGGGAATACCGCCAAGAATTCCACAAGGACGTCATTATTGACCTGGTTTGCTACCGTCGTCGTGGTCACAACGAGGGTGACGACCCCTCAATGACCCAGCCGGTTATGTACAACTTGATCGACCGCAAGCCCTCTACCTTCTCGGTTTACACCACTAACCTGGTGGGGCGTGGCGATCTCACTGAAGAACAGTGCGAGCAGCTACTGGACGCCTACCGCGACAACCTGGAGCACATCCTTAACGAGGCCCGTGCCGGTCACCTCAATACTGATGCCCCTGCCTACAGTGGCCCTAAGGCTGGCGAAACTTCACATTCACAGCCCACTGCGGTAGCCCGTGAAGTGATTGAACGTATCGGTGACGCCCAGGTATCTGTCCCCGAGGGCTTCCAGGTACACAGCAAGCTGATGAACCTGTTACGCAAGCGCCAAAGCATGAGCCGCCAAGGCGACATTGACTGGGGCTTTGGCGAGCTGCTGGCCTTTGGGTCGCTGCTGATGGAGGGCGTACCGGTACACATGACCGGTGAAGACGTACGCCGTGCCACCTTCGCCCAGCGCCACGCCGTCATGCACGACCAGCGCAACGGTTCAGAATGGACCCCGCTGGACTACCTGACCCCCGACCAAGCCAAGCTGTCGATTATTGACTCGCTGCTAAGCGAATACGGGGCCATGGCCTTTGAATACGGCTATTCAGTAGAACGCACCGAGGGTCTAAACATTTGGGAAGGCCAGTTTGGCGACTTCGCTAATGGCGCCCAGACCGTAATTGATGAGTATGTCTCTTCTGCTGAGCAAAAGTGGGGCCAGCGCTCTGGCTTGGTACTGCTGCTACCGCACGGTTTGGAAGGCCAGGGCCCGGACCACTCTAGCGCCCGAATTGAGCGCTACCTGCAGCTATGCGCCCAGGACAACATGCGTGTGGTACAGCCTTCCACCCCGGCTAACCACTTCCACACCCTGCGTGACCAGGCTCGACGTGAACCGCACCGGCCTTTGATCCTGATCAGCCCCAAGCAGATGCTGCGTTTGAAGGCCACCGTCTCGCCGGTAGAAGACTTCATCAGCGGCGGCATGCAAACTGTCATTGGTGAAACTGATCCGGAAGTTTTAGCTGCTGCCGCCGAGAACAAGGTGGATCGAGTGCTGCTATGCTCAGGCCGTATCTACTGGGATCTGCTGGCCCACCGCCAGCACGCGGAAGATAAGCACACTGCCATTGTGCGTCTAGAGCAGCTCTATCCTCTCGACGAGCCAGCCCTGTTGGAGGCCCTGGCACCGTTTGCGGGAGCCGAGCTGGTTTGGGTCCAGGATGAGCCGCGTAACCAGGGCGCTTGGCCTTGGTTGGCCCTGCACCTGCCTGACTCGATCACGGCTGGACGCTTGCCGCGAGTGGTGGCTCGCCCTGAGGCTGCCGCCCCGGCTGTGGGTACTTCAGCAGCTCACGTAGCTCAGCAAAAGCTGCTCCTAGACGAGGCTTTTGCCCGCTAAGTAGGGCTTTGCCCGCTAAGTAGGGCTTTGCTCGCTAAAGACACGCGCGTATTGGCCCGGTCAGCATCTGCAGGCCGGGCCAATGCTACGATTTTTCCCTAACCAAGCAGGAAGGATGCTGGCCGTGAGTGAGATCAACCTGATCTTCATTGGCGATGAGCTGATTACAGGTCGCGGAGATGCACGGGCCCTGGGCTGGGTGGGACGCGTTATGGCGCGCACCAACTCGCTAGAGGTTATTGATGCCCCCTCCTGGTCTACGCTGGCCGTTCCTGGGGAAGTTAGCGCCCAGTTGTCTAACCGTTGGCGCGATGAGGCTGCCCGCCGGGTTGTTCCTGGCGCCCGCAACCTACTGGTAATTGGGGTTGGGGTGGCAGATGTTACCCACAATGTCAGCACTGCCCGCTCTAGCCTGGCTTTAGCCAATATCATCGACGCCGCCGTAATGTACGAAAAGCTTGAATGCTTAATGGTGGGCCCGCCGCCACTGACTGTGCCCGACCCGAAGGCGCTTGCCGCTTTAAACAATGCGGCCCGTGAGGTGTGCCGCCGCCGTAATGTCACCTATGTGGACACCTATACCCCGCTGGTTAAGCATGAGCAGTGGCTTACTGATATTGCGCTTAACGACGGCGCCTACCCCGGCCAGGCGGGTTACGGCCTGCTGGCTTGGTTGGTACTGCACCGGGGTTGGAACCAGTGGCTGGGGCTATAAAAGCTAAAGCTCGCCGCCAGCCGCCCTGCCCCGCTAACCCCAGGGACTGCGAGCCCTGAGCCTGCCACTGGCTGCATAAACAAAAAGCGCTGAGCACCTTGGGTGCTCAGCGCTAAGTTTTACTCAGGCGTTGGGACGCTTACCGTGGTTAGCGCCGCCCTTGGCACGGGCCTTACGCTTACGACCGCGCTTGGACATACTGGCCTCCTCGTAATAGGGACTAACACCCCACGAGGGGGCATATAACTAGGCTATTTTTACACATTCGACGCCATGCCACCAAGTGACAAGCACCGCTAACTGCGGTAGGTCACCGAGCGAGACACACTCGCTACAGCCGAATCGCTAACCACCCTGGTGGAAGTAGTCACCGTAGTGGTGCGCCTTTCTGCCCCTCCATGGCCGCATTCACACAGGCTAGGAGTACATGCGCAAGTAGAGCTAACCACTGCCAGTTGGGTACGTACCCGCTCCACCAGGGATTGCGGGGCCTGCTCAGCACACCGCGAGCGCAACAGACCCTGTAGGTGACGTACGGCGTCGGCCTGGGCTTTACAGTGGGAGCATCCGGCCACGTGGGCCTGCAGGCGGGCGGTGAGTTGTTCGTCGCATTCTCGATCAACAAAGGCGTGTAGGTGCGCTAAAGTCTCGGCGCAGGAACAGCCTTTCACGGTGGTTTTAGGCATGAGTTTCCTCCTTCACAGCGGCTGCGCTAGGTTCAGCGTTCTGCTTGTAACCGTAGTCACGTGCATAGTCGGCTAGTAACTCGCGTAGCTGGGCGCGTCCTCGGTGCAAACGCGACATAACCGTGCCTAGCGGGGTATCCATGATTTCGGCGATCTCTTTGTAGGAGAAACCTTCAACATCCGCCAGGTACACGGCCAGGCGGCGATCTTCGCTGAGCTCTTGCAGGGCAGACTTGATTTCACTGTCGGGCAGAGAGTCCAGGGCGAAGTCTTCCGCACTGGGTAGTCCTACCGAATCGTGGCTGGCGGCCCGATGCAGCTGCCAGTCCTCAACAGAGTCTGAATCTGCCTGCATGGGCTGGCGTTGCTTTTTGCGGTAGGAGTTAATGAAGGTATTGGTCAAAATCCGGTACAGCCAGGCTTTCAGGTTGGTGCCGTCCTGGTACTGGTTGAAAGCTGCGAAGGCTTTCATGTAGGTGTCTTGAACCAGGTCCTCGGCGTCAGAGCTGTTGCGGGTCATGCGTAGGGCAGCCCCGTAAAGCTGGTCGAGGTAGGGCAGAGCGTCCGCCTGGAAGCGTGCTGAGCGCTGCGCGTCCGTTTCGGTTGTTTGTTCACTCATCACTTACCAGCCTAGCGGTTACGGGCGTGACGCGCCGGGTGGATCGTGATTTCATGCCGGCTTAAACGCGCTGGAGGCGGCGGTGATTCCCGTCTGTTTAGGGTTTCTCTATCAGCAATGCTGGCCTATTTGAGACAATGGGGTTTATGAGCGTGCTTTTGCCTTTCTTGCGTCCTTTAGCGGCTGTGCCTTTCATCATTGATGGTTTGGATGCTGTGGTTAACGGTGATGAACATGCCCAGCGTGCTCAAGGTTTGCTGGAATATGCAGGTTCTTATGGTTTAACCACGCCGCCGGTGGCACTGGTTGAAAAGGCTGCCACGGCTACTGGGGCGCTTAGCGTGGTGGCTGGGACGGCTTTGAGTTTGTCGATTGCCCCTGCGGCTAGTGCCTATACGCTGGCAGCTTTGAATGTGCCGGTTACGTTGATTAATTCCACTTATTTCAATGGCCGGCAGCTGGTGGTGGCGCTGACTCCGGCGCTGCGTGGGGCTGCGCTTAGCGCGGGCTTGTTGGCTTTAGGGGTGGCCGCTTGCCAGCGTCGCAAGCTTAAGCGGGTTGCTGCCAACGACGACGGCGCCGCTGGCCAGGGCTGTAACGGCAAGGCACATGGCTCTCACCCCGGTCACGCTCACTGCCACAAGCACAATCATGGTCAGCCGGGCCAGTGCCACAAGCACGGCAAGCAGCCTCACGGGCACGCACATGGGATTCAGGGACATGGCCACGGCCTGGGCCGTTGCTGCCACCGTCGTCGCAAAGAGCAGGGCTGATGCAAGCTTGGCCCTGCCCTACCCAAAGTGAACCGATTGACGCCACTGTTTCACTGCCGGGCTCTAAGTCTTTAAGTGCGCGCGCATTGCTACTGGCGGCGCTGGCCGATACCCCCAGCCAAATTAAGGGGCTGCTGGAAAGCCGCGACACGGCCTTGATGCGCGCGGCGCTAGAGACTTTAGGGGCTCGCTTTACCTGGCATGGTGATCTGCTACAGGTAACCCCATTGGCTGCTGGCCAAAAACCGGCAGGCCTGCCGCCTGACAACTCCACCCCGGTTATTGACTGCGGTCTGGCGGGCACCGTGATGCGCTTTGTGCCGCCTCTGGCCCTGGCCCTGGGCGTTAGCTTGACTTTCACCGGCGATCAGGCAGCTTTGGCTCGGCCTATGGAGCCGCTAACCGATGCCCTAGAGGCGTTGGGGGCCAGCTTTGACTGGCATGGGCAGCGCGGGCGTTTGCCTTTCACTATCCATGGCGCTGGCCTAAAACCCCAAGAGCAGCTACAGGTGCAGGTCGATGGCTCTAAATCGAGCCAGTTTGTCTCTGCCCTGCTGTATCTGGGGGCAGCTTTACCCCTAGGGGCCAAGGCGCAAAGCTTAACTGTCAGCGCTAAGCAGCCTTTGGTATCTGTTCCGCATTTGCAGATGAGCGTGGCTAGCTTACGCCAATGCGGCGTGCAAGTGCAGGCCCCGGAAGATTACCGCGCTGAGCAGCTGAGTTGGCGTGTTAGTGGGCGCCCGCGCGGGGGCCGCAGCGTGATTGAACCTGATCTTTCCAATGCGGGGCCTTTTATTGCCGCGCCGCTGGTGTCCGCTGCAGGCGGGCAGGTGCGGATTTTGCATTGGCCCACCCACACCACCCAGGTGGGGGCTAACTGGCTGGAAATCCTTAAGCTTTTCGGTGCCCAGGTGCAGCTGGATCAGGGCACGCTGCAAGTTAGCTCCAGCGGCGCCCTGCGCGGCATTGAACGTGATGCCAGCGCGGAAGGCGAGCTGGTGCCCACCATGGCGGCACTAGCTTTAGTGGCTGCCAGCCAGGGCCAGCCCAGCAAGATTTGGGGTATTGGGCACCTGCGCGGTCACGAAACTGATCGTTTAGCGGCCATTGCCACCCAGGCCCGCAAACTTGGGGGGAACGTGGATGAGGGCCAGGATTATTTAATTTTCCATCCCTGTGATTTGCACCCAGCCAGCTTGGAGGCTTACGCCGATCACCGCATGGCAACTTTCGCGGCTATTATGGGTCTAAATTTGCCCGGAATTAGCCTGGATGATGTGGGTGCCACCACCAAAACCATGCCCACATTCACCCAGCTTTGGGACGCCATGCTTAAGAGTGCAGGAGAGGCTATTGGCTAGACGCGATATTGGTACCGATGATCCGCGCGTGCGGGTGCGTCCCGGTAAAGGTTCGCGTCCACGCACTAAGGTGCGCCCGGCTCATGCTGATGCCGTCACCGGCATGGTTACCCGTATTGATCGCGGCCATTACCGTATTCACCTAGATGACCCATCCCTAACTGAGGACGGCGGCGGCGATATTACCGCCATGAAGGCCCGCGAGCTGGGCCGAGGCAAAGTGGTTGTGGGCGACCAAGTGGCGGTGGTTGGTGACGTGTCGGGGCGTAAAGACACCCTGGCCCGTATGGTGCGTATTGAGCCCCGGCGCACCCTGCTGCTGCGTAGCGCTGAAGATGGAGACAGCGCCGGCTCACAAAAACCGGTGGTGGCTAACGCCGATTTGTTGGTGGTGGTCACGGCTTTAGCTGATCCACCGCCGCGTCCACGTATGATTGACCGCTATTTGGTGGCCGCCTACGACGCCGGCATGGAGCCGCTGCTGGTGTTGACTAAATCTGACCTAGCTGACCCCACTGAGCTGCTGAGCCTGTATCAGCCCCTGGGGGTGCGTTGTTTAGCAACCACTATCACTGAAAGCGGTATTAGCGGCATTGAGGTGGTGCGTCAAGCCCTGGCCGGTAAGGTTTCGGTGCTGGTAGGCCACTCTGGGGTGGGTAAATCCACCCTGATTAACGCCCTAGTTCCGGCTGCTAACCGAGTAACTGGGCATGTCAATGAGGTTACTGGGCGCGGCCGCCACACCTCCACTAACTTGCAGGCTGTGGTTAATCCCGATGGCGGCTGGGTAATCGACACCCCCGGGGTGCGTTCCTTTGGGGTGGCGCATGTGGCCGCCGACGACGTCTTGCGCGGCTTTGCTGATTTGGCTCAGGTAGCCCAAGAGTGCCCACGTGGCTGCAGCCACGAACCTGGAGTGATTGACTGTGCACTTGACCAGTGGGCGGCTAAAGCACAAGATGCATCCACGCGCGAAACTCGCTGCGGGCGAGTAGATTCTTTTAGGCGCCTGCTGACAGCCTCCTTGGATGCTCAAGATCCAACTAAAGCTTAAAAACACCTGTAACGTAGACTAGGCCTAAGGTCCAACCACCCAGCAATCTGGCGAGGCATCGCATGACCCATTCACCACTTCCATACCCAACTAGTGTGCGTTCATCACTGCATGATATTCGCTCGCAAATCAGCCTGTTGCCGGCGCAAAGGCGAGTTTTAGAAGTAGTTGAGGGCGCGGGCCAGCCTATTTCCAGTGCTGAGGTGGCTAAAACCTTAAAGCTGCACCCCAACACTGCCCGTGAACATCTTGATGCACTGTTAAACGCTGGCTTGGTTACCACGCTGCCGCTGCGCACGGGTAAGCGCGGACGTCCGACCTTGCTTTACAGCGTCACCACCCTGGATCCCAACCAGATTTTAAGCACCTACCTGGATGTTATTACTGCTACCGCAATTTCTTTAGCTGAAGGTAGCGACGGCGTAGCCCAGGCTATTGCGGTAGGTAAAAACTGGGCGGGCTTAACCTGCCCGCAACCCGCCCAAAGCGGCGCCCAGGGCACCAGTGGCGCCGTCGCCCCCAGCGCCGTTAGCAGCGCAGAAGCAGCAAGTGCAGCCGTAGCAGCTAACCATGCCAGCACCAGCGAGCCTAGCAACCTAAGCGAGGCAGGTGCTGACACGGCGGACGACGCCAACGGGCTAGCTGAGGCTAACCAGCGCCTAGAAAACGCCATTGACCAGCTCAGGCCCATCTTCACGGTTATGGGTTTTTCGCCGGAACTAGCCAAAAACAAGCTAGTGCTGCGCTCTTGCCCATTCGCTAAAGGTGGCTGGCCCCACCCTCTGGTGTGCATCATTCACGAGGCTTATATTGCTGAGCTGCTGACGCGTTCCAGCGGCGTGAGGGTGGTTTCTAGCGCTGAGCTCAAGCTACACCCGCAGCTGGCTAACGCCTGGCTGGTAGAGCTAAAACGCAACAAAACTACCTGCTCGGCAGGCATTTGCGACTGCGCCTAAACGGCCAGTGCACGTGACCAGCTACTGCACCTGCAGCACACCCACAGCGCCTTTTTCCATGTCGGCAAAAGCGTGAGTGACAAAGCTGTAGTGGCCCGCCTGTGGCGGCACGAATTCCACAAAGCCACCCTGGCAGGGCCCCAGGTTTAGCGCCTGCGAGCCACCTGACCAACGCGAACCGATCTGGTCAGGGCCACCCAGCGTCCAGGCACCCTCATAAAACACCTGGTCAAACTGGCCGCCCACCACGTGGAAAGTGCACGGCAGTGAAGGGCCAGCGTCCATCAGCCAAAACCTCACCCGCTGGCCTACCGCCACCTGCAAGGGACGGTATTTGTATTGGAAAGCCATGCCGTTAAACGCCATTAGATCTGGGGTTTTAGCGGCCACTTTAGCTTCATCGATGGCCCAACCTTCAGGCCCTAGGTAAATTTCCGACTGGATCAGCACAAACTCGTGGTCCACCTGGCTAAGCCCGGGCGGGTCAATAATCACCGCGCCATGCATACCTGCTGCCAAGTGCACACTCATGGGCGCAGTTGAGCAGTGGTAGAGCCATATGCCGCTGCGGGTGGCGGTGAAGTTATATTGCAGGCTTTGACCCGGTGAGATTGAGTGCATGGGTTTATCGGGCGCCAGTACCCCGGCATGGAAGTCAATGGAGTGACTCATGGTGCCGTCATTGACCAGGGTGATTTCAAAGCGGTCACCTACCTGGCCGCGTAGCACCGGGCCTGGCACGCCGCCGTTATAGGTCATGCGTTTTTGGGTTACCCCCGCCCCCACCTGGGCGGTTATTTCGCTAACGCGCAGAGTGTGGCGGTGCATTGTGCCCGCCGCCTGGGGGCGTGGGGCGCGTGCATCGTGGGCTTTAAAGTAGCTGGGCGGCTGCCAGTTTAGATCCACCTGGGCACTTTGGCTGCTGGCCGAATGCTGGTGCCCGCTGTGGCTAGTGTTGCTGGAAACCCCGGCCACTTTCACGTCAAACACCATCCCCATGGCGCGGTGTCCGGCCACCGAGCACCAGCCAGCAATTGGCTCGCGCACATTGTTAACCGTAATGGTTTTACTCTCCCCCACCGCTAAACGCCCGGTGGTTTGCCCGGTTGCCAGCACTAAATCATGCACTTCAGAGCCGGTGTTTTTCAGGGTTAGACGCAGAGTCGCCCCCACTGGCACATCCACACTGGAGGGCACAAAGCTCATGCCTTTAATGGTGATGTTGGCGTTGACCACCTGGCCGCTGCCGCCAGCGCTGGCACTGCCCTGCCCGGCGCCTAGTCCCATAAGCCCGCCCGGGGTTTGGGTTGAGCTGGCACTTGCGCCAGCCACGACGGCGACGGCGGCAGTTACCAGCCCGGCTAGGGCCCCGCGTCGGTCTGGGGTTTGGGTTGCAGCAGTGGCCCCCGCACTCTGCGCGGTCGCAGTTGGCGCGGCGCCTGCAGTCTGGGCAGCCCCGGACGCCGACGACGCCGGCTTGGTAGCCGCTTTGGTAGCTTTAACGCTGCCAGTGGGCACAGCGGCGTTTGCGTTCTTAGCTGCCCCGGTTTTAGCGCCACCGCCAGTGGCCGCCTTATTCAAGGTGACGGTGGAGGGCGGGGCGGCGCTAGTGTCGCCCTTGCGTCGGGCCTGAATCGCTTGGCCTGCGGCCACAAAGAAATAAGCCCCGGCCAGAGCCGCACTCAAACCGGTTACGCCCCGCACCGCAGGTGGCAGCGGCAGGCAAGCTAACGCCAGGCACAGGTTAATGGTGGTGATCCGCCACCAGGTGTAGCGGTCCATAATGGCGTGGGTTAGGCGGGACATGGCCGGGCCTCCCCCAAGCATCACCGGGGTTAAGAAGCTAAGCGCCGCCAGCAAGATTTGCAGCGCAAAACCGCTAACCACCGCTAAACGCAGGCCGTGGGCCACCGCGCGGGCGGCGTCGTCGTTAGCGGCGTAAGAAACCCCCACTCCTAAACGAATTACGCACCAGGCCAGCCAAGCCAAGGCGGCGGCGGTAGACAGGCCCGCATAGTTAGTTACCCCTTTGCGCGCCCCGGTACGCCACAGCGGCGCCACCACGGCGGCGGCGCTTAACAGATAAAGCAGAGCCCCAATCCCAGCCAGGGGCCGCCACAGCCCAGAAAAGGCAATCACCGCCACTGCTAAAGCCAGGCCGGGCAGAGCTCGTTGCGCTTGACGCGGGGCTACCGGCTCCATCTTGGTGCGCAGCATGGTAGGCCACAGCACCACCAGTGTGCCCAGCACAGTGATACCCAAAACCCCCAGTACCATGATCGGCACATGGGCTAAATACATGCGGTTAGACCAGGCCGCTTGCCCTTTAAAGTCAAAGTATTTAATAGACCAGCCGGCCAGCGCCCCCACCATTAGGTAGCTGAGGGAGCAAATGTAGTAGTCCACTAGCGCCGTCATACGGGCTGCCACCGCGCGGCGTTTTTGCACCACCATGGCCACCACGCCCAGCGTCGCACTCACCGCCACACAGCTAGCCCCCACGCCAATTACGATCTGGCTATTGATGCACACCCCGGTAATTACCAGGGCGGCCCCTAAACTATGAAAACCCAGGCGCCCATTTAGCATCAGCGCTCCACCCCAGGCGGGCCGGTGTAGGAGGGTGTCGGCAAAATGGGCGCTCCAAATAGTGATAGCGCTACCCAAGGCCCCCAGCAGGGCCGCATGTAGCGGTGCCCAAACATCTAGATTTGGCCACAGCTGAGCGTATTTGCCAGCCAGCAGCACCAGGGCAGTAAAAATCCAAGCCACCACCACAGCGTTGCGTTTTATCTGGGTGGTGCGCCGATGCGGTCGGGGTTGGGGGCTTTTGGCTGGGGGCTGGGTGATTTCCATGGCAGTTTTCTTGGTAGCGAGGCGGGGTTTAGTAGTAGTGAGGCGCTTGGTTGCTTAGCTAGGTTTGGGAGCCAGGAGGCGGTAGCGCAGCTTGGTAGCAGGCAGACGCTAACGTGACTTGATGCGGGCTCTTATTTAGTCGGACTATTTGGCAGTTACCGCGCGGGTAACTGCGATAAGTAGGAACAGCACTATTGCGGCGATGGAAACAGCTCCACCTACCTGCCAGGATAGGCCACCAAGGTTAGCGGTTAATACCCTTACAATCAGGCCGCCGTGTAGGGCGCCAAGGGGCAGATACATAAGCGGGTGGTAGGGCAGGCGGCGGTGTAGCACCCCAGGCAAAATAATGGAGGCGTGGGCCATCACCATTGAGAGGGCGTAACCGATTGTGACCGTGTGGATGACGACGTCGTAGGCAGCCCCATTAAAACCGTAAAGGCACCAGACCGTGGCGCTAATAGCCAACCAAAAGTAGCCACTTAGCATGGCGGCGCCGGCAAAACGTACCTGGCCACTCCCGCGCACAGTGCGCCGAGCTACATCGTGGTAGCCCATTATGAGCGCTAGGGCTAGCAGGGCTGCGGCCGCCAAGATTTGGGCTGGCACCCACACCAGGGACAGGGCGCTAAATGAGAGCACCGCTAGACACAGACCCAAAACCCGGCCCTCAACTTTGCCGATAAAAGCTACGCGGGCTAGTTCTAGGCGCTCGCCGATAATGGTGAAAATCAGAAATTCCAGCCAGAGCGTGGCCACGGTTTCAAGAGGTTTATCCATTAGCCACAGCCAGGTGCCCAGCGTGAGACTAAGCGCCCCTAGGGCTTCAATTTGGGTGGCCACAGCCCCGGCGCGGGTGCGCAAAATATATAGGTAGACGGCATCTAGGCCGAGCGCCCCTACTAGCAACAGCCCTTTACCTACCGCACTTGGGGCCCCGGCCAGCAGCGCTAACATGCCGACGGCGTGTGCATAGGGGGCCACCCAAGCCCAGCGCCTACGCGCTGCCACGGCCCGCTCTAGGCTGATAACGGTGCCCAAGAAGCCTGCCAGCATCAGCGGCCCATGTAGCGCGGCCAGGTGCGCCCCGGTGACGGGAGCGGGCAGGTTTAGCCGCAGCAGGGCGGCGTCGAGCCCAGCCATTACGCAAACGCCACCTAACAATAAAGCTAAGTAGCGCGGCGCCAGGGCAGCACGTTTTTCGCTGTTGGCGGCCTTGGGGGCAGCCGACTTATTTTTCATAGTTAAAACCGTAATAATATTTCTAGTGGGCTGGCAATCTATGCTAGTTACAGATACTTTCGTCCCATTGCCCGCCCCGATCACAACAACTCAAACTTTTTAAGGAAGCTAATGAGCCAGAACCAGATCCCTGTTACCGACGTTTCCAGCCAGGGCCACGGCGGCTGTGGCTGCGGCTGCAGCTCCGTGCAAGATGAACTGCCGCGTCTAGACGCCCGCCCCTTCCCGCCCAAGCTACGCCACGCCGCCATTTTGGGTGCAGTGGCCTCCCTGGCTCCGGGTGAGGGCATGGAGCTGTTTGCCCCGCACGTACCGCGCCCGCTGCTGATGCAGATTGACTCCCAGATTCCTGGCGACTTCAGCTATGAGCTGGTTTATGAGGGCGACGACGGCGCTATCGTAGCCATCCGCCGTACTGCCTAAAGTCTGCGCACTGCCTAACCCATTCGCCGCGCTAATTCACCGCACCGACTAAAGGTCATAAACCACTGTGAGCGCTCCCAGCTTAGCCACTGCCCCACCCGCCCTACGTGCCCCTGGCGCCGAGGCGGATGGGCAGCTGGTTGACCGCTATGGTCGCCGGGCCAGAGATTTGCGTTTATCTATTACCGATAAATGCAATCTGCGCTGCACCTATTGCATGCCTGCACAGGGCCTTGAGTGGCTGAAAAATGAGCAGCTACTAAGCCTTGAGGAACTGGTGCGCTTAGCGCGCATTGGGGTGGAACACTTAGGCATTGAACGCATCCGCATTACCGGCGGTGAGCCGCTACTGCGGCGTGATTTAGAGCAGCTGGTGGCAGCCCTAGCCCGACTGCGCACTCACGCTGGCGTTAAGCCCGACCTGGCCCTTACCACTAATGGCTTGGGCCTGGATCGGCGCGCAGCCCAGCTGCGCAGCGCCGGGCTAGATCGGGTTAATGTTTCGCTGGATTCTATTGACGCCAGTGTCTACGCCACTATTACTCGCCGCGACCGCTTTGCTGATGCCCTGCGTGGTATCCAAGCGGCTGCAATGGCGGGATTAAACCCAATTAAGGTCAATGCCGTAGCCATGGCGGACACAATCGAGCAGGTAGCACCAAGCCTGCTGGATAAGAGCCTGCGTGAAGGCTGGCAGCTGCGTTTTATTGAGCACATGCCGCTAGGCGCGCAGGCTTGGAGCCGCCAGGCAATCGTTAGCGCCCAAAGGATTTTGGATATTTTTGCCGCTAACGGCTTTGAACTAACCGAACTAGGCCGCCCTGACCGGCGCCCAGCCCAGCTATGGCAGGTGGCCCCCACCCCCACGCGTCCCGGCGGCACAGTGGGCATTATTGCCTCAATCACCAGGCCATTTTGCGATGACTGCGACCGCACCCGCCTAACCGCTGACGGCCAGCTAATGACCTGCCTATTTGCGCAGGCAGAGACAGATCTGCGGGCTTTGCTACGCGGCGGGGCTAGCGATGAAGAAATTGCTAGCGCCTGGCAGCAAGCCACCTGGTTTAAGCCCCTAGCTCATGGGCGCGACGCCGGCCCTAATGCGCAGCCGCTAAATCTAACGCGCCGCTCAATGTCCACTATCGGCGGCTAAATCCGGCTAAAAAATATTTACAAGGAAACCATGCAAATAACTGTGCGTTACTTCGCTGGGGCCGCCCAAGCTGCGGCCACCACCAGTGAATCTATCGAAATTAGCCCCGGCACTACGCTAGAGCAGCTACTGGCCCAGCTTTCACAGCGCAGCGATGAGCTGGCCCGAGTGCTGGCGGCTAGTAGCTATCTGATTAACTCGCGCCCCGCCACCGATCGCAGCAGCGTTCTAGATGAAGGCATCAATTTGGATGTGCTGCCGCCCTTTGCCGGAGGCTGAGCCGCCAGGTGGGCTGAGCGCCGGGTGAGCTTAAGCACCCCAGGGACGCGCCACTCACCGGGCAGCCGCAGACCATTCGCGGGCGCTCAGGGGCAGTTGCTCCACTCCTGAGCGCCGTCACTGTAGGCCTGTAGCTTCCATACCGGCAGTTTGGCTTTAACCAGGTCCACAGCGTCAGCGCAGGCTTCAAAAGCTTCACGGCGGTGATCAGCGCTTACGGCCACACCTAGAGCCACGTCGCCGATAGCCAGGTTACCTACCCGGTGCACAATGGCTAGCGCTCGCAGCCCGGGGCGCGCACTAATCTCGGCAGCGATTTGCTCAACCACCTGGGTGGCGATGGGGTGGGCGCTGTATTCGAGCCGATCAACTGCGCGTCCGCCGTCGTGATTGCGCACCACCCCGGCAAAGGTGACGGTAGCCCCGGCCCCCGCATCCCCAACCGCCTGGGCCAGTGCGTTTACGTCAACAGCACTTTGGGTCACTTGGGCTGCAATCACTTTAGCCATTGGCTTTCCCTTCTACAGTAATAAAGATTTAACACTAATATTAACGTTTCATTTAGGTGGAAATTTTGGATTCTCGCTATCGTGCCACTCGTCACCAGCGCACCGCTAACGTGCTGACAGATGCGGGAGTTGATCTGCTGCAAAAGTCGCGGGTGCTGGTAGTTGGTTGTGGCGGGCTGGGCTCGCCGGTGCTGACTTACCTAGCTAGCGGCGCTGTGGGCACACTAGGTTTTGCCGACGACGACCTGGTAGAGCCCACCAACCTAAACCGGCAGGTGATCCATAGCCCCAGCGATATTGGCCGCCACAAGGTTGATTCAGCCATTGATTACCTCACCCGCCTAGCTAGTGAAGTGAAGCTAGAGCCTTACCACCGGCGCCTGGCTGTAGATGAGCGCGACGACGCCCTACTGGCCAGCTACGACCTGGTGGTGGACTGCACTGACTCGTTTAGTTCCAAATATGCTTTGGCCGACGCCGCCGCCCGCGCCGGGGTGCCTCTGATTTGGGGCACAGTGGTGGCCCAGGTGTTTCAAGTGGCCGGGTTCTGGTCGCGGCCCACTCGCGCCGGCTATGCGCCTAGCCAACTGCGCGACCTCTACCCCGCTCCCCCACAGGCTGGCCTGGTAGATCCGGCAGATGTTAGCGGGGTGCTAGGCGCGGTGGTGGGCCAGTGCGGCTCAGTGATGGCTAATGAGGCCATTAAATTCCTAACCCACACCGGCACGGGCTTATTTGGGCGCCTACTTATAGCCGACGCCGCCGCCGCGCGTTGGGACACTATCGACTGGCAGCCGCTACCCTAAAGACTATGCGCGACGTTGACGACTACATTGCTACCCTCACGGCGGGCATTGGCGCCCTGCCTATAACTGAGCAACCTATCGCCGCCTGCACCGGTAAGGTGCTGGCCAAGCCAATTAGCGCTTTAGCTCCAGTGCCACCGTGGACCAATTCAGCTATGGATGGTTACGCCGTGCGCGCCAGTGAAGTGGCCCAGGCAAGTGAGCAAAGCCCGGTTTGCCTGCCAGTAAGCGGGGATGTGGCAGCGGGTGCTAACCCAGCCCCGCTACCTGAAGGCACCGCTATGCGCATTATGACCGGGGCGGCCATCCCACCCGGAGCCGATGCAGTAGTGCAAGTGGAGCTAACTGACCAGGCCGCTGGCGCCGCCCCCCTACCTGAGCAGGTAAAGATTTATCAGGCCCCAACGCTGGGGCGTCATATCCGCCGCGCTGGTGAAGACACCGGTCTGGGTGAGCCAGTTTTGCCGGCTGGAACCCGCCTGGAAGCACCTCAACTGGCGGCCGCCGTCGCCACTGGACACGGAACCTTAGCGGTACGCCCCAAACCACGCGTAGCAGTTATCAGCACCGGCTCTGAACTAACCGAACCCGGACGTCCCCTAGAGCCCGGTATGATCCCTGACTCTAACGGCCTGATGCTAGCTGCCCTGTGTGAACGCTGGGGCGCCCAATGCGTTTGCACCATGCGTGTGGATGACAATCCTGACAATCTGGTGCGCGCCCTACGTGAAGCTGCCAGCCAGGCTGATCTAGTGGTGACCAGCGGCGGGGTCAGCGCCGGAGCTTTCGATCCACTTAAGGCCCTAGCTGATCAGGCAGTAGATGGCATCAATTTAGGTTTTGACAAACTGGCCCTGCAACCGGGTAAACCCCAAGGTCACGGCACTATTGCTGACGGGCAGCGACAGGTGCCGCTAGTGTGCCTGCCGGGTAATCCGGTAAGTGTGCTGGTGTGTTTCACTCTGATTGTGGTACCGGTACTGGCTGCTTTAGATGGGCGCGCCCAGGTGCTGGCTTGGGGCCAGGGCGTAGCCGGAGCCTCTTGGCGCAGCCCTGCCGGTAGGCGCCAGCATGTGCCGGTGCATTTGCACTGGAATGAGCAGGGTCAGGCAGTGGCCACGCCTTCACACCGCCTGGGTTCTGGCTCGCACCTGATTGGTTCGCTACATTTGGCGCAAGCTTTAGCAGTGGTACCTGGAGAAATTGAAGCGGTAGAGGTAGGCCAGCCTTTGTGTTTGCTAAGCCTTACCCCCGCTTGGCAGCTAGGACCCGGCACTCCAACCGACGTCGCCCCTAGCACTCCCAGCGGCCCTTCCTGCACTACTCCCGGCGCTCCTGCCAAGACAGACAACTGCGACGCCGTCGCCCCCAATAACCATGCCCTGGCCCCCAGCAAGCCGGCAAGTGGAAACGAGAAGTAACTATGAGCCTTGAATTTACCCACCTAGACTCTGCCGGAGCCGCACGCATGGTGGACGTGAGCGCCAAAACCCCAACTGTGCGCAGCGCCAGCGCCGAGGCTTTAGTTAGCTGCTCGCCGCAGGTGGTTGCGGCCCTGCGCGAGGGGCGCGTACCCAAGGGGGACGTACTGGCGGTGGCCCGCATTGCCGGTATTGCCGCCACCAAAAAGGTGCCTGAGCTACTACCCCTGGCCCATGTGATCGGGGTGCATGGGGCGAGTGTGGACCCGCAAATCACCGACGCCGGGGTACTGCTAAAAGCTACCGTGCGCACTGCTGATCGCACCGGGGTGGAGATGGAGGCGCTTACGGCGGTGACTGTGGCGGCTTTGGCCGTGGTGGACATGGTTAAGGGCGTGGACCGCTCAGCTGCCATTGACTACGCCTATATCACCGCTAAATCCGGGGGCCGCTCAGGTACATGGACCCGCGCAGACCTAAACGCCACTGCCACCCAGGAAAGCTAGACATTGTCAGGTTCGGCTTCCTTGTCGCCATTAGCAGCCAGCTCTGCTACTTGGCCTGCTGCAACAGCTAGCCCAGTTGCAGCGGCGGGCCTTGCTTCAGTTAACCCTGATTTGGCACCCCGAGTGCAGGCAGTGATTTTGGCTGGCGGTACCGCCAGGCGCATGGGCGGAATTTCTAAGGCGGACGTGCCCATCAAGGGCAAGCGTATGCTTGATTACCTACTTGATGATCTAGCCGCCCAGCAGATCACTAGCGTAACCGTGGTGGCTCCACCCAGCGTGCAGCTACCACCCGGGGTGCAGCGCAGTTTGGAAGACCCACCCCTGGGTGGGCCGGTGGCCGGGATTGCGGCAGGTTTAGCCTGTTTACGCCCCGCTAAGGAACTAACGCTGCTACTAAGCTGTGACGCTCCCCTGGCCGCCCGCTGCCTGCCAGCTTTAGCTAACGCTTTGATTCACGATGGCGCCGTGGCCTATCACCAGGGATATAGGCAGCTACTGGTGGGGCTGTACCGCACCGAGAAACTGCATGGCGCCGTCGCCCCAGGCGGCCAGGGACTACGCGACATCAGCGTCAAACGTGCCCTGGCCGGCCTTGACCTAACTACCTGCCCAATTACCTGGCTGGCCACAGACCTAGACACCCTAGGTGACGTGGAAAATTTTGCAGCCCAGCTGGCCGTCAAATAGCGACTAGCTTTAGTGGGCACCGTTTAGTGGTCGCCGCCGCCTAGCTGCTCAAGCACATGCGGCACTAGCGGACCAATAACTTCCACAGTGTCCTTAACCCCACCACGCGAGCCGGGAGCGTTAACAATCAGGACGCCGTCGGCCTCACGGGAAGTAACCCCCACCAAGCCGCGAGACAAACTAGCTAGTGGAGTTTTAGCCAGCCCATAGGCGCGCACCTGCTCAGCCAACCCATCCAAACGCACTGCCAGCAGTGGGGCTGTGCCTTCAGGGGTCAAATCGCGCGGAGTTACCCCGGTACCCCCGGTAGTAAGAATTACCCGCGCCCCAGCCGCAATTGCCTCACGTAAAGCCTGGGTGACCTCCTCAATGCCGTCGGGAATCAGCTTTACTTCATCCACAATCACGTCATAGTCAGCCAGCAGTTTGGCGGCCAAGGGGCCTGAAGCATCCTCACGCATGCTCGCATAGCAACGATCAGAAACAGTAATTACCGCGCCTTTTACCGGCTCGGGGAGCTTGTGAAAGCCCTTTTGCTTAATCGGTTCCATGCACTCAGCTTAAGCCCACACTCAGACTAGATACAGACAAAAGGTGATCCAGGACCTATTTTCGCCACACCGGCGTGACGTAACTCGGACACACTCGCCCCTTAAGCCTTGTAGTTTTCCTTGATTTTATGCGGATTTAAAGCTTGCATAGCAGCCAATTTAATTAGCCCGTTAAAATCCGAAACAATTACAGGGACTAGTAGCAACGAACGCAGGAGTATCCGTGTCCGAATTGGAAGTTACCGGCACCACCCTTAAAGGTTGGGACCCCCAAGACCCCAATAAATGGAGTTCATCCATTGCTTGGCGCACCCTCGCCATCACCACTTACTCATTGATCCTAGCTTTCTGCGTTTGGTTCCTACCCAGCGCTATCGCTCCGAAACTAACCCTTCTAGGCTTCCACCTAAGCAAGTCCCAGCTTTACTGGCTAACCGCCCTGCCGGGACTTTCTTGTGGTCTGCTGCGTCTGGTTTACATGTTCCTGCCGCCGCTAATTGGTACCCGCAAACTGGTAGGTCTGACCTCTTTGCTATGTGCGCTACCCATGCTGGGTTGGTTCTTCGCCGTGCAAAGCAACCAGACCCCCTACTGGGTGCTGCTAGCCCTGGCTTTTGCCTGCGGTATTGGTGGCGCCGCCTTCTCCGGCTACATGCCTTCCACCGGTTACTTCTTCCCCAAGCGCCTATCTGGTACTGCCCTGGGCTTGCAGGGCGGCCTGGGTAACCTGGGTATGAGCATCATCCAGCTGGTAGGCCCGATCCTGATGGGCTTTGGACTGTTTGGTCTTACCTGGCTGGCTCCCCAACGCACCCACACCGGCGAGCACATTTGGGTTTACAACGCCGCCATCTTCTTTGTGCCCTGGTGCCTGGTGGCCGCCGCCTTGGCTTTCATCTACCTGCGTGACGTGCCCGTAAAGGCCAACTTCAAGCAGCAGCTAGACATCTTCTCCAACCCCAACACCTGGTACATGACCATCCTCTACGTGATGACCTTCGGTCTGTTCTCAGGCTTCGCTGCCGTATTTGGTCTGCTAATCAACAACCAGTTCGGCCGCGCCTCCTCGCTGGGCCTGCCTGTACTGGGCGCGACCTACGCCTTCCTAGGGCCGCTAATCGGTTCGCTTATCCGTATGTCGTGGGGTCCCTTCTGTGACCGTATGGGTGGGGCCATCTGGACCTTCATCTCCGGCGTCGGCATGGCCGTAACCCTGGCCGCTACCGCCTGGGTGCTTTACAACCCCACCGGCTGGAACGACTTCTACCTGTTCCTGGGCCTGATGCTGACCATGTTCCTGTTCTCTGGTTTCGGTAACGCCGGTACCTTCAAGCAAATGCCCATGATCATGCCGGCCCGCCAGGCTGGTGGCGCCATCGGTTTCACCTCTGCCATTGCTTCGCTAGGCCCCTTCCTGATTGGTATGGCCCTAACCGTCATCACCCCCTGGGTCTTTTTCCTAGCCTGCGCCGTGTTCTGCGTGCTTGCTTCGGCTCTGTGCTGGCGCCAGTACGCCCGTAAGGGTGCGCCCTTCCCGGGCTGATCTCAAACGCGGCCTCGGCCGTTTCTAAGACCAACTCGCGCCAGCTATAGCCGGCGTCGGAAAAATTTGAAGGAATTAACCATGACCGATTCAGCCAGCAAGGCACCGGACACTGAGTCCCTGCCTGGCCTGCTAAAAATGGGTGGCTACCTGCGTAAAGGCCAGGTTAGCGACGACGCTCGCCGCCTATTTCTAACCGGTGGCCGCGACGCGGATGTGTTCTACCGCGAGCGCTGGAAGCACGACAAAGTTGTGCGCTCCACGCACGGGGTTAACTGCACCGGTTCGTGTTCGTGGGAGGTAATGGTCTCTGACGGGATCATTACCTGGGAGCAGCAGGCTACCGATTACCCCAGCACCGGCCCCGATATGCCAGAGTATGAGCCGCGCGGTTGCCCGCGTGGGGCGGCTTTCTCCTGGTACACCTACTCGCCCACCCGTATCCGTTACCCCTACATTCGCTCAGCGCTGCTGGACCCTTACCGTGAGGCTAAGCAGCGTTGCAATGGCGACGCCGTCGCCGCCTGGGAGCAGGTAGTTAGCGATCCGGCTATTGCCAGCGCTTATAAGAGCGCCCGTGGTCGCGGTGGCATGGTGCGCGTGAGCTGGGATGAGGCTCTGGAGCTAATCGCTGCTGCGCATGTGCACACTATCCGCCAGTGGGGTCCGGACCGTATTGCCGGTTTCTCGGTTATCCCGGCTATGTCGATGATTTCCTATGGTGCTGGCTCGCGTTTCCACGAGCTAATTGGTGCCACCATGCTTTCCTTCTATGACTGGTATGCGGACCTGCCGCCGGCCAGCCCGCAGGTGTTTGGTGACCAGACGGATGTGCCTGAGTCCGGTGACTGGTACAACTCTCAGTACCTGATCATGTGGGGTTCTAATATTCCGCTGACGCGTACCCCTGACGCGCACTTTATGGCCGAGGCCCGCTACCATGGCCAGAAGGTAATTGCGGTTTCCCCCGACTATGCGGACAACACTAAGTTCGCTGACCAGTGGCTAAAGGTTGCTCCCGGTACCGACGGCGCCGTGGCCCAGGCTATGGGGCACGTGATCCTCAAGGAATTCCACGTGGCTCGCCGTGAGCCGTTCTTCCTTGACTACATGCGTCGCCACACTGACTCTCCTTTCTTGATCAAGCTGGAAAAGACTGAGCAGGGGTATGTGCCCGGCCAGTTCCTAACCGCCGCAGATGTTAAAGATCTGCCCGGCTATGAGCACCTAGCTAAGCTAGAAAACCCTGACTACCGCACCTTGGTGTGGGATGCCAAGCGTGGCCCGGCCGACCCGGGCGGTACCTTGGCTGACCGTTTTGGTCCTGGCGGTAAGGGTAAGTGGAACCTCAAGCTTGAGGGTGTAGACCCGGTTATGAGCGCCATGGATGTGGCCAACTGGAAGCCCCAGTTGGTTAGCCTGCCGCGTTTTGACCTGCCCAGCTCCACCACCCCCACGGGCACGGCCGGTGGCGGCGTGGTCAACTATGGCGTACCCACTTTGCGTGTGGGTGACACCCTGGTCACTACTGTCTATGACCTGCTGCTAGCCCAGTATGCGGTTGAGCGTGAAGGCCTGCCGGGCCAGTGGCCTAGCGGCTATGAGGACTCCTCCGTGCCGGCTACCCCGGCTTGGGCGCAGGAGATGAGTGGTCTTAACGCTAACGCCCTGATTCGTGTAGCTCGTGACTTTGCCACTAACGCCATTGAATCTAAGGGCCGCTCCATGATTGTTATGGGCGCGGGCATTAACCACTACTTCCACGCTGACGCTATCTACCGCACCATTTTGGCGCTGACCTCCATGTGCGCCACTCAGGGTGTTAACGGTGGCGGCTGGGCCCACTATGTGGGTCAGGAAAAGGTGCGTCCGATTGCTGGTTGGAGCCAGTTTGCTTTCGCCCTGGACTGGCAGCGTCCGGCCCGCCAAATGATCACCACCGCTTTTTGGTACCTAACCACTGAGCAGTGGCGCTATGACCGCACTCAGGCTGACCGCATCGCCTCCCCAGTACACCCCGGCTCTATGGTGGGTAAGTCCAACGCGGACTTCATGGTGGAATCCATGAAGCGCGGCTGGATGCCCTCCTACCCCACCTTTGACCGTAACCCGCTGCTACTGACGCAGCAGGCACGTGAAGAGGGCATGGATGTTAAGGAATACATCGTGCGTGAGCTTGAGGCTGGCAAGCTGCATTTTGCTTGCGAAGCCCCTTCTCGCCCTGAGAACTTCCCGCGCATTCTGGCTAACTGGCGTACCAATCTGCTGGGTTCTTCCGCTAAGGGCACCGAGTTCTTCCTGCGTCACATGCTGGGTACCGGCAATGACGTAAACATTGATGAAACCCCGGAGAACTTGCGTCCCAAGACCATGCAGTGGGACGAGCAGGCGGCTACGGGCAAGCTGGATCTGATGTGGACTGCGGACTTCCGTAACACCTCCACCACCTTGCACTCCGACGTCGTACTGCCGGCAGCTACCTGGTATGAGAAGGAAGACCTGTCCTCTACGGACATGCACCCCTATATTCACTCCTTCAACGCAGCTATCAACCCGCCTTGGGAGGCACGCACCGACTTCCAGGTGTTCCAGTCCCTGGCGCAGCTGGTTTCCCAGATGGCAGTCAAGTACCTGGGTACACAGACCGATATTGTGGCTGCGCCGCTGATGCACGACACGCCAGATGAGCTGACCATGCCTCACGGCAGTGTTGAAAACCTGCCTAAGCAGTGGATCCCGGGCGTAACCATGCCCAAGCTGGTGCCGATTGAGCGTGACTACACGCAGATCATCGACAAGTTCAACACGGTTGGCCCGCTGGTTGAAAAGGCTGGCATGCCCCTTAAAGGTGTACCGCTAAGCGCCGCCGGTAACGGCATAGAGTACCTGGCCCACAAGAACGGCGTGGCCTCCACCGGCCCGCAGGCCGGGCGTCCGTTGGTCGACACTGCGGTGAAGGCAGCCGAGATGGTACTTACCCTTTCGGGCACGACTAACGGCGCCGTCGCCACTGACGGCTGGCGCAAGCTGTCTGAACGTACCGGCGTTAAGTCTTGGGACCTATCAGAGGGCTCTGAGGACCGTCACATTACCTACGCTGACACTATCCAGCAGCCCCAGTCGGTAATCACCTCCCCAGAGTGGTCTGGTTCGGAGCATGGCGGACGACGCTACAGCGCCTTCGTGGTTAACGTTGAGCGCGCCAAGCCCTGGCACACGCTAACTGGCCGCATGCACTACTACGTGGAGCACGACTGGATGCGTGATCTGGGTGAGTCCCTGCCGATCTTCCGGCCCCCGCTAGACCTGGCGGCCCTGGCCGGCGAACCTGAACTGGGCCAGGTAACCACCGACGCTAACGGCAGTGCGCAGGTGGCCGTGCGCTACCTGACCCCGCACAACAAGTGGGCGATCCACTCCCAGTACTACGACAACCTGCACATGCTCACGCTGGGACGCGGTGGCCAAACCGTGTGGATGAGCCCCGCTGACGCGGAAAAGATCGGCGTCAAAGACAACGACTGGATTGAGGCAGTCAACCGTAACGGTATCGTGGCGGCACGTGCGGTGGTCTCCCACCGTATCCCCGAGGGCACGGTGTTCATGCACCACGCCCAGGACCGCCAAATCAACACCCCGCTGACGGAAACCAGCGGTAAGCGTGGAGGCACGCACAACTCGCTCACGCGTATCTTCCTCAAGCCCACTCACTTCGCGGGTGGACATGCGCAAATGAGCTATGCCTTCAACTACATTGGCCCCACCGGAAACCAGCGCGACGAAGTCACCGTGATTCGCCGTCGTCGTAACCAGGAGGTAACTTTCTGATGCGCGTAATGGCACAAATTTGCATGGTGATGAACCTCGACAAATGTATTGGCTGCCACACCTGTTCAGTGACCTGTAAGCAGGCCTGGACTAACCGTGAAGGCACCGAATACATGTGGTTCAACGATGTTGAAACCCGCCCAGGCGTGGGCTACCCGCGCGGCTGGGAAGACCAAGACAAGTGGCAGGGCGGCTGGAAGCGCACCAAGAACGGCAAGCTGGTGCCCCGCTCAGGTGGGCGTTTGCGTCGCCTAGCCAATATTTTCGCCAACCCGCAGATGCCCACGGTTGAGGACTACTACGAGCCCTGGACCTATGAGTATGACCGCCTGCTCTCGGCCCCCAAGGACTCTCCCGCCATTCCGGTGGCGCGTGCCAAGAGCCAGCTAGATGGACGCTACATTAACCAGCCCGAGTGGGGTCCCAACTGGGATGACAACTTGGGTGGCTCAATGGAAACCCTGGATCAAGACCCAGTTTTGGCCCAGATGAACATGAGCGTGAAGAAGGACATTGAGTCCACCTTCATGTTCTACCTGCCGCGTATCTGTGAGCACTGCCTCAACCCCACCTGCGTGTCCGCCTGCCCCTCGGGCGCCATGTATAAGCGCACTGAGGACGGCATTGTGCTGGTAGATCAGGATGCTTGCCGTGGTTGGCGCATGTGCGTGTCCGCCTGCCCCTACAAGAAGGTGTACTTCAACCACTCCAGCGGTAAGGCTGAAAAATGCACTCTGTGCTACCCGCGCCTGGAGGCAGGTCAACCCACGATCTGCTCAGAGACCTGCGTGGGGCGCCTGCGCTACCTGGGTGTTATCTTCTACGACGCCGACCGCGTATCACAGGCCGCTGCGGTGGAAGACCCCCAGGATCTGTACATGGCGCAGCGTTCAATCATGCTCGACCCACGCGACCCGCAGGTGGTGGCTGGCGCCCGTGCCAGTGGCATTCCAGACACCTGGATTGAGGCAGCTAAGTCCTCCCCCATCTGGGATCTGATCAACACCTATGAGGTGGCTTTGCCTATCCACCCCGAATACCGCACCATGCCTATGGTTTGGTATGTGCCCCCGCTCAGCCCGGTGGTTGATGAGGTGGCTAACGCCGGCTTTGACGCTGAAGATCACCGTGTGCTGCTAAGCGCCGTAGCCGACATGCGTATTCCTATGGAGTACCTGGCGGGCCTGTTTACCGCTGGCGACGTGAACCTGATTGAGCGTACTTTGCGCCGCCTGGCCGCTATGCGTTCACACATGCGCGCCCGCAACCTGGGTCAGGAACCTGACCCGCAGATTGCTGCCAGCGTAGGCATGGAGGCTCAGGACCTAGAGCGCATGTACCGGCTGCTGGCTATCGCCAAGTACGACGACCGTTTCGTAGTGCCCACCACCCGCCCTGAGGTACCTCGTGGCATGGAGGCTATGGGCGACGACGTCGCCGCGCTGCTTGGTGAAGGCGCCCCCAGTGCCTGCGCTAGCGGCTGCACCGATGTGAGCGGTTTCCACGGCGCCGATGTGCGCCGCAGCGGACGTGTGTCCTTGCCGCTACCTAGTGTGCGTTCACGTCGCACCGCCGGCTCTAGCGGGCCTGGTGCCCCAGCCCCCACCGGAGCCCGCCAATGAGTCCTGCTGCCGTAGGCGCCTTGGCGCTAAGCGACACTCAGCGGCGCACCGCCCATATGGTGTGTTCGCTGCTGTTGGACTATCCAGATGAGAGTTTTCCCCAGCGCCTACAGGCCTGCCGTGACGCGTTGGCTGAGCTACCTGAGCAGGTAGCCGGCCCGCTGGAGCGGTTTTTGGCTACGGCCACCCAGCTAGGTCAACGCGCTCTAGCTGAGCACTATGTGGAAACTTTTGACCGCCGTCGTCGCTGCTGCCTGTACCTGAGCTACTACGCCGTGGGCGATACCCGTCACCGGGGCGCCGCGCTGTTGGCCTTTAAGCAGGCCCTAGCCGGCGCCGGCTGGGAGCAAACCAGCGATGAGCTGCCAGATTACCTGCCTTTAGTGCTGGAGCTGTCAGCTCGTAGCGACGACGAAATCGCCGCTATTTTGCTGGGCAGTCACCGTGAAGGCATTGAGGTGCTTTTGCGGGCACTGCGCAGCTACCACAGCCCCTATGCGGCAATTATTGAGGCCCTAAGCGCCACCTTGGCGCCAGTGGATGAAGCTACTGCCGCACGGGTGGCGGCCTTGATTCACGCCGGGCCGCCTACCGAAACCGTGGGGGTAACCAATATTTTGCCCTTCCCAACCACTGCCCCCAGGCTTGCAGCCCAAAATGAGGCGTCCACTGTGGACGCCGTGCAGGTCTAAATCCACGCCCGAAAAGAGGAGAACATGTCTACATCCGCATTACTGGCGTGGGTGGTCCTGCCCTACGTCGCTTTTGCACTGCTCATTAGCGGCCTAATTTGGCGCTATAAGAAGGACCAGTACGGCTGGACTTCACGCTCTAGCCAGTGGCATGAGTCAGCGATTTTACGCTGGTCTTCCCCGCTGTTTCACTTCGGTATCTTGTTTGTAGCTGCGGGCCACATTGTTGGTTTGCTGATTCCTAAGAGCTGGACTGAAGCAGTGGGGGTGCCCGAGCACCTGTACCACCTGGGTGCTGTCAGCATGGGTTCACTGGCCGGCGCCATGACCATTGTGGGCCTAGTTGGTCTGCTTTACCGTCGTTTCGTGGTTGGTAGCGTGCGCGCGGCCACCACCCTTAACGACAAGATCATGTACGTGCTGCTACTGCTACCGATCGGTTTGGGTGCTTACGCCACCGTCACCACCCAGCTGTTTGGGCCGCATGGGGGCTATGACTACCGTGAAACCATCAGTCCCTGGCTGCGCTCAATTTTCGTGTTGCAGCCTAAGCCGGAGCTGATGGCTGATGTGCCCATGTCTTTCAAGCTGCACGTGATTGCCGGTCTGCTACTGTTTGCAATCTGGCCATTTACTCGCCTGGTGCACGTGGTTAGCGCCCCGGTGGGCTATGTGAACCGCCCCTACGTGATTTACCGCTCACGTAAGCCTGCGATCCAGGCTGACCCGGTACGTCGCGGCTGGCAGCCGGTACACACTCAGGGCACTGGCAACGCCTCCAAGCCTGGTTTTGCCGCTGAGGCTCCCTCCCAGGGCGCCTAGGCCGCGCCGCCATCCATACAGTTAGGGCCTCGCCCCTAACCAAATCCCTAGCGGGCCGATAAAAACGCTATTATCCCTAGTGAAGCCGTTTTTATTGGCCCGCTTTGTGTCAAGGAATAGATATGTTCACATCGCTACGTAAGATTGCCAGTGCAGTTTTGGCGGCTACTGCCGCCGTGGCCCTAGCCGCTTGCTCTGGCACTAGCGCCCCCAGTTCTTCTGCCGGCACCAGCGCTGCTAGTGAGCGCACCATCACCGTGTTTGCGGCCGCTTCGCTGAAGGAAACCTACACCGAGATTGGTAAGAAGGTGGAGGCCGCTAATCCGGGCCTGAAAGTTAAGTTCTCCTTCCTGGGCAGCCAGGATCTAGTTTCCCAGCTCAGCAATGGCGCCGACGCCCAGGTGCTGGCCACCGCCAACAAATCCACCATGAACGACGCCGTTAAGGCGGGTGCGGTGGGTGCCCCCAGTGAGTTTGCCACCAATGTGCTAACCCTGATTGTTCCCAAGGGTAACCCCGCTAAAGTAACCGGCCTGGACGCTTCCCTAGATAAAGCCAAGCTGGTTATTTGCGCCCCAGCCGTGCCTTGCGGCGCGGCCACGCTCAAGCTAACCAAAGCCGCCGGTATCACCCTCAAGCCTGTCTCTGAAGAGCAGAAGGTAACTGACGTACGCACCAAGGTGGAAACCGGCGAGGCTGACGCCGGCCTGGTTTACACCACGGACGCCAAGGCCAGCGGCGACAAGGTTGAAACTATCAAGATCGACTCTCACGGCGTGGTCAACCACTACCTGATCGCCCCCACCAAGTCTGGCGCCAACAACAAGGACGCCAAGATCTTCATCGACTACGTCAACTCCAAGGACGGCCAGGCCATTTTAGCTAAGGCCGGTTTTGGCCCAGCCACCAGCAAGTAAAGCCTGGTTAAGGTCATTTAGGACCCGGTAAATACCACCATGCGCAGCCCCAGCGATAATTCTTTATCCTCCCTGCCGCTAAGCGTGCGTGTCTTAGGCATAATTGCCGCTTTAGCGATTGTGACGCCGCTTATCGGGGTGGGGTTGCGCGTGCCTTGGGGGCAAATTCCTACACTTTTGAGCGGTGAAAGCGCCCAAATAGCGCTGTGGTTGAGCCTGCGCACAGCCCTAATATCCACCCTGGTAAGCCTGATTTTGGGGGTGCCTTTGGCGCTGGCTTTGGCACGCCAGTGGCCGGGAGTGGGTTTGGCCCGCATTGTGGTGGTGTTGCCCATGACTATGCCCCCGGTGGTGGCCGGTATTGCGTTGCTGGCTACTTTCGGGCGCAGAGGTTGGCTTGGCCCCAGCCTGCAAGAGGCCGGGATTTCTATCGCTTTTTCGACGACGGCGGTGGTTTTGGCCCAGGTGTTTGTGTCCATGCCGTTTTTGGTAGTCACTTTGGAGGCGGCTTTACGCAGCCGTGATTGTCAAGCTGAACGCATGGCGCGTACCTTGGGAGCCGGTTCTTTAACAGTGTTGGCGCGTATTACTTTGCCTTTAGTGGCTCCAGCCTTGGCGCGCGGCACAGCCTTGGCGCTGGGACGCGCGCTGGGCGAGTTTGGGGCCACGCTAACTTTTGCGGGCTCACTAGAGGGCACTACTCGCACTATGCCGCTGGCTATCTATTTGGAGCGAGAATCGGATGCGGATACCGCCCTGGCCCTGGCGGTGGTACTGGTGGTTACTTCCGCCCTGTTGGTGGGCTTGACGGCGCTGCCTGGCGGCTGGATTTACCGCCTGCGCACCTGGGCTGAGCGTCAGCTATTCAAAAAGATTGATGCAGCTGGCGCCTCCAGTAGTGCACACATCCAGCCGGCTTACCCCACCGAACCTGGTTCTAGCGTTGAGCTGGTGGCTAAGCTGCCTGAACGCTCAATTGATAATGCCCGCTTAGAGGTTCGCCCCGGCCAGTTTCTGACTCTGATTGGCCCTAACGGCTGCGGTAAATCCACCCTGTGTTTAATAATTGCCGGCCTGCTACGCACTCAGGGGTATCTAAAAATTGCTGGCAAAACCCTAGATGAGCCCGGCTGGCACGGCACTTTCGTATCCCCCGGCAAACGCCCTGTGGCGCTGTTGGCACAAAACCCAGGGATTTTCACCCATATGAGCGTGCTAGACAATGTGGCTTTTGGTCCGCGTTGCCAGGGCCAGGGACGCCGTCGTGCCCGCCAACGCGCCTGGCAGGAGCTGCGCGCAGTGGGAGCTAGTCACCTGGCCTACCGTCAAGGCGGCGAGCTTTCAGGTGGTCAGGCCGCCCGGGTAGCTTTAGCCCGTGCCCTGGCCACCAGTCCCCAAGTGCTGGTGCTCGATGAACCCATGGCGGCCCTGGATGTGCCCTCCCGCTCCCAGCTGCGCGCCCTGCTACGCGAGCGTGCCAAGGCGCGTGCTATCACCGTAGTGATGGTCAGCCACGACCTGGTAGATATTGCCTCCCTGAGCGACGCCGTCGCTGTCATGCAAGCCGGGCAGCTGGTCACCCAAGGCCCCACCGCCGAGATCCTTTCCACCCCCAGCACCGAGTTTGTTGCCAGCCTAACGGGGGCCAGCCTGCTAAACGGCACTTTGGCTGGGGACGAGGCCACCCCGCAGCTCAAGCTTGGCCAGGGTCTGAGTCTGCGCCTGGCCCAGTGGCCCCAAGCCAGCGCCGACGAACCAGCCTGGCAGATGGGCGCCAAGGCGGTTGCACTTATTAACTCCGACGCTATTGCGCTTTACCCGCAACAACCTAAAGGTTCGCCGCGTAACGTCATCCCGGTGAGCGTTAGTAGTTTGGATGCAGACGCAGCGGTAGTAAGTTTGTCCTTGCGCCTAGCTGATGGGCAGCGTTTACGCACTCGCCTAACCGCCGCCGCCATTGCGGAATTAGGCATCCAGGTGGGCACTAGTCTGTTTGCAGTTATCAAGGCCACGGCTATAACGCTGGAAGCACGCTAGAGTTACCTAAGCAAACATTTATCTGATCAGAGGGACCTTTACATGAACTGGATCGACGCCATCATCCTAGGCGTGATTGAGGGCATCACCGAATTCCTACCGGTGTCTTCCACCGGACACCTCAACATCGTGGAAAAACTGCTGGGTTACCAGATCAACTCTGCTGGTATGACCGCATTTACCGCTATCATCCAGATTGGCGCGATCCTCGCTGCCGTAGTTTATTTCTGGTCTGACATCGTACGCATTGCTACTGCCTGGATTCGTGGCCTGCGTAACAAGGAGCACCGCGCCGACCCTGACTACACCCTGGGTTGGGGCATTATTGTGGGCTCTATTCCGGTGGCTGTGTTAGGCCTGGCACTGAAGAACTTCATTGAGACCACTTCGCGTAGCCTGTGGATTATTGCTGGCGCGCTAGTGGTGTGGTCACTGGTGATGTGGCTGGCTGACCGCAAGAAGAACCTGGACCGCTCCATGAACCAGGTGACCATTATGGATGCGCTGATTATTGGTCTGTTCCAGGCTTTGGCCCCGATTTTCCCGGGTATTTCTCGCTCTGGCGCTACCATCAGCGCAGGTTTGTTCCGTGGTTTTGACCGCGTAACCGCCACTCGCCTATCTTTCTTTATGGGTATTCCGGCGCTGGTGGCTGCAGGTTTGCTGGAGGCCGTTACCGCCAGTGAAGATATCTCTGCTGACATTGGTTGGGGCCCCACCATTTTAGGTACCGTGGTTTCGGGTATTGTCGCTTATGCCACTATCGCCTGGCTGCTCAAGTTTGTCTCTTCCAACAAGTTCACCTCATTCCTGATCTACCGTGTGATTTTGGGTGCGGTGATTGTGGTGCTGGTGCTTACCGGAGCTGTAGCCACTTCCTGATCAAAAGCTACTGAGCCTAGCTTTAGGCGCCGTCGTCAGTGTCCTTTCGCCGTTAGTAAGCGAATTACTTCACTGGCGGCGGCGTCTGGTTCTAGGCGGGTGGCCCGATGGCGCAGCACCACTTTGCGTCCGCCCAGTCCAGTTAGGTGGTGCAGGACAACTCCGGCGGGCGCGGGGAAACTTCCTAGAGCCAGTTGAGGCACTAGGCAGTAGCCCAAGCCTTGCGCCACCATGGTTAGCCCTGTGGAGTAGTCGTTGATTTCGTGGGTGGAGTTAAAACGGTGCCCTAGGGCCCCCTCTAGCCGGCGCATGGCCGCGCCGCCCGCCGTCGAAATATCCATATCCAGCCAGTTGAGTTTAGTTAGCTCGCTAAGTGAGGCCGGCACAGGGTGATGCGGGGGTACTGCCAACACCCAGGGATCTGAGGTTAGGGGAATGTCTTTGGTGGAGCTGGTGGGAGTGAAAGTAATTGATTCATCTGCCTCTAGCAGCATCATGTCTAGCTCACCGCTGCGCAGGCGCCGGCGAGAAACTGCATCATCGAGCTCATAGATACGTAGTTCAATACCTGGATGCAGCTGGTTTATCTGTTCACGCACCGGCAGCAGCAGCGCCAAAATACCGGTTTGGAATGAGCCCACCCGCACCATACCGGTCACACTTTGGCCACTGGAGGCTAAAAGCTCGCGCTGAGCGCCTGTGATTTCGGCCTCTATGCGTTCTGCGGCATCAGTTAACAGCCGGCCGGCACTGGTTAATTGTGCACCGCGGGGTGTGCGCTCTAGCAGCTGTACCCCAGCTTCTTTCTCTAATAGCCTGATCTGCTGCGAAATAGCACTAGGAGAAATACGTAAAGTATCTGAGGCGGCCACAATTCCACCGTTACGATATACAGCCAGCAGAATAGCCATGCGTCGCGGATCCAACTGCATGAAGTAATTCTACATACCCAATGCGTTTTTATTTAATTGATCTTCACTTTAAAAGCGCGTAAAAATATCTGCGTGACTTCCCTTGTTGACATCAGCGTCGCCGTTATCGGCTGGATCGGTTCCCTAGCTCTTGTAGCCGCCTACTTCCTAGTGGCGCGCGGCGTGTGGGCCGGCGATTCCCTAAAGTACAACGCTCTTAACATGTCGGGTGCGATTTTGCTGATTATCAACTGCGCCTATGTAAACGCTTGGCCTTCAGCTGTAGCCAACCTGTTCTTCCTGGCAGTGGGCGTATACACGGTTATCACCGTTAAGCGCGCTTACATGAAGCAGCTAGCCAAGCGCCAGGCCGCCAAGCTACGCCGTCGCAACAGCGAGCTTGACCTGCCGGTAGGCGCCTAAAATTTATTCAAAACATCCGCTGATGCCTGCCCTGCCAACATATTGGCAGGGCAGTTTTATTACTTAGCAAATAGATCTGGCGACATATACCTATCTAAAGTTGGCCCCACCAGGGCGGCTACTTCATCTCTTGGCATTGAGGCTAGAGGCTCAAACTTCATGATGTAGCGCACGCTTATCAGCCCTAAAAGCTGGGTACTAATTAGATTCATGCGCGCTGGTACCTGATCTAAACCTAAAGTCGTGAAGGTAGGTAGAGCCACGCGTGAGATAATGCGGTCTAGAAACATTTGTCGTACCCGCTCTTCAGAAGACATTGCGCGCACCATGGCCATATACGCTGGCCCTGATTCATTAGTTTCTACAAATTCCAGTAGCTGGCGCAGCACCTGCGCTCCCCCACCCCCGTCTGCCTTAGCCTGACTTATCCACCACTGGGCAATCTGCAACGATTCCATTACCTGCGAGATAGCTTCAGCGAACAGTTCATCTTTGGAGCCAAAGTAGTAGTGAATCAGCTTGGCATCACACCCGGCCCGGCGCGCCACTGAGCGCATGGTGGTGCCTTTGTAGTCATGCAGCGCAAATTCTTCGCGTGCGGCAGCCAAAATTTGTTCTTTATCTACCCCACCCTTGCGCGGGCCACGTTTGGCTCCCCCGACGGCGTTAGCAGCTGAACTCACGTCTCTACCGTATAGCGCGTCACATTGGAGAGCAAGTATTTCCACAACCGATGAAATACCTTAATATTTTCATCAAGCGATGAAATGCCACGCCTGCTGCCCTACTGGACACCAGACACAATCAAAGGAACACACCATGAGGGCCTTATTCATCAAGGAATTTCAAGAACTCAAACGTGACCGGCGCACGCTAGCCATGATCATCATGCTGCCACTGCTATTACTGCTAGTGTTCGGCTACGCCGCCAACTTCTCCGTTGACCACATCAACGTCAAAGTCATCGGCCCCCAGGCCAGCTCAACTGTCAGCTATCTAAAATCCCTACCGGGAGCTGACAAATTCAACTTTACGGCTGACCCTTCGGCTCCTGCCACCCCCGCCCAGGCCCAAAAGCTACTGCGCTCGCCCAGCGGCGACGTCGTCGTTATCCCCAAAGCCAACGCGGGCACCTTAAGCCAGCGGGTAGATGTCTACCTAAACGGCGCCAAGCTGTTTACCGCCCAAAGCGCCAAGGCCGACCTGGTGCAAATGCAGGCCACCGACATGCGCGCCCAGCTAAAACAGCTTTCCAGCGCCGCCACCCAAGCCCAGCAAAGCGCGCAGGGGCTACGCACTAACCCAGCCCAAGCCGCTAAAGCCGCCCAAGCCGCTAAGGAGCAAGGTCAAAAGCTCCAGGCCCTAGCCAAGCAAGCTCAAGAAACTAACACCAACTGGATCAAGGTGGAGTTCAACCCTGACCTAAAAACCTCTTGGGTGATGATTCCTGGTCTAATCGGCCTGGTGATGGCGGTTATTGGCACCCTGATCACCTCTATTGGCATGGTGCGTGAACGCGAGGCCGGCACCCTGGAGCAGCTGGCGGTTATGCCAATTAAGGCTCGCTCAATTATTGCTGGCAAAATTTCGCCTTACTTTATGCTGGCGGTAGTGGATATGAGCGCGGTGGCACTAGCAGGTGTGTACCTATTCGATATTCCATTCAACGGGCAGCTATGGCTATTTGCGCTGGCCGGGGTGCTGTTCCTGGGTGTGGTGTTAGGGCTAGGCGTGCTGATCTCCACGGTTTCACAAACCACAGCGCAGGCAGTGCAAATGGCGATTATGACCATCATTCCCCAGACGTTGCTTTCGGGCCTGGTTTTCCCGCTCGAATCCATGGCCACCTGGGTGCGCTGCATCGGTTATCTACTGCCGCTGACCTGGTTTGTGCAGGTTTCACGTGGAGTAATGCTTAACGGTTCTAACGCCGCGCAACTGTGGCTGCCGCTTAGCATTATGGCGCTGCAATGCGTGGTGCTCTTTGGGGCAGCTACGGCGCGCCTGACTCGTTCGCTGCGCAGTATTTAAGGGGCTAGCCATGATTAGTTTTGAAAATGCACGTTGCGCAGGCCTGGAAAGCACGGACCTTAGTTTTGCGCCCGCTAGCGTCAGCAGCATCATTGGCGACGGCGCTAGCGCTAAGGATGCGATCTTAGCGCTACTTAACCACCGTCGTCGCCCCAGCCAAGGTAAGGTCAGCGCCCTGCCTGACTCCGGGCAGATTGGCTATATGCCTAGCGATTCGGGTACTTGGCCTAATTTGAGCGTGGCCGAGAACTTACGTTTTGTGGCAAAAATTTTTGGTCATTACGACGACGCCCGCGCCCAGCAGCTGTTAAAGGCAGCTGACCTGGATCGTTTCACTGACCGTCTGGCCCGCAACCTCTCTGGTGGGATGCGTAAAAAGTTGGGCGTGATTATGGCGGCCCTGCCCGAACCAAAGCTGCTGGTACTAGATGAGCCCACTACCGGGGTTGATCCTGACTCACGCACAGCTATTTTGGCTTTACTTAAGGCTGAAGCTGCCCGTGGCGCCACGGTGGTAGTGGCCACCACCTATATTGATGAGGCTGAAGACTCTAGCCAAATTATTTTGACTTTGGGCTCACGTGTGATGACCACTGGCACTAGTGAGCAGCTAATTGCCTGCGCTCCCCAGCTTGATGAGCAAACCGTGGCCGACTTGGGCGAGCCTTGGCAGCGCAGCGCGCCTCTAGAGCGAGCCTGTATTGCCTGGCAGCTTTGCGCCCAAAGCGGCTCCGATTGGCAAGGTTTTAGCACAGAGCTAGGACAAGGGGCTAGCGACTTAGCCCCCGCACAGCCCGCCAGCCCAGTCTCCGCGCAGCCCGCCAGCTCAACCCAGGCAGGCAGCGGCAAGTCAGCAACGGCCCCCTCCCCCAAAGCGCAGGATTTGCTTAGCGTGCAGGAACTGCGCAAACGTTTTGGCGATTTTGAGGCTCTTAAAGGCGTGTCTTTTACTGTCTCGCCGGGTGAAATTGTGGGGTTAATTGGCGCTAATGGCGCCGGTAAATCCACCAGTATGCGCATTATTTTGGGTCTCGAAGCAGCCTCTTCGGGCCAGGTTAGCGTGCTGGGCCAACGCCCTGGCAGCCTGATGGCACGTAAACATTTAGGATACGTGCCCCAGTTTGTGGGTTTGGCGCCATCGTTGAGCGCAAGTGAAAACTTGATTTTCAATGCACACCAGTATCAGTGTCAGGTCCCCACCCAGGTGGGCCAGTGGGCCAGCAGTTTTGGTGCCGACCCAGTAGCTAACTTGCCACTGTCTACTAGGCGCATGTTGGCCTGTACGAACGCCACTATGCACGCTCCGCAGCTGCTGATTATGGATGAGCCTACCTCCGGCATGGATCCGCTAGCTCGACTGCGGCTTTGGCAGTATCTGCGTCAGTTGGCCTCCGGTGGGGTGGGAATTTTGATTTCCACCCACTACTCCGCTGAGGCGGCCCAGTGCGATCGGGTGGTACGTATGCGTGCCGGCCAGGTTATTTAGGGCCGGGCGCCGTCGAGACTTTACTGAAGCAAGCTTAGGTGAGAAGAAGCGCTAGCGTGCAGGTTAAAGCCACTGACAGGCAGCAACCCCCAAGGAATCAAGGCCGGGCTGGTGCGGGCCGAAAGCTGCACCTGCACCTTGTCTCCCTGCACGCTTAAACCGCTAAGACTAACTGAGCTAAGGCGAGAACCAGCCAAAGGGCCATTAGGGTCACTGCCTTGCTGTGCCACGCACGAGCTGGCTGTTTTTTGGGCGGCAAGCGCATCTAACTGACCCTCACTGCCAACTTCACGGGCCGCTAAGGCCACGCAGTTGTCGGCCAGGTAGGTTAGGCGTTTAAGGTCAAGGTAAATCGCAGTGGCAGTAGCCAAAATCAGGATCAAAGCCAACACCACTGCCCCTACCCCAATTCCTAGCAGCATTGTGCTGCCGGACTGGCTGGCACAGGCCCGGCGCATTCGAGAGGGCACTTGACAGTGTAAGGTGCGCATTATTTAGCCCCTTTCCAGCCGCGTGTATCAGCTAGTTGCACCTGCCGAGTAGCACTTAAACTCACTGGAGCTAAGCCCTGACCTGCCCGGCCAGTTCCTGGCAGGGCCACTTTGGCGCTAATCGAAATGCTCACGCGCCCATCGCCGCAACCTGGGCTAAGGCAACTAATGTGCATGGCTTGGCGGGCATCAGCCTGCACATCTTGATCATCCAAGGCCAGTTGGGCGGCGGTGTAGGCCTGCGAAACCTGTTCCGGGGTGCGTGCGTGCATAGCCACCTGACCAGCTGCCTGCACCGCCGACTCTAAAGCCAGCGCCGTGGCCTGTAGATACGACAGGTAAATAATGAAATACACCAGTGGGATCACGATTATGGCGGTCCAACCAATAAATTCCACTGTGGCACTACCGCGTTGAAAATCTAGCTTGCGCATGCGAGCCCCTAACGCTGATAGCTACGCTGATCAACCGCATGGCCGCGCACCACCACGCTACCTGTGGGTGACCACAGACCAATCACCGGTAAAGGGGCACTGACCTGCACCTGTACCAGCGACACTGAGCCGCGTTGCAGGTGAGAAACCTCAGATTTAGTCGGGTAGTTGGCACGCAAAGCCCCGTGGCACAACTGTTGTACGCGCGCATTGGCTTCAGCGTCACTGGCCCCCACCAACGCAGCGTGACGGGCGGCGTCGGAGGCGGCGTCGGCCAAAATATTGCGCACGTACAGGCTAAGCGTCAGCTGTAGCAAGGCCGCAGTTACCGCCATGACCAGCACCGCCACTAGCGACCATTCCACCAGCACCGAGCCTGCCTGGTTAGAGTGCCCCACCTGGTTAGAGTGCACTACCCGGTTAGAGCCGCCCTGGTTAGTGCGCACTTGGCGCAGCCGGAAAGCCTGGCACGCCTGGGAAACCGGATGTAGCTCGAAAACCTGGCGCAGCTGGTCGTTAACCCATGCCAGCGACTTTAGAGATGGCATTGTTGAACACTTCCACAAGTACCTTGCCGGCAACAGTCCACAACGCCACCACCAAACCGGCGCTCATCAAGGTGACCAGCACCCAGCCGGGCACATCACCGCGCTGGGAGCCAACGGCCCCACGCAGCGCGCGCAGCTTTGAGGCAGCCTTAACCACCATGTTTTTCATCAGTCATTCTCCTTTGAATTTCTTTATGGGTGCGCCCGCCCCGCCTTGAGACGGGCGTAAATTTCACAGCTTAAAGTGCAACACCGCCAATCCTGGGTAGAGCGCAAACACCACCGTTACCGGCAGCACTAGGAAAACCACCGGCACCATTTGGGCGATCTCTTTACGCCCACCCTCCTCCATCAAGGCACGGCGGGCAGCTTCACGCGCGTCATAGGCTTGGGCGCGCAACACCTCAGCCATAGGCGTGCCGCGTTCAATAGCCACAATCATGGCCTGGCAAAAGCGGCTTAGGGCCGGCAACTGATTGCGTTCAGACAGATCCTCCAGGGCCACAGCCAAGCGGCTACCGGCACGCATCTGCGACAAGGTGGCTTGTAGCTGGTCATGCATAGGCCCGCTGGACTGCATACATACGCGCTCAATCGCGTTTTGCGGACTCAGCCCCGCCCCCACCGCCAGGGCCAACAGCTCTACCGTGTCAGGCAACTGATCCACCAGCTGTTTTTGGTAGCGGCGCACCTTAACACTCAGATACCAGTCGCGCGCAGACAGTCCCACAACCGCTGCGATCAACGCCAACATCACTACCCCCAGCGGGGCCACATGGGTGAAACGGCTCGCCCCCACCCCAAAGGCGATGGTAGCTACCAGCGCGGCCACAGCGCAGGCCAGCTGTTGCAGGCGGAAATCCTCCACGCTCAGGGGGCTGTTAATGCGGTTTAGCCGACGACGCACCGAACCAGAGGAGGAACCAGTATTTTCTACCGCCCGCCCCAACTGCGCCACCAGGGCCCCCATAAAGGAACTGAAAGAGCGCGAATTTTCCGCGCTAACGCTACGTTTACGCAGATGCACATAGGGTTCCACGCGGCTAGCCAAGGTAGGTGGGGAAGGGAAAAGGGCGCGGTAAATCAGCCATACCCCGCTAGAACCCAAGGCGCAGATAACAAAACCCAGTGCAGTTACTTGTCGCATCATCACCGCACCCGCTGTTCTTCATGCAAACGCCCCAGGCGCAGCATCAGCCAGTAGGCTCCCGCGCAGGTAAGCGCCCCAATCAGTAGCACCAGGGCACCTTGGCGGGTGGCGTAGGCACTGGCGGCACTAGGTTTAGTGGAAAGAAGCAGCAGCACAATCCAGGGCGCAGCCACGGCCACCTTAGCGCCGTTAACTGTCCAAGATTGGCGGGCTTCCAGCTCGCCGCGCGTATGTAAATCAGCGCGCAGCATTTGCGAAAGTGACTGTAGTACCTGGTAAAGATCGTTGCCGCCCACCTCATGAGCCAGCGCCAGGGCTTGGGCAATACGGTCAGCTACCGGGTCTGCGCTGCGACGCTTGAAAGCTTCCAGCGAGTTTTCAAAGCTGGAAGAAACCGCATAGTCCACTGCAAAGGCAGCAAATTCGCCGCGCAGCTGCACCGGGCCATGCTCAGCTAAATTAGCTAGGGCTTCGGGCAGGCTTAACCCGGCCCGGATGGAAGAAACCAGGGTGTCAATTGCGTCTGGCCACAGCGTGCGCAGCTCAGTGCGGTGTTTGCGGGCCCTAGAGTTAATCCAAACCACCGGCATGATCAAGGTGATTAGCGCAAATGCTAAAGCAATCGGCCAAGCTCCACTGACACCTAAAAAGACCAGGCCCACCACCAGCGCCCCCACCAGACAGCCTGCACTAAAAGCAGCTGGCGAGGTTTTACCTACCCCGGCTTGACGCAAGTTGCGTTCCATGGCTTCGTTTAGGCGCGTTAGTCGTGGATTAGGTTCCGAAGTGCACGCGGCCAGAATGCTTAAACACCCCAGCGCAAATATCAGGCCTATGACTATCCCCATGGGCGCTCCTGTCGCAGTAGCTCGCTTAGGTCAAAACCGGCGCGGCTAAAGCGCTGTGCATCAGGCGCCCCCAGCCCCCGACGCAGCACGCCGTCGCTATCGGTTTTATAGACACTGGCAAGCTCTATCACACCATTCTCAACGCGACCTGAAAGTGAAGCGATTTCTTCTACGCGCCGCCTGCCACTGCGATCCTGGTTTAAATGCACCACCAAATCCACGCAGCTAGCTACCGTGGGCACAACGAATGCGGCAGAGACGTTTTCGCCAGCCAGCAGCGGCAAAGTGCATAGTTTCACCACGGCTTCACGCGCAGAATTAGCGTGAATTGTGGACATTGAGGGCAGCCCCGAGTTCATGGCGATCAGCAAATCCAGGGCTTCAGCTTCACGCACCTCGCCGATAAGCAGTCGGTTGGGGCGCATACGTAAAGATTCTTTAATTAAGCGTCGCAGTGGAATTTCACCGCGATCTTCAATATTGGCGCTGCGCGTTTGCATAGCCACACAGTCGCGGTTACGCAGCCCCAGCTCAAAGACTTCTTCGCAGGTCACCACCCGTTCTTGGGGTGGAATGGCGGCCGCCAGGGCCCGCACCATGGTGGTTTTTCCGGCTTGCGTGGCCCCTGAAACCACCACGTTTAAACCCACAGCCACGGCGGCGTCGAGAAAGCGGGCAGCTGGGGCGGTTAAAGAGCCCAAGCGCACCAGGTCGGCTGTGCGCGCCACTCTAGCTACGTGTTTGCGGATATTTACCGCCCATTTACCTGCGGTGATAGGTGGGATCACTACGTGCAGACGTTCGCCGCCGCGCAGTTGGGCGTCCACGAAGGGGCTAGACAGGTCTAGACGCCGTCCAGAGGCGCGCAGCAGACGCTCAATTATTTGCTCTAATTCCTGGCTTTCGAGGATGGTGGTGGTTAGTTCGCTGCGTCCGCCGCGCGAAATAAACACCTGGCCGGGGCCGTTAACCCAAACTTCTTCAATGGAATCGTCGTCCAGGTAGCCTTGCAGCACCCCGGCGCCAGTCAGTTCGGCGCGGATTTGGCGGGAAAGCTGGTCTAAATCAACATCGCTGGGTACCAGCCCGGCATCTGCGCGCGCTACGTATTCTTCACGCACGTAGTTGATGATGTTATTGAGCTCGACGCTGTCTTTGAGCGGGTCAATTCCGGCCCGGCGCACAGCTTTGCGTACCTGCGTACCAAAAAAGTCTGTTGCCACCTTGGCCCCTAACTTCCCGCTCGATACCCCTATGAGCTGGGTAAATACCTTTCCAATTCCAGATTAACGCGCCCTTTAGTTTCCTGCATCACTTTTTCTGAACTTTGTCCGATTGTGACTTGATTGTGTCTTTCTTAAGGTAAAGCATGCGGGTGCCACTTGGTACTAAAGTCCTATTTCGTTGCTGCTACTTCTTCGTCAGCGACGACGGCGTCCAGCTCGGCGCCCGCCCGGTCCTGCCTGCCCGGCCAAGCTCTGACCCGGCCCGCACCCGCCCGGTCCGGCATCTGAGCCCACCCTGGCACTCACTACGGCGTCACCGTAGAGCTTGGCCACCAGGCGCCGTCGAGACCAAACTGTGCCGGCGGCGTCGGCCCTAGGACCCAGCAAACCAGCCCACCAGCCACGCTAGCAACAGGCGTATCACGGGGGCTTATTCCCCAAGCGGCGGCGCGGCAAGGGTGCAACCACTAAGCCGTGTTTTACGCTATAGGCATGTCTCGTGAGCGTTCCTACCTGAACCTGGCTGCGCTGGCGGTTGTTGCCGCCCCCAATGTGATCCCCGCGCGGTTGGCCCTTCCCCAGCACCGAGACGCAGATCAGACCCTCACTGGACTGATTGACGTGCAAGGACGGCACTGGGAAGTAATCCACACCACCAACCCCACCATTGGCGCCGCACTGATTGCGGAGTCGCGAGTGCTTAAACAGATTGGCCGGCGTGTAGACGGTGGCTACGTTGACTTTGACGTGCCGCGCCCTGAAGGTGGCGTGACCCTTCCAGACAAGTCGTATGTGCAGGTCCGTAGCCACATCCCCGGTCACCCACTAGCGATTGAATCCTTGCGCCCTGGCCCCGGCCTGGCTGCCGGCCTGGGACGCGCGCTAGCTCAGCTGCATGAAATTCCCCCCACCCTGATCGAAGAGGCCGGCCTGCCGGTGCTCACTGCCGCCGATGTGCGCAGCAACTGGCAGTCTTTATTCGACGACGCTGCCATGACCGGCAAGGTTGATTCCAACCTGTTAGCACGCTGGGAGTCGGCGCTGGATGAGGATCTGTGGTGGCGCTTCCACCCCGTGGTAGTGCACGGTGACCTGGCCGAAGAGAACATCATTACCGGCGGCGGCTCGATTTTGGCTTTCAAAGGGCTAAGCCAAATGCGTGTAGGTGACCCGGCTGAAGATCTGGCCTGGGTTTATTCCAGCGCCCCGATTGACACTTTGGATGTGATCGAGGAAGCCTATGACCGTGGCCGCATTGAGGGCGTGGATAAATACCTGCGGTTGCGCGCGGAACTGGTCAGTGAGCTGAACCTGGCGCGTTGGCTGCTGCACGGGGTGCGTACCAAGGATGACGCAATCATTGATGAAGCTGTAGAAATGCTCGAAGACCTGGCCGAGCAGGTGGGCGACGAGCTATTTGTGGAGCGCTCAAGGCCCATGGCGGTGGTGGCTTCCAACGCTTCGCCGGATATTTCCCCTGATGACGATAGCGACGACGTGGCCGGCGCGGCTTACGGCTCTGGTTACGGCTCTGCTGACGATTATGACTCTGATGATGATTCTGAGGCCGAGGCGGCTGACGAAGACGCTAGTAGCTACGGCGCTGGCAGTTACGGCGATAGTAGTTACGGCGGCGCTGATTACGACGACGCCCGGGACTATGCGAGCGCTGACAGTGTTGACAGTGCGGATGACTACCACACCAATGCTGACTTAGCAGACTCTGCCTATGAGGACAGCTCCGGGGCTGGTTCTGGGACTAGGGCCGATGAAGACTACTACGACGATTTAGATTACGAGTCCTACTCTGGCAACTACGGTAGCTCTTCTGGCCATGACGAAGAAAAACAGCCCGAAGCTAAGAAGTCTGAGAAGCTCAGTGTTGGCGCTCTGGGGTCAAAACTTAGCGCTAGCTTTAGTTCGAGGTTCAGCGCTGGCACTTGGCGCGGGCGAGAACCCAGCACGGAGAGCAGCTCTACCTTGGATCTAAATACCGGGGGCCGCAGCGCCAAAAGCGCACAAGATGCAGCAGAGCAAACCCCGGATGTTCACAGCCCAATCATGGGGCTTAGCGCAGCTAGCCCAGATCTAGGTTTTGACACCTCAAGTCTGGGTATTGCGCGCAGTCCATACAGTCCTCACAGTCCGTATACGCCTGCAAGTGCGCAGATCGAAATCGTCAGTGAAGAAAAGTTTACTGGCGGCGTCGATCTGCTGGCCCAGCGGGAGAAGAGCGCTAAAAACCAGGCCTGGGCGCGGCGTCGTACAGCCACACCAGACACGGCCACGGAGATCTACCGCATGGACACAGCGCCGATTGAAACTGAGGAGCGCTGAGCTTGCTGCCCTGAGTGATATCGGGCCGGGGCTCATGCCCTGGGGCTAGACCTAGGCTTGCAGGGGCTCAAGCTTGCCGGCGCAGGCTTGCCAGCCACGATTACCGGCTCAGCATTTGATAACTGTGGGTCACATTTTGAAATGCCGCCCACAAATACTGACATTTCATCCCTTCCCTATAAAACCCCATGGAATTTTTATAGGGAAGGGATGATTTTGCCTGTGTTTACCTGTGTTTGTTTGCCTGAGTTAGTGCTGAGCGCGCAGGGTTTCTAGGCGCTCCTTGAAGACATCTAGGCCAATGATTTGGCGCGGTCGCAGCTCATCAACATGGCCGTCTTGCACATACACATAGGCCGCGCGCACCTGGCTGATATCCACGTTTTGGCTGGCCGCCCAGGCATGCACATACAGTGAAAGCTGATCTACCCGCACGCGCTGACCACCGGTTTTCCAGTCCACAATCAGCCACTGGGCGCAGCCTTTTTCAACCGCTTTAAACACGGCGTCAATACGGCAACGCACATTGAATCCAGCCAGCCTAATTTCCTGGTCAATTTCGGTGGCGTAGGGACTATAGCCTTGTAGTATCTCCAGTTCAGCGACGTTATCAAGCCAGTCGTTAACCTGCTTGCGGTCAGCGGGGCTCAGGCGGTCACTGCCGGCTTCAGCTAACGAAAGCAAAGTGCCTTCACTGTTTAGACGCTGCGACATTTCCTCATGGAAGGCTGTACCTAACCGCGCTGCCTTGGAAGGTGGCGGCGGCAAGGGGCGACGTAAAGACATGATGAAGTCTTCTTTACCCACTTTGGCCATGGCCGTGGCAGCCAGGTGACTAGGCAAAACAATTTCCTGCCCGTTTTCTTGGCGGATTTGGCGCTCTTGCAGCAGCAGGCGGGCTTGGCGCCACCAATCATCAAGCTGCGGCGCTAAACCTTCAGGTATTTGTAAAGCCTCTTCGGAGCCAGCACCCTGGCAGCCGCCCGCCGCGCTGACTAGGGCAGCTGCGCGCAGCCGCAGACTTAGCCCAGCCTGCTTACCCAGCACAGCTTGGCCCGGCGCAGCTTGGCCCGGCGCAACGGCACTCAGCCCTGCGCCGTCAGGCCCTGCAACACCTGGCTCTTCCAGGCTGGCCAGGGCGTCGAGCTGGTGCGGCCATACAGACACCGAGCTTTGGTCTAAGGCGCGATTGCTTAAATCATCGTCGCGTTCATCATCTGCTAGGAACTGCACCATCTGTGAACGCTCTAGTTCTTTCAAAAACCGGCTGGTCATCTTGGGGGTCTTTGAAAGCGCCGCATAGTGGCTGGTAGTCAGCAGCAGCTGGCTGCGGGCCCGGGTGTAGGCCACATAGGCCAGGCGCCGCTCCTCAGCCACCTCCCATTTACCAAGCTCACTGCGGTATTCCTCGCCGGCAGCCAAAATGGCATCCTTACCGGCCTGCGGGTTAAGCCCAATGAATCGACAAGGCGGCAGTGACTCATAGTCGCGGCGCAGGGTGTGGGGGAACTCGCTCACCTGGGTGAGCCAGCTGTTTGCCAGCACCGTGTAGTCCTCTTTAGGCCGGCTACGGTAGCTGGGGAAATTGGCTTCCACCAGGCCGGGAACCACCACTATGTCCCATTCCAAACCTTTGGAGGCGTGCACGGTTAGCACTTGCACCGCACCGGGGGCGGGCTCAACTTCAGGTAGTTCCAGCCCACGTTCTTGGTCTTGGGCCGCGTTTAGCCAGCCTAAGAACACTTGCGCCCCAGCTTCAGGGTTTTGGGATTTGAACGACGTCGCCTGGGCCCGCAGCGCGGCCAACGCCCGCGCCCCTACCTCATTTACATCCACGCGCGCAGCAGCTTCAACATCCAAGCCCAGGGCGCGCTCAGCCCAGGAGATGAAGTCCACCAGTTCTAAGTTGGCGGCGGCATTAGCTTCTTGCAGTATGCGCCCTAGGCGTTTGGCTTGGTATAGGCCCGCCGGTGACAGCGCGCAGGCATGTTTTTTGCAGAAAGCTTCAAACGCTGCAAAGTTAACCACTATCTCGCTTAGGGCCTCAGCTAGCAGCGGCTCAGCACTACTTTGCCCAGTGTTAGCGCGGGCGTTAACCAGTTCGCGGGCAAAGCTCCACACCACGTCTAGATCGGCGGCTTCGATCCCTACCAGGTCAATTAGCCGCATTAAGCGGTCGGCGCTGGTGGGGTCTAAAGCCACGCTCATCAGGGCGCGCACGTCAGCCACTTCGGGCACATCCAGCAGGCCACCTAAACCCACTACCTCTACCGGGATGCCACGCTCAATCATGGCGGCCACGATTGGGGTGAATTGGCTGCGGGTACGGCATAGCACCGCCATGGATTTGCTTGGAGACCAACGCTGGGCCAGGAATTTGGCGATCAGCTCAGCTTCAGCCAGGCCATCTTGCACTCTGGCAGCCCACACTTTGCCGCGCTCATCGCCCACCCCGGGGCGTTTAACTAGTTTTTCTACTTTCACCTGGCCACTGGCACGCAGTGGGTCACTGATGCGGTTGGCTGCCTGCAAGATTTGTGGGTCGTTACGCCAAGCGGTGGATAGTTGCAGCACCGGGCCACTGCCGTTGCTGAAGTGGCGGTGGAACTGGCCTAGCGCCGCTGAGCTGGCGCCGCGCCAACCATAAATGGCCTGGTTGGGGTCACCTACGGCCACCACTCCGCACCCGGCAAAGAGGCTGGAGAGCAAAATGGTTTGCGCCACCGAGGTGTCTTGGAACTCGTCTAGCAGCACCGCTTTGAAGCGGTCACGGTATTGGGCGATTACGCGCGGCCCCACCCGCTCATCCGTGACGATCCGACAAGCCAACGCCACCTGGTCACCAAAGTCCACCAGCGAGTTTTCACGTTTGTAGTCAATGTAGCGCTCCACCAGATCCAGCACTTGGATACGTTTGGTCATGGCTGGCAGGCTTTTGGCGTCAATCGCTTTGGCTGCCCCGCGCACTGAGCGCAGGTCTTTTAGGTTCTGGCTCAGATCTGCCATCAGTTCGCGGGCTTCATCTACGCTAAGTAAGTTTTCGTTAAGCGAGTTGGCTACCTGCAGGGCTAGTTCGGTGGCTGAATCTAGGGAACTGAAGGGTTCTTCAAATTCTTGGCCCCAGTTTTCCATCAGCTCATACATGATCTGCCAGGAGCTGGCGGGGGTCAGTACGGCGGTGTCAGTTTCGAGGCCTACTTCTAGGCCCCATTCGCGCACTAGGGCCCCGGCGAAGGAGTTGTAGGTGGCTACGGTGGCCTCCCCCGCCACTGCTGTGAGCTCTTGGACTTGGCTGTTGCTGCCCCCTGCCTCGGCAGCCGTGGATGGGCCGGCAGCTGTGGACGGGGCGTCAGCTGACGCTGACTCATCAGTGTTAGAGCGAGTACTTGACGGTGTCCAGCCAGGATAGCGATACAGCTGCCCGAGCCGGTTTTCGATGCGTTCGCGCAGCTCATGGGTGGCTTTACGGGTGAAGGTTAGACCCAGTACTTGGCTAGGGTCCACCTGCCCCGTGGCCACCAGATAGGTTACGCGCGCACTCATAGTGGCGGTTTTACCTGAGCCGGCCCCGGCCACCACCAAAGTTGGTTTTAGGGGTGCAGTAATTACCTTTTCTTGCTGATCAGTGGGCATATGCTTTTCACCCAACGCCGTAAATAGCTGAGCGGGGGTTAAGCGTTGCGGCGGCGCCGGTAGGGCTAGAAACTGGGCCCCGGATGCTAGTTTTGGTGCGCTCATAGGTAGTTCCGATCGCTTAGGGCGGGGCAGAAATCTTGGTAGGCGCAGTGGCGGCAATGCTCACCGGTGCGCGCCTGATAGCTGGGCCCTAAACTGTCGCGGGCGGCGGCGCTGATCAGGTCTGTATCCCAGCCTTGGCCAGTTTCTAGGTAGTCACTGGGGGCTAACTCGCGCGAGCCGGGATAGGTTAAAGCATCCACCTGGGCTTTTTTGTTTTCTTTACCCAGCATGATGAGCGCCCCGCCATGGACGTTTTCGCCGCATGCCTGCAGGGCCACCCGGTAGGTGGCCAGCTGAGCGTTGGTTTGGGCGCCGGCAGAGTCCACACTGGCGCCGGTTTTAAAGTCGATTACGTCTATGCCTTGACTGGTGTGTTCTAGGCGGTCTGCGCGCCCGGAAATTTTGATTTTAAGCGGGGCGCCATCCACTTCTAGTTCCACCTGAGCGCGCACTGGGCACTCCACTTCTACCTGCATGTTTGCGGGACTGTTGGCCAGGTAAAGGGCCAGGTTTTCCACCATTTTTTCTACCCGCTGGTTTTCTTGACGCCCATACCAACCCCCGGGTAGCTGCAGGCTGGAGCGTTCACGATAGAACAGGTCTAGTAGCTGTTCACGGCTGAGCCCATACTCTTGGCCTTGCTGGGCCAGCCAGTGGATTAGCGCCCCGATCTGCTGGGCGCTGGAGCTTACCGGCGAGCCCCCGTGACGTTGCAAATACCAGCGCAGCGGGCAGGTTTCAATGTTTTCCACGTCTGAGGGCGAGAGCCTAGCCCCGCATTGGCGGGCTTGGTTTAGGCGCTGAGTTTGTAATTGTTTAAGGGCGACGACGGCGTGGGTAGCCACCTGCGTGCCCAGGCGGTCTTGGCCCTCTAGCTGGGCTGGCAGCTCGGTGAGGAATTGACTGGCCCCAGCGATCCCCAGCCAGCTGCGTGGATCGGCTCCGGGCACCCCACGCTGGGCCAGGGCGGCCAGTAGCGCGGCGATTTGGGGGGCCTCGGTACCGTTGTTGTGTTTTAAATCAAGCATTAATTGCCGACGTAGCGTAGCTACCAGGCCGCGCAAAGTGTAGGCTCCGCCGGGCTGGATTGGTTCAACCGGTATGGCGCTTTGGCGGCTTAGGTAGTTGAAGAAACTGGAGGGTCCCTGCTCGCCACCGTTAACTGCCCCCAGCCACAGTTGACTGTTGGCCCGTGACATGGCGGCCACCAGCAGGCGCATCTCATCACTGCAAATCTGGGCGCGGGCTTGAGCCAGGGCTTGGGGGTCCAAGCTGGCAGTTAAGCTAGCTAAGTTGACAGTGTCAGCTATACGTTGGGAGACAATGTCGGTTAGTAAACCGGTTTGGGTAAGGCTGTCACGTAGGCGCAGGTTAGGCCACACGCCGTCGTCGATACCTAAAACCGCCACAAACTCCCACTGACGCCCAGCACAGGCCGCCACCGTCAGCACCGAAACACCCTGTGGACGCGCCCCTAGAGCCGCCACCGAGTCTGAGGCCACCTGCTGGGCCTCTAGCTCATCAAGGAACTGAAGGCCGGAGGCTGAAGGATTGCGTTCACTCCACACCTCTAGGCGTTTAAACAGGGAGATAACCACGTCAAGATCGTGGTCGGCGCGTTGGCGTAGCAGCGAGTCAGCCTCAATATCTAGGGCCAGTTGACGCCAGTATTGGGCTTTACCGCTGGCCTGCCAGGCCCCCCATACCAGCGCCTCTAGCCCTTCGCTGCGTTCTTTAGTCAGGGCCTCATTAATGGCTTGGGCTACTTTGGCTTTGGCTGCCAAGGTGGGGGCTGCTTCTAGCTGGTCAAACAGCTCAGTGTCGCTAAGCACTCGGGTGCTTAGGTGATCTGGGCTCTCCCCCAAAATACGTCGCAGCCGACGTAGCTCAATGGCACTAAAGCCCACCAGGGGACTTAGTAGCAGGGCGCGGGCTGCTTCTTCTTGCACCACCGGCACGCCCAGTAGCTGCTCTAGGGCGGCGCGGGCGCAGTCAAGTAGGGCCTTCGCGGCTGGTTCACTGCGCAGCAGTAGGGCAGGGGTGTCTGGGGCTAGGGGTACTCCGCCTCGGCGTAGTTCTTGGCGGATCAGCTCCACCGAGCTACTTTGGCGCACAATCACCGCCATTTGCCCCCAGGCCAGGCCTTGCTCTAGATGCAGTGAGCGCATATGTGCGGCCACAGCCCCCACCTGGACAGTGTCATCTGGCGCCACTTTAAAGCACACGCTTTGGCTGTTTTGCACCAAATGCTGGTAATTGGGGCGGCGTTGGCTGATGCATCCGGCTACCTGTACTTGCTGCACGGCCAGTTCAATTAGCGCAGCGATTTGGCGTGAGCCGCGATGTACTTGCGGCAGGGTTAGGGCGACGGCGTCAAAATCGCGTGCGGCACTGGCTAGCATTAACGGGTCTCCGCCACGGAAGGTTTCAACCGCCTCGTCAGGGTTGCCTAGCACCACTATTTGGGTGCTGTCCCTGCTCCCGACGCCGCCAGGCTCCCCAGCACCAGTGGCGTCACCAGATCCATTCGCACTGCCGCAGCTGCCAGGTCCTTGCGCGCCACTGGCGCCACCGAGGCCAGCGCTTGGCATCTGGCCAGCCGACCAGCCTTGTCCCTCAGCCTCGCCAAGGTTTAGGGCAGCTAAAGCGTGCAGTAGGCGAGCGGTGGCCGCTGTGCAGTCTTGGTAGTCGTCTACCACCACCAGATCTGGCAGCTGTGGTGGAGCGGTTACATCGGCTTGATACCAATGCTCTAGCGCATATAGGGCCCGATCTTGCAGGCGGGCGGTGTCTAGTTTCAGCGCCATGGCCCGGTTGGCGGCGCTGATGTCACTTTGGCTGTCCCACAGTTTTAACAGTGGCGCCGCCTCACACCACAGCTGTACCTGGGCGGCCTGGCCCAGTTGCTCTAGCAGCTGGTAGTCAACCCCCAGCTCACCGCAGCGCGAGAACAGGTTACGGATTTGGGCGCGAAAACCGCGTGTTTGGGTTACTTCAGCTGGTTGAGACCAGCTGACCTGGCCAATTAGCTGCTCTAGGGCGGCGTCCTCATCAGCGCCCATCAGCAACACCGGGGCTGGCAGGGGTTGTAGACGCTGGCTAAACCACTGGCTTAGGATGCGCAGCGCAAAAGCCGCCGGGGTAAACACGCGCGGGGTGTCCACCTGCACCGACGCCGCCGGGGCGGCCCCCGCAGCATCCTGGGTATAGGTTTGGGCTGACGCCGCCGGGCCGGTCTGGGCCGGGCCGGACTTATCCGCTGGGACGCCTGAGTCTGCCGCCGGGCCGGACTTATCCGCTGGGACGCCTGAGTCTGCCGCCGGGCCGGTCTGGGCTGGGCTGGGCTGAGTTTGGGGTGACTGCGACGCCGCTTGGCCCTGGCGGCTGGCCAGCTGGGTTTGAGCTTGCACCAAATAAGTGCGCAGCTGATCTGCACGCACGCGTGTGGGGCTAAGCAACACTGCTTGACGTCCCTGCGCCACCGCCTGGGCCACCAGGGACACCGCTAAAGTAGTTTTGCCGCTGCCCGGCGCCCCCAAAGCCACCAAATTTCGCCCTTCGCCAACTAGCTGGGAGGCTTTAGTGGTGAAAGCGTCTGGTTGTGGCAGCTCAAAGCGCTGCGACGGCGGCGTTAAGCAGAATTTGCTCATGTAACTATTGGAACACAGCTTATACACGCCAATTCGTGTATTTTTTGCATTGCAGTAGCATTATGTAAGTAAATTTCCCGCATTCCCTGCCGGCCCACTACTTCTTTACTAGGAGCTTTACATGCAGGTCACCATCGGCATCACCAACGTTGCGCGCGAGCTAACCTTCGAGACCAATGACAGCCAAGAGCGCGTACTTTCCACCATCAAGGCCGCTCAGGGCTCCCCCGCCGTTGTTCTCGACGACGACAAGGGCCGCAAGGTTTACGTGCCCACCTCCGCTATTGCCTACGTAGTGCTAGGTGAAAGCGAGCCGCGTCGCGTGGGCTTCGCCCTCTGATTCTTCAAGCGCCTTCTTTAGACTGCTGCTGGGCGCCACTTTTTAGGCGCCCCTAGGCGCCGCGCCGCCAGCTAGAGGCGCGCACAAAACCCCACCGGCCTAGCCGGTGGGGTTCGTTTTTAGACAGCCAGCCTCATACGCGCAGGCCCAGGCCCTTCATGCGGGTAGCCGCCCCAGCAGACAGGGCGTCGTGGTAGCCCTGGCGGGCGGCGTCGTCGGCAGCTAAACCCTTAAAACGTGCCAGCAAAGCGTGGAAAGTACCCACTTCCTCACCAACCACGCGCCGCCCCCACAGCCCCAAGCGGGCCGCCAGCTGCGGGTCAGAACCGGCTGCACCCAAAATACTGGCAGAAGCAAAAGCATCCAGCTCACGGTGGTCCAGATAGGGCGCCAGCTCAGAGGCCAGCGCCGGGGGCAGCAGCGAAACCGCGTGGGCCGCAAAGTCGCCCAGCAAACCCATACCCAAATAAGTCTTAAGCACACGCTCAGGCCAGTCAGCCGGGCGAGTACGCTCATCGTAATCACCCAGCGCCCCCATAAACGGCTGCGCATTATCTAGCGCATCAACCCCCAGCTCGCGACTACGGGTAGAAACCGCCTTAAAATCCTGCGTGGTTTGGGCACTTAGCCGCATCAACGCGGCCCGCGTGACCATGTCGGGAGCCATATAAGCATCCTTGCCCAGGCGAATGGATTGCACCGATAAAGACCAGGTAACCAGCCCAGCCACCAAATTAAACGCGGGGGCCCCAGAGGCTGAAACATTAGAAGCAGTGTCCATGGCAACAGTTTAGTCAAAGCCGCTCACATTAGTGAGGCGCTGACGTGAACTACCCCATTTACACTGCCATAAAGCCAAAAAAGCGCCTAAAGTTGAAGGCATATATGAGCGAGAACAATACTGACATTGAGGCCACAAACACTGGCCTAATTAACTCCGCTGCCGCCACCGCTGTGCGCCCCGATGAGGTAGACGCAGACATCAGCGCCACCGCCGACAGCCTTGATTTAGAGACCAAAACCTTCGCCCAGTACGGCGTAGAAGAGGAAATTACCAAGGCCCTAGACGAACGCGGCATCACCCACCCCTTCCCAATCCAGGCATTAACCCTGCCGGTAGCGCTCGACGGGGCAGACATTATCGGTCAAGCCAAAACCGGTACCGGTAAAACCCTAGGCTTCGGTATTCCGCTGCTAATGGACACCCTAGGCCCCGGCGAGGAAGGTTGGGATGAAGACCCGGCCTCCGGAAGCGCCCAGGCTCTGGTTATTCTGCCCACCCGTGAGCTGGCCAAACAGGTAGCTGAAGAGCTCAGCGCCGCCGCCAAATACCGCACCGTGCGCATCGCCCAGGTTTATGGCGGGCGCGCCTATGAGCCCCAAATTGAGGCCATTAAAGCTGGTGCGGAGGTTATTGTGGGCACCCCCGGACGCCTGCTAGACCTGATTAATCGCGGCATTTTGCGTCTAGACCACGTCACCACTGTGGTGCTTGATGAGGCCGACGAAATGCTTGACCTGGGTTTCTTGCCCGACGTGGAAAAGATCCTGGCCGCCACCCGCCCCGACCGCCAAACCATGCTCTTTAGCGCCACCATGCCGGCCGCAGTGATTGCCCTGGCCAGGCGCTACATGAACCAGCCCACCCATATTCGGGCCCAGGAAGATCCCGCAGACGACACCCTCACAGTGCGCAGCGTCTCCCAGTACGCCTACCGCGTGCACGCCATGAACAAGGTGGAGGTTATCTGCCGCATTTTGCAGGCCCGCGAGCGCGAAGGCTGCATTATTTTCTGCCGCACCAAGCGCACCGCCGACACGGTCACCCGGGAGCTGGCCAGGCAGGGTTTCGCCGTGGCCGCGCTGCATGGTGACTTGGGCCAGGGTGCCCGCGAGCAGGCCATGCGTGCCCTGCGTAACGGCAAGGTGGATGTGCTGGTAGCTACCGACGTGGCCGCCCGTGGTATCGACGTCGACGACGTCACCCACGTTATTAACTATGAGTGCCCTGAAGACGCCATGACCTATGTGCACCGCATCGGCCGCACTGGGCGCGCCGGCAAGCACGGCACGGCGGTCACCTTTGTGGATTGGGAGGACCTGCCGCGTTGGCGCCTGAACTGCAAGACGCTGGGCTTGGAGTATAAGGAACCGGTAGAGACCTACCACACCAGCGCCCACCTCTACAGTGACCTGGATATTCCTGAGAATGTGGGTAATCGCCTGCCGCGCTCGCAGCGTAAGCGTGAGGGTTTAAGCGCTGAATATATTGAGGATCTGGGCACCACTAGGTCTGGCTCTGCCGCCCGTTCTCGCGGCCGCTCTCGGGGCCGGGGGCGCGCTCACCGTAAGGCCGACGACGCCGTGCGCACTAAGCAGGCTAAGTCGCGTCGTCCCCGTAAGCGCACTCGCGGTGCTCGCCGCACTAAAGCTGAGTAAAACCAACTGGACAAAACCAGCTTGAAGCCGGCTAGAAGCCTGCCGAAAAGCCTGCTTAGCCAAGCCTGCTGGTTAAGCCTGCAGCCAAGCCACAAAAACTGGGTAACTTCTTAAAACCCACTGAGTGAGTTCTAAGGAGTACACTGGCTCAGGTAGGCTCCTTTAAACGCCGCAAACCCCCGTGCTCGGTTGAGCCGGGGGTTTGTTCTTGGCTTTTGCCGCCCGCGCAGCAGGGCCCACCGCTGAGGCTAGGCCCCGAACTGCTTTACGAAGGTCTCTACCGCGTCCACCATCATCTGCACCGCAATAGCTGCCAGCAGCAAACCGGCAATACGAGTTAGCAGGGTGATACCAGACTGCTTAAGAATCCGGTTAAGCACCGTGGAGAAGTGCAGGGTTAGCCAAATGATCACGTGTGACATCACGATAGCCACACCCACACTGATCCAACCGGCGGTGGAGCCAGAAGAATCAGCTGCCACCATGGCGGCCACAATCGCACCGGGCCCAGCCAGTAGGGGCGTACCTAGGGGCACTAGGGCTGCGTTAACCCCGCCGGTAGCGTCAGGGTCAGGATTTTCATCCATTTTGTCAGTAAGCAGCTCCAAGGCCACCAACAGTAGCAACAGACCACCAGATAGCTGCAAAGCAGGCACGCTAATGCCTAGAAATTCTAGAATGTAACGTCCAGCTAAAGCGAATACTAAAATTACGCCAAGGCTAACTAGCGTAGCTGTGCGGGCAGATCTTTTACGCTGAGTATCGGACTGTTTGCCAGTTAGTGACAGGAAGATCGGGATGGCTCCCACCGGGTCTTGAATAACTACCAGCGTGGCTAGCGAGGTAGCAAACACATGGGGATCAAAGAACTGCACTATCCCTCCAAAATGGGTAGCAGACCCTGGTCCACAATGAGTTCGTAGAACTCTACTGGCATCAGGTTTTCACCTAAACGGTTGGGCTTACCAGCCCCGTGGTAGTCGCTTGAACCACTAATTCCCAGCCCCAGATCCTTAGCAAGACGCAGGGCTTGGGCGCGGGCGGCGTCGTCGTGATCGCGGTGGTAAACCTCAAGCCCAGCCAAACCAACCTCGGCCATGCGGGCAAATACCTCGTCAGGAATCAGGCGTTTGCTGCGGCTAGCGGCGCGCGGGTGAGCCACCACCGGCACTCCCCCAGCCTCGCGTACCAGGGCGCAGGCTTTAACCGGGTCGGGGGCGTAACGCTCCACGGTGTAGGGCGAGCCAGGCTTAAGCGGGCCGGCAAAAACCTCGCTGCGGTTTTTAAAAGCCCCGGCAGCTACCAGCGCGTCAGCAATATGGGGGCGTCCCAAAGTGGCTCCGGGAGCTGTCTGAGCGACAACTTCCTCCCAGGTGATGGGGTAATCCTTGCTTAGTCGCTCAACCATAAGGCGGGCGCGCTCATGGCGGGCTTCATGCGAGCGCCTAAGCTCGCGGTTTAGCGCCACATTGTCGGGGTCGTGTAGGTAAGAGAGCAGATGCAGGGTAATTCCCTGGTAGGAGCAGGAAATTTCCATGCCGCGCAGCAGTTTCAGGCTGGTGCCTTCGATTGCTTGCGCAGCTTGGTGCCATCCATCTGTGGTGTCATGGTCGGTCAACCCAATAACGTCCAGGCCGCATTCGAGAGCGGAAGCGACTAACTGTGCTGGGGTTTGGGTGCCATCGGAAAAACTTGAATGAGTATGAGGATCAATGCGCACACTTGTATTGTATGGCCTAGGTGGCGCCGACGCCGTTAGGCTCACCAGGTTGTTAAAAGGCCGGTTACTGCCAGCGCCCAAAGTCGCCCCGCTGCCGGCGAGGTCCCAGCCACGTTCACCCGGCCGCGCTTGTCAGCACCCAACCCCACCGCCAGCGAGGTCCCAGCCACGCCGCGAGTCCAGCGTTTAAACAGCTTAGGGCCCAGCGCGCCAAACGGCTTATGATGGCTTTATGACTGAGGAAAAATCCGCCGCTTCCAGCGACAACCAGACTTTAGCTGACCGTGGCAACAACCGTTCACGTCAGCCCGCCAACTCGGCTTTCCGCGAGTTCATTGGCTCCAACTGGGGCCCGCGCCCGGAAAACACGCAGGGTCGTAACGAGTCTGCTCCTTGGGCTGCTGCCCGCCGTGAGGCTTTGGGCAAGCTGTTCCCCAACAAGCGCCTAGTGATTCCTGCCGGCCCGCTTAAGGTCCGCAACAATGACTGCGATTACCGCTTCCGCCCGCACTCGGCTTTTGCGCACCTGACCGGTACCGGCACTGATTTTGAGCCCGACGCCGTACTGGTGCTTGAGCCTATCCGCGACGGCGGCCAGGGCCCCACCCACACGGCTGTGCTTTACTTCCGTCCGCGCGCTTCACGTTCAAGCGAAGAGTTTTATGGCGACCCGCGCTACGGCGAGCTGTGGGTGGGGGTGCGTCCTTCCCTGGAGGAGGTTGAGCACGCCACCGGTATTGCTTGCGCCCACATTGACTCTCTAGGTGACGCTCTAGCTAAGGATGCGGGCACGCTAGAACTGTGTGTGGTTAGCGAGGCCGACCCCAGTGTCACTGAGCTGGTCAACCAGGTGCGCAGCCAAAACGGTGCAGTAGACGCCCAGGTTAACGCCGCTAACGACGCCAAGCTGCTAGAGGCTTTGGCTGAGCTACGTTTAATTAAGGACCAGTGGGAAATTGAGCAGCTGGAACTGGCTGTCTCGGTCACCAAGTCCGGTTTTGAAAAGCTGATTCGTTCCCTGCCGCGCGCCACTGAGCACTGGCGTGGTGAGCGTGTGCTGGAGGGTGCTTTTGGCGCCGTGGCCCGCGAAGAGGGTAACGGTCTGGGCTATGACACCATTGCCGCCTCCGGTAACCACGCCAACACGCTGCACTGGATTAACAACGATGGGCGCGTGCTTGAGTCTGACATGGTACTGGTTGACGCCGGCGCCGAGGTGGACTCGCTCTACACCGCTGACGTGACCCGTACCCTGCCGGTTTCGGGTACTTTCTCTGAGGCTCAGCGCAAGATTTATCAGGCAGTTCTCGACGCCGCCGATGCTTCTTTCGCTAAGGCTAACGAGCCCGGGGTGCGTTTCCGCGACCTGCACAACGCCGCCATGGAGGTTCTAGCTGAGCGTCTAGAGTCTTGGGGCTGCCTGCCTGAGGGCGTCACTGCGGCCCAGTCGCTTTCGGCTGAGGGCCAGTACCACCGCCGCTGGATGGTGCACGGCACCAGCCACCACCTGGGCCTGGATGTGCACGACTGCGCCCAGGCACGGCGTGAAATGTACATGGATGCACTGCTAGAGCCGGGCATGTGCTTCACCATTGAGCCGGGCCTGTACTTCCGCGCCGATGACCTGCAGGTACCTGAGGAGCTGCGCGGCCAGGCTGTGCGTATTGAGGACGACATTGTCATTGACCCTGATGGTAGCGCCCGTCGCATCACCGCCGATATTCCGCGTGACACCGACGACGTCGAAAACTGGGTACGTTCTCTGCGCGGCTGATACGTAGTTAAGACCGGTGAAATTTAGCCATTAAAACTGTCTTTACTGGCTAATCTAGGTTTTGGGGTGGCACTTACTAAAGAGGTGCCACCCCAAAACTATTTGGTTTATTTAGCCGATCTTTTCACACTTTTGTGGTTAGCTCTGGCCATAGCTAGGGGGCTAACCTGAGGGCATGGAGGTTATGCGCACCCGTTCCGCAACCCGCGTCTACATCGCTCGTTTAGCCGGCACAGCGGTCTTTGACCCACTTGGTGATCAGGTAGGCAAAGTAGTTGACGTCGTCGTTTTAATTAACCTGCGCGCAGCTCCCCGTGCAGTGGGACTGGTAGTTGAGGTGCCCGGGCGCCGTCGAGTATTTGTGCCCCTTTCCCGCGTAACCGCCATGGAACCGGGGGCGGTAATTACTACCGGCGTGCTTAATATGCGTCGTTTCTCCCAGCGTTCACTAGAGACCCTGGTGGTGGGTGAGCTTTTAGATAAGCGCGTAACCCTGCGTGACGGGTCGGGCACCGTGGAAATTCGCGATGTGTGCATCGAAAAAGACCGCAACCATGACTGGAATGTGACGCGCCTATTTGTGCAGCGCCCGGTCACTGGGCGCCTGGGGCTCCGCAAAGGCGAGACTTTCACCGTTGAGGTGGGCGACGTCATTGGCCTGTCGCTGCGCCCTAATGAGCAGGGGGTTAGCGCGCTGCTGGCCACTATGGAGGATCTAAAGCCCGCTGACTTGGCTGATGCCTTGCATGAGCTACCCCCCGCCCGCCGCCTTGAAGTGGCCACAGCCCTAACCGATGAGCGCCTAGCTGACGCCCTGGAGGAGCTTTCGGCTGAGGATTCGCTAGCTATTTTGTCTAAACTTGAGGCCCCACGCGCCGCCGACGTTTTGGATGTTATGCAGCCTGACGACGCCGCCGACCTAGTCTCTGAGCTGCCCCTACCTAAAGCTGAAGCCCTGCTGGCCTTGATGGAGCCCGATGAGGCTGCCGACGTGCGCCGCCTGATGGCTTATGACGACTACACCGCAGGTGGTTTGATGACCACTGAACCTATTATTTTGCCTCCCGAGGCCACTGTGGCCACCTTCCTGGCCCACGCCCGTAAGGAGGAGGGCAGCCCGGCCCTGGCCACTATGGGTTTCGTGGCTCGTCCCCCACTAGAGTCGCCTACTGGTCGTTTTATTGGCGTGGTGCATTTACAGCGGGCCCTACGTGAGCCTCCCCAAACCCTGGTGGGCTCCATTATTGATCGGGATCTGGAATCAGTTTCCCCAGGTGACTCTATTGGTACGGTTACCCGTATTTTGGCTACCTATAACCTAACCGCCTTGGCTGTAGTAGATGATGCAGACCGCCTGGTGGGAGCCGTCAGCGTCGATGACGTTTTGGACCACCTCATGCCCGATGACTGGCGTGACGCTGACGATGACGTAACCGATGAGGCCATCGAAAAGAGTGCAAATGGCTGACTCTCTAGACACTCCCCTAGACCCTTCACGACGCGGCTGGAAGCCGTGGCGGCGCAGCAGCGGCGATAAGGACGGTTTTGGCCGTTTTGCTGAGGCCACCGCCCGCTTTATGGGTTCGCCCTCATTCGTGCTGTATATGACCATTTTCGTAACCGCCTGGATCGTTGCGAATGTGGCCCTAGCTAGCGTGGGTTATGCCTGGGATGAGTACCCATTCATCCTGCTTAACCTGGCTTTTTCTACTCAGGCTTCATATTCAGCGCCGCTGATTATGTTGGCGCAGAACCGCCAAGATGACCGTGACCGCGTAACTGCTGAGCAAGACCGTCAGCGCGCTGAGCGCAACCTGGCTGACACTGAGTTTCTGACCCGTGAAATTGCGGCGCTACGTATCGCCATGAATGATGTGGCTACCCGCGACTTTGTGCGTTCAGAAATGCGTGACTTGCTAATGGAGATTGTGGCTGAGGAACGTAACCTGATCCAGGCCGCCGCCCAGCAGCAAGCCGAGTTTGCTCAGCGCCAGGCGCAGTTAGATCAGCAGCATCAGTTAGATCAGCAGTGCCAACAGCAAAACAAGCCTACTTCCAAGCGCGACTAGACGGCGTCTAGCAGCCCAGCTAACACCCTTTGAGGGCGGCAGCTTTTTCGCTGCTAGATATCTCAAATGTGATCTATGACCACACCGGTTCAATAGAGGTGTTAGCTGGGCTTTAGTATTAGCTCATGACACTACCCACCCAAGAGGCTATTGAGGCCGCTCTAGAGCGCGTCATCGATCCTGAAATTCGCCGCCCAGTTACGCAGCTGGGCATGGTGCGTTCTATTGATATTGCCGACGACGGCGCAGTTACTATCGGTTTGAACCTCACCGTGGCAGGTTGCCCGCTTAAAGACACCCTAACCGCTGACACCCAACGCGAGGTTGGCGCCGTCGCTGGCGTAACCAGTGTCAAGGTGGAGCTGGGGGTTATGAACGACGAGGAGCGTGCCGCCCTACGCACAAAGCTGCGCGGTGGCGTGGCCGAGCCGGAAATTCCTTTCACCAAGCCCGGCAACCTAACCCGCGTCTATGCGGTCACCTCCGGTAAGGGCGGCGTTGGTAAATCTTCGGTAACTGCTAACTTAGCTGCCGCCATGGCCGCCCAGGGGCTCAACGTTGGCGTGGTTGACGCCGATATTTACGGTTTCTCTATCCCCCGCATGTTGGGTGTGGACCACGTACCTACCCAGCTTGACGGCATGATTGTGCCCCCGGTTTCCCACGGGGTGAAGGTTATTTCTATCGGCATGTTTGTGGGCGAACACCAGCCAGTGGTGTGGCGTGGCCCGATGCTGCACCGCGCCGTGCAGCAGTTCCTCACCGACGTGTTCTGGGGCGATCTAGACGTGCTGTTGCTAGATCTACCTCCGGGAACCGGTGACGTAACCATTTCGGTGGCGCAGCTGCTACCTAACGCCGAGATTTTGGTAGTAACCACCCCACAGGCCGCTGCCGCTGAGGTAGCTGAGCGTACCGGCCTGATTGCCAGCCAAACCAAGCAGAAGGTGGTTGGGGTAATCGAGAACATGTCCTACATTGAGCAGCCTGACGGCACCACCCTAGAGATTTTCGGTTCCGGCGGGGGTGCCCAGGTAGCCGCTAACCTGAGCCGTGAGCTGGGTTATGAAGTGCCGGTGCTAGCACAGCTGCCGTTGGACATTAATGTGCGCGAAGGCTCTGACTGTGGGGTGCCGGCTTCTATTGCCGACGACGGCCGCCCCGCCGCTGGCTCTAGCGCTGCCCAGGGCCTAGCTGGGGTGGCGCGCAAGCTCGGTCACCGTGCACGCGGCCTGGCTGGCCGTAGCCTAGGCGTCAGCCCGGTTTAAAGGCACTGCGTCTTAAGCTGCACTTTTACAAATGCTCCTTTAGCAAACCAAACATTTACCAAACCAAGCTGTGGGGGCCCGCTTGCAATGCAAGCGGGCCCCCACGTCTAACCTGGTTTCGGACCTGATCAGTTTTAGACCAATTCGGTTTTGGACCTAACCAGTCTTGAGCCTAACCAGTTTCGGCCCTAACCAGTTTTGGCTCTAATTAGGTCTAATCAGTTTGGGTCTCTAGCTGAGTTTGACGCTAACTAGCAAGCCGTCGCCCACTGGCAGGATATTGGTCAGCAGTTGCTCGTGAGCGATAAGTTCACGCCCCAGTTGACGCATGATTACGGTTTGCGGATCGCGACGGGCCGGGTCAGCCACATTGTCGTTCCATAGCGCGCGCGTGATGGCTAGGATGCCGCCTACGCGCAGCATACGTAGCGCCATGTTGACTAGGTTGGCGCTTTCGCTGGGGCCGCAATCGAGTACCACCATGTCGTAAGAGTTGGCTGCCATACGTGGCATCACGTCGCTGGCGCGTCCGTTAATCATGCGGAAACGCGAAGCTTGGTAACCGGCATTCATAAACATGCGCCTAGCTTGGCGATGTAGTTCAGCCTCCAGATCAATGGTGGTTAGTACGCCGTCGGAACCCATGCCTGAAAGCAACCACAAGCCTGAGACTCCAACCCCGGTACCAACCTCAGCTACAGCCTTGGCTCGCGATGCGGCTGCCAGCATACGCAGCGCTGCACCTGTACCGCTGGAGACCGGGGTGGCCCCCAGTTCAGTGCCGCGCAGACGGGCCAGCGTCAGCACCTCGTCTTCGAAAGCCTGCTCCTCGGTATAGACCCAGGTGAGGTTTTTATCAGCACGCAACAGACACTCCTGGCATATGACGGGTGGGAACAGCGCTTACATAGTATCGCCTTAAGGAAGAAAATATGGCCAACTAGCTCACCAGGTGGGCAAGGCCATCATTCCTAGGGCATAAATTGGCCCCGGTTAGGCGCCGCAGCTGCATAGGGGAATTTATACTAGGAGACGTGTTTGGTATTAGCGGTGGCGAGTTCCTAGTAATCCTGCTGGTGATCATGGTGGTGATCGGCCCCTCCCGGCTGCCTGAATACACGCGTACTTTCGCCCAGTTTGTGCGTAAAGCCCGCGTGAGCTTGGAAGGCGCTAAGGCTTCGGTACGCGAGGAGCTAGGCCCAGAGTTGTCAGATCTGAAGCTGGCTGATTTTGACCCGCGCAATTACGACCCGCGCAAAATTGTGCGTGACGTTATGGGTGAGGATCTTGAGGCTATTAAGCGTGATCTGAGCAATCCGCTTGAGGCCCTTAAAGAAACTGTCACTGACACGGTTTCTGTAGCCGACGACGTCGCCACTAGCGGCCGCGATGCCCTGCAGTCCCAGCCTGGGCAAGCTCCCCTGGCTGAGCCCACTGATTCCTCCACGGAGCCTGCTGTCTCCTCCACTGACTCTAGCCAGGCTGACGCTGAACAGGCCACTGCGGCTGACACTGACGCTGAACAGGCCAGCGCCGACGCTAGCGCACAGGCTACTGACGCAGCCAGCGCTGAGACCGATTTCGCCCCAGCCGCCACTGCTGGCGCCGACAGCGGCGATTTTGATGACACTGCCTACATAAACCCGCCCGACTCGGTCACTAGTGCCCAAGTAGACACTGACAACTCCGCTAGCGCACTCAACCAGGCACTAGAGGGCCAGAGTCTTGATGCTGAGCCTAGCGATGCTGACAGCGACGCTGTAGCCAACGCTGACGCCCCAGCGGACACCGCCCCCACTGCGGCAGCCATAGACGCTGCCGCAGCCAATATCACCCTAGCTCCCCTAACCGATGCTGATGCGGCCCTGCTAGCGCAGCTACGTAGCCAGGTGGAGCTAAGTCCGCGCGACATTTTACGGGCCGCTAGCGCCGCCAAACGCCCTGCTCCAGCCGCAGCCGGCGTCGAGCTTTAAACTACGCAAAATTGGCTTAAAAGCGCCATTTAAAGCAAAAGGGTCACTCACCAAGAGTGACCCTTTATGTATATGCGTTAGCGCTAAGACTTAGATGGTCTCTAACGCTGCGGCGAGGTCTTTGACCTCTTCGGGGCTAATCTCAAGCACCAGTCGGCCGCCGCCTTCTAGAGGCATGCGCATAATGATGGAACGACCTTCCTTGACTACCTCAAGCGGACCGTCACCAGTCCGAGGTTTCATGGCTGCCATGGCATCACCTTTCGCGAATCACGAGCATGGATCCCAAAACGCACACTCAACTGTTTCCAGTATAGTCTTGTGAACCTTTAAATGTGATCGCTAGGTGCGTAAAAACACCAAATTTCATGGCTGCTATTTAATGCTATCAGCCCTGCTCAGCACGGCGATGAGCGCGGTTTTCTGCGGCTTTAGCGGCAATCCTGGCGCTAGCGCCAGAAACCACCAGGTCAACCGCCTGCTCAGCATTATCAGCTAGCTGCAATAAATTCATGTCATCAGCACTAATCATGCCTTCCGCAACCATTGTGGTAGACATCCAATCTAACAATGGCCCCCAATAATCTTGTCCTACTAGCACAATTGGGAAAGAACGGGCCTTTTGAGTTTGCACTAAGGTAGTAGCTTCGAACAATTCGTCCATGGTGCCAAATCCCCCTGGCATAACCACGAAACCATCCGAATACTTAATGAACATAGTTTTGCGCGCAAAGAAATAGCGGAAGTTAACGCCTAAATCAACATATTCATTTAGGCCTTGCTCGTGCGGCAGTTCAATTCCTAAGCCAACACTTAAACCGCCCACCTCATGAGCCCCACGGTTAGCCGCTTCCATCATGCCCGGACCACCACCGGTGATAACCGCATAACCGGCATTAGCTAAACTGGCCCCTACAGCGCGAGCTTGCTCATAGGCGGCCGCGTCTTTAGGAGTGCGGGCTGAACCAAAGACGCTGATAGCCGGGCCAATGCCAGTAAGCGCCCCAAAGCCTTCTACAAACTCAGACTGGATACGCAACACCCGCCAGGGGTCCTCATGCAGCCAGGCGGCGTCGTCGGAGCTAGCTAGCAGGCGGGCGTCGGAGGTGTCTCGCGGGATCTGGCTACCACGCAGCAGCACTGGGCCACGGCGATAGGTTTCACGTTTGCTCAATTATAATTTCCTAACCTTAGGGCAAATGCCGTTCCATTACTAACAAAGTGCCACTAAAACCATACCGCCGATATCACTATCTGAACGCTTTTTGCGCCACCGGCGTGTAACAAAGTAAGGGTATGCGAATCCCACAAGGTTGAGTTGTATTACAACACGGTCACTTTAGGGCCTAATAGTTAACAGCCTTTTATCAGCTTTGCTAGGATACACACAGATTAATTACTCCCTTAAGAGAGGAAGCCATGGTCCCGTCGTGGTTACTCGCCGCAAACCGGCGTCGCAGCAGTGCGCTAGCTGGGCTTTGCATTGCAGCTCTAGCGCTCCCCACGCTAGCTAATGCAGCCCCTGAACAATCTGTCGAAAACGAGCGTACCTGGGTAGGTACGCAGATCGGCTCTACCATCGCCAAGGATCGGTTCTGTGATGTCAATGGCGATGGCAGGGGCTATGGCTCTACCAGCTCTGGCAAGCAAGACATCGTTACGGCCTCCCCTTCCGGCCTGGTTACCGTCATTCCGGGCGGCAACCCCGGCGGCAAAATGCCGGTGGCGGGCACAAGCAGCTTCAAGATTCCTGCTTCACCTAATATTTCTGTATCCTGCGTACTTGACGTTGACCATGATGGCAAAGATGAGATACTGGTTTCTTCATCAACTGCCGGTAAAGCTTGGCTAATTTACGGCAGGACTGACTTTTCTGACGTTGACTACACCAAGCTCTCAGAAAAAGGCCAGGGTTTCACCATCACCGGCACCCCGGGTACCACCCACTTCTCAGCCGTCTTCGCGGGTAAATACGACGGCGATTACCGTGCTGACATCGTCGTGCTTAACCCTGAAGGCAACCGCTCAGTGGCTCATCTTATGAATTTGGATGGGCGTCTGGGTGATATAGATTTAAACAATCCCGATCACCATGAGCGCACCTCGAAGTTGTACAGCCCTGAAGGCATGTTCTTTGATTCCATTCAACTCGTCGGCAATGTTAATCGTAGTGGCCATACCGACTACGTGCTTACCGCCTCTGATGCTAATGGCAAGCACCCTAAAGCTTGGCTAGTAACCAATATTGGAACCTATTCTTACCTAAACGACCCCTTTGCTGGGACCGCTGAAATCACTCTGGAAGAGAACAGCTACCTGGGTAAGGCCACTACAGCTGCTAACGCCGGAGACGTTAACGGCGATGGCTACGAGGACACCCTGATTGGTTTTAATGGCGGTGTGGCGCTGCTTTATGGTGCTAGAACTTTGCCCAGCACCTACACGATTAACAGCGCTAACCAGACTGACCCCAATGTTGCGGTGCTTACCGGCGCCGGCTCTGGCTGGTCAGTGGCTTCTTATGCCCGTGAGGGTAAGCCTCATTTGGTGGCTGTAGGTGCCCCCTATGCAGGCGACGGCGAGGTCTACTACTTCCCGGCCACTGCTTTTACCGCCGGTTCTCACCCGATCAGTGGTTTGGGTGACCAGGTGACCACCATTAAGGCTAAGCAGCCAGGTACTCGCTTTGGTATTTCTGTGGCCTTCTCTGGCTCTTTCCCGACCGAACCGCCTATTTTGGTAGCTGGCGCTGACAATGCCACCAAGCAAACGCCTGCTAGCGCCGCTGATTTTGGCCCCAACGCCTATATTCAGGTCATGTATTTAGGCCCGGCAGCAACCCCCACGCCTGCACCCACCGAGACAGCGCCCGCAGCCCCCACCCAGGAGCCCACTGCGGAACCTACCCAGGCGCCTACTGCGGCCCCCACCCAGGAGCCCACGGCTATCGCTATCCCGCAGGAGCCTAGGACCCCGCTTTCGCCGCTGCCGGTTGTGCCTGCTAAGCCTTCACCGCTACCTGCCCCGGTTGACGCTGGCGTGTTGGTAACTGACAAGCTGCCTAGCGCTAACGCCAAGGTTAAGACTGGTGCTGTGCACTCTTCTAAGCTGGCTATCACCGGTTTGGATGCCACCGCTGGCCTATTTGCCCTAGCCTTGTTGGCTACTGGTGCGGGCGCGCTGGTTTTGCGCTCTCGCCGTAGTGCCTGAGCTGAGTAAACTGAGGGCGTGAAAGACCCTCAGATTGCTCGCCGTAATCTATATGTACGCGTAGCCGCCTCACCTGGTTTCAGTGGGGCGGCTCGTGCTAAACGCGCACGTAGACGCGCGCGCCACGGGCGAAACCTGGGTCTACCCCTACTGCGCCCCAACCACCCGGGCTGGAATACTCGCTCAGCCCAGTTTGATCAGGTTGCAGTGGAGATTTTTAGGGAGCTATCCCAGCGCCACCCTAAGCTTGGCCAAGTTGAGCTGGCAGTGGAGGCAGTGCCGGCCTCAGATCCGGCCCCCTGGGAGGATGCCACCTGCCTGGCCCGCTTCTTCCCGGCTGAGCATAAAGCAGGTTTACACGCCCGGATCGTGCTCTACCAGCGCCCTATCCGCTCCCAGTGCATTAGCCCTGAGCAGCTGCAAGAGGTGCTTTATATAGTGCTGTTAGAGCAGTGTGCCCAGGCACTTGGGGTTTTACCCCAAGACCTGGACCCTGATTACTAAGCGGGCACTACAGCCGAATGCGCCGCTGGGCGGTGGCTTCAGTTACTTCAATACAGTCAATCACCGAGATCAACGTGCCCGCCTGATCACCAGAGGTTTCGCGGCTAACCAAGGTAGCTGCAACTGCGCCACTAACACTAACTGCCTGCACACTTTCGGGAACCTGCGCCACCTGGGTTGATAGCGCTGGCAGGGTCAAGGTGCTGGTCCAGTTAGAGCCGATCGCGCTAAGCGTGACCTGCTTGGGCTGGGCTGAGGGGTTAGTTAGCAGCAGCTGACTAGTTACGTCTTGGCGTGGCAGCATAGCTACCCCACCCTGGCCAGTTTGGGCCTGCGACCAGGTGAAATCGTGAATGTGCTGGCCTGACAGCTCGGGGTATTCACTACCTTGTGAGGTAGACAATGCGGCGGCGCTTACCGGCTGGTCAGAGTCAATTTTTACACCGTAAGTACCCTGGGCTAGCCCACCTAGCGGCAGGTCAGCCACTTGGCCGGCTTTAACATTTAGGGCACTGGCGGGTGCAAATTCCACCGGCCCGCTTTTACCCAGCAGGGTTACTTTCACATGCGCAGTTTTGGTGCCGGGGTTGAGTACCCGCAGGCGCGGCTCGTTAAGGGATCCGCTTAGGTCCAGGCTCTCTGCGCTAGCAGTGGGGTTGGGCGTCGCGGCAGCTGCGGTTGGGCTGGGCGGCGGCGTCGCAGCGGCTGTAGTGGCAGTAGCGCTGGGAGTAGCGGTAGCGCTAGGGGTAGCTTTGGCACTCGCTTTAGCGCCGGGGGTGACACTTGCTTTAGCAGCGCCGCTAGCTTTTGCACTCGCTTTGGCAGTGGCTTTAGCGCTGGGGGTAGCTGTGGCGCTGACAGCTGCGCTGGGCGACGGCGTCGCAGCGGCATCAGCAGCAGCTGCCTGGGGGGTGATTTGCGAGGCAGCCTTATCAATACTTAGCGCCCCAATAGTCAGTGAAGTGCCCGCCGAGGCCGTAGAAGTAATAATGTCACTACCTGCCGCAGATTCGCCGTCGAGCTTTTGTGAGGCCACCCAGGCGGCCACGCGACCACCTTCAGCCTGCACCCGCAAAGCTAGCTGAGGGTCGGCGTCGGCAGAGTTTTCCAAAGCCAACTGGGTGGCTTTACCGGGAGCAATAGACAGCTGGCCGTCACTAGGCAAAGAAATCTCGCCGCTAGCACCCCAGGCGGTGACCTTAACGTTAACAGTGGTGTTACCCGGGTTAGCCACATACAGCGTCGAGGAGCTACCCACAATAGTGGCCCCACCAACAATCCAGCTGGTCACCGAGCTTTGAATGCAACCTCCGGCAGTTAAAGAACGCAGGTCTCCACTATCAGAGTAAGCCACCATGGCCCCTCCCACTTTAGTGCGGGAGGCGGACTGATCCAGCTTAATGGTGGCGCCTGAAATGTCGTAGCTAGAGACCACGCCATCCTTAACGTAAGCCTGGCTACCGCCGGCGCGTTTAATGTCGCCAACGCTTAGGGTGTAGCCCACCGGCTGGGTGTAAGCCGGAGCCTGTAGGTTATTTTCGGCGCTAGCAGGGCAAATCAGATCATCACTAGCACTGGTGACGGTAACCGTTTGCTCAATACCGGGCGCATATTTATATACCGACCAGCCATTAGCCTGCCAGGCCAGCGCTCCCCCAGTACAGGTCAATGCCAGGGCCCCCACGCTAGCTAGGGCGCCCTTCCAGGTTAGACGCTCAGGGCGGGTAAATACTTTGAGCTGCTTCATGACTGCTTCCTAAACGGCACGGCTGCCAACACATAGAGCCCGGCAAAAACCATCAAGGCCAGGCCCAGCGGGGTGCTAGTGCCGTACTTGATTTCAACGCGCCCAGCTTGGGAGGGCAAAACATAGGCTTGACGCCACTTATCCACCTTGGTGGGGGTTAAAGCCTGACCGTTGAAGCTAGCTTTCCAATGGCTAGAAGCACGTTCGTTAAGAATCAGGGTGCGGCTAGCAGAACTTGCCGGCAGCTGGGCTCCAGAAGTGAGCATGGAGGCAGAAACTGCCTTGACCGTATTGTCTGCGCCCTGTGCATGCACCCGCGCTGACAAGTCCGCATGGGAGGGGTTAACGCGCCAAACCATGGCGGTGGGGGTGTCAGCTAGACGCTCCAGGCCCGGGGTGGCGTCCAGGGCACTGGCGGTATCTGCCGCAATCGCGGTGGACTGGCCTTTTTGGAGCAAAATCAGGCTGACACCGTGGCTAGCTAGGCTATCGACAGCCCCAGATTGCTGGCCTTTAAGTAGCGCGCCAACGCTGCTAAGCAAAGCCAGGTTAGCTTCGTCGTAGCTGCGCGATGCGTTAATGACACTGGCCGGAGCCACATCAGCCAGCTGGACGCCGTCGCCACGCCACAACTGCACCCGCAGCTGATCCGCCTGGCTGGAAAGGTACAAAACCCGCTGCTTAGTGGTTGAACGCTGGGACTCTAAACCAATCGCGTTTAGCTGCGTGGAGCTTTGGCTGACCTCCAGCTGGGGTGCACTTAGCACGCCACCCACGCCGGCAGCCAAAATCGCTAAGGCGCTAAAGGCGGTGACGGTGCGGCCGGGGCGAGCCAGGGTGAAACGCTTAGCGCGGCTAAACACGTCGGCGCTTGCCAAAGCCCCTGCCAGGCTCAGCGCGAAGGCGAAACTGACCAGGCCAAAGGGGGTCTGCCCAAAGCGATGGGCAAACACCACCAGCACCAAGCTGGCTACCCAACCAAACAGGGCCAGTCGCGCTAAGGCCAGCGCCTGCATTCCACTAAGCGCCCCGATAACCATCAAAGCCAGTGCCAACAGCACGGTAAAGGCAGCCAGCACCCAGCCAGCTGGGCTCAGATCAGTACCAATCAGCAGCTGGTAGAGGCTGCGGGGCGGGCCGTTAAGCTCACCGGCTTGCCCCCAGGTAAGCGCCAGGGCACTACCGCGCATACCGCTGCGCAGCAAGGACAAGCTGGCACCAACGGTGGGCAGTAACACCACCAGGGTGGGGGCGGCCAAAACCGCTAAACGTACCCATTCTTTGCGATGCCATAGCCCATAGAGCAGCATCATTAGCACCACCACCGGGCCCACTAGCGGGGCCAGGCAGGTAATTAGAGCCCAGGCTAGAGCGGCGCTGGCCAGAGCATGGTAGTTAACGTCCCAACGCTTGAGCGGGCGGGCCAGGGCCAGGGGCAGGGCTGTTTCGGGGGCTTCAGCTTCAGTGGCGTCCTCATCGTGTTCACGTGAACCCACGGTTCCGCGAGCCACTGCTTCCCGGCGCGCCCAGCCCAGGCCGCGCAGGGTGGTAGCCAGGGCGAAGGGAAGCAGTAGGTGCACTAGCGCCGAGTTAATACGCCCCTGCATCAGGTAGGTCAGGCTCAGCGGGTTAATCACCCAGGCAGCCGCCGCCCAGGCGCGCAGCGCGATACGCCGGGTTAGCGCCCCGGCTGCCATCCAGGCCCCTAGCAGGCTCAGCGGCAAGAAGGCCACCAGCAGCGCATAGTTCAGGTTTGCACTGGTTAGGGCCAGGGGCGCAGTGATTGTGCGCAGTAGCGCAAAAGGAATGAAGGTACTTACCGGCCAGGTGGCCACGCCGTCGCCGCTGGGCAACCAGTTACTGGTGACTAACTGCCAGCCTTCGCGCACGGAGTAGTCGTAACCAAAGGTGAAGTGGCCCGAAACTGCGCCTGCTAACGCCACTGAGCGCAGCAACCAGCCGCCCACTCCTAGCGTAAGCACTAGCAGCAGGCTAAAGACTTGTAGACGACGGCGGGCAATGAAGGCTAGTTCGCGGCTTTCGAGCTCACTGGGGGCCTGTTCACGTTCGCGCTGTTGGCGCAGCTGACGCACCTGGTCGCGATTGACCTGGCGAATTTCACTGGCAGGCAGGTACAGCTCGTTTAGGGCGCGCCTGGGCAGGCGAGCGTTGCGCATAAGCCGGGTGCGCAGCCCATGCACTACCCGCGGGTGGCTTAGCAGCCAGTAGGCTGAGGCGATTTCGTCTCGTGCCAGTTGTCCCTGGCCAGCCAGGGCGCGAGCCAGGCCACGGCCTAGACCTAGGGGAAGTATCCATAGCCACACCAAAATCGGTGCGGGCACTGCGCTTACTTGCAGCCAGTTCAGCAGCTGGGCGATGCGGCGTTGACGGAAGGAAAGTTCCGGGTTGGGAGTGGTTGTCGCCTTGGCGCGCTCAGTGGTGTTGCTATCGCCGGCCTCGCCAGCATCTGCCGCGCCCGTTGCGTCAGGCGCAGTTTCTGCCGCCTGCGCGTCGTCGACGTCGTCAAGGCTGGCTGTACCCTCAGCGTCGGCAGCGAGCTCAGCACTGGCGTCAGCTTCTGACGCATCTGTAGCGGCGGCGTCGTTGGAGCCAAGCCCACGCAAGCCCAAGTAGCTGGCTTGCCGGTGGCGGATCACGGCCTCGGGCACCACAATTACGCGGTAACCAGCCAGGCGCATTACTTTAGATAGCTCTAGGCCGTCACCGAAGGGGCCAAAGTGCTCGCTAAAGCCACCAAGTTTAATGAAGGGGTGGTAATCCACCAGAACGCCAGCGCTACCGACTGCCAGCACGTCAACGCGGTCATCATATTGGCCCTGGTCGATCTCGCCGGGCACGATCTCATTGGCGCGGCGAGCACTGGCGGTAACGCGCAGACCCACCTCTAAAAGTTTGCCGGGGTTGTCCCAGTCCACCTGTTTAGGCCCGGCCATAGCTACCGAGCGGGCATTGGCGGTGGCGCTTTGTAGATTCTCTAGGCAGTCAACCTGTGGGGCACTGTCATCGTGGAGCAGCCACAGCCAAAGCGGCGTATTGGTGTTGACGTGGCTGCGGTAGTGTCCGCTTTCAATTAATTCGACGGCGCGCGCTACCGCCTGGCCAAAATTCATGGCTTCGGGGGCGTTTATCAGCTCTGTGTGGCTTAGCGCGGTTAAACCGGAGGCTTGCACCAGTGCCTGTAAATCTTCGGTGGAGGCACTGGTGGCCTCAACATTAACTACCAGGGTTAGCTGCGGGGCGCGGGTTTGTAGCGCCAGCGCAGTTAGAGTCTGGTTCAGATACGGGCTAACACCCGACGTAACCAGGATGGCAATGGTTTGGGTCAGGCTTTTAGTCGTTAGCACACTCATCGATTCTGCTTAATATCACGCCTTTCGCGCTCAGACAAGCCACCCCAGATACCGAAGCGTTCATCATACGCGAGTGCATATTCTAAACATTCGCGTCGCACCTTGCAGGTCTTGCATACGCTCTTAGCGTCGCGAGTGGAGCCGCCTTTTTCGGGGAAGAAAATATCTCCGGGCATACCCTCGCAAGGTGCGCCTGCCTGCCAGCTTATATCACCCTTTTTGAAAATGGAGGTGAATACGATGGCTGGCTTGTGCGAAGAGTTTGAGGAGTCATCAGTTGACTGGACCCCAACACCATTGTCAGCGGCGTCCTCACCACTGAGGCCACTGCTGGCAATAGGTCCATTCGAGAAGATCTCGTACATAACACGCCCTAACGTTTTGTAATGATGAGCATAGTTGGGGTCAGCTAAGGATACATAGGTCTAGCTGGGACTAGATACCTACGCATCATTGACGTGATCCGCGTGTGGGGGAAGGGGGGAATCTGGTCTAATTTTGCCATGGTCTCTAAATGCTTGTCATTTGAACGTTTGTTCGATTTGTTACCGAACCTTTATAAACCGGCCGTCATCTGGTATGGGGTTGACGAGCGCATCGAATTGAGCGGACACGTAGTCAATATGTGGTCTTCGAAGGTGGCCGCGCTACTAGATAGTGAGATTGGCACCCCAAGCTTAACCGTCCATATGGCTCTGCCACCGCACTGGCGTTCCATTGTGTGGGCGGCCGGAATTTGGCGTGCTGGCAACGTTTTAACACTAGACAGTGACCAGGGAGCAGAATTATCGCTGGCTTGCCACGAGGCAAATTTGGACCCTGAGGCTGAAGTTAGCACGCTCACTCCCCTGGCTTCTTTGGCACTACGCTGGCCCGGAGCGCTGCCTCCGCTTACTCTCGACGGCGCCGCTGATTTGATGTCTTACCCCGACAGTTTCGCACCAATTGCCTGCCCACCTACTGCTCCCGCTTGGCTAAGCGATGGTGAACTTATCTCTCGCCAGCAAGTTTTAGACCAGGCGGGACTTTATACCCAAACATTAGCGGGTATCAACGATTCACAAAAACCTCAGGAGATAACAACTTTAACGCCACCAAGCTCAAATCAAGCCGACATCAACCTTGGGCAAACAAATAGGACCAGCCTACTCGCAGATTCAAACTCCAAGACGACACGCCCGAACAGCAAAGAAAGTTACGCCAATGAGATTACGCCATTAGCGATATCTACTTCGGATACTCGCCAAGCCTTACTGGCAACCTTAGGGGCTTGGCTAAATGGTCGCACCGCTCTACTGCTAGACCCACAGCTACCGTCACAGCAGATGCGCCGCGCCTTAGCTCAAGAAGGCTGCACCGGCTTAAATATCTAAGTGCTAACAGCCCTCCACAATCGTGTTAGCTGCCACTTCTAACATCAAGCAATTAACATAACTCCAGGCAACCACCCCTCTAAACAGCCCTGACCAGCAGATATACCCAAAAAATAAATATATTTACATATCTACTTTTACCTACCTACTGTGATGTTAGGCATATCAGAAAATACCTCTTGTATGACGCACGTTCGTCACATTTAAGCTGTTACTAATAATGGAATTCCAAATATTCCCACTCTTATAGAAAGCTGACTATCATGCAAACCGCAAAGGCTGCAATTTCACGCCCAGCTGCTGCATTTTTCTGTTTATGCCTATGCATCTACTGCTGCGGTTGCGGAATTATTGGTTCTAAACAATCCGTCCCAAGTGTGTCCGCTACTGTCTCTCCAGATGGTTTGGTAACCAAAAATCAGGAAACTTGGGCGCTTGCTACAGATCCTTATGTTGGCAGCAATAACGGCATGATAGTTGCGGTTACTGAAACCTATATTCAGATTTGTATGAATAAACAGGGCTTGTCATACGAAGTAGAGCCTTATAGCCCCTCACAAGGAACCTCAATTGTGGCTTCAGGCGGCGGGCGGCTGCTATTTAACGAAAAGATAGCCGCAAAGTATGGCTATTCAGTTCCGCGTGAAGACAGTATTCAGCCTCGCTTGGATCGTTGGAAAAAGCAGGATCAGCAACCCCAGGCTTGGAAACAAGCTCAAGAAAAGTGCTCGCAAGAGGCGACTAAAGAGCCACTTGCACAGCAGATCGAACATGATGGGGGAATTTCTCCTTCCTCAGCGCAGTATTCTGAACCTGACGGCCTTAAAGAAGCTGCCCAACGTTGGCGTAAATGTATGGAACCATTAGGGATAACTGATTTAGCAGAGCGTCCTGATGGAATACCTTCCAAATCGCTATATGACAAATTCAATGGGGTTTCAGGCGAAGTGCAGTACAAGGATCCGTTTGTACACCCTGTATCGGCTTATGAATTAAAAGTCGCTACTCAAGATGCCAAGTGTCGCACAGAAAGCGGATACACAAAACTGCAATATGAAGCCGAATGGAGTGCTAGCTATGTATATGTACAAAAGCACTTATCTGAACTGACTGCATTGCGTCAAAAATCGCAGAAAATTCAGGCTAGGGCAGTCGAATTCTTGAAAGCAAACGGCAACTACGTTTCATAGCATAGGGGGGCGAAAGCTTAGCTTTCGCCCCCCCTATTGTTTAAGTACAGCGTTTAGAGCGCCTTTGGCAGTTAGTGCAAGGCAGCTGGCTGCTTTAGCTGGCTTACGGTACGTCAGCCTGGACCAGGGTGCCGTGACCGCTAACGTTAACGGCGCCGTCGTCGGCACGCACAAAAACAGCCTGACCGCGACGCAGCGGCAAACTCTTACCGCCCGCATTAACAGTTAGCTCGCCGTCAACGTTTAACAGCGTGCGCGGCCCGCGTCCGGGCACCTTAACAGAGCCATCAGCTTCACTGACCGTGGTAACTACCAGCTCAAAATCCTCCACCGGCACGTTATAGGCGCGGCAGTGCTCGCTGAGGCACTCGGGGGCCGGGCGCATAGGCGGGGCCGCCACATAATCCACACAGGCCAGCATTTCGGGGGCATCAACATGCTTGTGAGTCAGGCCCGCACGCAGCACATTGTCACTGGCAGACATGATCTCCACAGCCAAACCAGAAATATATGCGTGCACCGCACCTGCGGGCACAAACAACGCCTCCCCCGGGTTCAAAGTAACCGGGTTTAACAGCAGCGCCGCCGCCACCCCCGGGTCGCCTGGGAAAGCCGCCTGCATCGCCATAATGTAAGCATCAAGTCGAGGAGACGGCGAGGCTCCCGCCGCCGCTCGCGCCGAAACCTCATCCACCAGCTGCTCAACCTGCTCAGCTGTAGGGCGAGTCTGCGGGCTAAGCAGCCAGCTAAAAGCCTTCTTAATCCCAAAACGGGTGGGGTTAGCGTGCAAGAACTCCGCTACCGCGCAAGCCAGCGGCGATTTAAGGCCATCAATCACCTCAATGGCACGCCGAGGAGTACGGAAGCCACTAACCGCCTCATAGCGGGTCAGGGCCAGCACCATTTCCGGCTTGTGATTGCGGTCTTTGTAATTGCGGTTAGGGGCATCAATAGCAATGCCAGCTGCATCCTCATCATCAAAGCGAATGCGTGCACGCTCAATATCAGGGTGCACCTGCAGCGACAGCGGCTGGTTGGGAGCAATCACCTTAAACAAGTAAGGCAGCTGATCGCCAAAGCGCGCCACAATATCTGCACCCATCACCCCCACCGGGTCGCTAGCTACCAGCTGGTCCAAGGTGGTAGGCGAGGTGTTTAGAACACTGCCATCATCTGCGAGCAGCTGGGTTGGGCCGCCAGCATGGCCGCCAAACCACAGCTCCCCGAAGGGTTTACCGTCTGCGGGAACATTCAAAAACTCGGGGATAGCATTTGGGGAGCCCCAGTCATAGTTCTTAACCGCACCACTGAGTCGATCCATCAAATTTGCTTTCATCTGGTGTGTAAGACTAGATCTACGCTAGCCGATAAGTCCTAAATTGTCAGTTAAACGTGGCCCGCTCTACCCGTTTTGTGGCGCACACAAGCCCTTAACCAACCCTTTTGCCTTACCAAGACCCCTTATGCCCCAACCACTACCCGCATTTAGCAAGCCCACCGGGGTAAATAGGTGCATTTAGAGCGCAAATAAGAAACAATGGGACTTATGCGTGGCATCGTACTAGCCGGTGGTTCCGGCACTCGACTAAACCCCATCACCCTTGGCACCTCAAAGCAGCTGGTGCCCGTCTACGACAAGCCCATGATTTACTACCCGCTGAGCACTCTTATGATTGCTGGCATTAGTGAAATCCTGGTTATCACTACCCCCCACGACGCACCGGCTTTCCACCGTCTGCTAGGCGACGGCTCGCAGCTAGGCGTAAACCTGTCTTACACCGTACAAAAAGAACCCAACGGCCTGGCTCAGGCTTTCGTACTGGGTGCAGACTTCATCGGCAATGAGTCCGCCGCCCTGGTACTGGGTGACAACATCTTCTATGGCCCCGGCATGGGTACGCGCCTGCGCCGCCACACCCAGCCCGACGGCGGCGTGGTCTTTGCCTACCAGGTGGCCAACCCCAGCGATTACGGCGTGGTGGAGTTTGACGCTGACTTCAAGGCCCTGTCCATTGAAGAAAAGCCGGCTAAGCCGCGCTCCAACTGGGCCGTGCCCGGCCTGTACTTCTACGACAACGACGTGGTTTCCATCGCCCGCGACCTCAAGCCCAGCGCTCGCGGCGAATACGAAATCACCGACATTAACCGCACCTACCTTGAGCAAGGCCGCCTGCAGGTAGAGCCGCTGCCGCGTGGCACCGCCTGGCTAGACACCGGTACTTTCGACTCCCTGGCTGACGCGACCAGCTTCGTGCGCACCATCCAGGCCCGTCAGGGTCTGAGCGTGGGTTGCCCCGAGGAGATCGCCTGGCGCAACGGCTTTATCGACGACGACGGCCTGCGTCAGCGCGCCGAGCCGCTGGTTAAGTCCGGTTACGGCCAGTACCTACTAGACCTACTAGAGCGCGGCAAGTAAATCAGCGTCGTATCAACGTCGCACCAGCTAGCCGGCTTTAGCTGAAAGCTACTAATGCCGGCTAGCGCCACAGCCTTTTAGGCTCCTAGGCCCCGCCAATGGCGGGGCCTATTTCGTCTCTACCTGGGCTTTAACTGCACTTTAACTAGTCTCTAAGCAGGCCCTAAGCGGGCCTAGCACAAGGCAACTTTGTACAGCGCATCACTTTTACAGCCAAATATGTTCACATTTATTGCGTAAAGGAATATATTCGAACACGCAAGTTAGTAACGCCACGGTGAACGGATTGTTATGAGTTCCTCCAGCCCCACCACACTATCGCAGCTGCAGTTTGAGGTTTTACGCGCCCTACTGCACGCAGATAAAGCCCTCACCCAGCGTGAACTGCACCAGCTCACCGGCATCTCCCTGGGCAGCGTCAACTCCACCGTGCGCCAATGCGAAGCCGCCGGTTACATCAGCGAGCGCGCCCTAACTGAAGCCGGTCGCCAAGCCCTAGCCCCCTACAAGGTGGATAACGCCATCATTATGGCGGCGGGCCTATCCCAGCGTTTTGCCCCTATCTCCTATGAGCGCCCCAAGGGTACCTTGCGCGTGCGCGGCCAGGCCCTAATTGACCGCCAAATTGAGCAGCTGCGCGAGGCTGGCATTAATGACATCACGGTAGTGGTGGGCTACAAGAAAGAGCATTTCTTCTACCTGGCCGCCAAGTATGGGGTCAAAATCGTGGTCAACTCTGACTACGCCACCCGCAACAATAACGGTTCACTGTGGCTGGTGCGTGAGCAGCTAGCTAACACCTACATTTGTTCCTCGGATGACTACTTCACGGTCAATCCTTTTGAAGACTATGTTTATCAGGCCTACTACTCGGCCCAGTATGCCCAGGGTCCCACGGCTGAATGGTGCATTACTACCGGCGCTGGTGGACGTATTACTGGCGCTAGCGTGGGTGGCGCCAACGCCTGGTACATGCTTGGCCATGTCTACTTTGACCGGGCTTTTTCCGCTACTTTCCGCCGTATTTTGGAAAGTGTCTACCACCTGCCTGAAACTGCTCCCAAGCTGTGGGAGTCAATCTACCTAGACCACATTCGTGAGCTGAATATGGTTATGCGCCCCTACCCGGAGGGGGTAATTAACGAGTTTGATTCAGTCGATGAGATTCGCTCTTTTGACCCGATGTTCCTGGAGAATCTCGACTCTGATATTTTCACCAACATCACCTCCACACTGGGCTGCCAGGTTGATGAGATCACCGATTTTTACCCGCTTAAGCAGGGCATCACTAACCTGTCTTGCCACTTTAGGGTGGGCGATCAGGAGTACGTCTACCGTCACCCGGGTGCGGGCACGGACAAGATCGTGGACCGTGCCGCTGAGTTTGAGGCCCTGAATTTGGCCCGTGACCTGGGTATTGACCACACTTTCATCACCGGTGACACGGTTAAGGGCTGGAAGATTTCACGTTTCATTCCCGACGCCGCCAACCTAGACGTTAACGATCCGGCCCAGCTCACCCGGGCTATGGATATGGCCCGCACGCTGCACAGCAGTGACATGCGCCTGTCGCGCCACTTTGACTTTGTCACTGAGGGCCTAAAGTATGAGGCAATTTTGCGCCAGTTTGGGCCGATTGATGTGCCCGACTATCAGGTTATGCGCGACAAGATCATGCGTCTAAAGCGTTTCACTGAGGCCGATGGCTACCAGTTGGTGCCCAGCCACAATGACTTCTTCCCACTCAACTTCCTGGTTTCTAACGATGCCTCTAACAATGAAATCGACCTGATCGACTGGGAGTATGCGGGCATGTCAGACCCGGCCGCCGATTTTGGCACCATGGTGGTTTGCGCCAGTTTGAGCCGAGCCCAGTCCGACGCCGCCTTGGCCGCCTATCTTGAGGCTGAGCCCACCGCCGCTCAGCAGCGTCACTTCTACGCCTACGTGGTTTTCGCCGGTTGGTGCTGGTACGTGTGGTCTTTGGTTAAGGAGGCTGAAGGCGACGACGTCGGCCAGTGGCTCTACATCTACTACCAGGCCGCCAGCGACAACATTGACTGGGTACTAGCCGCCTATGAGCAGGCCGCCAGCGACGCCGTCGCCACGCCGGATCAAACCAGCACAAACCACTAAAACCAGCGCAATAAGAACGCAATAAGTAGGAGTAAAACCATGCGTTACGGAATTGGTTCAGGCGCCCTGTGGGGTCTAGACACCGTCATTTTGGCTATCGCGCTGGCACTTAACCCCTTTGCCACCGACGCCCACGCCTCCCTAGTTTCAGCGGCTTTACACGACGCTGTTTGCGCCCTGATCCTGCTGATCTTTATGGCCATGCGCGGGCGTCTAAAGGACACTTGGCGGGCAGTGCACACGCACAGTGGCCGCGCAGTTATGGTGGCCGCGCTGCTGGGTGGGCCTATCGGTATGAGCGGTTACCTGCTGGCTATTGACCAGATCGGCGCCAGCTACACCGCCATCATCTCCACCTTCTACCCGGCCTTGGGTACGGCCCTGGCAGTGGCGGTGCTTAAAGAGCGGATGCGTCCGCGGCAGGTGATTGCCCTGGCCGTGGCTATTGGCGCCATTATTGCCACCAGCTACACCTCCACCAGTGTTTCTGGCTCAGCGCTTTGGGGTGTGCTGGGCGCCCTGGCGGCTGTGGTCGGCTGGGGCTGTGAAGCCGTAATTTTGGCTTGGGGTATGCGCGACGACGCCGTTGACAATGAGACGGCCCTGCAGATCCGCGAAACTACCTCGGGGCTAACCTACCTGGTGCTAGTGGTGCCGTTAGGTGGCGCTTTAAGCAGCACTGGACAGGCTTTGACCAGCCCTGGCGCCATGGGTCTGGTAGCTTTGGCCGCAGCCGCCGGCACTGCCTCCTACCTGTTCTATTACAAGGCCATTGATCTGCTGGGGGCCGCGCGGGCCATGGCGCTTAACATTTCCTACTCGGCTTGGGCAGTGCTGTTTGCCTTCCTTTTGCAGTCGATCGTGCCTGCGCCTATCCAAATCGTGCCTGCGCCTATCAAAATACCTGTACAAATCGTGCTGTGTGTAGTGATTTTGATTGGCACCGTACTGGCGGCCACCGAAAACTGGCGTGAGCTGACTTTTTTCAAGACCCAAAGCCGCTAGAATCGCTGTATCGCTCACCTGCAAGTTAGGAAACCTATGAGCGACCAGCAGCTCCTAGACAATATTCACGCCCTGCTGAAAGAAATTTTGGCGGAGTTTGACCGTGTATGCACCAAGCTGGAGATTCCTTACGCCGTCTATGGGGGCACCGCCATTGGCGCGGTGCGTCACCAGGGCTTTATCCCTTGGGACGACGACGTAGATGTGCTTATGCGGCGCAGTGACTATGAACGCTTTGCGCTACACAACACGCGCACAGTAGTTAACTTCCCGTTCATGTTCACCAAGATGGTGCTTAAAGACACCCTGCTGATTCCTGACTTTGCGGTGGACAGCGACTACCGGATGCCTTTCTTTATCGATGTGCTGCCGGTAGACAATATTCCGGCCGACCCGGCTGCCTTTAAGCGCATGTCTAGGGCCTCTTGGCTGTGGGGGCGGCTACTGTTCCTGCACGGCACTGCCAAGCCTTTCCTGCCCGGTGTTAACGGCACTAAAAAGCAGCTCATCTATACCGCCACCACCGGCGCTAACTGGGCTCTTAAAGCCGCTAAGCTCTCGCCGCAAACCTTGCAGCGGCGTTGGGAAAAAGCTGTGCGGGCCTGGGAGCACACCCCCACCACGCGCATGGCTGACTTCACTATGCGCGACCCGGAAAACTGGATTATCACTAACTCTGAGCTGCTACCTACAGTGCGGGTGCCCTTCGAGGACATCACCGTGCAGCTGCCAGCCCAGTATGACGCCTGGCTGCGACGCGGCTACGGCGACTATATGCAATTGCCCCCGCCCGAGGCGCGTATCGGTCACATCCCGCGCATCGTGGATTTTGGCCCCTACACGGATCTACTGCCCTACCCGCAGGTGAGCGGTATTGGTTTAAAGGACTCCCCTGGTGCGGCTACCAGCCCCGCAGCTAACGGGCAAGGTGGGCGCAGCACCGGCGTCGACGTCGGCACTGGGGCCGCTGCCAGCAGCGCTATTGACCCAGATGAGGGCCTGGACCTAGCCAGTTTGCGCCAGGTACAGCTAGCCACCACCTATGTGCTAGGTGAGCTTGACCGGGTATGCAACCAGCTGGGGCTAAACTACGCGGCCTACGGGGGCACTGCCATTGGCGCGGTACGTCACCAGGGCTTTATCCCTTGGGACGACGACGCCGACGTGTGCATGGCGCGCGCCGACTACGAAAAGCTACTGGCCCAAGCCCCGGCCCTGCTGGGTGAAGACTTTGAGCTACTAAGCCACCACAGCCACGCCAACTACCCTGGCACTGTGGCCGTACTTGGGCTTAAAGGCACCAAGTTCATCTCGCAGGCAGCTGCCGGGCGTAACTTTGAAATGCCGATCGGTGTGGACATTTTCCCGCTTGATGCACGCCCAGCCAGCCAGCGGGCTTTTAAAGCCCAATGCGCCCGCACCTGGGTGTGGTCGCGGGCCCTGTACCTGCGCGGTAGTGCCACCGCCTCCACCGGTTTAAGCGGCGGCGTGGATAAGGCCGTGCAACTAGCTATGCGCACGGTACACGCAGGCCTTAAAACTGCTCATCTAAGCCAAGCCAAGCTCATTAAGCACTGGGAACGTGCCGCCCGCAGCTACGAAAAACAGGCCGGGGCCAAGACTTGGCTGGCAGATTTCTCCACCCGCAACCCCCAGCAGTGGTCACTGCCGGCAGCAGAGCTTAAAAACACGGTTGAGCTGCCTTTTGAGTACCTGACCATTAAACTACCGGCTAACTATGATGCTTGGCTTAAGCGCGGTTTTGGTGACTATATGACTCCTCCCCCGCCCCAGCAGCGTGTAGGCCACCGCCCCTACCGGCTAGAGTTTGGTGGCTGGCACTTTAACGAAGACGGTAGCCACAGCCGGGATCCCCAGTGAGCGCTTCGCAGCTTAGCCGCGACTATTTTTGGAACACCGCCTCCAGCCTGATCAGTTCATTTTCTATTGTGATCATGCTGGCGGTGGTCACCCATAGCGCCGGCGTGGCCGCAGGTGGGGTGTTCTCACTAGCCATTGCTATTGGTCAGCAATGGCAGACCCTGGGCATGTATGAGGTGCGTACCTTCCACGTCACCGATGTGCGCCACGAGTTCAATTTCCCCATCTACCTGGCCACCCGCATCCTTACCGTGGCCGCCATGATTGGCGGCATAGTGATCTACTCGCTGGTTTCTAGCGGGCTGAGCACCAGCGTGGGGCTGGTTATTGCAATCGCTTTACTGCGAGTTTTTGACGCCTATGAGGATGTTTTCTACAGCGAGTTTCAGCGTGAAGGGCGCCTAGATTTAGGGGCGCGCGCCTCATTTTGGCGTATTTTCACCACCATGGCAGTTTTCTGCCTGCTGGTGGTGCTCACCGATTCGCTGTTTATCGCCTCCCTAGTTTCCCTGGCGGTATCAGTGGTGGCGCTAGTGGTGGCCTTCTACCCCGGCGCGCGCGCCAGTTTTGGCATCACCCCCAGCTGGAATTGGGGGGCCATTAAGCGTCTACTAATTGAATGTGCACCCCTGTTTTTGGCCTCGTTTACAGCTATGTACCTGTCTAACGCCCCGCGTTATGGCATCAAGTACTTTATGGATTTCACCGCCCAGGGCTACTTCGCTATCATCTACATGCCGGCGGTGGCTATCAATATGCTTTCCCTGCTGGTGTTTAGGCCGCTGCTGACGCGCATGGCCACCTACTGGGTGGAGAATAACTGGGGCGGTTTTAACGCCATTGTGCGCCGAGGTCTGCTGGCCACAGTGGGAGCCTTTGCCACAGTGGCTTTAGCTACGGTAACTATTGGCGTGCCCATCTTGAATCTGTTCTTTGGCCAAGACATTTCCGGTTACCGCCTGGAATTGGTGGTGCTGGTAGGGGGCGGGGCCCTCAACGCCGCCGCCGTAATTTTGTATTACGCACTTACCACCATGCGCCTGCAACGGGCTGTATTCTGGGGTTATGCTGCTGCCGCTGTGGTCATTACCGTGCTGGTAGTGGCAGCTATCCCGCCATTAGGGTTGCTTGGTGCCTCGCTAGCCTATCTGGGGGCAATGGCCACCACGGTAATCTGTTTTTGGCTCACTATGCAGCTGCGTCGCCCGAAGGAGAAGTAATGCGTTTCGCAATGGTGTTAAACACCTACCCGCCGCGTTTAGGTGGCGTAGAGATGCACGCATTTAACCTGGCTGATCAGCTCACCCAGCTGGGCCATAAGGTGTGGGTGCTGACCTTAGACTCTGAGCGCTCTATCCGCCAAGACGGCAAAGTGCAGGTACTTACCGGTATCGGATATCTACCTATTGCTGAGGTAATCAGTTACCCTGCTCTGGGCAGCGCCGCCGCTATTAGCCGCTTCCTTAAAGCCAAGCATATTGATGTGGTTTCCACCCACACTCGCTTTTTCCCGATGAGTTTTGTGGGGGCCCGCGCCGCTCAAAAAGCTTCTATCCCCTATATCCACACCGAGCACGGCTCCAACTTTGTTAACAACTCCAACCCGATTATTGCTATCGGTTCGCGGGTTGTAGACCTGAGTTTAGGTCGCTACGTAACCACCCATGCCGCCCAGGTTTTGGGGGTTTCTGAGGCTGCCGCTAATTTTGCTGGTCGCCTAGGTGCCAAAGACCCGCAGGTGTTCTATAACGCCATTAACCTGCCTGAAACCTCCTACAGCGGCCCACAGCGCCCCAACCACTTGGTGTTTATTGGTCGTATGGTGGAGGGTAAAGGTTGGGAAACCTACCTGCGTTGCTTGGCTCAGCTGCGCGGCGCAGGCCAGCAGGTAACTGGCCAGATGCTTGGTGACGGCGCCCAACTGCAGGCGGCCCGTGACTTGGCGGCTGAGCTTAAGCTCGACGACGTCGTCGACATCCCCGGGCGCGTCACCCCAACCCAGGTACGCCAAGCCATTGCTGGAGCCACTCTAGTAAACCCCACGGTCTTGTCTGAGGGCTTCCAAACCACCCTGCTGGAGGCTATCGCTGAAGGTGGGCGGGTAGTTACCTTCCCCGTGCCTGGAGCCCAACTGCTTGAGGCTCAAGGAGCGCCGGTAAACATCACTAGCACCCGCACGGTGGCGGCCATGACTAAGGCCATCACCGCTATGCTGCGCGCACCTAAGGCGCCTGCCAGCCGTGAGCTGCTTGAACAGTGGAGTTGGCCGGTGCGCGCACGCCAGTATGAGCAGATTGCCGCCCGGGTTCTAGCTAGCTGAGTTTTGTTTGACGGCTAGCTGAGCTTGGTAGGTGGGCGCTGGTCGCGTTCTTGTTTTAGCTGCTCCACTTCTTGGCGCAGCAAGGCGATTTCTTCAGCTAAACGGCGGCGTTCGGCGTCGTCGTGAGATAAATCCACGCTTAACCGCAGCGACAGCAGCAATAGCACCACCCCGGCACCAAAAAACGCCAGGTTCATGGAGGAGAGCACCCCCAGAGCCCGCGACAAGCCATTTAGCAGGTTGGGGAACACCGAAAACAGTACTGAACCAACCGCAATAACAATCCACCAGGTGCAGTAGCGTTCCTTCATGCCGTAGTTACGCAGGCGAATAAACACCGTCACGAACACAATGACGCCAAAAACAACGCCTAACCAGTAGCTTGACTGATGATGCATTATGCCTCCACAGTGCTAGCTTTGTTTTGGGTTAGGGCCACGCCCAAGGCCAAAATAGCACGCAACAAGAACTTGGCAGCCCTAAAGGGATTTTGGGAGGGTTCTCCCCCGGCGCGCGGACGCATATGCACCGGCACCTGGGTGACTTTTAAGCCTGAGCGGGCGGCAATAACCAGGGCTTCTACCGTGTCGCCTAGATATTCCGCCGGGTAGTTGGCTGCAAACAGTTTAATTGCGCGCTTATCGCAGAGTTTAAAGCCGCTAGTGGTGTCAGTAAGGCGGGTATGGGTTACCCGTGAAAGCACCACTGAAAGTAGCTTCATAGCCCAGGCACGCGGACCGCGTACCTTATAGTTACCCTGGCCCGCAAAGCGGGCCCCAATCACCACATTGGCGCCGCTTTGGGTGGCTGCCTGTAGCAGCTGGGGAATATCAGCTGGGTTGTGTTGGCCGTCGGCGTCAAGCTGTAGGGCGTAGTCATAGCCGTGGCGTTGAGCGTACAAGTAGCCAGCGCGCATAGCTCCACCCACCCCCAGGTTGTAGGGCAGCTCCAGTACTTTAGCGCCATGGGCGCGAGCTACCTGGGCGGTGGCGTCAGTGGAGCCATCAGAGACCACCAACACCTGGGCGTCAGGGTAGAAATCGGTAAGCTCTTCAAGCACTGAGCCAATAACCTCAGCCTCATTCCAGGCCGGGATAATAATCAGTAAAGAGTTAAGCACTGATTTCCTTAGGATGCGCTGGTGGTTTCAGAGCCGACGGCGGCCTCAGCGGTGCCAGCAGCTTCAGCGGCGCCGGCCTTGGCAGCGACGCTAGGGGCAGATTCGCCAGCGCCAGGAGGCTCAGCAGCGCTGGCAGCGGGCTCAGGGGCACCGTCGGCTATAGCAGCGCCACTTGGGGCTGCTAACTCAGCCGGCGTACTAATAGCTCCAGGCCCAAACAGCAGCCAGATAGTAATACCTGAGGCCAGCGCGAAAGCCAAAGCCCCCACCATCCAGGTGCTCATAGGGGTCAGCTGGGCGTCTTGCCACCACCATTTCACATCAAAGTTGAGGTTTAAGAAGTGGCGTCCCCCCACCAGGCCGTGGGTGTAGCGGAAAATCAGTTTATGCATGAACACCGCGTTGACGGCCACCATACCAGCCCAGTACAGCGCGGCCTGTGAGCGGCTCAGTAGCGGGCGTTTACTACCCAGGAACAACCAGGGCAGCAGCCAGGCAAACAGTAGCGGCTGCGCATAACGTGGCTGATAGGCAAACATGCTGGGGAAAGCCGGCGGGGTAGCTACCAGCACCGAAATACCGGCCATAGCTCCCAGGGTAATAATTGCCCCCATAGCCTTGCGCCAACCAATACGCTCAGCGCCCAGCATGACAATGAAGCCCACCAGCAAAATGGCGATCATGCCCGAGTAGCCGTCAGAAGGAATATCCTTCCAGCCGGCCCCAGCCCACAGACCCCAAAAACCGGAGAAGAACTTAGCTAGGTGGGTTACGTTAAGTTCTATAGCTTCAAGCTTCTGCTGCGGGGAAACTGCCTCAGCGTGCCCCTCAGCGATAGTGGCAGAGCCTGAGGATAACATCAGATACACGCCAATTACGCTGGCCAAGGTGGCCACAGCCAGCTGTACCTTGTGAGTGCGCCACTTAGCGCAGGCAACGCAGATAGCTAGCGCCACCACAAAGATATGGAAAGAGGCATCCGCCCGCGAGGTGTAGCACAGCAGCGCCCCCACGCAAGCCAAAGCCAGCAGGTACCAGCGCCGTCGTCCACTGGCATAAAGGGAGGCCAGCAACCCTGCGCTAAAGCCGGCCACACCCGTAATTGACCAGCTGGAGGGGTTATTAGAAGTTATGAAATAGATGCCAATAGGCATCCAGGCCGCCCCCATCGCCAGCAGGTAAGCCCCGCGTAGCTTTGGCGGCGCCAGCAAGCCAATTGAGCCCAGTAAAGCCAGGGCTATAACCATATTGGCAGTGCGTGAAGCTATCACCAGGCCCTGCACGCCCAGGGGCTTAAACATATGGTGGAAGTGGTAGTAGCCGTAAGGGTAGTTACCGTTGTCGTAACGCAGCGAGTAGCTAATGCGCTTATCGGAATAGCGATTACACATCGCCTGTGAAATATCGACGTGGAAAGAAGAGCAGGTAGCACCCGGTAAAGCCTCGGGCACACCCACCCGCAGCTGGCCCTCAACCACCTTAGTAGTGCAGCTTTCAGTAACCGGACGCGGACACCACATGGACACCAGGTGGTAGTCGTCATCGGGACTAGAGCCAGGTGCAGAGGCGACAACCCAGCTAAAGCCGCTGACTAATGCGAAGCAAAAAGCCAGCACCACCAATGCTGCTCGGGGTACATGCGGTAGCTTCACGAGGCCGCACCTTTCGTATATAAATTTAACCCTGGACCTAAATTAACAGGTCCAGGGTTAATTCATGCTTAGGAACGCAGGGTTTGCACGTATGTTTCTAGCAACTGCATGGAATCAGAAGGCTTAAAGCCAATGGCCTCAATCTTGCTCAGATCCATGGTGGACACCAGCGGGCGGGGAGCTACCTGCTTACCAGCAAAGTACTCGGCGGTGCTGATGGGGGTTACGTCAGCGGGGTCATGGCCGGTTAGCTCATAAACACGCTTAGCTACCTGCGCCCAAGACACTACCTCGCCACCACCGGTGAGGTTGTAGGTGCCGTAGGGGGCCTGCTGACCCAGCAGGTAGATAATGCCGCTAGCCAGATCGCTGGTGAAGGTCAGGCGACCCACCTGGTCATCAACTACGGACGGCTTAACGCCGCGCTCAGCTAGGCCAGCCATAGTGCGGATGAAGTTCTTGCCCTCACCCACCACCCAGCTGGTGCGTACCAGGTAGTGCTTGGGGGCGGCGCTGACGGCGGCGTCACCACCAGCCTTGGACTGGGCGTATACACCTAGCGGGCTGGGCGGCTCAGTTTCAGTGTGAGCCTGGGCGGTGCCGTCAAAAACATACTCGGTGGAAATGTGCACCAGGGTGAAGCCATGCTTGGCGGCGGCGCGGGCCAGGTTAGCCGGGCCAGTGGCGTTGGCCTTCCAAGCCAGCGGGCGGCCCTGGGCAGTTTCGGCGCCATCCACGTCAGTCCAGGCGGCGGCGTTAATCACCACGTCGTAGGCGGAGAAATCAAAAGCCTCCATGGCCTCAGTGTCAGAAATGTCTACCTCAGGTAGATCCACCCCGGTGACCTGGTAGCCCGCCTGGGGTAGCTGACGCATCAGCTCGCGGCCCAGCTGGCCGTGGGCGCCGGTTACCAGCGCACGCTTAGCTGCCGGCGGGAAGGGGGTCACTGCTTCTAGACGCGGGTGAGCTAGGTCTTTGTCAGACAAGATGGCTTTATCCAGGCTGATGGGCCAGTCAATGGCCACAGTTTCATCAGCTAGGTTCAAGAAGGTGTATTCGGCGTCCGGCGACCAGTGGTCATTGACCAGGTAAGTGTAGGCCGTGTTGGGCTCTAAGGTCTGGTAGGAGTTACCCACCCCGCGCGGCACATATACGGCCACGCCCGGCTCAATGATGGTGGTGTAGACCTGGCCGAAGCTGGGGCCTTCACGCAAATCCACCCAGGCACCAAAAACCTTACCGGTGGCTACCGAAACGTACTTATCCCAAGGCTCGGCGTGAATACCACGGGTAACACCCACCTCATCGTTAAATGAGATGTTGTTTTGCACCGGGCCAAAATCGGGCAGACCCAGCGCCACCATCTTTTCACGCTGCCAGTTTTCCTTGAACCAACCGCGGTTGTCTCCATGGACAGGCAAAGTCAGGCGTAGGAATCCGGGGATAGGAGTAGATTCAACGGTTAACTGATCGGGCATTGCTTTTCCGTTCTCAAACTGACGCGGCCTAACAATAGGTTAGCCGCTACCGTGACTTTATGCTTTAAAAAGCTAGAAATATTACACATAGAAGCGCTCGAAGATAACCCCCAGCCCCGCTAAGTTCAGCGCCATGACTGCGGCGAAAACCGCTAGCGCCACGGCTGGCACTAGTTTACCTAGCCATGCACCGCGCACTGGACGCCAGGGATTATTTTGCAGGCTTTGCACTGCTGCCTGGGTTAACAGGGCAGGCAGAGCGTATAGCCCCGCCACCGCCGGCAGGATATAGCGACCTTGGAGCAGGTTGTCGTGTCCAGCCATGATGTAGTAGATAAAGCCCAGCAGGTTAATAGCTACCAGGTAGCCTACAGTTAACGCCAGGCACCACCAGATCCAGGTGGCGGTTTGGTCGCCTCTAGCTCCCAGCTGCCCTGCCCGTTTTTCAGTAACGACGGCGCCGCCCCCTGCGCTTTCACTAGCGTCTGTGGCAGCAACGTCACCACTGCCCCCAGCAGCGTCGTCGACCCTTAGCGACAGGGGACGCAACCGGTTAAGCACCAGCCGCACACAGCGCTGGGCCACCCAGATCAGGCAGATAATTGCAAACAGCCCCATGACCTGGGCCAACAGATGATAGACACGCGTTGGGTAAAACACATCCAACCAGCCAAAGTTACCGAAGAACTGCTTAATCCAGCGAGCCTTAAACAGGGCGTAGTCGTCAACGGTTTGGTCATGCCAAAACCACTGCCACTGCTCCCACAAGCTACGCTCACGCACCGGCCCCATAGCCAGGCCTCCCCCGGCGTTTACCAGGTTCACCTGTGGGCGCGGGGCAGCAATTACTGAACCAAAACCCACTATGACGCGATAGATAGGCCACCAGATATACACGGCAATGAACCCGCCGCCGCTAAGCGCTGCACCTTTAAGAGCTAGCTTGAAGCTACGAGCACGCACCGCCACCACAATGAGCGCCAAAGCCACCATGGCCGCAATCAAAATGCCTTGCGGTTTAGCCATAGCAATACCGGTAGCCACACCTGCACCAGCTAGCCAACGCAGGGGGCGCTGCGCATTTAGGGCACGGGTAGCTAAAGCCAGAGCCCAGATACTGGCGCTAATCACCAAAATGTCGTTGTTAATAATGGCGCTTTGGTGGGCAATCATGGGGTGAGCTAGCGCCGACAAAGACACGAGCGTGGCCACCAAAGCCCGGCGCGGGAACAGCTGGCGGGCAAAGTAAGCCATGCCCAGTGCCCCCACTACCGCTAAAGCTACTGATAGTAGGCGCACATCGTAGTACTGGCTCAGGCCCGTGTGCGGTGAAAGCTTATATACCAGCGCCCCAGCCAGGTAATAACCGGGCGGGTACTGGGTTACTTGCGGACGTACCAGGGCGCGGTCAGGCAGCTGATTGAGCTGTCCGTTTAGCGAGGAAATCTGACTGTAGTCAAAACGGTCCGCACCCCAGGCGTAGAACAGGTTGGAGGCCTCATAAACATGCACTAACTGCGGAGAGTAGTTAGCTTGTCCCTGAGTTAGGCCACTATCTGGGCCATTGTGGGTAGCTAAATACTGGATATAGGACACATGCTGGTACTCGTCCATCCCGTTGAAAATAGGGATAACTGCCGCCCACACTAGCGCCTGGAACAGGGCAAAAGCCCCCACCAGCGCCACAGTCCACCGCGAGCGCCGCACCGCTAGAACGGCGGCGGCTACGGCACTGACCGCTGTGGCCGCAAACCAAATCACTAATGCGGGGGTGCTGACCCACCAGGGCCCTAGCGCTTGGGAGCGTTGCAGGCCGCGCTGTAAAGTGCCCCACCAGCCGGCGTCTGAGTAGATGGGTAGTAGGGAGGTGGTGGTGATTTCTCCGGTGCCGCGTAGGTTTTCTTCGCGCCCGGCTAGTTCTTGGTTGTTGAGGGTGGCCCCGCCGGCTTTAAGTACCTGTTCACCAGTTTTGACCTGGTAGTTGGGTTGGTTGTCTACGTGGCGTTTGCGTTTTTCGTTGGGGCGGTCGGGGTCTGTAGCTGAGACCGGGTTGTAGTAGCGGGTGACTACCACGGTGGGTTTGTCAGCTTTAACGCTGAGCGCCACTTGGTAGGTTTTACCTTTGGAGTTGGCGATGGGTTTAAAACCCATAATTTTGGTGCCTGACTCATTGACCATGGCTTGGGCGCAGGGCAGGCTTTGGCTGGCTACTTGCGTGGTGGTCGGGCTGGGGGTGGCTGCGGCGCTTTGGGCAGAGGTGCTTGGGGACGGCGTGCTTTGGGTCGGCGTGCTGTGGCTCGACGTCGCTTGGGCTTGGCCTGCTTTAGCTTGTCCCGCCTGCTCCTGGGCAATTAGGGCTTGGGTGCCGGGCTGGGCGTGGACTTCGCTTAGAGTCAGCTCTAGACGGCAACTAGAGTCCATAACGCCCGGTTTGAATTGGCCTTGTAGTCCGTTTAAACCGTTTTCAGCGGCAGTAAAGCGCTGTTGAATGGTGTCACCGTTTTTGACTGACACAAAGCCGCCAGAAAGCGAGTCACGCAGCAACTGCTGTTTATCGGACAGGTGCCCACCCTTGGCGGGAACAATTAGCACCGCTACCGCAAAGGCCGCCGCTAGCGCCGCCACTACCGCCAAGGCGGTTAGAAAAGCCGCGTTTTGCCGCAGTTTTACCAGCACTTTAGGCTTTAGCTGCAGCGGCATACTCATAGGCCTTAATGTGTTCTACCGCTGCGCGCTGCCAGGTAAATTCGCTGGCCCGCTTTTGGGCGGCTGCCCCTAGCTGCTGGCGCAAGGTGGCGTCAGCGCTAAGTGAGCTTAAAGCCTCGGCGATAGAGTCGACGTCGGGTTCACAGTAAGCTACGGCGTCGCCACCCACCTCAGGCAAAGACAGCTCCCGGGTGGTTAGCACAGCCGCGCCGCAAGCCATGGCTTCTAGCACCGGCAGGCCAAAGCCTTCGCCTACACTGGGGTAAGCCAAAACCTGGCAGCCGGAGAGGAAACCTGGCAGATCCTCTAGCGGCAGGTAGCCCGGGCGCAGTACGCGCATGTGGCTGGGCACGCCCGCCAAGGCCGGCTCGATTTCTTCATCCCAGCCTTTACCGCCCGCTAACACCAGGGCCGGCGGGTTGGGCTGCTGGCTAAAGGCCTGCACCCAGGCCCGTACCAGTGCGGGCACATTTTTACGCGGCTCTAGCGTGCCCAGGAAACCAATGTAGGGCTGGCCGGCTAGGCCTAGGGAGGCGGCTACGCGCTCACGCTCAGTATCTGAGACCGGGTAGAAACGCTTGGTGTCTACCCCGTGGTAGGCCACAAAGTAGTTTTCGGGGCTACCTCCGGCGTATTTGATGGACTCGTCGCGGGTGGCAATGGAGGGCACAATCAGCGCGTCGGCGTGGTTGGAGGCGCGGGTGATGGCGGCGGTGAAGAACCGCTGCTTTAGCGGCGAGTGGGCCTGGGGGTGGGAGAAGAACGTGGCGTCATGCAAGGTTACGGCCACGCCCACATGGGGTAGCGCCAGGCGCGTGGGGTAAGTGTAGTGAGGGCAGTGCAGTACATCTGGGCGCCACTTACGTACCAGGGCCGGCAGACCCGACTGCTCCCAAGCCATACGCACCGGGCGGCGTTCAAGCAGGTGCGGCACGGTGATTATGTGAGCGCGCGGGGCGCGGGCGGCGAAATGCTCGGCGTCGCGGCTTTGCACCGCCAAAGCCAAGTTAACGCCCTGGGATACCAAACATGGCACCAAATCATCTACATATCGTCCCACGCCGCCCAAATTTGCGGGGATGGCCGTGGCATCTAGCAGCACCTTCATGTCACTAGCATAAAGGTAAAGCTATGGGCGGTAGTCTTGGCACATGCGCCTGTCGTTTGCTTCCACCCCCGCCACTGAGTCTTCAACCGCTAAAGACGCCGCTCAAGGCGCTTTTCAGGCGCCTAATGATGTGCGCGTGGCCATGGTGGTAGAGCAAATGTGGCAGCCGGTACCTGGCGGTTCTGGCACTTATATCACTAACCTGGCCCACAGCCTGCGCGCCCAGGGGGTGAAGGTTGCCGGTATTGCCGCCCGCCGCAGCCATAATGATCCGGGCTCCAGCGCGGTGGGTTTGGAGACTATGCCGGTGCGTTACGCGAATTTGCCGCGCCCGGCCCTGTATGAGTCCTGGAACCGTTTACACTCTCCCCTGGCTGAAGCTATTTTGCCAGCTTCTGACCTGGTTCACGCCACCACCTGGGCTATTCCCCCCACTCGTAAGCCGCTTGTGGTAACCGTGCATGACCTGGCATTTTTGCGTAACCCGGAGCATTTCACTAAGCGCGGCAACAGCTATTTCCGTAAATCTTTACAACGCACCATTAAAGAGGCCCAGGCGGTGATTGTGCCCTCCCAGGCCACCGCCGATGACTGCTATGAGGCCGGAATTGACCCTGAGCGTGTGCATGTGATCCCTCACGGCGTGAGTGTCCAGGAGGTAAGCGCCTCCCAGATTGATCTTTTCCGCACTGCCTATGGGCTTTCACGCCCCTATGTGCTGTGGACTGGCACCCGTGAGCCGCGTAAGAATCTGCCTGGCTTGCTGCACGCTTTTTCCCGTATTGCCGGCGAGTTCCCGCAGTTGGATCTAGTTTTGGTGGGTCCCAGCGGGTGGGGCGACGACGCCGTGGAGCGCCAGTTAATTCAGGCTATCGGCACTTCCCGCGTGCACGTGCTCGGACACCTGGCCCAAGACACCCTGCAGCAGGCCTATGCGGGGGCGCGCGCCTTTGTGTTCCCCTCCTACTGGGAAGGTTTTGGCCTGCCGGTGCTTGAAGCTATGGCTCATTCGGTGCCGGTGGTGACCTCACTGGGTACTTCCACCGCTGAGGTGGCCGGTGAGTGCGGAATTTTAGTGGAGCCTAGTGACCCCGACCAGATTGCTGCCGGGCTGCGCCGAGTGCTTGGCCGCGAACACGACCACTTTGCTTTGGCCGGCTATGAGCGCGCCCAGGCTATGACTTGGAAAGCTTGCGCTAAGGCGCATCTGCGCGTCTACCAGCAGGTTATGGAACAGGCCAAAAAGTGAGTCAGCAGCGTAAAAGTGTGCGGGTAGTAATCGTTAACTGGCGTACCCCGCTGTTAACGGAGCGTGCTGCCCGCTCCTTGTGGCCCCAACTGCAAGCTGGCGATGAGCTGGTGGTGGTGGATAATGCCTCTGCCAGCGCTGATCCGCACGATAATTCCCTGGCCCACCTGCGCCGCCTGGGTGCCGAGCTGGGTAGCGCCGGCCCGGCTCGTTTTGGCCTGGTGCAATCTAGGCGCAATGGTGGTTTTGGCTATGGGGTTAACTTGGGGGCGCGTAACTTGCGTCAGGACGCCTTGGTGCTGCTAAACAGTGACGCCTATGCGCTAGAGGGCTTTGTTGACGCCCTGACTGCCCCGCTGGGGCATGATCTGGTGGAGGCCACTACTGCCCGCCTGCTTTTGGAGGGTAGGTGGCGTCTTGTTGGCGACGGCGTCGAGCCCTCCAGCCCGCAGGCCCCCAGCGCCGTCGGCCCTAACGCTCCCAGCGGCGCCGAATCCGCCGACCCACAGTCCCCTGGCGCCGTCGAAGCGCAAACCGAGCCCACCACTGGCGCCACCCACAGCACCGGCTCAGCCCAGCTGCGGGGCCTAGATGGCGGCATCTGGGTTAGCGACCCAAGCGGCGTGGAACTAATCAACTCCACCGGCAACGTAGTAGATGCCTGCGGTAACGGCCATGACCGCTCCTGGCTGGCCCCAGCCAAGCAGGAACATGACAGCCCTGAAGTGTTTGGTATTTGCGGCGGGGCCTGCGCGATTAGTGCCCGCGCCTGGCGTCAACTGGGTGGGATGCGTCAAGACCTGTTCATGTACTACGAGGACACCGATTTTTCCTACCGCCTACGCCGCGCTGGCTACCGCGTGCAATATGTGCGCCAAGCCCAAGCCCGCCACGCCCACGCGGCTTCATCCGATTCGGCCTCAGAGGCTTTTACCACCTGGAACACCCGCAACCGTCTGCGCGTAGCCACCCGCTATGCGCCAGCCTCAGTGGCAGCTCGGGCCCTGGTAAATACCGGTGGGCGTATGCTTTTAGGCCCCCAGCGCCAGGCTCGCGCCCAAGGTTTAGTTCAGGCACTGGCCCACGCCCCGCAAGATCTGTACGCGCGTATCGGCTAGTTTTAGCTAGTTTTAGGAGAAAACCATGAGCGCGCTAGTTAGCGTGATTATGCGTACCCGCAATCGCCCCATTTTTCTCTCCCGCGCCCTAACCAGCGTGGAGGGCCAACAGCTTGATGACTATGAGCTGATCATTGTTAATGACGGCGGCGAAACCCAAATTGTGCAGGCGGCCCTGGATAAAACCACCCCTGAACTGCAAGAGCGCACCCAGGTGGTGACTAACCGGGTCTCTAACGGGCGCGAGGCTGCCCTGGAATCTGGTTTGGCCTGCGCCAGCGCCCCCTTCTTCGCTATTCACGACGACGACGACACTTGGGACCCGCACTTTTTAAGCAAAACTGTGGCATTTTTGCAGGCTCATCCCCACCTGGGGGCGGTGGCTGCACGCACCCAGCTAGTTAGCGAAAAACTTGAATCTGACGGCACTATCACTATTCTTGAGCGAGCCGATTTGGCTTTAGAACGCCACAGTTTCAACCTGATCGATATGCTGGTGGGTAACTATATTCCCCCTATTTCCCAGCTAATTCGCCGCACCAGCGCTGATCTGGTGGGGCATTGGGATGGGCGGCTGAGCACCCAGGCTGATTGGGACTTTAACCTGCGTCTATTGCAGGCCCAGCCGGCAGGTTTCCTAGCGGGGCCGGCGCTAGCTTTTTGGCATCAGCGCCCAGGTTTGGCTGGTGAAAGTGGCAACTCGGTGATCACTGCCGCTCTAGAGCATCAGCAAGATAACCTGGCTATTAGGGAAAGCTATCTGCGCAACGACTCCCCCAGCCCAGCTCTAGGCCAGGCGCTGGTTAGCGCCGAATATTATCGCCGCTCCCAGGCCCAGCTTGAGCAGGTTTCCCAGGGTGTACATGAGGCTCTAAACCTGGTACACGCGGATCTAAGCCAGCAGGTAGCCGCCTTAACTAAGCAGGTGCAGCAGTTAAGCGAGCAGGTAGCCCAATTGCAAGAACTGACCGGGCAGCTTCAAGAGAGCACTTTAAGTGCCCAGCTGGGCAAGCTGCGCGGGTCAGTTAACACAGACTAAAGGCTGCGCAGAGATGCTGCGCACTGCTGCTGAGCTGCAGATCCGTCAGTCTTGCTTTTGTTCAGCTTCGCGTTCGGCTTCCTTCTGCTTGCGCAGTTCTTCAGCTAGCCGGATCTGTTCACGAGCTAGCTGATCAAACTCGGCCTTACCACGCGGGGTGATTGAAAGCATTTCGCGCTCAGGCTGCAAATTGCCATAGCTGGCCCCCAAAATTACTATGCCGCCGCTTTCCATACCCGGCCCAGGCAGCACATCAAAGCGCCGTCCCCTTTGCAGGGCATCAATAATCGCGGTCATTTCCTTGTTCTGGATAGCTGCGGAAATAGTGAAAGAGCCCGGAGAGAGGTTCAGGGCTGGAATATGAATCTGCAGGCTGCCGGTACCCGGCTCAATAGAGCGGGGCACAAATCCGGCGTCGCGCCCGTGCAGGCCCCACACCCATACGCCGTCGCGACTGTCGATAGAAACCCCAAAAACGGGCTCTTCAATGCGCTCATGGGCTTCATAATCCAGGCGGATATTTACTGCCTGGCCCGGACGCACCATAGTTACCGGCGCACCGGACTCATCAAGCACTTCAATCTTGGTGATTTGTGCCTGGCCGGTACCAAAGCGAGTACCGCCGCCTTCAACCTTAATGGCCTGGTGGGCCACGTCAGAGTAAGTGTCCACCACCTGGGCGGCGTTACCCACCTCCACCAGTTTGCCGTGATCTAGCCAAGCTGCCTGGTCGCAGAAGGAACGCATCTGCTCAAGGCCGTGGCTAACCACCACCACTGTGCGTCCGTCCTGCTTAAGCTGGGCGAACTTCTCCATGCACTTGTTTTGGAACTCTAAGTCACCAACCGCAAGTACCTCATCGACCAGCAAAATATCTGGCTCTACGTGGATAGAAACCGAAAAGCCCAGGCGCACATACATGCCTGAGGAATAGTTTTTAACCGGCTGGTCAATGAAGCGTTCCACGCCAGAAAAATCAATAATGGCGTCAAGTTTAGAGTCAATCTCTTTAGGGCTCATACCCAAAATGGCGCCGTTAAGGTAAATATTTTCACGCCCCGACAGCTCCGGGTGGAAACCCGAGCCTACTTCCAACATGGCGGCCATACGGCCAGTGGCACTAATAGAGCCAGTGTCGGGGGTGAGAATCTGGGCAATACATTTAAGCAGGGTGGATTTACCCGAGCCGTTATGTCCCAGCAGGCCAAAGGTTTTACCGGCGGGGATATCGAAAGTAATGTCCTGTAGCGCCCAGAAATCTTCGTATTGGGCCCGACGACGCTGCAAAAACGCGCCTTTAAGGGACTGGTTACGGTCTTTATAAACCCTAAAACGCTTAGAAACGTCGTTAATAGTAATTGCGTTAGTCATTACAGCTCCTCCACAATGCGCGCACTGTAGCGGCTAAAGACCCAGCGGCCCAGCCCAAAAGACAGCACAGCCCAGCCCAGGCAGCCAAGCCACACGCCTAGTGAGGGATTAGCGAAATCGTATAGGCAGCTGCGGTAAGCCTCTAGGAACAGCTCAGCCGGGTTCATGCGGAAAGTGGTGGTCAGCGGTAGCGGGTGCCCATTAATCTGCCAGCCCTGAGCAAACAGTCGGTTTTGTAGCTGATCAAGCATAGACAGCGGGAAAACCACGCCCGAGGCATACATCCACACCTGGTTAAAAATCTGCCAGAGGTGGGAGATGTCGCGGAAATAGACGCTGGCAATAGCTAGCATCATACCCAGACCGGTAGTAAATACGGCCGCTAAAACGGTAATAGCGATCAGCTGTGGAATAAACAGCAGCACTGTGGGGCCGCCAGCAATCAGCATAATTACCAGCAGCACCGTTAATTCAAAGGCGAAATCATAAACCAAAGCCAATACCGCTGAATAAACCAGGGTTTGGCGCGGAAAGTACACCTTGGTTAGCAGTCCAGCGTTACCCACTAGGGAATCCATGGACCGCATAACCGAGTTAGAGATAAAGTTCCAGGCAATAATGCCCACACCGATCCACAGCGCGAAAGCATCAATCCCCGAGTTTTTACCAGGCTCCACCCCGCCACGAAAAACTAGCCCAAAAATCACCGAGAAAACCGCGATGGTGGCCAGCGGGTTGATAAACGACCAGGCACGGCCCAGCGCAGTTCCCTTAAATTCTGAGGAAATAGAGCGCCGAGCCATCCTCCAGGTCAGATCAATGACCCGTTTACGCTCGTTCATTACCCTCCTTAGTGTCGATGTAGCTTACGTACAGTCGCGGCACCTTTACGAACTAAGCGATACGCAGGTTTAAGCGCATTGCCTACCTTGGGTTGGCGCAACATGATGTTGACTTTGATACTTGCCAACACGTTGGGTATTGGACCACCGTGAGCTTTAAGGTAGGGAACTTGATCAATAGTAAAGGGAGGTAGGAATGAGGAGACTGCGGCCAGCTTGTACTCCAAGTAACCGTAGTAAACCTCAGCCCACTTGGGGGCTAGCACTGGGCGCACATAGAAACCTTCGCTCAGGGCAGCGTAGGCCATTAGGCGCTCTAGCACGTGGGCCAAAGAACCATCCTTATAGCCGCCCTCAACGGGGAAGTTTTCGGGCTTGAAACCGGCGTTAACCAGCTTGGTTAGGGCCTGGGGGCGAGCAATGAACATGGAGCCGTAGGTGGCCAGGGGCATGTCCTTGTCGAAGGGGACGTTAATCCCCAGGCGTTTGGCCACAGCCTGAGCCGGCTCACGGTTAGTGAACCAGGCGTGGCCCATGGTTGGGTAACCCATGTGCGGCAGCGGCGCTAGCACCATCCCCAGGGCGGGGTGGGCGGCAAATTCAGCCAAAATATTGGCCACATGCGCACGCGAATTTAGCAGGTTGTCGTACAGGTGAGTTTTAAACAGCTGGGCGGCGTTGTAGTCATCTTGCACTGATTTCTTGGAGTGAATCTTGACCACAATGTCCCACTTGCCACTGGCCAGCACATCATTGCAATCAACCAAGAAAGCACCAATGTCACGGCCCCGGTTGGAGGCCACTACACGCACTTCACCTTCAACCCCGTAGCGCTCCATGACGGCGCGAATCTGGGCCTGGTTTTCCTCATTAGAGGTGGTGGCCACCAAATAGTAGCCCTTGGGCAGTACCGATAGACGCTCAAGAATTTCCTCAGCCATATCGGCGTAGAAAATGTGGGCTACAGCCAAAACTTTCTGCTTGGCGGCAGCGGCGTAGGTTTCCTCACTAGCGCTTTGGGGCACCACCCAGGTCAGGCCAGCGTTAGTGACCAAGTCGCGGGGCTTAGAGGTGCGTGCCAGGTTAGACAGGATCAGGTCCGTGTCATAGCCGGCAGCGCGGGCCTGCTCCAGCATGTCTGCACCAATAATCGCAAAGCGGTCTAGGTGTAGGGGGTTGTGGAATAGGTTGCGGCGTTTAAGGATGGGGCAGCCGTCTTGCAGCAGCAAACTGGCGTTATCAAACACCGGGTTAGCTGAAGGGTAATCGTCTACGTTGTAGGCCACTTCATGACGGTAGCCCAGAGCGTTGAAGTAGCCAGTGAAACGGCTTTCGTGCCACTGGATAGAGTCGTTGTAAGACTCAATTGGGGGCATGTCTTCCCAGTAGGAGCGCCAGTCTTTAGTGGTGCTCAGGCTGGAACGCACCGCAATCCAGTGGGACTGGATATGGCGGGGCATAACCAATTTAGGTAGGAAGGGGTGGGGGCGTACTTCATCGTGTTCAGTGATGCCCCAAAAGTCGGTGTCCCACTTGTCTGTGCGCTCAAATAGGCTGGCCCAGGGGTGGATGGGGGCGAAGAAGGTGTAGTTAAACAGCACCAGCTCGTCATAGTCGCCCATATGGTCCCAGCCCAGGTGACGTAGGCCGTCACGGTAAGCGCCGACGTCGTAGCCGACGTTTTTACGCTCCATAACTTCGCTAGAGACTGACTCTAGACGTTTACGGTTCGACTCATTCAAAGGCGAGTTAGACACCACCAGCAGGTAGTCCATGTGCTGCTGGAGTGAACCCAAGCAGCCCAGGATGTAGTCGTCTACTTTGCCTTCAGGGTCATAGAACAGGAAAATACCGGCGCGTTTCACTCAGGCCTCCAGGCTTTCGCCACTTAGCGCCAAGATCTGCGCGATCTTGGTGGCGTCTCCCCACACTCCGGGAGAGTCGTAAGGACGGTCAGGGAAAGCTCCATACTGCAGGGTTAGGCCCAGGTTGTTTTCCTGGATGTAGGCCTCTACCCGCTCGGCTAGGCTCATGGGCTTGCCGGTGCAGACGTTGATAATGCCGTCTATCTGGTTTTGGGCTACCACAGCAGAGATCTGACGGGCCAGCTCGGTGATGGAGATGAAGTCGTATAGGTTCTTGCCGGTGGTGAAGGGGAAGGTGGTTTTACCCTCATTAGCGGCAGCAAGCAGCTTGGAGAAAATGGAGGAGCCGTGGGCGTCGTCGCCAACAATGTAGTAGGCACGAATCCATTGCATCTGCGCCCCATACTGGTTGGCTAGTAGGGCGGTGATCTGGCGTAGGGAGTTCTTGGAAACCCCGTAGAGAGAAGCCGGATTACAGGGGGTGTCGGCGTCGATGGCGCCTTCCCAGTAGCCCACCTCGTGCATGGAACCCATGACCGCGATCTGCTTTAGCCCACCCTTTAGTAGGTTTTCAATCAGATGGTAGTGCTTGGGTAGATCATCAATATGAGCCGGGGAGTTGTGCACAAAACCGTCACGCCAAGCCAGGTGAATAACTGCGTCGGGGCGGCCAAGCTGGTCGTAAATATCCTCACCAGCATTGAATAGATCTACATCCACGCGGCGAGCACGTGGATCTACTTCATCTAAGCGCAGGTCAACCACACTTACGTCAAGCCCGCGCGCGAGTAGGGCCCGCACCACGTGGCGTCCGATATAGCCGCCAGCACCAGTTACCAAGACAGTTTTCGCCATAGTTAGTAGTTTACCAATCAGCTTTAAGCACGTCAGCTTTAATAATGTAGAGACGAGTCATGCGAGATATGGCATTATTGACATATTCCGCATGTTTTCCCAGGCATAGAAAGTGAAAGCCCATGCACGTTCTAATTACCGGCGGTGCTGGATTTATCGGCGCTAACTTTGTACACCAGACCCTAGTGCGTCACCCTGACGCCAAAGTCACGGTCCTAGACAAGCTAACCTACGCCGGTAACCCGCTGTCGCTAGCGGATGTGACCGACAAGGTAACCCTAGTTAAGGGTGACATTGCTGACCGCGACACGGTTGACCCGCTAGTGGCCGACGCCGATGTAGTGGTGCACTTCGCCGCTGAGTCCCACAACGACAACTCCCTGCTTGACCCCTCCCCCTTCATCAAGACCAATCTGGTGGGTACTTTCACCCTGCTAGAGGCGGTACGCGCCCACGGCACCCGCTTCCACCACATCTCCACCGATGAGGTTTACGGTGACCTGGAGCTGGATGACCCGGCCAAGTTCACCCCTACTACCCCTTACAACCCCTCCTCCCCCTACTCCTCCTCCAAGGCCGGCTCTGACCTGCTGGTACGCGCTTGGGTACGGTCTTTCGGGGTTGAGGCCACCATCTCTAACTGCTCCAACAACTACGGCCCCTACCAGCACATTGAGAAGTTCATTCCGCGTCAGATCACTAACCTGATCGACGGCGTGCGTCCCAAGCTCTACGGTGCCGGCCAGAATGTGCGTGACTGGATCCACGTGCTAGACCACAACGACGCCGTATGGGACATCATTGAGAAGGGCCGCATTGGTGAGACCTACCTCATTGGTGCTAACGGCGAGAAGAACAACAAGGAGGTTGTGGAGCTGATCCTGGAGCTCATGGGCCACGACCCCAGCGACTACGAGCACGTTGCTGACCGCCCCGGCCACGACCTGCGCTACGCCATCGACAACTCCAAGCTGGTTGAGGAGCTGGGCTGGCAGCCTAAGTTCACTGACTTCCGCTCTGGTCTGCAGGCCACCATCGACTGGTACCGCGACAACGAGGCCTGGTGGCGTCCGCTCAAGGCCGAGGTTGAGGCCAAGTACGCTGCTCAGGGCCAGTGATTTAGCGCCGCAGTGAGCTAACGCCCCTGCCAGTGAGCATCCGCTAGCGCCAGTATTCTGGCCCTGTAGCAGGGATCAAACAGCAAAGTCCCCCGGGAGTAAATGAACTGCCGGGGGACTTTTTAGCGGTGCGGCCTTTAGCGGCGCGCCAGAGATCTTGTTAACGGCGCAGCCGGGGCGGACACGCTAGCGCATCGCTCCTTTATTAGCAGCGCAGCTTGTATAGGTAGGCCCCGCCTTGCTGATCTACCAGCTCCATAGTGTCGGTAGGCCAGCGCACCAGCGAGTTATCCCAGCGTAGCGGGGCGCGCCCATCTGCCAGGGGCCCGGTGCGGTAAGGCCACAGGTTAGAGTGGGCATCCTCAGTTAGATAGTGGGTTACCCCGTAGCTGCGCAGCAGCTGGCAAGAACGTGAGTCTGGCCCAAAGTAGAGGTAGGCCTTAAGGATTTTGGCTTCCGCTGAGGTTTGGCTGGGCTCGGCGCGGGTGGCGTACATGACGCGCACATTAGCTAGCGGCCAGGCGTAGGTTTCCCCGCGTGAAGGGGCACCAATTAGCTTATCTCCCGGCCCCATGTGAGTGGCGGAGCGTTGCAGCAGGATGCGGGCGTCGTCGGACAAGATTGTGCCGTAGTCGATATGCCCGCTTAAATAGACTCCCTGCAGCTGGCGGATATGTCCGTTTACAGTGCCGACGACGCCACCGGCCCCCAGCAGCACTAGGGCCAGCGTAGCCGCTAGGGGGCGGCGCAGAAACACTTTTTTACCCCTGGCTAGCAGCCACTCAATAGCACCGGCAATCAGTAGCAGACACAGCAGCAGCGCTAAGGGTTGTAGGCGACTTTTTTGGGTGTACCAGGGGGCAGCGACTAGGCGCCCGACCCAGTTAGGCCCGTCGGTTAGCGCAATCAACATCAACACTAGAGCCCAGGTACCCAGCAATAGTTTGCGTCGCTGCTTATAGGCCTGCCAGGCAGCAAACAGCACAACGCTTGCCACTAGCGGCGCAGCTAGCGCATTAGCGTTAGCGGTAGGCCCATACATGCCCAGGTCAGTTAGGCTTTGTAAAAGCCCCACAAGCCCTACGCCGCCGGGACGGTCAAAGGCAGCCATAGCGCTTAAGGTGTCGCGCATAACCCAGGCTCCCCCAGCCACCAGCGCGGCAGCTAAACCCAGCAGGCTAAACACTAGTTTGCGTGGCAGGGCACGCAAAGCCAGCCAGATCCACGCGGCTAAGGTGGGAGCCATTAGCACAGCCATATTAAATGCGGCGGTGCCGTGAGCCATTAGCGCCCCGAAAGTGCCTAGCAGGCAGCTAAACGCCAACGGCCACCAGGTTTTAGGCGCCTGCACTGTGCCAGCTAAAATCCCAGGTAGTTGTAGGCGCTGGCCCAGGGCCGCTAAGGCCAGTAGGGCGCCGGGCAGCGCTAGTAGAGACAAGCCGTAGGGCCACACTGCCAGTGAGGTCATGGCGGTCCAGCCCAGGCCGGTAGCCAGGCAGGCGCTCACCGTCAAGGCGGCACTAGCCCAGGGGCGTGGGCGAGTAAAGGCACTTTGCACTAGCCCCAGCACTACGCAGGGCCACAGCAACCCTAGGCAGGCATAGACCGCAGCCAAGCTAGCCACCGAGCCATTGCCGGGAATCAGTGCCACTAGGGAATGCCATAAGGTGGGATAGTAGGAGCTTTTATCGGTGAAATAGAGCGAATTTAGACCCCCAAATGGGGAGGGATTGCCGGCGGTGCGAATAGCCATTACGGCGCTTTGATGGAACACCGAGTCAAAAGCTTGGGCGGGCGCACCCCAATCAGGCAGGCCAAAAGCAAACAGGACTAGCGTCGTCGTTGCCACTAGGGCCACAGCCACCAGAGCGCTTAACACTGAGGCATTAGCCAAGCGGGCGCGGCTCTTGCCCACCCAAGCCCACCTAGGGGTGCCCACCCAAGCCCACCTAGGGGTGCCCACACAAGCCCGCCTAGGGGCGAAAAGCAAAGTTCCACGTGAAACAATTGCCGCCGCCGCAGTAGCCAGGAAAATTAGCCAGTAGCCCGCTGGCAGCGCCCCCAGAACCGGCACCCTAGAGAGCCAACCCAGGCCGGTCAGCTGACTAAAGGGGCGATACCAGTGAATCCCTGCCGCCGCGCAGCCCAACTGGGCTAGGCTCGCCACCCCCAGGCCCAGCGGCACAGACATAGACAGGGCGCTGGCCCCGCGCCAGCCCGTTAACCGAGCCAGCCCGAGGCCAGGGAGCATTATCAGCGCCGCGAAGCAGACCGCAGAGCCGATAACTGTCAGCATTTACTCGCCGCCACCGATGGTGATGCGCGGCACGCCGACGAATAGTGCCGGGTTAGTGACGCGGCGGCCGTCGAGCAGCAGGCGCACACCCGGCAGGTCAGCCGGGGTCAGCTTGCTGTACTCGGGGTGGTCGGCCTGCACAATGGCCACATCCACGTTCTCACCTAGGTGATAGGGCTGCCAGCCGAAGCCTTCCAGCTCCTCATCGGTGTACATCGGGTCCTGCACCAGCACCTGAGCACCGGCGGCTCGCAGCGCGTCAACCGTGGGGAACACGCCAGAGAAAGCGGTTTCCTTAACCTTGCCACGGTAGGAGGCACCCAGTACCACTACACGCAGGCCACTGAGGTCACCCAGGATCTCCTTGGCGCGGTCCACCACATACTGGGGCATGGTGGCGTTGAAGGAGCGGGCGGTGCGTACCACGGAAGCGTCGGGGTCAGTGGACAGGTACAGACGCGGGTAAACCGGGATGCAGTGGCCACCTACCGCGATACCGGGGCGGTGAATGTGGGAGTAAGGCTGGGAGTTGCAAGCGTCAATTACGCGCTGCACGTCCACACCGATCTTGTCGGCGTAAACCGCGAACTGGTTGGCCAGGCCGATGTTTACGTCACGGTAGGTGGTTTCAGCTAGCTTGGCCATTTCGGCGGCCTCGGCGCTGCCCATGTCCCACACGCCGTTAGGCTGGGGTAGGTCTTCGCGCACGTCAAAGTCCAGCAGCTGCTGGTACAGGGCAATACCGCGACGGGTGCCGTCCTCGCTTAAGCCACCAACCAGCTTGGGGTAACGGCGCAGGTCCGCAAAGACGCGGCCGGTGAGCACGCGCTCGGGAGAGAAGATCAAAGTGAAGTCGCGCCCCTCTTCTAGGCCACTGATCTGCTCGATCATGGGCTTGAAGCGGCCGCGCAGGGTGCCCACAGGCAAGGTGGTCTCGTAGGAGACGATGGTTCCGGGGGTTAGGTGGGCGGCCAGGGACTTGGTGGCTTCATCCATCCAAGCAAAGTCAGGCTGCCAGGTCTCGTCGTTGACGAACAGCGGCACTACCACCACTACTGCGTCAACCCCGGGGATAGCCTCAGCGTAGTCCGTGGTGGCGCGCAGACGACCGGCAGGCACCAGCTCGGCTAGCTTCTCAGCCAGGTGCGCTTCACCCGGGAAGGGTTCTTTACCTTCATTTACCAGATCTACGGTGCGGGGGTTAACGTCAACCCCGATCACCTCATGACCCTTGTCGGCGAACTGTACGGCCAGGGGTAGGCCAATCTTTCCTAGAGCGACTACCGCAATGCGCATCCGGTTTTCCTCACTGTTTAGGGTTTTCAGGCTGTTATCTATTTTAAGCATGTGTGCTCGCAGCTGCGACGGCGTAAATCTCTTTGTACTTGGCAGCAAATGCGCCTAAAGCAAAACGGCTCAGGCAGCTTTCGCGTCTACGCTCGCGTCCAGCTTTATCGCGCGGCCAGGTAGAGACTTGCTTTATGGCCGCCCCCAGCTCGGTTGGGTCCGCACTATCTACGACGACGCCGTCGCCGTCGCTAATGACCGTATTGGCACCCCAGGTGTCGGTAGCCACCAAAGCCGCCCCCGTAGCTAGGGCCTCAATTAGCACCATGCCGAAAGATTCAGTGATTGAGGGCAGTACAAATACGTCTAGCTGTTGGTTAAAGCCGGCCACATCCTTGACCATGCCCGGCAGTTCCAGTTGTTTTTCCACTCCCGCCTGGCGGGCGCATTGACGCAGACTGGCCTCAATTTCATCAGTTAGCGGGCCACCAATTATGAGCTGGGCATCTGCCCCCAGCTGGGCGGCGGCGAAAGACTTAATCACCAGCTCAGGGCGTTTAACCGGATCCAGCACCGACAAATGCCCCACCACCAGGGGCTTGTGGCTGTGGTCTGATACCGTAACTGTCTCCAGCTCGGGCGGCAGTAAGTTGGGCACATAATCCCACTGGCCCCCCAGGCGCTGGGCAATAAAATCGGCGTGACCGCGCGAAACCCCAATGCGTTTAGCGGCGCTGGCGGCCACCTGCTGCTCAGCGCGACGGCCTAGGCCGGTACGCACCGGCATGTGGCCTAGTGAGCGGTGCTCGGTAAGCACCCAGGGCAGCCCATATTTGGCAGCCAACAGGTGGGTTAGGAAACCTGCCGGGTAAAGCGAGTGGGCGTGCAGCACATCGGGGCGCCCAAAGCGGCGTACATAGACCCTAAAAGCCTGCTCTAACTGGCTAAAGGCGGCGCGGGCATCAATCCAGCGGGCTTTAGGCAGCCAAGCTGGCAGATCCACACGCACCACATTTAAGCCATTTTCCTGGCTGACGCGTGGCCGCGAGCGCCGCGCGCTTAGGCCCCGGCGCCAGGCGGGCCCATAGACCGGGTGCATCTGTGGCACCAACACACCCATTTGCAAGCCGGCGCCGGCCATGGCTTGGGCTTGTTGGCGGAAGAAAATTCCGTGTACGTCCTCTGGGCTGGCTGGATACCAGGAGGGAATTACCAGAACATGCATTACTCACCCATGATTTTGGTGATGTAACGCTCCCAGATCAACAGCTGACTGTCGGCTGACAGCTCATGGGCGTGGGCGTGGGAGGCAGCCTTGAATTCCTGCACTTGGGTTTTGGTCAGGCCTTTTAGTACTTGGGCTAGGTCGCTGGCACTGTAGCCTGGCGCCACCACGCCTAAACCGGCTTCTTCAACGATGCGGGCCATCTCAGGGCTGGGGCCTACCACTACACCTAGGCGGGCCTGCACAAAGTCAAAGAGCTTGTTGGGCAGGACGTTGGCGAAGTTGAAGTTGATGGGCGGTAGTAGGAACACCCCTAGGTCGTAGCCGTTGAGAGTTTCAATTAGCTGCTCGTAGGGAACGGGCGGGTGCACGGTGATGGCACTGTTTTCCTGGGCTCGCTGTTTTAGGTGTTCTAGGTGCTCAGGGTCGTTGGGGGTTAGGTATAGGTCTAGGGTGCAGTTACCGGCTTCGATGACGCCGTCCACGGTGGCTTCAATGTTGCGTTCGCGGTGGGAGGTGCCTGAGTGCACTAGGCGGATGGGCTCAGCTACCGGGGTTGGGCTTAGCTCCCAGTAGGGGGTGGCGTTAGTGACTACCCCTACTTTGGCGCCGGTTTGTACCTCATATTCCTGCGCGATGCGCTTGGAAATGGTGGTGACTGACTGGCAGCGCGGCAGGTAGCGCTGGCATAGCCACAGGTACCAGGGGCCAATACGCTTAGCCCAGGGAGCGTGTTCTTCATGTAGGCGGGGGAAGTATTCGTGAATGTCGGCGTGTACCCCTAGGCGTGGGCGTAGGGAGAGGGCTAGCGGCACGGTGTCGATGTCGTCAGCTAGGATGGCGTCGAATTTAAGGCCTTTGAGGGCTTTGGCGGCGTTGCGCACATCTGGCATCAGCCAGTAGCCGGCTTTGTAGGCTTTTAGCTCTAGTAGCGCATCCCAGGTTTTGCCCGGCAAGGTGGCGTGGGTTAGTTCCAGGTGGCGTTTGACGCCTTCGGGGGCGGGGCCAAAGCCGCAGGTAGTGACCTCATATTTGGGGCTGAATAGGCGCACTTGTTTAAGTACTCGCGCGTCGCGAGCAATGGGGGAAAACGAGATAATCAGTAGTTTTTTGCTCATATCTGCTCCTTAGGCCAAGCCCGCCAGGTGTGCCTGCACGGCGAATTCGGGTTCTTTTTCTACCAGCTCATCGAAGGTGCCGCTGGCTTTGAGCTGACCGGTACGCATGAAACAAATCATGTCGTTGTGGCGGATGGTTGATAGGCGGTGTGCCACTGAGATCACCGTGACTTGTCCGTGCAGCTGGGAGATGGCATTGGCGACGGCGTCCTCGGTTTTGGTGTCTAGCGCACTGGTGGCCTCATCTAGCACTAGCACCAGCGGGTCTGAGTACAGGGCGCGGGCGATACCTAGACGCTGACGTTCACCGCCGGAGAGGGCCAGGCCGCGCTCACCGATACGCTCATTGATGCCCTCGGGGCGCCCGGCTATCACCTGGGAGAGCTGAGCCATTTCAATGACTCGCTTTACGCGCTCTTCGTCATAGTCATCGCCCCAGGTCAGGGCAATGTTTTGGGCGATGGTGGCGTCAAAGAGGGTCACTTCCTGGGGTACGTAGCCGACGCGTTTGCGCCAGGCACCTAGCACGTCGTCCATGTTTTGCTGGCCAATGAAAATCTGGCCTTGCTGGGGTACTAGTAGCCCCAAAATAATGTCTACCAGCGTGGATTTACCGCTGCCGGAGGTGCCCACAATACCTACGGAGGAGCCCATGGGGATGGTTAGGCTTAGGTCTTTAACGGCGCTGGTTTGGGCACTGGGGTAGGTGAAGGTGATGTTTTTTAGACGCAATGCGTCAGGTTCGCCCTGTAGCTGCTGGGTGCCTAGGTCTTCAGCGTTTTCCTGGTAGCGTTTGGCGTCGTTAATGTCGCGTAGCACTGCCTCTAGGTGGGGCAGGGAGTTGGCGGTGGTGGTCATAACTGACTGGAAGGTCACGATGGTGGGCATGATCCTGAACCCGGCCACACCAAATAGGGCAATTGCACTAAGCGCCCCGGTAGTGCCTTGACTCCACCAGGCCACTGCCCCTACCAGCACGAATCCACCCACCATGGCGGCTTCAATTACGCGCTGAGGCACGGCCCCGAGGAACTGGATGTTGGCGCGGGCTCGGGTGGAGTGTTCACGGTTTTGATGCACTACACGTGAAACATCAGCGAATTTGTCGCGCAGGGTGATTTCTTTAAGGGAGGAGACCATTTCGGTCATGAGTTTGGTGATGCGCAGCGAGTAGCGCATATTTACTCGTCCGGCCACCACGGCTGAGCGGGAAACCACCAGGTTCATGAACATGGCTACCAGCCCCAGGTACACCAAGGTGATGAGGGCGGTTGAGGGCTGCGCTACCAGCAACACCACCACTACCGCAATAAAGCTGACGATCTGCTGGGGTAAACTTACCGCCGGCAGCAGCACACCGGAGACAGTATTGGCGATACCCACGTCGGCCATGCGCACGATTTCCGCCGTCGAGCGCGCCAAACGCTCAGTCCAGGGGGCGCGGATGTAGGCGTCAAAAAGCTCGTCACCAACCACCATTTCGTAGCTGGCGAAGCGGCGGGTGGCAAACCACTGAATCACCAAAGCCAAAATGGCTTTCAAAATCATCAGCGCACACACCACTAGCAGCAGCCAAGGATAGTTACTGGGGCTAATCTTGCCGAGCAGTGGCATGGTCATGGCCTCACCCTTGATCATGGGGGTGAGCATCAGGGCCAGTAGACCTAAAGCAACCGTATCTAAAATTGCCAAAGCTGAGGTGGATACCATGTATATCCACAAGAACCTATTAGTACCCTCCGGCAGCAAGGGTACTAGCTGGCGAATTGCGTCTATCAGACGTTTCATTTGTCTCCCCGGTTGAGGGTGTCTAGCAATTGGTTTAGTTTACGCGCGCTAACCGGAGCCACGGTATTAGCCGGGCCGCCTTGGTTCAAGTTGGCGGCGGCTTGGCGCGCACCCAGTAGGCGAGTTTGGCGCTCATCATCGCTGACGCCCTCACCGCCAGCAATGATCAGGGCTTCAACCAGGCGCGCCTCGTTACGGCTAAGCACCTGATAGTAGCGCGGGGCTAGCATAAGCACCTTGGTTAGTAGCGTGTAGAGGTAGTCAACATCATCCAGGCTTAGATCGTGGCTGTGTTTGGCCACTGCCGGCAGGATGCTTTTACGCACCAGGCGCACGGCCAGGGCTTGGCGGGCAGCGGGTTTTAGCTGCTCAGCCCAGGTGGAGCTGGCTACGATAGCCGCCCCGGCGCACTGCTGCGCAATGGTGAAGGGGGTGGAGGTGACCCGCACGCCGCCATCGTCGGCCTCAATATATTTAGGTGCGTTAGCTGGCAGTAGGTCGATGCGCTGGGCCACCATAAATAGGCGACTGGAGTAGGCCAGGTCCTCCCCCGTGCGTAGACCTGAGCTCATGCGGATTTGGTAGCGCTTTAGTAGCTCGGTGCGTACCAGCATCAGTGGCCCGGTGCGGTAGGTGAGGCGGTCTTTGACTGGGTCTAGGCGACGACGGCGTCCCACGCGCACCGGGGGTAAGTCTAGGGTGCCGGTGGCAGCCTCTAGGGTGGGTAGGATCAAAATGTCGACGCTGGGGTTGGCTTTAAGGTATTTAGCCCAGGCTTTACCGGCCCCGCTTTGGTAGTAGTCGTCTGAGCCCATGGCGGTTACGTAGGGGGCGGTGGCGGCCTCCAGGCCGGTATTCAGTGGGCCAGCCGGCGAAGGAATACCATCTGTGCAGGTCAGGATCTGTACGCGGGAGCCGAACTGTTCTAGGCGTTGGCGGATAGGCTGCGGATCAATATTGTGCACCACCACGATTGCGCCATTGGTGGTGTTGCCTTCCACCACACTGGCTACGGCACGTTCAATAGGACGCTCATAGCGGTGGATGGCGATCACTACCTGCACTAGGGGGCGAAACTTTTTTGTCACTGCGACCCTCCTAGCACTACCTGATCTAGCAGCGGCAAGGTCACCTGGGCGTCAAGGTTAGCTAGCGTCCACTGACTGGCCTGCTCAGCTACCTCTGGCTTAGTTAAACCAGACTCGTTGGTGTTATCCAGAATGCGTTGCGCTGCAGCGCGGGGGCTGTCCACTACCCAGTCAGCGGGGTAAATGGTTTCGGGCCCACCCAGGCTGGCCAGGCCCGGCCAGTTACGCACTACCGGCAGGCAGCCCGAAGCGGCGCCTTGCTGCACTGAAATATGTACGCCTTCAACCATAGAGGAGGACAAAATCACGGTAGCTTTACGCAAAACCTCGGGCATATCGCTGCGGTAACCCAAGCTTTGCACGCCCAGCTGCTGGCAGCGCTGGTTGAAGCTATCCCAATAGCTACCCTCAGCTGTGGGCTCCTCCCCCACTAAGGTAAGCTTCCAGGGTTTGTCAGAAAGCTGGCGCAGCTGCTCAAGCACATCTAGGGCCCAAGCGGGGTCTTTAACTAGGCGGTCATAACCCACCAGCATGATGCTGTACGCAGCCGGCTGGAGTTTGGACAGCTTAAAAGAAACCAAATCCATACAGTTGGGAACATAGTTAATGCGGGTACGCTCAGCTAGCCCCAATACGGTTGAGGTCAGTGCCCGCGTAACCGGCGGGGCGATAGTGATTAGGTCACAGACGTTTTCCCAACGGGTAAGCAGCGGCATCATAGTAAATGCCTCAAATTTGTGAACCCGCACCAGTAGACGCGGGCTACCTACGCTAGTTAAATCCGTGCCGCTTAGACGCGCGGCCAGGGCACTGCCCCACTCCACATAGACTGTGTCAGCCCACTGTAGATCTTTACGTAAAAATTCTGGAACCTCAGTGTCACGGTTTTCTAGCCGGTCAGTGACGGTTTGCAGGACTGAACAAAAATCTAGTTCTTCGTCTCCCAGCTGGCGGATACGCACCTGGGCTTTTTGCGGCCAGTAGCCAATGATTGGCTCCATAAAGTTGAAGTTTATGTCGGTAAGCACCAGTAGATGCTCAGCGCGTGGACGCTGAGCCTGCACCACATGGGCGCTTACCACCTGGTTACCGCCTGCCTTGGCCCAAGGCAGATCCACGCCGGTGGTGGCCACCTGAGCGGGCTCCACTATGGCGCCGTCACCGCGCAAACGCGCCACCACTGGGGAGGTAAACAGGTAACTACGCAGACGCGGATCCATCTCAGCAATAGGCGAATGGTTAAGCCCCTGCTCAATGGTGGGGTGGAAAATCAGTTTCAGGGCCTCTAAAACCTGTGTGGCGTCGCCTTGGGCCCCGGCACGTTCAAGCAGGACGCTAGCGTGCTCTAGCCAATTAGGGGCTAGCTCCTGGTAGGAGCCATCTGGGTCTGCCTCTAGGCGTGACAAATCCAGCAGTACCTGAGAACGCGCTTGGTCTGCCATACCTGCCCCCTTCCACAGCATCCGCGAAATGGCGCCGTGGCCCTGGTTGGCGGCCACATAACCAGCTTTAACTAGAGTGTCAGTTAATTTACTCATCAGTGTCCTATAGTTCTTGAGCACCGGGCCAGTGATCGTATTTAACGCCCGGCTGGGGATCTGGGATACCGTTAGGCTCCCATTCGGGGTCTGCGGGGCTAAGAGTTTTAGCCACTACTGGGCGTTGGCCCAGGTTACATACATCAATGCGCCATACCACGGCAGAGCCGTCAGAGGCGGCAGCTATCTTAGTGAAACCACTCCAGGTGACCACGCCATATAGGCCGCTGCGGTACTGGGAGGTGTTGTAGCCGCTAAAACGCCGGTTTACATCCTGGTAGTAGTAGTCGATGCCGTGTTTACGCAGCAGCTGACACACCTTGGGGTCAGTGTGGATCTTGCGGAAGTTTTTAAGCAGGTAGGTGCCGTCCACGTCCTCAGCTTTAGTGCCGGCAAACACCCACACGCTACGCCGACCGGTCATAAAGGGCAGTAAGCCTGCCCCGCTTACCGGGTCACCAATTACTACCGCCTCACGTGGCAGTACGTCAGGTAGGCGGTGAATCATGGCCAGTTCAGATTCAGAAACCATGAAGTTAGCGTCTGAGGTGTTGGGGAAAAACACCTGGCGGGTATCGCCCAGCAGCAACGGTGCGCTCAGGCCGGTAGCAACCAAGAAAACCGCTCCGGCAGCAGCCAGTACTTCACGCCCATGCAGGCTAATGCGTTTAGCTACCTCCAAGAAACCCAAGGTAAGCAGCGGTATTAAAGCAATAGCTGACATGGCTTCAGTACGCAGCGGATTGTTGTAAAACACCCCGGTCAGCTCAGTTAGCACCGGGATAGGCGCCATGGTGGCAAAAGTTAGCGGCAGGCAGCACAGCCACGCCACCACCAAAGAGCGGTACTTGCAGTAGCGGAAAGCCGTGTAAATTCCCGCCAGCTGCAAGAAAGCCAACGCCCAGTGGATGGGAGTAAGTAGATTTTGACCCACCGTGCCGTAGGAAAGCAGCGGCAAAGATTGCAGTTTGGCACTTAAATAGTTCCAGTCACGCACCGTGCCCCGGTGGATGTAGTCATACCAAGGTCCGGGCACAAACACTGCCACCGCCACCGCGATAACCACACCAAAAGCTAGGGCCAACAGGGCCCCACCCCGCAGATGCTTGCCGCCGGCCACCATCCGGTAGCCCTCCAAACCGGTACGGGCCCACGCCAAAATCACCAGCGGCCAACCCAACACCACCAGGGCTGAGGGGTGAGCTACCGCCACCCCATAAACCGCCGGCAGCGGGGTTAGTAGGGCACATACTCCCAGCACCTTATGGCCACTGCGCCAGCTAAAACCGCAGCGGTGTACGCATTGCAACATAAAAGCGGCCACCGCCGGGCATACCGCCACTGCTAGGCAGTAGGGCCACATGGCTTTATCAATAGTTAGCAGCCAGGGGAAAGCCGGGATCAGGGCAGTTAGCCCTAAAGAAACATAGGGAGCCAGCGGATGGTCAGTGAACAGCTCACGGCTCAAATAAACAATCGAAATGCACCACAGCAGGGCCACCAAAGCAATCAGGGCGTTGGTGGTGGCCACATTAGTTTCCCAGGAAGGAGAGGCCAAAGACACAATTTGGTGCCACACCGTGGGATAGAAACTGTGGGCCTCAGTTAGCCCAAATAGGCGCTGGTTAGCCGAAAACATAGAGGTGTTTTCGGTATTAGAAATAGCCCACACCTGGTTGTAGTGGTAAAGCGCATCACCCAGCTGAATCGGCCGGTCACTGGCCCCACCATAGAAGAACGGAAAGGCACTAAGCAGCCAGGTAACCACTGCCGCCCCAATTAGGGAGGCGTCGGCTCTAAACTGCTCTTTCCAACCGTCTAGCGCGCCGCTTCCGCGAGTAACTGAAGCCGGGTCAGTGCCAATCCAGCGTCGTAAAGCCCACCGCAAAGACAGCATCAACAACGCACACAAAATGGTGGCGTTAATAACCGGGTTCCAGTCCCAGTGCAAATGCGCCCGGGCTGCCACCACCCCCAGCACAGAGTAGAGCGCAAAAGAGAAAGCCGGCGCCAAAGCCAGACGCCGCAAACTCCCGCGCAAACCAGCTGACACCGCCAACACCCAGCCCGTCCCAAACAACGCCAATAGCAGGGACGGAAGGGTGGTTAAGGTAGGCAGCCAGTTAGCAATCAACGGATCACATCCACGATTACTCGCGCTACTGCATCAGCAGCCGCCCGCTGGGAGCGATTTTCCACCACCCACTTGCGTAGCTGCTGGCGCCACTTAGGGGTGTGAGGGCTTTGGGCACGTTTGAGTGCGGCCAGCATAGCCTGGGCCACTTCGTCCACACGGTAATCAACCGCCCAACCCAGATCCTGGCTACGCACCTCCTTAACTACCGGGCCTAGGCCCGCATAAATCACCGGGGTGGCGCAGGCCAAAGCCGAAAGCACCTTAGTGGGGTAAGCAAAGTCGTAGCCCTGACCGGGCTTAATCGACACCAGCGCCGCCACCGCGTCACTTTGCCAAGCTGCAGCCGAGCGGGGATCTTGCGGGGGCAGCACCAAGGCGGCCGGAGTTTGGGCGGAGCAAGCATCGTTTATCTGCTCAGCCAGCTCAGTTAACACCGGCCAATGCGAACCCTTACCAATGAAAACCAGCTGTGCCTGGGGGACCTGGGCACGTACCTGTTTAAAAGCCTCCATGAAAATATCGGCACCCTGCCACTCACTGGCCGTGCCAGCATAAATAAAGTAGGGGCCAGTAACGCCATGAGCCGCACCAATATGGCCAGAAACCGGGGTAAAACGGTCAGTGTCAATCCCGTTATTAACCACCTCAACACGCCGGGCCCCCAGCTGACGGGCCCGGATAGCGACGCCGTCGTTAACCGCAATCACAGCCTTAGCCCCCCGCATCGCGAAAGACTCCATCAGCTGCACAGCTTTAGCCACCGCCGGGCTGACCCCGGTAGAAACCGTGGCGTCACTCCACACATCAGGGGCATACCACACGTAAGGGATACGTCGCAGAGTAGTTACCGCACGCACCACCACGCCGGTAGTAGGCGGGGGTTCTACCAGCAACACCGCCGGCTTTTTAGCCGCCAGTAAACGGCCAAACAAGGGCAGGTCAAAAGACATATAGGGCACATAGCCGCGCAGGTAGCCGGACTTATCGCGCAGCACTGGCCAGCGGCTAACGCTTACGCCCTGGGGATCTTCAGGTTTAGGGCCATCAGCTGGGGGCTGGCTGGTAAGTACCCGCACCGGAATGTCTAGCCGCCGCAAAGCCCGCTCTACGCCGTCGAGCCTGAAAGAAGCCGCAGCCGCCTCCGGCAGATGAATACGGGTGGCCAGGGTTACCCCCTTAGCCTTAGCACGCGCTAACTTGTCGGCAAAAGGCTGGTGCGCCTGACTTGCCATGCCGGCTTGCTGATCACTCACGCTTTAGCCCCCTTTTGTCCTAGTTCAAAAGCTACCTGCTGGGCGCGCTGAGCCCAGGTGTTGGCCTTACCTGCAGCCTTAGCCTGCCGGTGTAGCTTGTTTACTTCCTGTGGATTAGCTTGGAGACGGCTCAGTAAGGTAGGCAACACCCCAGCCCCATAAGGAGCCACCCAGCCGGCCTCATTATCGGCTACCACCTGGGCCGCCAAGGTACCTGCAGAAGCAATCACCGGCTTACCGTGACCTAAATATTCAAAAAGTTTAACCGGTGCCGCAAACTCACGATACGGGTCAGGCTGCACAAACAGCACGCAAGCATCAGCATTGTCATAAAGCTGCTCAAGCTCAGCCCCACTGCGGTGCACCACCTGCACCGAGCTATCCATAAGCGGCTCATACTCACCGCGCATCTGCTCCCACTGCTGCTGGTGAGTGCAAATAGTTAGATTCACGCCGGGCGTGGCCGCCACCGCTCGCACGCATTCATGCAGCTGGTAGTGACCAGAAACCGAGCCAATATAAAGCAGGTTCAACTGCCCATTATTGGGGCTGGCGCTATCCACCAGCTCACAGCCTGGCGGCAGCGCCGCCATACGCTGGGGCGGGAAGATGGGCACATGCGCCCCCATAGCCATACTGGGCAGGTAAAGCACATCCACATAGCGCTTATACCAAGACAGGTCATAGTTGTAGACCGCGCTCATAATGGTGGCCATGGGCTCACCTACGCGCTCGCGGTAGTCACCAAATTTCCAGTAAATGTCGCGGTAAAACAGCCCCGAGGGGATCTGGTAGCGGCGTGCCAGGGCAAATAGTTCCACATCTAAAACCGGGTGCGGCGGCAGGTGGCGCGCCTCGGTGAGCATGGTGGGAATGGTGGCGGACTCAGAGTAAAGAAAATCGATTTTCTGCCCGGCTGCTAGGCGCGCTTTTAGGGCTTTAATGGCCCGACGGCGTCGGCGGCCATCGCCGGTAACGTCCAGCACCTCATAGCCAAGTGATTTAAACGCGTCATACATGCGCACAGGGCGAATCCCGGAGGCAGAGGTGGCCTGCCGATTTAGAGCGTAGGGGGCGTGATAAACCATAGTAGGCATAAGGCAATCTTACTGTTTAAGCACCTACACTTATATAGCCAGGTGAATAAACCCCACCGGTATCTCGGCTCAGGCGCATTATCCCCGCTAAACTGGAGTCATGCGCGTTATTTCCGTAGTCGGGGCTCGCCCCCAGTTCGTCAAGCTCGCCCCGGTCGCCCACGCTTTCGCTAAGGCTGGAATTGAGCATGTAATTGTCCACACCGGTCAGCACTATGACCCCATGCTTTCTGACGTGTTCTTTAAAGACCTGGGTATTCCCGCCCCGGATGTGCACCTAGGGGTAGGCTCAGGCTCCCACGGGGTGCAGACCGGCGCCATGCTTTCTGCCATGGATGAGGTATTTGAGCGCTACCAGCCGCACTGGGTGCTGGTTTACGGCGACACCAACTCCACTCTGGCCGGTGCGCTTAGCGCGGTTAAGCTGCACTTGCCGGTGGCCCACCTAGAGGCTGGGCTGCGTTCTTTCAACCGCCTGATGCCTGAAGAAATTAACCGCGTGCTCACTGACCACGCCGCTGACCTGCTGCTTACCCCCACTCAGGAGGGCGCTAAGCACCTGGCCGAAGAGGGCCTAGCTGACAAGACCGTGATCGTGGGCGACGTCATGACTGACGTGCTCTACCAGGTGCGTGACCAGGTTGCCGCTCAGCCCAGCCCGGTTATGAAGGAGCTGGATCTGGCTGAGGGGGCCTACTCGCTAGCTACCATTCACCGTGCGGAAAACACCGACGACGCCGCTCGCCTCACCTCCATTCTTGACTCGCTGGGGGCTGTGGACCACCCGGTGGTGCTGCTAGCCCACCCGCGCCTGGTAGCTAAGTGCTCCGAGCACGGCATTGACCTGTACACCAAGCGCGGCAACCTGCTGGTACACCCCCCGCTGGCCTACCCTGACCTGGTAGCTTCGGCCCTGCACGCACGCGGCGTGGTTACCGACTCCGGTGGCCTACAAAAGGAAGCTTTCCTGCTGCGCGTACCTTGCACCACTGTGCGCCCCCAAACTGAATGGGTGGAGACCGTGCAGCTAGGCTGGAACATCCTGGTTGAGCCCGGCAGCGCCCTAACTGAGGCCGCTAGCCGCCCACGCCCAGCCGAGCCGGCCCCTGAGGTGGCTCACCCCTATGGCGATGGGCACGCCGCTGAGCGCGTCGCCGAGGTTTTGCTAGCTAAGTAACCCCCGAGCCAACTAACTCTACTAGCCGAATAAAAGCCAGATTATGCGTATCGCCATGGTGGCCACCTGGCTACCCACCAAAGTAAATCCAGGTTCAGGTATTTTCGTGGCCAGAGATGCCGCCGCCCTGGCAGCTTTAGGCCACCAGGTGCAGCTAATCCATTTAGTGTCTCCCGCTTTAGATGATGGGCGTGAGCGCACCTACACTTTGGGTGTGCCCACGCTGCGGGTGCCCCTGAAGGTTTCTAATCCCGCTTCGCTGGCCCGCGCCCGCGCACGCCTAGAGCAGCTAACTGCCGGCGCCGATGTGGTGCATACGCAGGCTATTTCGGCGCTGTTTCCCTATATGCTGCGCCGCCCAGCCCAGCCTTGGGTGCATACCGAGCACTGGTCGGGCGCTACCTCCACTTACACCAACCCGTTTATACGTCTAGGCGTGCATACGCTACTAAATGCGCAGGCACTACCCGACACGGTGACGGCGGTAAGTAACTTTTTGGCTAACCATTTACGCCCTTACCGCCACGGCAAACCCCTGGTGGTGGTGCCTAACCAGGTAGTGCGCCCGCAAACTTTGACCCCTCCCCCACGCTCGCTGCACCCTGAGGCACCGCTAAAGCTTGTGGGCGTGGGTGGGTTAATTGAGCGTAAAGGCCCGCTGCTGGCTTTGCAGATTTTGCATCAGCTTTCTGGCCTTGGCGTGAAAGCTAAGCTGACCTGGGCTGGTAGTGGCCCACTGTTAGGGCAGTGCCGTGAGCAGGCCGCCGCTTTAGGGGTGGATGCCACTTTCTTGGGCCAGGTTCCTGCCGAGCAGATCCCCCAGCTAATTAGTGACAGTGACATGTTCTTAGTGCCCACCATTGGGGAGACTTTCTTCCTGGGCGCTGCTGAAGCTATTGCTGCTGGCCGCCCGGTGGTTACCGGCAGCTATGGGGGGCACACAGATTTTCTTGATCCGGCGGTTTGTGCCCTGGTTAGTGGGCGTGACCCGCTAGTTTGGGCCCAGGCCCTGGAGCAGTTGGCTCAGCGTACCGCCGCCTACGGCGCGCAGGAGGTGGCTGCTACCCTGCCTGAGGCTTTCACCGCCCCCCAGGTGGCTAAGCGTTACGTGCAGGTTTACCAAGACACTATTGCGGCGCGTTAATCCCTTAAATCAGAGGAAATATCGCATTTGGACACTGTCTACCAGGCTATTTTGGAGAGTAAATGAGCAAGGTAATTTTCGCTTCCCACTCGCGCTGGTGTCAGCCGGGCACTTTTAACGACGACGCCGCCTCCCCATCCGCCGTCACTGGCGCAGCCCCCAGCACGACTGATGCCAAGTCCCCCGCCGACAGCCCTATACAGCAGTGGTGGGCTAGCGCACCCAACAGCAACCAGCCTCACGCGCCTCTGCCTACCTCCCCTGAGCAGGTGGGCCAGTGGGCCCATAAGCAGGCAGGCCAGTGGAGCGGCGTCGTCGTAACTAAAACTGGGGCGCTACTAAGCAGCGATATGCCACGCTCATTCCCCTTGCTGTACCGCTACGTGGCGGGCACCTGGCTGGTAAGTGACGACCCCCAGGTACTTATCGACGCCGCCCCCACCAGCTGGGACGCCACCGGACGGCTCCAGTTCCGCCACGCCGCTTACACCCTGGGTACGCGCACCCTACTGGAGGGGATTTACCAGCTGCCCGCCGCCTCTAGCGTGGAGCTAATCGACGGCGACCCCACCCCCCACGTACACCCCTGGAAGGCACTGCGCTACCACCAGCGCATCACTGATGAGCCCACTTTCCGCAAGCTTTTCACCCAGGCGCTAGAGCAGGCGGTAGAGCGGGTAGTTAAGCTAACCCAGGGCCGGCGCCTGGCGGTGCCGCTATCGGGCGGGCTAGATTCGCGCCTGATTTTGAGCCTGCTTAAACTGGCCGGCGCCAGTGATGTGGTGGCTTTTACCTACGGCACTGCCGGCTCACGTGAAGCCAAAATTTCCCAGCAGGTAGCGCAATCCCTGGATGTGCCCTGGTATTTCGTTGAGCTTAGCGAAGCTAAGGTGCGCCAAGCCTGGCAGGCCGAGGGCGGCGCCTTTATCCGCAACGCTTGGGCGGGGGCCTCCCTACCCCACTATCAGGACTGGTATGCGCTACGTGAGCTAACCAGCACCGGGGTGCTACCCGCCGGCACCGTGATTTTGCCGGGCCACACCATTGTGGGCAACCTGCACGGCCAGGAGCTGCTAGACCCAAAGACTCCAATGAGCCGCAAAGACTGGGTTGAGCTACTAGCCCACCAGCACCTAAACCTGCAAGGCCAGCAAGATCTGGTGGCGGCCCTAGCCCCCATCCGCAAGCCTTTGCTGGAGGCGGTTGATGAGCTGCTGACGGTAGACACCCTGGACGCACGCCAGAGTCTCATTGAATGGTTCAACGTCCGCGAGCGCCAAGCCAAATACATTAACCACTCTATGCGAGCCTATGAGCATTTTGGTTTGGACTGGGCTTTGCCGATGCTGGACCTTGAGGTTATTGAGGTTTGGGAGCGCGGGGGCCTGGACTTCACTGATGAAGAGCGTATCTGGTACAAGAATTTGATTGCCCAGATTTATGCGCGGGTTAGCGGTACGCAGCCGCAGCTGTATGCGGCTGGGGTTAACGCGATTCCCGCCGCCCCTAGGCGCGCGGCAATTAAGGTTCTGTCTACCCTGCGCCTGGATAAGGCGGTTAGCTCGCTGCTTACTACCCGCGTGCAGCTGCGCCACCCCATGGCTTTCCAGGCGCTGCTGCCGGCGGGTAGCGCGGCTACTTATGCCCCGCAGCTGCTCAAAGGCCGCAGCCTTAACGGTATTTTTGCCGACCTGTTTTTGGCTGACGCTTGGGCGGCGGATTCTAATGTGTTTACGGAGGTTATTTAACCGTGCCTGCTTCCCTAGCGCGTTTTCGTTCCCTAGCGAGCACGCGCTTATACCCTTGCGCACCCAGCGCCCTGTTTTATTTGCTTCTAGCGGTGTTTTGGGGGTGCCTGTGGCGCCTGCCGCTGCTTAACGGCGATGATCGGCTTTTCGCTAACGCCTCTAATTTGCCGCATGGCCGCCAAACTTGGGCGGGTATTACCACTATGGTGGATAAGACCTGGAATACCTTTAATGGGCGCCTAGCTGATGGGCTTGGTGCGGCCTGGTTTGGTTTTGGTTTGGGCGGAGCCCGGGTGCTGATGGCGCTGGGCTATGTGCTGTTTGCGTTTTTGGTGTGGGTTTATGCCACTCGCCTGGGGCCTAAGGATGAGGGTGACTATTCGCAGCTAAGCCCCTGGCGTACCTGGGTGCGCCGTGATTTGTTGGCGCAGCTTTTGGCTAGTGCGATCCCGTTTATGCTGGTTGGGTTTCACTTCCATCTAAGCGGCGACGCAGTGTTTTCGATGGCTGTGGTGTGGAATTACCTGTTTTCTTTGAACCTGGTGCTGGTGGCTTTCTATCCGCTGGCTAGGGCGGCGCGTGGGGACTTTTCTTGGCGTTGGCAGTTGGCGGCTGCCCCGCTGATTGTGCTGGCCATGGTGATGCATGAGATGACTTCTGTGGCCGCGCTGGGTTTGGTGGCTGGTTTGTTGGCTTTTTGCCCGCGTCTGCTTACCCGAGCGGTTACTTGGGTTTCGCTAGCGGCTACCGGCTACGGTTTTTATCTGAAAGTTACCGCCCCGGGCTTGTGGGAACGTATTGAGCGCAACTCTAAGCCCACCGGTTCGCCTAATGATTTGCTGCCTGAGGAGGTAAAGCTGCATTTGCGTCTGGCGGGCACGCTGGCCAATGTGGCGGTGGTGTATATCGCCTTGGTGGTGCTGGTGGCGGCAACTTTGATTTGGCTGCATGGGCGCTCTTTATTGGCGACGACGCCGTCTTGGTCGCGTTGGCAGCCCAGCCGACGCTTGTGGGTGGGCTCGCTGGTAACCCTGTATGTGGTTAGCGCCGCCTGTGTGGGGGCGTGGATTATGGCTTCACGACGTTATTTGTTGATTATCGACGACGCCTATGGGCGCGGCCGCTACCCCCTAATCACCCAAATGGATGACGCTAGTGGCGCGGTGATTAGCTGGGCTATAGCTAGTTTTGTGATGCTGGCGCTGCTGGCTTTAACCCTGCCCAGGCAGTTGGTGGGACCCATGCCCCTGGCCTTGTTTGGGGCGATTGCGGTTTCTTTGGCGGCTAATAGCTATATGGCCCGTTCGCTTTATGCCGGGGTGGGCCGTGACCACTATATTGCTTTGCTGCTGATGGGCACGCTGATCATAACTAACCTGGTGGCGCTCTCTCGCCTTGGCGGCGCAGGCCGGGCGGTTAGTTTGCTTAGTGGTGGGGTGCTGTTTGTGGCTGGCTCCACCCTGGTGCTGTGCGCTAACCAGCTGCTGGTTAACTATGGCGCTTGGCAGCAGGTGGAAGCCCAGTTTGCGGCGGCCGCTAGCGGGCAAAGCGCGCTGGTTGAGATCCCTAAAACCATGCCTTGTAATAACGTGATTTCGTATCAGTGGATTGATCCGCCCGCCTCTAATGTGAAGCATTTGCGGATCTTCTACGGCCTAGACTCTAAGGTGCAGATCAAGACCGTGCCCCAGGAGTTAACCTGCGGCCCGGCCACAAACCGCTAGCCGCTGCCGTTAACCTCTGCCCACAGCCAGCCAATGCATGGGGCGCGGGGGCGGGGCGCTGGGACCAGGCGCCGTCGAGCCTGTCCCCGGCGTTAGGGCAGGCGGCGCATACGGCGACGAATGGCTACCAAACCCCAAGCCATATTCCACACGTCACGCACTTTAATGCGGGTAGCGTGGGCGCCTTGGTCAGCGGTGAGCACCACCGGCATTTCCGTGATCGGCATCTGACCGTCGTGTTCAGCTAAAGCCACAATCTCAGTGGAGCTAAGGTAACCGTTTTCTACCAGCTGGCTGCGGTGGGCACGGATCCAGTCGCCGTCAATAAACAAAGTCCCCTGCGGGTCACCCACTTTAGAGCCCAAAATTACCCGGCGCATCAGCCTAAACACTGCTGAAATAGCCGCGCGCATCATACCCCGATCCACCTGCGAATCAGGGTGGGCTTTAGAGCCAATAGCCAGCCCAACAGTGGGGTGAGCCCACCAATAATCCAGGTCAGAGGTACCAAATGGCAGGTCGTCGGCGCTAAAGACCACTAGCGGCGCCGTCGAGACACTAATGCCACGCCTATAGGCACGGCCCATACCCTTAGAGCTAGCCACCGCCTCCACGGTGAAAATATCCACCCCGTTATAAAGGCTGGGCCCATAGGTAAGCGATAAGCCCTCTAGCAGCTCAGCGGTGCCATCCTGGGAGGCGTTTTCAACCACAATGGCGCGCATAGGCACGCGCCGCCCCCGCGACCAGGCAGCCAGGCGTGCCAAAGTACCCTCCAGCACGGTCACCGAGTTGTGGGCGGGAATAATAACGTCAATAGCTCCCGGCAGTTCACGCGGCTGGGGCTGAGCTACCTGCAGCCGGCGCGGGAAGACCACATAGCGGTAAATCGGGTAGTTCCACACGGTAGTTACGGCGGTGCAAATAATCTTGCTCAGCGTGGCCGAAAGCCCCATATGATCCACTAACGCAATCATGGCCACCGTGGTAGCCAACCAGTTAAAGCCCACCAAAACGAAATACATGATGAGCGAATACAGGCGGTTAGCGTAGCTTTTAAAAGCAAAGTTACGCTGGCCTAAATAATTAACTGCGAAGCCGCTCCAATAGCCGGCAGCAACTGCTAAAGCCGTAGCCATCTGCGCAGCTAGCGGGGTGGTGGCCAGCAGCACCATGCGGGTAACTACGGTTACTAGCAGATCCACCACGAAGGCGGTGCCACCAACACCTAGATAACGCAGTATCGATGATTTAAATAAACGCGCTAGCATCCCGTTTCCTAACTGAATCAGCGCTAATTATACAAACTGGGGCCGCACTATCGAGTGCGACCCCAATTTGTTGAGATTAGTTTTAGAAGTGGACAGCCTGCCCGCTAGCGGCAGAAGCCAGGATGCCTTCCACTACCTTCAGCGCGTTTAGGCCCTCTTCCATGGATACGTGCTCATTGCCCTTACCCAAGATGGCGTCACGGAAGTGCTCGTGCTCCACAGCCAGCGGTTCGCGCTTGGCTAGGGCGTAACGGGTTACCGTGCCTTCGCTTACGCCACGGAAAGCAGCGATCTGATCCCACTGCAACGGCATGTCGCCGTTTTCGTAGAAGGTCAAATCACCCATGGCGGTGTCAGCTACTAGGGCGCCGTGCTCACCGGTCACAATGGTGGTGCGGTCCTTGAAGGGGGTAAGCCAGTTAACCAGGTGGTTAACCAGCACGCCGTTCTTGAAGGAGCCAGAAGCCACTACCATGTCCTCGTGCTCGCGGCCCGAGCGGTGGGCGGTCTGGGCGTAGATTTCCTTGTATTCGCTTCCCGCAACCCAGGCGGCCAGGTCAACGTCGTGGGTGGCCAGGTCCTTGACCACGCCGACGTCGCTGATGCGGGCCGGGAAAGGCGACTGGCGGCGGGTAACCACCTGGTAGACGTCACCTAGCTGGCCTTCAGCTAGACGCTTGCGCATCTCCAGCAGGGCCGGGTTGCAGCGCTCAACATAACCCACCGCACCGATCAGGCCGGCAGACTTGAAGGCTTCAGCTACACGCTGGCCAGACTCCACTGAGGCAGCCAGGGGTTTTTCAACCAGGGTGTGCACCCCAGCTTCAGCCAGAGCCAGGGCGGCCTCCTCGTGGAAGACGGTAGGCACAGCCACAATGGCGGCGTCGATACCTACCTCAATCATGGCAGAAACGGAATCGAGCACCGGCAAAGAACCGGCCACCCCGAAGCGGTCACCACCCGGGTCAGCTACAGCTACCAGTTCAAAGCCCTCAGTGTTGCGGGCGTTGCGCACATGGTGGCGCCCCATCGAGCCTAGGCCCAGGACACCAACGCGAAGCGAAGCACTCATCAGGCACCAGCCTTCACAACAGCGGCCACGGCCTCAACAATGCGCTCCAGGTCGGCCTGGCTCAGCGAGGGGTGTACCGGCAGCGACAGGCACTCGCGGGCAGCCTTCTCGGTGACCGGCAGTTCCAGGCCGGGAGCGTACTTGGTGAGCGAGTCCAGACGGTGGTTGGGGATCGGGTAGTACACGCCCGAGCCTACCTGCCACTGCTCACGCAGGGCCTTTTGTAGCTCGTCGCGCTCGCTGGCGCTAGCACCCTCGAAACGGATGGTGTACTGGTGGTAGACGTGACGGTAGCCCTCGGGCACGAAGGGGGTGACTACACCCTCAACCCCGGCCAGGCCCTCGTTTAGGAAGGCGGCGTTTTCCTGGCGCTGCTTGGTCCAGCCAGCTAGCTTGGTTAGCTGTACGCGGCCCACGGCGGCGCCGACGTCGGTCAGACGGTTGTTTAGACCCACCAGCTCGTTGGCGTACTGGCGCTCCATACCCTGGTTACGCAGCAGGCGCGAGCGGTGGTAGACGCCCTCGTCACGGGTGGTGATCATGCCGCCTTCAAGGGAGGACATGTTCTTGGTGGGGTAGAAGGAGAAGGAACCCCAACGGCCGAAGGTACCCACCTTGGTGCCGTCGATGGAGGCGTCGTGGGCCTGGGCGCAGTCTTCGTAGACGTCTAGGCCGTGGCGCTGGGCGATTTCTAGGATCGCGGGCATATTGGCAGGCAGACCGTATAGGTGCACAACCTCAATGGCGCGAGTGTTGGGGGTGATAGCAGCTTCAACCGCAGCCGGGTCCAGGGTGAAAGTGTTTACGTCGATGTCGGCAAACACCGGGGTGGCGCCGGAGATGGCCACAGAGTTGGCGGTGGCGGCGAAGGTGAAGGAGGGCACGATTACCTCAGCGCCGGGCTCTAGCTCGCTAGCTAGGGTGGCTAGGTGCTGGGCGGAGGTGCCGGAGTTTACGGCCACGCAGTGGGCGCCGCTAACTACCTGCTCGGAGAATTCGTCCTCGAAGGCCTTTACCTGAGGACCCTGCACCACCATGCCGGAGGCGATAACCGCGTCCACGGCAGCGCGCTCCTCATCACCGAAGACAGGCTTTGCCGGGGGAATGAATGCGAGTTCCATTTACTTTTCTACCTCTTTCAAAGTGGTGTTGGAGTTTGAGTCTGTGACTTCCTGATAGTGAGCCCCAGTGACGGGGCAACGCCACACACCCGGCTCAGCAGCTACCAGCGGTTCGCCGGCCTTACCAACCCAGGCAATACGACGTGCGGGCACACCAGCTACCAGTGCATAGTCGGGCACGTCCTTGGTGACCACTGCACCAGCTGCCACTGTAGCCCAGGCCCCGATGGTTACCGGAGCTACACATACGCTGCGTGCACCGATCGCCGCGCCGGTCTTAATGGTTACCCCGACGGGTTCCCAGTCCGAAGCTGACTTGATGGTGCCGTCAGGATTAACAGCGCGCGGGAAGTGGTCGTTAGTAAGGGTCACAGCCGGGCCAATGAAGACGCCGTCGTCAATCACGGCGGGCTCGTAGACCAGAGCGTAGTTTTGGACCTTACAGTTATCACCCATCTTTACGCCCTCACCGATGTAGGCGCCACGGCCCACAATGCAGTTACGGCCAATCTGAGCGTGCTCTCGCACCTGTGCTAGATGCCAAATACTTGACCCGTCACCAATTTGAGCCTCGGGTGAGACATCCGCCGTATCAACGATGCGTACTGCCACGTTGGTTAGCTCCTTTACGCAAAAACTACATCAGACAAGGCCAGTCTATCCCTAGTTTTTCCGCTAATCGAGCCCATAGCGCTACGCTAATAGGAGTTAGTTCATAGCGCAGATGTAATTTCCTGGCACAATTGCGTTTATGCAAACTTTTGACCCGGCCGAGCAGACCTGGCTCGTTGTCCCCCTTTACAATGAAGCCCAGGTAGTGGCTGAGGTTATCGCCAATGCGCGCAAAACCTTCCCTAATGTTGTTTGCGTTGACGACGGTTCACGCGACGATTCAGCTGCGCAAGCCCGCTCTGCGGGGGCGATTGTGGTCTCCCACCCGCTTAACCTAGGCCAGGGTGCTGCCCTACAAACCGGCATCACCTATGTGTTAACTCGCACTAATGCTCGCTATATAGCTACTTTTGACTCTGACGGCCAGCACTCCACTGATGATGTTATGGCCATGGTGCGCCGCGCCCATGATGAGGATTTGGCGATTGTGTTGGGATCGCGTTTCCTTGAGGGCACCGCCGATACTGGCACGCTTAAGCGCATTGTGCTGCGCACTGCCGCTTGGGTTGGTTCTAAGACTTCAGGTATGAAGCTCACTGACGCCCACAACGGCCTGCGCCTGTTGCGCCGTGACGCCGCCGAAAAGCTGGATCTGCACCAAAACCGGATGGCTCACGCTAGCGAAATTATTCGCCAGCTGGGCGCCAGCGGCCTGCCTTGGGCTGAGCAGCCGGTACACATTGAGTACACCGATTATTCGCGTTCTAAGGGCCAGTCCCTGTGGAACAGCGTTAACATCCTCGTCGATTTGATGTTCAGCTAAGGAGCTAGCTAAATGGATTCTCAGCTTTTAATTAAGAGCCTGCTAGCCCTGGGCGTGGTGCTTATGGGCGTGATGCTGCTGCGCAACTCTGGCGGAGCTAAGCATATGGCTGGGCGCCGTATTGTCACGCTGGCCTTTGTGGTTTTCGCCCTGGTCACGATTGCGGTGCCGTCCCTGACCACCTATCTGGCTCACTTTGTGGGCGTTGGCCGTGGTACTGACTTGCTGCTTTATGCGCTGGTGCTGGCCTTTTTGGCGTCTTTGCTTTCCAGCTTCCGCCGTGCCTCCATCCAGGAGCGGCGCCTGACTAAGTTGGCACGTGCTTTTGCTTTGGCGCAAGCCCCCGACCCCAGCGCTTTGGGTCCGGTTCCCCCGGCAGATAAGGCCGACGACGCCGCCAAGTAAGTTTTTGCCCCCGGCTTTAGCTGGGGGCTTTAAACTACCCAGCCGAGCGCCGTCGGCAAACCGGCCGGTCGCCGTCGGCAAAGCCCCGGACATTTAAGCCCCCCAAGCTAGGCTCGGGGGGCTTAAGTGTGCCAGCGTTTAGGCGTGCTTGGTGCGCTGGTTGGGACGACGCACTTCCATTTCTTCACGCAGGCTCAAGCCGGCGTTAATGGCTCCACGCAGCGGGGCCTGCCACAGGTGCGGGTAGATACGCGACATGTATAGGCGCGCTGAGGCATGGTGGGCGCGGATCATGTTTTCAGGCCGGGCTTTCCAGCTGGCACCCTGCTCATGTACTACTACCGCCCCGGGTACCTGCAGGTTTTCATAGCCTGCCTTACCCACTCGGGCACCTAGGTCCACGTCCTCAAAGAACATGAAGTAGGCGTCGTCGAAACCACCCAGCTCCTGCCACACCTTACGTGGCAGCAGCAGACAGGCCCCTGAGAGCCAACCCACCGGGTGAATGGTGTCCTCATTGGTGCCGTGGTAGGACTTGGTTAGCGGGTTTGAGGGCCAGATGCGCCCCAAAAAGGCGTGGCCGGCGCCGCGTCCCAGGGTGGGTAGGGCGCGGCCAGAGGGGTAGACCGTGCCGTCGGTGTTAAGCAGGCGCGGGCCTAGCGAACCGGCGCTCTTATTGGCCAGGCCAGCGGCCACCAGCACATCTAGGGCACCGGGGCGGAACACTAGGTCAGGGTTGGCCACCACAATCCAGTCTTCACTTAGATCCTTGGCGGCAAAGTTTACTCCCCCGCCGTAGCCTAGGTTGCCTGGGCCGTAGCCACGGTCAGTGTTGGGATCGCGCACTACGGTGGCGTTGTATTTGGCGGCTAATTCATCTACTAGCTCGTGCTGGGTGCCGTTGTCGGCAATGTACACGTTCACCTTTGCGCTGGTTGCCGGCGCAATAGAAGCCAGGAAACGTTCCAGTTCACTACCGGGGTTGTAGGTAACCGTGATTAACCTAATAGTTTGCTCAGACACGTCCGGCGTAGCTTGGCTTGGGCTTAGTAGCTCTTCTGCGCTAACTTCTGAGCCGCGCTCAGCGGCAGATTTATCAAGGTTTTCAGGCACGTTCTTCTACTCTTGGGCTCGATTATTCTGGCGGTAACTAGACCACAATTAGTAGTTTTATAACCTATCTGACTGAAAACATCCTCAACGTTACCTAAACTTGACCTCATGACTGCGTCTAAGCTCCCCCCGCGCCATACTGCAAAGGAACTGGTAAACCACCGATTGCGCCGTTTTTTTTACAGTGTTCTAGCGGCGGTATTGTTTGTCACTTCCTTTGGCGCTATGGCCTGGCATGACCTGCAGTCTTCGGTTAACCAGATCGACCCTAATCAGTTCCTCATTGGTAATCGCTCCAATCGCCCTGTCACTGACTACGACGGACGTGCGGTAAACATTTTGGTAATGGGTACTGACTCACGTCAGGGCGCCAACAATATCGACGGCGGCGCAGCTACTGAGTCTTCGGCTCGCTCTGACACCACCATGATCATGCACATTAGTGCTGACCGTAAACGTATCCAGGTGGTTTCTATCCCTCGCGACACCATGGTGGATATTCCTGAATGTAAGAGCGCTGATGGCACTATCACTGACTCAATGTATGCGCAGTTCAACACCGCCTTTGCTAACGGCGCCGGGAACGGGGATTTAAGTGCCCGCGCCTTGGCTGCGGGTGCGGCCTGCGCTATTTCCACCGTGGAGAAGCTAACCAACATCCACATTGATGACTACATGGTGGTGGACTTCGCTGGCCTTAAAAACATGGTGGATGCTTTAGGCGGCGTCGGCGTGTATGTCAGCGAGGACATTGATGACCCCGAATACACCCAACTCAAGCTTGATAAGGGTTGCCACCACCTTGATGGTTCGGCAGCGGTTATGTATGCGCGTGTGCGTCACGGCGTCTCTGACGGCTCTGACCTGCACCGTATTGAGCGCCAGCAGAACCTGATGGGCGCCATGATGCGTACCGCTATGCGTAAGAACCTGCTCACTAGCGCCCCTGACCTGTACGCCTTCGCTAAAGCCGCGCTGGGCACACTAACCACTTCTCCGCATGTGGGGCAGCTAAACACTCTGGCTGGTTTAGCTATGAGTGTGCGTACTATTGGTTTTGGTGGCATTGAGTTCATCACCGCCCCTAACGAGGCTGACCCCGATGACCCCAACCGCGTGGTTTTGCGTGAAAAAGACGCCAAGGCACTGTGGAAGTCCCTGAAGGATGACAAGCCGGCCCCCACTAACACCATTTCTTCTACCGCTAACGGCACCCCGGCCCCGGCTGCCACCGCCACTGAAACTGAGGACCCGGCGCAAGGAACCGAGCCCAGCAGCGAAGAAACCACTCAGGCACCCGCACCCAAGGCGTCGTCGCCCGCCCCGGCCCCCAAGGCTTCCGCTAGCCCCACTACCGACCCCGCATTGCAGTGCAAGTAAGGGAGGGTAAATAGTTGACTCAGTTTCCCCCAAGTCAGCCGCCCAGGCGCCGGCGTTTAGTCGCTAAAGACTCCGGCGTTAACCAACCAACCAGCGCCCCCGGGTCCCAGAGCGGTGCTGGCACCCCGGCGCGTCGTAATTCTGGCTCTAGCCGGGTTAACCCCAAGTCCACTAGGTCTGGCTCTGGGGCGCCGGCGCAGCCAATTTCAACCCGTTCTACCTCTGATGAGGCTACCCGCACCGCTGGTTCGGCGCAGGCACGTCCCTCTAGCCGGGTGGGTCGCTCTGGCGCTGCCGTACCTCTTTCCGACGACGCCGCCCCCGCACGCCCAGCCGCTCAGACTGCCCGCCCAGCTACTCAGGCCGCCCCGGCGCCCGGGCACGCTAGTGGAGCGCAAACAGCCTTACCCCAGTCACTGTCTGGTCAAAGTACCGCGCGCACCAGTGGGCCGCAGACGGTTCCCCCGCAGTCAATTCCTCCGCGTGCTAGCGCTTCGACGCAGGCGCGTCCTTCTAGTCGGGTGGGTCGCTCTGGCGGCGCCGTCCCCCTTCCCGACGACGTCGCCCCCGCACGCCCAGCCGCACAGCCAGCAACCGTGCCCCCTAAGCGTAACTCTCGTGCATCCTCACGCCCAGTAATGCCCACACGTTTACCAATTGACGAACCACCAGCTAGCCCCAGTCGCGGCAAGCGCCGCTGGCTTAAATACACCAGCGCGGTGCTAGCAGTAATTTTGATCACCCTGTGTGGCTACACCTGGCACCTATGGAATAAGGCCAGTGACCAGCTGCGCCGGGTTGATGCGCTGTCAAGCATGGCTGACACTCCTGGCGAGACCTGGCTGATTGTGGGTTCAGACTCGCGCGCCGACGGCGCCATTGCGGACACCACCACCGCCGGCCAGCGCGCCGACTCAGTGATGGTGCTGCATAAGGCTGAAAACGGCCAGACTTCACTAACCTCCCTGCCGCGTGACACTTATGTGAACATTCCCGGCTACGGTGAGGACAAGATCAACGCCTCCTACGCCTATGGCGGCGCCAAGCTGCTGGTAAAGACCGTAGAGGGCTTAACCAAGATGAAGATCAACCACTATGTTGAAGTTGGCATGGGCGGCGTTAAAAACGTCGTGGATGCTGTAGGTGGGGTTGAAGCCTGCCTGGACTATGACGTAGATGATCACGATTCAGGTTTGATCTGGAATACTGCGCAAGGCAAATGCCAGCAGGTTAACGGCGAAAAGGCGCTAGCTTTCTCACGTATGCGTAAATCTGACCCCACTGGCGATATTGGCCGTGGCCTGCGTCAACGCGCCATTATTTCAGCGGCGGTAAAGAAGGCCATGTCGCCCTCTACTCTGCTTAATCCCTCAGCCACCAGCAAACTAGTTGACGCCGGTACTGGCTCACTAACTGTGGATAAGGATTCGGGCGTGTGGGATATTGGCCAAATGGTGCTGGCTTTCCGCTCAGCTTCAAACGATGGCCTAACCGGCGCTCCCCCCATTGCGGACCCCGACTATGAGCCGGGAGATGTGGGCTCCACCGTGTTGCTGGTAGACACCACCGCGCCGATTTTCTTCGGCAAGGTGCGCGATGGAAGGCTCACCGCCAGCGACTTCAACCAGGCCAAATAAGGCTCCAATAAACACTTAAGGCCCGTTGAGATTCACTCTCAATGGGCCTTAAGCTTTGCCAGCTCAGCGCCAGCTAGTAGTTGGGTTTAGAAATGTGGGCGCTTAGGGTCAGCCTGCCAAGCGGTGTAGCTAGAGGTGACAATGTCGTCCAGGTTGTACTGGGCCTGCCAGCCAAGTACCTCGGTGATGCGCGTGGCGTTACCGATCAGCTTGGGCGGGTCGCCGGCGCGGCGCGGCAGCTCTTCAGGCTCCAGCTTGGAGCCAGTAGCTGCGATTACCTTGGCTACCACTTCACGCACTGAGGCTCCCTGGCCCGTGCCCACATTGAATACGTGAGCCTGCATTTGCTTGCCGTTACCCAGGTAATCCAGGGCGGCGATGTGGGCGGTAGCTAAATCACGCACGTGGATGTAGTCGCGGATGCAGGTACCGTCAGGGGTGTCGTAGTCGGTCCCGAAAATCTTGGGGCTCTCGTCCTTAACTAGGCGCTCCATAACCATCGGGATCAGGTTTAGTGTGGCCATGTCGCCTAGGTCGTCCCAGCCGGCTCCGGCTACGTTGAAGTAGCGCAGACCCGCCCAGCGCAGGCCCCAGGCGCGCTCGCAGTCAGCCATCATCCATTCGCCGATTAGTTTGGTTTCGCCGTAGGGGTTGATGGGGTGGCAGGCTACTTCTTCGTCGACGACGGCGACGTCGGGCATGCCGTAAACGGCTGCGGAGGAGGAGAAGATCATCTGATCCACCCCAGCCTGTTCCATGGCGGCCAGCATATTGGCTAGGCCACCGATGTTTTGCTGGTAGTACCAGGCCGGGCGAGCCACTGACTCACCTACCTGCTTGCGCGCAGCGAAGTGGATTACGCAGTCTACGCCTTCTTGGCGCATTACCTGCTCTAGGCGCTCTTGGGCCTGGGCTCCAGCCACGTCAAGCTGCACTAGCTTGGCTTGACCGATGCGCTCGGGCGTGCCGTAAGACAGGTCATCTACGACAACTACTTTGTCGCCGCGTTCAAGTAGTAGGCGCACAACGTGGGCGCCAATGTATCCGGCACCGCCCGCTACTAGGACGGTTCGAGGCTCGTGTTTTGTGTTCACAGCTCTATCCTAACCCTAAAATTGTTCGGTTGTGTTCGATTTCGATAGTTTATGTCGCCTCTGGGTGGTTGCCTTAGCGCTTTGCAGCCTAGCTGCCGGCCAGCCCATATCAAACCCTGATCCAGAGCCAGGTACAACCTAGTTGCCAGCCACGCGCTCAGCTAGCGCGCGCCCCTTAGCCTTAGCCAGCTCACCTAGCTCCACCTGGAACTGGCGCATAGCTGCCCGCAGCTGCTGAGCCTGCTCGCCCTCGCCGCTAGCCAAAATACGCACTGCTAGCAGGCCAGCATTACGCGCCCCACCAATAGAAACCGTGGCCACAGGCACGCCGGCAGGCATCTGCACAATCGAGAGCAGCGAATCCATGCCGTCCAGGTACTTCAGCGGCACGGGCACACCAATCACCGGCAGTTCACTAACCGCCGCCAGCATTCCCGGCAGGTGGGCGGCCCCGCCAGCGCCGGCAATGATTACACGCAAACCACGCTCGCTGGCCTGGCGGCCATAGTCAATCATTTCCACCGGCATACGGTGAGCTGAAACCACTCGGGCCTCATAGCTAACACCGAACTCTTCCAGGGCCTTAGCGGCCGCTTCCATAGTGGGCCAGTCAGAATCCGACCCCATCACAATGCCCACTACAGGCTGCTTATCGCTCACAGTTTTTCCTTTCAAGGTTTTTGAAGCGCTAGTTAAACCACCAGGCAGCTTTATAGCTGCGGACAGGTAAGTACATGGGCCACCTGGCGGCCAATCTCTACCGCCTGCCAGGGATCTTGCCCCTGAGCCACACTCAAGTTCACATGCCCCAGCTTACGTCCGCGCCGAGCCTGCTTGCCGTAAAGGTGAATCTTGGCTTGCGGAGCTACCTGCAAAGCCTGGGCCAAACGGCTAGCAGGGTCAGGTAGGGGCGCGTCAGTTTCTTGACGCCAACCAATCACGTTAACCATTACGGTGGGTGCTACTAGCTGCGCGCTACCTAGCGGCCAATCCAACACTGCCCGCAGATGCTGCTCAAACTGGCTGGTTAGGGCTCCATCCTGGCTCCAGTGACCACTGTTGTGGGGGCGCATAGCCAGCTCATTGATATACAGCTGATCGCCGTCGTCACCTTCAACCACAAACATTTCCACTGCCAGCACGCCGGTAACTTCAAGCTTGCTGGCTACGCGCTTAGCCACCTGCTGGGCTAGCGCGGCGGTAGCCGGTTTCAAACCTGGGGCCGGGGCCAGTACCGTGTCGCACATGCCCTCAACCTGCACGGTTTCCACCACCGGCCAAGCCTCCACCTGGCCACTGGGGTTACGGGCCACCAGGGCCGCAAGTTCACGGGTGAAGTTAACTGCCTGCTCTACCAGCAGGCAGCTGACCTGGGCGCCCCCTAGTGAGCCACCACCGCCCACACCGGCGCCGTCGGCCAAAGCTTTAAACCACTTTGCAGCCTCACCATTTTCAAGCTCAGCGGCGTCATTAACCAGCAGCACCCCGTGACCGTCATAGCCGCCCTGGGGGGTCTTTAGCACTACCGGCCAGCCATGCTGCAAGGCAAACTCAAGCACCTCAGCGGGCTGACTAACCGGGCGCCAAGCCGGCTGAGGCAGCTCCAAGCGCGTCATAGCGCGACGCATTTCTAGCTTGTCGCGGGCGTAAAGCAAAGCCTGGGCGCTAGGCTGCACCGATACACCCTGGGCCGCTAACTGCTGCAACAAGGCGTGATCTTGGTGCTCGTGTTCAAAAGTTAAAACCGCTGCGTCAGCTAGATCTTGGGGCTGCTCCCCCTGGCTGGGCTGAAGCAAATCACGCACCGCCCCGGCGTCGTCGGGCCGCCCCACTGGGGCATCAGGCATTACCTGCGCCGCAGACCCGTCCGGGGCCTCCACTAAAGCACGCAGGTGCACACCTAGCGCACTTGCTTCTTCTTGCATCATGCGAGCTAACTGCCCGCCGCCAATAACTGCCACAGTTGGTGCACTCACGTTATTAGCCTACCCGCCCCAGGCGTAGTGTGCACTGAACGGCACACTTAGCAAAACCCACATAGGATATGGACGTGCAACATTCAAGTATCCCCCATCGCCTCCAGGTACTGGCAGTGTGGGCTATTGCCTCGCTGATTGGGCTGCTGATTTTTAATCTGGGCGGCCTAGACACCCCCCAGACTTATTGGAGCGCAGCTAAGCCCAGCTACCTGCAGCATGTGGCTTTTTGGGATTCTGAGTGGTACTACCGCGTGGCCACTCAGGGCTACCCCGACTCCACCAGCTTGCCGATTGGTCAAGATGGCCGCGTGGGCCAAAACACCTGGGCATTTATGCCCATCTATGCCTATTTAAGTGGTGGCCTGGCCAAGCTACTCTCGGCTAACTATTACGCCTGCGCTGTGGTGGTGGCCTGGTTGGGTTCAGCTTTGGCGGCGTTAGGTTTGGATGCCTGGATGCGTCCGCGCGTGGGTAAGGCGGCAAGTTTATTAGGGGTGGCGATTTTCTTCACCTGCGGCCCGGCCATTATTTTGCAGCTTCCTTACGCTGAGTCTTTGGGATTGGCGCTGGTGGCGATTGGTTTCGCGGTTTTAGCTAAGCGTCGTTTTGCCTGGGCCATGGTGGTGTTTGTACTGGCTGCTTTTACCCGCCCGATCGGGGTGCCGCTGGGGGCCGCCCTGGGCCTGTGGTGGGTTTGGGAGGAGCTGCGGGCGCGCGGTCTGATTTCGACCTCTCGCTTTGATGCGTCTTTCTCTTCCGCCCGCGTTTATGCCGACGCCGATCCTTACGTCGCTAATTACGACGCCGCCCCTGTTCCTAATAAGGTCGCTATTGCCTCTTTTGAAACTACACCTGACCTAACCGCGAGCGCTTCTTTTGAGGCCGCCCCCATTGCAGCCAGCGCCGAGGCCTCCCCTGACTACGACGTCGTCGCTAATTACGAGGCCGCCACCCCTGGCAACGCGCCGACCCCCGCACCCACCCCACCAGCTTTGCCTAGCTTTACCCCTATGGATTTAAGCCCCATGCCGCTGAGCAGCAAAGACCGCCTGTGGCTGTTTGTTACTGCCGCAGTCACCTGCGCGGCTGCCTTGACCTGGCCGCTGCTGGCTTGGATCGCTACCGGGCGCATGAGCGCATATGTGGACACGGAAACTGCTTGGCGCGGCGTTGACCTGGCCCCTTTTGAGGCCTGGATTAACCGCTCTGCTAGCTTTGGTGGCGCCCACGCAGGGGTTATTGGCCTGTTTGGGGTGCTGGTGCTTAGTGTATGCGTGTTGAGCTGGCCTCAGCTGCGTCAGTTAGGGCGGCTGACCTGGATGTGGTGCGTATGCTACTGGGTTTACCTGCTGATCTTCTTCGACCCTTCCTCCTCAGTTTTTCGCATGTTGCTGATGGTTGCCCCACTGGCCTGGGCTGTGGCAGCAAGGCTAAGTAAGCGCCCACGAGGCGCCTTGGCGGTTTTAACTGTAGGTGTGATTAGCCAGGTTTTGTGGGTAGCTTGGGTGTGGGATTACGGCTCAATTAGCATCCTGTGGGTTCCGTAAATTATTCGCAAATTTTTCCTTTTAAAATCGCCAGCTGCCAAAACCTGCAGTTCAGCTCACATTTATAGACAATAGGACTATGTCAGGCTGCACAAGTTAATCGATTTGCTTTCAGTTTCAAGTTTTCATTAAGGCATTTCACTCATTTATCTGCTAGTTACCTTTATTTAGGCAGTACCAAAACATCCTGACGCCCATTAGGATGCAAATATGCAGTTCCCAAACATATCCCCCAGCCGTTTCCCCCATCGGCTCCAAGTCCTGGCCGTCTGGCTACTTATAACCCTACTAAGTCTGTTGATCTTCAACCTTTCAGCCATTGACACCCCAGCAAGCCGCTGGGTGCCAGCTCACCCCACTTACCTAGAGCACGTATCCTTATGGGATTCCAAGTGGTACCACCGCATTATCACTGAACGTTACTTCACTAAATTAACTTATGAAGCTAATGGCCATGTGCGTCAGAACACTTGGGCTTTCATGCCAGTTTTCCCCTTGGTGAGTGAAGCCCTGGCCACCCTGGCTTCCACCATCACCACAAAAAGCTATTTCGCCTGTGCAGTAGTAGTCTCCTGGATTAGCTCCGCAGCCGTAGCCCTAGGCCTAGATGCCTGGCTATGCCCACGCGTAGGCAAGCGCGCCAGCCTGCTAGGCGTAGCCCTTTTCTTCAGCTTCGCACCAGCTATCATCATGCAGGTGGCCTATGCAGAATCTTTAACCTTAGCGCTGCTGACTTTTGGTTTCATACTGCTAACTAAGCGGCGCTTTATCTGGGCCATTTTACTCTTTGGTATTGCCGAGCTCACTCGCCCTATTGGCGTCCCGCTCGGAGCCACAATCGGTTTATGGTGGTTCTGGGAAGAACTACGAGCACGCGGCATAGTCTCCCCAACCTCACGCTTTAATAGCTCATTCCTGCCATTTAAAAAATCAGCCGACCTCGCCGGCAACGTTAGCGACGACGTCGCCGCTACTGCCCCACAAACTGCCACAACTGCGCTAGACATTAGCCCCACCCCGCTCAGCCAAAAAGATCGTATCTGGCTATTTGTAATCGCCATCATTACTTGCGCTGGCGCGCTTTTCTGGCCGGCATTCGCCTGGTTCATTACCGGAGTACCTACCGCCTATACAGACACCGAAACTACTTGGCGCGGCAGCGGCCACCTAGCCCCCTTCGAACCTTGGATTAAGGAGGCCACTACCTTTGGTGGCCCTAACTCGGGTATCGTCGCCCTAATAGCAGTGCTAGTTCTAAGCATCTGCGCACTTAGCTCCAGTCAACTACGCAAGCTAGGACGCCTAGCCTGGATGTGGTGCGTATGCTACTGGGTCTATCTACTGGTCTTCTTCGACCCCTCATCCTCGATTCTACGCATGCTACTTATGATGGCCCCACTAGCTTGGGTGCTTGGCGCTAAACTGAGCAACCACCTACGCGCTGCTGTAGCATTTATTGCGCTCAGCGTCGTCTCCCAGGTGCTGTGGATAGCTTGGATTTGGGACGCTTACTCACTCTCACTCAGTAAGATCTACTGGATGCCTTAAGCCTTCTTAAATACCTTCCAGAAACTAACGGAATAAATAATGCTAAGCTCCTCCCTCGTCTCTCAGCGCCTGCGCGCCTGGATTGTAGAGTTCATGCAGTTTGGTGCAGTTGGCGCCTCAGCCTTCGTTATCGACGCCGGGCTATTTAACGTATTCCAGTACGCTCCTATGCCCCTGGGGTTCCTGTCTGGACACCCCAACAGCGCCAATGTTTTAGCGGCCACGATCGCCACCATCTACTCTTGGATAGCTAACCGACTGTGGACTTACCGCGGCCGCACCCAAGAAAACGTAGTACGCGAAGGCACTCTCTTCGTTATTGCAAACATTTTGGGGCTATGCGTAACCCAGGCCTGTTTGCTTTTCACCCACCACGTACTAAATATCAACACACAGCTAGGCGACAACATTGCCGCTTATGTGGTTGGTTTTGCCCTGTCTACAGCCTGCCGGTTCCTCTTCTACCACTTTGTGGTGTTCACCGGCACCAGTCAGGACGAAGATTCCAAGTCTTAAAGACATTGGTGCCTTAGTACACACCCAACAATTAGGCCTGCTCACAGCCAGAGCCCAAGCTGAGGATTTAAAGTTTGCCTTATGTTCAATCTTGCTGCTAGCGCCACGCTAGTTCAGACCTCTATCACGCCTGACTGGCTCGACGCCGGTACTTTGATCAATAAGTTTGTTGAATGGCTCGGCCCCTGGGCCATCATCGGCGTGATGCTGGTGGTTTTCGCCGAAACCGGTCTGCTGGTGGGGTTCTTCCTACCTGGTGACTCACTGCTATTCACTCTAGGCATGTTTGTGGGCACCGGCGCTGTACCGGTACCAATCTGGGTGGCTGCCCCTGCGGTTTTCTTGGCCGCTATTGCTGGTAACGGCACCGGTTATCTAATTGGCAGTAAGGTTGGCCCCAAGATTTTTGACCGCCCAGATGGGCGCCTGTTTAAGCAGAAGTACGTAACCAACACCCAGGAGTTCTTTGAGCGCCACGGTGGTAAGGCCGTGACCCTGGCCCAGTTTGTGCCGATTATCCGTACCTTCACCCCGGTTATGGCCGGTGTAGGCAAGATGCACTACCGCCACTTTGCCATCTTTAACCTGATCGGGGCTTTCTTCTGGGCTTTTTGCATCACCCTGCTGGGTTTCTGGCTGGGTAACTTCACCTGGGTGCGCGAAAACATTGAGCACATGATCTTGGTGATCGTGTTCATCTCACTGCTGCCCATGATTATCAAGGGCTTGCAGTCTTACCTGGCCTCTCGTAAGGCCCAGTCCTGATTTAAACCCGGCTATTTGAGCCGACGACGCCCGCTGGCCCAGTCAGGGCCCAGCTTTACGCCCGTCTTATCCGGCCATTTAAGCCGACGGCGCCAGCCACTGGCAGGTTCAGATTTTTCTGAACCTGCCTACCTTTTTTCGGTTCCGGCTTTTTCAGCCAGCACCCACTCGGTTCGCTTTAGCGACCAGGGAATAATCTCTCCCAATCCCTTGGCTTCTTTCTTGCTACAAGGGTGGATCACGTATTTACTGGCAACCTTTGAGGTTTTGATGAGCGCCGCCGTGTTGCCATCCATCCGGATTCCCCCGGGAGGGGCCAGGTTAACTAGGCGTGAAGCCAGGTTGACGGTAGGCCCAAATACGTCACCGGATAGGGAAACTACCTCCCCGCTTACTAGTGAGGCGCGTAGCTGAAGCTTGTGGCTGCCTCCCTGAATTTCTTCCATCAGGGCGGTAACCACATCGGCGGCGGTGGACAGATCATTGGCAATATACATAACCGCGTCACCAATGGTTTTTACGATTCGCCCACCGCGCGAAGTAACCACATCGCGGGCAGTGTCCTCAAAGTCGTGCAGCAGCCGGGTAAGTTCTTGCGGACTCAGGCGTGCAGCTAACGCCGTGAAACCCACAATGTCGATAAAACCCATTGAGCGTTTTAGGGGGAAATGGCCGTCACGACGCTGAGGCCCTTCAGCACTTATCTCACTGTTGGTGCGTTGAATTAGCGCCGCAAAATGGCGCCTCCAGGTGTACAGCAGCTGATCTTGCAGGTTTTCAGCCAGTTCATTGGCTTTCTCAATGGCCAATGCCCGAGCTTGCATGTCACTAATGTTTTTCTCAGACGCAATCTGAGCTACCATCGCCTCAAACTGCCACAGCACCAGGCGGTCCATGGTGTATGACTGGGCACGCAGCATGTTCTTTACCGCAGCCCGCTTCATGCCATGCTCGTCCATCAGAGACTTGACACCGCGCGCAGCCTCAATATCGACGTCAGTAATCACGCAGGCGTCGTCGTCGATATTTACAAAACCCAAGGCGCGCCAGTAACGACGGGCCTGCCCTATATCAACATTTAGCTCTTGCGCGGCTTGGCGCAGGGTTTTTACGGGCTGTGCGCCGAGCATCTGTACCGCTGGCGGATCGAGCGGCAATTGTGCATCGGTATCAATCACACAGGCAATGGTATCTCAGATCACATTTAGGACGCAAAGCGGGTTTTTAAAACGTCTCCGGCCTGCACTTCTACCTCTCCAGTAGGGGTGGAAATGACCAGTTGTGGGCGAATATCTGTGGCGATGCCAGCGACGGTGTCGGCACCCTCCCCTACCTGCACCTGCTGACCTAAGGTCAGACAACCGTCGCAAATTCGCCTGTGTAGCACCGGCGGCAGGGAAGTAACCTTGGCTGGGCCCTCGCCGTTTACCCCCAGCTCACGTAGCGCAAAATCAATGGTGGTACCTAGTTCTAGCACTAACGCCGGAATTTTAACGTTAGCCCCCGCCAGCGCCAGCGAACCGGCCCAATCAACCGGCAGTTGCTCGCGGCTTTGGGCCACATTGATGCCTACACCGGCAATTACCGCATACTTACCCTTAGGGTTGGCCACTAGCTCACATAGCACCCCACAGACTTTGCGGGCTTGGCCCCAGCCGGGCACCTCCTCTAGCTCAATACCTGAGCCTTCACGGGGCTGAATTAGCACGTCATTAGGCCATTTGGTGCCCACCTGCCACAGATTTGTGTCTAGATGGCTGGCTAGTAGTTTCGCTACCGCGTCGCCAATGATTAGCGGCAGCCAACCTAGTAGCTGCTCGTTTAGGCCGGGATAAAGCACGGTTGATACCAGTAGGGCGCCGCGCTCGGGGGTCACCCAACTGCGCCCGCCGCGTCCGCGTCCGGCTGTTTGGCTAATAGCTCGCAACGCCGATAGGTGAGGCCAGCGGCTGGGGGCATCTGACCGCAGCAGCCCGCCTGGGGTGGTTAGTTGTGAGTAAAGATAGGTTTGAGTGGAATCAATTTTTTCCACGACGGTTAAACGGCTAAATCCCATGCGTCAAGCTTCCCACATCTGCGTCTTTGCGCGTTAACTAGGGATAATCTAGGCCCATGATTGTGCTTGCTTCTAAATCTTCAGGTCGTTTAGCTACCCTACGAGCTGCCGGCATTGAGCCGCAGGTGACTGTGTCTGAGGTGGATGAGCGCGCCGTTGAGCAGCAGGTGCGTAGCACCCAGCCTGATTGTGGGCCGCAGGTGGTGGTGCAGGCTTTGGCTTTAGCTAAGGCGCAGGCGGTGGCGCACCAGCTTGGCCGCAGCGGGCAGGTTGCTGGCTGGCGTTATGTGGTGGGCTGCGATTCTATGCTGTTTATTGACGGCCAGTTGGTGGGTAAGCCTGCTAGTGTCGACGACGCCGTCGAGCGCTGGCGTTCTATGCGTGGCCGTAGTGCCACGCTGTTTACTGGCCACGCGGTTATTGTGTTAAGCCCCACCAAGGGCTACAGCCCTGATAGCCCCCAGGCGCAGGGGGTTTCGCGTGCGGTAATTAATTTTGCCGAGGTGAGCGATAAGGAAATAGCGGCTTATGTGGCCAGCGGTGAGCCCATGTACTGTGCGGGCGCCTTCACAATTGATGGCCTGGGTGGGGCTTTTATCGAATCTATTGAAGGCGACCCGCACGGAGTAGTGGGTCTGTCACTGCCCTTGCTGCGTAGGCTATTGGCGCAGCTGGGCGTGACCTGGACTGACCTGTGGCAGAGCTAAGGGCTAGAGACCGCAGATAAGTCCTTGACGTATGCGCCAGATCTTATCTTTGTAGATGAGATAGCGTTCGTACGTTGGAACCGTTGACGAGGGATCTGGCGTAAATGGATGGCAAGCACTAGGTGTGGGGCCGTCTACAGCGTATGCCTCTAGTAGGTATTTACGCTGCTGAGCACCTGACAAGAAACTTATGCCGTTAGGTCCAGTGCCACGTTCACAAATCCAGAAATTTCCCTTGACTGTGGCTATGTCACTGACCTTGAAGTCGGGTGCTTTATCAGCGTGGTCATTACACCATTTAGCCTTAGCTTCATGGTCTTCACGCGTGTCCCGATAGTACGGGTCTTGGTCACCCAGAGAGGGGTTAGCTGTCGGGGGAGCGGAAGTGCTAATACCACTGGATTTATTACCTGCTTGGGCGTTCTCTTTAGTGCTTGAACCGCACCCAGAGGTAATCACTAATACGCCAATAATCATCCAGATAATGGCTACGGGCCTGCTACCCATTTTCTAACCCTTCTAGAGAGTAATTACGCTAGATAATCGACAACTGCCAGTACGTTACCGGGATAGTACTAACGCAGCGGGGTGATTACTTCGCCAGACTTGAAAGTTAGCTTCACACCCAGCGTGGCGCTATCGAGAGGCATAACCCCGCCCTTAGCTAGGTAACTTGGGTCTACATCCACCGTAACACTGTTGGTTTCCGCAGATAGACCTACACCTAGAACTGGGTTACCCCACAGATTATTCTCAGTGATGTAGTCACTGACCCTTTGGGCATCAGCTTCAGTCACAGTGGTGGTCTTAACCCTGATGTGCTGGGGGTACTTTGAAGCCAAAGCCGATAGCTGCGCCACACCTGGACCAGCAACATCGCGCACATACACCTCTAGTACCTGCCTGTCAGAGGTTAGTGCGCTGTCGATAATATTGTCGGAGTAGCGTTCCCGCAATGGCGTGAAGTCCGCCAGAATTTTGTACATGACCTCTGGCTGTTCACCACGCCACACACGGTTTCCAGTTTGGTCGGTTTCTACCACACCAACCTTCGGGCCAGCAAAATCTGGGTTCTCAATCGGCTTTGAACCGAATGTGCCCATGGCGCTAACGGTTAACACGGCTAGGCCTGCAGCTAAGCAAATGACAGCTTTACGCATGATCAGGGACTTTCAACTAGAGCAGTGAATAAGGAGGGTTAGGCTCTAACGAGCCATGTACGTGGAGAGGTTTACTAGCCATGGCTAGCCGGGTTTCGGTTTAATTATCTGCCTAATAGCGAGCGTACATAAAAAAACACGGCTAGAAGAACAAACGTTCTTCTAGCCGTTTAGCTAAGTGCACGCATTGGCAGTTGCTAGGTTTTAAACCTGACAAAGCCGTGCGTTAGTGCGCTAGTCCTGGTTCTGCGGCGGCAGGGCGGCGATCATTGGGTCGTCGTAGTCCTGCACCCCAGCAGCGCGAGCGCCGCCGGGAGAGCCTAGGCCCTTTAGCTCAAAGAAGTCGATGTTAGCGCGGGTGTAGTCGGCCCATTCTTCAGGCACATCGTCTTCATAGAAAATAGCTTCAGTCGGACACACCGGCTCACAGGCACCGCAGTCAACGCACTCTTCAGCATTGATGTAAAGCGTGCGGGCGCCCTCATAAATGCAGTCCACGGGGCATTCGTCAACGCAGGCGCGGTCTTTGATATCCACGCAAGGTTGGGCGATGACGTATGTCATCTCTTCCTCATTTCCTTAACAGTTGTGTTACTTGTTGCGTCGCTGAGTACGGAAGCGCTCTTGGCCGTTAAGAATCACCTTACGGATACGCACTGCCTCCGGGGTGACCTCTACGCATTCATCATCTGCAGCAAACTCTAGAGCTTCTTCCAAAGTTAGCTTACGCGGCGGGGTCAAGTTCTCGAAAGTCTCGGCGGTAGAAGAACGCATGTTGGTCTGCTGCTTTTCGCGCACCACATTAACTTCCATATCTTCGTTGCGGGGGTTCTCCCCCACTACCTGGCCCTCATAGGTTTCCTGAGTGGGCTCAACAAAGAAAGTTCCGCGATCTTGCAGGCGAATCAGGGCATAGGCGGTAACCGCACCGGCGCGGTCAGAGATCAGCGAGCCGGTAGTGCGAGTCTCAATCACGCCATGCCAAGGCTCGTAGCCTTCAGCAATAGAAGAGGCAATACCGGTGCCGCGAGTGTCGGTGAGGAACTTAGAACGGAAGCCAATTAGGCCACGCGCGGGTACCAAAAATTCCATACGCACCCAACCGGCACCGTGGTTAGACATGGTTTCCATGCGTCCCTTACGGGCAGCCATCAGCTGAGTGACTACACCTAGGTGCTCTTCGGGAACGTCAATGGTCATGCGTTCCATAGGCTCATAGGTCTTACCCTCCACCTGGCGGGTAACTACCTGGGGCTTACCCACGGTTAGTTCAAAGCCTTCGCGGCGCATCTGCTCCACCAAAATGGCTAGCGCCAGCTCACCACGACCCTGTACCTCCCAGGCATCAGGACGCGAGGTGGGTAGTACGCGAATAGAAACGTTACCGATCAGCTCTTTGTCCAGGCGGTCTTTAACCTGACGGGCGGTGACCTTCGCACCCTTAACGCGCCCAGCCATAGGTGAGGTGTTAATACCAACGGTCATGGAGATGGCCGGGTCGTCAACCTTAATCAGCGGCAGCGGACGGGGATCTTCCAGATCAACCAGGGACTCACCAATAGTGATATCTTCAATACCGGCCACGGCCACAATGTCACCGGCGTGAGCTTCCTCAGCAGGCTTACGCTCTAGGCCTTCAGTAATCAGCAGCTCAGAAATACGAGCCTGCTTAATGTCACCCTCGTGGCGGGCCCAACCCACGCTCTGACCCTTACGTAGGGTGCCGTTGTGGATACGCAGCAGGGCCAGGCGGCCCAGGAAGGGTGAGGCGTCCAGGTTGGTTACGTGGGCCTGCAGCGGGGCGTCCTCATCGTAGCTGGGGCCGGGAATACGCTCAATGATGGTCCTAAACAGCGGCTCTAGGTTGTCGTTAGCCGGCAGCTGGCCGTCAGCGGGCTGCACGGTGTCAGCGCGGCGGGCCTTAGCGGAGGCGTAGATAACCGGCACGTCAAGCACGGCGTCGATGTCAATATCGGGGTTTTCCTCGGCCAAGTCACTGGCTAGTGACAGCAGCAGGTCGGTGCTTTCCTCCACAACCTCGTCTAGACGCGAGTCGGGGCGGTCTACTTTGTTAACCACCAAAATTACCGGCAGGTTGGCTGCTAGCGCCTTACGTAGCACGAAGCGGGTCTGGGGCAGGGGGCCTTCAGAGGCATCCACCAGCAGCACGACGCCGTCGACCATAGACAGACCGCGCTCTACCTCACCACCAAAGTCAGCGTGACCAGGGGTGTCAATCACGTTAATGGTGATGCCATCGGCCAAGCCAGCTTCCTTAGCGGCCGGACCACGGTAGTGCACGGCAGTGTTTTTAGCCAGAATGGTGATGCCTTTTTCGCGCTCAAGCTCACCTGAGTCCATTACGCGCTCACCGGTGGATTCTTCGGTAGCCCGCGCCCCGAAGGCACCGGCCTCCCACAACATGCCGTCAACCAGAGTGGTTTTACCGTGGTCAACGTGGGCTACGATTGCGACATTACGCAGATCCTGGCGTACCGTCATGTAAGGCTTCTTCTTTCTAGATACTTCTATATCCTCACTAGCCTAACCGCCCGAGCCGCCGGCTTACCGTAATGCAGTAGACATCACTTTTGTGCCACCGGCCACCTACCCCTTATTGCTTTACCTTATTCCCCCGACGGCGCCGGCTATTGGCAGCCCTGACCTCGACTATCAGCACTCCCCTGCACCGGCTGCCACCGCTGCCCCTAGCCGCCACTGATCATTAACCGGCTATAGCGCGATAGCAATCACTAGGGCCAGCGCGGCCACCAGAGTGCCAATGATGGTGCCTTTACGCCACTGGCGACTATAGGGGGGTTTGGGCGGATTGGTTTTTAACCCCGAATGCTTTTTTTCTTCATGCAGCTGAGCTTGGTAGGCGCGCAGCAGCTCAATGGCGCCGGCGGCGTCGAGGCTGGCGTACTGCGTAGAGGTGCCAGGTTCTACTAGGCGGGGGTCGACACCGTGGTGAATGATGCGTTTGGCTTCTTTGGCACGGTTTTCGGCGATTTGGCGAGCCCCGGCGGCGATTCCGCCTACACGCGGGGCAGCGCTGGCCTGCACGCTTGAGTTATCGCTCAGGATTAGTTCCACTCCCCAGCGCCCACTCATGCGGGTGATTTGGCGCCAGTCGATTAGGTGGGTGCGCCAGGCGTTTCTAACTACGACGGCGTCCTGGTTAAGTTCCAGCTCTGGCAGCCACCACATCATGGTGATAGCCCACCCTAAGGCCCCCATCCAGCCGGCTGCCGCCAGGGCGGCGGCGGTAGTGTCACGCCAGGCCACGGCCCCAACGATTACGGCCACTGCAATCCAGGCGGCGATAGTGGCTAGACGGGCTCGACGCGAGCGAATAATGACCCTAGGCATAGCTACATTCTTGCACGTTCAAGCTATCTTGCCGGCGCTAGGTGCCGACAGCGTATGCACCAGCTTGGGGCCATGAAGCCTTTAGACGGGGTTTTAAATTTGCTTGACGATAAACGGAATCGG
>ERZ772966.4-NODE-4-length-150065-cov-12.454743_pt1 | contig 150065 bp, 148 predicted proteins | sample MGYA00580680_ERZ772966 | MGnify/ENA primary metagenome ERZ772966 (study PRJEB29015, sample SAMEA2738055) | human oral metagenome | biome: human oral; feature: human-associated habitat; material: saliva | place: China | collected 2225 ...
TATGCTAATACTTGATAACAGTAAAGACTACTACGACTACATCCAAGGCGTTTATGGCGTGGATAGAAAGATTGTGTTTGATAGGCATGCTTTCAACTTACAGCACGAAGATGTTCGTTTTTCTTGTCACGACAATCTTGCTTACTTTCTTGTAGAAGTTGCAACAACGTGGTATATGCTCAGAGTTGATGTTGATCCCGAGAGAGATTCTTTAAGGGGGGAGCACCCTTTCCAAAGATTGAGTTTTTATCACAAAGACATACGTTCTCTTTCTCTCATCTGTACAAAGGAAATCGATGAAAAGGAGAAACTTTCCGATAGTGTTTCGTTCTTACTCAACATTGACAACGCCCATACCGTTTTCTCGATGTTCATGTCTTATATGATCACCCACGGTAGAAAATACGGCTTTGGGGATGAGCGTATAGACTACGACGACATGTTCAGATCTCTGTTCGAAATGTCAGCGTCTGAGATAGTACCGAAGGTGGCCAGATTTGGATTTGAAAGCTACTTCCACTGTAAAAATCCACTCTTGAAGTGCATCAACTTCGGTGGGATTGTTCCTCCAGAGGAGATGTTCATCAAGATCCAAAACTTCCTCTCGGCACAAATCAAAGATGGTGTCGAAGTGAAGATGACAGATGAACAGAAGATTGTCGGGTATGGATTCGACAAGAAGACATCTTTCAGGAAGAGAAAATAAGGATTCTATTCATACTTTCCATAGACAGCGAGAGGACTGTGGTCAATTTCGAGATCACAGCCCTCTCCAATTTTTCAAGAGTGAAAGTTTTAGTCTTCTTGATACTTCATCTTTATCGTTATGTCAAATGAGAAGATGTCATCGATGAACTTTTGTATGAGGTCAAAGCCGATAACTTTCTCATAGACCACGTTCTTGACACCATCTTCACCATTTACACGCCCTTCACCTTGAGATCCATCACCATAATAGTCCGTCATTCTACATTCGAAGATGATCGGTATTCTGATTTCTGAATTGTTGATGATTAACCCTTTGTTGTAGATGTTCGTGTTGGTGCTTATCGCTTTCGGATTCTGAGGTGAAAGATAAACATAAGCACCACAGGTGTCTTTCCCGACGAGATATCTGTCATCGTGGTGGAAACCAATCTTGGAAGATTCACCGATTATCGATTTCACCGAGTTCGACTTGAAAGATGCACTCTGAACACTCTTCGCAATGATGTCTTTGATCGTGGATTTGTGTTCACTTTCCACACCACTTATGTTCTTGAAGAGTGGGTGATCTTTATGGAAGCAGAAATCTGTGAGATAGCCGTTTCCATCCACGAGTTTTCCATCAACAATCTTTGCGATGAACTGAGTCTCTGGTTTCCCTGTGGTTGCGTAATCTCCAAAGTTCAGCTCTTTTCTTTCTTCATTAAGCTTCTTTTCTGATGCATTCATCCCAGTCGTCGATTTCTTCCATTTTTCTACGATGCTGTCTTGAAGTGCAAGATCACGTGATCTCTGATAAACGAACTGTCCCTTCATCTGTGGAGATCCAAATGGAAGTCGATGTTCACCTTCACCATCGGTTTTAAAGCCGATGCAAGGGAAGTCATAGCGACGATAGCCGTAAGTCTTCTCATCGTGAACGTATCCACTCATGTCCTCGGTGACTGGTGTGTTAAAACCTGGGACATAAGACAAGAGTTCGGCATCTATCGACTTTGGATTTCTTATGCTCAAGTAGTATGTCTTCTGAATAATCGATCCCTTTGAGTTCGATTCAGTTTCATTCTTGTAATAACCAGCGAAGATCTTCACATGGTCATTGTTCTCAATGTTCATGATCTTTTCCTCATTGCTATCAAGAATGGATATTTGAAGAGGAGAGTTCTTGATCCCATATCTTGATTCGATAGAGTCAATCGTTCTCTTCATCTCATCAAGAACCTGCATCACAGATTTCTGTTTGTTTTCACCATCAGTGAAGTAGTCCGTCGATATGTTACGTGAAGAATGGTGGAACATCTTCTCTCCCGATGTGTGGGAATCTGAAAGGTGATCATAAACACCAATTGATGTGAGTTCCTTCTCTATCATCGTGAGCATGTTGTCATCACCAATCCCTTCGAAAATCTTGGAAGATGTGTCGACGAGATGCTGTGGGAATTCAACAATGACAGGTGATGACCATTCCGACATGTTGATAACTGTAGGATAGCCAGCTTCAGAGATCGAACGTACTCGGATTTCTACGTACTCATTTTTGGATATTGGAATGTCTACTTGATTTGGATTAATGCTATCAGCATCGAGTTCGTTCTCAGATTTCCATTCATACGCCCCAGTTGCAAGATTGTAGATTTTCTCTCTCTGATTCATTGGGAGCGTATTCCAATTCGAGTAGTACGCTTTGAGTTTCTCACCACTTGGGAGAATGTAGTCGATCGTTTCTACGTTTGATTCTGTATTATCAGTTCGAAGATATCGATACTGACATTCAAACTTGATAATGTCGTAAGACACACCGTTATAAACCGTAGGTTCTGGTATAGCAAAAAACCCTCTGATTCTGTACTTTGGCTTGAATTCCTCAGAATCCCGAGTATACGTAAGGATGTCATTAACCAGAGAATAGAAAGTACTTACGAGGTTCTTTCTTTGCTTGTAATTCTCATCTATCGACTTCTGAAGTTTCTCACGTAGATTTTTATCGACAGTAGAACCCATCTCGTCTTTGAGTTTCACTATCGATTTGTCGATGATTTCGATTTGGCTCTTTACGTTTTCCTTCTCGGCATATTTCTCTCTTACCTTCGTCTCGAACTGGTTTATTCTATGTGAATTGATCAGCTTCACTTGCAGGTTTTTGGCTTCAAGGGAGGGGGTGTTCGGCTTCACATAAACATCCTTCTTCGCCGAAGAACCTCGGAGATTGTTGATTTTCTCTTCGACTTGAACGTCGGGTTTCACATAGACATTACAAGATCCCCATTCATCTGAAGCTATCCACTTCTGATTTATCGGTTTGATGAAGAGAATGAATGGTTCTGATGAATGAAGCTCTACTGGGACAATTGTTCCAAACTCGTCTTCAATATCGATCTTGATCGTATCACCAATGGATACTTGTTCAAGACCATAAACCGTGTTAAATCGGACATAACCAGTGGACTTGTCAATTTCCGAAACTGACCAAAGAGTGTTCTTACCAACAGTAAACTTTGATCCAACGGAAACTGATCTCGTAATTGTCACATCACCATCGATCGATTCTGTATACGAGAGATTCTGTCCAGATCCATTATCAAGAAGATAACCATCCTCGGAAATGTCCGATATCTTGAAATCTCGGGTGATGTTTCGTGATCTTGGTTTGACACAAACGATCGATTCTTGTTCTTTATATTTCTTCGCCGTAGAATGAAGATGTTTGAGGATATTCTCGTATTTCGTACCTGCAGAGAAATCATAACCATCGACGAAAAGCTTCTTTATCTGTACATGGGTGAAATCGTACTTATACTCTTCGACCTGCTTCGAAATGTCAATATCAATAAACGTTGATTTTTCACCTTTGAGGTTTTCACGTGTGTATAATGACTTCGAAATGATGTCGTCCGTGATCGTTATCTCATTTGGTGTAAATCTCTTGATGTTTATAAGTTGTCTTCGAACGCCATCTTGTGTAACAACGTACGCCTGCATCTCACCATCTGCCACTATGTTCCTTATGTTCTTGTCGATTCTTTCAAGTCTTCGGATGATGTGGGACAGAGAAGGTACGTCGAACGATTCTTTGCCGTTCTCAAGGATGTATTCTATTCTAACAGTATCAGATTCATCGATCATCATCTTTTGGAGGGCGTTGATTATCTCCAAAGACGTGATGTCATGTCTCGCTACATTCTCTAAAAACTTGTCTATACTGTTTGACATAATGTCGAAGTCTTTTTTTAATTTGTGTTATTTACCTTTCCGAAAAAGTATATAAACTAATCAAAATCCGCTTTTATGATACATTATAACAGTAAGTTAATACGATTTCTCCTGCCCAAGGGTTATAGTGCTATGATGTTGTTTGGTCATGTGTTTATCAGATCAACGAAGAATGATGCCGATAGCGTCATCGTGAACCACGAACTAATACACGTAGAACAATGGAAAGAACTAACGTTTGCAGTATTCGCAATTCTTAATGTTCCTTTCATAGGTAGCATCAATATCAAGTACACGATCCTCACGATGCTTCTTGCGTTCTGTGCGTTCTATGTGTGGTATTTCTTGGAATATCTCATCAGACTTGCGATAAAGAAGAACCACGACGAAGCTTACATGAACATATCCTTTGAAAAGGAAGCTTATCTGAATGAGGGGAAACCGAGATACTTAGAAAACCGAGACTACTTCTCATTTATCAAGTATCTCTAAGGGAGAAAAAGAAAATTGTAAAAAGAAGAAAAGGTGGCTATCGGAGATGATCTCTCTGATAGCCACCTTCTTTATAAACATACTCTTCTGATTAAAGAGAGGTACTTTCCTTGCACTCTGACAGATTCTCTCGTGTTTTCATATTCTTGAATAGTTTCGAATGCAAGGGAAGTGTGTTCGAAAGCTTAAATCAAAGAGAGGTACTTTCCTTGCGCTCGAAGATGTTCCATCGTGTTTTCATAATCTTGAAAGAAAAGAGCGCAAGGGAAATACACTCGAGAGCCTTGTATGAGTAGTTTTTGTTACTAGTCCACACAAGGCTCTCTCTTTATATTGATGTTAAAAATCGTGGGTCTTTATATTCCGAGTTTTGCTTTTGTTCTTTCGATCACAGCGTTGAATCTCTTCACGTCTTGGGATGCGACATTTACAAGATAAGGCAAGGTGTCAGACTTGTTTTCATAATCCCCATCATCGACCACGTTCTTGATATACTTCTTGTAGTCCGATGTTGATCGATAACCGTCGATCTTGTAGGCAATGTTCACCAGAGAGTTGTAGAATGAATCGACAAGCTTTCTATCATCTTTGATAACGTTTATTATGGAGAAAGCATCACTAATGTTTGCGACATCTTCGGCTTCATTTACCTTGAAGATTTTCTTGAGGACATCTCTTGATCCGTTTGTGATATCATATCTCTTACGTTCTCCACAACTTTCCACGATGAGGGTCTTTGTTTTATGATTTCGGAAACCAGTGACCACAGGTCGGATCTTCATTCCTTCGTGTTCAAACACTCTCCCTTCATTGACCTGTATCTCGTTGCGATCATCATCAAGGAAGACCTGATCGATTTCTCCTATGTTCTCCTCGATTTCGTTAATGATGTTATCTACGATTTCCTTAGACTTGTCATCATCGCTCTTCTTCTGGATGTACTCACGCTTCCCAAGCAGAATGTAGTAGATTTCCATGATTCTCTCGTTCTCACGGATATCTTCTGGGAGACTTTCGATTTTTTCAATCTGTTCATTCAGAACTGAGATTTCCTTCTGAAGATCCGCATCGACATCTTCTACAATGTCTTCGACATCATCATCTTCTCCGTCTTCGTCCTTATTCATCTGTCTACCTGCTGGTTTATCATCTTCACCACTTGCTCTGCCTTCAAGTGCTTCCATGACGGAAACTGGGGATTGAAGAAGAGGTGTGATATCAACACCATAGTACTCAAAGATCGTGTCGATAACATCTTGAGTTACTCTAAAAGTGTTCTCTGTTCCTGCGACATAGTCAATAACAATTGCATAGTCACCCGAATCAGAGTTCATAATACAAATCCACGTGTCACTTTCATCGGTGGCAGTCATTATAACATAACCGATGTAATCTCTGAATGAGAGATCTTCATAGACCTTCGCATCAACAGTTGGTGGGATTGAATCAACAGAGTAAATCGGTTCTACTAAAGTCACTCTATCGAGAGTGTTGAGAACATCAGTAGCAATTTTGTCTCCATAGTACTCTTTGAGAAGTCTCAGAAGTCGTAAAGACGTTCCATCACCATATAGTACGTCATTTCTGAAATCTTCTGTAAGGATTCCGTTCTCGTCGATTATTGTCAGATATTCGATAGAAGGCACGCTATACGATCTGAACAATTCAAGGACATGTTGGAAGTCGTATTCTGTTTCAAGATTGTCACCGAGTTCAATCACTCTATCACAGAGTTCTCTCGCTTTATCGACGTTTTTCTCATCTTCGGATTCCAGTTTTTTGTCGACAATATCTACAACATGTTCGAGGTCTTCATAGTTGTATGCAATCTGTTCAATGGTGTCACCACTTTCGAAGAGGAAATATTCATCATCTTCAAAGATTCTCACTGGTTTAGATTTGTGTTCGAGGATTCGCTTTCCTTGTTTGTATGATTTGTTCCAATTGTTCATATCGATCAGAAACGTTTGCTTATTTAGATTTCTTCACCTGCCCAGAAATCTTCTGTTTGTTCGTGTGTCTTTATCTCGGAAGATGAGGGGACAATATTAATTGGATATTTCCGAGTTCCATTTCCACCGATCACCACCTTCGTGTTGATGAAAGTTACCTTTGCTTGGTTCTTCTTCATCATTATCGTGGTCTCATCAATGATAGGTCTGACAGTGTCGAGCTTCAAGGCAAGCTTCATCATTGGTAGTTTATCATTCGCATTAGACTTGAAAGACAAATTCTTCTCCATCTGTGCGTTCTCGGGGAAAGTCACTGTACAAGGCAGTCCTTGGAAACCTTTGTATCTGAAATAGAACATGTTCGCTTTCCAGAGCTTTTCAATAAAAGCGTCATAGATCTTCATTCGTTCTATTTCAGAAGATGCTTTGATTTCAATGCTGACGTTGAATTGTTCGGGGACAAAGTTTGTACGTGCCGAGAATGTTTCCGTAGAAACACCCATTTCGTTTTCGACATCCATCACAAACTCTGCACGTTCATAACCGCCCGACATCTGGTTTGGTTGAAGTCCAGCACTTTCAAAAGTGAAGACACCGTATGGAACTTTACGATACTGTCCTTCTACTATCTTTTTGTAGTCATCTTCTGTCAAGTCGTCTTGTAACCATTCATATTGATGAGGATCAAGGAACATATCGGAAAGATACTGCTGATCGACAGAACCATAGAAGATCTTGACGGTTTTGAGGATTTCTTCACCATCTTTCACCTCGACGATCTTTATCACATCATACAAGAACTTTGATAAGGCAACGATGATGTTTCGCATGAAAACATCATCGTTGTTCTTCTTCACTATAAAGTCCATTAGTTTTTAACCTTCTTGTTTTTCTTTGTTTTTCTCTGCTTCCTTGATTCTTTCGTTCTCTTCCCATTCTTCCTCGGTGAAGACCTTGAACTTCGTCACGTAAAGGAACTTCTGTGAGAACAGCATTCCACCATCTTCGCCCTTTATGTTTTCATAGTTTTTGACGAGTTCATATCTTGCACGCATGATCTCTGCCTGTCGAGATTCTTCAAAGAGGAAGTTCGTGTTGAAAGTGAAACCGATGCTCGACTTCAATGATTGGAAAGCTACGAGATCCTTACAATCAAGAAGAGACTGTATGTAAATCGGCTTCTTGAGGACTTCTGCGAACGATGCTCTTATTCTGTTTATGAAGTTTGCATAGGACATGTCCTCATAAGTGACACTATCCGCCTTGAAGATTATCGCTCTCGAGTTCGATTGATCTCTGTCGTATCTGTTCAGTGGAATACGAGAATCTTTTCGAAGTGCTCGGTTGAAATAGTCCACGACCTTCATCGATGAAAGATCTGGCCCACTGCTCTGCAGAACATCAACTTGAGGAGATTGACCGTTTCGATTTGGGAAGACAATGTTACGTGAGTAGTTAATTCTTGGTTCTCCGTTAATAGTGACTTCCCCAGTCATAGCATTTACAAACAGATCTTCTTGGTAGTTGTTTGTTACCTTTCGAAGTGCTTCCTTTGCCTTATCTCTCGTCTTGTTGGCGATCGGTATTACCATCTTGAGCTTGTATTGCGAGTTCATGATAAACCATCCAACAGTAGAATCTTCAAGTTTTCTCTTGAGGTTGAAGTTTCTTATAAGTCTTTCAACATAGGAAACGTTTCCAGACGTTGATTCATCATAATAAGAGATTCTGATGACTTGGTTGTCAGAAAGGTAGCTTCCGTTTTCTGCATAGAACCAATAAACCTTTCCAGATTCGTTATCTATTATCTTCTCCAGTTTTGCAGGGTCTAACTCAACAAAACCGATGATTTTCATTGGTACAACATCTTCACCATCTTCACCGTTCTGCATAGACATTGAAGACGATAGGTTGTAGATTTCTTCATACTTTCTTAAAGCTCTTTCCTCTCTCTTTCTCTCTGCAACGAGTGTTGATCTTTTTACATCGTTCTTCATATGAGATATCGATTCATTCACTGATCGAATTTTCCCCTTTATGGATTCGATCTTTGATATGATCTCTGATTTCTTCTCATATTCATACACGATTTCATAGGCAATAGCACCATCGACGAGATAAGATCTGAACTTCTTCCAAAGGTTGTTAGATTGGTCGAACTTGAGCATGCTGTAAATCTCGTCGAAGTTCTTCTTGATAACAGAAACGTGATAGGCGAGTAGCTTCTCTTCTCTTATGTTTATCGAACAAGCCATCCCGAACTCATCGGGGATTATTGAATCGTCACATACGCTATCAAGAATGTACTCTATTTCGTTATATGATGCGAACTTACGATAAACATCTCTCTTACTTTCGTAGGACATATCCTCGTAAGGATCATGACTTTCTCTTTGTTTGTCGTCATAGATGTCATCGTCATCACCATCTTTTGCGATTGACTTCGTTCTCGCTATTATAGAATAATCAATTCCGATATCTGATATCGATTTCGCATACTTTGAAATGAGACCAGCAACGAATCCATTGCTTTTTCTTCTTTGCATAAGAGAATATTTCGTTATTTAAAAAACCTATCTGACCGTCGTTAGGGAAAATCGTGATGGCTACCGTCTCCCGACGACAGCCATCACATCCATTTTAAGCTAATTCCTTCTTGTTACTAAAATCAGATCAACGATCTTATATTCTTGTGAATGTGACTGTTTTCTCAATGTTTCAAAAAACTCAGTCGGGGCTATCATCTCCCGACGATAACCCCGACATAACAACTTAACAACAGCTATGTTTACATTTTCCGAAGTTCTTATAAATCACGGAAATAGAGTGGTTTATGAAGAGATTGGGCTGTCGAGATTTCTCCCAACAGCCCAATCCACAAAGTTTAATAACAACTATGGTCTTCAGTTCCCAAAGTTCTTATATTATGGTAAAGCCTGTTTGATTCACCGATCTTCCTTTAAGGGTGATTCTGTTGATGAACTTCTTGGAAACACCAGTGATAGTGACTTCAACGTCAATAAGAACACCATCGTTGTCGACCAGCCACCCAGGGTTGTTGGTTCTATCAATGGTTATCTTAAAGCTTTCGATTGCACGATAAGCATCACGAAGAGAACCATAGTAACCATTGAGGATAGTTCTAATCGTTGCTCTCATCGTGTCATCGTTATAATCATAAACATAAGGATCGATGAGTCGTTTCGTTTCCTCAGTTATGGTTATAAGAAGGTCACGAGCGTGAATGTTGTTGAGTGCAGACGTAAATCTCTGATAACCAGTTTCGTTACCGTAGATTATCGGAGAGCCGTTCTTGATGATGATTGGGTTGATACCAAACTCGATAAGAGAACGGAAATCGTCAGATCCAAGACGGAAGTCAACACCCGAAACACCTTCACCAGTTATTGCACCACGGATGATACCTGCAGAAGGCTTGTATTCGTCCGTTGTCCCAAACTTGCGCATGAAGCAAGATGCAACATAGCTTGCAGGTGGGATAGACGACGTAGAACCATCACTCTCCGTAACTGAAACGTTTGGGAAGAAGAATGCTGAGTGTGATGCACCCTGTTCCTCTTCGGGGAGAGAGAACAGCCATTCAGGAGATTCTGCCTTGTTCCCACCTTCGACGATATATCTGACTTCTACCGAAGGAGAAGGGTTAGTCGAAGTTGGTGATGCCGTGAATCTTGGGTTCTTGTGCTTCTTGAACTCATCGACACGAGGAATGTTGATGATCGCCATGCAGATATCACGCTTCTTGGCAATTTCTGAAATGTAGCTCTTGCACTTTGGTTCAATACCACCATTGAAAGTATCAACGATATATCGGAACGAGATCGCTTCTGGATCAGAAAGTGCCTTGCCAATGTTGGTTTCAGAGATCACTGAATAAATCTCACGAATGGACTTGTTTGATCCATCTGGGATAGACTTCGGATTGATCTGGAACCCATCAAGAGAGAACACCTTGTAGAACTTCGTGAGTTCGTGAACAGAAACCTCTCTGTAGAAGCGACCCTCACCGATTGCACCATCAAGTTCAACAATGAAGAACTTCTTGCCATTAACGAGTTCCTGCTTGATCGATACCACGTTCTGCACGCTTTCAGAAGTCTTGATCTTGTCCCCGATTTCGATAGGGTTCTTTTCGAACACCTTCTGCTCGACGACAAACGTCTTCTGGGACTTGATAGACGATAGATCAAGCGAGATCTTCTGAATGTTCTCCATATTGAACGTTGCATCCTTGTAGAATGTCTTGATCAGTTCAACATCTTGATAGGAGAGCTTGTTTGACTTGTCGGTGACTACATCAAGGACATTCTCGATCTTGTTACCATAGTCGAACTCACCAATCGTTATCTTCGGTGCAGAATTGAGGAAGAGTGATTCTTCGCTTCCAACAGCGGTGACATAGAACTCATAACAACCAACGCTAACACTATCCGAAATCTCACGTGACTTCTGATCGTAATTGATAGCCACCACGTCATCGTTTATGCTTGAACCTTCTGCCCATACACGAGCAGTACCGTTCTCGATAGAACCAATATGAATGTCTTCAAGGAACAGCCATTTGTTCTTATCGGTGTCATCTTCAACGTAAATGTTGCCGTCACCATAGACCGAAATCGTTGCACGAAGGTCAGTATCCTTCACGTCAGACTGTTCTCTCGTGAGAGTAGCAACATTCGTGTTACCTGTGGCGTTCTTGATAACATCACCAGTCGTCTTGTCATAGGTGTCGAACACGTCGTGGCGTGCCGTCGTCAGAACTGCGGTGTTTATTTCTGCGAGATTCTTGGTGGTGGGGATGATTTCAACTTTACCACCATCTGCCTTCACTGCATTGAAACCGATCTTCTTGGCATATGCCACGACATCATCTGCGTTCTTTGCAGGAGATCCATCGATGAAGACCGCATTCTCGTTCTCTACAACCTTGAAAGTTGCCTTCCCGAGAGGGAACGAGACGATTTCATCGAACACAAGACGAACATCACCTGCTTCAGTGATTTCGAGCTTTGATTCAACTGCGGTGTCGTTAGTGTACTTGTGGAGAATACCGTCAACACGCTTACGATCTTCAGAATGTGATGAATCGTGCTCTGGTGCGGTGTACTTCCGCTTCACCTTCACATGTGGACGAGTACCCATCTTGACAATCTTGAGAAGTTTTGCGTACATTTCGTCTTCCTTGTCGGTGAAGAGGAAAGTCTTATCATCGATCTTTTCAAACTTGGACAGTGAAATCTCGTCGATGACCATCTCTTCCGAGAACACACGTGGCTCGATTACTGTTCTCTGACCAAACGACTTCGACACGTGAGAAAGCATCTCCAGAGAATCGGCAGGATTCTGGATAATTGAAGAACAAACAACATCAATCTGTCGTTCGTGCATGTTGTACTGCTTGTCTTCGATCTGCTCTCTGTCAATTGCACAAACAACACCGTGAGAAATCGTCGACGAGTTGATCATCTGCTCAATGTAGAGATTTTCACCATTCTTCGTTCTGAAGTCTGGGATCAGTGACCCAACGGTTCTGAACTTGATGGCGATATCTTGACGACGCAGGAAATCTTCAAGCTTGTCTGCCTGCAGAAGACCTCCTTCAAACAGTCCCTTGAATCTAACATCAAAATCAGAAATCTGAGAATAATCACCAACAATGGCGATAACTTCGATGATGTAGTCGTTGACTGATGTCTCGGGGTCAAGGTACGCTGGAACATTACCATCATACCATTCCTTGAGCTTCATATCATAACCTCGAAGTTCTGCCTTCTTGATAATGAATGAGAGTTTTTGCTGTGAAAGGTTTACAAGATTAAAAATTGACTTATCACGTCTATTTGCGAGAACATTCTCTGCAGAAGGAATAAACCAGTCATCCTTCTTGAAGAATGAAGAATACAACTTCGTCGTCTTGCCGATGTTCTTGATCTGTGGTTCAGTGGATAGCGAGAGGAAATCGACCTTGTCTGCATCTTCTGCAGGAGTACCATCTTCCTTCAGCGTATCATTGAACTTCACGAGATTAAGCGCAATGACTGGTGTATTCTTGAGAAGTACTTCTATTGATTTGTGGAAGAATGATCCTTTCCTTTCAAGCGACTTATCACGTGCGCCATACAGATTTCTCAAAGTCTCCACATCACCTGCTTCGATAAGGAATGGTCTATTGAACCATCCAACTTTTGAAAAACCTGGTACAAGGACAGAGATTCTACCAGGTGCGTTGTATGACGTTACCGATTCATCAGAAATCATGGTAAAGACACCAGCACCTTTGAACTTTGTCTTCAAATCAGAAAGACTAACAGTTGCTCTTGCCATATGTTTTTAATTATCGTTTCTATTTATATTTCGTTATTTAACCACTTTGTAGGCGGAAAAACGGAAGAGCCGATGATCTTTCTATCAATCAAGATCATCGGCTCTCACCTGCTTTGTGTTTCCAATTTTTCAATCGTTTACAACATTGTCATTGTTTATTTCCATGTTCCTCACAACAGTGTCCATCGCCACTGTCGAATCTGTATTCTGAACGTATATCGTATCAACCAGAGTTATCGTGTCTTGTCCGCTTCTACTATCGTAAAAAGTTATGGATTTGGAAGATAAGAATGACATCACTGAAACTATCATAAACGTTATAAAGCAACTACACATGACGAACATTGTTGCATTGATAACTATCTGTCTAAACCAACGATTCCCTATCATTATTATTCTCGTGTTTTTGATTTATGTACTTTTCGAGTTTTTCCGTGGTACTTTCCTTGCACTCGAAGACATCTTCTGTTGTTTTCATACCTTTGAGCATCTTCGACTGCAAGGAAAGTACTCTTCTTGTATCAAGAGGGCACTTTAGCCAATCTTGCCATTCACTCTCACCTTAGCATTACCATCCATAAACAGATCCTTAAGGTCAGAAAGTATCGATGCGACTGCGTTCTGTTGGACAGCACCATCCGAGTTTCTATAACCAAGAGCATCAAGGATCATACCCATCGACTGGATGATCTTATCAATCTGTCGAGTTCGGAGCTGTTCTGGAGTTTCCCCTGCTTTTCTATCGACCTTCATTGTTTCCTTGTTCGATTTCTCGATCTTGAAACCAGTGGATGATTGGTAACTTGCGAAAGATCCTCCCGAAGGCTTTGAAAGTGAAGGGAATGAGTATGCGGATCTCGATCTGTTCTGTTCGAACGAGTTCGCCTTGTCAATCACAGATTCTATCGACTTCCAATCTGCAGAGACATCCTTCATATCTTTACCGAACTTCGTGAGTATCTTCGTGAACTCAGAGAATGGCTTGATGAACTTCGAGAATGTGTCAACTTTGTGGGGCGTGAGGAACGAGAATCCTTCGTTGATCATCTGTAGTGTCTTCTTGAGTGTAGCACCCATTCTGAGTGACGAGATATCGGCATCTTTAATCGATGAGTAGTTTTTAATCGTGTTTACAAGCATATTCAACGGTTCATTGAACATCTTCACTGCATCAACACCCTTTTGAAGATCACTATCTGCTATCCCAAAGATTCCAGTTCCCTTATCGGCATCTTCTGCAAGAGACATGAACACTTGAGGTATCGTGGTAAGTATCCCTTCGATATTCTTCTGTATTGCCGTCCTCTCTTCATCCGAGATCTTCGTTGTCTTCCACTTCACGACACCATCATAAAGAGGGATGAGTGCTTCGCCTATCCCCTTGACGTAGTCGATCCCTCTCTGGACTGTGGTCTTAAGGATCATCCCCATGAAACCAGTAGGAATCACATCCTTGTCCTGCTCACCGAATTGTGAGACAAGAGCAGGAAGAACACCCATGATTGTTTGGAGATTTGAAGTTATTCTTTCAACATCTGCCGACGTGAGTTTTGCGTCTCTCCATTTTCGGACACCATCTGCGAGACTGTTTATTGCATTGCCGAGGTCGCCTGTATATTCAAGTCCTCGTTCAACTGATGACTTTTGGAACAATCCAAGGAAACCTGCGTTTATAACCTCATCCTTGTCAATCGCACCGAAGTCCGCAATCTTTCGGGGGAGAACACCAAGGATTGTTCTTATGTTCGTGTCGATCTGTTCCACATCAGAAGAAGAGAGCTTCATCTCTGCCCATTTCTTCACACCATCTGCAAGATCTCCAAGAGAATCCCCGAGTTTGGCGGTAAATCTTAGACCATTACGAACTTCACGAAGTGAGAAAGTCTGGCCATTGAGATATTCGAACTTTCTCTTCTCTTCTACATCTTTCTCTGACTTTCTGAGAATCCCCCAAAGATTCCACATGTCGTCGTCATCATCAAAAAATCTCCCCATTGGAGCGATCGATGCAGGGATGATCCCAAGAATCGACTTGATATTATCCGCAATCTTCTGCCCATCCCCCTCGTCGATCTTCATCTCTGTCCACTTTCGGACACCATCTGCAAGATCGATCATTGCCGAAGACATTCTACTTGCAGAGGTGATCGAACCTTGGATCTTGAACCAGTTCGTGTCGATGTCGTACATCTTCTTGATTGCATCGGGAGAAGTTGCAATGATCACCGAGTGCATGATGTTCTTGAACATCTCCCCAATGTTGCGAGAAATGTCGATGAGCTTCGAAGTGTCTCCAAGCGAGGAGAACTTGACCATTGATGTGGAGAATGTGTCGACGATACTTGCAACATCTCTCAAAGATCCAAGTCGGAAAGTGTCAAGGAAAGAAAGTTCAGAAAGTGCGTCGGAAGCTCCCTTCGCAAGAATCGTCATCGACTTTGAGAAGTTGGAGACATCATCGACTTGAACTTTGGATTTGCTTATACCTTCGAAGACCTTCGTAAATGGAAGAAGTGATGCACCAACTGCACCAAGAGCGACAGATCCAAGAAGAATAAGAGGTGAAGCAATTCCGAACATGCTCATAGGAACAACAAGTTCCTTGATAAACTCTGGGAGGTGCTTTATCAGTGCATCACCGCTCTTTTCCATTGCTTCTCCGACCATCTTCAACGGAAGGGCAAAGGTGAGCAATGAAAGTCCAACGAGTGCCATAGCACCTGCACCAAGAGCGATATAACCGAAGAACATACCTGCAACACCCCAAATTGTGGCAAGACCAGACGCAAGTCCCATGAAGATCAGTGCACCCTTCCAACTCTTCATTGCAACCATAGATGAGAAAGCAATCGATGCACTGACAAGATAAACTGACAAGGACATCAGTGACATTGCAAGAGCACCTTTCGATATTGTCACCCAAGATTTACCGATGAAGTGATAAACGACGGCAAGTGCCGAAAGTGATAAGGCAAGAATACCAACATTTACAAAGTCAATCCCTACCTGTGACACACCATAAAGAGAAAGTGCACCAAGGACAAGGGAAGCGGACATGAAAGCGATTGCCTTTGCGCCAGAGACTATTCGTCTCGAGTTTCGAGAATTACCAAAGTACATGAACAATCTCGACATTCCGTACATTGTAGCACTGGTGATTGCCAGACCCCATACGAGCTGTCGAACATCGATCTGTCGCATTATGAGCGTCGTAAGTGCCATTGAACCTGCAAATGCGAGAACGGAAAGTCCCATCTTTGCAATCCCGACTGCACCTCGATTTAGTCCTTCTGCATTGTTCGCTATGAATTGTAGCTCTTTCCTCAAGAACTTGACGACAAACTTAAAGATCGTCATACCTGGTACAGCAAGAACAAGAAGCGGTGATGCAATGAAGATTCTCCACGCAAACTTACGGATCCCAGTACCAATGCTCGAGAGCATGTCCCCAGTTGCCTTCATTTTCGAAGCATCACCATTCTTCATCACCTCCGAGAAGCTCTTGACAAATTCTCCAAGCGAGTTCATTATTCTTTGGATTCTTCTCTGTGAAGGCATCTTCGACTTTGACAGAGAATCCATGAAAGGTTTGAGGTGAACAGAGAAGACGGACATCGATTCAGCAATCGCTTTTGTGTTTTCAATAGAAACATCCTTAAGGTCTTGCATGTTGAAGATCGATATCGCTTTCTTGATTGCTCTTATCTTTCTATCGGTAATATTTCTCGAATCTATCTCCGCAACGCCACGAGTATAATCGACAACAAACATTGATGCTTTCGAGAAAGTGTCCAAAGACTGCTTGTCGAGTTTTTCAACGGCATCTTTGATACCCTTCATCAGAACACTTATCGACTTATTGAATGTCGCTATATTCTTGACGTATCTCTTGTTTACACTTGTGTTGATAGAAGATACGAAAAGGTTGATTGATTGGCTTATCTGATCAAGCGTTCTCATATCTGCACCAAGCTGTGCACCACCAACTGGGGGTGTTGCCGATATCTCTGCTTTCTGCTTTGCGATCAGTTGTATTCCCTTGTCTATGGAGAACATCGTATCCATGAACAAATGACCATTCAGTCCGAACACTTTGTCCATGAGAATAGCTTGTTGTTCAATATAGAACGAAATGGTCGCCATATCGGACATTGACGTAGGAGAAGTGATGGAAGCCATCTGAGGTACAGATTCCGAAAGCTTCTTCTCTTCTTCGAGTTTTTCCTTGTAAAGTTTTGCGACCTCTTCAAGATTCGTTGATATGCTTTGGACACCATCGAAGATACCGTTAATTTTCGAAGATGAGTTTCTCTGCAAATCTAACGATTCACCGAAGATGTCGTAGAGTATGTTAAATTGTTCAATGTCCATATACAAAATAGCCCCCTTGCGAGTCGGTAGAGATTCGACTTATTTACCGATTCGAGGGGGCTATTCGAGGGATTTTTACATGTTCCTCTCGTACACTTTCAACTCATCATTTAGAGCATCGGGGAACATTTTGAATAGCATATCGAAGTCACGTCTGTCAAGTTCGTTATGCTTCATATAAAAATTGATAACTTCCGCATCGACTGTGATCTTCTTCTCTTTTTCTTTCTCGAGTTTCTTAGTCTTTGTGAAGAGGAATTGTGGCTTTGATTTGTACCTCCTTTTCATCACTTCTCTCCAAAAGTCTACCACACGAGCATAGTTGATCTGCTCAAGGTTCATTCTGGAAGTTTCATCAATGTACATGATCGACATGAATCTCTGAATCATAAAGTAGTGCGACCTTTTATCAGATTCAGAAATCTTCTCCCATTTTCCATCATCCCACATCGAATCGATGAGATCAAACAGCTTTATTGCCATATGTCTTGAGAATCTATAAACTGATCAAACGTTCTATTGTTCTGTGTCTTCGTTAGCTCTCCTATAACGTACAACTCGAGTGCATCATAGTAAGCGTCGTTATAACTCTTATATGAGAGTTCGACATATCTGCGATTGATGCCGATATTCTCGGAGATCTTCTCGGAATCAGCATAATCTGGGGACTTCTGCACCTCGTCGATTATGTGCTTTGGGAGATCTGCATCTTCGAAAACATCTTCAACGGTCATCTCACCATTTACCACCTTCTCTTCATAATACTTCTCGAAGACTTTCGATGCACGGAGGTCAGTGAACGATACTTCAGATTTTCCCTTGAGATATTTGTAAACGGAAGGGATGTTGTCGGATTTATCCCCAGACAAGACCTTTACGAACAGTGCCTTCTCGGGGATGATCTTCTCGGATCTCTGTTCAATGATCGTTCTGTTACTATCTTCGATCACGTTTTCAGAAATCCCTAAGAAGTCATCAAGCGTGGAGATTTCCTTCTTCTTTGTCCTCTGATCAATGTAGTGCATCATCTTCGACGAATCCATGTTGAACATTGCAATGAAGCTCGTTCCATTGAACTTCACGAGTTGTTTCATATCGGAATCCGCTGTACAGATGATCACTGATTCATCAGACTTGTAGATCAGATTCGATGAAACATAGATGAGATCATCACCTTCTGCATGAGGATAGGAGAGAACACAATAGCCGTTATCTACGAGGAATCGTTTGAACTCTGAGATGAACTTGGAGAATCCTTGACGATCGAATCTTGGTGTTGATGTCTTTCGATTTGCCTTGTAATCATCGCCACGATCAAGCTCGTATCGCCACGACTTCTCCGTAGAATCAAAGCAGAATACAAAGTTTGTCACCCTGCTGTACTTCTTGATGACGAAGTTTATCGATTGTAAGACAGCTTGACGGAGATCATCTCTGTCCTCTTGTGTAGACAAGAAAATCTCTGATGGGGATATTGCGAACGCTGTCCTATTCGCAATATAGTTCATATCAAAAACTATCTGCATTATTCCGCTATTTTGTAGTTATAAACTGGCTTTAAGACACCTTCCACATCAACAGTTTCTGCGAGCCATGGAAGAATATCTTCAAGTTTCTTATAAGCAGAAGGTGATTCATCTATCACATCTTCGGAAAGTGACCATGTCTGTACGCCTTCCATAGATTCCCGAAGTTCCTCAAGCGTGAGCTTTTTCTTTGCTTCTGTCCTTGACATCACACGACCTGCTCCATGAGGTGCAGAATAGTTCCAATCTGGATTTCCAATCCCACGACCGATGATTATTCCGTCACGCATGTTGATAGGGATCACAACACGTTGATCTTTATAAGCAGAACATGCACCCTTTCGAATAATTCCGTGGTTATCGATGTAGTTATGAACACAATGCTCGATTTGAGAACTCTCTATCTTTATACCGAGATGTTCACCTATGGACATTGCGATATACATGCGACTGAGGATAGCGAATTCGACAGCAACACCAATGTCGTGGAGATAGTCGTAAAGCAATGATTCATCGAGAATATCGGTTGACTGCCCGATTGCTCGCATTTCCTTTACACGTTCCTCGATCTTTGTATGAAGACCGTTCTTTTTCATTTCCACAATCATCTCCTTAATCTTTTCTGACTTCGCCTTCTTGATCATTTCGACGTTCTTGGACACATAGTACTTGTAGACATGGTTGCCAAGACGACGAGATCCACTATGAATGACGAGATAAAGATCACCTACCTCTGATTTGCCGATCTCTATGAAGTGATTACCACCTCCAAGAGTGCCCAGAGTATTGGTTATCTTCTGAAACTCGTCTTGATCCACACCGCATCGCAACGAAGATATCGTCATATTGCTCATCTTCATGAAATCGTATAGAAATCCACCAAATGGTGTGTTAGACTGTGTACCCTTCTTTGCGACTAAATCAACAAAGTCGTTCAGATCCTTGTAGTTGATATCGATCTTCCCAAGCTTTACCAAGGTCATCCCACAGCCTATGTCATTTCCCACAAGATGAGGGTTGACCTTTCCTTGGGATGTTGTAGATGTGAAGCCAATAACACATCCTTTCCCTGCATGGACATCTGGCATAATCCTCACACTTTCTGCGGAATATGGCTCTGTGGAAACTATTGAATCGATCTGCACCTTAGTCTTCGAATCTATAACAGATGCGAAAATCTTAATGTTTGCTTCCATATGTCGAATTCTTGTTAATGATTGAGGGGGTTATCCGTCTTTCTTATTCGTTCAGATAACCCCCAAATGATGATTTATGTTATGAATGACTACTACTTGCGGTCTTCACATTCGTGGGAGTTACCTTCTGATGATTCGATATGATAAGTTCTCGATCTCAGTAGATCGCCATCGTTGTTATATTCAGAAGTCTTGCGTTCCATGTTTTCATAGTCGTATTCTGAGAGTTCTACAACGTTACCATTCTTATCGTGCTTCTTTGACTTGATAACACGACCTTCTTCGTCGTACATTTCCCAGATGCCGATAGGATTGTTCTTCTTGTCAGTGTTGCCACGTACCTTGAGCTTTCCGCTCATGTAGCGTTCTGTGTGAACGTTATCGATGAAGAATTCCACTGCCACACCATTCACGATATGACCGTATTGTTCGAGCTTGCCTTGTTCGTTATAGACCTCGAAGATCTTCTCGGTGTCGCTGAGATAGTTCACCATCTCATCCTTCTTGCCATTTTCGTGGTAAGTGATCCATTCTCCCGATTTCTTTCCGTTCGTGTAAGATCCGCTCTTGTAGACCTTACCATTTTCATAGTATTCGGTGTATTCACCACAGAGAGAACCATCGACGTAGTTCGAGACACGCTTTACCTTGCCACTTTCGAAGTATTCGATTCTCTTCACCATCTGGTAGTTTTCGAAGAATGATTCCGACTTGATTGTGTCGAGTTCACCATTTTCGTAGTATCTCGTGACGACCCCCGAGGGAATCTGACGTTCAAGGATTGCTTCTGATTCGAGTTCACGCTTGATGATCTCCTTTACTCTGTTTCGCATTCTGAAGACACGAGACTTGACTGCACCGCTGGTTTCGAATCCGTATTTGTCACGGATCTGCTCGTGGGTGAGATCATTGAAGATAAAGTCGATAAGGACTTCAGAGTTGGGACACTTTTCGAAGAGTTCACGGCAACGTTGAATCATTCGCTTGTTCTTTGCATCTTCTGGATCTTCATCGGGGTTGAAGATGTCTTCTGCGCTGACGATTTCGATTTCTTCGTCGTCTTCCTTGACGGTGTTGCGCTTGTGGGCGATGTCGATCATTTCCTCGTTGTCGGTATCAGAGTTTGACGTGAGCTTTGACATAGGAATAACGATGTTGGTCTGCATTCTGTTGAATCTCATAAGTGAGAGATTCTTGGCAGAGACTGCAATATAACCACTGATGGGCTTGTCATCGGAGAACCATTCGTTGTCTTCTGACTTCGAAAAGTCACGGCTTTCGAGTTCATAGATCTCTTGATAGGTCAGACCGTCGTATGATTCCATCTTGCGAGCATATGCTTCAGCATCTTTGGATTCGAGTTCTCGGATTCTTGCTTCAAGAACTTCGATTTCTGCCTTGAATTCCTCGATTTCTGCGAGTTCCTTCGAGAATGACTTCGTTGCCTTGAAGTCCGACATTGTCACCTTCTGCTCACGGTTTTCAATCAGTCTTTCGATCTCACGGATCTTCTTTTGGATATCTGCGACCTCCTTGTTTCGTACGTACTTCCGACGAGTTCTGAACATCTCGAACATGTCGATGACGACGTTGTGAGATTCATCCTCATCGTGGAGGATCAGCAAGGATTGCTCCATTGCCTGTGGATAGAAGATTGAGAAGAACTCAGAGAAGATGCAGTTGTCCTTGTCCCCAGTCATGAACAGTCTTCCCACAGATTGTTCACGTACCCACTTCTGCATGGTGAACTTCTTGCGGTATGCAGGGGAGAGGGCGTTGTAGAGCTTGCGTTCCATGTCCTCTACGATGTGACGACGAACTTTGATAATGAAAGCTCTGTTGATTTCCTTGCGAAGTCCTTCGGGTGTGATGTAAGTTGCCATGATTCGTTGATCTTTTGATTAGGGGTTAATTATGCGTTGTCTATTGATTACTTGTTGTTGTTGTTGTTCTTGCCGTTTGCAGGATCTGTTGCTTCCACTACGATGTAGCACGTGGCGAGGAAGCCGATGATGAAGATCACTACGCCAGATGCTCCACCGACGAAGTTGCCTACGAGACCCTTCACGATTTTGCCGAGTGGGAAGAATGATTCGAGGATGAGCATGGAGATGAACGTGATTGACATCCACTTTCTGATGGTCTTCTTTGTCTTGAAGAATTCGTTCGTTGTGGAAGCTACCTTCTTGACTGACTTGATGATGATTTCCATTGCGATGTTGATGAAATCATTGAACTTGCGATTAGTCATGATCTTTGGATCTGATTGATTTGTTGAACTGATTTTTAGCTGTTGTGTGAAAATCTTCACATAATAACTATAACAAAGATCGTGCCAGAGTTTCAAAGACATGACAGATTTGTCAGTTGTCATATATTCTGTCATGTCTTCTTTAACACTTTGTAACATCTTGTATTACCTCGTGTCATATACCATAACATTTTTTAACATCTCATGGCACAAATGTCATATGGCACATGTCATATTCTGTCATGTCATAGTTGTCATGTGTTATGTTTGTCATATCTCGTGTTATATGAAAACAAAAGCCCACCTCGGCATATGAGCGTCGAGGTGGGCTTTTGTTTTCATCTTCCTTCAGTTGTTATTCGAGATCGACAGCTTCGATTATCAACATCTCGTTGAGTTCACTTCTGCTTAGTGCGATTCCCTTGAGGTTGTTACTTGCTTCAAGGTAGATGCTGACTTCTTCATTTTCTGGCCAATATGACACGGAATAGTCAACAAAAGAGCCGTCAGCATAGGTCTCATTGATGACAGCAGAGTATTCTCTGACGTTGTTGAAGGATGGAGTGGTTTTCACGAGTTCCACAAGCATCCCCTGCACAAGGTCGACGAGGTATTTGTGTGCTTCCTGCCAGTTGCTTACACCCTCAACATAGTGACCTTCGATATTCTCGAGGTACTCGTTTAAGGATTTCGGATTCTCGATTTCAAGGCGAGCTTCTGCCATATCGTAGTCACCGTAGAAGGTGTCCGATACTGCCTTGTCGTAGTCGTACTTGATGTTGTGATTAGCTGGTGTAACGCCTTCTTGTGAATTGAAGTAGTACGTGTTGTGACCTGTCATTTCCATGAGTTCTGTTCTTTTGCTTTTACCTTTCGGTGGTGGATGATGATAACTGATTGATCAGAAGATCTTTCACGATAATTATAACAAAGATTATGCCAAGTTATCTTTGTCATGACAAGGTTGTTATATGCGCTGTCATACGTGTCATACTCATTCTGTCATCTTTGTCATATACTGATTTACAGGAAGGTACTTTCCTTGGCTTCTCTTCCTTTTTCTAATATGAAAACAGCGAGAGGTATCTCCGAGTTCAACGAAGATACCTCTCTGTGCTTTCGAAGGTATTTTTATATTTTTGATGTTTATGCGTTGTTTCTAAACGTTACGCCACTATGTCTGTAAACCACAAGACCTTGATAGTTCTTTTCATCAACATAGACGAGTTCGACGAATTGTGGTTCATCAGATCTTTGTCCTTTGAATACAATCGACACGTCCGTTGATTTCCCATTCATAAGTCGTATTGGTCTCAAGGGGTCAGATGAAGCTATCTGGCAAATATCCGATTCACCACATTGGAAAAGGTGCATCGTGAAGTGCATACCCTTTTTCAGAGTTGCTGGGTTGATCAGAAGCTTCTTTTCCCCCGAAGATATCATCGAATTGTAATTCAGAAGAAGTACGGACTTTTTATTGTGAATGTCAGTACCACTATTCTGTGTGACATTCAGTACCTCGTATTGAGTGACCAGTGTTTGTTCAATATCAAAAGATGCCGAGGAGAATGATCTCGTCTTGAATGAATCACAAAACAGTCTATCAATATAAGATTCACCATCTGCAACGCTTGTAGTTCCCTTCCCTGCAACGAGCTTTGCAAATCTTGCATTACCAAGATTGTCAATGCTGGCGATCTGTGAATTGCTCTTATCCAGTATAGAAAGTACGTCATCAATATCGGCATTGAGAACTACCTTCTTCAGTGACATTGTGCTATTCCCTGTGAGGTTAATTATACCTCGAGCAGTGTCGATGATAGAGTCATATGAGTTAAACTTTGATTCTATAATCGACAGGAAGTTGTTTATGAACTGTGGAAGTTCTGATACGAATTCGCTTTTACTTAGTTTCTTAAAGCTATCCATCTTTTGATTTATTCGTTTTTGTTGTTTATTTCTTTGTATGTGAATCTACGACCAGCGAAAGCCCTTACTGCGATGTAGTAAATGTAAGAGAGAATGAAAAACCACATCTGAGAACCAACGCTTCTATCTCTGAAATAAGAGGTTGATCTTCGCACCATTGATTGGAAAAGTTCGATATCGGCTTTCAATCTGTCTTCTCGAGTTCCTCCTATTTCGTAAAGCATATCGTGGACTTCACACTCTCCACGGAAAAACTCGTGGTGTGGTGGCTTTAGGAACTTGAATATTCCTCCCATAGCACCACAACCATTCGTCTTTGTCTTGTCTATGTCTACCTCGTTAATCTTCTCCATCTCCATCTTCCCATTCTTCGTCATCAAGAGTGTATTTCGAAAGATCAATGTTCGCTTTCTTCTGCCAACACTTGTTCAAACAGGTTTTTATGTGTGTGAGAACATGTAAAACAAAGTGCTTATATTGATCAAGCGTTTCTATCTTGTAGATGTAGAAATCATCATCATCGCCTATCTTGATGAACTCTGGGAGATTTGCACCACCGAGAGCGTTCGTAAGTAGGAAGCCAGTTGACCAGTTGAACTGATTCTCTTGAGATAGGTACAAAGGTTTTGTAACTGGTTCATCTTCAAGTGTCGTGTAAGAAGACCCAGTGAGAATTTCCTCGTCACATTCCTCGTTGAAGACCGATGATAACAAATCCACTATTTCCTTCGTCGTTGGGCGATGATCATACTCTTGTACGCTATAAGTCATATCATCACCTTGACCTTTAATGTCGTAGGCGACTGTGTATTTCTCGTGAAGTGGATCTACGAGGTGGATGAGCTTGCCATCCACCTCGGGGTTACCACTTTGTCTGTTAGTTATCATCTGGTACGAATCGTTCATCATATAGGAATTTGTAATGTTTCAGAGATTTAAATTCTTCTAAGTTATTTGATATCACGACATTCCCAAGGAAGATTGGAACGTACGTCTCCCAACCAAACGTTTTCCATTTCACGTAGTTGTATTCATCATTACCGAAACGGTCGTAACTGTTATTGTGGTCGTAATACAGACAGCAACCATTGAAATCAGTTGCACCAGTGTATGACCTTGGAACAATAGACAATTTCTTACCACTATTTACAGTTCTCACTGGAGCGTTACGACCATTGTTGGAAGATTCCCAATCAATCACATAAACGTCCTTTGATCCAACTGGTGAGTATGTCGTTGATTTCTGAACAGCGATAATACCGTACCACTGTGAATATCTGTTGCCGTTCCAATATTTGAAGTGGTTCATATTGCTACCACCAGAATAATCAACCCCATCTTTGTTTCTTGCTTGTGTCATAAACACTACAGACTGCATCCATCCATAGCACAGGATCTGTGATTGACTGTATGGATTGAAATGTTTCTGTCCATATTCGTCGTCATACACAAACTGCAATCTTGATCTGTTGTACACGCCATCAGTTCCGATACATCTTGAATCGTTTACACCGATTCTTGGATCTGTGAAGAATTTCTCACGACCGCTGTCTATATTCGATGAAGAACAACCAGTTATGTTAGCATAGTCAAATCTACCATATGCCGATATCACAAGATGCCAGAAGTAACCAGCTTCTATTCTGTCGATCGACCTGTACGACGCATGTCTTCTCATGAAGTTCGCCACAGTGTTGGGGTTGTTATGATAACACAACGACGTTCCCTGTTTGAACACCCATTGGTTTTTGTTGTATCTTGTATCCAAGTGATTGTCGTGATCTTTAGCGTTCACTATGCCTGGGTATGATTGCTTTCTCTTATCGTTTGTACTGTACACGAGAGGATTGTGTGCTACCCACATCGATTCTTGTTTCGTCCAATCAGGTTCCCAGTCTGCAACCGAATCGCTATTTGTTAGCCATACTTCATAAACTTCGTGCGGTAGGAAGTCAGTGAGTATCGACGTGTAGAGATATTTTGCATCAGCAGGTACAGCACATCCGAAATCGGGGTTCATGATAGAAAAATCCGAATTGTTCAGAAGTATGAACTTTATGATCTTCCCATCTGCATCTGTGAAACAAGCACCAACATTCCAAGCTTTCTCGTAGTAGTATTCACCACCAGGTTGTCTCCGAGACCCAGGACTTGTAAGACCTATTGCTGGATTGTCCTCGTTGTGATATCCTCTGTGCATCATTGGGAACTTCACTCTCTTGAATCCACCAACGTCTATCTTGACGTGACCTATGTAGTCTGCTCCTTCGCTTCCATCAGATATTGATCGTCTGTATTTGTAGAGATATTGACTTATGTTCTTTCCGACACAACCATTTCTTGGTTGTACGTAGATCTGTTTTACAGCATTCTGTCTAAACCATACGAAGTCGAACTTCTTGCCCTCTGGTCTCCGTGGTTCTTCGAGGTTTGATGACCAGATGAAGTAGTCAGTGTCTGTTTCATAATCATAAACGCCCTTTCTCCAAGATTGTGGTTCATGTACCCAAATACCGCCAGATTCTGCAACGTCGATATCTGCAACTTCACAGAGGTCTGGATTTTCATTTGTGTCATATTTCCCAGAATGTCTGTCATGCAGAGGGAACACGACCATCTTTCCTCTCTCTTGTTCCTTTCCTCTGTACTTTCTACGATTCTCGACGATCTTCTTTACGTGACCACTCATCACATAAGGCTTGTTATAAAGATAACCAGTTTCGTTGTCAAGATTGCTCAGTCTCTGTGGATCAAGCACGTTCTGTTTCAGACCACGATTATCTACTATCGATTCCGTGACTGCAATTACTGAGTATTCTGGTTGCAGGATAGAAAGTTCGGGGTACTGACGTTGCCACTTTTCCAGTTCGGATTCCTCGAGGAAGTTCTCAAGTTCATACTTACCAACAAATCCAGATTCACGACGAAGTGACCCATCAATCGTGATCCCTCCCATCAGTTTGTACTTTTCAAAGAAGTCCGTACGACCCTTCTTGGAAACACCATAGATTCTGATGTTCTGAAGATTTGGGAATTCTTGGATGATGTCTTCCCAACGAATGTTGTCACAGTTTTCTATCCACAGCTTCGTGATCTTTGATTTATCTTCGAAGTGGATGTTTTCCCAACGGAGATTTCTTAATCCACGAAGTTGCAGGAATGTGAACGTTCTGGGAAGCCAAAGTTCCTCGATAAGTGATCCCGATGCAAACGAGATACTCTGCAGTTTCGTACGACGACCATCAAACTTGCGGAGACGAATATTGCCCGACAAATCAAGTGATGTGAAATTGTCGGATTGGAGACCTTGTACGTTGAGTTCTTCAAGATTTTGACATCCAGTAAGCGTGAGAGATTGAAGTGTTGTATTCGTATCGGCACATGAAAGGTCAAGCTTCTTCAAGGTCTTACAACTTGAGAAGTCGATATTGTTGAGGATGTACTTCGAAACCTCACGGAAGTCTATCTCTTGCATTCTCGACGCACCGTATATGAACTGAGGGTCATTGACGATAAGATCCATAAAGAACCTCAGAGAAACCTTGTAACCATTCTTCTCGTTTGCAAGAATACCGCTCTGTTTTGGAGCACCACTCGTGAACCCATAACCAAAGTTGTATTGCTCTGATGCTTTTATGTGGATCTCCTTGTTATCTTGAGAGAAGTTGTGAGAGAAGTAGATTCTTATGTTATCTGATCTGTAAGTACCTGCGAGATACTTCGCATCGAGAAGGTCGAATCGGTTATTGATGATATACTGACGATGAGATTCTCTGTTCCCTTGAAGTGAATAAAGGTAGTCAAGATTGTTCTCCAGAAGAGGTTTTATGTACTTATGTTCAGAGTCCTTGTTATAGATTCTCTTCGACCAGTTGTTCATGAACTCTTCGTTCAAGACGTTCAAGACGTATTCTTTCGACATCACAGATCTGATCTTCTGTGCTGTTTCTTGAAGTTCGTTCTGAAGTGCCTGTCTTACGAGTTTCCAAAGTTCGGAATCATGACCTGCGTAAGCAAAGTTCTGAATCGATGCGTCGTATGTGTCTTGGTCGATATCATAATCGTAGATGAGCTTACCATCATTACGAACACCAAGTATAGTATCGTTGTCGTAAGGGATAAAGTACCAAATGTTACCATCCCACGTGGCGAACATCATGTTCTTCACTCTCTGGTCGACCATCATGAAGTATTCAGTCATCACGTACCAACCACAGAGGAAGTTGATATCGAAGTAATCTCTCACTTCACGCTTGAACTTATCGGGGCGACCCACACAAGACTTGATCCAGCTCCACAATCTTCGAACGTGTCTTTGTCTATCGCCTGCCTGCTCCCAAGTCATATCTTCGGGATATCGGAACTCGAGACCATTCTTGAAGTGTGTGTTCATGTCGTCAGTTTGGAACAGCCCCACAGCATTCGAGTTGTTGAGGAATTCCAAACACGTACAACTATCGCCACTGAATCCATAGACGTGGTCAGATTTCGCCTTGTCGTTGTTGAAGTTATACTTGCCGATGTATTTGACATTTCCATCGAGATTATCAACGAACATATCGCAAGGCTGACCGTCAACACCTATGCGAACATTGATATCCTGCTTCTGAGGTGGAACGAGGAATCCACACTGCTTGAAGACATCGTTGACGATGATTGCAACACCAGAGTTGTGGGTAGATGATGATTCAGCAAAGTCGGCTTTCATTGTGAATAGACCTACCTCTGGAGAATTTGGCTTGAAGGCATACTTTCGCTTTTCCTTGAGGACACCACCCACAGTAAGCGTGTTCTCGGCATCCTTCTTCTTGACATCAAAGTAGAGACGGTAGTTTTTACGTGGATAAGTCGTCGATGATGTCCCCTGTATTCTCACTCTACCATGTCTGAGTTCAAATGAGAACTCTTTCCCAAACTTTGAGAAGAAGTCGACATCAAGCGGAACTTCGAACTTCTTGTTATTGGTCTTGTCTACAAGAGCGATATCTGCCTTCATCTTCATCACAGATTTTCCCTTTGCGAGAAGTTTCTGCATAGAGACCGCACCAGAATCATCAAGAACGTCGTTATCTCTGTAAAGTCTGACAATGTCACTGGGGTTCGGTCTGTCAATGATGTAGTTCATCAAGATTTCATCATCTTGAAGAGCACGATCATAGATTCTGACAGTTCGAAGATCGACATTTGCAGACGATGAATCCACGACAATGTTTCTGGGTGTTTGATGGAGGATTGAATCGGTGGAAGGGTACTGTACTGCACCACAACGAACACCATCGACGTAGATTTCAAGGATTCTCGTCTCTGTCTTCTTGGAAAGTACAAAAGTGATCTTGTAGAATCTACCAGTGGAGAACTTCGTTTCGACATAAACACCGCTTGATGTCTGGATTCTGGCGGAGATTGGCGTGATAGAAATCCCAACGCCATTGTCAAGAGAATGGATGATTGATGATGTTTTATCAGAGATCGTGTTGGTAGAGAATTCGAATTCGAAAGTCTTCCCAGTGATCGTCGGGTCAGTTTCAAATGGTTTATGGTTTATTTCTATTCTTGCACCATTTACAAGAGAAAGTGAACCGTTCTTCCAACCCGACGATGAGAAGTTGACGTTATGGAATTCGGTCGAGATCCCCTTATAAGTCCAAACTGCAGGGTTCGATTCAGTGTTAGAACGACCTCCAGACATAAGTTCCAAGGACATGCTGTCGACAACCTTGTCGATGTCCATTGATGATCTTTCAATGACGACTGGGAGGGAGAAAGTGTCGGAAGACGTTTTAATAGAGATCGTCTTTGGAGAGCGGTCGATGAATCTGTTCGTATAAGTTTGATCTATACGGTCAACGATGATTGAAGATTCTTGATCACCAACCGAAAGATGAATGTTTGCTTTTGCTTTTGAAGGATCGTAGACGTAATAGTTGAACGAGAATTCCTCAAACTGGGAGACGACCATCTTGATCTGTTCGCCTGCGTCATAAGTTCTGCCGACCTTGTCATCAAACATAAACAGCGCAAACGGCTTATAAAGATCAACACCTCTGCGAAGGTGGAAGATTATCGAGTTTGAATGGATCGTCGTACCTGGGACTGACACATCAGTGGTCAAGGTCATCGTATGGATACCAGGTACAATAGAACCTGCAGGAATCGAGAATGACCCATTTGTGACACCACTCTTCGTGACTGATTGTGATTGAAGCTGTGTGCCATCCATGAGAAGTTTCACATTTTTATCACCTGCACCAGTTACACGGAAAGGAATGATTATCGTGTCTGCGGATTCATATCCTTGTCCATTTGTGGAGAGCTTGTACGAAGTTTCAAGACGAATGTCGTAAACTCTCAATGACTGATACGTTTGCTTCGTCTTTGTTTCTCCTTCTTCGTCTCTGATTGTACACTTTACGTAAATGTCTATCGTACCTTCTCGGAGATAGTCGTTAATGTCGACACCATAAGTGCCTGCAGAGACATCTTCGTAAGTCTTTGTGAACAGCGTAAGTGCACCATTTTTGATCGTGACTTCAATCTTTGCACGTATACCGACCGATTCACCATCGGCATTTTTGTAGTCGTAGGTGTAAGAGAATGTGGAAGTATCACCAAGGCGAATGTGCTTCTTGGTGAGTTCGGACTGTAATATAAGCTTTGACTTCTGTATCTGGCCACCGCCACCTCCTCCACCTCCTGCAGGGATAGTCACAGATCCGAACTTCTCACCACGAACTTCGTCATAAAGAGAAAGAACAACGGATTGACCGTCTTCGGAGAGTTCTGCATCGAGTGAGGAGACCGAGTGTCTCTTCAGTTTCCCGATTTCTTGCGCAACTATAGCATTGGAAATTGGAGATTGTGAATTCTCGTCAAGTTCAACATCGACTGGGATTTTCACCACACCATCCTCGTTTGGTAGGATTTCGGGATCAGTACCGATTTGTACCGATTTGACGCTACCTTTACCTGCGTCAATTCTTACAGTACCATCTTCCGAAGGTGTAAGTTCGTTTCCATTCACAACGATCTTTTGAATAGGTGCAGACGGAACGATGATTCTTCTGTATGATCCGTTTGCACTGAGGAACATATCAGGTTCACCATCGTTCTTGATGATAGAAACCTTAAGTTTTTCCTCATCAGTGAATCTGTTCCCAAGCGTCTGTGAAAGTTTCCCAACCTCGATCCATCTGTCATCAGAATCTGTGGCTGTGGGATTATAGGAGAAGAGCTTTCCGTTATGTTCGTACCCAGAATTCGCCTTGTTGTAGATAGCGACAAGGTTTCCATCTTCGAGAGGTTCTCCCTTGTCACTGACAGGGTTCGTGGTCGATCGCATATCTTCAAGGGTGGAGAATGTTCTGAGAATCCCCATCTTGTAAGACTTGAGCTTTCCTTCAAAGTCCTTTACCAGCTTTGCGAATTCGTTATTTTTCTCTGTGAAGAAGTTCTGTATGTCTTGAATGATCCCTTCCTTCGTGAAGTTAGTAAGGTTTCTATCACAGATTATGACATCTCGAGTCTCCTTGACGTAAATGATCGAGGTACGACGAACTTCAACATCAAGGTCTTCATATTCCGAGATGTTGTTGAGTATCATAAACGTCACGTTCTTGCCTTGTTCACCAGACCATTGTTGAACAATGTCAAGAATACCAGTAGATCCGACGACAGAATCTGGCTCAACGACGTATCTTCCGTTTTGAACGTCATATCTCAAAACGTACTTTACGTTTCCGAGTGGATCTTGTGGCAGTTTCAGATTTTCAAGAAATAAACCAGTGTATTGGTTTATCTTCTGAATCATAATATCTACTACACCAAAATTCTCGTTTATTATCTTTCTTGATTCCTCAAGAGAGTTGTCTACAGATACTTTCTTTATGGATTGAGTTGCCATTCTTCAACATATTTCGTTATTTACCGATATGGGCGGATACGGAAAGTCCCACCAGAGGACTTTACCAATGGTGGGACTTACTTTTTATTGTACGTGTTTTACGTATCTGTCATAATCATCACCTGATATCACATTCACAAAGTTGTGTTTCACACAAAGAGAACTATTGCCCGCATTGTCGAATATCTCACATTCTACTGTGTAGTTTCCTACCTTTTGGAATGTGTAACACATAACGAGAGAGTTAGTGAGCGTGAGAACTTCGATATCTCCTTGTTTTATCTTCCAGTTTGCGTTCACTATCCCATCAATGTAAGATTCATCAACACTGAAGAAGATCGGGTGGAATGGTGCAACGAAGAATGATTGTTCGTATATGTTCGTGTTGTTCCACTTGAAAGGATAATCAACACTTGCTTTATATTCTGCACGAAGACCTTCTACACGAAGATTAATGTCCTCGTAAACCATTCTATGGGAGACGATCTCAATAAACGAGGTGTCCCACTCTCGGTAGATCACGTTGAACTCTCGGAGATCTATCTGATGACGAATGTCTTCATATAAATCACGCATCGTTTGTCTTTCACGCATTTCACCACTGAGAGTGAAAAGTTTTGATTGCAAGGAATATCTTCCTTGTGTGAATGAATGAATAATGATCGAAGGGTATCTTATACCAGACAGATTCAAATCATCCCAAGAGCGAATACCAAAGTCAGATATCTTGAACTCTGATTTTCGATAGTTCATTCTTCGGAATCCAAGCGAGGGATCTTTGAGCATGTGAAGTCTTTCATATTCGTGAATCTTTGAAGACAAGAATCTCAGACGAGCATCACTCATCCTCTGATGCTTTTGTATTACCTTGCTTGGATGAGACTTGAAGAAAGCGAGGAAGTTGGGGATCTTCTGTCTCACTTCGAACATCTTCTTCTTTTTGAAGATTTCTTCACCACCATAGTACTCGTAGACGATCTTCACATCGTAGACACCTTTTCGATTAACGAGAATCTTGATTTCGCTCGTGGAAGGTGAAAACTCACCAGTTATTCGAAAATCACCATCTTTCAGTTCATATGTTGCTCTGTAATATTGATAATAGTCAACATCTCCCCATGTTGCACCTACATCTTTGAAGTTTTCCCAGTTCGTGGGAACATCTTCATACCTGCGATTGAAACTATCGTTTTGAAGTGTCACTTCGACACCTATCTTTGATTTCCTGCTCCCAGTTACAAAAGTGTCGTGGAATCCCTTATAGCCAATCGATGCACCGATGATAGAAGTCGCTATCGACGAAAGCTTTCTCGTTCCAATTGATGATAGTTTTGGATTTCCTTGAAGGTCTGTATCTGCAACGTACAGAGAATCGTTACGTGTATCTTGGAGATAGTAAACACGTCGATCTGTGGTTATTATATGAGATCTTGATTTTACATTTTGCGTATGTTCATGTTCTGACCAAGAAGTGGTGATCTTGTATTTTCCAAAGAATACGAATTCTCCTATGATGTCGACGATATCTGAAATACCACCAATTTCTCTGTCTTCGATCCACTTCTTGATACCAAACAGCTTTATAACAATCTCATCGACTGTAAACAAGAAGTTGTCTTTAACTACTGGAAGTCCTTGATCATCATAAAGATCATCCACGACCGAGTTATACTCAAAGAATAGACCAAACTTTGAAGTTTTCTGAAGTCGAGAGTAGTCCATCGATTTCTCTGAGAGATCTTCATAGACGAACTTCCCAGTTTTTGGATTTAGCCAATATTCCTTAATCTTGAGGTCTTGGAAATCGAACAGGTTCAAGACACCTCTCACACCTTTATGAGCGGAGAAATATGGCTTGATGTTGTGCATTTCTATCAAGAATTCCTTACGCTTCCGATTAAGAATAGAAACGTCCGCCACGTCACCGTCCGTGGGATGCGTTCTGAATAGAAATGCGTCATCTTTAGAAAGATACTCTCCAAAATCGGCAAGTCTGTCGATGAATCTTTCATCTTCCTCTTCAACGAAGATTTGTGCGGTCAGTTCAATCGCTATTTCTCCGTCAAGTTCAATAACAAGAATATCCTCGATAAAACCACCTTCGGAAGATGTCGCCATTACCTGCAAGCACTTCGGTGTTGCAAAAATGTCACGAATCTCAACGATATCTTCTCCGAAAGTTGCTGTTTTATCTTCCTTAAAATCTGCTTCAAAAGTGTCGAAAAGTCTTATCTCTGGCTCCGATTCATAAGGTGATCCAACATCGAAGAACTTGAATTTCCCTTCGTGCATTTTACACTTCACATGTCTGAACGAACGAACATCATCATATTCGATCTCGTCATAGATCTTGACTTTCTCCATGAAGTACAAAGATTGTGTTTCAACCAGTCCTGCACTTGTCTTTGAAAATACAAGATCACCTTGAAGAAGGTCAAGTTCTTCATTGTACTCAAGATCTATGATTTCTCCATTTTTTTGGAATAGCGTTATGTTCTTTAATCGATTCAGAGACATATTTTGGAGGATATTTGCTTATTTACCGACCTATATAAACGGAAACAAGAAGAAAAAACAAAAGAACCGCTATGAAGTACGATATGATGAAGATAATCAGTGCTGTCGAGAAAGTAGGTGGTGAAATCGATAGAACACCCGTCTTTCTCAACATTGTCGGCATCCGTGATTTATCGAATCCAAACACATGGAACGATACCTGTGTTTATTTCAGATTTAACGAGAAGGGTGAAATAGAAATCCGTGAGATTCTCGAGTTCACGACAGACCCAGGTATTGACAATCTCCAAAAGCCACTTAACCCACAAGGATGCGCTATTCTTAAGCGTGGATATCATAAAGACCTATGGCAGATCGGTCTGCACCAAGGGAAATATGAAGCACTCAGACAGGTATCTCCCACTCACGTCCATAGAGATAACAACAAAGATTCCAAGCATGATCTCGTAGGGGATGACTTTGGGGTGTTTGGTATAAACTTCCATCGAGCATCCTCTCAGAAGCTTGTACCAGTTGTTGGTCTCTATTCTGCAGGTTGTCAAGTGGTGAGAAACATTAACGATTTCTCCAAGTTCATGCAGTGGGCAAATCAAGCCAAGAAAGCAGGACAGAAGGCATTCTCCTACACGCTTCTGACCGTGGAAGATCTGAACTCTATGGAAGATATCAAACCAGAATAACAAAGGTTGTCTAAAATAGACATTAAGCCCCGATCATCAACCGTATGGAAGATGATCGGGGCTTTCTTTTATTCTCCGAACTCAAGGAAGGTACTTTCCTTGCACTCTCTTTTTCCTTGAATACTTTCACACCCAAGAACTTCATAGAGCGCAAGGAAAGTACCTCGTCTTCATTTTAGTTTTAAAGACAACTTTCTCATGAAAACAATCGGGTGAATGATGAAAAAGAGAACGATAAATCTTAAAATTGTTATCATACTTTTAGGTGGAAGTTAACTATTCCTTAGGATTTATAACTTCTTCGTCTTCTGTCTTTTCATCTACCACAACTGACATCTTCTCTATGAATTCGAGAGCTATCAATTCTGCAACTTGCCAATCAGTCTTCCAAGGATGCTTTACAAATCCAGTAAAGAAGACATAAACGTAGTCATCTTTATCTGACGGTTTTACTTTTTCGACATAGTTCTTCAAGATAAAAGACGCAAGTTCACGACATTTGTCCTCTTCCACAAACTCTTGTATCTCCTTGAAGAAGTCAAGATGGAACATAACGTCTTCGGGTTCGAGTTCTTTATCACGTGAATAGAAAACCACAGATTTCCGTGTTTCTCTGTACAACTCAAACACGTATCTTTCTTCAATATCTCCGTTTATGAGTGTGGATTTATCAATTTGTCGGTAATACTTGTTAATGTATGAGCAGATGATATCAACACCTCTATCTGAGGGGTTAAACTTCGCCATTAAGAAATCTTCAAGTCTCACACCTTTGCTTTGTATGATAGAGTTGCAACTTTTAACAACTCTATCCACGAATTTTTCTACCTTGTTCATAAGCAACGTTAATAATGGTTAAAATACATCGAGGGCTTTGCACGTACTTTTGTTATCCGTACAAAGCCCTCGAAGAGTTGTTGTTATCGATATCTATAAGAACCCTTCTGGCTCTGTTGAGGATACTTGCCTTCCATTGCGGAGGTTATCTCATCAAACAGTTCCTTCATGTTCTTTGAGAAATCTATCTTACAGAAAATCCAGATCATTCCTTCTTCAGACTTATCTTCTACAAAGTCAAAGAGGTTCTTGTAGAAGTATTCTCCTATGTCTTCACGAGAGTAGTTTGATTCATCCACCATCATTCTGAAGATCGGCATCTTTTCAAGTATACGATAGAAGATTTCATCGGGATTTTTCATATCCATCTCGGTACTTCCAGCAACACCCATGAATGACTGGTTGAACTTCTCCATGAGTTCTCTCACATCATAACCATCAATCTTGTCATCTACAACTTCAGACCCTTCTCCGACTTCGAGACCATATCTCACGGAAACCCACGTGTAGAATGCACTTCTTCTGAATTTGGTGAAGTCACCACGCATTGACAAGAACTCTTCAAGAAGTTCCGTTGCTGATTCGAAAATTCTCAGTTTTTTCATTATCCTTTGTAGTATTCTTTAATGATTTCACGACAGATGTCCTTGATACCGAGATTGGGGTACTTTCTGTAGACATTAACGAAGATGTCCTTCGTTTCACGACCATTTTCATGAGTGTAACTGAGGATATCAACGTAGTGATTGATGAAGTAGTTCACCATCTGTTGCTTGTCGATAGAAGGGTCTATTTCCAAGATGTAACTGATATAGCGACCAGATGAGATGACATAGACGAGATCATCATAGCTGTTGTATGTCCATTCATAAGCTTGGTTGACCTCATCGATGAGATTTCTGAAGTACTCTGTGCTTTTTTCTATTCCATCTACGATAGTGCCATCTTCCACAAAGTTCTCTTCATAGAAGAGGAGGTACTCATAAACGAGTGGTCTTGTCTCTTTACCCATGCCGAACTTCTGTTCAAGAAGATCACCGACGTACATCCAGTCATCTTCTTGGTGTTCGAATATCTTCAGTTTATTCATTATTCCGTGGTTATTATTTCTTTATGTAACTGACCGATACGAATTGGGCTACAAACCTCGAGAGAGAGATCCGTAGACCAACAACCCTTATAAAAGTAATCAACAAATCGTACCCCAGCCAAGAATCGAACTTGGATTGTCGGTTTAGAAGACCGATGTTCTATCCATTGAACTACTAGGGCGTTCGGGGAGGTGAGGAAAACTCTCGGGAAGAATCTCCCTCACCTCCTTTGAGAATCAGTTTTATCTGACACTTCGTTTATCCATCGTTTTTATAATGGTGGAGAAGATGTCAGTTTCTGATGTTCCATTTCCCATTTCTCTCGTAAATCTTATGGATCTCGGAGATTCGTGGTTTTTATCTGTACATTGAGATATCGTAACCTCTCTCTTCAAGGAACGATATCACGAAGTTGATGTAGTTATCAACATCCTGCTCAATGAACCATTCCGATGTGGTAAATGAACAGAACGCATCAACATCCTCGTCGGTGAGATTCACGGAAAGCTGGTCATAAACGTCGGGGATTATCTGACAGATGTTGTAGATAACACTCGTTCGAAGCTGGTTTCTATCAACCCCTTCTTCTTCTTTGTTTGCATCAAGAGAAATTGAAGAATCGACAAGGAGCTGGTTTATACCATAGCAGAACGAGAGATCTATCAGATTTTCCTGCAGATAAACTTCCGAGTTCGGTGCAATTCTGGCTTCTCTATAAATTCTGTCGAGATCTGCAAGGAAATCTGTGTAAAGCTGAGGATCAAGATGCTCGGAAGCAAGTCTACGGAACTCTTCGGAATCAATGATTATACTTTCGTTGTACTTGAAATCACGGATTTCAGAAATTCCATAAGGATTCTTATCATCCGATGCGCACGTCGAAAGTGATCTGAAGTAGAGAATTGTGATCAGTATCACGAAATCACGATCTTTCTCCTGCTTGACAGTGTCTCCAAGTTCGTCGATGTACTCAAGGATGAACTTTCCATCTTCCCACTTCAAGATTGATCCGTTTGCAAGAGTATATTCTTTCCCGAGTTGGATCATGTCTTGAATATGTGCTTCGATGAACTCGTGGTCGTATTCAGAAGAAAGAATATCAGTGACGAGATCATTTTCCTTTGCACAATTCACGATGTCGTTACATTCGAAGACTTCCTCGAGATCCTCATCATTGATAACAAGAACCTTACGTGCTTCATCAATATGGAGCTTGATCGACTTCTGATTTTCAAGTTTACAGAGAACGTGGTCTTCGGTGACTTCATAAACGACGATTTCGTCAAACTCTGAGAGGTACTTTGAATCAGAATCAACAACGATGAATTTCCCAGGTTTCACGTCACTCAGACGAACGTCTCCGATGAGCTCATCATCTTCACCTTCTTCTTCCATGATTAACACGTCAGTGAACGTTTCGTGATACGTCTTGATGAGTTCTTCAACTTCTGCCTTGTTTTCAAGGGTGGATTCATTCTCATGGATGTCTACGTGAACCTCAAAGCCAGTTTCAGTATCTCCCGAGGATACAACGAAAGTGATGAAGTTGTCACCACTCGAGAGGAAATCTACGACAGGTTCGAATGCGCTTTTGTTTCGTTCGACGTACTCGTAGGTGAAGTAGAACTCGAAATCGATGTAATCAGAAAAAACATAAGTACCTTCTTCAATGTTAACAGATGAGTTTTCAAGTGATTCATTGATCTTTGCTTTATATGATTCTTCAATGAAGGCAATACCTTGGTTTATCTTGCCCATCGAGGTTTTATCGAAAAGTCTTGTATTACCAACGACGAGGGTGTTATCTTCAACGATCTGTCGGAACGATTCATAGATCTTTGAAGAAATCTTTCTGTATCTGCGAAGATAGGTCTTGATGTCTTCGGGTTTGCTGATGTACTTCTTCTCGTTGATGATTTGGAGGGCATTCGACATGATGCCGTTTTTATCGAGTATATCTTGAACACGACGAGCGATCACAGATTCATTAACAGCGCCTGTGAGCATATCTCCTACCACTTCGTTGAGTTCTCGTTCAACATTGGGGAGATTCTCTTTTCTACAATGTTCGAAGATCTTTTGTATTTTTTCTTTAAACATTTTCTTAATCCAGATTAATATTTATTAAAACGTTTTCTTATTTACAAGACGGTGAAAACGTTGTGGGGAACGATCCCGAAATTGATCGTTCCCCACTCGTCAACAACAAAAATGTTCAACAACAAATCCGAATTACAGTCTTTCGTAATTCTCACAAATAGACCCCCAAACCTTGTAGCGAGAGCCGTCAATGCCTTCGACTATCATAACTGGGGATGTTGAATAGACAAGATTTCGAAAATCTTCGATCTTCACAACTGATCGAAGATTCTCGAGTGATTCGTTTATGCTTTTTATGCTAAACTCTTTCTCTGATGAATAAGTGTCCTTGAAAATTGAGCAAACTTCGCCATCTGGGTTTTCACAAACGTCTCTGAGTATTATCTCACGAGAGTTTCTTGGAGGTTCTGATCCATAAAGCGTTCTATAAATGTGATCGGCTTCATCTTTGGTGAGAGATTTTGCCCAATAGATGATTTCTTCTCTTGAGAGCGTTCCATTTTCATAGATCGATCTTTTATATGATGCAAATGCAGCTTCATTGATCGATTTGTTATAAACACCGACTTCTTGAAGAACATCAATAATCACCGATGCAACAAAACCTGGGTTTTCGTATTCTACTTCAAGAAGATCTTGATAACTTACAGTTCCAAAGGTCGAGAACAGTGCTTCTGATATCTTCGTAAGGATGTGTTCATCGATGATGTAATAATTAATCGATGAAATCTCAATAGGTTGAAGCACGGAATCCGTGAGAGCGAGGAATTCATCTTCAGTGATGATATCGGCTTCTTCAATATCTCCCACAACGCTGTCGAGAAGAGTGATGTCCTTTTCAGATAAATGGCTAATGTAGCTTGGATTTTCTGAGAGAAGATTAGACATGAAAGCCATCTTCTCATATTCTCCAGTTGTAAAGTGAGATGCGTATTCATCAATGCGACGACGAATACGTTCAGAATCTATGTTCTCGAAAATCGATCTTAATCTCTCAGATTTCTCGACCTTGTTCATGGGTTTAAAAATGCTTTGTCTTATTTAAGAAATATGTCTTCCTTGCGCTCGAAGATATCTGAAGGTAGTTTTACCCCATCGAAACGATCTGAATACAAGGAAAGTACCTCTCTTTAAACAGAAAGAGGGTGACATCTTTCAATATCACCCTCTTTCTTTTGTTATTGTTCACCGAGAGACTTTGGTGTGAATGATTCGAACTTCGGCATCTGTTGCTCATACTCTTGTTGTTGTTGAGCTTCTCGCCTTAGTCTTTCTTCCTCTTCTTCCTCAAGTCTCTTTTTGTAAGCCAGTATCAGAGATTGCAGTTCAACATATGGCATCTGATGAATCTCTGACCACGACAGTATCTTATCAAAGATCAACCTGTGAACTATCTCCGAAAAGTTCTCCAATGATACTTTCATCAGAGAGTAGAGTTGACCACTCTGGAAATCGGACTGGTACCTTGTTCTCCTTTCCACACTTTGAGCAGTGTACTTCCATCATAGGATCAACACCAACCTTGAGTGTCTTAGTGACATGAGTAGCGACCTTGTACTTGTCGACTGACCAACGCTTGATTTCTTCGAGTTTACGCTTGATGTACTTACCACTGTCGTCGATATCTCTCCAATCCTTGGTAATGTACATGATGATCGTAAGATCAGCAAGGTCGTAATAACCACCTTCACCTCTCTGCTTCTTGATTTCTGCTTCCTTGATGTATTGGAAGATCTTCTCCGTCACACCAACAGTAGGCACGTAGATTTCAAGAGGAGATTCAAATTTCTCGTGATTAATAACGAATGATCTCTTTTCATCATCATAGAACTTCATTATAGAATCGGGGATGCTGTAATAACCAAGATTCCCCTTTTCGATTTCTACCGAGATTTCCTCACCACAGCTGGGGCATGGAGACTTGTGAGAAATCGTGGATTGGCGACCATCGGCAAGGAAAGTTCTCTCACGAACAGCAAAGAAGACAAAGATCTTGTCGAATTCGGAAAGATCTCTGTAACTTACAGGATTTCCGTTCTTTGAGATTTTCACACAAACGTTGAAGAGCGTGGACATCTTGTCTTGAATGTCAAAGAAATCTTCATCGTTGATTGATGAGAAATGCTTGACTTCTTGAACATTTGCAGATTTTACAAGAACTTGAGTGCCCTTGTCATAGAAGAAAGACCTTGATGGTAATTCATCGGCAGGAATAGGCACGAAGTTATGCTTCGTCACAAACTCTGATTCAAGCTGTTCTCTATCCATAGGTTTGAATCCACCAAAAGGTGTTCCTTCTGTCTCTCGGAGGAGGTTTTCTTTTGCTTTTTCTTCTAATTCGTCGTAGCTACTCATTATACAAAAATGTTATATTCCACCTTTCTTATATCTTTACTCATTATCGAGATACTTCTCCATCTGCTTGTACATCTCTTCACCGTAGATCTTCTGGGCTTCAACCGAGATTTCGTTATCAAGAGAGAATCCGCCAGTTCTTGTTCTATCGGACATTTGCATTCTTTCGAGCATCTCTGAGATACCAGGTTTTACCCACGTCAAAGATATCTTCTTGAACTTCACACCGCTCTGTGGATCTACGAGATTTGATTCACGAGAGTATTTGTCGATATAGTTAGGATTTTCGAATTCTACAACTATCGAGGTGTAAGATTGCTTGTTTGGAGCATATCCACAATCTGCGGAATACCCTTGTGTATAACCAACACCTTTCTTGTAAAGTGATGTATAACCACTGAACTCAAGAAGTCTATCGTCAAATCGTACATTCCTAAATATGCGATTTGAATCAATATTCGCTTTTCTGTTCTGAATGACATCTTTGAGCATTGAACCATGAATAGATTCTCTTCCATCTCTGAACGGTGTCATGGACACTTTGCACATACCATCGGTGTAGAGAGTTGTATTATCAGAGAACATGATATCGGTCACTGGCATGAATATGGAAGGAATCAACATAGACATCGAGAACCCATATGATTCTTGTAGAGGAGTTTGATCTGACAGTTTTACATTATGCACATGTGACTTCTTGTACACTGCATTATGACCTTTATTGCCACCCAGAACACGACCTGCCCATCCAATCATACTGTCCAACATTATCCACTCGTCTAAGCATTCTGTAAGCTTTGAATTGAAGAGAATGGTTTTCAATGCCATGGATGAATCCGTACCTGGTTCATATGCATCGGTGTAATAAACATGTCTTTGATATGCATAGAAATCACTCACAGACGGTTTCTTTACCTGCAATAATGAACATTCAACATAAATGTCCATGTGAACAACATCACCAACAACTTTGAGGGAGAACATGTCGTTCGACAAGAGTTCCTGTGATTCATCAGTTACACTATGATCATTGATGAATGTCGTCATCACACAAGGTACGTGATTGAGAGATCTATCAGAGAATGGTGACAGTTTTACAATCGATCTCGTCTTGATAGGAGAGAACACAAACGCTGTCTTCCTCGACCGTCTATTCTGTTTTGATTCGATATATGAATCGAACGTTTCACACTTAGTACCACCATTCACCAGAACTCTCTGGAATTTATCGGGGGTTATACGTTGCGAACCCGAATTCATACCTTCTGCTATCAAGTCCATGGCGTTCATATAATAGAAGTTTCTCTGAACTTCGTGAACAAAATCTTGATAAACTGCTGGTTTTATGTCTTCATATTCCAGAAGTCCACGACTACCATTTTGTGCATCATAGTGACCAATGAACGCCATAAATGATGTCGCATTGAGCATGAAGTTGTTCATAGAATTCCCACCAGGTTTTCTCTTTATTGGTCTACCTTCTGCATCATAGTTGATAATTGTCGAGAAAATGTTGCCTTCACCATAAGGAACCCCAGCACCTCTACGATTACCTGCGATATGATTCTTTGTTTGATCACTAACATCTACTCTTACCTTGTCGAATATCGTCTTCTGATAAGTTGATACATCATTGATATCGTACTCGAAACATGACCAACCGTCTTGAATCTTGAAACCTACTGGTTTGAACTTGTCTCGTGTGTCATCATAGATCTCGTTGTGCAACTTCACGTAGTACGTCTTCACCTTCTTCTCAGATTCGAAAACGTACTTCTCAGATTGACTGATGAGGTTCGTCGATGGCTTCATCACGATAACGTTACCTGCTTTCTTCCAACCTTCGTCTTTGTTTTGAGAAGGGAAAGTTATCGTAGAATAGTCAATGTTACCACCACTAAGATTAAAAGCAGGGATTTTCACGTATTCTTCATAATCTGCGATCTTCCGAGATTTTACAGATTCAAGACTTATGGATTGACTGGAAAGTTTGCCATGTCCCCAAGCACCAATACCAATCAAAGTGTTCTTATCCGTTTCATGGGTATCGTAATGAGTATCTGCAAACGTATCAGTATCACCTATCGCAAATACACCGAACAATCTGTGCAGGGGAGAGTACTTGTTATGGAACACACCAGCATCACCCTTGATGAATGTTGAAACGTAGACATTCGACGAAGACCCTTCACCAGTTTTTGAAAGAGTGTTAGTGGAAATCGTCATGTTCTTACCATCAGAAGGAGAGAACAGACCAAACCCAAGAGTACGAAGATCTAACTTCTGCTCTCGGACATCAACGAAGATATCTGAGAAGAGGGTGTTCGATTTTATACTCTTTCTATCAAGTTCACCAACTTTTGAATTGGTATCAGAAATCCACTGACGAATGTAAGTGTCACCGATGCGGATATCACTTCCTGCATCAACAGTCAGAACAGTGTTGTCAGAAAGTGACATTGCACCACTGACACCTTGTAACTTCTTCGTTTTGAGGATATCTGCCGAGAGTCCATTCCCAGATCCAATGGAAACCATAGTTCCACTGTTGGGAGAGATCGTGTTGGTCTTGATAGATGGGGCAGAGAACGTTTCATACTCAGTTGCCAAGACATCATTTCTCTCATTCGTATAAAGGATCGACTTTGAGAAATCGGCAATCATAGACTTTATGACAAACCGCTGACGATTGTCAATAACCACTGCTCTCTTGTTATGACGATCAATTACTGATAAGGTATGCGTGGAAATCGTAGAATGAGAATCGTTGGTTCTTTTGTTTGTGAGAAGTTCTATGAATGGTTGATTTGTATCTTCACCATCGCTATTCTCAAGAGAGAATCTCAAGCGTTGACCAGTTACCAGTCCTTTCGATTTGTCATTCTCATAAAGATCAACGTATCTGGCCGATGCCCAATGACGTGGACTTACAAAGTCGAACGATTGCTGAGAATTCTTACGGAAGTACAGCCTTACTTGATCCTTTATATCGGAATCGACAGCATTGGCATCTGCAGTTAAAGTCTGAGGTATGTTTGCAATGGCCAGAGTTGGATCTCCATAAGCATGCTTCCCAATACCAAGACCAAATCTGTAATATCTCGTGCTGTTATTCGATTCCCCAGATGAAGGAATGAACTGACCAAGAAGTATACGATCGGCAGTTTGTAAAATATGGTCACGGACTGTAGAGTTTTCAATATCGGTGTTTATATGGAAAGCAGATCCACCTCCGCCAGTTGATCCACCTCCGCCTCCTCCAGTGCCTGGTGATGTTCCTCCACCACCACCTCCGCTCAGTGCTGAGTAGTTTATCTTTCTTGTAACAAATATCTCAGAATCAGTCACCGATTCGACAGTAAGCAGGTCACCATTTTTCGTGAATATAACATCACCCACACGATACTTCAGAAGTTCGATTCTTTCATTTTCCTTTTCTGGTGTATTGGGAATAGAAATCGAATATGAGTTGTACTGTATTTCACGAAGGTCACTGGTGTTCATCTGTAGGAACTTGACGGACTGTGATGCTTGTACCACAGTGTTCCCATCACGCCCATCGCTACCATCACGCCCAGGTTTACCGATCATCTTTATTCGTGATCCTTCAGCACCGAGAATTTCGGAATATTTCCCATCTGCTATGTTTCTAAGGATCAGAGTAGTCATGAAGTCCACAAGATCAGTTCTTTCATGCCTGAGTATCTGATCAAAGTTGTGGTTCAGTTTTTCTACAAGATTCAGTACAGAATCGTCTTGTTCTATGCTGAACAGTGTCATATCTTGGATGTCAGTTCCGCTATATTTTCCCATGCTTTTTCGGAGGATATTTGCTTATTTACCTTCCGAGAGCGGTTACACAAGACCCACGGAAATGGTCATCTCAAGGTGAACATTTTCTATCGTATGGTGATGAATCTTTATGACGTTCTGATCGAGAGAAATTGAGAAATCTTTGACGACTTCACCATTTGAGAGCATCTTCGAATCCGAGATCTTGTAGAGCATTCCGATATTCTTTGCGCAATATTCTTCCACATAGACACGAGGATCGTCGATTGTGCCAAGACGATCAACGGCATCGATCATGTCCTGCTTGAACTTTTCCAAGAAAGAATCGATGAGGTTAATCTCGGAAGAATAGTTCCCTTGATCATCGACATTCCAATTCTCGACAGTGATCTCGAACGAATTGGGGAGGTTGAGGATCTTCGATGAGAACATACTCGTGAAATCTGCAAAGTGCTTAGATTTGTCATAAGGGATAGATGTGTCGCCAAAAAGTGGGAGACTTGTGACCTTTAATGACTTATGGTCGTTGTATACGAACTCTGGGATTCGGATATCTCCGAGCACAAATGCAGTATTCTCCTTGCGGATGTCGTAGTTGATCGTCTTGTCGAATGTGTCCTTAGAGTCATTGTAAGACATTCGATAATGGTCGATCATAGAAGAGACTTTCGGATTGATAGCAGTCGATAGCTTACTGATCTTTGGATCATACTTTCCGCCATATCTCTTCATAGAGCCGAGATCAATAGGTCGGTGGAACTTGAACTGGAGGTCATCTTGTCTTCTATCTTCTGTATATGAGAAGTTGTTATTTTCTACTATCTCACGAAGAAGAGAGAAGTTGACAAACTCGTGCTGGAAATTGTGGAAGTTTTTACCACCACCAACGAGATACCACTTCAAGGACTTCTTCTTAGGATCTAACGATTGGATATGCTGTACAAGAGACTTTGGCGTAAGTGTGGTGATGGCTTCCATCGATGGCTTGTTTGCTTCAATATAAACAACACCATCATCAATCGTGAAGAACTCATGCGAGTTGTCCCATTTCTTGACTGATTTGCCGATAACGATCGAATTGTGGTTATAGTCTTTGATTGTCAGAGATCCGTGCTTAAGATAAATCCCAAGAGAATCACACTTCAAGGATCTGAACATTACGAGATTCTTTCTATTAGTTTCCAGATCTTCTTCCACACCGATTATCTCCATGAACGTTTTATCATCTTTCAGAGAGTACCATTCGTGAAGTTTACGTGGACTACCATTGATCATAGCATCGATTTCAATAGAACTGTCGGTATAAGACACGAACCGCATATCGAGTTCTATACCAAACATCTGGTCATATTCCTGCATCTTGATAGTGTCATTGTTCTGAGAATCGACACCAATCTTCAGAAGACCACTGACACCTTCAAAGTCGATTCTATCACCATCGATTATCTTCCCATCTTTAGACTTGGTGGATTGAGACCCCATTGTGTAAAGATTAAGGAAGGAGAGGTTGTTTTTCGATATCTTGTAGTCATTGTAAGAAATCGTACAGATCATGACGATATTCTTGAATCGACGATTTCTTACAATGCGTATGGAAGATTGACCATTTGGATTTACGTTGAGGATCGAGGAGAATCTGTAACCGTCGATGTCGTTCTTGGAAGTGATACTAATAAGCACACCTCTGAAGAAAGTGACATAGTCACCGACATTGTTCTTCGAGATTATCGACCAATTTTCGGAAGGATCAGTCTTTGAATATGCCCCATTTCTAAAGCTATAACCGAAGACAGTGAAGTATTCTTGGAAGTAGTCATAACTCGAGAAACAATACTTCAGTTCGTTGAATGGTTCAGAGAAGTATGATGACATTTTCCCATCTTCCTCCACGAGTGGATGTCTCGAAATTGGGAAGAACTCATGGGTGTAATACTTCGGATTAGGATAGGAGATGTTGAATGACGGAGAGAAGTTGTCAGTACCGAACTCTTCCGATACGTTCAGACGATACTCATCCAGACGTACATCTTTAAACTCAGAAACCCACTTACAGACGGACTGTAGAGAAACAAGAGGTCTCTTCTCATCAATCGATACGACATCATAACCGAGGAACTTTGACAAATCGGGATCTGTCTTCTGCTCTTCTGGTGTATATTGTCCAAGTTCAATGAGTATGTCGTTTCTCTTGGTCTTCGTCTTGAGCATGAAGTCGAAGTCACAAATGTCGATAAAGTTCACTACAGACAAGGTGAACTCGGTCTGATCATAAACCTGTATGACGTTCTTTGTCTGATAGATTGGTGTGTCCGAGATTATGTCGAACATGTCAACATGTCGTCTCTTCTTGACGTGCTTGATTCGTTCGAAGTGATTCCCATTCTTCACGTATTTGCCTACACAGTTGAGAGCATTAGAATGGGACATCATGAAGTTGTTATCACTTCTTGAGAATTTCTCATACAAGAGCGAAAGTGTTCCATCGGCAGAGGTTATCTCGAACTCAATAGAAGGTCTTGTTGAGTTTTCGACGATTATTCTATCGTGGTCATTATCCACGAAGACTTTCACACCATACAGACGGAGAGCATCAACGACCCATTCAAGACACGAAGCAATTCTCTGAAGGACTTCTTCTTTAGATCCGAATGGGTTGTAATATGTCAAGAACCATCCATCTCGAGACCATTTCTCATAACCATAGTCACCCCTTTCAAGATTCGAGAGTGTGTTGGAGAGTATCGTTTCTGATTCCTTACCATCAATGAAGATCTTTATAGACGTGTTGATCATCGGCTTTCGTGAAGCGTCGTAGATGATCTCGTTGTAAGCAGGTTCTTGCTCTTGATCTCCCTGCAAACGTATGTTGAAGATATTCGTTGTTGTGTATTGTGGGAAATCTTTCTTTCGAAAGTTCTTGATATCAACAACTGCGTCATCAGTCTTCATAAGACAAAGATCGACATCTTTGAAGTTGTCTTGTATCTTCTGTATTACGACATCATTCAGATCGGAATAAAGATAAGTCGTGAGGTTTATGTCATCAGCATAAAGACCGAAGTAATTCTCATACTTAAGTTCCGTTGAAGGATCATCAAACAAGAACTCGAAGTTGAAGAGCTTGTGGGATACAAGCGAATGTCTCTTGTAACCTTCAGTGATCCATTTGTCAAACTCATAGACACTTTGAGCACCACCGACGAAGTCTTCGATTGATTCTGATACTTGAACAATTGATGATTTTTCCACCGATATACCAGTGTAAGTGACGTGTTTTTGTATGAAGTCGCATTGCACATGGGAATTTTGGAAAAGTGGGAAATCGGTGAGTTTCTCGAAGTACTTGCCTATTGGGGACTTATGAAGATCGATTATCTTCAAGATTTGGCAGTCACGAAGTCTGTCCTTCTTCCCATCTGACTTGTAGATGATGAAGTACTTCGGAAGTTTTTCACCAATGTAAAGTGGGGCAAAAATCGAAAATTCCTCATCATAAAGCATCGACGTACATCTCTGAACTTTGTAAAGATAGGTCTGATCAACCATGTCCGCATATTTCTCATAGACATAACCATCGGGTTTCGTGGGGGATTCGTAGAATATGTTCCGAGGAACATCAGCGAAAACTTTTGAGATATCATCAAAAGGTGCTGATGATACACTAAGTGGTTTCGTATAAGCTATGCTCGACAAGGTATCATTAACTGGTATTGTGGAAATCTGGAAATCTCCATCTGACTTCACTACAAACTTGATATTGCCAGTTAATAATGGGTTTGTTCTAACAATTGCTGATGATCTTTTAGACATATTTCGGACAAAGTTTCGTTATTTACAAATATGTCGAGAGAGCCGATAGAAAAAGATCTGTCGGCTCTCTCATTAATGTTCTGGGGAGGATGATTAGAAGAGTGCTTTTGAAGGATCTATCAACGACTTTTGCTGTTCCTCAATGATCGTCTCCATTCCCAACAGTTCTCTAAACTCTGATTCGCTATAAATCCTAATCCCTGCACTCATCGCCTTTTGTTCCTTCGATGATCCACTTCCCTTCTCCTTAATGACAAGATCAGTAACTACCTTCGTGTATGTTGCAGACACTTTCCCACCATTTTTAACAATAGTGTCTTCCATCGCCTTGTTTCTGAAACCAGTGAAACAGAAAACTCTCCCTTGATAAATGTCGGATTCTGTGGTTTCTACCTTTGTCTTGAAAGTGAGTACCGAGGACAAGGACTTATAGAAATCGATAAACTTCTTATAGTTTTCCACAAAGATACCTGCTTGGATATCCCCGAATCCGTTGATTTTGAGAATGTCTGTGGATGAGGGGTAGAAATCTTCTAAGTTTTCCCACGTGAGAGAATACTCATCGACGATCCATTGAAGTTTGACTGATCCAAGACTTTGGAACATGTTTGATGCGTGCATAAGACGAGAAATGGTGATGTCGGATATACACTTTTCAAGCGAACGGACAATGTTGGAAGAACGCTTGTCTCCAAACTCTGAGAACACACTCGCACGATCTCTGATGACTCTTACTATTTCGTCAGTGTATAAAGAATTCTTGTCGAAGATCTTCTCATATGTCACATCTGACATTCCTTCAACACCGAGCACTTTGAAGAAGAATATGAACTCTTGTAGATTTCTACCAGAGCATCTCTCATTTGGACAATAGACATCAACGAGAGAATCATCAAGAACAATAGGAGATGAACAGTAGGGACATTCTCGGAAGAGATGACCTTCTGTGACCATTTCTCCATAAGACTTCCATCTTTCTTTCTTTGGAATAGAGTGAATTCTTGGAATCACCTTTCCAGATCTCTTGATGATAATCTCTTCACCGCATCTTAGTCCATTGTCACGGACATAACTCGCATTGTCGACGTAGATGTTGTTGCCACACATAGCACCATCAATGAGGACTTTATCGGTGGTGATAGTTGGGTTGAAAGTCCCATCTTTCCCGATGAACCAATTCAAGGATCTAATAATCACTTTCTTTGTATCACCAAACGATCCCTTATAAGCAATAGCGAACTTTGGATTTCCGATAGAGTTGCGACCAAGAGAATCTGCAACAGAGAGGTCATTGATATCAATCACAAGACCATCGATTTCAAACTCAAGGATAAACTCTTGATAAGTTGTTGATAGGAATTCTTCGGTTATGTCTTCAAAGTCGACAAGAATGTACCGAACAGGTATCTTGTTGAGAGTGTTCAACCTGTCGATCATCTCCTGCTTTGTCTTATAAGAACCAGCATAACTGGTGTACTTCATAAAGACAAAGTCTCGAAGCTCCTCCGAAGACCTTGATCGTGGATTGAGCTTTCCTGCGACCATGTTTCTCACATTCTTGTATTCTGATGAGTACTTCTCTGAGAATACGCTCTGTGGGATGATAAGCTCACCGACTATTTCTTCATCATCTTTAAAAAGTGGTTCTATAAGTGAGAAATGGTGAGAAATAGAAAAGCTCATATTCTCACGACCTTTCACGAGTGCTGTCACACTTCCATCTTCTGATATTTTCACCCCACAAGACACACCATCATACTTTGGTGTGACGATGAACTTCTGAGACTGGAGGTTATTTTTAGAGACCCACTCACGGAATTCCTCGATTGTCTTGATTTTCTCGAGACCATACATCGGGATCGAGTTTTCTACACGAGCGTGAGAAACACGACCATCGAAAAGTCTCGTACACGTGACCAGAGAATAGTGATTATACGCCTTATCATAGTCTTCATCAGAGGCAGTTGGAAATCCAGAGCGATATTCATCGTTTCTCTCACGTAACCATTCTCTCAAAAGATCGAGGTCTAAGGAACAGATGTCGTCAATATTCATATCTTAAGAGATCTTTTTTAGTGTTTTGTACGATTCTTATCATAAGAACATACTTTCCTTATCACAGAGAGGTACTTTCCTTGCGCTCTGATAGGTCTTGTGGGGTGAAAATAGCACAAATAAGCGATGACCTCAAGAGAGAGGTTCTCTTGAGGTCATTATAGATTAAAGATTGTGTTATTGGAATCTGTTAGTACTTGAACAATAATTTCACTGCTTCTACGTGAGATTTCTGTCTTTCCCAAGACTTCTTATTCTTCTTGATAGATTCGATAACTTCCACAGATTGTTCCGTTTCGAGCATTGTATCGAGATCTGAAATGTGGTTATCACAGACCTTGATAAGCTCGTTTACCTTATCCTCATTTGAGAATTGTGACATGACCTGCGAAAGATTCCACAGAAGTCGGTGAGATTTTTCGAGTTGTTCAAACTCATATGCGTCGACAGATAACTCATCATCCTCGCCATTGTTACTCATGTCTTGAATGTAAGAGTAGATCTTTTGCAAGGTGACATTTAGAATCTTTGCATCGAACGAGGCATATTCTACTGGTACTGGACTAATCATTGATTTTTCTTCCATCTTCGAGTTTTCTATCGTTTTTCTTAATATGTTCTATGAGCTTCTTGTTCAACACGACCATTTCATCAAACTTGGACGAGAGTGCGTTATATCTGTCGATGATTTGCATCATTGTCGCCATTATTCTTGAAGAATCATCATTTACAGAGTGATGAGAAACGGCATCACCATAGTGGAAATCGGTCTTAAAGTTCAGTTTATATGACAGCGAATTACCCTGCTGATATGTGACGTTATCATGTCTTATTTTTCTTACTGTCGAGAGAACAGCAGATTCCGTGTTATATGGGACTACATCACCAAGGAACAGAACACCATAAAGATTGGTCACTGTTTCCCCAGAAGAATCTTCAACATCGTAATAGACGAGGATACAGTTGAAATCAAAGCTTCGTGCACCAGACTTCGTATTAAAATCACCGAGCGTGGATATTCTATCAGAATGTGTCTTGTTATATTCTTCGATCTGCTTGTAAGATGACACCTCAAAGTCGATCGAGATACCATCAAGTGATGATCTTTTGAAAGTGACTGGATCAGAACCATCTGCGTATGATCTCGTGATTTCTACATTCGTGGCATTTCCGAACTCTTTATCGGTATAGTAACCATTTGGATACAACGTCGATTTCTCTTGCATCCACTGTTGAGAATAGGTCAGTGTGCCTGGTTGTGTGTCACAGTCATAAACCGCTTCCACAGAAAGTCCCATGTCGGTGATGTCTCTCGAACTTCTACCGTTTATAAGTTCAGATTGCGCACGATGTCTTACCACAGTCTGTTCGTTATAGTTCTTATCGGATATTGATCTGAACATCACTTCTGGAGTAGAACCGTGATCAGAGGGAATGTTGATATAAGCTTCTGAATAAGAATCACCGTCGACGATATTCTCTCTTACAGAAATGTCGATATCACCGATGTATTGAACAACTTTGTCGTATATTTCAGATTTTTCCTCGGTGAAGCGTTTGTCTTTGTCCGCTTTGAACTGTGACACCTCGGGCTGTTCTTCAAATCGGATCGCCCCAGTTTCCTTGAGCCACTTGAAGAAGATTCTCTCGGATGCATTTCGAAGAGTGGCACGGTCATAAGTGTCGGATTCAAGGAGAATGCTTTCCATGTTGAGGATGTAGTTTTGGAAAGATTCCGAGAGAATCTTCCTTGCACGGTCATGGATAAGGAGCGTCTTCTGACTATAGTCCGAGGTGTAGAAGCCTTCTATTCTTCGTGCATCAAGCGTATTTCTCTGAGAGGTATTTGTTTTAGATGCAACGATAGGTGGAAGATTGAGAAGTGCAAACTTTGAAAACTTAAATCCGTTCGCATCATTCCCAGATGAAATCGTCTTTACATCTTCACCAGACGATTTAAAAGTTATAAATGTTCCCCTTTTCAGAAGTGGAAGAAGAGGTGTATAAGACATGTTCTCGAGAATATTTCGTTATTTAAACTTCTGTTTCTGACGGAACAGAAAGTATATCAAACGATCGAGAAATGTCTTCGTCCTTTTATTCCTATAGAAAAGTTCGAAGATTGACACTGATCCATGGCTTTCTTCATCTTTGATCTTTACTTCCACCTTTGTGTCAGAAGTTACACAATTGTGATTCAGAAGTCCATCGGAGAAGTAAAGCCTGTCACACGACACCGAGACATCATAAGTCATATGTGGGAAGTAGGAACGTTCCACACTTATGAGCTTTGAAACACCACCTTCTAAGTTTATGATGTAAATGTGTCTGTGAGAAACATCAATCTTCCTTCTGAAGAAAGACAAACAAGAAGATATCCCAAACTTCTCAAGAGTGAAGATTCCGTAAGTTTCCGTGATTAGTGGATGATCTTTGGATATCACGGTCTTTTTACCATCTTCAAACCAGAGTTCATAAAGATGCTCCATTTGGCATCTATGAACTTTCTGAAGTTGTCTTGTGTTATGGGGATGAAGTCTGCTGTTTATGCATCCCGATTTGTCATTTTTACATTCGTGTGAGAGAACACGGAAGTTGGAAGATACGAGAAATGTCTCCAAAGTTTCATCTTTGGAGACATTTCTGAACTTCAGCAATCTTTCTGAAGATTCTATGATGTAGAGAAGTAGAGATGCTAAAAATTTCCTCATCGATTAAGACTAAAATCGTTATAGTTCTTCGTTGTCACTGCAGAGATGAATCCACCCTTACCGCCGACACGACAGCGAACGAACCCCTTCATATTTAGGGTGGAAATAGTCCCAGCGATAGCGTGATCACCGTCCACAACGTCGGATGCACGGATGACATCACGCATTTGTTGTTCCATTGATCGTACTATTGCCTTGTAAACGATCCATTCATTCTCGGTGAGGAACTGGAGACAAGGTTCGTTGGATTGGGCGAGTTCTTCTACGAATTCATAGCTTGCAAGACCATACTTGATGCTGTTGGTCTTGAGCATCTTCTGACGACGACTACGAGACACCTTCTCGCCTGTGAGAGTTATCTTTTCTTGCTCTTCGTCTTGCTGTTGTTCTTGAGCATCTTCGTCGATGATATCTTCGTTGTTATCCACACTGGTGAAATTAAGCTCGTGTTTTTCGCCATCAAGAAGATAAAGGACATGTCCCTTCATGTTGGAAGCATCGTCGAAGTTGATCGATATCTCAACGACATCTGTGCATTCTATGCCTTCATCATCGATGGAGTTGAGGATCTTGCAGATGAATTCCATCTGTTCTACCGTCATTACGGATTGATGACCGTTGTAGATATCGTTCGTCTGACGTGGCTTGAACGAGATGAAGTCGTCTGACCAAGCTATGAACTGTTCGTATGCGTCTTTGTCGGTGCAGTTTGCGTTCTCATCTACGAGGAATTTGACCCCATTGTGGTAGATTGAGCGGGTTTGTCCACGCTTAGTGCATGAGTTATAGACGTTAAGCAAAGAGCTGTACTTGAGGTTGAGGATCTGAGTTGCCATGATCGGAATTGTTGTTTAGTTGAATTGATTGATTGATCCGAGTGATCTTTCATAACAGTTATAACAAAAATCGTGCCAAATCATCACTGTCATGACAAAGTTGTCATATTCTGTCATCTTTGTCATACTTCGTGTCATGTGTCTGTCATGTCATTCGTGTCATATTTTGTCATATGTTCGGAAGGTACATAAACGAAAAAGCGATGACAAGAGAAGCATTCATAAAGCATGTAACTGATGAACTCACAGAGGGTGGTGTTATTCCAGCAAGTCCAAGCATAACGAGAATAAACCAGATCATAGACAAATCACTCGCTTATTTCTATGATCACGATGATGATTCTCACGAATATCAGTACTTGGTGGTTTCACCAAGCGCATTCAACACTGATTTGTTCAGATTAAAGAGACAGATTGCTTTCCCAAAGAATGTTCATGCCGTGATGAGATTCCGTCAAACCCGTCAGAACAGCTTTATGGGGAATTCTTATCTGATGGGAGGAGATTTCAGAGGAACGAATTATAACTTAAGAATGGCGATAAATGGCGATTCTGAAGCATATCTCACGGCAATCGCATCATCTTACTTTTATCAACAGATCGAAAAGTTCTGCATAAGTGACGTTCAATACGACTATTCATCAATATCAAACATGCTCACTGTCATTGGTGTAGATCCAAAAGCAAGTTGTGTAGCTCATGTCTCAGTGAAAGTCCCCGATGAAGCAATGTTTGAACACGAACTTTTCTTCAGATACGTTTGTGGTCAATGTAAGGTATCGATTGCATCGATCTTTGGATTTACAGATCAGAAACTGATCGCTGGTTATAAGATCGACCACGCATCAATAAAAAGTGAAGGAAAGGAACTGGTAAAGGATGTCCTACAAGAACTACAAGAAAAGAGAACTGGTGACTTTATGGACTTCTTTGATTAACTCGTTGATAGACGAATAACACTAATACTTATTGGGCGATATCTTCCTAAAAATCCGAGGTCGATATCGCCCAATAAGTGTCGATCAGCTATTTCTTCAGCCGATCTTTTGTATTTCTTCTATTTCTTTCTTTGATTGTTCCGCAACATCATAGAGATCAGAGACCTTTGCATCTTTGTTCTCGTTTATAAGCTTTACAATGTTCGAAATGAGAACAGCATCCTCTTGTGTCACCTGCAAACCGATAGTTCTAAGTGCTATGGCCAGATTTCTGTAATAGGCGATCTTTTCCTTGTTGTTCATTGATTTATTCGTTTAGTTTCTTAGAATCTTCAATTTCGAGAAGTGATGAGATCTTATAGGAGAGTGCTTCAAGTTCATCCATAAGATCAAACTCGCTCTCTTCACTCATCTCCTCCTTTACAAAGTCAACACCAATAAAGCCAATAGGATAATCTTTAGAGTTCTTTATAAGCTTAATGTATAGCGACTTCGTATCATACTTGGTGATATTCAAGAGAGATTGGTCTTGATTGTCACGACGGAAATCTGCAACGGATCTCACACAAACCTGCTCATTTATCAGAACTTCTTGATTGAGATTGATCATCATCCCAGTTGGAATACCTTGCATTGCAGTCTTGTGAGATGTGAACCCAGGCTTTGAAGTTTCATAAGTCTCAGACATTTTTGCGAAAGCAAGACCATTTAAGTTTGATTCACCATTGTGATATTCGAAGATGTAAACACGATCGGCTTCATGATCCCTGCGGAAATCATCAATCAGTCTTGATATTCTTTTGTTAATCTCAAGTCTTAGATTTATGGATTCTTTGTGCTTTTCTGATACTTCGATCTGATCTTTCTTACGATGATCTTCGAGTATCATCTTCATGAGTTTGTTATTCTGATCGATCGTATTCTTTATGAATTTAACAGCAATAGTAACGAATATAACGGAAATGGCGATCGACAAACCAAACTCTTGGACTAATGTTCTGAGTATTTGAATATCCATTTGTTATCAATTTCGTTTATTTAAAAAGGCTTTGGGGATGTCTCGGATACCAGAGACATCCCCAAATCTTCAGTTTACGAAACGACAAGATGACTATTCAATAAGACCAAACGTGACTATGTTCTTAATGCTTTCGCCAGTGATCTCTTGGGGGAAATGCTGAATACTTGCAACATCTACCTCAACGTTCATCTTTGATGAGATGATTTCCTCATATTCACTGTTAATCTCGTTGATCTTCTTTATGGTTTCCGAGAATTCTTCATCGACCTTCTTTGTTTCTTCTTCGAACTTCTGAAGATCTTCGTCGGAAATGTCGAGCTTACCGTCGACCATCTTCGATTCTCCATTTTCATCGAGAATGCCGTACTTGATACCAAGCTCTCTTAGTTTCTGTCTATATTCTTCGTGCTTCTCGACATTCTGCATCGCTTCATTGTAGCCCTTTCGAATGTTCGAGATTATCTCTTGTAGCTTCTGAAGATTCTTGTTTGAGAACACAGCAAGATGAATTGATGGGATCTTCTGTACGAACTCAAGTTCCGAGATGATGCTCGATATCTCGACAACATCGACGCTGATTACCTTCGTAGTACTCATTTACTAATTAGTTATTGATATTTTCTTGTTTTAAAAAGTATTCTAACATCCAGTACGAGTCGATGATATCCTGTACAGGACATAAGACCTCGTTGAATTCCTTCCCTTTCTTTATACGTTTTTTTATGAACTGATTTTCATTTTCAGAGATGCACTTATGGAAGGCATTCACTGCTCCGTTATTAATGTAAGATCTAAGCATGTCGTATTTGTCGAATGAACCTTTACCAACAAACGCTTTCACCTTTGGTGCAGGGATTATGTAAAAGTTCTCAAGATTACAAACACGCTCGATAAGTGATCTTTTGAGGGAGAACGTGTTTTCCACCATTTGGATAAGAGTGGAAGATTGTGACGAGTATGAGTAGTTTTCTATTATACAAGCCACGGATTCCCGATTATACTCACCATAAAGCTCGAGGAGAGTTCTTGAAATCTTCTGACAGAGATCTTCTCCGTAGTAGATGCAATTTTCAACATGTTCTCTTTCCCAACCATAGAGACCGTCTTCTCGGAGGTTCGGAGACGTAACTGGGGAACGATAATAAGAATGATAGGAAAAGTTGGACGATTCAGAAAGTTTGTCTATGATTTCCTTGGTTTTCTTCGATGATTTATCGAAGTTGATATAGCTCATGAAGTGATATTCTCCATCTTTATAGAACGTCACACCAGTGCTATTAAGAGAAAAGTCTATCGAGACGTAGATCATACTTTTATTATTCTTATAATATGGAAGTTTTTGGAGCTTTAACGAAAGTGGAAGTTGAGAACGGTTGTGTGAAAGTGACTGTCGATGAACCAATCCAACCATTCATTGATGAGCTTCGTCATATCGGTTTCAAGAAGCAGACAGCCTCGTTGTACGTGGCAGACAACACAGAACTCTTGGAATCTGCTCGAGAGATTTGTTCGTTCTATTTTTCTGCAGGGAAAACGATGACCTCGGGAAATCGTAAGCTTTGTAAGACGATAGAAGACTACTATTCAAACGGTTGTGGGACTGCAGATGTTGACTTCAAGAAAACTGACGAAGGAATCTGGGTTTACTCATTGAGTGGAATCTACGGAAGTGCTGAAGATATGGCAGAAGATATAAAAAAGATGAGAGCATCGATAATTTGCACAAGAAATGGAAGAAGAGTTTGTTTTACACGGTAATATAAAGTTCACAGAAAGTGGTGTTGTGAACCCACTTGGGCAGATCTGCACATATGAGGAGTTCATAGAGAAGATCCGAGACAATGATAATGTTCGAGACATCTTCGAAGATGTCTCATATGCGTTCAAGATGACATATAACGACTATCATCGGATTTTCCCAGATAACAAGAGAAATCTTGAGCGAACGTTTAACATTGTCCCCCAATGTGGGAAAACCAGACACTTCGACTTTTATAAGAAACATGGGTTCGAGATCTACGTGGATTAGAATTCATAAATGTTTACGGGTTAAGTAGAAAGCCCCGACGAGAACGATCTCGTCGGGGCTTTTGATTTTCGTGAATATGGTAAATAACGAAATCTCAAAGAACAATAATGAATTCACGATACATACGAATAAGTACAGAACTTCTACTTGAATTCGTTGCAAGTGCATCAGAGAAGCACGATACCGATGTTCGACTTCGTAGAATAACTTCGGAATATGACGGCACATGTACTCTGTATAACGAGAAGGGAACTGGGAACAGTATCGACAAAGTGCATCTCATCACCGACAGGTATGACACAATGGCGGTTGGTGAAGAAGGTGGGAAACTGTCGGATTCCAACACGCTTTTCAGAGATGAAAAATGCGACCTTCGTTTCTATGACAAGATGAAATACAACAAGGTTCGTCTTCATCTTCTTTGTGGATACAACTTGCAGAACATAGAAGGCTTAGGTATAAACCTTTTCATTAGAGATACCGAGAAGGTCTTTAATCTTGCCGATATTGTCATTTTCTCTCCACGTATCGGAGATGTGACATATACAAGATCACCAAAGAGAATCACGGAATCAGTCTTTGACAGATACATCGAGTTTGACATCATAAGCATTGACGATATTCTCGAATATTCTCGAACAGATGAAGAAATGGTAAAGAGAGTGTTCGGACAAGATATGGTCATTGACGGCGTTCTTCATGTCGAGACTTATGAAATCCGAAATCTTCACGTAGAGAACGGATTCAAGGTATTCCAAACATACAACAAGCATCGGTCATCATTTCCGATTGGGAACGAATATAAATCGTTAAGCGCAGAACTGAGATTTTCGGAAGACAAGACTTGTGTTGAGTTCTCGGGAAGTTTTGAAGGTATGAGTTTCGAGGACTTCATGTACAGACTAAACTCGATGTCAAAGAACTCTTATTTTGTACAACACGAGATAAGAGTTGTTGAACAGGTTGGTAACTCTTTCATTGAGCAGGATACGTGGGTAACTGTACAGAACACTGACTTTGACAAGATCTTCAAGTTCAGACCAGTGATAGAGAACAAGGGTGTGATCTCGGTCAGCATCGATTATAGGATGACCTTGGTGAATGCTTATAACGCAAACGGCATGAGTGTAGAAGCATCAATAAGCACACGAGACATACAAAGTTTCCAAGGGAAGTTGGTAAAACTTCAAGCACCTTTGCAAAACATAAGAGTTGTGCAGAAAATTGCGAGATCTTCAGATAAGAACATACGTGAGGTGTCAAACGATGTCATAAAGACGAAGTATATCACAAAGTACGTAAACGTTACCGATATCACAACCGACAAGAAGGACATCCACGTCACGCCATTTAGATCGACCTACAGGATAAATCTGAAAGGTGTAGAATCACAGAACAACAATCATCGTGCTTTCCTCGTCTATGTTGATGACTATGGGCAGAAGCACTATATGAAGAACGTGGTGAGTGAAGAGCTGTCGGCTCGTGAGTACATGTTCATAATGGAAGAAAACACGTCTGTTACGATTCTTAAAAATGCGAATCGTAAGCTCTATTTCGTCATAATAGAGAATGATGTAGAAAATGTGATCGATGTCTTGAACATCACGACTTAAAGAGAGGTACTTTCCTTGAACTCGAAGACACCCAAGAATAGTTTCATAGCGGAAAGTATAAGAAAAAGCAAGAGAGCCACATCTGGAACACTTCCAGATGTGGCTCTCTTGTTAGTAATATTAGAATAAAGTCGAATGTTAGTATTCGATACCTGCTTCTTGAGCTGTCTTTGCTCTTGTCTTCTTTCTCTTTGACATATCAATAACTGGCTTACTACCATCTTTGTTGATGATTCCTTTTTCGGGAACGTAAGTACGACCATAACCAAGAGCAAGCATAGACTGCCAGTCCCCAGAATCAAGCGCACGAGCTTTCTTCATATTCACACGCAACCTCAAAGTATCGGGGAAATCATCGAATCCAAGAGTTCCATCGGGGAAGGTGATATCAAACGATTCCATTATGAGATTTCCAACAGAAGCTATCGGATTGTAAGGATTTCCGATGACCATGTGATATTCTCCCACTGGTGCACCACTTACCAATGAGTGAACAGCTACTGATTGTGGGCGAGATTGTGCACTTCTCATATCCATTATCGTTCCGAAGCCCTTACCGAGAACACCTTTGATTGCGTTGAGGTCTCCCGAAAGAATCCCACCCATAAGCTGTTTGAAAGCATCACCCACAACGCTAAATGCGCTCTTGAACTGATCCATAATGCTACCAAAGTAACCACCATAATCACCACTGTAGAACTTGCTAGCATCACCGAGGAATCCGAACTGCTTCTGAGTAGCTGGCATAAATCGGTTCGCACCACCCCACCATTTAGCGTGGAAGAAGGTGAGGGCAAGGAGGTTGTTAATGAGGTCTAACATTACGAGCTTTGGATTCATGTTCGAGTAAGATTTCAACTGATAATCAAAGACAAGAGTGAACTTGAACTCGCCACCAATACCAGTGTCACGTGTCATAGTGTCCTTGACAACGTTGACTGGGCCGTAGACCTTGTGAGTATAACTAAAGTCCATAGATGCACGAGCTGCACTTATACTGGCATTTTGACGACCAGTGATATCACCTTTACCAGTTATTGCAGAGAGGTACTTACCAATACCGACGTAGTTGTTATTCACCGTTGACGTGAGATTGTTGGCAGTCTTTGATGTCGCATTGAGAGCACCTGCAACACGACCAGTTCCAGAAAGTCTTCCAAGTTGACCGATCTTGTTAACCTTTGCAGATTCTTCAAGACCTGGTTGTGATTGGGCTTGAGCATCCCATATCTGAGAAGAAACTGCTTTCCAATTGATCTTACCATTGATCTTCAAGATATCAGAGAGGTTGTTATCTGTCGGTTCTCCAAAGTAAGTGACGGCTTGTGCAACTGGTCTTATGTTCTTTCTTTCAGAGAACTCAAGGTTATCATAAGTCGGATAAGGATAACGACGAAGTGTGATAAGTCTGTTCAAAGGGAGCATGCGATACCACTTACAATAAAGGAAGTCGTTGGCGTAGTAAGGCATCTGAGTGATTTCCTCCTTGTTATTGACCTTAAAATCGATAAGAAGTTGTTCAATTGTAGGTTCACCAGCATTCTTCTTATGACCAAAGATTCCTCGATCACCTTTTCGATCGAGGAAGTCACGTGCACCAGAAGCAAGAGGATGAATCATAATCGAATAATCATTAAAGATTGACGGAACACCTTTGGATTGGACACCACCAGTGAAATATTCATCCGCTTCTGCATTGTCATCATCAGAATCGTGTTCGGCATAGACAAGCTGACTATTCCTCTCAAGACCTGCTGGTGCAGATACAGTGACCTCGTCGATCATGTGAGCATCTGGATCAGATGCGGTTATAGAACCATCATCTGATGATTTCTCCCCATTTTTCACATTTGGGTTAACACCAGTTTTTATTATAGACTTCCCATCTTTCACAGATTTTGCAGGGGAATTCTTTGTTGTTTTTCTAACTTGTTTTTTCTTCATATCAACCAGTGATGACTAATAATTGAGAGACGATGAAAGTCCATCATCTTCGGCTTCCGTGAGTGAATCTGCACCATCTGCAGGATCAGAGTTTGGAACATAGATTCGAGCTTCATCTTCCACTAGTGGATCATTTGTCACAAGCTTCGTATTCGGAGATTTTGGAATCTTCATATCGGAAGATGCGGAACGGAACTCTGCAAGCTTCTTGATAAGTTCTGCTCTTGAGTTAGTGGAAAGTGATCCATCGTCATGGGTAACATCCACGACATCAACATCCACGACATCATCTTGTGCAAAGATCTCTTCTTCACTGTCCTTTTTCAGATTCTTAAATGATGATTGCACCGAATCGATGTATTCTCTTTGATACTTCGAAAGGTCAAGGATCATCTTCTGCAGTTTTACCAGTGAATCGATATTCTTCGGTGAAGGATTCTTCACTATCTCTTTGTAGATCTTCTTGAGAAGTCTGTTAGAGATGACAATTTGAAGAGTGATCGATGAGATCGATTGTTGTTCAAAGGCGAGTTTGTTGAGGATGAACTTATGCTTCTCGATCGTTCCCTTATCAAGGTAGAGTTCAGCGACAGATTTTAGGAGATCATTGGCTCTCGAAAGTGCCATTGTCGTGTTCTCGTCATATTCACCATCTGCAAGTTCTGCTTCTTGAAGTCTTTGAAGTCTTTCCTTTTCCTCATCGGAAGCATCATCCCCAAGAATTGTCGACGGAAGATAGCCGTCCATCAGCGAGGTTTCAAGCATGTGAATCAGACGATCATCTTCCTCATCCTCTTCATTCTTGATATGCTCTTTGTTGGAGAGTATGTTGTCCCCGAAGAACTTCTCAGCATCTTGTTTTGTTGAGAACACTTCGATATCTTCAAGTTCTTCCCCATCTGTCGTGCAGAAAGTCACGATCCATTTGTCGTTGAACTTTTCACGATACTTATCGGCTTCCTTCTTGCTTTTAAACTTTTCGACTATCTTTGTTGATTTCTTCCCATCTATAAACTTGTTCACTTGATAAGGTTGATTTTTACCAAGTGTGTAAGATTGTGAACATGTCACATAATAAGGCTTATTTGCGATTTTAATAGACATTTTCAGACGAAAGTTTTAGTGGGGTCATTTCTTCCAAAGGTGAGACTTCTTCGATTGAGTTGTATCTGAAAGTGCAGGTAAACTCTCTGTAACCAAAGCCATTCTCATTTTTCTTCAAGGAAATCGAAGATATGCTCTCGAAGACAACACCGTGGTAATTCTGTGTGAAGATCACATAGCCGTACTGATCGATAATGTCGAGCGTGATATGAGGAAGAATGAAGTCAGTGTTCTTATCACGACGATCTATGAACTCGACAAACATTGATCTCATGAGAAAGTAAGTGAAGAAGTTGTTCCTTATCTTGAAACTAACAGTGATCGACTTTTTGATTGATGATGTAGCAGACAGAGAACCTGCGTAATGTCTCTTTGATCCGTCTCTGGATGTTTGATCAACTATTTGTGTAGACATCTGAGGGATGTCAACACCGTATATTGAATCGTTGACATATGCAATCATAGAATCAAAGACTGGTGTCTGTCTATCAAACCATCTCTGAAACTTCTTCCTCACAGAAGGTATGAGAAATTGTCTCGAAAAGTATAAGTGAAATCTGTTAAAAACTGGATTAGAAAGCATCTTCCGTCAGCGATTTCGTTATTTACGATATCTTTTCCCGACGTATATCTTTAAATAAAGGCTGTAGATAAAAACAAAAAGATGAAAGATATCAACATCGATCCAAGTGCAACAAAAATGGACATAAATGACAATATCAACAAATACATCCAAGAAATTGTCATGATCCTCAACACTTCACCCCATGAAGTCATGGGATCTTTTGGAATGCCACTTGATCTTGAAAGACTGGTTTATGAGACAAACATCGATAATAAGGCGCTGGAACGTGAGATAATGACGAAGATAAGAGAATATTCTACTTATTACGACATGTTCCACACTGAGGTTGAAGTTAGCTTCATGGAAACCGAGGAGCGAGATACTTGCATAATTGACATAACAATAAACTATACTAAAAAACTGTCATTCGTTATACGATAAGAACCATAAAGAAAGTATTCGAGTAAAACAACTCATAACAACAAATCTTTATGACTTCGGCAAGAATAGATGGGCGACAATTCACCACAAGCTCAAAACAGCGTGAACTTTTCGCATTGTGCTTGAAAGTTATCAAGGGTGGAATGAGACTTCAAGATGTTCCACAGAAGAAGTACTATGGTGTGAAAAACATCGTCGAGAGATACTATCAAGGAAAGATTTCTATGGAGCATATTCTCGAAAAGTCAACATCCGCAATAGTTCGAGGTGATAATGGTAATCAGACGATCATCACGAATGGTTACAAGATTGAGAAGAATCCAAACTATGAAGATGAAGGGGGGGAGACGATTTTCTACATGTACCTCCCAAAAAGAGCGATCGACGAAATCCCGAGGATCTTCAACTATGGTATCCGATCGATGAATTATGGATCGATGACAGAGACGAACGAGTTCTGTAGATTCCAAGACAACGTTGTGGTTGTGATATCGACAAACATAAAGGTGAGAAAGAAGATAGACGAATTCAAAAGGAAGGCGGTCTATTATGGTCTTGATGTTGTAAGACCTCAAGATATCAGAGAAATACAATACAAACTGGAAAATGTCTAATAGAAGTGAAATAATCCACAGAGACCTTTTTGGTGAACTCAAGGAGATGATGTCATGTAGTCATCTTGGAGAAATCGTCTCTCTTGAGGGAACAGATAAAGACCCAGGCAGGGTAAAAATTAGGGTCTTTGGGGTGTTTGATTCCAAAGACCTCGGAAGCATACCAGATGAAGATCTTCCATACGCTTATCCAATAGAAACCCTTTCATTTGGTAGCAAAAGTGGTGCAGGTGCGTATTCTGCACCAAAGGTGGGAAGCATTGTAAGAGTGGTGTTCAAGGACGACATTTATCATCCTCGATACTTCTCTATTGAATGGTTAGATGAAGAACTTCGGCAGGAAATAAAAAATGATCCCGAGAACTTCCATTCACTTCTGTTCGATACTGATGAGAAGATGAAGATCTTCTACAGTAAAAAGAAAGGTATGATGATTGATTACAATGAATCAAACGTAAACATCAAGCCAGATGGGTCGATAGTGATCACGCATCGTGGAGGATCTGCAGTTATAGAACTCAGAGGTGACGATATCGACATTGTCTCCAAGAATCAGATCAACATCTCTTCAGAGAATAGCGTCACCGTGAACTCACAGAAGATACACGACAATGGTTCTGAGTACATGGCAGGTGCAAATCCTTCTTACAAAATGGTAAATGGTGAACCACTGATGATACTCCTTAAAGGTCTTGCACAGATAATAGGAACTAAACTTCCAATTGATCCAAGCGCATCAACACTCGTGCAATCTATGGAACAATCAGTGCTTAGTGCAACTTGTAAAGTTTCTCCTTAAAAAGGGAAACTAAGAAATAAGAAAAACCGATTGGGGTCATCTGATGCTATTTTCAGATGACCCCAATCGGTTTTCAAGTATGTCTTCTGATAAAGACGAGGTACTTTCCTTGAACTTGGAGGTACTCGAAGCTATGAAAACAACACCAAACTTTTCAGAGTGCAAGGAAAGTGCCTTCCTTGAAGTCGGTTAACCATAGATCATCGTGTAAAGCTTTGATCTTAATCTGTTGATGAATGTTTGAGGGAAGAGGTCAGAAATCTTGAAGTTTCCGTGTTGCCCATTTATGACAGATCCCCAACCTTTACTTTTCCCAATCTGACGTGAAGCAAGGATAACGTTGTGCCTGTAATACTGAAGCTGTTGGATGATTCTTGTCTGATATGGTCTCAGTTTGATATGCTTGATACCATCATCAGTTTTTACCTTGGCCAGATTTTCTGAGAAGTACAAGACAGAATCTTGAACCTTTGCAAGTTCAAGAAGTTCATCCTCTGTGTATGAGAAGTTGATACGTGGTTTCCTCAAGCGAACATCACCACTATAAAACGGATTCTTCTTGGGAAGTACACCCTTGTCGTTGAATTCCTGTATGAGCTTCTCTACACGTTCTGTAGACCACAGCATGTTCTCTACAACCTTCTTCGCCATATGTTGGTTTTTCTTTATATTTTCAAAAAGACGAGTGTCGGAGATGCCTTCTTTGACACCTCCGACACCTTTTATCTTCTCTTCGTTTTTGTTATTTCTCCCAAAGTGGGGAATAATCGTGCTTATCGAGTTCTTTCTTTACACGTTCCCAATATTTCCCAGCTTCTGGATCTGTTCCACTGATGTCGTGACGTGACCAGATTCTACAAGCCATTTCATAGGACATCTTCTTGTTATACTTCTTCTGAGTTATGAGGAACATCTGCACCGCCTTCTTGGGGTCAAGTCGATCCTCATATTTGAAAGCAGAATCTGTCGACAGGTTACAATCATCAACGTTGATTCTTGACTGTTGAAGAAGACCTTTATACTTTCCGCTCTTGGAGACCATGTTTGGAATCCCACGAGATTCAACATGTGCTATTGCGGAAAGTAGTGGCTTGAATTTTTCATAGACTTCGATGTATTCATAAGAATAAACGTAGTCGGGGAACTTTGAAGAATCGACCTTCAAGGGAGCTTCGATCTCTTGTTCGATCGTGATTACAGATTCTAATGAATCCTGTGGTAGAGAATCTACAACAGTCGATTCAAGAGCGGTAGTGTCAGTGATAGATTTACCAGAACTACCATTACAGCTTTTTACACAGATCACTGTAATCACAAACAAAAGTACTACAGCACCTACGAGATAGATTGTTTTTTTCTGTTTCATTAGTCGTATTAATTAAAAGATAGTTTCTGATTCTTTGATTTCCATAGCACCCTCCTTTGTTATGTCAACATTGTAGGATTCTACTATCAAATCTTCAGATCTGTAGTATTCAAGTCTCGACTTTGACCAATTCTGCATGAAACACTTCTTGGTTTCCTTTTGTCCAGTCATCGGATTTGACCTTACCACAGTAGTATCTTCTGTTATATCGTAAAAGTATGACATTTCCTTACCATCCGAAAGTCTCAAAAGTCGACCAGATGATTGGTTGAGAAGAATATCACTCTTAATTGCTTCACCAGTGACGACATTCACGAGGTTTTTAATCGATTGCCCAGTAGAGAAAACTGAGTAATTCGCCACGAGAATCGATTGACCTTCCGTGTCGTTTCTCATGTAGTCTTTTATCACTTCTCTTTCATTGGAGGAAATGTCGCCATCAATATAGAACACTTTCTTGGAAAGTCCTCTTTGGAAAGATATCTCTTGAAGTCTTTCGTAGATCTTTCGACCATAGCCACCCTTTTTGTCATTGAAGTAGACAAGGGTGTTACCTTTCAAGGAGCATATGAACTGACACTTCCATTCAAGAAGACGCTTATGATTTCGGATGAACTGTTGTTCATATCTCAGTGACTTCTCACCATCTTCGATATAGTCCTTTTCGGATGATAAAGCAATGAGTTCTGATCTACTACAGAACTTGACGTTTATCATTCTGATCGTTATGTTAGTCGCTGCACCTCTATTGATCAGATCAGTTTTCTTGATAACTCTCACAACTGGTCCGAAGTTCTCTTCAACGGTGAACTCATCGGCATCACCTTTTCCCTTGTAGAATGAACCCGAACATCCAAGAAGGTTCTCAACCGCACCACACTTTGCAATGATTTGTTTGATTGTGGTGGCAACGGATCTGTGTGCTTCGTCACAGATTACAGTGTCAAACTTCTCAAAGAACTCATCGGGGAGGTTTATTAATGATGCAAAGTTTCCAATTGCGTGTGGGAAGTCGTTCGCAGAGAGTTTGTCCTTAGAACCTCCGTGGATCATTGCCACTTTTAGGTTGTATTTTCCACAAGCATAATCTCGCCATTCATCATAAGACTGAATGACAAGACCTGGGTCGGGTTCAATGATAAGGATGTTCTTCGAGATTTTCAAGTATCTCAGAAGCATCATGTACATGTACATGATCAACGTTTTACCACCACTCGTTGCGACCTCTACACAACTGAAACGAGACCTGATTGCTTTATAGACAGTGTCAATCTGATAGTCGTATGGTCTGATCTTTGGATGACAAGAGAGAAGCTTCTTACAGAACTTTTCTACAAATTCATAGGTGATCTCCTCACGGATGAAACCATCAAAGTTCTCAAACTCAAGAGGAAACTGGTATTTCTCACACATTTCTATGAGCTTCGACCACATCGTTGATCTTATCCGCTTCCCTTTGTAGATGTACGCCACGATACCATTCCAACCTTTGAACTTCTTCTTCATGAAATGGTAGTTTTTTACTTTCCTATGGAAGTAGTCGTTTGTCTGTAGCATTTCGCCTTCATTTTCATAATGAAGGTCGATGAACATCTTGTCTTCAGAAAGTATTGCTTTCATTGTCTTCAAACAGATCGTTGCGTACCTACTTTCTTATATTTTGTAGATACGCAACGATCTATAAACAGTTATTTATGAACCTGTTTATTTAGATTGTTTGTCCTTTAAGAAAGTCTTCTTTAAGAAATCTTCATCGACGTACTTGACGATATAAGAGGTGGATTCGAGAAGTTCATAGATGAACTGGATCTCATCGACGTAAACACCTTCCGATATGTTCTTGTAGATCTTCTCACCAACAGTGAAGAATGTCTCTTCATCCCGAGCATTCATCAGACTTTCAACGTCTGCCTTGTATTCTTGGGATTTGTATTCGTGTCGATTTATGCATTCGATCACATTCTCATAGTTCTCGAGATTGAACTTATAAGCATTCATCACAGACTTGTAGAAACTGTACTTAGTCCTCGCATCGAGGAAGTTCTTATAAGTGATCGCATGAACATAGAACATTGCGACGACACTTACCGAGATGATGAATCTTAATCTGTACAAAGATGAAGGATCACGATCAACTGCATAGAACACGAGGTAGAGAATGATGACGAGACATAGGAGATCGAAGAACATTTTCCCCAACCATGTGTAATAGTTGTTACGTGCTTTTGTGTACCCAGATTTCTTCATTTGTTCGTTGTTGTTAAAAGTTGCTTATTGATTGATGATTAGTTAGTAGTTTTTACGATATTCTTCAAACTGGATGACGTACGTGAAGCCGTAGATCATATCAGTCAAGTTCTTTACGGAATCCGTTATAAACTGGATGTGGTTATCAAGTGTGTCCACAACGAGTTGCATGTCAGAAAGATTTCCATCAAGAATCATCCTGCGCTCTGTGTCATTTGAAGGACGAATCCCATCTTCATTGCTACCCACCTTATACGATATCATCTCCTTCTTTTTCATTTTTGCCATTTCTGCAACAATGAAAGATTGATCATCAAGGATGAGTTGCTTTCTTGTGATGAGCTTTTGTCTATAATTGTAGAACTTAGAACTTATCTTCGAAAGATCACCAATGGAAACCATCGACTTGGAGAATGATGAGATAGCGTTCGATATGGATGAGACATCCTTTGCCTTTCTACCACAAGAATACTCGTAGATTTCCGAGGTGTCTTGAAGTATGCCGTTTGTGAGAAGATATCTTACGGAATGTGAGAATTCTTCAAGGTTTATTTCTTTCTCCATTTTGCTACCAAGCCGTTTACCAGAGAGGTTTGTTCTTGTTTTTCTTTGTTTCTATTATTCTTATAACACTTTCAGTAGCATCTTCTTGTTTTACACTTTTCTCGAAGTCGATGTCCATTTCTTTGTCGATTGACTTCGATTCTATAACGCCAGTGTCAATATCGAAGTCCACTTTGAGTTTTATTGTCCCAGATTCATCCTCGAGGTCATCAAAGGAATCTGGGACAATAAAGCTTCTACTTCTGGTTGTACTCATCAATTGATCGAATCTGAAGACGTGAGAAGTGGTCAACCATCTCAAGTTCAAAGATATTATCGAAGAACGACGAGGAAATGAAAGAGTGGTTGACAAGGAACACGTGCAGTTTCATCTCCGCCTTGAGTTCACGGTGAATGATTTCCATCATCTGAGAAACGGCAGATGTGTGGAGCGACGAGAAGATCTCATCATAGAACACGATGTTAATACCACCACATTTCGAAATCAAGAACTTCGTAATTGTGAAGATGATAGCAGAATCGATCATCTTTGTCTGCCCAGTGGAGATTGATGATGTCGAAACCTGCTTGCCAAATCTAAAAATCGAAGGCTTGAAATTATCGTCAAATCTGACAACGAGAGGTATCTCAAGATTGGAGAGGATGTCGTTGACTGACTTGTTGATGTAAGGGACTACGTTGCGGATAATGTAGGACTTCACACCATCGTCAGAGATAATGTTCTCCATGACGTTATAAAATCTGATCGATTTGTAACAACGCTTGATATTCTCACGAGTTTCCTCAAGTTTATCGTCATACTTCTTTATTACAGACTTCTTTGCTTCGATCTGAGATTCTTCTGCAACATTGATCTTGGAGATCTCGATCTTGATCTCCGAAATCTCTGACTTCAAAGTGTTGATCTTCTTGGAAAAATCACGGATCTTCTGATCAATCTGGGAGAACTCGGAATCTGGGAGAAGGTCGGATTCTGTGAAATCTTCGAAGTCTCCATCGATAAGTCTCATCTTCGCATTCTCCATTGCGAGGTTTTTATGAGAGATTTCCTCGATCTTCTGACGAATATCCTCGTTGTACTTCTCTCTTATGGATTCCAGATAGGACTTTTCGCCTATGAGTTCTTCTTCAGATTCTTCTGGGATTTCCACATCAGAATCTTCAACGTCGGAGACTTGATCAATGATGTAGTTCATCTTAGAAATCTGTGAATCTCTTAAAGACTTCTTTTCAGAGATCTTCGACTTCAACTCATCGATTGGTGTGTCATAATCGACATTTTCCGAAGATTCGAGAACATCCTCTTGGGAAAGATCGTTCTGGAGAAGAAGTGTGGAGATTTCCTTATCAATGTCTTCAACACCGATCTTCGAATCTTCGATGTCCGTGTCGATGTTTCTTATTCTCGAGGTCAGGTTCGTGATCTTCTCGTTATACTCAGAAACGATCGACCTGTATTCTTTCTTGCTCTCTTCAAGTTCTGAGATGCGAGATTCGATATTCTCAAGTTCATCCTCGAATTCACCGATCTTGGACAGAGACTGAGGATCTTTGAACTCCGATCCACATTGATCGCAATGACCAGATTCATAAGTCTCCTTCTTTCTCTTTATAGACTTGTACGAAACGTGAAGATCCGCAATTTTCGTAGAAAGATCGTCGACAGTCTTTTGAGCATCATCACGCTTCTGTACAGCATCATCTTTGTCTTTCTCAAGATCTTCCTTTTCCTTTACAAGAGAAGTTATGGTTTCACGAAGATGATCGGATTCATTAATCTTCGATCGAATATCTTGCTTTACGTGATAAACAGACCTCTCGGAGATGAGCACAGAAAGTCTCTCCTCATGTGTGGAAATCTCCGACTTCAAAGCGTCGATTTCTCCCTGTAACTTTTCTGCTTCCTCCATTGCTTTCACTTTCCTTGCATATTCTCTATGCTTAGAATGTAAAGCGATCTTTGAAGATACCTCCGAAAGCTTCTTCTTTGATTCTTCAGATTCCTCTTCGAGTGAATCTTTGTATTCGTTTATTTTCGATATGTCTTCCGATAATCTTTGTATATCTTCCTTGAGCTTCTCGTTCTTCCTCTTATTCTCATACGAGAGATGACGATGACGCTTGTTCTCGAGGTCAGAAATAGTCTCGTCGGTTTCCTTGATCTCCGCTTTCTTCTCCTCGATTTTTCCTTCAAGTTCATCGATCTTCTCTCGAGAATCGCTATTTGCTTCAAGTTCTTCAATCTCTGCACGTAGATCATCACGAGTTTCTTCAAGAGATTGAAGCGAGAGAAGGTTGGTCTTGTGGATTTCCGATTGAGATTTCAGAGAAAGTTTCAAGCTTTCCATCATGTCATTCAAGACATAGAAGCCGAAGATTCTGTCACGAATGTTTCTCGTGTCCTTTGGAGACATTGACAGGAATGACTTGAAGTCATTGACCGAGAGACTGAGGATGTTGGAGAAGATGTGATAAGGAATGTCAACAACATCCGACTTTATCATCTTCTTTGTATCTGGAATCTTCCCCCAGTCTTGCTCTATTCCGTTCTTATAAACACGGATCGTGGACAGCTTTGTACGAGTGTATTCCGATTCGATCCTCCAGTCATTTCCTTTCGATTCGATATCGATCGAGAGGAATCCGTTGCCGTTTATATCGTTTGCGATACTGTCCATTGTGACACCATCAGCATCGAAATAAAGAGCTAACTTATGGAGCTTGATAAAAGATGACTTCCCACAACCATTCTTCCCAAGGATCATGTTGAGAGAACCATCACCAAGATTGTCATAATCGACGACCATCTTCTTATTACCAAACGAGAAGATGTTCTGAAACTCTATCTTTTTAATTTTCATTGTTGTTGCTTACTGCCATTATTCTTGATCTTCGGGCTTTGACTTTTCAGAGACTGAATCGTAGATCTTCTTCAGCGATTCTTGTATCTTCAACTTTGCTTTTTCAGACAAGGGAATCAGCGTGCCTTGGATGACAACTGAATCAATGCTTTCGATATAGTCATTGATGTAGCTAAAAATGTCGGATGATAGTTCTACGTTCGAGATATCTTGGAGGTCGTCATCATCTTCCAAGTCAACACTTTCTCCACCAATCTTTTGATTTTTATCGAACACCTGCTTGTAGTCGATCTTCTTATAACCTTCTACAGATTGGGTTATACGTGGTGTCTGGAATCTCATAATGGTGTCGTTAGGACACTGAACGACGACCTTGTTGCCTTTCACAAATTCCAATGCTTCTGATCTCCGCATGTCGAGGAACTTGAAGAGGTCTATTTTCACATATCTCGAAGATACCTTGTTCTCAATCTTCTGAATCTTTCCAGTCTCGGTGTCAAGAATAACTATTTGTGGAACATTTCTCCATTCGTTAACTCTTGTATGATAAGCACTTCCAACATAGGTGATATTTGCACTGTCTTGTGGCTTGTGAATATGACCCATGAAGACATGCTTGAACCTTTCAAACTCAGACATTGGTAAAGAGTGAATCTCAGAAACTTCCTTGCCTTCATAATGGAAGCCAGAGATCTCGTCATGACCAAAGATGTAAGAAGAATCTTCACAAAGATCAACTGCCTTCTTGAACAGCTCCTTATTCCCATAATTAGGTAAGAGGAAAGCAGGTGTTCCAGATTCTGTGAGGATCTTTGTGATGTTCGGGATGACATTCACTCTTGGAATGAGAGAGATTGATTTGTTGTTGTTGATATGACGGATGTCCTTATAAACAGTGTCGTGATTCCCAACAAGAACATAAACGTCGTTCTTTGATGCAAGTCTTAAGAAGATATCAATGACGTTGTTCCCAGTAAGTGTTCCAACAGATGACTTATTATCAAAGACATCACCCATCTGAATGATCGACACGTTCCCTCCGCATTTCTCATTCATTCTCTCGAGAAGTGGGAACAAGAACTCGTGAAAATATCTCACACTTTCATCGAGTTCGGACTGATCATTAGAAGCACGACCAAAGTGTAAGTCACCAATCAGTAGAAGATACCTTTTTAATCTGTTGTCGTCTATTGTTGTCAAGTTTGTTGTTACATTTTCCATCTTTATACGAAATTTCCACTTCTCTTATATGTTTTGTCGTGACGATGTGGTAGAAAAACCAATCGTCACGACAAAACGAAAAAATAAGCAACTAAAGATCGGTTTTATCTGTGAGTGATATACTGCACAAACCTCTGTACAACATCCTCAACAGTAGCAGATTCGCTTATGGTTTCCATCACACTCTGGTTCTCGTCATGGTACTTGCCGTAGACTGACGTGTCACAAAGAGCATAGAGAATGCCGTCTGTCATTGTACAGATCGTATACGTCTTTTCTATACCTTCTTGAGAGATATTACAATCGACGTGGACAGATTTGCCTTCGTGTAGAGAAACTGACACACGAAGATCATCGAAGTAGATACCGTTATCTAACAATGACGATTTTATAGAATCGTGAAAGAGATTGATGACCTCATGATTCAGATTCTTCAATAGTTCTAAGACTTTCATATAGAGAAGAGTTGGTTTTGTTCATAGTTTTTATATGGATTGGGCTGTCGAGATTTCTCCCCCGACAGCCCAATTCGGATAAATGGTTATTTGAAAGAATAAGTTTTTTAGATGTCTTCTGCTCTGTATGACTTCACATTTTCACACTGGAACTTAAAACCAGTGATCTTATAGATCGCTTCCTGTGTGTTGTTCAGTTCCCATGCAGGAAGATTTGACTTTGGGAACATGATCCCCACGTCGACGTGGCGGATAAGTCTGCCGATCTTGTCAGTGACATCTATCGTACATTTCCCTGCATAGTCTTTCTTGAGAGATTGGAAGCCAGTGTTAGGATCATAACAGAGACGAAGCCAATCCTGCAGGAGGTTGTAAGGATAAGGAACGTTCGTTTCGGAATCCACGTTTACTTCAAAGTCAAACGACAGTTCCACCTTAGTATCAAGAATAGTACCAATGAACGATCTATCGTTATAGCGGAACTTCTGTGTGACAGTACCTGGTACCTTATCGAGATCAAGACCACCAATTTTCAACATCTGTTCGTGGAGAAGTTCTGCTGTACCATACTTTTCTTTGAGGATGTCTGGAAGTATGATGTTTGCAGAGAACTTCGTAAGGAACAATGGTTCATCCAGCGAATTATTCACTCTACTCTTGGAGAAGTGATAATCTCTTGTATTGTTACTCATATTTTAATTCGTCTTTCTTTTAGATATTTTGCTTATTTAAGGTGGTATATTTGCCCGACGGAAACGTTTCTTTATTTTACATAAAGAAACGGAAAAATCATCATGAACCACCTAATAAAACCAATCTTTGAAAGTTGGAGATCAGATTTCACAAGGGTTATTGATTGTGGCTACGATGTTGATATCTATGACGAAATACTAGCAAGTGTTATTGATGGTGACATTATGCAACCATTAAACACAGGTGGTGAAAGTTTCGTTTGGAAGCATATCGACGGAGACAAGGTTGTCAAAAGCACATCCACAAGACTTCTTGGTGTATCTTGCGACTATGAGGTCAACGCTGACTTCTGGTGCAGATCTCTTAAAACTTATAATCAAGTTTTCCCAGAGAGTAAGATAACACCGATCGCTTTCTGCATAATCGAGAACGACAGCAGTTACTTTATGACCACTCAGAAGTTCATCGAAGGTGTTGATGCTACAGAAGAAGAAATAAGAAGAGATCTTCGCAAGAGAGGTTTTAGACCATGTAAAAACAAAGAAACTGGTTATTCTCGAAACATCTACTTTGATGGTTATTATCTGATAGATGATGTTCGAGAATCAAACGTAATAAAAAGTGGTGGCGAATTTTACTACATTGATGTAGGTTGCTACATTGTGAACAATCCCGACAACTACGAGTTTATCGATTAAAAATAAAGATTGGGCGTAACAACAAAAATAGAAAGTTGTTACGCCCAATCTGTGTTCGGATTATTGTTTTATCTTAGGATTTCACACTCTCCAGTCTCGGTATCCAAGATGAATGCTTCGTGTTGATTAGAATCTGTGAAATAGAGGTTCTTACCATTGTCCATAGTCACACGATTAGAATCGATATTCGAGAAATCGAAAGCAGTATGACCAACTATTTGGTGATAATCTCCGTAAGGGTTTTCCGAGAGAGCATTTGGTCGAATCCAGATTGGAGACTGATGAATGTTGTCACCATATTGCGATGTTGTCCGTTCATCTTTTCGGAACTCGACAATCCTTGGAGATTGCTTGAACACACCATTGATATCTTCGACACTTGAATCTTCTCCAACCATTTCCTTGAACCAAGTCTCGGAGACCCCAGCATGAGAGAAAAGATAACCGTCAGATTCATAGGAGAGAACCAAAGTTCCTCGATCTACAAGCTCATCAAGGAGACTTCCTACAAGGACAAATGTCGTGGTGGAAAATCCGCTGTATCTTCCCATGCAAAACTTTGTATAGTGGAAGTCATGGTTTCCGATAAGCATTATGACTTTTTCCACTCCAATAGATTCTCGAAGAGCGAGGATCTTCTTGAAGTTCTCTGAAGCCACCTGCGCAGAGACTTTCTTGAATGAATCGAAATAGTCCCCCATAAAAACGATCTTCTCGACACTGTCTTTGTTTTTTTGAACATGTTCTATCCAAAAGTCGCTTTCGTGAATGTCACCAATTATGAGAATCTTCATTTATCGTCTAATCGTTGTTTATTGATTGTCTTTACCTATCTGCATTATCTTATAGCAGATAAACAACAAAACATTTCTTCAGAAAGTATGAAAAAATTGAGGACTGTAGGTTCTTCGGCTATATTCGACATAGAGAAATCGCCAATGGAGATCGAGTATGTTATGGAGAAGGTTGAAGGTGAAAACTCATCTTCCTTGCTTCTCCGAGACTTTACGACTTCTTCCGATGGGAAAAATTGGGATTCGTGGAAATCGTATAACAGAGATTCTCTTGTCGGTGTTCACGGAAAACATATCAAAGTCAGATACTCTCTTGTGGAGAACTTCTTGGGATCGACTATATCGATCGAGAAACCACTAATCAAGTACAAATCTCCACAGACCACTTTTATAGATCAAGGAGAATCGTTCCTGCTGTCTGGTGTGGATTCACTTGCTGATTATTCTCGAATGTCAATAGGTCTTCAGAAATTGGAGATCGACATGAACTATTACATCCAGCAACATTCAGCGGTGAGTGTTAAGTATTGGCACACAAATCCAGATCTGAAGTCCAAAGATGAGTTCTTAAGAGAATATTCTCTGCAGAATGTCGTCGACATGAAGATCTTAAAAGTTGTCTTGAAAGACAACCAGATCCCAGAACCTAAGCATGAGTTCTCACAATGGGGGATCGAGTTTGAAAAACTGGAAGTTTACTTTGAGAAGACCTATTTCGAAGAAGTGTTTGGGATAAAAGAAGAACCAAGAAAAATGGACTACCTTTACTTCTCGGAGATTAACAGAATGTACATGATCCAAGACGTTTATCTCAATCATGGGATAGGTGAACATGGAAGCTTCTATGTTTGTACAATCAAGAAGTATGAAGACATGACGAATGTCGACAAAAGGGATGATGATCTTGAGTTCTTAAAAGAACACGTGAAGATTGACGATTATTCAGATGAACAAATAGACGAAATGGAAGACATGCAGAACACGAAGCAAAATCTGGACAACGTAGGGGTTGATGATCTTCTTCATTCAGAGTTTGATCCAAGTCTTGTTAAATCTGAAAGATGTGATTATGATAACAATGGGAACTCACTTGGAAAGTTCATCTACGACATGTCAGTAGGGAAAACTGGAGAAACAGCTATCAAATACCTCCCGAGAGTTCATTCACGGCAGGGGATTTCCTTCATGTTCTGGATAGAACTTCTCGACGACAGTCTTTCGAAAGTGATCAATGTAGATGGGAAACCATTCTCAATTTCCGTTTCAACAAAGAACATAGTCGTCAGTGGTGAACATTCGTTCTCTTTGGAAATTGATCTTGAGCGGAGAAAGTTCTATTGTGTTGTCATAGGAATCAACAATGAACACCACTTTATGAGGTTCAATATCTATCAAGTAAACGATGGAGATTCAACAATTCTCAAGAGTGTCTTCGACCATACAGAACCAATGGAGAAGGTCATGAAACTTCTGTACAGAGAAAGGTCATCTGTTTTGGAGATTGATGGACAAGTCGCACTAATTACTGGGAAATACGCCATTCGACAGATTCGAATCGCAAATCACGAAGTTGATGAAACTTACCATTCTTACATTATGTCGAAACAAATGGTGAAGACACCTTCGAAGTTCTTCATAATCGATGATTGTCGTGATCCATTGAACTTGGATAAAAAGTCAAGATCACTTTTCAGAGAAATCAACGAAAGTTTCCTTAAAAGAAGAACCATTCACTAAACGAAGAGACTTATCAACTAAAAAGAAGAATGTGGGGAGAAGATGTTCGAAACTTCTCCCCACATCTGTATTCAAACATTGACCTTCCAGTCATATTCAGAAAAATTGACTGGAAAAATGACTGGAAATGTGTTATTAAACTATCACATTAAAGGAAGGTACTTTCCTTGCACTCGAAATAGCCCGAGAATATGAAAATAGCGGAAAATGGATCAGAGTTCAAGGAAAGTACCAAGGAAAGCCAAGGAGAGGTATTCCGTGAGACTATGGGTCATCGTCCGAAGGCAATAGACCATTTCGAAGGATTATGGAAGACTATGGAAGACTATGAAAGACAATGACGATTGTTGAAAGACAACGGAGGATTATCAAAGGATTATGAAGAGACAATAGTTCTGATTTGTTAATTAAGACGAGGTACTTTCCTTGCGCTCTGAGATATTCAAGAATATGAAAATAGCGGAGACTATACTCGAGTTCAAGGAAAGTACCTTCCTGTAATCAGGAGACATATTCTCGAGGATTATGGGTTTCTGTCGGAAGACAATCAAAGACAATGACTGATTATGGAAAGACAATGATGATCATCAAAGGACTATTGAAAGACAATGACTAATCATCGAATACTATGAACGATAATCGGAAGACAATGAAGGATTATCAAAGGATTATTGAAAGAAAATGGCTAAAAATGGTCGAATTAAAGAGAGGTACTTTCCTTGTCCTCGAAGACATTCAGTGGGGTAGAAATAGCGTCAAATAGATCAGAGCGCAAGGAAAGTACCTTCCTGTAATCAGAAGAGGTATTCTGTTGAATGGTGGGTTTCTGTCGGAAGACAATGACTATTGTCAATGACTATGGAAAGACAATCGACTATGGAAAGACAATAGAGGATCGTGAAAAGATCATCAAAGACTTTGAAAGACAATCAAAGACAATAGCTGATTCTTTGAAGACTTTGGAATCTATTGATTAATCATTGAAAAGATCATCACTTCTTTGAAAATTTCTCTAAAGATTGATTGATAGACTGATGACTTTTGTCTGAATCATAGATTTCCGCCCCTTTAATGATAATCGTTTTGAAGACAAAAGATGATCGTTAAATGGTTTTATTGTGGACGAGGATTGTTGAAAATCAAAATCAGTCTTTTTTGAATCCCAGAATAGACCAGAACAATTGAAAGAGACCATTGATGATTCCCGAGATATTTATGATTCTTGGAAAGACTATGATTCTTGGAAAGACAATGGAGGATTATTCAAAGAGAGATTGAAATTGAAAGATAATCATTCCAAGAACGGAGATTTGTTAAGAATTGTTAACTGATTTTGAATGGAAAGTTGAAAATTGGAGGATTCATCAGACAGATAATCATACAGATAATCAGATTATCCTCGGAATTTGCCGACAAACCGTGCGTATACACGAAACTTTAAAAAAACGCGCGAATTCCCGTGTATACCCGTATACGCATGCGGTATTTTTTTCCAGTTTTATCGTAAATACAAAGTATTTACAACTGGTTTGGGGTCAGCCTTGGCACGATAGTGCCAAGCCAGGCTGCCCCAAACCATACATTGAGCGCAGAAACATGTCGTGCGCATGTTTTTAAATTTCCAGTTTAAACCAAAAGTACCAGGTGCGTGTTAGGGAACTTTAAAAAAACGCATGCGTGAAACTCCAAAAAAAGCGCACGCACGCAAAAAACTTTAAAAAAGACCTGTGTCAAATCCCCCGAACAGATTAACACCTTTTAACACCTTAAAACCGATATTCTCTTTCCAAGATATTCCTCCCATAAGCCACAGAGACCATAACCCTCGAAAATATGTCTCCTTGGCTTTCCTTGGTACTTTCCTTGAACTCGAGTATAGTCTCCGCTATTTTCATATTCTCAGATATCTCAGAGCGCAAGGAAAGTACCTTCCTTTAATTCAATTATTTTCGATCATTGTCTCGATAGTCATTGATGATCTTCCATTGTCCTTCATTATTGTCATAGTCTTTTGATAATCCTTGGAAATAACCATTGTTTTCGGAAGATGATTCATAAACCTCAAAAATGTTCAGAATCGATATTCCCATGTGAACCGAGGAGACCATAATAATCAGAAAATACTCTCCTTGGCTTTCCTTGGTACTTTCCTTGCGCTCTGATCTATTTTCCGCTATTTTCATATTCTTGAACCTCTCAGAGCGCAAGGAAAGTACCTCTCTTTAAAGCGTATCAATTGATAATACACTTTAACACATTTCTTCAATCTTCAATCATCCCTCAAACAACAATCCGCCAATCTCCGATGAATTGGTTCTTTTTGATAAAAAAGAACCAATTCATCGGAGATTGGCGTTTTTGGCATTAATAACTGTGATGGTCGTGAATAGCTTCCAATAATCCTCCAAAATCATCAATAATCATCATTGAAACTAACATCTTGACATTCACAATAAGAACACCGAAGCAATCATTCAGAAGAGATTGTTTAAGGTTGGTTCGATTTCATAGCTCAACAGGTAGAGCACTGCACTTTTAATGCAGGGGTTGTGGGTTCGATCCCCACTGGAATCACAAAAAAGAACAAGAAACACAATGCAAATCTTCGAAGATTACAAATTGGTGACTTTCTTCACTGGTTCGGACATTTTTAGCAACTTCTATAAGTCTGAGATCGATTATAATGGGATGACTTTCCATTGCGGTGAATCGTTGTTCATGTTCTTGAAAGCGAAGTACTTCGGTGATGAAGATATCGCAATGGAAATCCTCAAGAACTCTGATAGTCCTCGTTTTTGTAAAGAGCTTGGAAGACTTGTTCGAAACTTCGAAGATGGAAAATGGTCATCTGTCAGATATGACGTGATGCTCTTTGTAGTTCTCATGAAGCTAAGATCTTCCAAGACAATCAGAGATCACTACACACAACTGATAGATGAAGGTTATGAGTTTGTAGAAGCCAGTCCTTATGACAAAATCTGGGGGTGTGGACTTGCAGAAAATGATCTTCGTATCTTGGACAAATCAAAGTGGAGAGGATCGAATCTTCTTGGTACGGTTTACAACAATGTTCACGAGATTCTGGATAATGATTCATTGAGAGATCTTTCGGATGTTTTTGGATACAGTAAAACGTTCTAAAAACGTCTTTTATAAGATTTCTGAAAAGGTTCATTAATTAATAATCACTCTTTGTTCAATTGAACAAATGTTCCAATAGCTCAGTCGGTAAGAGCAACTGACTCATAATCAGTAGGTCGTAGGTTCAATCCCTACTTGGAACACTCAAGAAAAAATATGAACAATCTGGAAAAGGGTTCAATCTCAAATCTCATCATGCATAACACAGCTCCCTCTTGTTATGATGTTTTTGTTGCAAACGATGAGGTGGAAATTGGTGAAGGGAAAACTGTCTCTCGAAAAGCAGTTTTCCATGTGGAGACACCACGTTCATTGGGTGATGAAAATGAACTGTCTATCGACTGCACAGAAGAGACCATGACTGGGAATGAGGATGTCTATTATAAGACCTATCTGTATGAAGGTGGTAAGTACATTGATAGGTCAGAGAAACTACATGATGATGTTTATGAATGTGTTTCCTATGCTATGCGAAAGATCTTTGAGAGATGCAAGGAACACAGTGATAAATTCACCCCAGAGTTTGACTTCGAAATCCAATATGCAAGTTATGATAACGACGACGATTGTGTCCGCTGGATCTCTGCTGTAACACCTTGTGATGAAAGCACAATCCTTGGATATGTCAATGTAGGATATAGGACTGTTGCACACCGCATCTGCAATGCATACCAAACAATCAATAGCCACTTCGATAAATCAACACAAGATTGCGTTACTCCACATATCGGTTTATATGAATCCATCATATTTTATAGAAGGCTCTATGATGGAAAATGGGGAGATTACACAGATTCAGACAGACCTAAAGTGAACCTCAATGCATATCTGAAGAAGTCCACCATCACTGATGATATAATCTTAACATGTTACGGATGTCTAGGGATTGGCGGAAAGATAAAAGATTTTCATCATAATCTAGGCGAAGATCATAACAATGCTGTTTCCGAAGCATGTAATATCATCACCCATCATATCCTCAATGAATACTTCTTCTCATCCCCTCCAAGGATGATTATCAGATCAATCGAGAAGTATAAACACATGGTGACTTTTGAAGGTGTGGATATTGGTTATTTCTTGTTTGCAAGAAGAGAAGATGCGATCACCTTCTTGACCTTCTTCGGGACGGCGGTTAGAAATCAGTTAGAGAAACAATAAAAATACCAACAAAATGTTTCGATTAATTCTCATAGACAAAGGCAGGGCACCTCTTCAAGTTATAAAGTGCCTAATGGATCATCTTCGTATTTCACTTAGCTTCGCTATGGAACTTGTTCGTCAGAATGAACCAGTTCTTTATGAAACGGAAGATAAGCAGGACATCCTTGATCTTGAGGAAAAGTTGAAGAAGTTTTGCGCTGTTACAAAAATCGTAAACGACAATTAGACGAGTTATGCTTGAAGAATATGAACAGAGGAGACGGAAAGCTCTGAAGAGCTATGAAAGGTTCAAAGAGGTCACTTTGAAGCAACTCGATTTCATCCAGTCTCTGGAATTTGAGAAGTTGTCACCAGATGAGAAGTTCTTTCAGCAGACTAAGTACGAATACATGCACGGCTATCTTCGCTGTCTGAGACTGGAATTCGATAGGATCTTAGCAGAAGAAAAAGATCTGTAATGGTTGATCATAAGCATGTTAAGAGCAATTAAAGTAAGGTTATATCCAAACAAAGCGCAGGAACAAGAACTTAACAAGGTTCTTGGTGCTTATCGTTTTGTCTATAACCACATGCTCGATAAAAGAAAGACTGCTTATGAAACTGACAAGACAAGTCTAAGCGAAAACGATCTATCAAAGTACTTCCATGGAACATTGCTGAAAGATGAACAACATGTTTGGATAAAAGAACAGAACACAAAGGTGATGAACCAAGCAATCAAACAGATGGTCGGTGCTTATCAAAACTTCTTCAATCATCATAAAGGATTTCCAAAGTTTAAATCAAAGAAAGACAAACAATCGGCATTGTTTCCTCGTAATGCCATTTCAAAGAGGAACACTTTCGAAACGAAGCACATAACTTTAATCACTTCCCTTAAGAACCTCAGATTCCGTTGTTCTGACTTATATCACAAACGCTTGCAGAAATACAAGGACAACATAAGAAGCGCAACTCTCTCGAAAACCAAGAGTGGGAATTTCTTCTTGTCGATTCTTGTAGACATTCCCGAAGCGGAATTTGTGAAATTCGGAAAGACCAACAAACAAGTTGGTATTGACCTTGGCGTGAAAGATTTCGTTATAACCTCCGATGAAACTGTGTTTGAAAACAAACACTTCTTCAAGAAGGAGGAAAAGAAGATGATCAAACTTCAACGTCAATTATCCAGAAAGGTCAAAGGTTCAAACAATAGGAACAAACAGAGAATCAGACTTGCAAAAGTGATTGCGAATATAACGAACAAGAAAGAGAACTACATCCACTCAGTTGTGAACGAGATATTGAAATCATACGACACGGTGTTCATGGAAGACTTGAATATTAAAGGGATGCTTGGAAATCGTTATCTTGCGAATGCTATCCAAGAGTCTGGATTTTATCGGTTCAAGTCGATATTGCAATATAAGGCTCTTATGAATGATAAGCGAGTTGTTCTTATCAATAGGTTCTATCCAAGTTCAAAGACTTGTTCGTGTTGTGGTTACAAGAAGAAAGACTTGAAACTCGGTGATAGGTTTTGGACTTGTCCCGAATGTGGTGAATATCACGACAGAGATATAAACGCTTCGAAGAACATTCTTTTTGAAGGACAAAGAAAACTTCGAACTGGCTAAGATATAAAAAAGATGAATAGGTGTTCGTAACACCGAATTTACGCTTGCGGACTGCTCTCTTATGGATGACCGAACCTCGTGTTCCTAAAAAGTAATGGTAGGTTGAAACAAGAAGTGAGAACTGGATAAAACGCAGATTTTTCACATACGATAAGGCTTTTACACATCCAAGGGAAGATTTGTCGATAGGTATGAAGCTTGTAAAATAGCCAAAGAATCTGGCCAAATAGAGGTCGATGATGAAAATATGGTTCTTTACTCGGAAGACCTCTACTGAATCACAAGATCAATGATTAGTCCTACAGAGTTTTACGAAGGTCTTGATAAAGGTGAATATAAGACGAATATCAAGATATATCAATCATCACAGACATTGGACTACAATGGAAGTCCAATGTTTGAGGTTGAAATAACAACAACAAAAACACGGATGCCTATCAAAGACGATCCTTACGATAGTCCCTATGAGTTCAAGCTCACGATAAAAAGGAATCAACGAGAAATCAACGATTTTATCACACATGTAAAGTTGGTTAGCTTACGTTGGAAATCATCTGAAGAGGTTGATAAAACCGTTGCTAAATTGGAACGGCTTATAAACGATTTCACTAATGCTTGCTATGGCTATCAAAATGGAGAGTACAACTCAAGATCGGACTATTACGCATATCTAACATTGCGAGGTTGTTATGAATATCTAAGCTCGTACTTTGATGATTTACAATATGTCTACGATGCTTATATTGTACGGACTTAATAAGTCTGTCACACACAAATCCCTAAACAGAAGAATAGTTAAAACTTGAATCGAAACATGGTAAGGAAGGCAACTAATAAGTTACTTCAGAAGGCTAAAAAGCAGAAGAACGACGAGTTCTATACGCAACTTATTGACATCGAGAGAGAATTGCGACATTATGAAAGCTATTTTAAGGGGAAAGTTGTGTATTGCAATTGTGATGATCCTTTGACGGGTAACTTTTTCAGATACTTCGTTTCTAACTTCAAAGCATTAGGACTTAAGAAGGTGATCGCATCTTGTTATAAGGAAAACGGTCATGGCTTTTTCTTTGAATACACAGGGACAGAACTTGCTGATGCAGATCCAAAGACCGCCAATGTTGTCTACTTCAAGGGCGATGGCGACTTTCGTAGCCAAGAAAGTATTGCCTTACTGGAACAATCTGACATAGTTGTTACCAATCCACCATTTTCGTTGTTCCGTGAGTATGTTGCACAATTAACAAGATATGATAAGCTCTTTCTCATTATTGGGAATATCAACGCCATCACTTATAAAGAGATTTTCAAGCTCATTCAAGATGGTAAGGTATGGCTTGGTGTGAATATTGCGAGAGGAATTTCTGGGTTTGTTGTACCAGCTCATTATGAACTCTACGGAACAGAAACAAGGATAGACGAATCTGGTAACAGGGTTGTATCTACCAACAATTGTCTGTGGCTTACGAATTTGGACAATTTTACGCATCGTAAAGAGATCTCGCTTACCAAAAGCTACTATGGGCACGAACATGAATATCCCAAATACGACAATTATGATGGTATAAATGTTGATAAGACTAAGAACATACCACGAGATTACAGTGGTTATATGGGAGTTCCGATAACATTCTTACATAAATTCGATCCACGCCAATTTGAGATTGTGGGTTCCAGAAAGGGAAACGATGGGAAATGTTTATCTGTGAATGGGAAATGTTCTTATTTTAGGATAATCATCAAGAAGAAACAAACTACGACTAAATGATCTGATCAATAGAGATCAATGATGATAAAAAGAAGGAAACGAAACCGATAGGAAGATCAAATAATAAGACTTATGAAGAGATTCAGAAAAAGGTCTGATGATCTAACCATAAAGATCAGAGAGGTTCGACCCCTCTTCTCTTCGCAAAAATAAAAAGGAACAGAGGTGTCGCATAGTGGCAATTGCAAGTGACTGTAAATCACTCGTCTTAAAAGGCTTCGTAAGTTCGATTCTTACCACCTCTACAAAAATAAAAAGAAAAAGCGACTCGAGGGCTACTTGAAAAGATACACAGTAGCTATCTTCACGGAATCTTTCATAGAGTTGGGACTTTCTTGAAGATATCGCAATATTGAACAACAACTCTATCACTCGGCTTGGTCTTTGATTAATGGGACTATAGGTCGATAGGTAAAGAACAACCTTGATAGCGTGTAAGATTATCAGAAAAGTCTCTTGTGCAGAGTGACAAAGCCCTCATTGGAGAAGCTAAAATCCCTAGTGGTTTGAACCATGATGATGATACGGCTGTTGAGTAGATTGAGAGAGCGTTTAGGATTTATAGTGATGCTCCACCAACCTCTCTGGGCAAGTAAAAAACTCGTTGGAGAGATGGCAGAGCGGTCTATCGCATCAGTCTTGAAAACTGAAGGTCGGAAACGATCCGTGGGTTCGAATCCCACTCTCTCCTCAAAAATGACTATTGGATTCACAGCAAGAAGATATCGCAATTGCTCCTAAAAATTACGTAGTCCACTGGGAAGTCATCAAAACAAAAGCGTTCTTTTAAAGAATTCTCAATGTCGAGATTTATAGACATACAGCAAACATAATTATTCATAACTGGCTCATAGACCGTCTGTAGTAAAGATTTCGACGAAAACATTAAGAAAACATCCGTTTAGATAGCAGATTTCCTGCATTGAAAATCTAAGGTTAATGGCTTCGTGCTCCTGTCGGCACTATCTGCAGTCATCTAAACGGTTATCAATCATAGTCTCCGATTTGCAGATATTCAGCAATGAATCTTCATTATCGTTTGTCTACGTGTTAAACGTCTGCAGTATAATCGGAATCCATAAAGTGATGACACTATACTTCGCCTCCTACAATAGGTTCACCACTTTTTGTTGTTAGAAGGGCTGTCGTTCGATTCAGAGAACGACAGCCCTTCGTCATTTTCTAAAGATAACTAAAAAGATATCACAACACATACGATGAAGAAGACTTTAAAGCGTAAGATGCTTACCGATGGAGAACTGTCTATCCGATTTGAACGAGATAGGTACTTGGATACTGAGAAAGTTGCTCGTGGAAATGGCTATAAGATGTTCAAGTACCGTGGTCGATTTTTAGCAGAAGTTCGTGGGAAGAATCCTCGTTATGTCCAAATCTTTAAACATAAACACGTCTCTATGGGAAGATGTAACTGTTCGCTATGTGAATGGCGAAGAAAACGTACCATTCAATATAAGGCGAAAAAGATGAACGAGAAGACAGAAGCATTTGGAGAATGGTGATTTGATCGCTATCTTTGAAAAACGAAAGGCGACAACTCGATTTAGAGAGTTGTCGCCTTTTCTGCATATTGGGATTAAAATCAAGATTTGTTGAATTAAAGAGAGGTACTTTCCTTGTCCTCGAAGATATCTGAGAATATGAAAATAGCGGAAACTATACTCAAGCTCAAGGAAAGTACCTCTCTTTAATCAGGAGAGTACTTTCTCATTTAAAGAACTTCTCTGTCACGAAGAGATATTTCCAACCTCTCTCTGCACAGAACTTTTCTGCAGATCTTCTCTTTACTTCTACATTCAGATTTGTCTGTAGTTCTCGGCTATATGTCGATTTCGATTTCTTTGCACTTCTCTTAGGAATCTGAGTTTGAGAGTAAGGTTTTACTTCTATGAGGAACGTTTTAAGTTCTCCCTTCACTCTCATCTGCATCCAAAAATCTGGGTAGTAAGTCCTCTGTTTTTGCATCATTGGATCGAAATACGAGATCTTTGTGTCGGGATGTTCGTATGTCCACTTTTCTACATTCGGATTCGCATCAATAAGTCGCATGAACTTGAGTTCTAAAGATGATCTGTACGGAACACCTTCTTTGTTGAGATGTCCAACAAACTTGTCCTTATTGGTTGGAATGTAGTAACCTTGTTTATATCCTCTTGTGTTATTAGGATTTGGATTCTGTAGCATGTGTTCTTTCTAATTATGCAGGAAAGCCCATGTAAGGTGTCTGCTTCCTCATCATTTCGTTGAGGAAAGCTATGAATTGTAAATTGTTCATTCCCATTCTTTCAAAAGGTGGGAAATCGTCAGATTGGATAGCAAGGGATTGGAATGAGGAAGGATCAGTGTCGACTATTGCAGATCCTCCATTTTCCGTCTCCGTCTTTAAGTTTGTGTTTATAACAATCGATCCTCCATTGTCTTTTATCTTCACAGATCCTCCACGGAAGAGAATCCTCCATGTCGAGGAGACTTTTCGATTAAGGTCTATTTCAAGCATTGTGGGGAAAACTACGACACCGTTGATAGTCAGCCACACAACGAAGATCTTCCCAATTATGACTGCAGGAATGACCACCATGAACTTGTGGATGATCGGAAGCTTGATAGGTGTGGAAGGTGGAAGGATTATACCAGTTGTCCAATACGTAGGGATCACCGAGACAATGTTCAAAAAGCTCGTGAACTTTCTCCAATATGCAGGTTTTGTGATATCATAAGCCTTTGGATTTCTGGAGATTTCACGTAAAGACATATCAGCATCTTGATTTGTCGATGATTTGTCTTCCTTCGCATTATCATCACCAATCATTGACTGTATTACACATTTCACCGCTCGAAGATCATCCACGATCTGTTTCTCTTTGAGTTCTGTATCGAAAACTACGAACTTGTTACAAAAGTCTATTATGAAGTGCTCTACGTAAGACTGATGGAAGATTCTCGACTTCAGTTTTTTACCATCCTTCTTCCCGAAGATCTTTATCGCATTCTTCGAATCGTACTTCCTCTTGCTGTTTGTACAATTGTTGAATATACGAAGAGCATAATCAAGAGATTCGAGAAGTTTCTCCAAACTCTCAAAGTTGAGTTTTCGAGAGAGATCTTCAACTCTCTCTATTGGTGATGATGATTTTTGATGGGCATTTTTAATCACATCATAAACTCTCGAAGGGATACCCGCTTCAAGACCAGTTATCTTCGATCTATCTTTTAAAGATTTCTCGTGGATAAAAGAGCAAGCATAAATCAAAGACAGATCTTTGGAAAGTTCAAGTATTCTTCGAATTGTTCCTTTATCTTTCTCTACTCTTGTAGATACGTTACTTATAGTAGAACTAATCGAAGACAAACATTCATCAATTGAAAATGGTGGTTCTTCTTGCTTTGTGAGTTTGTCGACAGCGTCTAATAACGACTTGTCAATCACAGGCTTTATGTCGGAAGGTATCGTCAAGTGACATCCTTCCAGAGGACATGCAGGAATCTCGTCGAAGTGTATCTTACACATGTCGACTTCTGCCGTGCTTTCCATCACACGTTCATATTCCTTGAAAAGATCCTCACCGAGGATGTCTTTAATTGATGTAGTCTTCATCTTTGTCGACAAGGAAGTTCACTCTCTTCTTGATAGATTTCACGGAATAGACAAGATGCGTCATTATGTCTTCGATATACTTCAAGAATCCTTCAACATTTTCATTAAGGTAGATTATAGAGGAAAGCGATCTCTGCATGATCTTTCCTCTATAATCGTACCCGAGATTCTTCAGTTTTGTTTTTCTTCTATGAAGTGCCTTGTAATTATCCATTTTGCTTCATTGATTCTTCAAAAACAGATCGAACATACTCAAACTTCGACTTGTTCTCGGTTATTATTTCACGAAGTTGCTCACGAGTGTCATCCTCTTGCTTTCTTGGGAATTCGAATTCAGAGTTCTCCTTTATAGACTTCAGAGCTTTTGCAGTCTCTTCTTTTGACGTACCGAACTGGTCGTTATGACTTTTAATGATCTGTCCACCTTGCTCTGAATCATTCCCTGCACTTCCTGTATCCCCCATAAAAGCTTTCAACTTTGAAATTGCAGTATCTGCTACAGCATCCACTTTGTCGATTGCACGCTTTGCAGAATCACCTGCTTTCTTTGCTTGTTTGTTTACAAATCTTCCTGCAACATTTGAAGGTCTGAACTCGGTCTCAAGTTCATCAAGCTTCTGTTTCAATGCTTTAGTTGCGTGTGATGCTGTTCCCTTGATCTGGTTATCGATCGCTCTTGTAATAGCTTCTGATGTCTTTCGAGCTTCCTCAATGGCGATCTTCTTGACGATATCGCCAATCCCCGAAGAGGAAGACTTCTGACCATCTGTCGTGAATCTTCTGACCTCTCTCGAGATTTCAGATTGTTTGTCTGATCTCTGATAAACGTGTGGTTCTACTTCCTCGAGGAATCTCTTCTTTCTTGCCGATTCTGAGAACACGTCAAGATCGTGATATCTGAAGTCCATACGACCAAGCGATATCTTGAACTTTGTAGACACTTCTTTACCTCCTTCATTGGAGACACTGGAAAGATAGGAGAAAGTTTCTGAAAAGTCGAACTCACAATCTGTGAACTTGTAGGCATGAGTTCCGAGGTAAGGATTGAGGAAGACCATACCGTCACGATCCTCAATGAATCTCTCGGATTCACCACCATGTTCTTCCATTATCTTCTTGTACTTCTCATCATTGTTGAAGTAGTTAGTGAGAAGCGACTTTATGTTTCTGATTTCGTGAATGACGACGATCATGTCAAACCGTCGAAGGTTGATCGGTGCGACATTCTTCATGTTCTGATAGTCGTACGTTGCATGAAGATAGTCATCTGCCATCGAAGATATGAACATGTCCATCGATTCTATCGTGCTAATCGTTATCTCTTGTGGGAGAAATGCGACTTTTGGCTGTATCTTCCAAAAACTTCCAAGACCATCCATTGACTTCATGTAATGGAATCGATTGGTCATTAGTTCTCGCATCTTTCCTTGGAAATTCAGAAGTTTTTCCTTTCTCCAAGTCTGGTTTACCGATTCTAAGTAATACGACAGACTTTCACCACCTCCCATTTTCTCTTTCCTCACTTGAACACGCTTGTCGTTGTTCCTAAAAAGTGGTGATGTCCAATCGATGATTATCTTAAAAGAGAGGAATGTTGGATCTTCAATTCTGATCAGTGACTTCTTCGAAAGATACCACTTTGAGTACATCTCCAGCAGTGAATCAAGGTCTTGTGGTCTGTCTTTCCCAGTCTTGATCCTCTCTGCATCTTTCCATAAGAGATCATCGACAATACCTGTTGTAAGATTGCCGTCGGCTATATTGTCGTATAGTTTCTTGATATTCATCAGAACGAGTTTCGTTATTTAGAGTTTCGTTCTGACCGTATTTCGGAAACATTTGTAAATAACGAAATGTATATTCGACAGGTATGAAGAAATTGAAGATCTTTGAGGGGATTGGAGAGATAAACGGAAGTGTTCTACAATCTGCTATACGGCAAAGATACTACGTGCAATTCTACTATTCTCGAGACGATGACGGTGTGCTCCCAGGTCCCAGATTTGTCGAGCCGTATTGTTATGGTTATTCAGTTGTCGACGGCAAGATTCGTCAATATCTCCGTGCGTGGATGGTGGCATCGACAGACAAAGAAGATAACCTCCGAGGAAAAGTGAAGATTCGATCTGTTTCAAAATCTGGGAGACGTGGGAGACGTGAATGGTCTGTCGAATCGGGCTGGAGACTTTATAGGGTCGATTCTATGTCGAACATGTACGTTCATCGTCGAAAGTTCTCATACTATCGTAAAGGTTATAACGGTTCGACCGATATCGCAATGTCGACCATAATCGAACAGATTCCCAAGGGTGAATTCAAGGGTGAGAAGAGATGAAAGAAGTAGTCGTTATTTTTGATCCCACAATTGATATCCAGAAGCACGGTGATATAAAAATCCCAGATGTCAAGGACATTCCGATAGAAACAAAGAAGCGTGTGGGAAGATATGCTCCGTTTATTGATATCAATGGATTCCAATTTGACCACGGTTCAATTGAGAGCTTCGAACTTTCGATTGGGAAGTCTTTTTTACCTACGATTTCTTGTACTCTCCAAGACACTTTCGGGGTGATGAGGTCTTATGGAACTCTGACAGATGATGTATTAAAGTTATTCATTCGTTCCGATAACAAAGACTTCAAACCAATAAGACAGAACTTCAGAATCATAAACTCGTCATCTTCATCTGGATCAGAAAATGCGAGAATCACGATCTTTGGTATTCTTGAAATCGAAGATTTCCACCATGACATAGTGAAATCGTTCGGAAAGAAGTCCTCGTTCGACACTTTGCAAGACATTGCAAAAATGTTCGGTCTTGGATTTGCATCAAACGACACGAAAACTGATGATGTGATGACGAGAATCTGTCCGAACATCACAATTCAAGAATTCTTGCAAACTGATCTCATTCCTTCAATGTACAAAGACGACAAATCTTTCTTCAGAGTTTTTGTTGATCAATATTACTACTTGAATGTTGTCGAGGTCAATGAGCTTTTTGATATAGACATTGACATTCGGAAAGTGAGAGAATCTCTCAAATATGGTGATCGTGATTTCGATACGAGTGATGAAGAAAAATCCGAGATGACACCATTCTTCTTGTCAAATGCTAACATAAAGCTCTTGACAGAGAATGGAATCTCGTACTATCGTGTTGTGAACTCTATCGGAGATATGACAGAAGACGGTAACAAGATAAGCTGTCACTACTATGATCACGATTCTTCGGAATATAAAGAGTTCTTCCAAAAGAGCTTGGAAACCGATGGTGATAGTCATAAACTCACGGATAGAACAGTTCATAAATCAGTGAACTTCATCGAGCAATATTCCGAAAATGTCCACAAGAACTACTACTTCTCAAAGATGTCAAACCTCCTACAAAGAAAGTCATCTTCACGATTTGGTCTTGAGTGTCACTTGATGGACATAAACAACTACGTTCGTGTATGTCAACAAATCCCGATCTTCATCCAAAGAGACAGAGAAGAGAGAGACAGAGCAGGAGACAGAGAAGAAGGGATCAGATTTGACAATATGCTATCTGGCCAATACGTCTCTGATGATCTTTCGTACGTTTACAGGTCTGATAGAGGTTTTTATACGAGATTGAAATGTGTAAAACGTGACTTTTGGAAAGGTGATGATGAAGAAGAGGGTGGAGGAGGAAAATAACCAATAATCCTTAACACAATAATAACGAGAAAGCCCAACAACTTGATAGAAGTTGTTGGGCTTTCTCTTTGCCTTTTCCTTGGGCTTTCTTGCCTTCGATGCTATGTAAGTACCACTAAGACCATCAGAGTGCAAGGAAAGTACCTTCCTGTAATCAGAAGACCTATGTGAAGATCTGATAATCTTCTGGACTTATGAGTTCCCCAGTTTCTATGATTCTCATCTTTGAGAATTCTGTATCAAACTTTGCGAAGAAGTTCTTGTATTTCGAATCACGACATTTTAGATTCTTCATGTACATCGTGTGCTCGACCTGCATCTTCTCAGTGGCGATCATCCCGATAACGCTATCGCATCTATAAACAATACCGTAAGATTCAGCAACAGATGAAAGTGTCATATCGGACATGTTCAAAGCACCTCTATTCAACTGATGAGCAGTTATCACACACCAGTTCGTCTCTGAAGCCATTTGATAGAGATCATCGGCATTCTGCTTGTGATATTGATACGTTTTATCTTGAGCCGTGCCGTGATCGTTTTGTAGTTCTGTGAAATAGTCTATCACGATTGCGTGCCACTTGATCCCATGCTTCTCTTCAAGTCTCTTTGCAGTTCCGTAGATGTTTGAGACACCAGTCTTTGGGAACTTCAAGGCGAGGAACTTACCTGGTGGTACACCAATGTTCATGTGCTTCTGTCTAAACTTTTGGATAGATTCTGATAGAAGTGCGTCGTCGTTGGAGAATGTGTCATATTCCGATATTGGAATGTCGAAGGCGTTCGAGCCAATTCGTCGGAAAGTTCTTGGAATTGACATTTCGACAGACACAAACAGCACATTTTTGCCCGATCTTGAAATGTTGAGTGCAAGATTACCAAGGATCACCGATTTCCCAGAGTTTGTAGATCCCATGAACATGTTGAGAGTACCAGGTATGAATCCGTTATGTCTGTCCTCGGTGAGCATCTGGTTGAGCATTCCGTAACCAGTGTCGATATAATCTTCGATAGAAATCTGCTTGTGAGATTGAGGATCATAGAAGTCAAAGACCTCCTCATCACCAAACGATAAAGATGATCCTCGAACTACAATCTCTCGTGCTTTTGATATCACTTCCTTTACATTCTCGGGTGTGATATTCTGTGTCTGCATATAAGATATTGATTCTTTATATGCTCGCTGGTTGTTTTGCCACATTATCCATGCACCAACAGTCTCGTCAAGCCATTCCTCAGAGAATGCTTTTATGTTTGTCTTGATGATGTATGATGCGTTCGCAATGAAAGTCTTCGCATTGTCGTCCTCTGACATGTTCAAGTCAATCATAAACGACTTTTTGTCTTCCATTACGAGATATTCGATCTGCTCTACACTTGGATTTTCTGGAGAGAATATCTGCTCGTGGAATCTTTCGTAGAATTGTTTGGTGAGCTTTGATAGTGCCTTCAGAGTTGGAGATTTGAAGAACTCATGATCAACAGATTTCCAAAGGTGAGGTTGTGAGTTTATGTAAACGTAAGCTATGTTCTCAAAGTTCTGACCAAATCCAACAGCCATTTTCTTGTTGTAGTTTTTTGAAGATAGTTTGTGGGGGCTTTGTGCTTTTATTTCCAGCAAAGCCCACACATTCTTTATAAGAGAGAAATCGTCTTGTCTTCTTCACCTATCACGGAAGCATGACCAAGAGAGACCATATCGTCCACAAGAGACCAAAGTTGGTCACGTTTCTCTTCACCGAACACTTTCACGATGTCGTTGAACTTCATCGATTTCCTACCTTTCGAGAGGATTGCATAAACGACATCATCAATAGAGTGGTTTGTATAGTGAAGATATTCACCAGAGATGTGCTTTATCTTCAGATCCTGCTTATCTACGAGTTCATCGATCTTCATAATCCGCTCATAATCTTGTCCATTTCGGAAAGTTCTTCAATATCGGTGTTTGAAAGATCACCGTCCATGTCCTCATATTCTTTATCTCTGTAAGAGAACAGAGGAATCATGACCTTCTCATCAAGCGTCTTCAAGATTTCGTCAGTGAAGACATGTTTGTTGAAGATTTCCAGATTCTTGAAGGACTTATTGAGATGACGGACTACCCATTCAGTCCCAGTGGGTGTGGGGAAACAGACCTTCTCCGTAGATGATGGCGTGAGTTTTCCATCTTCGAATCTTTCCGTGAAGAACTTCTCGGTGAATACGAATTTCTGATCCTTCTTTTCGTTGATTTCCTGCGTCTGTTCAGATTCGACTTCGATGAGTCTTTCCACATAAGACCCATCATTTATCGACTGGATGATCGACTTCTTGAACTTGAGTTTCTGATTCTTTGCAACGTCGAGTTTCACATTCCCGACCATATAAGCATCACCGCTGTCGATATAGCTCGAGATCATCTTCGTCATTGCTTCATCAGAATAGATGCCGTGCACGATCAGTTTGTCCTTGATCGTCTTTGTTTCGAGATCTTCTGTGAAGTCAAACACATCTTGCTCCATCATACGTATGAGGTCTGGCAGTACGATCGTGTTATCTGACGATACAATTCGAATATGACCATTGTAGAGGTCGTATGACAGAGATTGATAGAACGTTTGCTTCTTTGCCTGTGCAAGTTCTCGTTCTATTTCCTTCGTCGAGTAAGTCTTCGTTTTGTCAAGACCGATCTTCTTTGATATCTCTGAAGCCACGTCTACATACGCCACCATTCTTCCTCGGTCGATCCCACAGATGTTCCAAGATACGAATTCCTGTAAGCCCATGTAAGCGTTAAGCCCCTTTGTGAAGGAGATGTAAAACTCTACTGGTCTGTGAATTGAGAATCGAGATTCATTGATCCCTGCAGTTACAATGACCCCCATCTTCTGCTTGTTCTCATCCCGATCGAACTTCTTACGAAGAGATACAAGAACGGATGCCATGTAAGTGATCCCTTTACCACCGCTTGTTACACGAACTCGCTGATATCCTTGCTCGGCTTCGTATTCATGTGCAGTACAGAGCATTGGGATGTCGAGCTTCCCAAGACGAGGTGTGATCATGTTGAACAGAAGCTTGATTTCCTTGGCTACTGTCCCCATGTCCTGCTTCATTTCACCACTTAGAGCATCGGAGAATTGCTTCGATGAGTTCAGTGCAGAAAGTGAATCGATGAAAACTGCAACCTTTGGGATTTCAAGCTTTTCATCTTCGGAAAGCTTCTTGTTCTTCTGCTCGTATTCCTTCTTCGTATCAAGTAGTGATTGTGTGAGCTGTGTGAGCTGTACAGTGATGTCTGCCACAGTCTCTGGTACAATCACACGTACGCCTTGAGGATCAACGCCTTGTGCTATAAATCTGTCATAGCTCGTGGCGTTCTCGGTGTCGAAATAGATGCAGAAATAACCCTTCTTTTGTAACTGTGCCATGCATGACAGAAGAACGAAGGATTTCCCAGTTTTTGGATCACCAGATATCGTGATGATTCTCCCAGAAGGTACACCTTTGAGGATTGATCCCGATATGCAGGCGTTGAGGACATAAGAACCTGTGTGAACCCATTCTCGGATTTCTGCTGTTGTGTGTTCAGAGAGCAGACCACCAGATTTATCAAAGTTTCCAATGAATTGGTTGATCTCTGAAAAACTCTTTGCGTTTCCGTTAAAGATAGTTTTTGCCATATTAATTCATAAATGGATGTTACCATTTTTCTCCACGTTTCTTATATTTCAGAAACACTTTGAGGGGCTGACAAACCTCAAGATGGTTCATCAGCCCCTCAAAAAGGAGAGTGTATTTTTATGGCTTTCGTGTTTAGACGAGCTTGTCGCTACCTTCTACGACGAACGTCATGTACTGAGCTTCTGGATGAGAACCACGTTCAGCGATAACGTAGCGAGACTTAAGTCTGAACTTCTTCTCCATCGTACCTTCAGCGACGGTTTCAACCTTTTCACCGAGGATGTATGGGCAGAATGCGAGACCTGGGGTCTTTTCACCACCCTTGTTGAAGACAGCTACACGGCAGTCGTTCAGATCCATCAGACCATCTTCGAAGACATCAATTCCGTAGAACTGACCGAGGTGGGCGAGGGATGACTGCGTCTGAAGCGTGTTTTCAAATGGGGCGATAGCAAAACCACGAACGTCACGGATAGCCGTAGAGTTCGTACCATTGACAACAGCGGTGTTACCTGCACCTACACGACCACGATTCTTGATGATCGTAGAAGCGAAGAACATTCTCGTGATGATTCTCTTCTGCAGGGTGGAAAGGTTTTCTGCGATTGCACCAACAGCAGGGAGAACAGAGGTTGCACCAGAGATCTGCTTGAGTTCACCATCAAGACCAACAAATTCCTGCGTTGCACCAGTACCAGTACCGAAGTTTGCGTTGAGGTTGATGTTGGAGAGCTTGTTGATAGCAACGTGATGATCCCAACCCGAAGCGAAGATCATAGAAAGAATGTGATCATTGATAGACTGATCGAGGTCATTCTTCATGATTTCTTCAGAGAATTCAAGCATGTCGAAGTCGTGATCCATGCGAGCGTCCTGAATCTGCTCCGTGGTCAGAGAGAGGTCAACGTGGAAGGTTTCTGCAGAGAACGTTCTGTTCCACATCTTCGTACCAAGAGTACGTGCACCCTGCGTTTCACCAACTTCACGTGACATTGGCTTGTACAGGGACTTGCCGTTGTTACGACCAACGTGGAAAGGATCGTTGTTCTGAAGACCAGAACCTGCGAAACCAGCGATGAAGTTCGTGAAGCCGTTCACGTAGTCGACAGTGTTACCACTGAGAACCCACTTACCGCTACCCGAGGTGATTTCTGCGTTTTCGAGGATTTCTGCCAGTACCTTGTCCTTATGAGTGGCTTCAACACTTACGAGATCGAAGATGAAGTTACCATTGTACTGGTGGATGCCGATGAACTTGGCTTCAGCAACCTTCGTTGCACCACCAGTTTCCTTGATTTCGTACTTTTCACCAACCTTCAGAGGATCTGCACTCGTCGTGGTCTTTGCCTTGATCTGGAAGACCTGCAGGTGATTACCATTTGCAGATTCCTTCTTACCACCAGCGTAAACTGGTTCTGCAACAACCATCGTGATGTTGCTCTTCGTCATAGGAGCTACGTGCAGGAGGTCGAAACCAACGTTAGTAGCTGCAGTGTCTACGAATACCGTAAACAATCTGTCGAACATTTCTGCAGAACCGTGCTCAGTAGCCGATCCGAATGAGAACGCACCACGACCTGGGACGTTAGCACCATTAGAAGCACTTTCGTAAATCTTTCTGGTGTGAGCCATGAGGGCGATATCACGAAGTCGAGACTCATTGACAGAATAACCTCTGTCCTTAAACAGCTTTCTCAACTTAGAAGAGTGTTCATTGACCACTCTGTTGAGAAGACCTTCATTTATCTTAGTCATATAAATCTTCTTTTGTTATAATTTTGATTTCGTTATTTAGGAGAGATTTCTCTCGGTCATTAAAGACCGAGAGAATCCCAAATGGAGAAGAATTCCGATTTAGATCTCGGATTCTTTGTTTCAAAAACAGATTTCACGTAAGTCTTCTGATCCTCATCAAGCGAGTTGTACTGCTTTGCAAATCTGTTAGGAACGTAGAGTGAGCCGTCAGATTCAAACACACGGAAAGCGGGTGCTTGTGCCTTGATCGTCTCGATGACGTTGTCGATTCTTGAACCAATGCTTGTAGCATCTTCAATCTTTCGAGCGGTTGCAGATTCCTTCACCATCTGCTTCGTTCTGTCTGCAGATTCTGCGATGAAGGAAACATCGCTTTCGATATTGTCGACATGAGACATTACTGCTTGCTGTGATGATTCGATATCCTCGATCTTCTGACTAAAGGTTTTGGCAACACCATCCAGCTTCTGGGAGATCTTTGCAACTTCTGCAGACTTGTCAAGTGCAGAGTTGTTTGATTCGATCCATGAGATAATGTTATAAACATCGTCACGTATTTCATCAATCGTGCAGAATGCGCTTTCGATATCTGCCTTGTATTCTTCAAGAACTCGGTTTACATTTCCGACGAGAGAATTTATCGATTTCTTGAACTCCGCTCTATCTTGGTTGATCTGTGCATAAAGCTTGTTGACGATATGCTTGACATCTGCGATTTCGTTTTTCGATCTGACTTCCGAGTTTTCGATTTCGTCATAGATGAAATCGTTCTTCATATCACAAGCGATAAGAACAACATCTTCCATCGTGCAATCATCCACAACTACGCCATATTCGGGATACTTGACAAAGAACTCTCTGGCGACTTCGAACTTATCTTCATATCCGTAAGAAGGATCGTTGCAGAAGTCAGAAACTACCAACTTCACAGATTCGCATTCGTTCACAGACTGGATCTTGCGCAGAACATTTCTCTTTGATTTCTTGCTTTCTTCGATGATGCGAGCATAGCGATCAATGTCTGCCTTACCATCACCTTCTTCTACGGATTCCCCGAAGTTGTTCTTGAATACCTGCTTGATTTCTGCGAAATAATCATCACATGCACGACCAACTTCGATCTTGATGAAGTCACCGATATTTTCACAAGACGTTCCATCATCGTAAACGTATCTACCACAATCCATGAAGTAGTTCACGATTGCATCAGAAAGCATTGGACTTGGATCATTTTCGTTGAAATAATCGATAAACTTTGGATAGTCAAAGAATTCGTCGAGTTTTTCGATCACATCACTCGTGAAATCATAAGCTCCCTTCACCGAAGGATTGAACAGAAGCGAGAGAACATCTTCCTTTGTGAGTTCGCTTAGCTTATAAGTCTTATTTTCCATATTAATATTTTCAGATTCAGTACCATCTACCGCCTTCTGTCTTGAGTAAACGCTGGTATAACTGCTCTTTCCATCGAATGATTCGAGGACTGGAGAAAGTTTAGCGTTCCCAAACCCAGGTCTGTAGACGATATCGTATGTGTGAATTTGTGCCAACCATACTCGTCCATCTTTGTCAATGAGACCAGATGATCTTGAGCTAATGAACAGTGGCATACCAGCATCAACACAAGCCTTTGCGTCCTTACCCCATTCAGTGTCGAGAAGCTTGATTCTGATCCAGACTTCATCAGTCTCTGGCTTGTACCAAAGCTTTGTGATGAGGTGGGACAGGTCTTTCATTTTTGGCGTGAAGATGTCCTTCGTTTCGTCCTCTTCATCACCATTGGGATGATCAAGAGATCCTGCAAGCGAGTTCTGTTCTATTTCCTTCTGTAGGTACTCGACATGACGAAGATACTCATCTCTGTCGTAGAATCTTGCGTTTTCGTTTTTCCCATTAAAGGTAGCACAGACACCCTCAAAGACATAATCTTTGACCCCATTTGCGGTTTCCAACGATTCATTTACACGATTCATTGGAACGCTATGGTTCTCAAAGATTACAACATTTTTATTGTTACTCATTGGATAGTCTTTCTTGAATTGTTTGCTTATTTAAGGTTGGGAAAGGTCTAAATACTTACCATCTTCGAGCGAGACAATGCCTTTTAAAACACCTTTTGAAGCATAATTTCGAATCGACTGTATTGCAGATTGTTCTGTTTTGTAGTGATGATCTATCGACGATATCACGGTCACGAGTTCTGACTTCCCATGTTCTTCGAGGTACTTCTTGATCTCGGAGACGGTCTTCTTGAATGGTGTGAAGTATGGAACACCACCACTTCCTGCAAGAGCGAACGATTTCTGTTCATCGTATAGTTTTAAGGTTTGCGTGGGGATTTCTTGTGCAGGGTTGTATTGGATGCTTACATTTCCATCAAAATCTACAACAATAATACCAATGTTCAGACCTCTGCACATACCAGAGATCATCTTTCGTCGAGATTTCCGATAGATGTTCTCGGGAATTGCAATGAAAGAGTAATTACACCACTTCTTGTTCTTGAATGCCTGTTCCCAAAGTTTCATATTCAACGTCACTTTGGTTTCTATTGCCATAAGTCCCGATTTCCTACGAACCACAATATCAATGACACGTGAAGAACAAGCTTTCACTTCTTGATACACTTCGCAATCTTTGGAGAAATGAGAGACTACCAATTTTGCTAAATCTACCTCTAACATATTGATGATGATCGATATTTTTAAAAAAGTGAAACCTCGTGATAACGAATATCACGAGGTTTCACTTTTTGTTTGTGTTATTTAAAATATCGATCTCGACGGAGACGGTTATTTCGTCATTCTACCATAGCACCACTTATCAGCACCATTTATGAAGTCGATAGATTCTCGCATAGCTTCCGACATTGTCGTGCTGATGATCTTCTTTTCATAAGTCCCACTCATGGTGCGTGCAGTGAACGTTAGAATATCGATTTTGTCGTTGTTGTCTCGGTCTTTATCCCAATATTCCAACGTGACAGTCATCATCACATCATAATTGATATTAAAGATGAAGTTGTCGAAAGATGTCCCCTTGACATCATCATCTCCGTATTTGTGCTCCCATGTCGTGTTAAGTGTTGCACAAACGACATCACTTACAAGATCATACTCATCTACCGACCCATTATCAAGATCTTGATCTTCATCTTTGTTTTCTGGTTTCTTGTATATCATGAGATCAGATAGCGTCGATACGATCTTTTCGATGTAGTCATCTTCGCTTTCAAGTGTTTCCACGATCATCGAAGATTCATTCACCGAGAAAAGATCGTTGATGACCATCCCGAACATGTTTGGGAAGCAGTTTGCGTGGAAGATGATCGTATGACCGTCTTCGCAAGTGATCGTGTATGTTACGTGGTATAATGATTCGTTCTGTACCGCTTTCGATTTGTCGAATCGTGCGTTGGAAGATGAACAAACAAACTCTACGTTCTTGTCCAGCTTGTCTTGTACTGTTGTTGTCATGATCGGAATTGTTGTTTAGTTGAGTTGAAGTTGATTGACTGATCCGAGTGATCTTTCATAACAGTTATAACAAAGATCGTGCCAAATCATAACTGTCATGACAAAATTGTCATACTCTATCATTCTTGTCATGACAAAATTGTCATAATAACAGAGTTTTTTGAAGGAATGAAGCGATAAAGTTTATGGCTTCATCTCTTGATACGTTTCCAATTGATGATTCATTATCATATTCATACGCCATACTGATGTTGATGATTTCACCTTCCCCATTTTCGTGACTTTCGTAGTTTATGACAATATCCACGAACGATCCATCGTATTGGTTCTCAAGCATAAACTCGTAGCACGTGGTATTTGTGGCTTTATACGTGTGACAATCCTCATGATGTACAAAGTAGCCAGTCCCATGAGAAGCTATCACGACCATATTGTGAGGTATGATGTCGTACTTTGTGACTTCTTGTATTTGGTGGAAATGAGAAGGATTATAACGAAGATCTTCATGCGAAACATAAGACCTCTTCGTGTTCACAATCTTTCTATTATTCACGAATTCCTTCATCGCTTTCAAAAGTCCCATGATCACTTCCTGATTTTCTGTTCAACACTATCCACAAACGCTTGTATCTTCGAGATTATGGATGACTTCTTTTTCACTGATACAGTGTTATCAACGATCTCGTGATTATCATCGATGTACGTTAGAGATGCGTAGTAACTACTATCTTCGAATTCTGCATAAACTCTGACAAATCCGTATTCGTCGTTTTCCATTTCACAGTTCATATCGAAAGATCCGCCACGAACGTTTGTCTCTCGAGAGTAGATTTCAAAGTTTGTCATCGATTGAAGTTTGTCGATACAATCATTGACAAATGACACGACCTCATTGATGTCGTTCTGATTTTCTTTTGCCATCTTTTGCCATTCATCGAGGAAATTGTTGACGAAAGAGAGCGTGCCGTTACTTGGTCTTGCTTTTGCCATCTTCGTCTTTTATTACAGTCTCCATAATACAACCTATCGTATGAAGATAGGCAGTCCATGCGATATCTTTAGCAGTTTCAAGGGAGACTGGTTTGTTATATTCTAAACAGTCATTGTCCGAGTATATTCTGTGAACCAAGTAACATTCACCCACCTTTTCAAGTTTCAGATTGTACTTCAAGACTGTTTCTGCAGTGATAACTCTTCCGTTATCATAGCTTCGCCAACAGAGTGGTTTTACTATCTTTTCGAGTTCTTGTTTGTCCATAAGTGTTTAATCGACTTGTTGTTATTAGTTTCCACATAAGTTCTATAATACAGATGATGAGCAACGTTTTTCAACATTGCTCATCATCCGATCTTCCAACTACCGCTATTTCTTCGGTCTTCCTACTTTTTGTTCAGAAGCTCATCGATCGTTTTGTCGTACAATGACAAAAATTCTTCAGACGATGTGAATCTGAATGACTTCGTAGACCACTTCTCACCATTGTTATGAGTTATGGTGCAGATGCTGGACTTATCGTCGAAAGTGATATTCGTGACGACACTTCCCAGTTTATGGCAGGTCTCTTGATGTATCTTCATAATCCCAGAAGATATTGATGAACTTTCATACTTGCACGATAAACCATACTTCTTGTAGACTTTAAGAAGTGATTGCCTTACCTTGATAGATTCTGCTGTTTTCATTTCAGAGATTTGTAATAGTTGTTTAGCGTGAATACACATGACTTGAGAACAATCATAGGATCGACCGACATTTGTAGTTTGTAGAGGTGATCACAGACCACAATACAAATCGTAGGAATTGCAGATGTCATAGAAGAACCGAGCTTTGCGGTCATGTACTCGATGAAGTCAGTATCCAACGATTCGATGATTTCTGAAGCCATGGATGAATAATCACCTCCGAGGAGCTTATGAATGTCGACAGGATTTGCCGATTTATCAAGGATCAAGTCGTAGATTTCGGAGAATCTGTCACCATAAGACGAAATCGAGTTCTTATCGACTACCTTCGAACCGTTGTAGACGCTCTGCAGGAAGTTCAAGGTTGACCTAAAGTCGGGGTAATACTTCTTCATCAGCATTTCGAACCCTTCTTCCGAGCACTCGATTCCACAACCTTCGAGAATCTTCCCAATTCTCGATTTGTACCCTTTCAAGATCTGTTCTTCTTCTTCCTTCGTCTGAGGTGTGAAGTCGACAGAGACCATTCTTGATTTGATCGGATCGGGTATCTTGTGGAAGTGGTTCGTTGTTGCAAGGAAGATGACTGATGAGTACTCTTCCATGAAGCCCTTAAGTCCTTCGAAGAATTGTGCAGATGCGCCATTTATCTCGTCGAAAAGGACTACCTTTCTATCGGAATTGACACCATCATCAAAAAGAAGTGGGGAAGAATCACAGAATTCTGTGACGATATCACGAAGGTCTTCAATTCTTCCGTTTGTCGATGCGTTGATGTATAAGAAAACGTACTTCTTGCCGAGATATTTTGCAAGACTTGATTTCCCACATCCTTGAAGACCATAGAAGATCATCGATTGTCGAAGTGGATCGTCTTCGTCTTTGAACATGTCCTTTATCCTTTGAGGAAGGACAAAGGCAGAAAGCTTCTTCGGAGAGAATTTTGATACGAATAACTGATCTATCATAAACTCTTGGAGGTTTTTATTTCTCTGTGTTAACACCAAACTTCGTCAGCACTTCCTTTCCCTTATACTTTTCGATGAGGTAAGTGTACTTATAGAAGTGGGTTACAAACTGTTCATATGCCTTCTCTGGAGACCAATAGTCGAACTCGAACATGATCGGCTTTTGATATGGGTAAATGCCACCACGAGACCAATCACGATTATCGAGATCTCTGAGTTTGTCTGAGAGATACTGATCGATACCGATCTGCTGACCAAGAAGGAACTCAAGTTCATCATTGCAGATTTGAGTGTCGATGAACTTGATCAACTTTGAATCGATGTATTCTTCAACACCAAAGTGTGAGAAAATCACCTTCTCGATATCCTTCTCGATCTGCTTGATGTGATCGGGAAGTTCTCTCTTCAGAGTGTAAGGGATATCCGAAACGTAGCATTCTGTAGCGTCGTGGAGCAGAATGGCGAGAGCAAGTCGAACGTCACCATACGCAAGATAAGCGGATTCTGCCATGCGTACACAGTGTTGGGCTACCGAGTAGAACCCATTTGTCGATCCGTTGTATCGACATTGATTCGACAGAGATCTGGCCACCGCATGAATGTTGATGTTTTCTGCCTTGAAATCGAAGAGGTTGAAAGTGTCTGCCATATTTGTGACAGTCACCCCCTTGCCCATCATTTCGGGGTTTGTATTTCTGATAGATGCGATGTCCTTAAGGCATCCCGACTTCTTCAGCTTCTTGAATTTTTCTTGTATCTTCTTTCTTTTTCCCATGCTTTGTATCGATGTTTTATATTTTCGAAGGCACAGAGCGCAACGGAAATACCTCTCTATGCCTTCAAAAATACTTTCTTATGATTGGCGGTTTATGCTGTCAGTTCTACTGTGAGAATGTTAGTGCTCGTGACTTGAACCACACCAAAGGGAATAATCACCTCATTACTCATTCTCTCTGAGATGTCGTTAGAGATATCAGAAATGTTGTTATCACCACAGATTAGGATCTGGAACTTCTCAGAATCAGTCTTTACGACTGCCTTGTACCACTGTGGGCGATGGAGGATGTTCTGATTGTCCATGCCGAATATGTATTCGAAATGCACCTTTGAGATCGACTTCATCTCGAACTCGGTATGACCTGTTGGAACTGCTTCCCCAAAGGCGTGCATAGCGTCCTTTTCTGCTTCTGCGAAATTCTTAGAATTCACGATGATCTGCTTCGTGAACTTCTTCAGCTTACCTTCATCATCTGATGCACGATAAGCCACTACTACCTTAAAGTACTCCATTGTTTTCTCTCATTTTTTTATAGAATTCATAAATCTTATCATCAACCTTCACGTCACGTATCGACATGTTTGATATAAGCTGTATTCCTTGCATCGATCTGCATCTCGAAAGTGCAACGTAGAGCTGACCTGTGTCGAATGCACCTTTACCAATGTCGATCTTCACCTCGTCAAGTGTGATCCCTTGTGATTTATGTGCAGTCATTGCGTACGATACGACGATTGGGAAGCAAGTCATGGAAGATGTTTCTTTGGCTTCGATTTCCCCAGTTTTCGAGTTGTATTCGAACTTGGAATCCGTGAACTCGACCTTTTCCATTATCTGCTTATCACCACCGTCTAGTTCGATTATGATCTTTTCATCGCTGACCTTCTTGACGAACTTTGCGATCGTTCCATTCACCCATCTTTCATCCTTGTCATTGTTTCGGCACATGATACGGCATCCAGGTCTTACACGTGTGATTTCCTTGACTGGGCAAGACTTTGGATTGAAGAAGCCATTTATCGAAGAATAAAGGAACACATCTTCTGCTTTGATCTCGTTGAGCTTATAATCGTTGATCATATCGACGACATCATTTCTGAACGAGATCACCATAGCATCATCAGACACCTTGTTTGATGTGAAGATGTCATTGAGCTTTATGATATCACTTTGTGTTATCGTTCCAGTTCTGATCTTGTTGAGATAACCAATAAACTCGGGATCATTCTGTCTGAAGATTTCCGTGAACTCGACGAACTTGATATTTACCTCCTTGAAGATTGTAGCATCGAAGAAGTATTTCCCACCAAATCTGTCCTTAGTATACTGTCTTTCAGCGTCAGATCCAATAACTGGTGGGAGCTGTGCCATATCACCAACAAGGACTATCTGCTTTCCACCGAATGGTTCATCAGAATCAAAGTTGATCCGATAAAAATCATCGATTGCCTGCATCATCATTGACGATACCATCGAACACTCATCAATGATGATTGTATCAACGTTGAGATACAACTGTCTGTTCTCCTTGTATTTCTTGGAAGATAGCCTTGGAATGTTCGAGGTGAAAAGTGGCTTATTGCCAAACTTGAAGAACTTATGGATGGTGGAAGCTCGGATTGGGAGAAGGTTTACAGCTCCCATACCAGTCGGAGACAGAACGACTGTCTTCTTTGAGGTGTTACTTAGCCACCATTTTAGGAATGTGGTCTTTCCAGATCCTGCATCCCCAGTCAGAAACACGAATTCCTTCGTATGTTCAAGAAGGTCATAGGCTTTCTTGAACTCTTCGGTGAGCAGGAGACCATTCGGCATCTGAGGATAGTTGTTTTCCATCTTTTATCTTTTGTCTGTTAATAGTTCTCGTCAAGAGAGATCTCATCGAGCTTTACTTCACACGTGATAGATTCGTGCGGACTGTCATAGTTTCTCATGATGTAGTCATAAACTCGACATTCATCATCATCCGAGGAGAAGTTGCTTATTTCATCAACACCCATCTCTTCCAGTTTTTTGAATGATTCGTATACGTGATCGGGAACTTCACATTCTTCTACTTCATAGACGGAAACCACTCTAAAGCCTATGCGACCTATCTTTTTCATATTCTTACTTTGATTGATTGATATTTCTTCATCATTCATTAATCTTATAATCAGCATGGTTTCATCTATACACCAAGAGCCGTGCTGAAGGAACTTTCTCCTTAGCACGGCTCTTTCTCGTCTGGGGGCGATTTGTCTGTTATTTCTCTAATTTGTTATTTCTCTAACTTGATGATGTCTGGGATTTTACCGTAGATTGGTGTCTTACCATCCCACTTTTCTATGAATTCCTTCATCAGCAGTTTTTCATCAATTCCACTTGAACGGATCTTGTTCTGTTCTGCACGAAGCTGTTCGAGTTGGTTTCTTTTCTTTTGTTCTTCAATCTGTTGATCAAGGACAGAAAGATTGGTGTTGACCTCATTTCGAGAATCGATCTTTTCCCTTACTTTTTCGGAAAACTCAAGTTGGGCAGAGAAAGTGAGTAGTTCGAATCCTCGCTTTTTGAATTCCTCACGTATGACATCTTCAAGCGACTTTTCAAAGGAAAGTGAACCACCGTCCGCCATGAGTTCATCGGTCTTATGCTTTCGAGATTCTTCCTTGATGAGGTCATAGATTCTTGGTTCTATGATGTTGTCCTCGATTGATGAGATGAAGTTAGTGGAATCATTCAGAGGACTTGATTCGATATGCTTGTTATCAAACACGACATCGATCGCACGATCCTTGATAACCTTGTAAGAATACGTTGGTCGAGCAGTGAATTCGGTGTTGTCAGAACTTTTAAGAGTTACCTTTTCCGAGAATTCCCCACGTTGTTCAAACAGAGGGACTTGGAAAAGTTCAGTACCTGGTGCCATCGTGTTGACACGACCAGTTACTATGTTGAAGTCGGATTTACCATTCTTGCCGTAATTCTCCATGAGAACACCAGCATAGTTTGGCGCAACTCTTTGACACGAGAAGGCAAGTGTTGCAAGCGCACCGATAGACAGAAGTTTAGCGATCTTCTTCATCTTCTTTTTCGATATGAGTTTTATAGATTCCTGTCAGAGATTTGTAGAGGACATAAACCGATCCTCCGTAAGACATCCACCCTAACCAAGGATTGACGTATTCAAAGACATACCTTGATAGAATAATCAATAACACTGAGATCAGTAGCATGTGGATCGGCTTAAGGTTGATATTCTTAATGCTTTCGAAAATCTTCATAGTCTTCATTTTTCTTTGGACTTTTTATAGCGTGTAGATTCCGTTATCTTCTGCGTTACACGAGAGTCTTACTTGATTCCCACCTCTCAAGGCTTTGGGTGATGTGTAGTCAAGCGATTTCTTTATCGAGTTGTTACACAAAGATGTTAAGAATTGGAATGCAGGAGAAAATGGAACAAATGAGTAGACATTTTCACCGATAATGTTATAATAGCCGTCTTCAAGGATTAGTGGTTGTTCATTTGGAAGTTCATGGACGATCAACTTTGAGAACACGGAGAGATCTTCTTGATTGTGAAGGTCTCTAATCATCATCTTGTGATTAGAAGTATTGTTTGTCACTCTTATTATGTCCGAAAGTGGTTTTTCTTGGCAGAGTATCATAAGAGATCTGATCGATTTGTTTGCAGTATCTCTGATCTCGAAAGTCATAGTTTCCTTATCGAGCTTTTCCCCAGCAGTAAAGATGAACGTTCCCGAGTTTTCTATTATGAGTTCAAGTTTTTCACCAACTTGGAAGTTTCTATTGAACTTGAGGAACACGTTGTTTTGTACGGCAAAAGATTTCCAATTGTGAAGAAAATCGACCATGCACGTAGAAACTGCATCATTCTTATCGTCATCATCTGGGAAATAGAAACGTCTGCAAACATTCTTCGCATGAATGGAGAACATTTCTATCATCTTTGCCGACAATTTGTCTTGTTTCACACATTTAACCAGTTCATCATTGTACTCTGAAGGGTTTATGTACTGTGATTTTTTAGCCATTGGTGTATACGCCTTTTTTATATGATTCTTATCAATTGAACCATATAAAAAGTTTCAGCCCGACCATTCTTATTATGGTCGGGCTGAAACAGTTTCTTATGTTAGTTTTGTCTTTTAGCGACGAATTCTTGAAAGACGCTTTTCGTAGACTGCACGATTAGCTTTTCTCGAGAGCGATTCTCTAATTGCTCTACGAAGTCGACGAGCCTGTGATTCGTTGACCTGTGTATCCTTGACAGAAACCTTGACAGCTTCTTCAGTTGCAATTTCAATGACATCATCGATAACTTCCTTTTCAACGCTCTGTTCGGTGAGTTCAGTTACAACTTCTTCAAGTGAAACTTCCTTCTTCTCTGGGAGAGCGTCGATGACTGCGTCGATCTGCTTCGTAGAGAGTTCTGCCTGCTTCAGTACGTTTTCTACATCTTCTGCGTTGAGGATATCCTGCTGTACGAGTTCATCAGCACTCTTGAGAGAAGCCGTTGCCTGCTTGGTAGAAAGACGAGAAGCTTCTCTCTGTGACTGACGAGTTGCCTGCTTTGCAGATGCTTCCTTATAAGACAGACGAGTCTTACGGCTTGTAGAAGTTGCCTGCTTGGCAGATGCCATACTTGCGATAGCTTCACGAATAGATGATGACTGCTTGGCAGAAGCTTCCTTCTTCATTGAGCGTGCAACAGCTTCACGGAGAGAAGCCTGCTTGGCAAGTGACTTCTGACGTGCAGATGCTTCCTTCGAAATCGTACGAGCAATAGCTTCACGGAAAGAAGCCTGCTTGGCAGATGCCTTGGTAGCCTGCTTTGCAGAAGGATTCGATGCGCTTTCGAATGCCTTTCTTGCACCAGCTGAATATCGCTTTAGTGATTTATTTCTAAGCATAATTATTCTTGTTTTAATTCTTTTTTATGATTTCGTTATTTATAAAACATACCTTCGTGTATGTTGATCGGATTGTCACCGAGAAGGTTCTTCTGTGTGAGTTTGTCTATGTAGTCATCAAGGTCTCGATATCTCCCAACGACGATATCTTCCCGACCACATTCACCTTCGATAATACCGAGCATTTCGGAATATGATAGAAGACAATAACGAATGCCGTTGAGTTCTATCATATAACCGTTAGTTTCACCGAAGAAGACCTTATCTCCGACTTTCACATCTTTGTATTTCTCGTTACCACATACGACAACACCAACATTTCTCGGAGAATCGAAATCGAGGAGCGCATCTTTACACAATTCTTCTACAAGAAAGTTGTTTCTTGTTAACTTGATTGATTTTTCCATTCTTTTTTATTTGGAATACTCTATTGCAATGTTTACGGAGGACATTTCGTTTGGTGTCGTGAAAGTGTCCTTGTAAGAGATACCTTGAGAATCGGTAAAACCTCCACGAAGGGCTGCGATCTGTGATGGTCTCAAAGAAATATTGCCCATTTCGTCCACATCGCCTTCATACTCTGGAACAAACACCACTTTGACGCTATCAACACCAACAATTCCGTCGATTTGGGAAACTATGTCAGAATGGGTTATCTTTGTCAGCTTCTGTGAATCGAGAAGATAAGCAGAAAGTGCATGACGAATGTCGGATTGTACACGTTCAAAGTCCGTGGGCTTTCCCTTCACTTCTCGGAAAAGTTCAACATAAAGATAAACCACAAATCTTCTGATCTCTGGATCGACAATGCTTATTGAAATGTCCAGAGATTTGTTACCATACGACTTTATCGTGTTTATCAGTTTCTCCTTTTCATTTTCCTTTATAAAAAGGTGATCAGTTTCGAAATCGAAGTAGTCTTCGTTTCGAAGTATGAGTGATTTGAGCTTTGGAACAAGAACGACGGAATACTCATTGTGATGATTCACTTCTCTTTTGAAAACATCTATCAGAGAGAAGTAATTCATACGACGGAAGAAGTTCTCTATTGTTCGTTTATCGTGTATTACGAAGTTGCGAGAAATGTTTGGTGCGAGAATCTTTGTCATTTCTATTGGTTCTGAATCTGCACCAAATGATGGATTGACCTCATTGACAGCAACAAAGATATCGGACATGTTTATCTCGTTTCCATAAGTGTCAAAGCAAGTGTCATTCAAGGAAAACAAGACAGTATCTTCAAAAACGTTCCCAATTGAACCACTCGTAGTGATGTAGTCCACTCTTATTTCTGCACCGAGCGGAGGTACTTCGTTATGTGATGCCTTCCCGAAGATGACATCAATCCCCGAAGTCATCCCAGTTTTCACCAAACATCCGCATTCTCCGTAAGGTATGTCGTAAAGTGAATCGTACTGAGGATATTCTTTTCCATTTACAGTAACAATAACGAAGTCATTATCAAACATGTTCCACTGGGATGCATGAACTTCGAATGACTGAATGTCTTCACCTGTCCCTGTAAACGATTGATATTCGAGTTTTCCCTCTATTATGTTCAGAGAAACGTCTACTCTCTTTTGTATGTCGAAGATCTCGTAATCTTTACCAAGATCAAGCATGTAAATCAGACCATTCTGCAAGCATGTCAGCTTTGAATAGTTCGGTATAAAAACACGATTCCCAGTTATGAGATTCGTTTTTGCATCTGGCTTGACTTTCAGATTTATAACACCAGTTGCAGATTTCCCACGATAAGCGTTATAGCCTTGAAGTCTGGCCAAGCCATAAACGGATGATTGTCTGTTTGCAGTGTGGAAGTTTGTTTGATTTGCGGAATCCGTGATATAATAATAAATGTTCTGCATGTGGTTCTGCAAAACAATGAGAATCTGACCAAATGGGGATGAATACGAGAATGAACGAATATCAGTCTTGTACTTTTGGATTAGGAAGTTTATGGTGTCGTTGAGTGTGTCGTATGCCTTTATTCTCAATTTTGATAAGAAATCCGCAATCATTCTTTTCCGAGTTTCTTTTATTTAACCGTCAAATAAAAGAAAAGTACGATGGAGCTTGTATCAGAAACGATAATGAGGATGTCTCAATCTGTGCCTTATTCTACCATAGTCAGTAGATCAAAGAAGTGGTTTGATGATGTTTATGTGATGAAAGAGAAGAAACCTGCGGAAGAATCTCGAACACCTATTCCAAAGATCGGAAAGATTTACACGTGGTTCTATGATCCATTAACTAAGGACGAAATGGACTTCTTCTCGTGGTGTCCACTAACTTTCATAATAGGTTACAAAGTGACCTCGGGAGGTCATCTTCTTCCATATGGAATAAACCTGTCGTTTATACCTCCGTCGATGCGTATAAAAATCCTCGACACGATAATAAGGCTTTGGAATACGCAAGTCATAAATCCTAACATAGAAAAGATAAAAGCGGGAGAAACACCGATATTGGACATTCCTCTTTATTATGATGTCGCAAAGAAAGTCCTGCAAAATAGTGGTTTTGAGTTTGCAATCAGATCATACAGGCTTGAAAGATTCCAATCCTCACCAATGATTGTTTCGTATGAAGATTGGTACAAGATTTGCACATTTCCGATAAGATATATCGAGAAAATGCAGATAAGAGCGATCTATTGGAGATATTGGAGAAGTCTTGATGGAAGTGGTATAGGAAAGCACAAAAATGTGGAAATTGTAAAAACAAAGATAAAAGAAGTACAAGACTATGTGAAGAAAAGAGAATCAAGGAAATGACGGAGAGGTATTTTCCTTGCGCTCTGATATTCACAGAGGTAGTTCGGTAAGGAGAAACATCCTCAAACACAAGGAGAGGGCAAGGAAATAGTTTTCCTTGCCCTCTCTGATTTCGTGTTATGAATCTTTCCTTCTACTATTACTGGTTAATAAGCGAGGAAGTAATAACCGTTGTGTTCGAAGTAGTCGCCCATAAGAAGGTCACGTCTGAAACTATCGTAGTCGAAGTAACGATAAATCGTGTCTGGATTAGCTGCACCTTCAATACATGGGTCGATGTAGAGTTCGTTTACCATATCTTCAAATCCATCATCATCACACTGGTAGTTTTCTTCTGCCTTCTCGATGAGCGCATCAGCAAGTTCCTTCTGCAAGTCGATTTCTGAGTAGTAGTCATCATAGTCTTCTGAGATTTCGAATTCCCCTGCTTCCTTTTCGTCGTCGTATTCGAAGTCAATATCGACTTCAACATTACAATAGCCACTTTCAAAGTAGGCGATCACTGCGTCATAGTCGATGTGGCAGTTGTCCTTGATGTATTCTCTAATAGTCGTCGTCATAATCTTTTGTTTTTTAGATTTCGTTATTTAAATGAACGAGGGGGGGGGTCACGTAATAAAAGATAACTACGTGACCCCCCCCCCCTCGTTCGATTCTTACGTTTATTAGTTTCTCTCGACTAATGTCCGATGAACCAATAACCATTGTGTTCGAAGAAACCATCTACAAAAAGATGTTCTCTGAACTTATCATAATCGAAGAAGCGATAAATCCCCTTCGGATCAGCTCCATCACCGATGTATGAATCGATATAGTGATCGTTCACCATGTCTTCAAACGAAGCTTCATCACATTGATAAACGCTTTCTGCCTTATCAATGAGTTTATCTGCGAGTTCCTTCTGAATATCGATTTCCATGGCTTCGAATCCTCCTGCTTCCTTTTCGTCGTATTCGAAGTCGATATCGATACCACTGACACTGGTATCATATTCGTAATAGGCGATTACTGCTTCGTAAGGAATATGGCAGTTGTCTTTGATATAGTCTCTGATAGTCATTTTTTCGTATTTTTAGAATGATGAGAACACGTAGTTGTCTTTTACTGTGTAGCCACGATCAATGAGCATCTGCTTATACGATTCATAATCGAAGAACTCTCGGATGTAGCTGATGTCGCTCATGTTCTTCAACATTGGGATGATGAAAAATCTGTCGACAGTATCTTCGAGGTTTTCTTCAAGACAGAAGAACTCGATATCTGCAGTTTCGACGAAATATTCCACTTTCTTTTCAAACTGAGAATAATCGTCTTCAAGAGAGAATCCAAATCTGTCACCGAACAACTCGTAAAATTTGAGATACATCTTCGATTCGAAGAGACCTTCTAAGTATTCTTTAATTGTCATATTTCTCTTTTCTTCTTATTACCACTCTTCAGCTCTGAAGTGATAACCGTTATCTTCATACCAATCACCCATTTCATCAAGCGTATGATAGAAATGTGTCCATGGGTCTTCTTCCCATTTCTCTCTCCATTCTTGGAGTTCTTCATCATCCTCAAGATCATCACCATAGCACTCATCGAAGTATCTCAGAGCATCTTCCTTAGAGTTGATTGGATATTCAGCTATGGCACGGTCACGTGCCTGTTCTACGAGTTCTTCGGTCTCATCTTGAAAGTCTTCATATTCGTCGTTCTCTATATCGAGATCACGAAGATCTTCACCTACGTCGATATCTTCTGTTCCAGCACATGCGATGTACGCAAAGACGAGATCTGCGTCGGGTAGCGTCTTGATATATTCTTCTACAGTCATGTTTCTTTTTCTTTTTTACATGTTATAAGTGTCCATGAAGTAGTAACCATCTTGTTCAAACCAAGGACATATTTCATCAATCGATTGGAAGAACTTAGTCCACGGATCTTTTTCCCATATTGCCTTATATTCTAAGTATTCTGGATCGTTGCCACTACCATCACCAACGCAAGTCTTGAGATACTCGTAGATGTCTTCCTCAGTTCTTACTGGATATGGGTACATGCAATTATTGAATGATCCGTATATGAGCTTATCGGCTTTATCTTTGACATCTTCGTATTCATCGTTGTCGATATCAATATCCACGGTTTCTTTTCCATACTTCCCATCTTTGACACATTCGATATACGCAAAGATGAGACCTGCGTCTTCAAGTGTGTTGATGTATTCTCTTACAGTCATTTTCTTATTATTTCTTTATGTTTTATTACCAAGCACCAACCACGAAATAATAACCGTTGTATTCAGCCCAGTTATCACTCATCGTATCGAGCAATTGATGGAGCATTCCGAGTGGGTCATCTTCGAATCTCTTTCTTCCTTCTTGGATATCTACGTCTGGATCATTTTCATGACCATGACAAGTTTCATCGTAGTATCTGAGAATATCTCCTTCGGATGTGATTGGGTAGTCGGTGAGTGCACGATCACGAGCTTCTTCTACAAATGCATCGATGTAGTCTTTGACATCTTCGTACTGTTTGTGGAATATGAAAATGTCAAAATCTTCAAATTCCGCACCTGTGAGATATTCGAAGATGATGCAATTGATATACGCAAAGATGAGATCTTTGTCGGGTAACGATTCGACATATTCTTCTGCGGTCATATTTGTTTCTTATTAAGATTGTTTCTTTATTTGTTGCGGAAGCTATCCACGTTCGTAATCTTTTTCCATCATGTAGAAAAAGTAACCGTCGTGTTCGAACATGCCGTCTTCCACAAGATCTTCGAAATAGGCGACCATCATTGCGTTTTCGTCACCACCATACATTTGAAGGACATCTTCGTAATCACCTCCTTCTCGGAGAAGTTCGATACATCCGTCGTTTTTGACGAACTCTACCATTTCCTCCTCATTAGTGGCGTAACACATGAACGTCGTACGAGCATTCTTGATTATTTCATCGATATGTTTGGAGACATCTTCGTATTCCAGTTTCAAGAACTTGTCGACATCTTTAGTTCCGACTTTGTCCTCGTATTGGTGTATCACACAGGCGACATATGCTCGGATGATGTCTCTGTCTTCGAGTTGATTGATGTATGATTTGATCGTCATTGTCGTTATTCTTCAGAGTTTACTTCTTCTGATTCCGATTCTGTTATGGTGTCTATACCATCTCTTACGAACTTTTGTATTTTCCCAAAACTGATCGTGTCGTCGTCATCAATGTCAATGGAGAGATCTTTTTCAAACCATCCATTGTTCCGAACATATTTCAAGATATCAGAAACTGAGATTTTTCCTATAGACTTACAAATGTCTATTATACAATCCTTGATCGTCATAATCGTCTTTCAACACCGAGGTATAAAGGTTTCGTTATTTAAAAGACGATATGTTTTCAGAACGACCACGTGTCGCTACCTTCAGCATTTTCACCTACGCCAATAACTATTGTGGGTTCTGGTTCTGATATCTGGAAGTTGTAGTGGATGAGGTTGTCTTTTGATGATCTCGCATCTATGAAGTCCGATATCGAAATCACTAACAATCCGAATATTGCGGTTATTATTATCGAGATTACGGCTATTACTACGTTTTGCTTTAAATCGTCCATTTTTCTTGTTAGTATCGTCGTGGTTTTACATGAAGAAACTCATGATGACCATAACACACGATACAATGAAAACGATCATGGACATGATCAAGATGAGGAAAAGTGATGCACCGATCACTACTAACGTATTTAAGATCTTACGGATCATTTTGTGGGGTTGTTATTTGTTGTTCTTCTTGTTTCTTTCGTCGTTTTTATATGTTGTGGATGGTGGCCAGATTTTCTCATCACCACCCTCCACAACATATAAAAAACGTTTCTATTTCTTCTAACCTTCTAATCTTCTCAGATGAGAATGATCGATTGAATAATCACCATCACGAGCATCAAGACAATAGTCGCAATTATGCCGTTGGTGACTATTTTCGTCACGTCAACATTCTTCTTTCTTTTCTTGTTCATATGTAAAGTGTATCAAATTCATCATTACCAAAGTACTTCTCCAAGACACCCATATTGAAGTTTGGGAATTTTCTGACTATGTCGTTCATATCTTTGCACGTGTAAGCAATATCTGGGAAATCTTCTGCAAACTTTGCCCACAAGAAGGTGTTGTAACCACCATTTATCAGTTCCAATGACTTCTTTTTGCCTGCCATATCAAGGAGCGTATTATCGGTGATGTAGTATGCGCTCTTGTTATAGACAAAGTTTGAAAGTCCCCAACATGCGATCGAATTGTCCACGAAGTAGGCATCGAAAGTCCCTTCAAGAATGTTGTATCTTCGAGAGAAGTCAATATGCAACGAGTTCCATATCATTGATATCTTGTCAAACTTCACGGAAAGCTCTTCGAAACCCTTCGGCTGAAGCTGGAAAATGTCAGTCCATATTTTAGACCATGACATCGTTGTAAACCTTCTCCGTGACTTCGGAGAGAGGTGCTTGATCTGCACACCTATCACATCACGCATATTCTTCGCAAGATTGAAAACATAAAGGTCTTCATACTTCTCGTTATATGCAAACGTCCTCAATCTGTTTTCGTAAAGATCGGTTTTATCGGTGATCACTGCTCTTTTTCGGAGATATTCGATGAGCGCAGGTGATCTTCTGACTTCTCGGAGATGTTTTGCGCCCATTATCTCTTCTCTTGGAAATGCGTAATCGTTGACTTCTGGGACTTGCGTCGATATGTGACCATCTTTGTCGATAATGTCACGACCAGTGACTTTGATCGATTTGTCGGTTTTCGCAAGACCACTTTTCATGAAGTCCTCGAAAACTCGCTTGATGTGAGAAAGTTCTACATGCGTGAAACTGTACTGAAGTCCGTACTCATGTATGAGATTGTACAAAGAGCCAAACGGCTTGTGACAATCGTTGTAGCATTTATAAGAGTAGTTTTGGAAGTATATGTGAAATCTCCTCTTGTATGAACTGCTACCATCTCCACAATGTGGACATCCACAATTAATATCACGGCTTGTCATACTTATCTTCGCTTTGTATGACGTACCGAACTTGGATACGAGCACAGACTTGAACAAAGGGATGAACTTTCTTATGAACTCGTCATGAGAAAACGACTCTGTTTCCGTAGAAAAATCGAAGATTCCTTGCACATTTTCCATCATTCATCTTATACAGAAGCCCCCTTGAACATTTTCACATCCAAGGGGGCTTCAAGCTTCAACTAAACATCAATCAATTAGCTATTCAAAGTCGAGATCGTCATCGATATCTTCCATCATGTCAGAGATCGATGGTTGCTTATCAGTCGGCTTCTTTGCAGGTGCAGGCTTTTCAGCTTCTTCCTTGAGGGACTTGAACTTGGACATCGTAGAGGAAGCTGGTTCTTCTCGTCGTGGAGATTTCTTCACTGGTTCTTCGACTACCTGTTCTTCGACTTCGATATCTTCATCATCGTACTTCTCTGTGGACACGACAGATTCACGGACTGCATCGGGAATGAATGGCTTCCCATAACATGCTTGATAAGCCATACCGAACCACTTATCGTCATCAATGACATCACGGACTGCTCGATTGAGACGTTCAACATCGTCTTCCGTCATCTTCTGGAACATCGTCTGTGAAAGATCGGGAGACTTTTCCTTGAGGAAGTTGAAGATCTCCTGCTTGTCCTCATTAGAATCGGTCATTTCTCGTCCATCAATCGTGATTGCGGAACGATCATCGACGAATCTCGACTGCATGTAGGTGTTAAGCTCTTGACCTTGATCATTCTGACCCTTGGAAAGAACCATGATGAATTCCTTACCATTGAGAGGATCGAATGGGATGATTGGATTGATCCCAAGAGCTGGGTTACCGTTGATGAGTTGCATGATCTTTTCATAGATCACACCACCGTATCTGAAGATCTTTACCGATCCTTCGAGTTCGGGATGTTGTGTGTCCTTGATGACCTGCACCAAAGAGTAGTGGTAGGTGTTGCGCTTCAACTGCTTTGCATTCTTCTTGACGATTGCAGGAGCATCTGATCTGTAGATCTTGCTCTTATCGTAGCCGAACATCATGAACGCTACAGATGCGATATCCTTCGCCTTAGGCTCGTTCGATGGTGCATCGATGTAGCACTTCTGCCCAGGGTTATCTGGATCGGGAACGTAGTAGACGTGCTTTACTACGATGTTCGTGCGCTCTCCGTTGGGGGCGACGTTGACATTTGGTAGGAATCTCAGCTTTGACTGATAGATGTTGTCCTTTACATTCTCGTCGTCGATGCGAGGAGAGTAAAAGTCTGGGTTGGAGAATTGGGTGGTTTCCTTCTGCTTGAAGTCATCGGACTTCATATCGAAAATCCCACCAAAATCAAAAACTTCGTTGCTCATAATAATGATTGACTGATGATGTTGTTTAAAAGTTCTGTTTTCGAGTTTCTTATGAATCTGACACAAACCATAGTTTCTTTAGATTATCGATTCATCGATTTCCATGACGATGTTGTCAGAGATCATAAACATGATAGCGACTGATATCGAGTTCTCGATACAGTTTTTTATGACACGTGCCGAGTCAATGATACCGTCAGAGATCGAGTTGTACGACTTCTGACGTTTCTTGGCATCGTAACCGTATTCGTCGTCTTCCTTTACAAAGTAGAGGATTGATGATTCTTCTTCCTCTGATATGCACGAGTTGTCCATGATCTTCTTGAACACTGATTCAAGACCTGTTTTCATAATGTGGAACGTGTCCAGTGAAGGATCAAGCGCAGAGATTAGTCTTAGGTACGTGATACCACAACCTGCAACTATTCCGTCCTTGTATGCCGATCTGATAGCACAAATCGCATCTTCAAGTCTGTCCTTGTGTTCATAGACCTCAGATTCAGAATTCCCACCGACCTTAATGACGGCAACTGATGATCTCAAGGTGGCTATTCTCTTCTCGATCCATTCCTTGTCTTCCTCGTCAGAATCCATCAGAGACTTTAGGTTCGAGATATGCTCTTCGACTGCAGACGATACACTTTCCTTGTCATTTCTGATCGTCGTGGTGTTTTTATCCACAAAGACGCTTCGACCGCAAGAGAAGTACTCTTCTGTAAACGAAAGAGGGGTGACGGACTGGTCTCCCACCATAAGTGGCTTCATACCAAGCGAAATGGAGAGGTCAGTGAGATATTCTTCACGCTTCTGTCCATAGTACGGAGGATTGACAAGACAGATGTTCATCTTTCCACTCTGATTATTGGCGATCAATGTGGAAAGTGCTTCACCTTCGATGTTTTCCGCAATGATCAGCAGATCACGGACACCTGTACCGTAGATTCTTGAAAGCGCATTGAGCATCGTCTTACCATCTTGGATCTTGTGATTTGTGATGAAGATTGCACAATCGTCAGATTCGAACGACATCTTTGACTTATCATTTACGAAATAATGAGACTGCCAACCACCGTCAAATCGGAATCCAGATTCGATCGAATAGGTTATATCAGAAAGCTGTGATTGTTCAAGAACGATTATCCCATCTTTGCCGATCTTCCCATAAATCTCCGAAAGAAGACCTGCAAGTTTCTCATCGTTGTTCGTGGAGATCTTTGCGATATCGAAGACCTGCTGAATATCGACGATCGGTGTGGCAATTTCTCGAAGCTTTTCAATGAGGACATCCTTCATCTTTTCCATTTCGTGACGAAGTCGGTGAACATCGATCTCGGGATTCTCATTTAGAAGTCCGTCGATGAGTTTCATCATCGTATACGCCATCACAACAGAAGACGTTGTTCCATCACCTGCATCAACTGCAGTTCGCATTGATGCTTGCTTTACGAGCTGACAACCTATGTTGTGCCAATAATTCTGTAGCTTCATCTTTCTTGCTACAGTCACACCGTCTTTAGTGACCTGTGGCACATCGTACGTGTTGTGCTTGATGATGACATTCCGACCACCAGGTCCCAGAGTAGACCCAACAACGTCGTGGATCGTCTTTGCACCAACGAGGATCAGCTCTCTGGCTTCTGATCCACTTTTTACATCTACAGCGTTCATTCAGTCTGTTTATCTTACAATGATTAATATTTCGTGTTCCTCTACTACCTTGAACTTATCTCCCTCAATAAGCACCTCAATACCAGAGAATTTGTTGACGATCACTTTATCCCCAACTTTTACTTCTGTGACACCCATCCCAACATTGGAGACTACGCCTGCAGTCTGGTCTACATCGTTGTGTTGTACCAGCTCGAAGCCATCGATCTGCTTTTCGACCTCATTGAGCTTTATGAGGATCTTTTTTCCTAAAAGTTTTATTTCCATTTCTTTCTTAATGTCCGAAGTTATCTTTTAATATCTGCTTTAAGTGATTAATATCTGCTTTGATTTCTGCCTCTTTGTGTTTTGCTTCTACTCGTTTGTTGAACATGTTCGAGATCATGGTTCGAATTGCGGAATCTCTGTTTTTTGAGTAAACTGCACCACTTGATGAATAACACATCGATTCGTCAAGTTCGTGCTGTTCACCCATCTTGTCCACGTAGGTTTTTCCCTTATCATCGGTATGACCGAGGTAAACATCTTCACCAACGTTCAACATCTGCATAATTGAGGGGAACAGTGATTCGTAGTCATAGATGACAATCCCATCATAAACACCAATACCTGGTTGTAAGACGAATCCTGCACTGTAAGTTTCACCTTCGGGAATCTGCTTGTCATAATCCTTTACAAACACTTTGTTGTAATGCTTGTAATAGTAGTCACACAAGAGTGTTTCAATCCCTACACTGACGAACATAGACTGTGCAACTTCGACACGTAGAAGATTTGCAAGAACGCTCATTGATTCGAATGTTCTACACTTCTTATCGATCAATGCCACGAGGAACGTATCGATGATACCATAAAGCACGTAACGTTCATAGTCCTTCTCATAGAGTTCCATCAGAGTTTCGGAATGATGGATCTTCTTGACACCAAGGATCTCCGATGCGATAAAGTCGAGTGACATTGATGACTTCTGCTTAATCGATCTATCAAAGAACTCAAAGATTTGCATGTAGTCGATGATTGGTCGATGAAGAGGAAGTTCGATTTCAATCTTAGATGAATGATCAAACTTGTCTTTCGCAATCGTCGAGTAAAGCATTCTCTTCGGGGAGAGAATTGTAGGATCAATGTTCGTCTTCTTACATCTGTTGACGAGATATCTTGTATCGAACTTCAAGACGTTCCATCCGAAAATACACGGCATCCGTGTTGCGTGATTCTCGACGAAGTCTTTGTTCATTGTGAACTCATCGGGGTAGTAAATGTAACGGAACTTATACCTCTGATGAAGTGTTTTATCGGTGATTTGTGAAAGATAGTCGTTGATCTTCTGTTCGATAGAGTCGATTTGTGTCTGTGAAAGTGGCTTGATCCCCATGACAGTACCATTCCCGAATTCGTCACAATACTGATGCGTGAAGATTCTCCCTACAGGATTTCCAGCATCTGGGAAGTCATCAAAAACTTCCGTTTCGATATCCCAGAAGAACTTACGAGGTTGATTGTTTGAGAAAATCTTCGCTTGTAAACGTTCTGGTAGAGACAATAAGAACTCGATCTTGCGATATTTGTCGAGATAGGACTTACGTTCCTTTTTCACAGGGAATCCGTCTTGGGACACGTAAGTCTTATCTCGGAACTTATCATCTTCGGTTGTCTTTGTCCATACGTACTTTTCACGATCATCTATTGTTATGTCAGATATCGCAATGTTTCCGTTTTCGTCGAAATAAGACACCGACATCTTGTCTCTGATCTGTTTACAATTGATCATTTTCTCCGTGTTGTTTTTTGTCCTCTTTCTTATCGTCTCCGTCTATACATTCGTTCTATGTTGTCTTGGTGGAACTTTGGAAGAGAATCAAAAAACGCTTCATGGTCTGTTATCTTAAAGTATTCGCAATAGATGCAAAAATAGAGCTTATGATCGAAATCGAAATCTACCATTTTCCGATAGACGACATCATAAAGATCAGAACGGTCATTCTTAAAGAACGAGTTCATCAGCTTTTCGTATGGCTTCAGATGACTCTTATCTTCACGAGAGAAAGTACAATAATCGTCAGATACAACAACATCACCATTATGAAGTACAAAGTTTATCATAAATGGTGATGTTTTATCGAGATGACAAACGTTGTCGCCACATCTCACATGATTCATATCGAACGATCGTACGTACGAGAATCGCTTATGCTTGTTGATGATCGACTGCAATGATGAATAGAACTTTTCACAGAAGTTCTGTCTTGTTCTATATTCATCGGGGTTATAAATGTCATCAAGGAATTGATCTTGATAATCTTGATCAGCAGAGAAAGAAGTACCACAAGAGTTCTCCTTGTACATGTTACCACCAGTCTTCGACTGCGGTATGAAGAGCACATCCTCCTCCTGCTGTTCATCTTCTATCTTCGCCTTCGATGAGACATTGTTAGTAGTTGTTTTGTCCATATGTTTAATCGTAATAGTCTGATATGTCGAGTTCGTCATTTCTTTCGGCTTGTTTCCCGAGCTTCTTGTCGACCAGTTTCCAAAACTCGCTTGTGCAATTTTCACTGACAATCTCCACGAGTTCTGACCATTCTTCGATATCTCGAATGTTTACAACGTTTACACACGTCATAACACAATCGTCATGCCCCGAGCTTGCACGATATGAAGACGATTTTTCTGATCGTGCAAATGTCATAGCTTCTTGAATAGTCATAAACTCAGTAAGAACAAGCTGATTGTTCTTGAGCTGATCAGAGAATATCTTACAAGAATGTTGCTTTCGGGGTTCTGTTTGATATATCCCAACTCTGAAAGTTCGGGCATTATCATCTCGGGCATTATAGAGAAACTTGCAGAATATGACATCTTCGTCGAGTTCATTCTGTTCTCCATAAATGTTCATTAGTGTGTTTCGGAAGTAGTTCCCTTCAAAGTTGTTCTCGATAACGATCTTCAAATTATCCTGCACCATGTAACCGTTTATGAAATGATACAGCCAATTTGCACATTCTGGTGTTTCTACCATGTTCGATCTAAACATGGCGACTTGTACCAACTTGAAGAATGATTCTTCGTCGTTGAAGATCTTCACACCTTCAATTTCTAAAGGTGTCATCGGTAGGACTTGGAAGAAGTTGATAATCGTGTAGTCACCACCTTTTCCCTCTGCAATGTCTATCGATAGAACGAATGCGTTGCGTTCATCTTTAAACCATTGAAGTTCGAATGATGGGTGAATGAAAAAGTACTGGTCGTATTCAAGGAGAACATCTTCAACCATTCTTCTGCCGTCTATCTTTTAATTTTTATAAATTAAAAACCTCTACAATTTTCATCACTATAAAGACCCATCTTGGGAGAACACACCATTTACGAACTTCTTCTGATATTTCCCGAGCTTCTTGAGGACAGCCGTTGAAAGTAGAAGTGTCGATCCGCTCATAAACGAGTTACCATACTCTTGGTTAAAGTCGGCTTCAGAACCAAGGTCGGCAATCTGATCAAGTCTCCATTGTTCGTCTCTGCCTTCGACCTCCCACCAGTCTATTCTTATTGGGTTGAAGTTGTTCTTACCATCGAGTGCATCTTGATAAAGCTGATAGAACTTGTTCATACCTCTTGCCGTGCTGGTGATGATCATCTTCGACTTCTTACTTGCAGAAAGTGTAGGATAAACTACACGGAAGAACTCGTTGATGATGTTTGGTTCAATAAGTGCAAACTCGTCAGCATAAAGGAGGTCGGCAGTTTCACCTGCACCAGAGTTCTCCGTGGCAGTTTCACCGATCAGTTTACAACCGTTGTCCCATTTCTTCTTGGATACGTTATCGACTTCAATCCCGAGCTTCATATAGAACGGAAGATGCATGAAGATCGAGTTTATCTTGTCAACAAGCTCATCAACCTTGTCTGCGTTAGCACTAGTACAAAGAACAGTCTTGTCGTAGTTAGTCAAGATATACCATGCAATGAAAATGCCCGACATTACAGAGTTGTGAGAAAGTATGCCGTCAGAGAAATATGATAAAGTCTCATCCACGACAGACAGGTCGAACACGATCTGCTGATGAGACTTCTTGAGTGAAGAGACTTTCCGTGCACCATCCATTGTCATTAAGATATCACCTAAAGAGAGATCTCGGACTTTCGTAGGTTGATAGCTTTCAAGTGAACTCTTGGAAGAATAGATGAGGTGATTAACAGATCCACTGACTGAGTATTCACCTGCACCAACCTCCACGATGTCATGTACGGCTTTCAAATGAACAGAAGAAAGTGGCTTCCAACCGTTTATAGTGAGTGTTTCGTGGTTATCAAGTACAACTGAATCGATTATTCCGTCATCGTTTATTGGAAATCTCCAAAGTTTGTATCGTATTATTGTGAGGAAGATTATCAGTTTGTCGAGGATGTATTGCATGAAGTCTTTGAAAAATACAGATGAATGAGGATGCACTTGTTCGTACACCCTCATTCATCTTATAAATTGTTACCTATCTTATTTTTTGTTGATATCGAACTTTTCAGCGATAACAACGCACGTGGTTCTTAGCGTTTTATTCTCGACGATTAGGAACTTTGTATCTCTGCCCATTGCTTTCACGAACGCACAATCATAGACGTTTGTCGAGGAAAGATGCTTGAAGAGAATAGCAGGGAAGACAAAATCACCTGTGAATGAACCGTCTGTTGGAATATCAATGTTCCAACGATCTTCATATGACATAATCGTTGTCTGACCATCTTCAAACTTCACTCTAAACTTCGAGATCTCCTTGACCTTTGCCGATGCCTGTGATTCAGAAGCGTACTTCATCAGTTTCTTCACGTCCGTCACGTCATTCTGAGAAAGACCAAAGAATGACAAGCGTTCTGTGCTTTGGAGCAGATTTTCCCAGATGTCCTTCTGAAGATACGGAACAAGAGAAATGTCCGCCATTGGCATTCTTGAAGATTTTCTCTTGGATTTCACTTCAAGTTTCACCACAACAAGCGATTCTCCCTTTTCGTCACACGAAAGATTAATCGAGACCTGCTCATCATCCGTGTAGATTTTCAGAAGTTCGACAAACTTCTTGATTTCGATGAACGGAATCTTGATGTGGCTATATTCCGACTTTGAGACAATCTCTTGGCACATGACATCGAAGTCTGATTCTACGACTTTCACGAAGTCACGTGTGATTGTATGACCACGAGAGACGATCTCATGCTTCCCATCTTCTGTTTTGTAGATATCAATCACCTGCTTCGACTTTATGTCGATGTCGTTGAAGAAGCTGATAAATGCTTCTATGTTGATGTTCCGAATTGTTACAATGATCATGGCTACTTTCCTATGTGTTGAGATTGATGATGATGGCTGATGTGGCTGATGTTGATATCGATCGATACGTCTTGCTTTATCTTCATCAAGAATTGTTCTATTCTCTTTTTTTCTTCTGCCTTATTACGTGTACCGAAGTTGTAATTCTTACCACGACCTTCGGGATATCTTTCACGGATCTTGATGAGATTTGCTTCCATGACATCATCAATCGTGACACCAAGGAAATGACAAATGTTCATGAAGTAGAACAGAACATCACCGAGTTCGTCTACGAGATCAACCTTCGAGATCTCCTTAGAATGGAACACTGCCTTCTTGACTATATCAGCAAATTCACCAGATTCTGACATAAGTGCCATTGTCATGTGAATGAAGTCGAGAACCTTGTTGTTTGTAGGATTCTCGTTGAAGCAAGAAACGACAAATTGCTCGTATTCTTTTACTTTTTCATCCATTTTTATTGTTATCAATATGACTGATTTGTGGTATTCTTATATATGACGAGGTCGCCATATCTTCTCGACATAGCGACCTCAAACTAATCAATCAAATCAATCAACAAAACCGACGAGATTTTTACTTCTTCGTCGATTTGCGTGCGGTAGTCTTCTTTTCCTTTGGTTCTTCTACCTTTTCTTCAGCCTTTTCTTCTACTTCCTTTGTGTCTTCGGTCTTTTCTTCCTTAGAATCGTCTTCAGCCTTTTCCGTAGTTTCTTCTGCGGTTTCCGTAGTTTCTTCTACCTTTTCCGTTTCGGTTTCGGTCTGTTCTTCTTCAATGTCTTCACCTTCCACCTTTATGGCGTGGAGCTGATGACCACCGAGGATACGGTTATACTTCAGTTCGAACGAATAACCATCAATAACTACAGACGGACACAGAGCCATGAAGAGATTCGTCTGTGATTCCGTGACGAAGAGATGATTAAGAGATGAGAATGTCTTACCATCAAGCCACTTAGGGCTTTCAAGTTCACTCGTTATAAACTCTGCAACACCATCGGTGTTGAATTCACCATTGACAGGTGTAAACCAAAAGCCGTTAGATTCGATGCTTCTATCATCGATCTTTGACTTCGTGATCTTGATATTACTAAGTTCAAACATGTTTCGTTTCTTTTTTGATCAAAAATTCTCATTATTTAAAAGTATAAGAAGAAAAACCAATCAGAAAGATCAATCGATATGGAAGAGAATAATAGCAAAGCGTGGGATATTTACAGCACGTTAGAAGTTGATGAAAACGGAATACCAATCACGACACCTTCTGAGAGTGTTAGAGAGGTTATCAATGAAGAACCTCGTCAGACGATAATGCTTCATAGAAACGAGATCGAAGAAGAAGATAACAGTCAGAAGATCGTATATGAAAGTGGTGACGAATCTCACGCCATCAAGCTCCCTCCAAGGAAACTGAACCTTCCGAATGAGGTCATAGGAATAGTCAAGAATGGTGTAAAGTCCACCATTTCTTTCAACATTATGGTTGAAATCGACATGATACCCGAGAGCATCATCGACTTTTTATCAGAGTCTTACAACATACCGAAAGAAGATGTCGTGAAAGACATCGTTGAACTTTCTTTTGATGAAGATGATGCAAAAAAGATCCTCTCCGAAGGAATAATAAAGGAACTCTGGAAAGAAGAAAAATAACGGCTACGATTTGATAGCCATTGAACGGATAGTTTTTCTTATCATCTCCGTTCTTGATTGTGTCGAAGAGAGGTCACCAGAACATCTCTTCGACACAACGTTTGTACCAAACACGATCTCACCATCCTTTTCTTCTGTCTGTGGCTGTGTAGTCATGTTCGTTGTTCTGATTGGTGTTGTGGATTCCGAAACCATCTGAGGATTGGACTGTCGTATAAGTTCCATTATCCTCTTCTTATCCTTCTCTGCAACACTTCGATTGAGTTCTCGTTGAGATTCGTTCTCTTTAGGAGAAGATGAAGCCGACTTCTTTATAGCTTCGACTGCTGTTTGTCTGTTCGGTGTTATGAACGTGAAAGTCCCATCCATTGAATAAGGATTCGAGACGTGGTTGTAATGCATCAAGATATCGGCATCGTCTTCTGATCCCATAAGAATTCTCGAGACAAGATGAGGTCTACCGCTCAAATCTTCAGAAATCGTCGATATCTGTAAAGTGTAGTCCATAGGAACAGTCTTTGAAAACGATTCAGAACAAAGATCGATGATTTCTTCATCATCAATCCTTATCGTCTGCTTTGCTTCCAATGACTGGTAAGATATCGGCTTTAGTGAAGGTATTACGAGCTGGTAGTCCATATACAAAAATCGGTGAAGTCCTTTTGTTATGTAACTACCTACCAACAAAAGGACTTCACCGACGAGTTTTCGTTTTTCTCTAAAGCTCTATGAACTTCTTGATTTCATCATACTCAATACCGAGAGTTTTTAGAGCTTTCTTGAAGTCGTAGAGTGTCATCGAACTTCCTCTAAACACACGCTTCGATTCTTCATATGCGTCTTCATCTCCCTTCAACTTCAAGTAGAGCTGTACGATTTCAGAGAACACTTGATAATTCTCCTCGAGATCATCTTTTATCTTCTCCTCGTTCACCTCGAGCGACTTCAAGCCATTTGCAAACGAAGAGAATCCAAGATAAAGATAAGACAGAGTTTCGGGGATCATTCTTATGACCACTGAATCGGAGAGATCACGATGCATTCTTGATTTCGATAACTTATTAATGTAAAACTCGAAGTCTTTCTGACATCTACAGAAGCATCCTTCCGCATTTTCAAACTTGATGGGGTTGACCTTGTGGGGCATAGCGGAAGATCCACAATAACCTTCGTCTACCTTCAGTTTGAAATAACCATCCGAGCACATTTGCCAAATCTGTTGAATGTCGCTAATGATTCTTGAAATGGCCAGATTCCAATCAGAGAATCTTTCACAGAACGATTCCCATCTGTCGGTTTGTGTCGCTTCTTCTCCACTAATGGTGAACCTGCCGAACTTCTTGACAAACGAATCCATAAGTTCTGCAACTCTCCGAGGATCAATATCGAAAAGTCTCGATATTGCGAAGTTGTTACCGACAGCACCAGAGAACTTGACAACTGAATAGCCATTTGTACGTTGTCTAAACTTCAAGACATCATACCGCCATTTATAAACGTCATCTTTCAAAAGATGAGGAACTGCAGATTGTCCATGAGTCTTTGATAGAGACCAAATGCCCCTTGTCTCTCTATGAAGATTTGTGAGGATTCCTTCGACATAGTTTACCGAACGATCAATGACTTCCATTGCTTCTTGCATGAGGATAGACATTGACAAGGAAACTATGTCTTGTGAAGTCAGTCCGAAGTGAACATAAACCGAACCCGACGTTTTTCTTTGTAAGACATTAATAACTGCCTTGACATCGTGCTTGGTTACACTTTCCTCTTCAAGAATCTCGTTGTAGACAGAACTGTCGAACTTGCAGTTTTTTCTGATGATGTCTTCGTTTACTTCTATGTTTGCTATCTCTTTTAAGAAGTAAAGAAGATATTCGACTTCGACATTCCACATCGTCTTATAGTACCTTTCGGAATTAAAGACCTTTGACATGTTCTGTATGACATCCGAATACCTGTGATCGAGAGGAGATACGTTCCGTTGCATTTTGATTGATTGATTGGGGTGAAAATATTCGTCGATATTCCAGAGCACAAGGAAAGTACCTTCCTTAAGCTCGGAGAGCCTATTTTATGAGGAATGTGGTGATCGCCACTGCAGAAGAAAGAAGTCCAACATATTTCCAAAATGCTGACTTTTGTCTTTCCTTCTTCAGAGATTTTTCATAAATCTCCACCATCTTCTTATGGTTTGATATGATAGTGTCATTTTTCATCATCATCTCGTCATATTTGCGGAGCTGTTCAAGCTGGTTTTCGATGATGAGTGTCTTGTTGTCCACGACTTCTCTCAAAGACTGCATAATCGAATCCTTCATTGCGGAGATCTCAAGAAGTTGCTTATGTTGATCAAACATGTGGTTGATTATGACAGCATCTTTCTTCGAGATTTCTATGTTCTGCGCACGTGATCCAAATGTACAACAGAGAAGCATCACTATCGAGAAGCTAATTATTCTTTTCATATTCTTGGATGTTTTGTCTTAGTTCTTGTTCGACTTCGAACACGTCTTTGGAGAAATTCAGCTTCTTTGCTCGCATTGCGCTCTCTGCTTTCCTTAGTGAAAATGTCTTCGTGTCGACGACATTTTCAAGTGAATCGATCTTTTTTGAAGATATCTCGTTTTGTAGGGAAAGTGAATCGATCTGCGCCTTCAACTTTCGAACATCGTGTTCATAGACAGAGTTCGTGTATTTCAACGAATCGATTATCTCGTGAGGTTTGTTTTCACTTCCTATGTTTGCAATACGCATAATTGCGACAATGAAGTAGATCGTGGTGATTACAAAGAAAACTATCGTAGAAATCCGTAATATCTTCTTAATGTTTGTGCAGTTATCTTTTGTCATAATGAAGATTTTCGAAATGGTATGGGCTTGTGTTTTTTATTAATCTTATAACAAGAATGAGGGTCATTGTGTGCTTATCGTCACAATGACCCTCATTTATCGAATTGTTCTTGAAGAAGAGGTTATTCTTCTACAGCGACAAAGTCGTCGGATTCACGACCAGTCCCCAGTACAGAAAGCACAACCTTCTTATCATCACCCACAAGCTTGTTGATGGTGTCGATTTCTCCGAACATATTCTTGGAGAGCCAATCTTCTACCTTTGTTGTGATCTTTTCACGTTCTCCGTCCATTTCGCCATCTACCCAGTTGACGAAGTTGATGACAATATGAGTTTTACCATTTGGAGAGAGATTGTAGAGAATGCCGTCGTGCAGAAGGCTCTTATCGAACTCGAAGACTCTTCGGGGGAGCTTGGTAAGTGACGTGCATTTTACATCATCTGGAATCGTCTTCCCATAGTTCTTTTCGACATCTTCCCACGTGATTTCTCGCTGGTGACTTTCTTCGTTCCAGATTGGAGAATAACCAGTACCGCTGAATGATTCGATGACTTCGTATTCAAGATATGGGAACTCACGCATTTCGTAGAAGTTGATGAATTCCTTACGTGTGACGATAGAAACGTGATCATCTCCTTCGATGAAGTCGAACAGATGCTTATGAGCGTAGTACTTGAGCGTCGATTCCGAGTTCTTGTGAAGTCGGACAACTGGCTTCCCACCAATAAGGCGATACTTCTTGTTGTTGATCTTGATCGGATAAGTTCTACCATTCAAGATAACGTCACCTGCGAAGAATGGAGGAAGATTCATATCATCCAAAGCTGCACTGATCGTCACGTTTCGACTTGTTGAGTTCTGCTTGTTATAGCCGAGACCATACGAAAGTGGGAAACCTTGACCAATTTGCAGAAGGACTGATCCTCCATTGATCATAAACGTCATAAGACGCTTTTCGACATCACAGATGAACTGCTTGAGTTCTGGGACTTGGTAAGCATAAGTCACCGTCTTGTTTCGAACGACCTTCTTTGCACGAACTGCACCAGATCCAGAGCAAGTAGATCCGCCTGCGATTGTGCCGTCATGATCAGACGACGAGTAGTTACCATCGATATCGCAAAGACCCTTTTCATAGTCTTCATCGATCTTGGTGATGATCCCTGCCTTGGGGTGGATGAAGAGCTTATCGAGAGGAAGACCGCTCATCTTGATTTCCTCGAAGAGACGTTCAACGGAGAACGACGCACCGTGACCGATAGCAACGAACTCGAGCTTTTCGTGGAGGTAGGCAGATGAAGGGAGAACTTCAAACATCATCTTCTTGCCGTCATCGTAGACCCAATGCGATGCATTTGCAGAGTTCGTAGTACAGACTGCAAGACGCTTATCACCAGTGCCGAACGAGGTGTTCTTCACGATCAGAGATTCACATTTGCCCTTGCCAGATGAACCTGCAGAATAACCATCCAACAAGAACGTGATCTTTCCCTTTTCGAACATGTGATCAAACATGCCTACTTGATGCTTCTTGGCTTTCATTTGTTCTTTATTAAGTTTGATTTGACTAATTCGTTCTTTCCATTTTTATATCGAAGATACTCATCAGTGTTCGTCAGTATCGATTCCGTCGACATTTCCGATATTTTCAGTATTTTTATACGAAATGGGCTGGCCTATGTTTCCAAAGACCAGCCCATCCGTTCATTGCGAATTCGTTTATCTCCTTTTCTTTCTACTAAAGTTCTACAGACTTTGACATCTTGAACTTACCGACCTTCTTTGCAGGTACTGTCATCTTTTCCTTAGTACCAGGCTTGAAGGCTTCACGCTCTGGGCGAACTCTGGATGAGTACGTACCGAAGCCAACGAAGGTCACTGGCTCATCCTTCTTAAGACTTTCGATGATAGTCTTGTGATAAGCACCGATGATGGCTTCTACCTGCGTCTTAGTTGCACCAGTCTGCTCTGCGAGAGCTGTGATGAATTCTTTCTTAGTCATATTTGGATTGAAATTAAAAAGTTACATTTGCTTGTCTTGACACGTTTCCATGAGCTTCAGAACAAGGTCAAATCGTTCTTGACCTCTCACGAAGATCATGTGGCTCGTACCCTGTGAAGTAGAGAACATACAAGATACGACATTTGGATTCAGTGAATTGTAGTTTGCCACTACGTTGTATGCACGACCTGTGACATTATTGGACACCACACCACTGTTGTAACCGAGGAGATTGCCATTGACTGTGACATTTCCCAGTTCTTGTTTTACCAACACCTTAAGGATTGATAAAAGGTTGAGTTTATTCATAAGATAAAACTTGTAAATCGATCTTTTTTCTTGTTATATTTCTGAAAGATACGTTGTTTCCTTGAGGTCTTATGAAACCGAAGCTGTGATAAACGTCGTGTTCTCGGAGAGCACCACACGTGATCGAACAGTTGAACGATTCATCATACTTCTTGTAGATCTTTTCTACAGAGACCTCTTGAAGAAGACCTTCGGTTTCTGAGTTGTTTTCGACAACGATAGAAATCCCACGGAACTCTGCTACAGAGAACTTTGATTGGAACATGTCGTGCTCTAATCGAACATCTTCTTCACTTCCAAGAGCAGTGTACTTTCTCAGAATAGCTCCGTTGTCGCATAGCTTCTCCCACGTTTCCCGACTGTAAAGGAATCTAACCGATTCAACACCATCAATCGGGTAGTCCATGTTTGGTGAGAGCATAAAAACTCGTGACTTCTTGGAGATGTTGCACTCAGTGTCGATTTTCCCACCTCCACTGAACTTACCACCAACTTCTATCATATTCACCTTCAGATCGTACTCATTCGACATTTCGTCATATTCGTAGTGAATGTCGAACTTTAGCTGTGTGTGAAGATACTCGAAAGTGATATCCTCGGCATCACCGACATATTTTCCAGACTTTGAGAGATACCTCTGAAAGCTCACGAGCTGTGATTGCGCATTTCTACCGCCTTCCCCCTCATTCACACTTTCTGAAGACGGAGGAAACACAACACCCACATTCAGACGAACAATCGAAGATTCATCTTTGGGGTCGATAACTTCCACATTCACATCGAAGTGTAAAGTCTGCTTGCTTCGAATCTGTGCATCGTTCATATGTGCAACAGATCCACCGAAACATGTGAAGATCACGTTCTTGAATGAAGGGATTGTCACTTGTTCATATGGATCAATCGTGATTATCGTCGATGACGATCTTTCACACTTTACAGAGAACTCGGACATATCAAGGAAAGTTCTTCCGAAACTGTCCATAAACGAGTTATTCGAGAAAACGATAGACCGTTCTCTTGTTTTTATCTTTGGGTTAAGGATGTAGGAAGGATCGTTCCCACTTAAAACATTAGCCATACAAATTCTGCTATTTCTTTATTATAAATTGCGACGATTATAGAGAAAATGAAGACAAGGATTCTCCAAAGATCAAGACCATAAATGATCGGCTTGAACTTTACGAGATAAATCGTTCTTTCTTTATCATTTTCTTCACTTACAAACTGTTCACGTGAAGAACTTACAAGACCATAAAGATTCTGAACTTGTAATGATTCTTCGATCAGTTGTAAATGGCTTATGATGTAGCTCATATGATCTGCCTTTCTCACTTCATCTGGTATAACCACAAAAACATAAAGCACGTTGAACATTGTCTTTCTGACATTCTTCACGTCTTGTCCGTCGATTTTCATCCTGTACCTTAGTTGAATCGTTTCATTTTCGACGATGTTTGTGAAACAATCTGAAGTGTACTTGTAGAGTTTGATCGTCTTATAGAACAAGAGGATGAAAGAGACGATTATGATGAGAAACGTGATAATCATTCTTACAGGTTTTTTATTATCTTATAAAAATCGACCTCCGTGGTTTTTATCCCACGGAGGTCGACGACACAATCAATAATCAATGCAAAACTAAACAGACTTCACTTCACAAGCCCCACCTGCGCAAGCGTATTCGAATTGAGTAGTCTTGATGTCTTCGATATAAACCTTGGAAAGATCGAGATTTGTCGGGAATTTCTCGAGCATCTGTTCATATTCTTCCTTGGTGATATCTTGGAATGGTGCTTGCTTGTAAGTACCTCCGTCGAAAGGTAGAATCGTAAGACCAGAGTAGGAATTTCGATTGTCCCACATCCATTCGATGACCTTATCGATTTCACCATCTTTGACATAGACAGTCGACGAGACGTTGTGCTTGTTTGCTCCAGAGATGTGACCTGGTGCTATCCAGTTTTCGTTGAATCTCTTGATTCTCTCGAGGAGGTCGAAGGTGGATTCCGTTCTGAAGATGCAATCGTGGTTGGCACGCATTGGAACAGAGAACACGGCTTTGTCCTTATCAGAATATTCATCATCGAGGAAATCTGGAGCGTTGATCTTCAGATAAGTGTAAACTGGATCAGACTTCAGAATTCGGATATTGCGAACGTAGTATTCAGCATGAGCAGAGTGAATCCCACTTCCGAACACACCAGCAACGATCGTTGATGTTCCTTCGGGCTTGATCGTGGTGACTCTTTGTGCTTCATTTACACCGATCAGTTTTGCTACTCTCTTGTTTTCTTCCACCGCACACAATGCAGCTTCGGTCTCATTGAGAGAAAGAATAGTTCCCGATGCAATACCTGTCAAAGATACCCCCAGAAGTGCTTCCTTTTCGGTCTGTTCCTTCCACTTTGGGCGGAGGTAGTGAAAGTTCGTGTAACCTGCTTGGAGAGTTCCAATGAATGATGCCACTCGTGCACGACGATTGAACTCTTCCTGCGTACGAATATCGTAGGCAACGATCGTTGAAAGATTACAGAACTGACAGTCGTTGAGCGCAATCTCGCCACATGGGTTCGAGATCATGTCATAGTCATTCGTCCAGAAAAGACCTGGTTCTCCAGACTTGTTCGAATCTGCGATTCTCATCAACTTCTCGAGTTCTTCACGTGTGGTATCATCACGATGAAGTACTGCAGAGTTGTTACTCATTGCTCTCTGAGGATGCACGTAGTACCAACTTGCAGAGAGATTCTTGCAGATGTTGTCAAAGTCCCAAGAATTGTCAAAGTCACCGAACTTCTTGCGAACAGTGATAACTCGTGATTCATCACCATAGAAGTCGTCGATGTTCTTCGGTTCTACCTTGATGTACCAGTTCTTATCATCCTCAGATTCAACAACAGCACTTCGAAGTGGAACATTTGACTTTGCAGTCATAATTGCTTCATCATCCTTATCGAAGAACATGATCATTGCAGCCATTCTCACCCCACCACTTACTACGGCATCGCCGATGAAGCAAGAAATATCAAGACATTCAAGAGGTGTGAGCTTTCGACCAACTGCTGTCTTGAAGACCTTGTCGATCTGTTCGATTGACTTCTTGAGTCTTTCATGACCTGGTGCATAGCAGTTCAACTTCTTGATGATTGATCCCTTTGGGCGGATGTCACGATAGTCGAACTCTGGGTAAGGATTCCCACGAAGATAAGAGTAACAGAGCATACGAACGGCATCTGCCCAACCTTCGATAGAATCTGAGATGAGGAAACGCTTCTTCTTGGTTGGTTTCTTGACTTCTGGGAGATTGTCGATGTGTCGCTTTTGGATAGAAACACCGATTCCTGTCCCACTCAAGAGAATGTGCATGATCTCTGAGAAGCACTTTGTATCATTAAGAAGAAGTGCAGAACAGTTGTATATTCGTGTTGGATTATACGAGATTGGGAGACCACCGAACTGGATCGATCTCATTGATGGGAACACCTTCTTTGAGTACACCATCTTCATGTTCTCACGGATCTCTCCCTCAAGATGAGGATAGTCATTGATGAACATCTTCTCCAGTTCTGCCACACATTCTTCCCAAGTCTGCTTTCTATGTTCCTCTGGGACAATGTTCGCATACTTCGAATGCACGACGAGATCACTCAAGAACTCGTTAGCGATTTCTGATTTTGACATACGGTTTAGTTTTGTATTAATTATTGATGATGATGAGATTCTTCAAGCTTTGGGATTAATGACCAATAGTTGAACTTCTTATGTTTTGTGGATTTGTGCTTCTTGAAGATGAAGAAAGTCGATGTGAACTTTCGAGCGTGCAACTGCTTGGTCATAAATGGTGAGATCATTCTCGACTTTGCACCAAGAACGAAGGTGTCTTCGGTGACAAACCCTGCTCTCTCGGCACACATGAACGAGAAAAACTCAGTATTGTGGTTGATACCGCCATAAATCGTGTTCTGTGTCTTGAAGAGAAGCGTACCACCGACCTTCAGCACACGATAAGCTTCATTGATCCAGAACCAGTACGTTTCATACATGTCGTCTGGAGTGTGAAAACCTTGGAATCTGTTGAACATCTTCGATCCAGTTTCATCAGTCACCGACGTGTCTGGCTTTGTTGGTCTGACGATAAACGGCAGATCGATCATCATTGATTCGATCGAGAGATCATCAATGGGAAGTGGCTTTAAGGGTTCTATATTCTGGACATCTTCCGAAAGTGGAAAAACATCAAACTTTAGTCGAGGTTGTTCAATGACAATCTCACGAGTTTCTCCATCTGTTTCCTTCACTTTGAACTTTCCATAGAAAGCACCTTTGGAATAAGTGATGTCGCAATCGATAGGCTTTCCGTCGAGATACAACTTCTGGATGTTGTCCAGTATCTCGTGTTGGTTATAACCGAGGTTTTTGATAATGTCCATTTTTGAATTGATTGTTGTCTGTCGAATGTTAACTATTGATTATTGGTTGTTGGTTTGTCTTACGATCGACCTGCCATATTTCCTATCATACGGAAATGGAGAGTGGTTCATAGGCATTTATGATTTTCAGAGACGTATTTCCCTTGATCTCGAAACCATCTTCGAAGGCTTTCATACCTCCAGTGGATTCAGAAATCAAGGGAAATACCAAGGAGAGCCAAGGAGAGTATCTTCCTTAGTACACGAGTTTCTTATCCTTCATTGATCTTACGATTCTGACTGGGATAAAGCACTCTACTTTATCATTTCTGAAGACACCACAGAGTTCACCACTTGAACTCTGTGTTTTCCCGACATACGTGAAAACACAACCATTGTACGAGATTTGGTCATTCGGTGATAACAAGCCATCACTCGTCACGATATAACCGCTGTACTTCTTGTCCATATTTGTTCGGTTTTTATGGAGCGTACATCAGAGGATGACGAGAATAGAAGTTGACATCTGCTATAATATCACCACGTTTCAGAGAAAGGGACTTCTTTCCGATTAGTGTCATATAAACGATGAAATCATCATCAACAATGTCCCACCCTGCAATCATCAGTCCATTGTTCATAAACATAGACGGAACGACATCTACACTTACAAGCGTTCCCAAAGGTAACTCATAAACACGAAGATCAGTCCTTACAGCGATTCTATCATTCGCCACTATCTTCACTGTATCATCTCCAAGAATCGCAGGTGGATTTTTACCGACGTATTCAAGAACATCAACGAATCTGGCCACCAAGAGTTCTTCACTTTTGCGGTTCATGACCACCACATCTCCCAAACGATCATAGACTTCGTGAACAATCGGTTGATAGTTCTTCTCATAGAAACCGATCTGATTTCGATGAACGAGTGTGAAAGCCGTCAAGAGATCATAAGGGAAGACTGTGTCGTATTCGTGACAGTCATCTGGGACTTTCGTGAGGTGGATTTGCGACACGTATCTTCTGAAGAGATTCCACATTTCTGCACCACCAATCACGAACACATCCTTCTGACGATTTTCGGAAGATTCACAGAAAGCTTTGAGCATTTCCATCGATTTGAAAACGTGAACACCTTCGATAGAAATGTCGTCTCGTGATAGGACAATGTTTAGTCTTCCTTCAAGTGGCTTTCCGATCTCTTCATATGTCTTCCTGCCCATGATGACAATGTTTCCCATCGTCATTTCACGGAACAGATTCATATCTTCTCGGATTCTGAACAGAAGTTTGCCGTCGTTTCCAACAGCGAAGTTCTTATCAACACTGGCTATGAACTTTACTTTCATGATGATTTATTCTTCATTAAAAGCCATCACAGCAACATTCCGACATGTCACCACCATCGTTGCCAATACAACGTTCGTCTTTTAGTGATCGACGACGATCTTCTTTGCTTTCGTAGTTGTCCCAACCATCGACTTTTTCACATGGGAATTCCTTATGTGCCACTTTCAAGAACTCGTGTTCACCTCTAATAGCCAACACAGCAATCGTCTGATCTTTGTGTATAGTGACAGGTTTCGATCCCATGTTTACAAGACCAACACAGACAACACCATCAGTAATACTCGATGATTCCACCGAGATTCCGTTATAGACAAAGTAGTGTAAGATTGTCTTGATATCGACATAAACGTTCTTGGGGATTCTGTAAATCTCGATATCGGTCTTCATGAAAACTCTGTCACCTTTGTGTAAAACTATGGAATCCCGATGATCAGACTTTCTTCTTACAGTTTCACCAAAGCCGTTGACGTGAACTCTTGGTTCTCGTGCACAAACACCATAACAACCAAAACCATCGACACTTGCTGTACACATGAAGACGTTGTCTTTGAACTCGTAATCGGTGACTTTCACGAAGTCATTGAGATGGTGTTCCCAGACAACGTTCGAAGACCGACGAATATCGAGGATCATCTTCTGAGGGATGTCGGAGAGTTCGTATCTATCGTGAGATTCTGATCCACTCACTTCCACCATCTTGATTCTGTCGACATGACCTACAAAGCTTCTTGCGATGTGGATGTTGTCGACCATTACGTAAACATCACGATATATGTCAAACTTCGTACCGAGCATGTCGATGAAATCTCGTATAGATTCTGCACGAACAAACCCTTCACGATTGAAGTTCTTGTTCTGGGTGATGACAACATTTATGCGGTTTGGAAGCGGTGATATGAGAGTGGAACATGTGTCCTCATCAAAGACTATGATGTTTCCAGTGGTGATCTTTCCGATATAGTCTCGAAGATCCGTGTTGGAGGGTGAAGATAGCAGTTTCTGGGCGTTGATTGTCCTCGCTTTGTCGTTGACAAATAGGATCATTTCGATTTCGGTCTTGTTCTTCTTCATCTTTGTTTGTGGTTGATTATGATTGCGATTATGAGTGTTTGATCAGTTTAGTTCCCCATTTGCTGGTTTCCATATTCTCTGAGAAGTCGTTATTACAACCTATGAGTTTGTAGTCTCCGATTATGTGAACATTACCAACCACTTTCTTATAGTCCAAAACTACACGATGTGGTGAATTGTTGACAAAAGAAAGGATAATGTCACCATCGGAGATTTTGCACGACTGCATAACAAAACCGAGAGCACGGAAACGAGTATTTTCCACAACACGGATATCAGTTTCGGACGGTATTCTGTACATCTTGAAATCTGTGACGATCGAAAACGTGTCACCTCCTTCGATGATTGTCGACAGTCCATTCGAAAGTATTCTGTTTACAGGTTCACCTTCGGAATTCACATGTGAAAGAACGTCCCAACAGTAAAGTTCACAACCTTTGTCTTTGGAGACATAACTGTTGCAAATGACAACATTGTCTGCGAATTCACGTTCTTGATGGATTATTCCGTTGGGGAATTCTGAGTAGTTTGTCATCTTACACACTTTGTGGACATCTTCCAAGAGTGGTCTCGTCATTTCCTCGTTCCATTTCTCATCAGTGACGAGGAAGTGGATTTTGGAAACGTATTGAACAAGCGATGACCATGCGTCATATCCACCAATCACGAAGACCTTTTCATTTCTCCCACGAAGGAAATCACAAAGATGTTTGTATGAACAGATGAACTTTGTATCTTCGGTGTCTTCATGTTCATAATCAAAGAGAACGATTGACGGAACTCTAAAGTTTGATCTTTCCATCATTTCGTAGTACTCTCCGTCCATCACGATTATTGCGCCTTCACGAGTGTCATTTATCAACTTTCTCAGTGATTCTCTATACTTCTCATCTGTGAACGGATTCGTATAATCGTTGACACTCAAGGACTTATCGACATATGCGACGAATTCCACCTTCAGTTTTTTCCATATTGCTCCGAATTTTTTCTGCAATGTTCTGAGTTTTTCTGCATAGCTTGCTTGAGTTTTTAAACACTCACATCCGCCTTGATCGTAGGATGATGAACGTAGTTCTTGATTACGATTTGATCGATGAGATTTGCGGAGATATTGTCAATGTCGATATCTCCCACGATTTCTATCTCTGGGAGTTCGTATGGTTTTCGGGATAGTTGGAGCTTTACTTGATCCAAGTGATTCTTGTAGATGTGAAGATCTCCAAACGAATGGATAAATCGATGAGGTTTCTTGTCACAGATCTTTGCAACAATGTAAAGCAGAAGTGAGTATTGAGCAAGATTGAATGGAACACCCAAGAAGAGATCGGCAGATCTTTGATAAAGCTTTAATGAAAGCCTGTCACCTTCGACATAGAACTGGAAGAAACAATGACAAGGAGGAAGTGCCATTTCCGAGAGTTCTTGAGGATTCCAAGCCGAGACGATTATTCTTCGTGAATCTGGATTGTTCCGAATTTGGTCGATTGCTTCTCGAATCTGATCAACCCCTCCGAAATCTCTCCATTGCTTTCCATAGATCTTTCCAAGGTCTCCGTTTTCATCTGCCCATTCATCCCAGATCGTCACACCATTGTCTCGGAGGAACTTCACGTTTGTATCACCACGGAGCATCCAAGCAAGTTCGAATATGACACTTCTCATATGGATTCTCTTCGTGGTGAGGATTGGGAATTTTTCACTTACGTCATATTCCACTTGATGACCAAACACAGAGATTGTTCCAGTTCCAGTTCTGTCCGTTCTTTCTGTCCCGTTTTCGAGAACGTACTTGAGCAAATCGAGATAAGTCTGCATTGTCTTTGATTGTTATTGATGTTGATGATGATTGTTCGTATACGTTAAGACCTCACCTTTCTTATATCAAAGGTGAGGTCTTGGGCACAAACTAAAATAAAGAATAGCAACTATCTACTTCTCTTTTTCTTATAGTCTTCGATGAGCTTTGTCACGTAGGATTCAGCGTCGAATTCTCCCGAAAGCATTGATAGAATCTGAGGTGAATAACCACTGACGAAGACGTTTCCATCTTTGCTAACAGTTGGTAGTGTGACATTGTCCACTGAGAGATTCCACCAGATCATCTTCACACCCTTCTGATTGAGAGTATCAAGATGCGTCGCATTTCTATCATAGGAATCGTCGAACTGCATATCACTAAGAACAAGGACATATTCGGGCAGATCTTCCGTTATGTTGTTCAGATTTCGAAGAACTGCTTCGAAATTCGTGCAAGTACAGTCACCGAACGATTCGAGGATCGCCATATCACGAACATAGGAGAAATCCTCATCTTTTGTCAATTTCATGATCCGAGAATCGTCCGAGAAGACGATGAAGTGATTACGGAGATAATCAGAATGGTGTGAAACATAGTGACCAATTGAACGTGCCTTACCAATTGAATCGAATCTGTCGAACATTGATCCAGAGCCGTCAATGATTGGGATGATCTTCCCAAAGTTCATAGATCCCAGAGCCTTGAAAGCTTCTGTATAGAACGTGTCATGTTCCATCCCCTTCTCACTGGGATTTATCTTTCCGTCATATGCCGTGTAACGATAATCAAAGCCATTGAATGCAGTGTTTCGATATGACCTTAGTAAGTCGTATGGCGTGGAAACGGACTGATTCATCTTGGTTTTCCCAGATTTTAGTTCCTCGAGATACTTCTTGAAGTTTTCATCCTTGAAGAATTCCTTCTTATGTCGAAGCATAGAAAGTGAAGGAACATGTGAGTAATCATCTGGGAATTCTCCACGTGATCTCACAGATTCGACAGTCATAGGGGATGCGCACCATCCACGATAGATTGTCTTCGAAATCTTCTGTCTTCGAAGTTCGTTTCTGATGATCTTGAACTTCTTGGATCTCTCACGAGGAAGCCACTTTTTCAGAAGTTCGTAATTACCACGGATAGAATCGTTGTCCATGGCTTCCTTGATGTACCCCACGACCTCCTTGGGGGTGTGAGTGTACAAGATATCATCAGCACGACCAACCTCGATCACATCATCGATCGAAATGTTCTGAATTTTCAAGAGAACACGACCGATTTCTCTTTCACCAATCCCCATACGAGGATCTCTGATATACATTGAGAAGAAGCGGTTGAACTCACTCTTTTCAAGGAACTCGGGATAATCGACAATGATCAGTTTCTCTACTTCTGCAAGTCCCTTGTACTTTGCGATTTCACGGATCTTTTGAAGTCTGAACAAGAAATCGACATAAGGATTTCCGATGTATCTCTTATAGGCTCTGTCACCATTCGTCGTTCTCGTCTCGTTGAATGCATCGAAGATGTTCATAATCGTTTGATTGAGATTGATCTTTATTTGTTGTTTGTGATTGTTTGTGATTGATTGCTTAGCGATTAATGTTTCGGTCATCTTATCTTTACGACAAGATGACCGTTTCTTCTTTTGTTTTCCCTTCTTCTTTAAGCTATGATCTGATCTTCCAAGGTGTCAATGAGTTGTAGCATTTCCCTGTAATGATCGATGTTTTTAAGGTTCATTGGATCTTCTTCTACAATTTCCAAAAGATCTCCGAATCTGTCATCAATCGCAATGTCGACGTTTTCACCGTCTTCCATGTCGTTGTAGATGTAAGTTGGCAGTTCCTTTAGTCTGTTATAGATTTCGATTATCAGTTCGAATTCCTCATCGGTCTTCTTCTTTGAGAAGTAAGACATTGGAATCTTGTTTTGGATCTTGAACATTCTCTTGACGTAATCTTTCACAGAGAAGTAGTCATCCAGCAGTGTAGTCATATTTTCACCGAGTTCTAAATTAAAAAATCCTTGCTTGAAAGAATAGTTGAAGTCGACACCTCAACCTCCTCTTTTATATTCCCATCGACAAGCATGTTTTTGATGCAAGCATAGTCAAGTTCAATGACAATGTTTCTACCTTCGGAGACCATTTCCACATTCTTCCCATAGTGATAATGGAGCTTGGATGATGAACAACTGTCTGTTTCGTCCTTGTATTCCACCAAGAGGTAATGTTTTGAAGGAATGGCTTTGAGAATGACTGATTCTTGGAATTTCCAATAAGAATCGTCTATGATGTCCGTCTTCTTAATCATTTCAAGAGAAATGATCTCATCGATTATCATTTTTTCAAACACTTCCTCCGAAATGTCTACTCTGTCGAGGATCTTCTGTGATCTGAAGATGTCACGATTTTTATCATCGTAGACCACTCTTCCAAGTGTCCTTGAGAAGACGAAGTTCCCATCAAGATAATCTTCTAAAAGCAGACAGAACTTGCCGTCCAGAGAGTACCTTTTCTCGTTGAACTTTTTACCATCAAAGACAACAACGTAGTACTGACCATCTTTCAAAACAGCATAGGTTCTTATGGTCTTGTTATCGTGTCTAAGTTTTATAAGTACTAGTTTGGGCATGGTCGATTCGGTTACTTAAAGTTGAGGTATTCGTTATTGTAAATGCTGGAAACTGTCATCTTTGTACTTTCGACAAGAAGACCATTCACGAGGATCTTCAAATCTTTGCCATGTCTGTCGATAACGATGATGTCGTCGGAATACTTGAAAATCTGTGGTGTTCTACAGTTTTCAAAGTTTACGAAACCTTCGGAAATCCGCTTTCCATTTTCATCAAAACTGGTAACTGATAGATTCTCACCAATCCCCGAAGTGACAAGTATCTCATCTTCAAACTTCCAAAGGTCAGAATAAGGAATTGTCTCAGTGACGTAAATCTCCAGAAGTGTGAAGAGCGAGCCATCGATCAGCTCGTCAAATGTTTCTTCCGAAAAGCTCAATCTGTAAAGAAATCTATCAGATGTCTTTGTTCCGTCTCTCCTCTCTATGAGAAGTTTGATCATTGGAACGACAACTGCGCTTCCTCCGATATATTCGATAGTCCCAGCACATGAAAGGAACTTCTTCTTGTCGATCTGGGGCTGATAGTCGTTGAATCTGTCCATGTCGATACGGACTGTGAAGAATCTCTCTCCGATCTTCGCCACGTATGACTTCAAACTTTGAAGGTAGACGATTTTTACCATAATGTTTCTTCTTTCTGAGATTTGTGGAAGAACCTTTCATACAGGTTCGGATTCTCCCAGTCTCTTATAACAGATGACATGCAGAGATTTTTGATGTTGTGATAAATTGATAGGTTCTCTTTGTCAAGTGTATCGTTGTCGATTATCGATTGCATCCACTCTTCACGAAAAACCCATGGAAATCTTTTCCCATTCTGATAGTAGATTTGGTCTTGACCAAGCGAGGAACATGAAATGTACTCAATTCCCGAGAAATCGGTCTTGTGGTGAAATCCGAGAAGTGGTTCAATTTCTAACCACAATCTTGTGTTGGGAGAAATCTTCAAAGATGCTCGCAGAAGATCCACTCTATGACGAAAGCCATCATTTTCCACAGATGTTCCAATTATGACGTTATCTGGGAGCGGTTTCTGATAATAGTCTCTGAGGAACTTGTAATAACGCCCAGCATTCTTCGATAATAGAAAGAAAACGTGTTGTGGGAAATCTCCGAAAGTGTCAAACACACAAGCAATGTCCTTGTCTTCGATCGACGGACTTAAAAAGTCACCCATTATCGAACCGATGTAGATTTCAGAGACTTCTGATGGACTTATGAAATCTCGGAGGTGCTTTGTGTTTATCTTTGGTTGTAGGAAAAACTGATCCGCATAACCTCTGGCAGGGAACATCTTATAACGAACATAGCAATATGGACAAGACGACTTTTCCGTGGGGACGATGATCGAATCGTCAAATGGGTCTCCACAAGTCCCTTCCTTCTTCCCAAAGACATCACATCCGTAGACAAAGTTCAAAGTTCTCATTCCTCTTTACCAAAGTGGATCGAAAGCGATCAATGAAACAGGCAATGCTTGTACACCAATCGAAGTGATTATCTTGTTAAGTGGTGAAAGATAAAGCATTTCGAACTGCTTGGAATAATCGATTGGATAAAGGAACTCATAACAAGGGTCTCCGTTGACAAATGCGAAGACATCACTTCGGGGATCTGTTGAATAGTAGTATTGAATCTTCATCCCCGATCTGATCTGTTGATATTTGTGTTTATACTTCGACTTTGTAAGTTCGGCATTATAAACACTCGAAGCTCTGATCTGAATTGTTACCCCCTTGACGTATTCGAAGACACCATCTTTTGCAGTTATCACATATTTCTCATAACCATTAACTCTCTGAGAGATTGCAACATCTTCCACGTTTGCACTTTCAAATTTTGATTTTTGCATTTTGACGTGGTCGATGAAATCTCGAAGATTCAGTTCTCGGTGTTGCAAGATATAGTGAACTGTCTCACGGAGAAGTTCTCGGACAAACTTTGGTGTCGATGACTTGTTAATATCGAGACCTTTGACTTCTACGTTTTCAAGTGGCTTGAAATAAACGCCTTCTTCCCAAGAGATATTCTTGATGTACTTCTTCTTCGATGTCCACAAGACGTTGTGGCAGATCATCTCAAAAGCAAGCTTCATTGAACGTTGTCCATCAATCTTCTGCTGGAATCCGTTGAACTTGCGGATATAACCAACGAGCATATCTTTGACACAATCATTCAGATCGTTTTCACCAATATCAAAGACGAATTCTTCAAGAGTTCCCTTGTAATCGGTCTTGTCCATGATGTCCTTGTAACGGATAAACACGGAATCTGTGTCGGCATAGTTCACCGCATTGAAATCGATCGGATCACACTTTGTAATCCCCATCTTTGCATGCAGTTCCCGATGATTTGGGAATCTCTGTTGGAAATACCTATTGAAGAAGAGAATGGTGTAACGGATCACATGAGAAGATTGCTCAGACACGGATCTTGCAATTTCTCTATCGTAGAGGATAAATGAATGATAACCAAGAACACCATAGATTGAGTTGAGAGCAACTTTCGAGACTTTGTTAATTGTTGACTGATAACTTGCTTCTCTCTCAAGTCTGGATATTTCCATCAGAATCTCCTCTTCTGTGACATTCTGTCCTTTCTTCAAGGATGAGTGGTTAAGTTCTATCTCAAGGATCATTGGGGATCTTGTTGTAGAGTTGTTGGCTGACTATTGATTGATCAGTAGATGTTGATCAGTTGATGATTGTTGATGTCGGATGTCTATTCACATTTCCTATAATCAAGAGAGGTCATGGGTTATGTTCGGGAGGATTTTGGAGGTGATCTCTTTTTAAAGTTTCGTACGTATACGCAGGAATTCCAACAGTTTTATATGCGTGTCACCTAACACGCTAGCGGTACCATTGGTAGAAACTGGAGATTTTTAATCAGAGAAATAAAGATATTTCTGCGCTCAATGTATGGTTTGTAGAAACCTATGCACTAGCGTGCATAGTTTGTTCTCCAAACCAGTTGTTAATGCTTCGCATTAACGTTAAAAGTAATTAAAAATAATCGCACGCATATACGAGTATACACCCACGAATACACACCCACGAGTTACACGAATAAGCATGCGGTTTGTGACAACTGAGCCGATAATCAGCCAAGAATCCTCCAAAGTCATAGGTAGTCTTCAAAGAATCAGTCATAGTCTTTCAATGATCCTTTAATCTTTGGTCTTAGTCTTTGATGATTTCCAACAGTCGTCATAATCTTTCAATGATCAGTCTTTGTCTTTGTCTTTGTCTTTGTCTTTGTCTTTCCATAACCCTTCATAGTCTTTGACAATAGTCCACAGTCTTCCAATGATCATCATTATCCTTCAAAGATACTCTTCTGATTAAAGAGAGGTACTTTCCTTGCACTCTGATACACTTTCCGCTATTTCTACCCCACTGAATATCTTCGAGGACAAGGAAGATACCAAGAAGACAATCGAAGATAATCAGTCATAGTCTTCCAATAGTCCTTTGATGATTGCCTTTGTCTTTCAATGATTGTCCATAATCAGTCATAGTCTTCCAATGATCCTTTGACAATCATTCATTATTGTCATTGTCTATTCATAGTCTTTCAAGAGTACTCTTCTGATTACAGAAAGGCACTTTCCTTGCATTCTGACCCATTTGACGCTATTTTCACCCCACTTGATCAGTTTGAATCAAAGAAAGACATAAAGAAGACAATCGTCGATAATCAATAGTCTTTCGATAATCAGCCTTTGTCTTTAATTGTCTTTCATAGTCTTTGATGATGATCATTGTCTCCCGACGAGAGTCCATAATCCCCAAGAATATGTCTTCTGATTACAGGAAGGTACTTTCCTTGCACTCTGACCCATTTTCCGCTATTTTCATATTCTTGAATCACTTCGAGGACAAGGAAAGTACCTTCCTTTAAAGCATATCAATTGGATAACACGTCTTCGGATAATGATGAATAGTGAACGATTGTTTCTCATCTATCCATTTTTGTTGATCTTCCGATAAAAACAACCATTTCTCACCCATTATAAGACGTATGAAGTAGATTTGTTGATGTCATAAGAATACAAAGAAGACAATGAAGTCATTAGAACAGTTTCGCAATATGGTCTTGAATCACGATATCTTCATATTGATCGAAGGTAGACAAGCATTGATCAAAAATGTCGATCTTGATTTATACTCTCGACGTGGTGATTTAGTGGTTTCGTATCAAGACATAATAATCAACGACGAAGGTATAAAGACAGAGAACCACGAGGAAACTGTTCTATTCATTCGTGATGGTCTCTTTTGTGAAGACTACTACATCGTGGAATCCGATCCAGTGTTCTATAAGCAGTTTTCTATAAAGACACGCAACAAGATGAAGATTCTCGATATGCGAGATATTGCCGTTGTTCACGATCTCTCTTCAAAATCTCCAGAGGAAATAATGAACGTTTATAAGATGATTCGTGAAGAGATTCTTCTTTACACGTTCTTCAATCCTTCTATCTTCCATAAAAATCCTTACCCATCTTTAGAATATAAGATGCCAAATGAAAAGATTATCGAAAAGTCAGATGAATCATTGAGAAATCTGGATGGTCTGATCGATTCTGCAAGATCAATTCATTGGTTCTTAAGTTTCTAACAGAGAGGAAAAAGTCATGAAGAAGATAGCTTTCGTTGGTAAATCTGCAGTTGGTAAGAATCACTTCTTAAACATCTTTACCGCTCTTGGATACAAACCAGCAATAGGTCATACTACAAGAGCACCAAGAGAGGGGGAACAAGAAGGTAAAGATTATCACTTTGTCTCTAAGGAAGAGTTTGCGGAGATGATCTTGAAGGACGAGTTCATCCAGTTCATGCAGTTCCAAGGAGAATATTACGGAACTACTTTCACAGAATTCAGAAATTGTGACTTCTTCATCACTTCACCAACTGGTCTTGAGTACATTCCCGACAATCTTCGCTCAAATATAACAATAGCTGAACTCATCTGTGAAAAGACAGTCACAATCCTCAGAAGACAGATTCGTGATGCATCCCAAGATACCACTTCGAGAGATGAGAATGACGACAAGCTCTTTGAAAACTTTGATCAGAAAATGAAAGATCTCGGTTATAATCACGTGAAGATCGACACTGCAACAGCAATCGAAAAGTTCTACGCTCACAGCTTTGATGTATGCTAATACTTGATAACAGTAAAGACTACTACGACTACATCCAAGGCGTTTAT